>Ga0208687_1000038_pt1 | contig 161710 bp, 172 predicted proteins | sample June2015DPH_6_10_FD_184695 | JGI IMG/M metagenome (GOLD analysis project Ga0208687, IMG submission 184695) | Peatland microbial communities from SPRUCE experiment site at the Marcell Experimental Forest, Minnesota, USA - June2015DPH_6_100... | ecosystem: Environmental > Terrestrial > Soil >...
TGAAAAGCACCGTTCTGCATGCAAAGTGCGCGGTCTTCGCTCTATGCACATCTATGTTGAATCATATTTGAAGCATATTAGAAGCATCTAGTAGACCGGGTAGGTAGGCTGAGCACACACAAATACCTAAGACAAAAAACGAGAGCTAAATACATACTAAATTTAATAGGGCGACGCGGTTATTGGGATTCTGTTTGTGTATTAGCTATGCCGAGATTCAAGCAGATAGCGCAGATTCAACAGCTCATGAGTAGAAAAGAGCTTATTCGAAACATAGGCGTAATCGCCCATATTGACCATGGCAAAACCACACTTGCCGATTCCTTGTTGGCAGGGGCAGGTTTATTGTCGCCTGCAATGGCTGGTTCCGCGAGGGTGCTGGATTATCTTGAGGAAGAGCAGAAACGCAAGATTACCATTAAAACAGCTAACATCAGCCTGCTCTACAAAACCGCGAGCACTCCATACATAATCAACCTTGTTGACACTCCGGGGCACGTGGATTTCACAGGCAAAGTCACCAGAGCCTTGCGGGTTATTGATGGTGCGGTGGTGGTTGTGGATGCTGTGGAGGAGATTATGGCTCAGACTGAAATTGTCACGCGGCAAGCGCTTGCGGAACGGGTCAGGCCTGTGCTTTTCATTAACAAGGTTGATCGCTTAATTACTGAGTTGCAACTGAACGAGGAGCAAATCCAAAAGAAGCTTGACCACATAATCAGCAGTTTCAATGACCTCATAGAACTTTACGGTGAAGAGCCCTTGAAGAGTCAATGGAAAGTTGATGCTTCATTTGGCAATGTGGCTTTTGGAGCAGCTCTGCATGGTTGGGGCTTCACTTTAAATATGGCAAAGGAGAAGGGCGTAAAGTTTTCAGACATCATAGAAGCCTACATGAAAGGCGAAGATAAAAAGCTGGGGAAAACGTTGCCTGTTTACGAAGCGGTTTTTGAGATGGCAATCAAGAAGCTTCCAAATCCAAGGGAAGCGCAAACGTATAGGCTAGAGAAGATTTGGGACGGCCATGTCGACTCACCGATTGGACAGGCATTAGTTGAATGTAGCGATGATGGACCAACTGTTTTCTGCGTAGCCAACGTACATTCTGACTCGAACGGCGGCACAGTTGCCACAGGAAGATTGTTTTCGGGCAAAGTTCAGAAGGGTGATAGGTTGCATCTTGTGGATGCTTTAGCTGAAACAGTTGTTAACCAAGTCGCTATTGATATGGGCTCATTCAGAGAAGAAGTCAGCTGGGTTCCAGCGGGTAACTTAGCATCTTTAACTCTGACAGGTGAGGTTAAGGCTGGCGAAACCCTCGTTGACCTTGCGCATAAAGCCGGCATGGTTCCTTTTGAAGGCATAAGCTACGTTTCAGAACCCGTGGTAACCTTGGCAATTGAACCAAAAAAACCCAATGATATCCCAGTTTTGCTTGAGGGACTGAAGAAGCTTGCAAGTGAAGACCCAAATCTTAAAGTGGCGGCGGATAGGGAAACTGGCGAATACCTGCTAAGCGGGATGGGTGAATTGCATCTAGAAGTCGCTATTAACCAGCTAAAAAGTTCCTGCGGCTTAGAGGTTGGGGTTTCTTCGCCTAGAGTTGTTTACATGGAAAGCGTTGAGAAAAAAGGAATTGTTGCTTTGGCGAAGAGTCCAAATAAACTGAATAGTTTTTGGGTGCAGGTTGAGGCAGAGCAAGAGGAACAAGCAAAATCACGTGTGGCTGAAGCGTCAGGCGGTATTCTTTCAGTTGATGAGCATCGAAACGTGCTTTTAGATTGCAGCGGAAAAACTCAGCAAGTTCCTGAAGAGGTTTTGGAAGCTATTATTGCTGGGTTTGAGTTTGCTTGCAAAGCGGGACCGCTGTGTGGTGAACCAGTGCGGCATTTGAAAGTTAACTTGGTCGATTTCCAACTAAGCAACAGCGAAGAATTTAGTTCTGTTGAGGTTATGCGCGGAGTGGGTAAGGCAGTTTTCGGTTCTTTCTTGGCAGCTGACCCAGTTCTGCTAGAGCCTATTTACAAAATAATTATCACTGTTGCATTCGAATTAGCAGGCGAATCCTCAAGAATGCTAAACAGCAGGCGCGGAAAAGTCACTTTATTTGAACAGAAAGGGCTTCTAACAACTATCAGCGGCTTTATCCCAGTCGCTGAAACCTTCGGCTTCTCAAAGGAGCTTCGGTCTGCCACTTCGGGTAGGGCTTTTTGGCAAATGCTTTTTGATCATTGGGAAAAGATGCCTCAAAAATTAGCTTTGCAGGTTATAAGTGATTTACGCCAGCACAAAGGTCTGTCGCCAGAGGTGCCTAAGCCAGAAAAGTTCATGGAGCAGTAGCAGCGATGCGGCTGGATGTTGCGTTTGATTTGGATTTTTCGCTTTGTTGTGGACAGGTTTTTAGGTGGAAGAAAATCGGTGAATGGTGGTATGGCGTTGTTGGCGAGAGCGTGTTTAAGATTCGACAATGTGGCTCTGAATTGGAGTTTGATAATGTCAGCTACGAGTTTGTGCGATGTTATTTTGGTTTGAATGATGATTTAGAACAAATCAGCCGTTGCATTGGCAGGGACGATTACGTTAGGAAGGCTTTGCGCCGGTTTGAGGGGTTACGGATTGTTAGGCAGGAGCCTTGGGAGTGCCTCATCAGCTTTATCTGCGCAACCTACAAGAGCATAGCAGCAATAGAACTAATGCTAAGTAAGCTTTCCAAAAAGTTTGGCGAAAAGAAGACCTTTGACGGATTAGATTTTTACACCTTTCCAACCGTGGGTAAGCTGGCTTTTGCAAGCGAGAACGCTTTGCGCGAGTGTGGTTTGGGTTATAGGGCTAAGTATGTGCAGGCAGCAGCCAAAAAAATCTACGAAGAAAAAATTGAACTTGAAAGCTTGAAGACCCTGCCTTATCTCGAAGCTAGGAAAATGCTTATCGAGTTTCCAGGGGTTGGCTTAAAAGTGGCTGATTGCGTGCTGCTGTTTTCGCTTGAAAAACTGGAAGCTTTCCCAGTGGACGTTTGGATTAAACGAGTAATCCTAAACCATTATGCAAACCAGTTGCCAGAATCGTTGGTAAAGAAACTGTCCACCCATGACTCCTTAAGCAACAGTGAATACGAAAAGCTCAACGCTTTCGGCAGAAGCTACTTTGGAAAATACGCTGGTTACGCTCAAGAATACCTATACCACTTCGAAAGAACACAGCGTTGAACCGTTCAGTTTAGTAGCGAAAATGCGGAAAATGTTTAAATCTGGTATGAAACAGCAATATTAAAAGAGAATGGCATAGTGGACCCGTAGCTCAGTCCGGTTAGAGCGCCAGGCTCATAAGCCTCCATTTGAGGCGGAGAAACCTGTTGATCGCCGGTCCGAATCCGGCCGGGTCCACTGCAATTAAATACTCATATAGAGAGCTATTGTGCATGGATGAAGCTAACTCTGGTCAAACAAATCCCGTTTACCAGATGGCTAATTTTGTCAAAGAGCATCAATTGATAATCGGTTTGTTGCTGATATTCTTCGGTGTAGCTGACTTATGGTTTATTACGCCAAATATGTTATGCTGTTTTACTTAATTGGCATGTTGCTCGGCAGGTTTTCAGTTTTTATATGCCAGAGTGGATTTTTACTATTCCCGTTCTTCTAATTATTAGCTTGATTGGAACCTTAATGTTATGCGTTTACAGTATAAGGGACATACGACCGGAAAGAGTTGACAATAAAGAACACGCCGCAATACTAGTAACAGTACTCGGATTTACCTATCAAGTGATTGGGCGTGGCATCTATTTAATCAACCATATCCATGGCCGTGGCAGGCAGAAATCGCAACCTACGGGAATTTGCTTGTCTTCCCGCTTTTTATCGGTAGCCTCTTAGCGCTAATAATCGGAGCCGCCTCACTATTCATTCACAGCAAAATATATCATGAAAAACACCCTGTATAATCTCGCTTCTTGTGGTGTGCGAGCTTTTTTGTAGTTCGTGTTTTGGATTGCTTTTTTGGGTTGGGATTTGCGGGGTGGGTAGATCACGTTTTTTTTCCGTTCTTTCCCGTTGAATCCCGTTCTTTTCCGTGCTTTCCTGTTCCTTTTTGTTCATTTTTGACCTGTTGCTACCTTTTTTCCGGGACTGTTGGCCGCTTTAAATGCTTAAGAATACTGGTTGAAAGCGGAGTTTGCATGCAGTTAACTGAAAGGTTAGCTGTTTAAATTATCAATGGGCGAAGATTCCGAAATTGCGCTGGCAAAGCCGCTGAAATGGCCAAATTCCAAAAATTTTTGTACAAAAAACTTTGTAAGTAAAATATTTAGTGGAGATCTGTTTTTTTCTTTGCTTAATGCTCGTTAGGGAATGCCCTTAGTCTCTGCTACGAGTCATTGGGTTTAACTTTGACTATTGGAGCAACTTTCATTATGGGGTTGCCTTCAGCGTCATACTCAACGGAAAGACCGTAATGCGTCTGCATGCGTAATACTAACTCAACTGCATCAAGAACCTCTTTGTTACCCATCTATGTCACTCCAGTTCAGGATGTCTTGGGTTAAGTTTCCTGTAAAGCAGTAACCCTTCAATTAGGAAAAGAATCATTGCTACCCCAGTAATGCCTGTTAAGAAAAGAAAACTAACCTGAATCACAATATCTTTTATTAGATAGCTTAACAGTATAATTGCTATCTCGGCTGCGAAAGCGCCTAGAAAAAAGAAGGAGTAGAACATCAATCGTGGTACGAGGTTTCGGCCAACCCACACGTGCCCGTTGATGTTTGTCTTCTCCTTTAAGATGTAGTCGCCATAACTGTTTCTTTCGATTAAACCCATGTCCTCAAGTTTCTGCAAGTGCCTGTATGCGACGCTTGTGCTGCTTAGGTTTGCGCCTCTGGTGACGTCTCTTGTTCCCACTGGCTTTGCGTTGTGAACTATGTACGCGTAGACGGTTAATGTGTTGCCTTCGAGTTCGTCGTTAGCCAAGATGTGCAACAACCTGTGATTCTACGGTGTCTCAATTGGGAATGGTACGGTTCCCTGAGTATAGGTTCCATATACAAATCCGTTGCCTGCTTTTGTTAGCACTATGTGTTGCAGGACTTGGTTGCTTTCTAAAGTTGTTGTTGTGGCTGTAGTGCTGTTGCCCTCGTATGAGACCGAGCATATCCTGCTCACATCAATGTATAGGGTTTGAGCCGCTCTAAGTTCAGTGAAGGCTTGCGATGCACTATTTCCATTGTAGCTGACTATGTAGTCGCTTACAACTGCTGTGGTGTAGTTTTGAAGAGGTAGTATGCCAGGCGTATTGTCTGTATTGTATAAAACTGTGCCACCGCCGCAATCGCTGTTTCCACAAATGTTATTGCCATTGTAAGTGGTTCCATCTGCAAAGTAAAATGTGTTATCTCCAGATCCAGTGATAGCAAGATAACAGCCGCCTGGAATTCCGGTAACGTTTAGTTCTTCTCTGGATACTGCGACACTGTAAGTTATGTTTACAATTGGTCCTTGGTCAGAAGAGACTTGGAATTGGTAGAACTCTATTCGGGCATCTGCATTCTTAAGGTTGATGGCGGCAGGAGTCAAAGTGAAGTTTGCGATTGCTTGAATCATAGCGCCTTCCCTTGTCATTGTGCTGTTTCCGCCGCTTTGGTCGAGGTTGACGTAGGCGTAGGGGACATTGACGTTAAACCATGGCGTGAACGTCGTTTGAGCGTTTGCTTGAGTTTGAGCAGCCATAAAGTATTCTAATGGTACGATTGTTGCTATTCCAATTGCTATGGCGAGTATTCCGCATAGGATTAGTTTTTTCTCAATCATTGGTTTGTGCACCACTCTGTTAAGCGATAAAGCGCCTAATAATGCTCCCTCAAGAACAAAATTGTCCCAGACTGTTCTCAAAGAGAACACCCTGAGCAGTGAAAAAACGGTTTAAGTAGGGTTCAGTTTTTTAACTAATAAAGCGATGTTTCTGCCTAGCGTTTCGCATTCTGCAAGGTCTTTCTTCTTGGGAGCACCCGTGACGGCGACACCATAGTGTTTATCGTCTGCTCTGCCTTGAACAATCATCCCGTGAATAAGCATCGCCTGCACAATGGAGAGCAACGTGGTTTCGCCGCCTGAGGCTGTTCCGCCGCTGTTTGTGAAGGCGCCACCAACTTTCCCTGTTAAATTTTTATGAACTTTCACTGACTCGTCAATGAGCGTTTTAAGCTTGGCGGACATTTGCCCAAAATACGTTGGCGACCCCATAATTATCCCGTCCGCAGCAAGGAGGTCGCTGTTTTTTGTTTCCTCAGCCCTCTTAACTGTAACCTCTAAGTCGCCTGCCATTTCAGCGCCTTTTGCCACAGCTAAAGCCATCGTTTCAGTGTTACCAGACTTTGAATCGAAAACAACCAAAATTTTCGGCATAAATTTTCACTTAACTATTTCCCTGATTATATCATTAACCATCATTATCTTAGCGTTGTAGACATATTCTAAGTATTTTAGTCCTTGCTCTTGGTCCTCTTGGGTGAATGCTTCTACGCCGTCTTTGGCGATTATTATGTGGTATCCTCTGAAGAAAGCGTCAGCAGCCGTATGTCGCACGCACATGTGCGTGTGTAAGCCGCCAAGCACCACGGTTTTTACGCCTTCGCCCTTGTAGAGGCTCCGCAGAAGCGAGTCTAAGCCTGTCTCGAAAAAGCCGCTGTAAGTGCGCTTCTCCACAATGTAGTCTTTGCCTTCTTCAGGCTTAAGCTCAGGAATAACCTGTGCGCCAACTGTGCCTTTTATGGCGTGGTTGCCCCATTTCCGCGTCACCTCAACGTCTTGAGGGTAATGGGCGTCATTGCTGTAGATGACGGGCACGTCGTTTTTGCGTGCAGCCACAACAAGTCTCTGCAGCGGCGGAATAACTGTTTTGGCGCGTTTAACTTCTAAAGCTCCAGTGACGAAGTCGTTTAACATGTCAACGAGTATAATGGCGGGTTTATCCAAACATTCACTCTCAAACAAAAAAATAATCATGTCGCACTCTATTTAGTTTTCCTCAAGGTGCGTTTGCCAAAGCGTAGGGTCCAACTGTAAGCTTCTCAGCGCCATCATGCGTGACAAGAACTGTGTCTTCGATTCTGACTCCGCCGTAACCTGGCAGGTAAATTCCAGGCTCATCGGTAATCACGTTGCCAGCTGCTAACGTGTCTTTGCTGTCGGGGCTCAAGGTTGGTGCTTCATGAATTTCCAAGCCTACGCCGTGACCAAGGTTGTGAACGAAAAACTCTCCATAACCACCTGCTTCAATTGTCTGCCTAGCTGCGGCATCGACTTCTTTGGCTGGAATGTTGGGTTTTATGGTTTGGAAGGCTTTTTGATGCGCAAGTTTGACTGTTTCATAAATTTTTCTTTGTTTTTCGGAAGGTTTTCCAGCTGTGAAAGTTCGGGTCATGTCTGAGCGGTAGAAATTGTAGGTTGCGCCTAAATCCACAACTACCAAGTCGCCTTCACGGATTGTTCTGTCTGAGCAGGAGCCATGGGGGAAAGCTGAGGCGGCGCCTGAAGCAATTATGGTGTCAAAGCCTGTTCCGTCTGAACCTTTCTTGCGCATGGCATACTCGATTTCTGCTGCCGCTTGCTTCTCTTTTACTCCTGGTTTGATGGTGTCAAACGCTACTTGCATGCCTATACTTGCTAAATTGCAGGCTTCACGGATGCTCTGGATTTCTTGATGATCTTTGATTTTTCGCATCTCGTGGATTAAGTTGTTGGCTGGTTCGAGTTTTTCTTCGCCGCCGAATGCTTTGGCAAGGGCACGCCAACTTTCAATTGGCAAAGTGTCCACGGCAAACTTGCTTGGCTTCTTGGAGGCTGTTTGGTTGGCGATTTTTTCCATTAGGTTTTCGCCTCGTTTTAGAAGTTCCACTGTTAACCCGTTGGTTTCTGCTTTTGCTTGCTCAAAATTGACCTCTGAAACGTAGAGTATGCTTTCGTCATGTTCGGGGATTAGTAGCGCGGTTGCTCCTGAGAAGCTTGTGAAGTAGATTAAGTTGAAGCTGTTAAAAATTAGGAAAAAATCAAACTTGCCTTCTTTGAATGCTGATTGCTTTATGGCGTTTATTCTGTTCAACGTTTTTTCGCCTGTCTGAGAGGGAAATGGTTTGGGTTGGTTTAAGTTTTCGCTTCTGCGTTCATGAAAAGAACTAGTTTGGAGATTGTTTGGATAGCTATTTATTGCGTTGTGTATCGAAAAACAAGTCGTTATTAAACGTGTTTTTTTAAATGAATAAGCCATTAAGTTAATATACTTTTCAATTGACTAACTACCCATATCAAATAATTGAGGGGGAAAAAAGCATGTTCTCTTATGCAGGAAAAATTTTACATGTTAACCTCACAACTGGAGAAATAAAAACAGAGCCATTGTCAGAAGAAATGGCTAAACAATACATCGGCGGAATAGGATTAGGTATCCGCTTGCTTATGGACAATTCAAAACCGGGCACAGATGCCTTTGACCCAGATAATCCATTGATTTACTGCACTGGTCCACTTAGCGGCACTATGGGTCCAACTGCTGGAAACGGTTACGCTGTTGTCTCCAAATCACCTGCCACTGGAGGAGTCGGCGAAGCTAAAGCACACGGTTTCTTTGGTCCAGACCTTAAACGTGCAGGATACGACGCAGTTATCATCACTGGCAAAGCACCAAAACTGTCCTACCTCTGGATTGACGATGACAAAGTTGAAATCCGAAACGCCGAGCACCTAAAGTACGCAACACCTAACGATACCGACCATAAAATCCGAGATGAACTCGGCGACTTTTACATCCGCGTTTCAGCCATCGGTGAATCTGGCGAAAAACTTTGCCGTTTTGCAGCAATCATAAATGACGAGTTCCGTGCCATTGGAAGAAGCGGCATGGGCGGAGTCATGGGCTCCAAAAACCTCAAGGCAGTTGCTGTCAGGGGAACACATGATGTTAACGTAGCAAACCTTGAAGGATTCAAAGAATTTATCAAAATGATTCATGAACGCATGAAGGGTCCATCAACCAAGAAATACAAAACCTTAGGCACACCCGAAAACGTTCTTGTACTCAACTCGCTTTCAGCTTTGGCAACGAGGAACTGGACTAACGCCACTTTTGAAGGCGCAGACAAAGTCAGTGGTGAATACTTAAACGAGCATTATGTTAAGAAAATTGTTGGTTGCGCAACCTGTGGCATGCGTTGCGACCACATTGCTGTTGTGCCAGAAGGACCATACAAAGGCTCAACTTCACGATTGGAGTTCGAGTGCCTCTGGAGCATGGGACCATTATGCGGTATTGACCGATTAGACGCCATAATCGAAGCTATGCGAATCGTTAATGAGTACGGCATGGACGGCATATCCATCGGCGTCGTCGTCGCATTTGCCATGGATCTTTATGAACACGGCATAATCACAAAAGAGCAAACTTACGGAATTGATCTTCGCTTCGGAAACGCTGAAGCGCTCATAGCCATAATTCACAAAATCGGCAAACGCGAAGGCTGGCTTGGCAATATACTCGCGGAAGGTGTAGCCAAAGCTGCAGAATTAATCGGCGGAGACGCATACAAGTATGCTTGCCACATTAAAGGCTTAGAACTCCCAGGCTATGACCTGAGAACGCTAAAGACTGCTGCACTTGGCTTTAGTGTCTCGTTCCGTGGTGCATGCCACCTCAGAAACGGAGCTTACTCACCCGACGTTAAAGGCAAAACAAACCGCTTCAAGATTGAGAAAGGAAGAGGCAAAATAATCGCGGACGAAGGCAACATGTACAACATCATCGACTCACTTATCGTTTGCAAGTTCAGCAGAGGCACATACTACGACGGTTGGAAGGACTTGGCAAACTATTACACATTAGCCACAGGACTACCTATGACTCCAGAAGAAATGACCAAAGACGGCGAACGCATAGAGAACCTTGCAAGGCTCTTCAACATCCGAGAAGGCAAAGGCACACGCAAATACGATGATGTACCATACAAGATAAAGAATTATCCAGTGCCAGATGAGGGACCAGCCAAAGGCGCCTGCGTCAACGATGAAGAAATGGGAATAGGCTTAGACGATTACTACTCTGTCAGAGGCTGGACTGCCGACGGAGTGCCCACAACTGAGAAGCTCAAAGCGCTAGGTCTAGGCGACTTAGCGTATATTGCTGAGAAAGCAACCAAGGGAGGCGCATAGAAATGGTGCGACCACAAGACAGAAAATTCGTAACAGCAGACCCGGAGAAATGCATCGGCTGCTGCTGCTGCGAGTACGCTTGCTCAATGGTTAACGAGAAAACCTTCAATCCGACTAAATCACGCATTCGCGCTATGCGCATGGGACCACTCGTGAACCTTGCTGTCACCTGCAGGCACTGCGAAGATCCAGCATGCGTAGCTGCGTGCCCAAGAGACGCGCTCTCACAAGAAGAGAACACTGGAATAATCCGCGTTGACGAGAACGCTTGCAACGGTTGCGGATGGTGCATCAGCGCATGTCAATTCGGCGCCATGAACATGCATCCAGAAAAGAAAGTCGTTTTCACATGCAACAGCTGCACAGACACCGAAACCAAAGAGCCTCAATGCGTCCAATGGTGCCCTGAAGAAGCCTTAACATACGTTACCGCAGAAACATTAGCGCAGAAATACAGGCAGAAAGCTGTCAGGAACCTGTTCCAAACAGCAGAAACCAACAAAGCAAAATAAACACTTACACTTTAGCGCGTTTTGAAGCGTTTTCTTTTTTATTTTTCTCTCTTATGTCACAAGTCGTTATGTTGTTTTCTGCGTTATCGTACCTTTAGTGTAAGGCACAAACTCCCTGATCTGCTCAATCGATGTTTTTCCAGTTTTCTCCCGTTGCTCTTTAGGCAGCTTGAGCATTAGTGATTTGAGAATTTGCTGCAAAAGCTCTTTGCCAGTCGAATCACCAGGCGCAAGGACAACGTAAGTTTTAGTTTTCGCTTTCACGGCATCTATAGGTCCGCCAACAAAGCAGGTTTCCTCATTAACAATTATGCCAACGGCGACCTTTAGCGGTACGCTTCGCATCCAGTTGCGTTTGCCAACGACTGCGAAGGCGCCGTGGGGAACGGATTCTCCTGAAGGACCGCTCTTGCTTAGCTGGTCTTGTTTAACCCAGTAAACGTCGACTGAGCCGGCGTTTTCACGCCAAGCACGCGAAAAAGACGCTGCGTACTCGCCGGCTTCATGAAGCGTTTGCTCACTTATGGTTTTGCCTTCAGCTTTAACAACAGTAAATGGTGCGCCTGAGATTTCGGCGTGAAAAACCGCATCCTCCTGTGCAGTATACTTCTTAATGAGCACTTCGTTACTGACTGTGTCTTTGCCTGCAACCACCAAAAACCCGTCTGAGGAAGTGAACCAGCGGAATTTTTCATACCACTCCTTATTCTCCCTCTCCACTTTACGTTTAGAGAGCGCTTCCATAATTTCCGCTGGCTTAAGACTTTTCAGCTCTTCCGCTTCGCGCAACTCACGCTCGATTTTAGCAAGCTTTTTCTTTGAATCCACCAATGCTGCAAATGCGCCAGCGGATTTCTGCTTCGCCCTTTTTCCGCTTTCATAATATTCATTAGCATTATCGAAAAGTGAATGTCGCAAGTTAATGCTAAACCGCAAGTTATCCACGCAGAGGTTAAGGGCAAGGTTGCGCCCATCAAACGATTCAAGGTAAACCTCAGGTATACTGCCGGTTTTTTTAGCCGCTAATGCCTCATTGATTAGCGTGTTCCAGTCTTTACCTGCCATGTTTGCATTCAGAAGCTTGTCTTGAAATGTTTGAAGTTCGTTGAAGTGAGCGTAAATGGTATCGCCAATTAATTTGTCCCGTTCTGCTTTTGCTTCATCTTCACGTATGGATTTTTCTTGTTCAGCAACCACTCGTTTTAGACGTTCTGCTTCCTGCTTTAACTTATCAACTTCAACGCTGGCAAGTGCATTTTCAGCCGTCGTCACCCGAAGGTAAAATTCGTCTAACGCTTGATTAAAACTACTGTAAACTTGAGTTTTGAACCCTTCATAACGCTTAAGTTTGAGTGGCACAACATCCAAGAAACCTCCATCTTCGTCGAGAATTATGCTTGGTTCGAAATTATTCGCTGAAACCTTTGAAAGCAAACTTTGAAGCACATCAAAAATCCCCTTAATCTCTGCATCCGTTAAGTTTTTGCATAGCTTAGCTTTGTCGACGCCAGCTCTAAGCAATACTTCTTCAGCGTAAACTCCACCGATTCCTAACAAACGGGCTGTTGCCCTGACAACCTCAACTTCACCCGCATTTTTCAATGCTTCCTCCAATTCAGGTAGGGAAACTTTGAAGGGGTTCTTGCCGCTTGGAGGAGGAAACACCAAGACTTCGTTGCGCAAGATGTTGCGGTCACGCATGCGCTTAAAGAATAAAGCCTGCAAAATCATGTTTTTCTCGTTTGTTAATATTACGTTGCCTTCGCCGAAAAGCTCTACAACAAGCTTAAGCAACCCTTCTTTAGTCTTAAAACTCACCGTTACGATTCTTTCAAACTCATACTGCTCAATGCCCACTACCCATGCTCCACGCAAATACTTTCTTAGTGACATGCAGAACGCTGGCGGAGCAGCTGGGCTTTCCTGCGCGTAAACGGTTGAGTGCAATCTTCGTCCTGCTTCCACGACTAATCGTATTGGTGGCAGGTTAATTTTGTGAAGCTTGAAAATCAGCGTTTTCTCGCCAAGTTGGTAGATGTTGTTTACTCTTGACTCAGCGATGAATCCCTTTAGTTCACTGATTGCCGCGGCAATATCAAAGCTTGTGAATTCTTTTTTGCGCATGCTTACACCATCACACGTGCTTGTTATACTGAAACTTGATTAAAATAACCTTTTCACTAAAAATTCGCAAGTGCCTAATTAATTGCATTTGGAAGGCAGAAACGATTAATATCTAGGCATGTTTTTTAAGTAAGAATAAAATATACTCTGCCAAGGATTAGATACGACATGACGCCTATAGTACAACTTTACTGGATAAGAGTCGTGTTAGGCATAATTGCCGGAGCATTAAGTGCAGTAGTAGCTTTTCTGATAGGTAACATGACTAATATCGACACTCTTGTTAACAGTTTCACAATAGCCCTAATAGTTTACTTAGCATCCTACTACGTTTTGAAAGCAGTATACAAAAACAAGATAGAGAAACAATCAAAAATATTAAGCACAGCAGTACTTATGTATTTCTTCGCTTGGTTACCCTTCTTTATCTTATTTTACACAATGATAAAAATTTACGGGTAAGCTTTAAAATAAATTTATTCGTCTTCACTTTTCTCGATGAAATTGGCAATCGTAGCTTGGCTCTTGTCGCTTCTTAGGGTTTCTATTTTTTCTTCTCCAGCTACTTTGTCATTACCATTTTGCGGGCTGGGGATTTCCATGCGTGTTAAGATGCGCATACAGTCTGCCCAAGCTGAGAAGTATCCGCGGTCAAAATCTCCATGCAAGCCGTTGCGCATGTGGTCGAGAAATTCTTTTCTGTAAGTATGCAAAGCCGCCGTATCGCTTAAATCAAGTTTTGAAAAGAACGCGTAGTCGTCAGTAGCACCATTTTTCCGTGAAAGATACATTCCATATAATGCTCGGAAGTATCCTCTGTTCCATTCTGTTTTCTGCATTTTTTGCTTGATTCGTTCCAACTCCCGTTCAGCTTCGGTGAATTGCCTGCTGACTATGAGCTGAAAGTACCGCGTAACTAAGACTTGTGGTACTGGCATGTTTTAGCGTCCACGACTTTTGCTTGCTTTCTCTGCTTTCTCTTCTTCAGAGATATCTTCTATTCCATTCTCGGTTACTTTAAGTATTTCCTCTCCTTCAGGCAAATACGGGCTTGAAACTAGCCTTGCAATTCGCGTGGGGCCATGGGGTGCTTTTCGTAGGTAGATTCGTGTGTTGCTTGTGTGGCCGACGATGTTTCCGCCGATTGGGTGGATTGCATCGCCGAAGAATTGGTCTGGTTTAGCCATTACTTGGTTGGTAACGACTGCTACCGTGTTGAATGCTCTGGCTAAAGCGATTAGTTTGTGCATGTGCTTGTTTAGTTTTTGTTGTCTTGAAGCTAACATTTCTCTTCCGAGATATTCACTTCTGAAATGTGCTGTTAACGAGTCGACTATGATTAGTTTGATGTTGTTCGCCTTGATTATTTCATCAGCGTTTTCAAGAAGGAACATTTGGTGGTCTGAAGTGTATGCTTCAGCGTAAATAATTTTTTTTGCCACTTTTTCGGGGTCTAAGCCTAAAAATTTAGACATTTGAACTATACGTTCAAGCCTGAAAGTGTTCTCTGTATCCACGTACAATGCGGCGCCGTTGAGTCCACCTCGTTCTGGAGGCAACTGAACGTTTACGCAAAGCTGATGGCATATTTGGCTTTTTCCACTGCCATACTCGCCGTAAAATTCTGTTATAGTTTGAGTTTCTAAGCCGCCATCTACTAATTTGTCTAAGGCTTTGCTGCCTGTGCTTAATCGTAAAACGCTTTGGCGCATTTTGAAAAGTTCATCTGCTCGGACGAAGGAAATTCCGATGGATGAGCGTGCCGCTTCTATGATTTGGAAAGCCTTTTTTTCGCTTACTCCAACCGGGTCTAGCTCTCGCGCTGTCGCCATGGCTAAAGATTCAACAGTGTGATAGCCGAGTTCTCGGAGTTTTTGCGCTGTGGCTGGACCAACGCCTGGAAGGTCTTCTATGAACTCGTATTTTTTCTTGTCTGGTTCTGTTGTTTCTGTTTCTGTATTTTCTGGCTCTTTTTGGTTTTCAACGTCTTCATCTTCAGTCATTATGTTCACACTTTGAAGATGTAATGCTTGGGCTATTTAAAACAACCTAAGAATAGGATTATTTGCCTAGTAGAGGGGTGAGTGAAAGTGAATCGTTTTTTGGTTGGTTATTGCTATAAATTTCGGTGAGTGAACTCTAGTGTTTAGAGCAATTATGGTGTTCCCTTTGTATAAAGCAGCCAATTAACACACGGTACTCTCTTTGGCTAACCCCGCATATATTAAACTAAAAAGAAATTTCTTAGAAAATTTTTTACTCAGAAAATGTCGACAAGACCCTTTTATCGGCGCAATCAGACAGTTAAAACAGTGGAAAAAGAAAATTACAACGAAACTCAGATGTTTTCCAACAACTCTCATGGGACCGCTTGCAAGCATCGACTGTTATGTTCACCGTCGCTTTACTGGTTTATTTCAAAAAGCTTAAAAAATTATTCTTTGCATTCTTTGAGGCCGCGGAGCTCCTCCATCGTTTTGTTCAAGATAGCTGTGTCCTTAATCGTTTTAATTGCAGAAACTGGCAAACAAACCACCACTTTGCCAAGATAAGGACTCTTGAACCCCAGCCTCTTCGTCGCTTCATCGGTTAGACCAACATAAAAATTCGTAATCTGCCAATTGTTCATGTCTAACTCGGCACTCTCTACTTCGCCCAGCAAAAATGCGTCCGAAGTAAAAGCTTTTTTCCAAAATAATCTGCTAATTTCAACCATACAAAAAACCTCAACCATTAAATTACAAGCAATCATATTTGTTTTTTGGTGACGGATGCCGGCAGAATCCTTTTTACCTTCAAAGAGCATTTCTATAATAGAAAATTATGACTGCTTCTCAAAAAGAAACCAAGAAGCTTACTCCTGAAGAGGAACGCGTAATAGTTCACAAAGGCACTGAGATGCCCTTTATCGGCAAATACTACGCTTTTTGGCAGAAAGGCACTTACGTTTGCAAACGCTGTGGAGCACCCCTTTACCGCTCAGAAAACAAGTTTGAAGCAGACTGCGGATGGCCAAGCTTTGACGAGGAAATTCCAGGCGCAGTTAAGCGACTGCCTGACCCCGATGGGGTGCGAACTGAAATTCAATGCGTCAACTGCAGCGCCCACTTAGGCCACGTCTTCACCGGCGAACACTTTACAGAAAAAGATACTCGGCACTGCGTAAACTCAATATCTATGGATTTCATCCCAGACAAGAAAGAGTGATTGTGCTTTTTGTGTTGATTTTTTGCCACAAATAGCAGGATAGGTCTATAGGTAGGCGGCTTTGGGGCAGGCTTTGTTTTGGGTTGCTTTTTTGATTTAGCGTTTGATTTGGGCTCAGGTTAGGGCTGAAAAAGCTACAGAAAGATAAGAAAAGATGGGAAACGGCTAGAACAGATGGAGTCTCATGAACTTGCGAGGCTGGAAACGGCTAAGTCCTAAATAGTTTTAGATTTAAATATTGAAGATTTGAAAGCTTACTATATGAGCAAAAAAGATTCCTCTAAACTTGCAGCCAAAGCCTCAAACCTTGTAGACCTGATTGATTACCAAGAAGGCTCAGTAATAAGCCGCACAATTATTGACAAGAAAACAGGAACCATAACACTGTTTGCGTTTGATGAAAACCAAGGTTTAAGCGAGCACACTGCACCCTGCGACGCAATGGTCTATGTGCTTGACGGCGAAGTGGACGTTACCATATCGGGCAAGCAAGTTTGGCTAAAGCAAGGTGAAATGACCATTATGCCTGCTAACCAGCCGCATGCTTTAACCGCAAAAACAAAGTTCAAAATGCTCCTAATAATGATAAAGTCTTAACGAAACTTCCTGCCCCACCTATCCCTGAAACAGTAATCGTCAAGCAGTTTTTTAGGCGGCACAGGCGGTTTCTCAGCGGGATAACCCATCGCAATCAGCGCCTCTGACTCAACGTCATCAGGGATTTTCAGCACTTTCCTAACGTTTTCTTTACAAAAACCCGGCGCACAAAACCAGCATGCGCCCAAACCCATCGCGTGAGCCGCCAACAGCATGTTTTCCAAGGCTGCCCCTAAACTTTGCATTGCCAAATCCCGCTCGCACTTTTGTCTCTTTTCATCAGAAAAGTTATCCATGCCATCCATTGTTAAGCAAGCAAGTATAAGCACGGGTGCGGTTGCGAATCTTTCAACCCGAAACTTAAACTTTTCTGGTTCAATGTTTAATCCGTCTTTAGCAATGTCCGCAGCCCAAGATTCAGCCATAGCCTCAGCCAATTCCCGCTTAACTAAAGCATCTGCTAAAATTATGAATCGCCATGGTTGAGCGTTATGCGCTGAAGGTGCCCAGCCAGCAGCAACCAAAGCCTCCTTAATCGTCTTTTTCGGAACAGGGCGCGCTAAATATTTTCTGACGCTTCGCCGCTCTTTAATCGCATCTGACACGTGTGACATGATAATGTGTATGTTTCTGTTGCTTTTTATCTCTTACAAACTTAAACCCTGTTCGGCTCCAAAATAACCTTCAACGATTGCCCCGCCTCAGCCACCAAGCGGAAGCCTTCCTGCGCCTCGCTTAAATGAAGCCTGTGCGTTATCATGTCCTTAACGTTGAACTGTTTTGTCGCTAAGACACGCAACGAATCCTCTAAATCCACAGGGGCTGCGCCGTAGCTGGTCCGCATGGTTATTTCGTTTCTCCAGAACTGGGTTATCGGAATAGGCAGCTTCACGGTTGGGTCGGGCACCGCAAAAAACAGGATTGTTCCGCCGTTGTCCACGCATTCTAACGCTGACATGGACGCTGAAATGGCGCCTGAGCAGACGATAACTTGGTCAGCTAATCTGCCCTCGTTGACTTCTTTGAGCTTTGTCGGCAGGTTGTCTTTGGCATCTAGCACATGGGTTGCGCCGAATTTCTTGGCAAGCTCCACCCTGAACGGGAGAGAGCGCCCGCTAGCCACTATTATGTTGTGGACGCCTTTAAACTTGGCAAGTTGAACATGCAACATTCCAGCAACCCCGCTTCCGATAATTAGCAAAGTGTCATCTTTTTTTAGGTCGGCTAAACGTTGACCATGTGAAACGCATGCTAACGGCTCAATGAGTGTGCCTTCCTCAAACGACATGTCGTCTGGCAACCTGTAAATGCCAAAGTCGATGTTTATTTTTGGCACTCGTATGTACTGGGAAAAGCCGCCGGGGTAGTAGTTCGTCGTGTGCAACGTATGGCAGGCTGTGTGGTAGCCCCTTTTGCAGTAACGGCACTTATTGCAGGGAACATGGTGCGAAACAAAGACGCGGTCGCCGACTTTGAGATTTTTCACTTTGCCGCCAACCTTGTCAATGATGCCTGTTGCTTCATGACCCAGCACCAGCGGAGCCTTGGGTACGCGGTACCATTCGGTGACGTCGCTGCCGCATATGCCGCTTGCCATCACCTTAAGTAGCGCCTCATCATCGCTGATCTGCGGGATAGGCATTTCTTGAATGCGGACGTCATGGTTGTTGTAGTAGACGGCGGTAAGCAAGAGGTTTCACCAAGAAAAAGAAAAGTGCTGGGTTAAGCCTTGCCGGCTTTTACCTGATTAAACAGGTCCAGTGCTTCTTGCGGAGTAAAGTTATCGTGGACAACGGCTCTAATCGCCCTGATTGCAGCTACTGGATTCTCGGTTTGCCAAATGTTCCTGCCCAAGTTAACGCCTATAGCTCCTTTCTGCATGCCATCATAGACGAAGTCGAACACTTCCTTTTGCGTTTCAGTTTTTGGTCCGCCTGCAATAACCACTGGCACTGGGCAACCGTCAACGACTTTTTCAAAGCCCTCTTTACAATAGTAAGTCTTAACCACACGTGCGCCGATTTCAGCTGAAACTCTTGCAACCAACGCTAAATAACGGGCTTCTCGTTTTTCAAGTTCCCTTCCCACGGACGTGACAGCCATGACTGGTACGCCATAATCTTCGCATTCGTCCACGAGTTTGGCTAGGTTGCTGAGGCTTTTGTTCTCGTATTTTGTCCCGACAAAAACGGACATGGAAACCGCCATGGCGTTTAATCGTAGAATTTCTCGGATGGATGTGACTATGCTCTCGTTGGCCAAGTCTTCGCCTACCACGGTTACGGCGCCTGAAACTCGCATTATGATTGGTTTCTCGATGGCTGGGTCAATGCAGTTTCTCAGAACCCCGCGGGTAAGCATGATTGCATCAGCGTACTGGTAGATGGGTTTGATTGTTTCTCCGGGCTTCTCAAGACTGTGTGTTGGTCCTTGGAAGTATCCATGGTCAATGGGTAAGAAGAGGGCTTTCCCGTCTTTTTGGATAAGTCTGCTTAACCTGTTTTTCATTCCCCACTCCATATTTATTTCTCCGTGGAACCTTTTGTTTTAAGAATTAAATAACCTTTCCTACCCTTGCTAAGAAAAACTGTTTGGATTTGAATCCAACTTGAATTTTTCGATAACACATGAGACTAGCCACAGTAATCACAGCCAGCGTATTTAGTATCTTAGGAGCTGTAGCGATAGCAAGTTGGTGGGCTCATGGGGGGCTGGATCTCGAGATAGATTCCGCAGAAACGTTAAGCGGTTTTTTCGGGGACCTTATGCTTTCTTAAAGTTCTAAGGTTTGAGAAGTGTAGGGCGTAAGTATGATTACTTTTGTCTGAGGCATTTTCTCCTTTAATATATTTTCGAATTTTTTGTGTTGCCCTTTGGATCCGTGCATGACAACGACCACATTTGGTTGTAATTCAGATGCCATTTTGAAGGCGTTTTCGGGAGAAGCCGTTGGGGACCAGCGGCCTGTAGGCAGAAAAGCTATTTGTGACTGATACTCTTTCACGGGCACGTATCCTGAGTCGCCCGCGTGGAACACAAGAAGGTTCCCCATTTTTACTTGAAAGAGCATTATTGGGCCACGGTGAACCCCTTGAACCGCCTTTACGGAGAGGTCTCCGTAAGCGTACGATTGACCAGACATCGCACTTGTTAACTTTTCGCCGGGGATGATTCCTTTCAATTTGTCGGCGACTTTTGCCTCGGCCAATACAGGCGCTCCTGTCTTCTTGAATAGCTTCAACGTCTTGCCAGCACTGAAATGATCCAGATGACTGTGCGTAAAGAGCAGAAGGTTGACTTCTTTGAGGGCCGCCGTCTCGTCATCCTTCAAAAAGCCTGCCGCGTCTATTAGAACGCTTTGTTTCGAGGTTCTTGCGAGGATTCCTGAAGCCCCAAGGTATATGACAGCAATCTGGTTCTCAGAAAGCCCTAAAGCAAAAAAATTGCCAATTTCCTCAGCCCTGCTCCGTCTAAACATAAATGATCGCCATTCCGTTGTGGGAGCTACCTACTATAAATAATCTTTGTCGACCAGCTCGGCGTTTCTATTACTTTCTTCCCCAACGGACAATCGAAACGTTTGTAGCTAATCTAACTCGCCGTTTCACATAAGGGCTGGGCAGGGAGAAAGTTTTAGGCAAACGTTATCCATTGTTTCCTTGTGAGTAAATTGACAGCACAAATTATCCTTCTGAACACGCTTGAATAATAGTTGTTTTTCGCAAAATGGGGGTAAATTGAGGTTTGTGGTGGCGTCGCTGGGATTTGAATCCATGATTGTGTGCACCCCCTACCCCTGTCTGTGTGTGTCCAGTTCAGATTTGAGTGGTGACAGATTATATTTCTCTTTAAAGTGCGCTTCATTTATTCTTGCTGTTTTTTGTATTGAGCTATAGCATTTTCAATCAATTGACTTCTGTCTCTAAAATTCCCTTTTTGAACTTGCCTGTCAATCCACTCGACTAGTTGCTTGTCAATGTTTGCTAAAACTGTTGTTTCATTATTTTTTAATTTCGAGCTAACTGAGATAATATATCCTTTTTCTATTAGCCAGTGGTGAAACTGCCACGTGGTATATAAGCATCCGCTGCTGCACTTTTGCCTCGCCTGCTCGTAAACTGGGGAAGCCTCTGTTAGCTTGTTTAGCTCCATCTGTACGGGGCATTTTACGTCTTTGCAGAATTCTCTTCGCTTATACTCAACAAATCCTTCAATTGACATTTTCATCGGTGGCTTAATCTTAATTCAGACTTAATAAAACTTCGTTTTCATGTGTATTTAGGACAGTTCGATTTACCTGTTTGCAATTTGGTTTTGAACATTGCAGGCTCACAAGCAAGGCACTCTTTATGCGTTTTTACCTTTTATATGCCAAAATTTACCAAAAATACTGCAGCCTAACGCTAATTCAAGCCCTAAACCAAAAAAGCAATCTAAAACGAGCTCTTCCAGAAAGGGGAGGGAGGGCACTATTTACTATTGAAATAAGAATGCTAAAAGCATAACACAATTACTTGGACTAAAAGCACCAGCTAAATACGCACTGGTTTTCTATTTCAATCGCTTAGGGATACAGTTAAAAAACAAGTTAGAAGCGCCAAAAGCGAAGGCTGACACCTTTGAGTGTAAAGCAAGCGTAAAGTAGCATTCCCTTTTAAGGTGCGTTTTCAATTTATTGCCTGTATGCCCCAACTTTATCTCTTAGGCGGAGAAAATGTCTTTAAAAGAAGTGCAAGGGAAGTAAACGAGAGAGCCTTCCAAAATGCAGGAGAACCTCTAATTGTTCTTGTGTTTCCTTGGGCAAGAGCATCATTCGACAAAGGCTATAAAAAAAGGAAGACGCTGGTTGATTATTTTATAAGTCTTGGCGCCAGCATCATCAACTTTATAGAATACTCTGATTCAAATGAAACAATTGCCAAAAAAATGGCTGATTCTAACTTAGTTTATTTAACGGGTGGACTTGCAAGCGTTCTAGTTGAGCGCCTGAAAAACATGGGTGTTGACCGTTTGCTGTATAACTATGGCGGAGTTATTGTTGGGAGAAGTGCAGGAGCGTTGGCGCTCTGCCGAAAATGCATAATCACTTGCCGCCGCAATTCAAAAGTCAAAATTATCGACGCCCTCGGCTTGGCAGACCTCACCCTTAAAGTCCACTATAAACCTGAAAAAGACAGTACGTTGAAGAGGCTGTCAAGACAGGAGAAAATTTACGCTGTACCTGAGGGTTCAGCGCTTGTTTACAATAATGACGCTTGCTCATTTATTGGAGAAGTGTATTTGTTTGAGAATGGCAAAAAGCGGATTTTATAATCGCTCTCTCACTTTTTCTGTAAGAAGCCTCCAACTTCTTCCTTATCTTTTTCAATAAAATTCCAAAGTTGTTTACTTTCATTATTCATTGAAGCATCTTTTTTGTAGTTGTTTTTTATGCGCCATAAGCTTCTGTTCTCAATTTCCAGTTGCTCCATCAAGTTGTACGTATCGTTGTCAAGCATCCCTTTTCCAAATGCGCCTTGTTCACACGGTTCATTTTGAACTTTAGTTTGGCCTTCGCTTTCTATTTCCATGCACACTATTTGACGCCTATCTTTTTCCACATTTTTACCTACTATAATATCAGCATCCCCTTTGCTGGATACTGCTGTAAGTGCCTCCTCGTTTTCTCCAGCCAAAAGTATCCACCTCCAAAAAAAGAACAATGACAAATTAAACTAGGCATGTTAACACACTTAAGCATATGTGATTGCGAAAAGCTGAGAACAAAATTATTTTTCAAATTAAAAGTTAACAGAATTATTCTTTCTTTGAAGAAACGCTATAACAACGGTTGCCAATATAAGCATTAAGAGCGCTGCACCGAAAATAATGAGTGGAATCCTAAAGGCTGGCTCGTCATCCAGAACAGTGGTTGTGGGTAGACCTCCTAGATAAGCTGCTAAGAAAATACCCACGAAAACGGCGCCTACTCCTTCAAGGGAGAATAAAATTGTGGTTAATTTTTTGTTGGCTAAAGTCATTTAAAGTTCTTCCTTGCCTTCCTTGAGCGTGTTGTTTATTGATTAAGAGTAAATTTGTATTTAACATTAACCTTTCTCTTGTTTGAAAGAAGACAGCCTGTAACTCCAGTAGTGGACTGCGCTGAAACCGCAAATGTAATATATTTGGAGAGAACGAAGTTTTGTTATACTGCCGGTTAAGGTCATGACTGAAGAAAAGTTCTATTCGCCGCTAAAAATAGGGTTGTTTATAGTCGTTTTATCTTATTTCCTGTTTACTTTACACGCAACGTTCACCCTCTCATGGATTGGCGAATGGAACCGTTCAGGGTCCTTTTCATTCGACATTTTCGCAGAAGACATCTCCGGATTCATTGGACTTATTTTCAGATTCGCAGCCAGCATCATAGCTCTTTCGACAATCATCTTTTACTTTGCCAAGAAGAATCTTTCGAAACCCACAGCCTACAAAATACTGAGGTGGATTTTAGTTTTTGAAGCGATTTATTGGTTGGGGCTTCTTACAACCTCAGTGGTAAGTGTTCAAAGCTTAGTACAGATGGGTTTAGATAACGCTCAGATAATGTCCTTGCTACGTTCAATGGCGCTGGGTGCTATTCCTCTTCTGGTAGAATCCATTGTTCTTCCTATCTCTCTATTTATATTAGCGTCAAAATTGAACACGAGCAAACCCGCACAGAAAGCGATAAAATGGGGATTAATTACAGGCACAATCTACATTATCGTGTTTTGGTTAACTAACACAAGCATGTGGTTCATAACATTAATCTACGAGAAAGGAAACGGATATCTTACCGCCTATCCACAAAACATGTTAAGTTTCATTTTAACCACATTCGGATTGCTAGCCTTGACAATTTATACCGCGTACTTTTCGAAGAAATCCAGCGGAGCAAAATCTTTGCAGGAGTTAAAGCTGAAAACCATAGGGGCTATCATCCTAGCGCTTGGAATGTACTTTCTATGGAACTATTTAACATGGATTTTCTTTGGAGGCAATTACATATGGAGCGACTGGTATGCATGGTTTCTAGGGCATAACCTTGACCTGTGGATGCTGTCACTCCCGCTGCTTGGATTACCACTGCTCTTCACCAATAATTCCCGCGAAGAAAATAGTTCTCCATAGCGCCCATAGTACACATATAATGCTGGATCCTGTCGGGAGAAGGCTGTGCAGTCATCTCTTTGTCTGGGCTAACGTATCCTTTCTGACGAAATTTTCGATTTACTTCTTACAGCCACTTTATCATTTCTTCGCGTTGCCTATACAAACCTGCTTAACCTCGTCGGTATTTATTCGCTTTCTTTCATATCTTCTAAGCCGCGCATGATTTTGCTTGCAAATTCTCTCATTAAATCTGCATGACGATTGGTAGGCCTCTAGCCTGCCGAAATCTGATAAACCTTTAAAAGGGCAAAAGCAACAAACATTTTAACCAAACATGCATAAATTAGCCTTGCTTGCAGTAGCCTTAACTGTGCTTACCATAACAGCTTCATTAGCAGTAGCTTTTGCAGATGTCTCCGTAGGAGTGAAAAAAGGCGACTGGATAGAATACCAAGTTGTCACAACAGGCAACATGGAAAATCATGACGCACAGTGGGCAATGACAGAAGTCACTGATGTACAAGGACCTGTCCTCAACCTTAACATGACCACACTGTTCACCAACGGCACATACTTGTACGAAAACATCACCCTCAACCTACAAACAGGTCACCTTGGCGACGACTTCTTCATACCCGCAAACCTGTCTGCAGGGGACGTTTTCTACGATGCCCACATAGGAAACGTAACAATCACAGGTTCCAAGCAGATAACCTGCGTAGGTGCCAAACGAACCGTCGACACTGGAACAGTGACCATTAACAAGATGGAAACTACGACATTTGAATGGGACAAACAAACAGGTATAATGGTTGAAGCCTACTCCAATTACACAGACTACAACTTCACCATGAAAACAGTCGCTAACGCCACCAACATGTGGCAACCCCAGACCCCTGTGGATTCAACCCCATTTTATGTGCTTATATCTACAATCGTGATAGTCGTAGTAGCTGTTGCAGTAATTTTGGTTTGGCGCAAGAAAGTGCAAGTGAAAAGCTGATTTTTCTGGTGCTGTTAACGTTTGTTTAAGGCTTATTTTGGTAAACAGGGCTTGTTTTTGGTCTTCTTTAACGTCACGCATATTCATTGTTACTCATCACTCACCTTCATGGTTATAGGTCAATGCAGCAGTAAAGTCCATGTTTGCTAAGCATCCTCTTAAGACAAGGCTATCTAGACTTGACGCTAAACAGCTTCAGCTAACACAATTACTGTCTAGTTCAGTAGATCCGTAAGTGGGTTAAGCTTTGTGTGCTCTACTGCCTACGGGTAGGTGTAGTTATATACGTTTTGACGGTACATTTTGACGGTACAGTTGGCGGTAAAGTTTGAGTGGTTTCTTGGCGTGGATTGCTCAGGTTTATGCCGGTGAACACTCTTAGGCGTCGTTGAAGGCTTTCAAGCAGCCTTAAGCTGGCTTGCAAATCTACTTAGCAAGTAAAAAACGTTATACCCAAGCAGGCGCCAGACACTTTCGGAACTACTGTAGTTATGCCAAAGCTTATAGGTAGCTTTCTAAATAGCCAAGAATAGAAGCAAATTGTCAAAAACAAAGCAGAAATATTTTTGCGGCTTGGTAATCTTAGGTTTACTTGTAGCGCTGCTTTTGCTTGTGGCAAGCAATTTCTTTGTTTCTTCTGCAGCCGCATCAACGCAACCTGAAGCATCTGGAAACGGAAACGTGATCATAGCAAATTTTAACGTTCCTGTAGATCCTGGCTCATCTGCTTTCATGTCCCGTGTCGTCTCCACTGCGCAAAGCCAAAAAGCAGCCGCCATAGTTATCGAGATGAATACTCCTGGCGGAACCCTCAGTGACATGCTCTCTATCATATCATCCATCACAGCGGCGAATCAAACAGGCATTCCAACATACACTTTCATCGTGCCCAATGGCTTGGGCGCTTCCGCTGGCAGCTACATAGCCATGGCAACAAACAGTATTCTCATGGCGCCAGGCTCAGAAATTGGTCCAAGCACCCCCATCGTAGTCGGCGGCACAGCGCTGGAGCAAAACCATACTGAAGATGCAATGATTGAAACAATGCAGGCCCTTGCAGTGAGTTGGGGGCGCAACACCACCGCGGCTTTCAACATGGTTTATGCTGATCAAGCATATACAGCCAATGAGGCAGTAGCTTTTCATGTTGCAGATGGCATAGCAAACTCGTTATCCGACGCGCTTAACCAGTGGGGCTTGTCTGGAAACCATCAGGTGGTCCTAAGTGAAGACCTCTACGAGCAAATACTTAGCGCCTTGAGCAATTCTACTCTGGATGGCATTCTCTTCCTCGTCGGAGTCGTCGCAGTTGTGCTGGATGTTTTCCACCCAACCATCGTGCTGACCATTTTAGGTGTTATCGCTATTGCCGCGGGCTTGGTTGGAGCGGAGATAATTGGTGCTTCGCTGCTCGGTATAGTAATACTGGTGGTGGCTGCGGCGCTGATTGTCGCGGAGTTGAAGCTAGGACACGGGTTCGCGCTTATGGCAGGAGTAATCCTCGGCGCTTTCGGCATCTATTATCTTTCGTTAGGATTGCAGTATTCGCCTTCGCCGATAACGGGGCTGGTGGAAATTGAGCTTAGCTTGCTTGTCGTTTTTGGAGTAATCATTGGCTTGTACATCAGGTGGGTGATTGGGCCAATCAGGCGGCGCTCCAAACTCACGGGTCCAGAAGCCATGATAGGCAAAACAGGCGTGGCAATTACTGACCTGAAACCTAAAGGAGAAGTCAGGGTAGCTGGGGAAACCTGGCGCGCTGAATCCTTATCTGGAGATATCGAGAAAGGCGAGCAAGTCAACGTTAAAGCTTTGAAAGGCTTGGTTGTCATGGTTGAAATTCAAGAAAAAAAGTAGAAGCATCAAACGGTTCGTCGAGTCATCTTTATTAATGATACGCTTATGCCCAGAAATTGGTGTAAAATGGTTATAATTCTTATTTTCTCGTTTGGGGGCAGTTTTGAGGTTCGCAATTCTTTTTTACTTGTTTGCAGTAGCCGCTCTTCTCGAACCTGCAACGAGCCTAAGCCGACTGAACTGTAGGGTCACAAGCGCCTTATACGGGTTTCCAAGTGCAGCTGTTACCTGTTTTGTTGCCGTGGACGGGACATGATACGCGAATTTGGGTCTTCCCAGACTGGTTGAAGCCATTTTCTCCTTAACGAAAAGGCCTCAAGTTACTAACGGTGGATGCCGTTTGGACTTGTTTTTTGTTTTTGGTCTGTTTACTTTTTCTGAGAATTACTGCGGCTGCTGCGGTCGCAATCAAGATCGCGATTACAATTATAAATGTGTAATTTGTCATTGGGAACGTTTGTTTGTCGAGCTGTGTTGGCGTTGCCAATGTGGGGGTTGATGAATCTGAGGGGGAAGGCGTTGTGGAAAAGTGAGGCGTTGGAGAAGGTGAAAGCGAAAGCGAAGGAGTGGGGGAAGGCAAATAATTGTACGACGGTGGAATAGGTGCTGTGATGGAGGCGGCGCTGACTCCGTTGTCGTCGTATCCTTGACTTTCCTCGGTGCCTAAATAGTTGAAGTTTACAAGTTGGATGTTTGTGACCATGTCTATCCACTTGTATCCCCACTCGCCAGGCACTACCAAGCGTAACACTTCAGGTAGAGGATTTCCGTTTTCTGCGTAGGCTAGCACTATGTTGCTTTGCTGTGCTGTCGCTATTGGCAAGTCTGTTGAAAAGCCGTCGCTTGCAAAAAATGCGACCTTGATCGCGTCGGGGGAAACTCCCGCTGTCTCAAGTAACGTCCAAAGTTGGACTCCGGTCCAGTTGCCTTCTGAGATCGCAACGCCAGGGTCACCCACGCAATACATCGCGGCATGTTCAGTGGTTTGGGGCATAGCCTCCAGGTCTGCCAATGTAAGATTCAAAGGGTTGTTAACAAGTCCTGTCACGCTTAGCTGCCAGTCGGTATTGTTAGTATCTGCATGAGCGGTAGGTTTTAAACTCCAGCCAAAGGAGGCGATAAGCAGTAGTCCGATTATTGTTGCAGTTACTAATAGAAGCCTGGATTGCTTCATTATGTTACCAACTTTTGATTGTTGAAATATGACACGTGTCATATTTAAGGATATTCACACCAAAAAGCGTTACTTCACGACCAATTTAGAAACAGCCACGCACGCTAAATTTTTGATTTTACTGTGCCTTTGGAGACCTACCGAAATGCTTTGGCTTTATAGCCTTATTTACCCGCAGAGTTAATAACGAAAGAAAAGCATATTTAATTTGAAGCACTTTAGGTTTTGGAGAGTAATAGTTACATTGCCTGTTTCTTATAAGATTGACACCGAAGTTCCTCCCAGCTACTACGAAAAACTATTCGACTTCATGTACAAGCAATATTTGACTCCGCAGAAGCAGCGTTTCTCCAGCCTCTCCAAAGAGGTAACCCCAAACAGCAACCGCATCTCCTACGTTGTCCTCGACGCGCAGGGAAAGCAAATCCTGCAAGTGGAGGTAGTGGGCACTGACTCTGTGAACGTGACCATAACGCCTCTGGACATGCAGGTCTCCGACGCAGCTATAGCAGAAGCCCGACAGGACGTGGTTATTGCTACGCAGATGTTCGAGGAAAAAGCCCGCAAAGCCACATGGTACTTCGCGTGGCAGGAAGGCGAAAAAATCGTTCCCGAAAAGGTTAAGCTTCATGAAAAAAGCTTCCAACGCATCTTTTTGGAAACCCAAATTCTCCTCTCCTTCGTATTCATAGTTTTAGGAATGGGATTATTCATTGTTGTTTACGTGTATTATCACCAGTATTTCTGGATCGCCCCAATAATCCTAATCGCGTCACAATCCGTGTTCATTTTCTACTCTGCCAAAATCATTGCCAGATCAGGCGACTGGACCATCACCAAAGACAACCCCACTATACATTTCTTGGAGTACCAGCCGCCAATCGGCTCACTCGGCACGCTTGACGACTACAAACAAATCCCGCCCGAGCAACTGGTAGCCCTCAAAAAGGAAGTCTACGAAGAAATTATAGCTAAGCACGGCGAAATCGACTGCAACGAAGCAGAAAGCGTCTTCTCCAAATACAATGTATCCTGCAGGCAGGGCAGCTTGTCATCCAAAAAAATCAATGTCTACGAGCTAGTGAAGAAGGTGGCTGACCGCTTTGGCTTCAAAGTACCTAAAATCGTTATTTCAAACACCATGGTTCCTAACGCCGCTGCTTCCGGGCCCAGTCCCAGTCGAGGGATAGTCCTCATAACCACTGGCCTGCTTGTCCAGCTTGATGAACCTGAAGTCGTAAGCGTCTTAGGGCACGAGTTCGGTCACCTCAAGGGCAGAGACCCTCTCATCCTTTTCGGATTATTAAGCGCCGAGTTCATATTTCGATTCTACGTCCTACTCGCACTGTTCCCAGAAATATTTTTGTCTTTACTGTTCTTCGTTTACTTCTTCGCAGTCATGACGCTCATATTCTTCATAGCCAAATTCTTCGAAGCCCGCGCTGACCTAACGTCCGCCATAATGATGGGGCAACCCAAAATCTTGGCGAACTCATTAGAAAAAATCGGCTTCCGACGCCTCCTATTCGAACGCACACCCAGTTTCCGCCTCCAAGAATGGGTCGGATTAGACAGCCACCCTCCCATATACTGGCGAGTAGACCGCCTAGAAAAACTAGCCGAACCAGTACAAGTCAAACATCCCCTTATCCAATCCATCAAAGAAGTACTCAGAGGATTCCGCGCAACCCTATAAGCCAACAATATACAACCTCATTTACCACAATAAAGCCTGTTCTAAGCCCTTGACTCTCGAGTGTTAACCTGATTCGCAGTCATATTTGGTTCGTTGGCTGCACATTATTCCGGTTTTTTTGTCTCATTTGTCTTTTTTTCTTGACGTAGACCACTGCTACTGAAAAGGTTGCAACTAAGAGAATTGACAAGCTAACGTATGGAAATAACGATCCGCTTTCATTAGTTGTCTTTTCATTGCTCTTGGGCGGTTGAATTGTGATATTAAGAGCTTTGACTGTCAAGTCTTTCAAAATTACGGCGCTATCTACGTTATTCGTTATTAACATTACCGTTTCATTGCTGTCCGTTCCATTATATGGAGTTACCATATTTTCTATGAGAGTGCCGTTTGTGTTGTATAAATTAGCAGTTATTCCGTTGTCAGATATTCTTTCTGTGACATTGTACCACGTGTTTTCTTTTATGTTCTCAGAAGCGTTCATGAAAGCTATGTTGCTTTCATTACCTTGTATTATGTTAGACATGTCAATGTCGTTCAGTCCACTAACGTTTAAGCTGTAATTTCCGCTGTTATTTTGAAGGATAAAACAAAACTGATTGTTTATCGTTTGATTAAAATCATCTGGTAACATTATAGGCTGCAAGCCTGTCGGTACATTTACTGGTGTTGTTATTGTTTCCCCAGGTATCGTTATTGTTTTTGTTTGCCCGTTTCTTCCCATTCTTATTGTTTGTTCGCTTGCTGGTATTGTTATTGTTTCTGTTTGAACGTTCGATATTGTATGCCCGGCTTGTAGTATAGTGAAATCGTAGCTGAACGAAACACCTGTTCCTAAGGGGATGCTAAGAAAATCGTTAACACCTTGCAGTGGGCTAAGTTCATAAGCTCCAAGGCCTGCTTGCACAAATATAGCTTGCCCATATATGTAGTTATAGTTGGGGGTCTCAAACTGAGCAAATGATTCTGGTCCGACAAAAACTGTAAGTGTTTCGCTGTCGGCACCGGCATAATTTGAAGCACCACTCCAACTTGTTCTAATGTAGTATGTGCCTGGTGAGGTAAAGTTCCAAGTCGACATGTACCCGCCAGCATCATTTGTAACTGTTGTGAAATAATCATAGGAAGATGCGTTACTAACGTATATAGAGACGTTTTCCCCCGAGTACGTTGGTGAAATTGAACCTGAAATCGTAAGAGCACGCGGATTTTCTCCAATACTTGATTGTTCTTGAGACATATTAGCACTTGATTGTTCTTGAGACAGATTAATAGTTATGGACGAAGGGAGTAAAGGCGTGTTCAAACTTGATGAAACCTGTGCTGGTGATGATTGCTCAGTGTTATTAAGGGGAATAATATTAGGTTCTGCGTTAGCGAGGGCGTTCCATTGGTCTCCAACTTTCCAGTTTTCGGCAGGGGTGCACTCAGCTGTCCAGTAAGTTTTATTGTCGTACACAAAATCGGTGGGTGCCATCCCAGCGGTATGATAGACCGGCGTGTAGGGTAGGTAAACTCCAACATTCATGTGACCGGGGGTTATCCCTGTATAGTGAATTAAAACAACAGCTAAGCCTCCAGCCTGCATGATGGAAGCCGCAAGGAGTGACAATGCAACGCAATCTCCAGAATTGTTTACAAGAGTTTCAACAGGATATTCTGGACCATTAATAGCATATGGGATTTGGTGAACCAGCGTTAACACGGCATCAGCAAACTGTTCGTTGCTGTAAGGCAGATTGCGAGTAATGTTTTGAATGCTCTCCGCGATGGGTTCGACAGCTTGAGGCGTAACAAATTTTGCGTAATCACTGTCGGTATTTACTGTGTGGCTCATGTTACTATAATAGTCGTAGAGTGAAGGCGGTACTGAAACATACAACTTTTGGTTGAGGAGCCCATATTGAGCTTGAAAAGTACTGGTCTTTTCGCAGTTGGCTACTAAAGAGGTAGGCGTTATGAAAACTAGTAACAAAATGCCAATTAGTAGGATCATGGCTTTCTGGTACTTAAAATGCATATAAACCCAGCAAGTACTTTTTCTATTCCATTCGCGCTTTGAATAAAACGCGTTATAAAAAGGTCGCGCTATTTATATTTTTTGCGTTTCGGGCTTTGGGACAATAGTCAGTTGGGCTTTGATCTTTTTCTAATGGCATATTTGTGGAAAAAAGCGTTTGAGAAGAGAGTTGCATCTTGACAATCCTCCTTATTCTGCCTTACAATCATCCAAACCTTCTATTATCCAAAGAAAAGCCGCTTTCACACTTTCACTCACATTTCTCCACACAATCTCAACACGCATGCGCGCACACAAGCAAAAACACAAGGCTTGTAGTCATTCGAATTTCTTGCCGCATTTTTTGCAGTATTGGGCATCCAAGTCTCGCTTTGCTCCACAATCGGAACAAACACCTAAGTTTGCTATCGGTTGTTGTTTTCCCACACCTTTTATTTTCTCTCTAGCTCGTTGTTCTGTGACGTAGCCCGTAATCAGCAGGGCAATTCCAGTAATTAGCAGAGGAATGGCGTAATTTCGATAGGGATAAAATGCCAAACCAATCCAACCAATCCAGTCCGTTTCATAGTACAAATACGCGTAAAGACCCACTAAAAGGAAAAGCCCGCCAAAAACGTAACCAAATAAACTAATCGTTCTCCAATACGGATATCGCATGTGTCGTCTTTTGTCTCGACTTGCATTTAAGTTTTAGTCCAATCCATCCATCATGCACCTATACGGACCAAGTCTGTGTTTTTGTTTAAAAAATTTTATTTTCTTAGCATACCTTTTTTGGCTTGATTGTTTAAGGTTTCTTAGCTACTATAAGGCGTTAACGATTTTTTCAGTAATTAGGCCAATAGAGCTCTCAGTAGCCCGGGAGAGATTCGAACTCTCGTCGGAGGCTCCAGAGGCCCCTATGCTTGACCACTACACCACCGGGCTTCAACCAACATCAAATCATGGTTCACTATTATTAACTTTAACTTTGCGCCGTTTTGTCAGCTTTTTTCTTTTTTAATGCTTCCCGGACGCAGTAGCATTCTTGGCTAATCTTATTCCAGTCACTGCAGCGCCACAGAGTGTTAACTATTGGGTTTTTGTTTTGAGCGTGGCGGGTTGAGCAGAAAATTTTGGTGGGGTAATCGTATGAGTTGTGGCTGTCGCAGTTGCCGCAGTATTTTCCAGCGTCGTTGTCGCTCATGGTTTTAGCTTCCTTTGCTTGCTGTTTTTTCAAGCTGTGAAACAGGGTTGCGCTTGAAGCTTTCGCCTAATCGTTCGGTTACGGAAGCAACGAGAAACGGGAAAACCATCAATGCTTCGCCGATAACCATTACATGGTCTGCTTCGCCTTTCATTTTTCCCCAACTCACCGTCTCCTCCAACGTTGAGCCAGATAAACCTCCTGTTTCAGGCCGGTCCAGGGTGATTACCACAGCATAATCTAAGCCTTTCTTAGAGGCTAATACGGATGATTGAATGGTGTTGCGTGGTACTCCGCCACCGATAACTATCATACCGTTCTTGGGCGCTTTCGCACTGATGCCGCATATAGTTGGCACATCCTTGAAGGCGTCAACCTGAAGTACAGGCTTGGGGTTTTGCTGGGACGCGTGAAGCCAATGGATGAAACCAAATTCTGAGTCACGCACGGCTGGGATAAAAATTGGAATCTTCTCTTCGTACGCCGCTCGCAGTATAGAGTTTGGGTCGGTTAGTCGCTTGCCGATTTCCCAGGAAAACTCGTTTGAAGCTAAGCTTTCTCCTTTGCGTTCTAATGCGATGTCATCGTACATTTCTGACAGCTTGAAGTCCAATTTAACGAAGTCTTCTTCAGGAACAAAAATATCGTAAATACGGAAAACATGATACTTGTAAAGTTCATTGTCATTCACTGCCCAGCTTCCTTTGTAATGATGCCCACCTACGGCTTCGATGGCGTCATGAACCATGCATGCTCCTGTACTAACAATCACGTCCACAAACCTTTTTCTTATCAAGTCAGTGATTAACGTGCGCATTCCAGCGGGTACAACAGCGCCTGAAAGCGCCAAGAAGATAGTGCAGTCTTTGTCTTTGAGCATTTTCTCATAGATATCGCATGCCGTAGATAAGCGCCCAGCGCCTAAGGAGCCTGAATTTTTGAATTCCTTCATTAACTGGTCAACGGTTAGTGCACCGTTTATTTTTATGTGCTTGACTGGAGTTTCGAGGTAATCTTTTCTTTCCATCCAAGTTGCGCCTAGATTGTTAGTTATTCGCTGGAATATGAAAATAGCTTTCTATATTTAAAGAGTGACAAACTTTTCAGGAAAAGGATTCATTCAAAATTTTCGTGAGGAAATTCTTTCCTGAACCTCTTTTAGCCGTTGTTCTGAAAGATAGTATTTTCCGTTAACTTCAACGAAAAATTCCTGTTCTGCCTAAACGTCTCTGATCCAAAGCTCTTGAATTTCTCTGCCGGTTAATGATAATGGTTCTAAGCCGTTTTGTTCATTTCTTCTTTCTGTTTTGATAGATACTGTCTGAAAAGAGCTGCTATCATGAGACAAATCCCAATAACGATAGTAATATTTTCAAGTTCATTTTGGGTATTCGCTGTCACAAAGCCATAGCCAGCGTCAGATAGCAGAAGTAAAAGGCCAATAATGAATAAGATGGCTCTAAATAACGCTCTTTTGTTTCTGTCCTTGGCTTTCGGTTTAGTCAGGTTTTCTTGCGTCAATCATCCTTACTCTCCTCCTGTGAAAATGGCTTCGGTTTTTTCAGGTTCACATCCCTTAAAAGTGTAGTTTTTAATTGATAAGCTCAGAGCTACCAGCACTAGCGATAAGGCAATTCCAATGGCAAAGAGCACATTGAACGCCGTTGCTGAGGGAAGTTGCCCAACTACAATAGTTTGCCCGTTAACAATTCTGGTTAGCTGCACTGTGTAGGATGCCATAACCGCCGTTGCAAGGACAGGCCCGATGGCGCTTCCAAGATTTCTCAATGTGGTGTTTATTCCCAAGCCTACAGCAGTGTAGTCCTTTGGAAGAGACACGCAAATCATATTTACGATAGGCACGATCGTCGACACTATGCCAGCGGCTGAAACAAGGGTATCAATAGTAAGATTAACATTCGAAGACCTGTTTATTATAAAAAGGAAAAGCCCCAAAGCAAGAATTAATCCACCAGCCACCAGCACAGGTTTTGGTCCAGACCGTGTTACGGCTCTTCCTACAAGAGGTCCAATGACCAGCATAGCAATTGTCGCTGGAGCAATAATTACGCCAGTTGCAACGATATCTAGGCCAAGTCCAAATGGGGTTGGCATCTCTGCGTAATAAACAACCCCGAAAAAGATTAACAAGGTTGCGAAGCTGGCGATAATTCCTACGAGGTTTGCTACGAGGACATTTCTGATTTTCAGAAGGCTCAGTTGGATCAATGGGTTTGTAGCCCTGTTTTCAAAGATAAAGAAGAAAACTGTTAGAACAATGCCTGGTGCTAAGAATGCGACTTCTTCGAGCGATAACCAGCCTAGCGTTGGTCCCTCGGTTATATAGATTAGGAGCAATGTTAATCCTGTCATTAGGCTTAAAGCGCCTGTATAGTCCACTGTGGTTTTCGTTTTTACCATATCTTTCTTCATTACTTTGGCTACAACCGCAAAAAGAACTATACTTAGGACGAATGATGTGTAGAATGCGTACTGCCAGCCCAGACTTTGTACTACATAAGAACCGATGACTAATCCAGCACCTGCTCCTATGGCAAGCGTTGCACTTACTATTCCCTGGGCTGTGGCTATTTTTTCCTTAGGGAAGGAGTCGGCAATAACGGCAAGGCCAAGGGGAACTATTGCTAACCCTACCCCTTGTATTCCTCGAGCGATAAGCAGAAAATAAATGGATGGGGAGAAACCAGCTATCCCCACTCCAAATATGTAAAAGGCCAAGGCAACCAGAAATATTCGTTTCTTGCCATATAGGTCGCCGAGTTTTCCGAATATCGGTGCAACTGCGCAGCCTACAATCAGGAATGCGGAGGTAATCCAGGAAGCAATTGTCGCTGTTGTGGCCAAGTCTTTCTGGATAGTAGGTACTGCTGGAACCACCATTGTCTCCACATAGTTGATTAGGAGAGCGACTGCCGTTACGGTTACGAGAAGTTTAGTTGTGTACCCTGAATTCTTACCTTTCGCTTGGATGTTATTGTTCATGATTTTTTCCACCTAAATTAGACTTGGCCATGACGCTAATTTTTCTGCACTCCATAGTATTCGCCTTTTACATAAGATTTATACCCCACAAGTGGGGTGAGAATGTCATGCAGCAAATTACAATAGAGATTCCTCTCGGCAACTTGCCAAAAGGGGCCATTCCAACAGAGTTGCTGTCAAAAGCGTCAACGATTCGTTTTCTACATTTGAGTTCAAACGGTTTCATTTTCACTTGCCGCGTACCAAAAGGCGAAATGAGAAACCTGCTCAAGTTCCTGAGTCAGCATTATGAGCATGTGCAAGAGGGCACCGTCGACGTTTCACAAGAAGGAGAAACGATGATTCGGGTAAGTGGACAATGGTGGGACCGTGATGAAGAAACTTCAGATAATCAGGCTCAGCACAAAGCCACTCAGAAATTGAGAGCACTTTATCAAAGTCAAACATATTTTCTGCGTTCACCCGAAATTAGTGGCGAATGCTTGAGAATTACCTTGGTTGGCGACCCCAAATCCCTGAAGAATCTGCTTGAAATCACGTTTGGCAATGCCAAAGTAAGCTACAGTGTAACGAAGCTTTGCGGTATCGAAAGGACGGTTGATGCCCCGCTTGATAGGCTTACTGCACAGCAGATGAGAGTCCTTAGACTCGCATACGCAGAGGGATATTACAGCATACCTAGAAAAACAAGTACTGAGCATCTTGCCCATTTACTGAAAATGGAGAAGGGAACCGTTGGAGAACACTTAAGAAGAGCAGAGAAAAACGTAATGGATTTTCTAATGACCTCATAAGGAAGTTTCAGCAAGTCTGCAGGTATTGCATCGTTTTTTTAGTCTGATAAGGGCATAGAACTAATCTGCGCTTTCGCCATCAATTATCTCAGTAAGAATATGTTTTTCCGCTTTCCTGCGGTGTACGACCAGTGTAGAACGAGCTATATTTAATTTTTTCGCTAATCCCTCAGAATCGATTTTTCTTGGCAAATCATAGTACCCTAGCTCATATGCAGTTGTTATAACTCTTCTTTGCTTTTCCGTCAAAGCCTTAAGCGGAGAATCAGAAGCAAACCTCGCATCAGTTAAAGAGACCATCTTAAAATGTATTTTCGATTTCTCCAAACTTTCAAGGGCATATCTCAATTGTTTCGCGCTTCCAAGCAAAGCCACTTTGAGCCTTCCTTTTTGAATATTGCAAAAGACACTATACACTCCAGTCTTGGTAAAGGCCCGCCTAAAAAGCGTTGAGGTCACCTTGTACTTAATGAATAATATGTATGCTCCGTCTTTTTCTCGTTCAAGAAGTTCCGTTTTTAAGATATTCCCACTCATGAGCTTAATATAATCTTCAATGTCTGACAATTCCTCTTCTGTATCTATTCGAATGATTGCCTCAACCCCATCTGGGTCATGCTCGAGAATTTGCAAAAATTCTAAACTTTTCACCTTTTTGAGTTGTGACAAATCTAAGTTCTCGCGCTTTAGAAATTCGTCTACAGAAAATTGTAAGATGAGCCTGCGCATAAAATAGACAAGTACTGTTCCCATAAATATATTTTTTGCAAAAAAAGCTAGCTTATCTGTCCCAAAACTAATCCGTCTATCCACCAATCATTAAACCTAAAAGAATATTAAAAGGAAAATGAAAAAAATGAATACAAATTTGACAATAAATACTACTAAAATTCGAGAGAACAAAAATGCAATTCTTGCAACATCGTTAATTCTGCTTTTCGCTGTTTCAATTGCATTGGATTTTGCACCGACGGGTTCAGCCCAGATTCCCTTTAGTGCACCACGCAAAACCGCAGGCTACATCAGCGTTGCGCCCACCCTTATCGGGGTTGGCCAATCAGCAACCGTAAACCTGTGGGTTTTACCTCCACCGCAAGACTATGCTACGGCAGCATGGTACAACGGTTTTACTGGCATTACCGTGACGTTCACAAAACCAGACGGAAATAAAGACACATTCACACCAACAGACGGAACGGGCACTTATCCTGCAGGAGTGACTGATCCACTTGGCTCAATGTACTTCTTGTACGCACCAAACATGGCTGGTAATTGGAGCGTGACGATGACGATGCCTGCACAGAACTTCACTGATTGGTCTGGAACCGTGCAATGGACGGCATGTACCAGTGCACCCGTTTACTTCACAGTGCAGACTGCTCCAGTGAACGCTGGCCTACTCAACGGATGGCCATATTCTCAGCTTCCAACAGGCTACTGGAGTTACCCCATAAACAGCAACAACAGAGAATGGTACCAGATCTCAGGCGACTGGCTAACAGCCTCCGTCCCCCCAACTTTTTATCCAATGATATTGAACACGGGCGGCTTTTGGCAGCAGTACGGTTCAGGACCTAGCACAGGACACATCCTTTGGGACATACAGAACACTGCAGGAGGCATAGTAGGCGGATCTTTCGGCAGCTACAGTATCGAGCCAGGCAACCTGATTTCTGGCAACCCGATTATTATGGGGGGCAAAGTCTATCAAAATATTTTGCCTGATAGCTTAACTGCAGCGCCTACACAGTTTGAATGCATCGACTTGACAACCGGAAAAGTGTTGTACACCGCGTCTGGCAGCATCACCGCTGGTCTCCATCTACCTGGAAATGCCTACTACCAATCATCCGCCGCTGGCTTAGTACAATTGCATGCTTCCTACGGAAACACACCGACCGAGTATCTGTTTCAAACTGTTGGTTCTCCGATGAATGGCACATGGAATTATTATGACCCGAATACTGGGACGCTCGCACTAAGTATCAGTAATGTAACGGCAATGAACATCGCACTTGTAGATGGCAGCGAAATTGCTTTTGGCACAACATACACTGGTTATCAAAACTACGTTTGGGAATGGAACCTAACTACCGCTGTTAATAACGGCAAAAACTGGTACAATGGACTCGTATGGAAAACTTTTCTGTCTCATCCTGCACCTTCAGACGGATCGGGGCGGACTAGCCTTGCAGTGTCAAAAGATCTGTCCGCCATTGTATATGGCGGAGGACCAGGTGACGACTTGGTTGAAGGCTTCAATGCAAAAACTGGCGCTTCAATTTGGAACCTTACATTACCTTACACTAGTACAATGGGGCAAATCCAACTGTACAATACCACCGACTTTCTTACGTGCGATGTGTCAACTGCAACGTTTTACTGCTATAGCGACCTTACTGGAGCATTAGTATGGTCAAGTGCAAACGTTGGAGCCTTCCCCTGGAACACGAAATACAGTGGTTATTTCCTCGCAAATGACAATAGTAATGTGTACATTGCGAGTCCAGATGGATCAGTAATCGCATTAAGTTTGGCTGACGGAAAAGTTGTGTGGCAAAGCACAAAGATACCTTCAACAGAGTACATGAGCAACTACTTGCCGTTCGAGTTTGGTGGCTTAGTAATTGCAGGCGGCACTGTCTACGCATACGGCGGTTATTCGCAAGATTATGAGATTGACCCCATCCCCCGATTTGCAATGACCATTGCCATAAACGCTACTACCGGAAAGACGATGTTTACGTTGAATGGAGGTGTATCTCCTAACGCGGCTGCCGACGGTTATCTCTTAGCCTTTGGAAACTATGATGGAAAACAATATTGCATTGGCAAAGGCGCGACTTCGACGTCAGTTTCGGTACCCAACAACTTTGCTTTAAAGTCGACGGTACAAATCCAAGGCAATGTCTTAGATCAGTCTCCAGCGCAACCGGGAACACCTGCGGTATCTGACTCAAGCATGAGCGAGTGGATGGACTACCTGCATATGCAGAACGCTACATTGCTAAATTCACCTCCTCAAGAGATTGGCGTTCCAGTTACATTGACCGCAGTCGACCCCAACAACAACACGGTTATTATTGGAACAACGACAACTGATTCAGCAGGCAACTTCTACTACAGCTGGACTCCTCAAATATCTGGGTCATACAGGATTACTGCAAGTTTCGCCGGAACGGGCTCATACTGGTCTTCTTCTGCTGAAACAGGAACCGTAGTCACTGAGACTGCAACAACTGCACCCACAGCAACACCATTGAGCGAGACAGCAATTGAGTCAACAATAATACCCTATGTTATAATCGCAACAATCGTCATAGTCCTAGCCATAGCAATAGCGACAATGTTGATTCTAAGAAAAAGACCATAAAAAAACGTAAAAAACAAACCATCTCCTTTTTTCTTTGAAAGAATTCCATACGACGGCTAACTTGTTAAATGGAATGTATAACGGACGGAGTATGGACAAACTTGAGCAAAGCTCCAACGAGCTACTGATTTACCTAGAATTCACGGTTGTTGCTCAAAAGAAAATCAAGCGCGCGTGCGAAACCTAATAAGAGTGAGAACGACCTAATGGATTCCTGATGAAATCATAGCGAGCTTCAATACGACTTTTGAGAGTTGCAAAGGGTAATTAAAATAAAACTGCTCTTCCAACTATTTTCCCTGCTTCAATTAAATCAGCACATCCTCAGCCTAATTGAGCTTATAACAGAAGCAATTAACCTTTAATTTGCCTGATTTAATGATATTGTCGTGGTTGCACAGCAGCAGGTTCCAGCTTCAAGTGCCATTGAGAATACATTAATTAGGGAAACGAAGAATGTGTTAATTGAGGTAAAAATGAAATGCCAATAGTTCAAGTTTCTGTTTGGGAGGGCATGAGCCTTGAGAACAAGAAGAAAACAGTCGAAGGGATAACGAAAGTTTTTGAAGATTTAGGAGTTCCCAAGGAAGCAGTCGAGATCGTTATTTATGAAGCGCCAAAGAGCAATTGGGCAACGGGGGGACAATTGCATTCAGAAAGACTCGCGCACACGCAATCCCTGTAAACTAAAGCAAAGGACTGACAATTAGTGTCCGAGAAAAAATTCAAGCTATCTGCAAGAGTAAGCAGCGCTACTCCCTCAGCTATAAAAGCTGTGTTAGAACGAATAATTGGCAACAACGGCTCCATCAAACCAACCGCCGACGGGTTCGAAGTCAATGCTGAAATCAAAGGTGAAAGCGCCAGAGACTTAAATCGCATACTGCTTTCTGAATTGCGTAAGGCTGAAAAGAAAACTAGAATTCGCTCAGAATGGTCTTCTGAAGGTACCGCTGAAAAGTTCTTTGACTATTCACTCAAACAAACCAAAAAAGTAAACCAAAATTAATCGCTTGCTCTTAATCGACAAATGTTTTCATCCGCTGATTCGATTTATAGTCACGGGTTTGCTGTCGCTTAAAATTTGGGCTAAAGTCTTAAAGCAGTTTACCGCATAAGATACTAGTTAATGGTGAGACAGTGGATAAGACCGACGTGATATTATGCCAGTTGTTACTTATGAATTCTCGGCTTTCTTACCGTGAACTGGCTGAAAAACTGAACCTGTCAGTAACTGCGGTTCATAACCGCATTCAATCCTTAATCGAATTGGGCATAATACGTAAATTCACTGCTAAACTTAGTCTGTTTGCTAAAAAAGGGGTTCTCATATTTATTTTTGGAACATCAAAAACTAATTCAATCCATGACCTAAACCCAAAACTGGAAAAAAATGGGTCAATTTACTGGCTGGCAATCGGCGGCGGGAACTTCTTGTACATAGGTGCTTGTTTAAAAAACATAGGTGAGTTGGAGCCACTGGTTCGTTTTGTTAGAGAGGCTGCTGAGTTGCCTGAACCAACGGTTGGTTTAGTGGTTTCGCCTTTACCGCTGAACATGATAAGGGGCGTTAATCCTGATACGAAGCTTTGTGAGCTTGACTACAAAATTATTCGTTCCTTGAAAGATGATTCACGTAAAGCCACTTCGGTTGTCGCTGAAGAATTAGGTGTCTCCGCCAAGACGGTTCGTCGTAGACTCGCCAGAATGGTAAAAAACTTCTTGGTAATGCTGTCTATAGATTGGTATCCTGATGCTTCAAATGATATCATAAGCGTATTTCATGTTCAACTTAAACCTGATGCCGACCCCAATACGCCTAATATGATTTGGCAAAAACATTATCCAAATATAATCTTTTACTGGGGCTTTAGCAATATACCAAACACTTACATATTTTTCACATGGACCTCGACCGCAAAAGGACTCCGAGAAACCCGTGAAAGCTTGGAGCGGGAACCAGCGGTACAAGCAGTAGCCCCAAACATCATCTACACAGGATACGTTTTCAACACATGGATAGACGATATCCCATAGCTCAGGGAATGTCCTGTTTTTTAACCAGTCATAGTTGAAAAGCGACTTTCCAGCACTTCTCAAATGCATTTTCCTTCAGCAACAGGTAAACATGAAACTAAATTCTCAAAAAACTATTACACCGTAAAAAAGGAGATAAGCAAAATGACTGAATCAGCAATAACAATACAAAATCTAACCAAAAGATTTGAAGACAAAACAGCAGTAGAAAACCTCAATCTGCAAGTCACCAAAGGAGAACTCTTCGGATTACTAGGACCAAACGGTGCAGGAAAAACAACCACAATAAACATCCTCTGTGGACTCGTAAAACCAACAAGCGGCAAAGCCAAAATCTACGGCTATGACGTGCAAAAAGAAACACAGAAAGTTAAGGAGCTAATCGGTGTTTGCACTCAAGAAACAGCCATCTACCCGTACTTAACTGGCGCAGAGAACCTTGAGCTTTTCGGAAACCTCTATGGCATGAAGGGAAAAATGCTCAAAGAAAGAAGCGTCATGCTGATGGCGAAAATGGGGCTAAAAGAAGACGCAAAAAGGAAAGCGGCAAAATACAGCGGCGGAATGAAACGCCGACTGAGCCTAACTCTCGCATTAATACACGACCCTCAAGTCGCTTTTTTAGATGAGCCAACGGTAGCCTTGGATCCGCAATCTCGCCATGCTGTCTGGGACTTTATAAAAGACCAAAAAACACAAGGCAAAACCATCATCTTAACCACGCATTACATGGAGGAAGCTGAAGAACTCTGCGACCGAGTAGGCATAATTGACCATGGAAAACTCATTGCGCTTGGCAGCCCAAAGGAACTAGTTGCTAAAAATCAGGCGAAGAATTTGGAGGAAGTTTTCATCAAACTAACAGGAAGAACCATGCGGGAGGAAGTCTAATGAAGCTTCAGCGAATATCCGCTTTAACCAAGAAAGAAATTATGAAAACAGTCCGCGAACCCGCAGTGCTTTTTATGATTTTCCTGTTTCCAGTAGTGTTCGTTTTCGCTTTCGGAGTTTCATTCGGCGGAGTCGGCGGCAGCCAAACAGTTACGTATCAAATCGGCGTAGTCAACTTGGACAATGGAAACTCAAACGCTTCTCAGATACTTGTCACAGCGTTGTCTAACACAAAGATACTGAATATTCACATATACGCTAACAACCAAACCGCTCAAAGCGACTTGTCGCAAGGCACTGTTCAAGCGGTGATGCTTATTCCGACGGATTTCAGCCAAAGCTTAGCTTCATATCAAGCTGCACCCAATAACCCGTCAAAATGGACAAACGCCACCGTCTCTTTGTATTTAGATAAAGGCTCTTTAGTTGCCACCCAAGCCATACCGCCAATCATCCAACAAGTTCTCACCGCCATAGCGGGTCAAAGTCAGCAAGCACTCCAAAGCCCATTCCACGTGGAAACCGCATCGTTGGTTGAAGTAAAGACCACATCGGCACTTGACTTCATCGCCCCAGGCATGTTCACGTTCGCTTCCATATTCCTCATAATGATGGTTGCCCAATCATTCACTCAAGATAGAGAAAACGGCATGATGAAGCGCATCCGCATCTCACCCACAACGCCGACTGAGTTCATGGCAAGCCAAGTAGCATCCTACATGGGTATCGCGTTAATCCAGGCAGCTCTGGTTTTCATGATGATATATGCTTTAGGTTTCAGACCTAACGTCGGCATACCCGCTTACGCATTCGCTTTTGTACTGGTGCTAATATTCTCACTGTCCAACGTGGGATTCGGCTTAATAACAGCTACAATCGCAAAATCCGCAGGTGCAGCAACAGGCTTAAGCTTCCTCTTCGTGCTTCCACAGCTTTTCCTCGGCACATTTGTTGGTGCGTCACTGTCTTCCGGCGCTCAAGTTGCAGGCAAATTCGTACCCAGCTACTACGTTACAAACGCTTTAACGTCTCTTTTCCTCAGAGGCGCAGCAGTCACAAGCCCAGCCGTACTCCTGGATTTGACGGTTGTATCTGCGTCTTGCGCAGCTATCCTAGCAATTGGCATAGTGCTGTACGCTAAATACTTCAAAATCTAACTAAAACACATAATCTTCATCCTTTTTTTTACTATTTCAAAGGTTACTCAAGACGCTTGGTTTCTAGCTCATAACATTTTGGGTTGGTAAAGGCAGTACGGTTCCTCTTCTAAGTAGCCCTTATTAACTGACAATGCCCTTGCACGACAACCGCCACACAACACTCTGTACTCACACCTGCCACATTTCCCTTTCAACAATTCATGATTGCGCAGTTGAACAAACAATGGAGACTGCTGATAAATTTGCTTGAATTTTTGCTGCCTAACATCGCCAGCTGGAACTGGAAGGAAGCCGCAACCGAAGACTTCTCCGACGTGTGAGATAAAGCAGAAACCGTTGCCAGCCATGCATCCTCTGCCGCCTGTATGGGGCTGGTGAGGTTCTTTTTGCTGCTGAGCGATAACTCTCATGTATTGAGGTGCACAGGTCATTTTAATCGGAATAGGCGATGTGAGGCTTGCTTTATAAATAGACTGAATAGTCTCCTCATATTGGTCTGGCGTTATTTCCATCTTTACCTTTCCGCGACCCGTCGGCACCAGCATGAAGACGTCCCATTCACGAGCGCCCATTTCAGCCGCTACCTTTTGAATATTGAAGAGGTCATTGAGGTTATGCTGGGTGACAGTTGTGTTAACGCGAAAAGCAAATCCGCTTTGACGAGCCAGCGACATGTTTTTCATAGCCAAATTGAAAGCGCCAGTTACCTGCCTGAAATTATCATGAATCTCAGGGCTCGAACCGTCAAGACTAAGTGAAATCATCTTTACGCCAGCCGTCTTCAATTTTTCAAAGGTGCCTGCTGTCAGGTTGCTGCCGCTTGGAGACATAACCACTCGTAAACCTAAGCTGGAAGCGTATGAGGCGATTTCGAAGATGTCTTTTCTCTGGAGAGGGTCACCGCCACTTATAATGAAAACTGGCTTGCATAACTCGGCGATTTGATCTACCAAATTTAGTGCTTCTTGGGTTGTGAGTTGTTTTGGATCAGGCTCTCTTTGTGCTTCAGCTCTACAGTGAACGCATGCAAAATTGCAGGCACGCGTGGATTCCCAAGCCATAACTCTAGGTGCAACTTCTTGCGTTTCGGATGAGCGTGATTTGTCGGTTGCGTTCATGCTGTTTGCCTTCTTAATCGCGCTTTATTTCTTGCGGTGTTAAGTAGCAGGCAGGGTCAGGTGCCCATGTGTCTCCATAAACTGCTTCCGCTCTAACTCTGAGGTTGCCGTTACAGATATCAAGAAATCGGCATTCTGTACATTTTCCGTGGAGTTGAATTTTTCTGTTCCTGAGAGCTTGAAGCAACGGTTCGGAGTTGTCTGCCCAGATTTGGCTGAATTTGCGTGTTCGGATATTACCTAGTGAGTAATGTTGCCAGAATTGATCTGGATGCACATAACCATTAAAATCAACGCAAGCTATCCCTGTGCCCGAGCTGTTGCCGCCATTTACCTTTAGAAGTTGAAGCGCTTCTGCAGCTTTTTTCGGGTCCTTTTTTTTCAGTTTAAGGTACAAATACGCTGCATCTGCATGATTGTCAACGGTTAAGATTTCGGTGTTTAAGGCTTTCTTGTGGAAAGTCTCGGCTTTCTTTAAAACGTAATCCATGAACTCCCTTGTCTGTTCATGCGTAAGATCCTCATTTGTAATTTCGGTTCCTCGCCCCACGTATGCTAAGTGATAAAGGCATACTCGAGGGAGTCCTTCAGCTTCAATGAGCTCGAAAATTTCAGGAAGGTCCTTGAAATTATATTTAGTGACGGTAAAGCGTAAGCCCGTTTTAACCTCCGCTTTAAGGCAGTTCCGGATTCCTTCAACTGCCAGCTCGAAGGCTTCTTTTTTGCCTCTAAACTTGTTGTTAGTTTCGCCTATCCCATCTAAACTAATTCCCACATAGGAAAAACCTGCATTTTTTAATTGCCCTGCTACGCTCTCTGTAATTAGTGTGCCGTTTGTAGATAACACTGCTCTTAAGCCTGCTTCGGAAGCGAAACGTGCAACTTCAAAAAGGTCGTGTCTAAGCAATGGTTCTCCGCCGGAAAACAACAGTACGTTAACACCGAACTCTGCTATATCTTTCACAAAAGCTTTAGCTTCATCCGTCGTTAATTCGTTGGGGTATATCTTATTCTCGGACTTCGAATAGCAGTGCAAGCAATTGAGGTTACAGCGTCTGGTAGTGTTCCAAACAACAACTGGTCTTTGGTGAGTTGCAACGCCATATCGTAAGTGATCCATAGAGCCTGGAGTGCCACACCAAAGTTTTGTAATGTTAATCAAGGATCGTTCATCTCCCGAAAATCGTAAGGCAAAATAGCAGAAGCTTTTGCTGGAATCATGGCGGAGCTGCCAAGGCTGACATTTGTTCTTTTAAGGTCTCTTGTGCTGTACAATATTTTGTATTCGTTTATTGCGATTCCCTCTGAGATTTCCTTAACCATACGCTGAACAACTTCTCGTTCTCTTCCATGTATAACTGCGTAGAGATTGTAGTCCCATCTTCCATTGACAGTTTTGCGCTCGTAGCAGTGTGAGATTTCTTGATATTTTGACAAATAAACTCCTATTTCTTGAACGCGGTTTTCAGGCACCTTCCAAGCTACAAGGGCATTTGCCGAGAAACCAATGTTGTTAGGTTTTATTGAAGCGCCAAATCGCCTGATTACGCCTTTCTCTTTAAGTTTACATAGGCGAGTGACGACTTCTTTCGGTGTGATTCCTAGCTGAAGGGCAATCTCTTTGAAAGGCTCTGTTGTCAAAGTAATGCCTTTTTCCATGCCAGCTAAAAGTTTATGGTCAATTTCATCCAATTTTCTTTCACCTTAAAAGTTTGTTTAGGTTAGTTGGAAATGTACGTTTATCTTAAAGCGACGGATGGTAGGCAAGTCAAGTATATCATGATCTTTGGTGTCTGTTTTTTGCTTGATCTCATCCAGTATCATGGCTAATTCGCTATTACTTGACGCAGCAAGAGTAAACCATACGTTATATTCGTCCTCACGTTCGTAATTGTGGGAAACGTTATCATATTCGTTTATGACACGAGCAACATCATTCACTTTGTTTTTTGGTACCCTCAATGCGACTAAAGTAGCTGCCTTTAAACCGATTCTTGAAGCATCAAAGATTGGACCTATCTTTACGATGGCACCAGCTTCAATAAGCCGCTTTAAACGCGATATAACTTCGCCTTCACTGATTTTGAGCCTGTTGCTTATTTCGAGCCAGGGTTCTTGCACAATGGGGAAGTCATCTTGAAGCATCTGCAGTATTATTCTGTCAGTTTCGTCGAGACTTATGAGCGATGATGTTGTAGAATCATGTGAATTGAGTTTTGCCTCTGAATTTTTACATTTCTCATCTTTAATCTGACCAGTGTTCTCTTTCACCATTTCACCTTGAAGTCAAGCTTGGTTTTTAAAGCGATTACTTATTCCTTAGGATTTAGCTCTTTACTGCGATAGTTGGCATTGCTTTACGTATTAACCTTGCGGAAAACTAAGAGTTAGACGACAATTCTTGCTAATTCAGCAAGAAACGGAAGCCTTAGCTTCGCTGAATTAGATTATAACAGGATGATGCTGGGGTCAAATTTCAAAAACCTCGTTGTCACTGATACCCGTGCATCTTTTACACCTGGAATAATCTTGGTCTTTTTAATTAAGTTATTAAGGTGTTCCATGTCTCGGGCAACAATTACAGAAACCACGTCGTATTCACCGGTGCTTTGAAACAAGTACTGCGTTTCGCTAAATGAAACTAATTGCTTGCAAGCTTCTTCCAAATAGGCTGGATCAATTTTGAGCAGGATTGCTCCGCTCACTTTCATACCAACTTTAGCTGGATCAAGCAATGCTGCAAATCGAGTGATGACACCGTTGCTTACAAGCCGGTTAACTCGAAATCTAACTGTGGCTTCAGCGGCATCTAGTTCACGGCTAAGATCTGCAAAAGAAAGCCGGCCATTAAATTGCAACAGCTTAAGTATACGCTTGTCCAAATCATCCAAGCTTGTTGAAAGCATCCCAATACCCCTGAACATTTATGAGAAAGAGACCTTATGAAACTTTTCTATAATCGCTTGACAACCTGCGAAAATAGGTGAATAATTTCCAATCAATACATGCTTAAACCGTGTTAATTTAGGCAGATTCACGTCGTCTCCAAACTGACTACCAGATACGACCAACGCATAACAGTATGTTTGGTATATTACATGAAAAATGGCAGACCACGAAAACCCTCATGAAATATAGTAATTATGTGTATTTAGGACAGTTCGATTTACCTGTTTGCAATTTGGTTTTAAACATTGCAGGCTCACAAGCAATCACTCTTTAATGCCTTTTTACCTCTTTATATACCAAATTTACAGAAAATACTTCAGCCTAACGCTAATTCAAGCCCTAAACCAAAAAAGCAATCCAAAACGAGCTCTTCCAGAAGTGGGAGGGAGGGTACTATTTACTATTGAAATAAGAATGCTAAAAGCATAACACAATTACTTGGACTAAAAGCACCAGCTAAAAACACACTAGTAATTATTGCGACCATCCTAAACCGACTTAGATTCAGAGCGTGGCGCTTGGATTAAATTTTGACCTCACGATATGGATGTTGCAACGAAACTCTGCGTGATACTAAGCATTGTGCATACGGGTTCACTACCAATTCCAGTGTTACTACCAATTCCAGTAACATTTTCGGCTGTAGGTATGGTCTCGCTACTGCTCTTGAATGCGAAAAGTAGGTAATATGTTGCAGCTGGCAACGTCACATTTACCATGGCTGAAGAAACATCTCCAGTAGTATAATAATATGATATTGAGCCTGAAAAACTAGGAGATTGTTCAGAGTATTCTTCTGAGGTCAAGATGTAGAATGATACGCTATTGTTTGTAATGAAGCTTCCAGTCAGGACAGCGGTTTTTGGCATGGTGATTTCGCAGGATACCGAACTTCCTGCTGCATAAGGAGCGTCCCTGCCCTTTGTAAAAAACTTGGATGATACAGTATTCGAGTAAGATGGAGTAATGATTTGATAGGCTGACAAGACAGCAATTACCGCTAAGATTAAGGCAAAACTAGCTACCAGAAGTTTCCGCTTCATAAAGAAACCCAAATATAGCTATCGCGTGTGTAAATATTAAGTTTCTCCAGTTCATTATCAGATGTGGCTAATTCTCTATTAAAACACGAATGAAAAAGGAGATACTCTTTTAGAGTACTCTCATTGTATCTAACTCACTCCATAATGTGCTCTTGTTTTTGTGTGATACGTGATAGGATATAGGCACTCTTTTCCTGACATATCATTTTCAGACGCGCGAAGGCTTTAGTTTTGGGCATTCTATCGTGGTATTCTGTGTCTTGGCTCAGAAAAGTTATTACGACCAGAGCCTCACATAGTTGCGATTAAGGAAGGATAATGAAATCTACTGATACTGTTGACCCAAACGATTTTGGAACAGAAGAAAAAATCGTTAATATTGGACTTATTCAAACGACTGTTTCAGACAACATAGCTGACAATATGAAAAAGACCATAGAAAGAATCGAAGAAGCTTCACGAAGAGGGGCTCAAATTGTCTGCCTCCAAGAACTGTACAGAACCAAATATTTTCCGCAAGAAGAAAAACAGGACGTTAGTCAATTAGCTGAAACGATTCCCGGGGAATCTACAAGAGCTTTCTCAGAGCTGGCGAAAAAGAACAAGATAGTTATAATTGCGCCTATTTTTGAAAAACATTCAAACGGAAAATACTACAACTCAGCGGTCATAATTGATGCTGACGGGAAAATTTTAGGCTCTTACCGCAAAGTACACGTACCAAATGACCCGTTTTTCTATGAAAAAAACTATTTTGAAGCAGGCGACTCAGGTTACTCTGTGCACAAAACCCATTACGCTTCTGTGGGGGTACTCATCTGCTATGACCAATGGTTCCCTGAACCCGCCAGAATCAACGCGTTAAACGGCGCAGAAATCATATTCTATCCCACAGCGATTGGCTGGATTAAAGGCTATACCTCGCCAGACGGGGACTGGCATGACGCTTGGAAAACAGTGCAACGTGCCACCGCCATAATGAATGGAGTCCATGTTGCTGCTGTGAATAGGGTAGGCGAGGAAGGGCAACTAAAGTTTTGGGGCGGTTCATTCGTATGTGACTCCTTTGGGAAAGTGCTTAAAGAAGCAAGCGATACGAATGAGGAAGTATTGGTTGTCAAGGTGGATCTTAATAAAAATAAAAGGATCCAAGAAGGGTGGGGGTTCCTTAAAAATCGGCGACCAGACACGTACAATAAACTAACCGAAAATAATTCTGAGGCACAATAAATGAGGACTGGAAATACGTCTTCAAACAAGACGCCCCGCGAACTAGGATACTGCATGCCCGCAGAATGGTGTAAGCATGAGGCAGTCTGGTTAGCGTGGCCACATGACCCTACAACCTTTACGTCCGGCGTCGAGAAAGTCGAGGAAACTTACGTTCAAATCGTGCAGCTACTCCATGAAGATGAATACGTTAATCTTTTTGTGAAAGATGAGGTCATGAAGGAAAAGATAACAGGTTTGTTTGTAAAAAAAGAGATTGATTTAAAGAGAATACGTTTTTTTGAATTTGATTACGCCGATGTATGGTTTAGAGATTACGGTCCGATATTTGTGAGGAACAGAAACCAAGAGTTAGCAATGGTGCGCTGGATTTTTAATTCTTGGGGAGAAAAATACGAAGAACTTTTGAAAGACAAGCAGATCGCACGCATAATAAATCACGAGATGCGCTTGAACTGTTTTGAACCAGGCATCGTTCTGGAGGGCGGATCAATAGATGTCAACGGAAAAGGAACCCTGCTCACAACTGAACAGTGTCTACTAAACAAGAACAGAAATCCTCACCTTAACAAAGAAAAAATCGAGAAATTCTTACAAGACTATCTGGGCGTGGCTCACATAATTTGGTTGAAAAGTGGTATCGCTGGAGATGATACAGATGGTCATGTGGACGATCTTGCACGGTTTGTTAACCCGACGACAGTTGTGTGCGCTTATGAAGAAGGCAACGATGAGAATGCAGACGCCTTAAGAAAAAATTATGACATACTTTGCCAATCCACTGACCAAGATGGCAAGAAACTAAACATTGTCAAGCTGCCCATGCCAGGAAACATCGAGTGCAACAAAAAAAGACTCCCCGCAAGCTACACAAACTTTTACATAGGCAACAAAACAGTTTTGGTTCCAACCTTTGAACACGGGAACGACAAGATAGCATTATCTATTCTGCAAGAACTATTCCCGAAAAGAAAAGTTGTCGGCATAAATTGTGTTGACTTGATATGTGGGTTTGGGGCAATTCACTGCATCTCACAACAACAACCAAAGTGCAAATCATAAGCAATCATCGATACGAATGCGGACACTTCAAATTTAAAGCAGTTATTTTCTTAATGCTTTGACGCATTTTAGATTCTGGGTTCCGATGGATTCAATTACACAATTTTCGGCTCTCTTTATTTCTCTACAGAAAGCTTGGTTTAGACGACGAATTCAACGCCTTCTAATCCTTTAAACCATTTGTCTCCAGTCAAAAATTTTACGTTAGACTTTAATGCAAGATAGTATCCAAGGGCATCAGCGTAAGATATGCTGCGGCCATTTTTCTTTAGCTTCAACCGAAGTTTCATTGAACCTTCAATGTCAGCTACTCCAAAGTCCAATACATATTTGGCAAACACTTTAACTACTTGAGAAGCGGCTTTCGCTCCGTGAACCTCAAGAGTTCGGTAATATATTTCCAGTAAATTGAGCTTCGTTAAAAAACCATCATTTTCTTCAAAGAAAAACCCGTATTTTGGGTTATCGCTAAGGTATGCCAGAACAGCATAGGTGTCATAGAAGAACCTTGTAGTTTTCTGCAAATCATTCCCAGCCGCGTTTCATTTCGTCTTTCTCATGCTGCAGGTCCTTGAAAGGATATTTGCCTCTAAAACTACGCACGTCAGACACTTTTCTTACTGTTACTTCGACTTCTTCTCCTTCCTTGAGCCCTTCTTCCTCGACCAGTGTTTTGGGTAGCACTATACCTAGCGAATTTCCCCAACACTTGACTTTCGCCTTTGCGTTCATGATTATACATGTATAACTACTCAACATTAAAGCTTTGCGAACGCCCACGCCCGCGCACGACATGCTATATTGTTAGGAATAGACTTAATTTTCGCTTTTGACATATGCTATATTCAGCCACCAAGAAACTGAGTTTGCTACTTTTGGCAGGATCTCTAAGCGTCAGGTACATTGACTACGATGCAGATACGGCTATTGAGCTTTAAACGAGGCGCGCCCCCACAAAATTGAAGGAGGTGAAATAGATGAGTGAAGAAAAGAAGGGAAAATTGAAAATAACCCTTGAAGTGGAAATAAACGAGGCTCTAATGGAAGCTTCAAAGGAATGGATGCCGAAAATGCATTGGATGAACCCTAAATGGATGGATAAAGACTGGAAGAAAGACAAAGACTGGAAGAAAGAAGAAGAATAGCCCCTTTTTTTAAGGGTGCGCCAGAAACGTCTGTGTCCATTACAAGAGAGCATACTTGGAGCATCAATCAAGGGTTCATATTCTCTTTTTTCTATATGTTAATAACCCGCATATAGATTTATGTTTGAAAAGTCAGTTTGAGTGTTTTGTTATTTGTCGAGGAAAACTGCTAAGAATTAGCATGGCGTCAGACGCGACTAAGTTCAACCAAACATGGGCGCTTTTCTCCTTCCGTAAAAGTCTTTCACGCCAGATTCCTGTAAGTTTGTTCTTGATTGACTTTCTTGTCAAAGTTGCTGGAAAGTCGAATATAATTTACCTAGCAAGTGTGCTTGGAATAATAGCGATAGCCAGCGGTTTGCTGTATTTAGCTTTTGGACTACGATGTAGATACTGCTTAATCCAAAACTAATTCTCATAAATACATGCAAGCATAGTAAAAATTAGCTTTCTATCGGTGCTGCACAAGGCTTTATACGTTCGATGCGCCAGACGACTTATCAGACGCTTTGTCTTTCTCAAACTTGATTAGTTCAGCGGATAGTCTCCACATGAAGAATCCGAGAGCGCTTACTAGAAAGGACAATATGGTGAAGGTGTCTGTTCTCATCCAGAGAAGTAAATGCGACACGGGCATGGCCAGCACCATGGGATGAGTAAACTGAATCAATACTCCATTAGCCCACGCGAGAAGACCAAATAAGAATAGCATTTCCCCGGTAACTTTTATTACAAGAATTTTTCTTTCGAGAGGCATTTTCATGTTTCGTTGATTAAGGCAAACACCATTATAAAACTTGTCTATGGACTTTTAACTCCCGGGCTGTGAATGTTAACGTGACCATTTAACACTTGCCAAATTAATGTTCCCATATGCTTTCTCATCATCAAAAACGCAAAACCAGAAAGAGAGCGGAGCACATTAAGTCTCTTCAGTTCTGTATTTGGAACGATGCGAGGTTGTTGGGTTCCATGCTTAGAAAGAGTGCGGAACATGGCGGGTCCGTATAGGTTTGAACCCGCGTTTGAACCCTCGGGTTGGATTAATTGTTAGTCGTTACTTTTTTCTTAATTTTTTGTGCTATTGTGCTTGCAACCATCTTTCCTGCTTTGATAACTCGGTTTTTTCAGCATAAGAAGAAACTGCAGTTCAGGGTTTATAAAACCACCGTCAGGACTCACTTCCAATTAGGAGTGGGCCGGACTGGGCTTACCCGCGCGCTAGTAAAGGTTGGTGCAGGTTGCCGTTAACTCGAACTATACAAAACTTATGGAAGATTGAAGCTCTCTTCTTTTGGATTATGCGTGAACTCAACCATTTGATGGCCTTGTTAAATAGAAAGACCGTCCAACTGAAAAAATGGGAAGAAGTTGGGTGACATCACCCGTTCTAACGGGTTACAACCAACACACCAGCCTATTCTACTAACTCACTGGAATTAAAATTTACCAATATCACGTTCTAACTGGGAAAGCCCAATCTATCCAGCTGCGCAAATCCCATGAAAGCACAAGAGAAGGCTCCACGTAACAATGAAGATTGCATTTTACACAGTTATGCGTTACTTTCCAATCAAAACTTGAAGTGGCCGCTTTAATGCTATTCTCAAAAACAGAAGCGCTCGTCTCGTACTGATTATGAACGTAACAAGGCAGAACCAACCGGCCATCTGTACCAATATTGATAATCGACCATGGTTTGCATTTCCAGTTCTTTTCTTTAGCTATTACTTTAAAATAATTAGTTGAATTCATAATAGGATAGCCTTTTCTTTTTAATTCAATAAGCTGTTTAGCAATCTTTTTAATTTCATCGGCTTGAGGTGCAGACGCATCAATGTTATGGTACTCATGAGCTACCGACAATATGATTCTTACACCTAAATCCTTTGCCAATTTCACCGTATCTTCTACTTCATGGATGTTATCAGCCATTATGGTCATATTGATTGTTACAGAAACCTTCCTTTTGGCTGCAGTTATGCCCTGTAGCGCTTCTTTGAAACAGCCATTAACACCTCTTATCAGGTCATGAGTTTTCTCCAGACCATCTAATGAAACAAAGACGATACCGTTGATGTATGGTGCTATTTCATCTATCCTTGATTTGAGGAGCGTGCCATTGGTGACAAGGCTTGTATGTAGAGGCAGAGAACGAGAATAGGCTAGAATTTCAGTCAAGTCTTTTCTCAAGAGCGGCTCTCCACCTTCAAACCCAATAGCGCAAACACCTGAATCGTAAATTTGCTTTAGAATTTCTTTTTCCTTTTGGGTGCTTAAATTTTCGCTGGATCTTTTCCAGAAGGGGCACATTTTACACTTAAGGTTACAGTTATAAGTTAACTTATGTCCACCAAACAATGGAGCTTTTACTCCGAACGAGTTTAAAAGTAATCCACGATATAGTCTAAGACCTATCCTTACTGTTTCCTGATAGTTGTGTGCCTTATTTTTCAAAAATTTCAACCTCAATTAAAATTTTATTATTAGCGCGCACGTTACATTGGAGATTGCAGTTGTAAGTCAATTTATGTCCGCAAAACAGAGGAGCCTTAACGTCAAATAAGTTTGAGATAAAGCCACGATAGATTCTCATCCCTAACCAAAAGTTCTCAACATAATGGTGAATGTTTTTTTCTTCAACAGAATGGTTGGAAACCTGTCCCTATCCTCCAAGAACAGTTTGAACTCTGCGAATTCACATAGATAATAACAAGTACTTTTCTTTTTTGTTTGTGAGAAAGGGGAATTTTGCTTTCTTTATTCTTTTTTCTTGAGTTCTTTCTTTATTCCTTTTCCAAGGTCATTTACGGCTTTGGCGCTTTTCCTGATGCCTTTGCCGACTTCTTCTCCAGTTTTTTCAGCAGCATTTTCAACTTTTTTCTTCTCTTCAGGCATTCCTATCACCTTCCATCTTAAAGGTAGTTTATTGCAGAAGCGCGCCGCGCGCTAAAATGGCATGAGCGTCCAGCTCGTTTAACATTTCCCATGCCATCGCGCTATTGAAATCATTTAAAGAAGTTAATACTTATGTTACTGTACCAGAGAAATTAATAGACTTTCAAGATAGAGTTAATAGTTATCTGAAAGAAGGCTGGAGAGTTTTTTCAGTAATTCCAAAGTTAATTAATAATGCTTCATGTATAATAATTGTTTTAGTAAGAGATGATTAATTGCGTCTGAAATTAAGCATGTTACTGATGCTTTAGGCAGAGGTAAAAAGGACGGAGATGTTAAAGGAACACATTTAGGGCAAATATTAACTTATTTGCAGGGTAAAAAAGGAATCAAAAAATGTGGCGCTCTTCTGCACTTACGAGAATGCAGGGGCTAGCGTTTGGTCGCCTCTATAGTTTCGTTACAAGGTGATGCCCATAATAAGTGCGTATGAAAGCGAAAGAAGAGTTAGCGACAGTCGAACCATAGTGCTAACAGCTGACCAAGCCCTTATGACAAATTTCAGTGGCATATCCTTCTTTGATTTTGGTCATTGCGTTCCATACCGCCTTGTGCCAGAGCCGTTCTTGAAAAAAGTCTTAGGCTCTCCTCCTGAGACAGACGGTCGAGGAAGAGCCAGGATAGCAACATATCCGCTAAGGAAGGTGGAAGCAGCCCTTCTTAATGCAGGATTCGAAAGGAAACAAGTAATTGTCACGACACCAAACAAAATACGTAGAGCAATTACCAAGGACACATGTATTGTCGGTTTAAGCGTCGTTGACCCCCTAGGCAAGGCACCAGTCACCTATACGCTCGCCTCGCTTCTGGGCGGAGGAGACTCTTGCACAAAAGTCGAGTTTCTAACCCTAATGAAAGAAGTCAAAACGCTCAAGAAAAAATACAATTTCAAGCTTATAGTTGGAGGCCAAGGAGTCTGGCAGTTGTCAACAGTCCAAAAAGCGTTAGGCATAGATACCCTGTTTTTTGGCGAAGCCGAAGTCACTTTTCCGCAACTAGCCAGCAGCATAATCAATGGTGAAAAAACGCCCTCAATCGTTTACGGCGAAACACCCTCAGTCGATGAAATTCCAGCTATTGTCAATCCGTCTAGATTAGGCGCAGTCCAGATTACCCGAGGATGCCCAAGAGGGTGCCAGTTCTGCTCGCCGGCTACGCTGGAATTCAGAAGCATGCCTCTTGAAAAAATTTTGGAGGAAATTAAAGTTAACGTAAAAAACGGTTTAAAACACATTGATTTAAGAAGTGACGACATACTGCTATATGGTGCAAACGGCATATGGGTAAACCATGAGACCGTCACTAAACTCTTCAGAACTGTAATAGAAAAGTACAATGTGCCAGTGACTTTTCCTCATGTTTCTATTGCCACTGTCAGACAAGACCCAAGTTTAGTCAAAGAGATATCCGAAATAGCCGGCTTTGATTTTAGGCATCCAACATTTCCAGATGTAGGATTAGAGAGCGGGAGCCCAAGAATAATTGCTAAGTACATGTCTGGAAAGCCTAGACCCTGGACGCCTCAAGAGTGGCCTGAGACAGCCCTTGAAGCTACTAGAATAATGAACGAAAATCATTGGTACCCTTGTTACACGATGATAGTTGGCTTCCCAGATGAGAACGAAGATGACATAGTCAAGACAATAGAACTCGTGAGTGAGTTAAGAAACATGAAGGCTATGGCGTGGACATTTCCGCTCCTCTCGATCCCTATAAGTAACACGCCTCTTGAGAAGCAAGGCTATCCAAACTTGAAGGCAATGCCAAAGGCCGTCTGGGAGCTGTTCTGGATTTCTTGGCAACAAAGTCTTTGGTTTTCCCAAAAAGTTCGCGACCAACTACTTAGTGAATTAACAAACCCCCTTTACAGGGAAGCAGCCAACAGACTATTTGACGCTGGCATTGAATCGCTAAATAATTTCTTTGCACAAATGCACGAAGATCCTCTAACAGCTTTTAGTGAGGGGATGAAACTCGACTTTCATTCGATTAATGGCATGATAACATTAGCCAGAAAGCTACCCAAGTATCTACTGCAAATAGCAAGGTAAGTGCAAATGCGTAAAGCAAGTGAAGTTCAACCTGCGCGTGCGACTTAGAAAATTTTAGCGCGACAAGCATATTAGATGGCTTTCAAATAAGGCGTGCAAATTGAAAAGGGCGATGCTTTAACCGTATTCGAAGACACAAATTGAAAATGAAATGGGAAAGCACTTAATTTTTTACGTACTAATGCAAAATTTTCTAAAGGAAAGAAAAGAGAAGAATGGTTGATTTTTTCAGAGGGCTATATTTTCTTTTTGCCTAATGTTGTTCTGAAGGTTTTGCCGCAGCATTCGCAAAGGCCGATTGTTAATTCTGTTCTTTTTCCTGCTTTGTCTGGTTTGCCTGCCATCTTCCAGGTTTTCTTAGGTTGAACTTCTTTTCCACACTTTGGACATTTTGCCATGTTTTTGTCTCCTTTGATTTTAACGAGAGAATTTATGTGTAGAATCTTCATGATAAAAGGCATTTGTTAAATAGATTTACGAGTGAAAATCGCCCGTTGAATCAAAAAGGTTTCGTACCCTAAATGGTGCTATTCTCTACCGGACTTAGCCCCGAGCAGGTCCGCGTCCCCCCATTTTATAGTGCTTATCAAACGAAACCATATTCGATCGCCTACTTGCTCGATCATAATGACTTGAGCGCGATGAACTGCGACTGTAGGTGCCCGTCAATCTTTGGTGAAGAATCTCCATAAAGCAGTACTATAAGAATTCTTGCCGAAAAAACGCAAGAAACGAGCAAGTAAAGCGCAAAAAGCGGGTCCGATGGGATTTGAACCCATGACTTTCAGCTCTCTTCACACCCCAAAATAGGCGTTAGAAGGCTGACGCGCTATCCGTCCTGCGCCACGGACCCTTTTCGGCTCTTTAATGATACACATCTAAATATAATTTTACCTATCGCCCCCACTAAAGGAAAACGTATTTTTTGTTTCCTTAAGAAGCGTTCAGTTCTTTACGTTGCCAACCCTTAGTTTTTCCACGTCGGCAGCATCTGGAACTGAGACGGTTAGTGACTTGTTGAGGGCTTCTCTGCCAAAATTTACTTTAACTTTGCCAGTTTTAGCATCTGAATAGTACGCGGTTAGTTTGGCGGCTGTTTCAATGGCTTTTTTGGTTTTCGGTCCCTGCAAAATCGTTATTGGACCGACAATTTCGGGCAGTTCAAAATAGTATTCGCTTTTTGTTTTTCTAACGGTTAAAAGCTTGTTTTCCGCCTCGTTTCTTCCGACGATTATCTTGTTTTTAGCCAGCCTGAAGTGTCTGCCTACCCTAAGCAAGGCCACATCAGCCATAGAAACGCGTTTTTTGTTGGCAAACAGGTCTCGTAGCTTCTTTGAGTATTCTTCGCATGTTAGCAAGCATCCGCCAGCCGGAGAAGGGTAACTTTTGATTCCGAATTCCCTTGCAAGTTCGAACTGAGGCTTCCTTGACCTGCCCTGAATATTAACGAGTTTAGCTCTGTCAACTAAGCCTTTCTTTTCAGCAACCGTTTCAGGCAGCAACTTCGCCGACAAAGGCCTCAACAGTTCACCTTTCAAACCCGCTTCTTCTTCAATAACCCGCAGTGCAGGATAATGCTGGGATTTTGGTCTTTCACCAAGAACCTCGCCTGTGAAGAGGAAGTCTGCGCCAATTTCTTTGGCGTATTTTTTGGCTTTTTTTATCATGAAGATTTTGCAGTCGATGCAAGGATTCATGTTTTTGCCGTAACCGTACTTGGGGTTGCGAAGCATTTGCAAATAATCCTTGTCGACGCTGACTACTTTGAGTGGAACTTTTAACTGGTTCGCGGCTTCGGCTGCTTCACTGGTTCCGTCTTTCTTAGGAATGCAAAAGGGAGTCTTGACGTTAAAGGCTACTACTTCGATGCCTTGCTTTAGAATCATTTCTGTAGCAAGAATGCTGTCTAATCCGCCTGAAAGTAAACCTAAAGCCTTAACGCGAGTCATACCGCCAATAGCATTCTTCACCTTAAATAATAATCTAACGATAAATAATAGAAGAAAAAACCTGACAAAGCTAAACAAGAATAATCTTGCTAAATGCTGACGGTTTTTTCGGGATGTATGTGGCTTTGTTAAGAGAACTTGACTTATTTGCGAAGTGCAGTTTGTTCGTTGTCCTTAAGCGGATTTGACTTTTTGGCGAATTTCAGTTGTCAAAAAGCTATAAAATCTTAAAATGTTTATTGAAAATGGTAAGAAAGCGCTTGGCGGAGATGAAACAATTGGTTGTTGAAAAAACTGAAAACATCATCAGCTATCAAGAATACGCCGCTAAAAATGCTGAAGCAAATATTACTGTTACTAAGTGGAAAGACTATAAATGGCAACTGAATAATTCGATAAAAACTGTTGCTGCTTTTGAAAAGTTTACAGGTATTACATTCACAGAAGAAGAACATGAAGAACTCGAAAATACAATTAGCAAATTTCCACTCAGCATAACGCCATATTATGCATCATTAATAAAAAAAGAAAATTACCGTAATGACCCCATATTTAAGCAAGCGTTTCCTAATCCAGCTGAACTAAAAATCTCAAAATACGACATGAAAGACCCCCTACATGAAGACAAAGACAGCCCAACCAAGGGAATTACCCATCGATACCCTGACAGAGTACTTTTTCTGGTTAGTAACCGTTGCGCAATGTACTGTAGACACTGTACGCGGAAAAGAAAGGTTGGCGACCCTGACCACATCCCTTCAAAGCACCAAATAATCCAAGGAATTCGCTACATAGAAAACAATCCTCAGATACGCGATGTGCTGCTTTCGGGAGGAGACCCTCTCATGTTGCCGGATGATTATCTAGATTGGATTCTAACAGAGCTAAACAGCATTCCACATATCGAAGTGGTGCGCATTGGCTCAAGAATACCTGTTGTTCTTCCCTATAGAATAACTGACGAGCTAGTGCAAATGCTTAAAAAACATCATCCCTTGTGGTTGAACACTCATTTCAATCATCCAAGAGAACTTACACTATCTTCTCGAGAAGCTCTCAGAAAGTTAGCAGATGCGGGAATACCATTAGGAAACCAATCCGTGCTACTGGCAGGTGTAAACGATTGCCCGCAAATTATGAAAAAGCTCAATCAAAAGCTTGTACAAAATAGAGTGCGACCATATTACTTGTTCCAATGCGACCTATCAGAAGGGCTAACTCATTTTCGAACACCCATCGGAAAAGGCATCGAAATCATGGAAAGCCTAGTAGGGCACACAAGCGGGCTTGCAGTACCAAAATACGTTATAGATGCTCCTGGAGGTGGAGGAAAAATTCCCCTTATGCCAAACTACATTGTCTCATGGTCCACTAATAAAGTGGTCTTAAGAAACTATGAAGGCGTCATCACCACATACAAAGAACCTGACGACTACAAATCAATTCCATGTGACAGGAACTGTAACAAATGCGGTTTGCAGCTAAAATTAGAGGAAGAGGAGCAAACAGCGGTAGGCGTTGAAAAATTGTTAACCGACGACGATGAAATATCGCTCATACCAAAAGGAAACCTTCGAATGAAACGAAGAGAAAAAAGCAAAGGAACGTGCATTCTGAATGCAGAGAATTAAAGAATACTTGAAATTTAGAATCAGAAACATAGTGTTGTCGGACATAAAAGAAGTGTACAAACTGCTTGTAGCGAATAGACCTTACGTAGGGTTAAATTCTCGATATACCTATTTTCTTTTGGCTAAAGATTTCTCAGATACCTGCGTCGTTACCGAACAGAATAACAAAATAATCGCTTTTTCTTCAGGATATGTACCACCAGACAGGCCAGACACCTTTTTCAACTGGGAAGTAGTGGTTCACAAAGATTACCGGGGAAACGGCTTGCAAAAACGCATGCTTCTTCATCAAATCAGCATAACAGGCGCAAAATATTTTGAAGGCACCGTAAACCCTTCAAATGAAGCATCTAAAAGAAATTTCTGTGAATTAGCTCAATTACTAAACACCAAATGCGAAGAAAATGTGTTGTTTAACGAAGAAGACTTCGAAAACGACGGTCATGAACCTGAGATTCTGTACAGAATTGGCCCAATTTCAAAAACTGAGGTAAAAAATCTGGTTAGCATGCAGTAGCCAGCAACGTTAAAGCATGCAAAATCATTTTCTTCTTATTTCTTGCAATCAAGGTATGGGATCCCGTTGCGTATAATTAGAGCAAATCCTACTTTTTCACCCTTCCATACCTTGCATGCTCCCTTTTTTCTAGAATAATTTAAAAACCCGTTTGAAAATAAAACATTTGGATTTATGCTTAATAATTGAGGACTGGCTGTGGACATCAGCATCTTCATCCCAGTTTACAAAGAATCGAACCAGCTAGCGTCCATGCTAAATAAACTAAGTTCTCAAAACGTAACAAAAGAAATTTTTGTAACAATTGATGAGCCAACCCAAGATTTTTCCGAAAAAATAAAACAGTTAGAGAACGATAACATCAAATTCATTGTTAACAAAGAGCGTATTGGGAAGGCAAACGCACTAAATAGCACTGCTAAGTTGTCTTCGGGAAAAGTGCTGCTTTTCCTTGATTCCGATGTTGAAATAAGTGATGATCCTGATTTTTTGAGAAAAATTATTATGGAAATGCAGCTGGCTGATGTGCTTGATATAAAAAAGAAGGTTTCAAAAGGGAAATCATTTTTGTCCAAGATGGCTTATTATGAATATTTTACGTTTAACATTAGCACTTGGTTATCGTCAAGGTACATGCATAAGTGTCCTGCTGTGAACGGTGCAGCGTTTGCGATTAAGCGAGAAATGTTCGAGAAAGTTGGCGGTTTCCACAAGGTTGTTGCCGAAGACATTGACATTGCAACAAGAGCTTTCCTCGAAGGCAGCAGTTTCGCATACACCACCGACGTTGAAGTAAAAAACGTTGTTTACTCCGAATGGAGAAAATGGTTTAAGCAGCGCCGAAGATGGGCAATAGGTCAAGCGTTGTGGTTGGAACGTTGGCATCGTGATTTAGGAAAAAAATTTATTAAGAAACCTCAAGTTTTTCTGCCAAGCTTATTCTTCCTTTACCCTTCCGTCGCCATTTTCTTCATAAGCGTTCTAATGCCAAACCTCTGGATGTACAATTCACTGCTGGTATTCTCACTGTTTTTGTCAGTAAAATTCAACATTTTAATGCCAGTTTTCCTAGTTTCCCTTGCAACCGCAAACTTACTTAAGATATTAATTATTTCGCTATCCAGTTTTGTGTTAACTGCCGCTGTTTTCTACGGTTTCTCAAGAAAACTTGGTTTTAGGGAAATGAAACTTCACGAATTATTCGTTTACTACTTTTTCTATTCCAACATATGGATGGTGTTAATAATTATTGGTTCAATCCAAGTGTTTGTTTTAAGGAAAAAGGCTGCCCCCGACTGGAGAACTGAAGCACCGAAAAGTGACATACAACAAATCAATCCTTCTTCATTGCCTGTACCTTGAACTCTTTAGGCATCAATTCAATAGCATACCTTAAAGCTGTTCTAGGCATAATCTTCTTGTTTTTAAAGACGTAGTCGAAAACTTCTTTTTGGTGCTTTCGGCTTTCCTCTTTAAGCAGCCACCCATAACCTTTCTGCACCATATCGTCTTCATCGTCCAACAGCAGGTCACATATCTCGAAGGCTTCTTGCTTGAAATCGCCTTTTTTCGCTGGAACAATAAGCGACACAGCCGCAGCCCGTTTAAGCCAACGATTACCGCTTGTAGCCCAGCTTTTCACTTCGCTTAAGCTTTCGGGGTACTTCTGGATTAAGTCGCCGATGGTGTGGTTGCAGAAGCCGTCACATTTAGCCCAATTATTAATGTACCGTTCAATCCACATCTTGAATGTTGCCAAATCGCTTGGTTCAAGGTGCTCAATGTAGTTGGGCAGCCAGAAGGAAACTATGAACGCTTCTTCAGTGTAGTCTGAACGGAAAAGCTCTTCGCATAACTTGAAAATTGTTTGCTTGTCCAGAGTTTTTAGTTGTTTCCAGTATTTTTTGGCTATTTTGCCAACAACTTCAGTTTTAACCCCGTAGAATTTTACTTGTTCTTTAAAGAAGCGCTGAAAACTTCTTTGTGTTTGCGGGTCTGTGTTAGCTTTTAGTTCTTCTCTTATTTGAGCAAGGATATTGTTCATGCCGATAAAGCGGTTTTTTATGAATAATAGCTTTTTCTAAATATTGTTTACATAAAAGTTGAGGGCAAAAACAAGGAAGGAATTGATGGTTAGTAATCTTCCATTTGGTAGAGGCCGAGGTCGATGTTTAAGGGTTTTTCAGGTTCATGGGCTTCTTCTAAGTCATAGAGGCACTGTGTAGCTTTCTCCAGTCTGCTTGTTCTTTTAAGGGGCACTTTATTTTTAACCATCCTGACGTTCATTTTGTTTTTTGGTTTACGGACTATGTGTGGACCGCCAATTACCATTGAGTTGTCAATGATTTTTGGAGCAACCTCAACCTTCGCATCATCAATGCCCAGTGGCTTTAGTGCTTCGTCATGTAAATGCTTAGTCAACGCCCTTACGCCTCCATACCTCAGCACTGATTAAGTCTCGAATTGCGACCCTGATGGCTTCGGCACGGTTAGGATAGAATCTCTCGTCTACCAACTGGTCCAAAGCTTTTATATACGTTTCAGGCAGATACAGAGTGATCAATTTCATTTTAGTTATCTCTCCCAATTAGTGAGTTAATAAAACAAGCAATGGGTCGTTGGCTATAGTTCTATATATCATGCCTTAAATATGCTTATAACATGTTCGTTCCTGTGCTTATAAGCTTTTAATGGATTAGGTTGCAGGTTTCTGTCAATTTTTGTTAAGAAACATTTATGTTTTTATCTCTTGTTGAAGCTTCTTACGTGCTGGTGATACATGACCCTTGCAGGTTTTCGTTAGAAGCTTTGGCTGTTCGGCGAATATGGCTGATAGCGAGGTTTTGGCAGGTTGCCTAGCGCAAGCTGGCTTTCAACTGGCGGCATCGGAAGCTGAAGCTGACGTGCTAATCTACAATACCTGCGCTGTGAAGGGTCCAACGGAGAACCGCATTATTGACGCTTTGAAGCGTGCACCAAAGGGCAAGAAGCTTATTGTTGCAGGTTGTTTGCCCATGATTAGTTTTGAGCGGTTGATGCGTGAAGCTCGCTTTGATGGCGTTGTGGGTCCAGCGGTCGGCAAAGGAATTGTGGATGTGGTTTCCCGTGTTTTGGATGGCGAGAAAGTTGTGGAATTGGGTGGTTTGGACGCTAAGCCAAAGCTTGATCTTCCAAGAGTTAAGTCTAATCCCGTCGTAAGCGTCGTCCCCGTGAATTATGGTTGTTTGGGTTCTTGTGCGTACTGTTGTGTTGTTTTTGCGCGTGGTCACCTGCGAAGCTACAGCATAAAGGAAGTTGCTGAGCGTGTGCAAAGCGATTTTGCTGCTGGCGCCAGGGAGTTTTGGATAACTTCGCAGGATACAGCTTGCTATGGAAGAGATTTAGGCAGTAACCTTGCGGAGTTGCTGGAAGCGCTTGATGGTTTAGCTGGTGATTTTAAGGTTCGTGTTGGCATGATGACGCCGAACATGGTCACTGACATGAAAAACCGCCTTGTTGAGGCTTTTAGGAGTGATAAAGTGTTCAAGTTTTTGCATTTACCAGTACAAAGCGGCGATGACGAGACGTTGAAGCGTATGCGAAGATTTTACACCGCTGAGCAATTCAAGGGCATTGTGGAGGCGTTTAGGGCAGAGTTTCCCGACTTAACGCTTGCTACAGATGTCATTGTGGGTTTTCCAGGCGAAACAGCCGAGGCTTTTGAGAAGACGCTTAAGCTCTTAGAGGAAGTTAAGCCTGATATTGTTAATGTTTCAAAGTTTTTTGCCAGACCCAAAACTTCAGCAGCACAAATCCAGGATGGTTTGGTTGAACGAGAGGAAATTAAGCGCAGAAGCACTGTTGCAGCTCAGTTGGCTAAGCAGGTTTCTTTTGAGCGGAATCAGCGTTGGGTCGGTTGGGTTGGCGAAGTGCTTGTTGATGAGAAAGGCAAAGTTGAAGGTTCATGGGTGGGACGCAATTTTGCTTACAAACCCGTCGCTATAAAAAGTACAGATAACCTGCTGGGCAAAACGATTACAGTTGAGGTTGTTGAGGCTTCGGCTACTTATCTGAAGGGCGTCCTTGTTTGAAACTAACGTTATCAGAATTTTTATATGTGCCCTCATCTCTTTAGCATGTTGGGAATTGTATGCGAGATTTCGATGTAGTACTTCTAGAAGACGAAACAGGCGGCTATGTCGCTATAGTGCCTGCTTTGCCAGGATGCCATACGCAGGGAGACATATTGGCGGAAGTTATGGAAAACGCGAAAGAAGCTATAGATCTTTACTGGGAAACCTTAACTGCGCAAGAGAAGAAAGATCTGCTAAAAGAAAAAGTCGTTGGCATACAAAAAGTGAAAGCTCTTGCCTAAGATTTCGCCGATAAATTCTAATCGTTTAATTAAAATTTTGGAACAGGAAGGCTTCAAAGTTAAACTTTTAAAGGAGAAATAATAATACGCAATCGAGCATTTGTTTTTTTAACACGCTAACGCGCAAGAAAGAAGTTTTTAAGCCGTTGGAATCGGGCAAAGTGAAAATGTACACGTGTGGCCCCACGGTTTATGATTATGCTCATATTGGAAATTTCAGGGCCTTTTTGTTTGAGGATTTGCTGAAGCGTTGGCTTGTGCACCGAGGCTTCAATGTCACGCATGTCATGAACCTAACGGACATCGATGATAAAACCATCAAGGGAAGCCAGAAGCAGCAGGTGCCGCTTAAGCAGTTCACCGACTTTTACGTGAAAGCGTTCTTTGAAGACATCAAAGCCTTAAACATCCAACCCGCGGACGTTTACCCCCGAGCCACCGAGCATATTCCCGAGATGGTTGCTTTAATCAAAACCTTGATGGCTAAAGGCTACGCTTACCGAGGCGAAGACGGCTCAATCTACTACGCTATCAGTAAGTTCCCAGATTACGGCAAACTCTCAAAAATCAAACCTGCCGATCTCAAGGCGGGCGCAAGAGTAAGCCAAGACGAATACGCCAAAGAAGAAGCACAAGACTTTGCCCTATGGAAAGCTTGGACGCCGGAAGACGGCGACGTGTTTTGGGAGACGGAGCTTGGCAAAGGCAGACCCGGCTGGCACATCGAATGCAGTGCAATGTCCATGAAGTACCTAGGAGAAACCTTCGACATTCATTGTGGTGGAGTAGACAACATGTTTCCGCATCATGAGAACGAGATTGCGCAGAGCGAGGCTGCGACGGGCAAGAAGTTTGTGAATTGCTGGTTGCATAATGAGTATTTGCTTGTTGAAGGCAAAAAAATGGCTAAGCGCTTTGGCAACTTTTACACGCTCCGCGATCTGCTTGCTAAGGGGTATGATCCGATTGCAATCAGGTACTTGCTAATGTCTACGCATTATCGGCAGCAGTTCAACTTCACTTTTGAAGGCTTAGAATCCGCGAAAGGCGCAGTGGATAGGCTTAGAAATTTTGTTCGGCGCTTACATGACGCGGAGGGCAAGGAGAGCAAAGGGAAAGTCGCCGTTTTAACTGCAAAGCTTGAGGCAGGCTTTGGCAGTTCACTGGATGATGACTTGGATATCGGTATAGCATTGGCGTCACTTTTTGATTTTGTGCGGGAAGTCAACAACCTGCTTGATGCAGGCATGGTAAGCAAATCGGAAGCGGCAGAGGTTGGCGGTTTGATGATGCGGATAGACGAGGTCTTAGGTGTTATTGGCAAAGTGGAAGTGGAAGAAGCCCTGCCCGCTGACATTGACGCGTTAGTGCAGAAGCGTGAGGAAGCCCGAAAAGCCAAGAACTGGAAAGAAGCCGACGCCATAAGAGCGCAGCTTAAGGCAATGGGCATCGTGCTTGAGGATACAGCACAAGGCGTAAGGTGGCATAAAGAAAAAGCTTAAACGGTTTTGCCCTCAAAATTCCATACATTAGTAGCGTACTTTTCTTTACAGAGCTTATTTGTAAGCTCCACTTCGTAAGGCGTTAACTCGCCAGGCTCAAGCTGAATCTTCAACATCGCCCTAAAACCCTGAGCCAGCGCATTGGCAACTGTTTCAGGTATAACAGCGTGGCCTAACTCGTTTTGTATGCTGGTAATTTTACGCTTTGCAATGTCAGCGGCTTGAGTGCAACTGGCGTTTTTTAGTTTTAGAAGCATAAACATTTTTGGCAAATCAACACTTCGCAATAGTGTGCCATGTTGGAGCACGACGCCGCGGGTTATGGTTTGGCTGCTGCCTGAGATTTTTTTGCCATTAACGGTCAGGTTCGGGCAGTTTTTTGCGTCGCCGCTGCTGAAGTCGGCAGTTATTCCCAAAAGCCTAAGCGCATCCTTTATCGCATCATAAATCTTGACGTAAACAGTAGTGATGTCTGCAGTGCCCATGTCTGCGGTTTTAGCGGTTACGCTGTAGGTGACTTCGCCCTCATAATCATGGTAAACGGTGCCGCCGCCACTAATACGCCTAACCACATTAACACCCAACCGTTTGCAAGCATCAAGGTAAACCTCAGCTTCAGGGTTCTGGTTTTTGCCAATGCTAACGGCGGATGGTTGCCAACGATAAAAACGCAGAGTGTTAGGAACTTTACCCGCTTTTCTTGCAGTCAGAATTGCCTCGTCGATTGCCATGTTCATAAACGCATTATTGGTTTGAAGCGGCAGTAAACGCCAAGTATCCATACAATTCAATCCTTTTCTAATGGAAAATTGAGTTAAGCTTAAAACTGTTATGCAAACGGTAATGCGCTAATTTAGACATATTCATATCCAAGCTAGAAAGTAAAGTAGATGTTGGGATTGCTTAATGGTTGCTCATAAATTCACCGTTTTACTTGAACCTGCCGAAGAAGGCGGTTTCGTAGTCAAGTGTTTGGAGCTTCCAGTTGCAAGCCAAGGCAAGACCAGAGAAGAAGCCTTAAGCAACATCAAGGAAGCGATTGAGGGTTATCTGGAAGTTAAAGCAAAACTGTAACTGCTAATTGAGGAATTATTGTGAAAAAGTTTCCTGAGGTAACTGTAAGCAAATAGGAAAAAGAAGAAATTAGACGCTCAGTCCGAGAGATGAAGAAAGGCAATTGCGTAACACTTGACGAACTCAAGGGACCTAATACAAAAGATGCTGAGCAAACATGACTTTATTGCCTCGTTGACGTATAACTATGGAGGTGCGTGACGAGTAACAATGTATATGCGTGACGTTAAAGAAGAGCCGAAAACAAGCGCTGTTTGCCAAAACAAACGTGAAACAAACGCTAACAGCAGCAATAAAATTAAGGATTTTATCTGGACACTATTCACTCATGCAAGCCTTTCTTTCAAAGTTATGGCCATATTTTTAGTAAATAATAATGAAAAAAATATAAGCGGCTTAGATGAGTCTTTATTGAGGGAAGGAAAGTGGGTACTCAGGTTACGCTTGAAATGATTTACGATGAAGTCAAACGAGTGAATAAAAGATTGAGCCTTATTGAAGATGCAATCGAGGAAGTTATCGTAAGAGGGCTTCCTGAGGTAACTGTAAGCAAAGAGGAAAAAGAGGAAATCAAACGCTCAATCCAAGAGATGAAAAAAGGCAATTGCGTAACGCTTGAGGAACTTGAGAGTGCCTAAATACAAAATAGTGGCGCATCGAAAAGTACACAAGTTCTTAAACGACCTAACAGACCAAGCACTCAAGAAAACCGTCAAAGACCACATTGCAAAGCTGCAAGATTACCCTTTAAGCCTAAGAGAAATGGACACTGAGAAAATCCACGGAGTTGAAAAGACTTTTAGGCTAAGAATCGGCAAGTATAGAATAATATTTTTTGTCAATAAATCGGATAACACAATTTATGTTACTGACATAAAAGCAAGGAAGAAGGCATACACAAAATAATCTGTTAGACAGGTAAAGAATCATAAGGCGTTTTAATCGGAAAAGGCGTTTGATAGATAAAGCCTTAAAACCTGAACTTGCATTTTAAAGGCAAGAGGAATCATAATTGAAGGTTATCTCTGGTCCAGCGTCGAAGGAGCTTGCTGAAGCGGTTTCAGCGTTAACTGGCTTTGGGAATGTTCCTGTTGCTTCCAAGGTTTTTCCTGACGGGGAATCGTATGTGCGTTTGGAAGGCAGCGTTCAAGGCGAAAGTGCGGCTATTGTGCAGACTACGTGTCCTCCAATGCAGGATGGGAGGCTTTTTCAGTTAGCATTCATGGCTGACGCGGCAAAACGAGGCGGCGCCGTCAAAGTCACGGCGGTTGTGCCTTACTTGGCTTATGCACGTCAGGACAAGATGTTTCTATCGGGCGAAGGCATAAGCGTTGAAACTGTGGCGCGGATGCTGAAGGCTGCTGGAATCGACGAGCTCTTAACCGTTAATATTCACTCGGAGGAGGCGCTTAAGCAGTTTCCGTTTCCAGCCAAAACAGTGAGTGCCATACCGCTTCTGGCACAGTATTTCGTGGACAAGGGCTTCAAAGGCGCGTTTGCATTGTCGCCTGACAAGGGCGCGATGTATATTGCGAAGCAGGCGCAGGAGGTTTTAGGCGGCGATGCTGGAAGTTTGGATAAGCAGCGTGACCGCTACACTGGACAAACCAAGCAGACCGCTGAAGGCTTAAACGTTAAAGGCCAAACCGTAATCATTTTTGACGACATAATTAGCACAGGCGGCACAATTGTGGGAGCAGCAAAAATCCTCCGCGAACAGGGCGCCAAACATGTTTTCTGCGCTTGCGTGCATGGCTTGCTAATTGGCGATGCAGAAAAACGCATACTTGACGCGGGCGTGGAGGAAATTGTGGGAACCGACAGCGTACCCGGCAGCGTAAGCAAGGTTTCGTTAGCGCCGCTGATAAGCCAAGAACTTAAGGCGCAAAAATAGTTGGCTAAACTGTTTTTCCTCTTGTCAGGCGAAAGCGAGTCGCTGCCTGCTGCGGAAGTCAAAGCAATACTGGAAGCCGAAGGCTACCCATATGCGAACGCTGAAGTCCTCGACCAAACCCTACGGTTAGAAGCAGAGCTGGGCAGCGTCCAAGCGGTGCATGTTAGAGCCGCGTTCACGAGACTTTGCGCCTTGGAGCTCTTCAAATCAGACGCCACCGAAATAGACATCGCTGAAGCCGCAGGCAACATAGACTTCAAATCTGTCCTAAAACCCGGCGAGAGTTTCTCGGTGCGGATAAACCGCATAAAAAACTACGCTGACCAAGCCATCAACACAATGAGGCTTGAGGGAAAACTGGGAAAAATAATACTGCAACGCACAGAAGCCACAAAAGTTAACCTCAAAAGCCCAGATAAAACCTTCATAGGCATAGTAACAGACGAAAAACTCGTTTTTGGCTTAAAGCTTACCGAAATTCAAACCAAAACCTTCTCTGAGCGCAGGCCACGCAGAAAACCGTTCTTCCACCCGTCAGCGATGCCATCCAAGCTTGCCCGTTGCATGGTGAATTTGGCGCATGCGAAAGCTGAAGATTTGGTGCTGGACCCGTTCTGTGGCACGGGCACTTCGCTTATTGAAGCCACCTACATCGGTTGCCGAGCTTTAGGGGTTGATGCTCAAAGGAGGATGGTTTTGGGTTGCAAAAAAAACCTGCGACACTTCAATATCTCGCCTGAAGGTTTAATCTGGGCTGACGCACGCCAGTTGCCGTTCACTAGGGTTGATTGCGTTGTTACGGATCCGCCGTATGGCCGTTCATCGAGCACGCTTCGGTCGACGACTAAGCAGTTGGTGCAGGAGGTTTTGGCTTCGGCGCATGGCTTGTTGGGGGCGGGGCAACGGATTTGTATTGCTTCGCCTAAAACATTAAACATTAAAGCGTTAGGCATAGCATTGGGATATAGGCATGTGGAGTCCCATTTCGCCTACGTACATAGAACGTTAACAAGGGAAATCGCAGTGTTCGAGAAGGTGCATGACTAAGTGAGTATTCGCGTGGTGTTTTTGGGAACAAGCGGCAGCGTACCAACCCTAAAGCGGAGCTTGCCATCTGTCGTTGTCCAATGTCCAAGGGAGCTGTGGATGTTTGACTGCGGCGAAAACACGCAGCGGCAAATGATGCAGGCAAAAGTAAGCTTCCACAAAAAACTAAAAGTGTTTCTTACCCATTTGCATGGGGACCACGTGTTGGGTTTGCCAGGCGTTTTGCAGACGATGGCTTTGATGGACCGTAAAGAGCCAGTCGCTGTGTACGGGCCGCCAGGGATTAAGGATTTTCTGGTTTGCACCAAAGAAACCCTCAATTTTGGCTTAACGTTCCCAGTCGAAATCAACGAGATTCTAAGCGAAGGCACAATTCTAGATGAAGAAGACTACACCCTAACAGCCGCCAGGTCTAACCATGCCGTGGACAGTTACGCTTACGCATTTGTGGAAAAACCGCGCCCTGGAAAGTTTTACCCCAAAAAAGCCCAAGCACTCGAAGTTCCCCAAGGTGAATTATGGTCCAAGCTTCAGAGTGGAGAAGAAATCACACTGCCAGACGGCAGAGTGGTTAAGCCAAGCGACGTGATGGGGCCACCTCGAGCTGGACGGAAAATAGTTTACACTGGCGACACCCGACCCTTCGAAGCGTTTGCAAAGTTTGCCGCAGATGCAGATCTGGTTATTCACGAGAGCACCTTTGACGATTCACTAGCCGAGAAAGCAGCACTGGATGGGCATTCAACTCCAAGTCAAGCGGCGCAGGAAGCGAAGGCGGCTAATGCTAAGCGGCTGGTTTTAACGCATATTAGCGCTAGGTATCCTGATGCCACTTTGCTTTTGGAGCAGGCGAAAAAAGTGTTTGCAAACGCAGTTGTGGCTGAGGATTTTATGGAATTGGAGTTGCCGCTTAAAGAAAGCTAACTAAGCGAGGAGCTGTGTTAGTTTTTGGATGCTTTGTGTAACGTTGGTTATGGATTCGATGATGACTGATTTGTCGTAGCCCATTTTCTTTATAGTCTCTGCGAACCATTCATAGTTAATTTTGCCTTGGCCTATACCGAAGTGCTGGTCTTCTACGCCGTCGTTATCGCTGGCGTGGATATGAATGATTTTGTCAGCTAACATGTTGAAGAATGGCTCAATTTGGCCTTCGAGGTTAGCGTGACCCAAATCCATGACGATGCCGACTGGCAAGTTAGTTTCACGGTAAAACTTAACGAAGTCTTCTGCTTTACTCATGAAAAAATAGTATTTTGCCGGCAGGTTTTCCAAAGCAATGTTTAACCCTAATTCTTCCGCTGTCTCGCAGAGTTCTTTTATGCTTTGATTATTTTGTTTCCAGTCAGCGCCAGGATAGAATTGGCCAATGCCTGTTTTCGCTCCAGGATGAAAAACCCAAAGCTTTGCATCCAACGCATTAGCATAAGCCATGGATTGCTTGAGCCGTTTCATGGAAGCGTCCAGCATAGATTTAGATGGTGAAGCAATATTGATGTCGGCGAAGGGTGCGTGCAGTGAGAACTCTAAGCTGTAAGATTTGGCGGCTTCTTTGAGTGTGGCTACGCGTTTTTTGTCAAGTTCATGAGTGCCATCATCTAAAATCTCAATGTAACGCGTATTCATAGTGCCTAAACGTTTAACCATCCTGTTGAATGGTTCACCTAAGCAGTAGAGCATTGAAACGCCAACCTTAGCTTTGGGCATACAACAGTTACCTCACTTGTTAACGGATTAGTTTTGCTGGTTAAGAGTTTAAAACCCGCTTAATAACCTAATTGAGACAAGCGGGGAATCCAATACTTAAAACGGTTCCCTCTTTAAATAAACGTAACTAACTCTTAAAGAGGCCTTTTTTTATGGGAATAGTTGTCTTCCCCACTGTTGCTGCCTAAACGCATCCGACCTAGTTGTTTTGTACTGTATCTGCCTAACGCCTAGCGCTAGTTCAGTGAACTCTTTTATGGTTGTGTTGCGGAAGTCCCATGTTGGCGTTCCGCAACGTAAGCCGCTGCACATGGTGTCCCCGTAAATGTACAGTCGGATTCCGTTATAGTCGTAGGCTGCTTGGTTTGGCTCTCCGTATTTTGGTTCGGAGAGCACTTTGAAGGGCCAGAGTTTGCATGCTTCAGGTTTCATGTTTTGCAGTCCGCAGTAGTAGTTGTTTGTGTGGTTGCATAGGAAAGCGCATGAGCCGTCGCTGGCACGTTTAATGTAGAATCGGTCTAATCCTGCCACGGTGGTTTCTATGCCAAAAGTTTTAGCTAATTGCATCCATTCCGTGAAGCCTAAGACCACGCTGTAGAGTTTGCAGCAGTAACCGCATGCTTTGCAATGCCAGTCAGCTATGTTTTGCCATGGAATAAACTTCATTTTTAGAGGACACTCTTTTGGAAATTATGAAGGGGGAGACTAAAAATCTTTTTCCCAATAACAGTAAATCCACAAGAGACCCACAAGGTATCTAAAAAACTCTTAACGATTCTGGGAGGAACTGTGCGCCCAAGAACCTGCCTACGTATGTTCTTCAATGTATCTGCAAAGTGTATCGACAAAACGTATTGACATTTACCCTCCCGGTAGGTACCTGTGCGCACACACATTAAAGCTAACCCACTTGCGAATCTACTGAATAAACAAGGCGAAAAGACTATGGCTTCCTGTAAAGATAGATTGTGTGGGAAGGATAGCCTAACTGGGGGTTCTCGCAGAAATTCTCAACTTTCTCCGGGTGCCAACCGATAATCTCGTAGTCATGCGAGACCACGCGTGCGCCTTTTTTAAGGTCGCTTTCAAGCTTAGGCCTGATTTTCTCGTTTGCGCTTGTCGTCAAATACAAGTAAACTACATCAGCCGAGCTTAAGTTGACATCAAACATGTTACTATTCATAATGGTTACTCTGTCCTCAAGACCGTTCTCATGAATAGTAGCCAACGCTTTTTTCGCCAAATCCTCACGCAACTCGATGCCGACGCCTCTGGCGCCGAAAGTTTTGGCCGCCATGATTACGGTTCTGCCATCTCCAGAACCCATATCAAACAATACTTCGCCAGCCTTCAAATCAGCCAACTTCAGCATATATTCTACAACACTGTTTGGACTTGGAACAAAAGGAGCAATAAACATTTTCAGACTTCACCAATGTTATTTATGCTTTTTATGCCACGTAAGCGTCTTTTTTCGGAACCGGTCTTCTGGCTTCTCCGCATTTTGCACAGCTTTGAGCGCATAAATCAAGATATTTTTCTTCATCTGCTGAACCAACCGCGTTAGCTGCTTTCGTGCAGAGTTCACTTGGCTCAGAGCAGCCTTCTTCTTTGCATAGTTTCGAAATGTACTGGCATACTTCTTGCACATCTTTAGGTTCCAAGATAGCCCTATTGGTGCGAACAAGCAAACACAGCTCCCGCGCCATGACACAAGTTTTAACGTATTTAATGCGTTCAAGAACTTCACTGCGTAAATTCTTTCGACTTATTTCCACGCTTCTTAAATCTCCTACTGGCACTATAAACAGATAAGCAGATAAGCAGTTCTAGGTTTAAAAAGTTGCTGTTATTCCGCATAAACATACAATTTAATAAAAAAAAGGAAACTGCAACATTTTTATCAAAAACGTTTACTCAGTGCTTTACGTTCAGCCTCCATAACCAACTCGTAAAATCGGTCTGAAAGCTTAGGCTCCTTCTCCAAAACACCTGCAATGTCCACCGTTTGAACCCGTCGAGCGCTCAATGCCACTGCCGCCACTTTACCATACTTTTCTATTAATTCAGCAGTATGCTTAGCCTGCAACTGCATCTTTTCCTCGTCCTTAGCTAAGCGTCCTTTCTTCTCAATTAACGGCAAAGCCTTCTCCTCTTCCACCTTCAACAATCCAATGGCAAAAGACTCGCATCTTGGGCACTTTGGTTTATCGGGCAAGTCTTTGATGCGAATGGTCTCCATGTAATCCCAACAGTTAGTGCAAATGAAATTGCCTGTTTCATTAAGTAATCGCGCTTTGGCTGCTGCAATAAGCACTGCACGCATTTTCTCTGGCGGAATAAGATCGGTTTTCATGCTTACCCGCTCAATGCCCACGCGAGCAACAGGAGTCGCATCTCCGCCAGTGGCAACAACCTGCAAACCTACCTCACCGTCATGAATCCGCTTAAGCACCATGACAAGCCCATCTGCATCAAGGTCTTTAGAGAAAACCTCCTTCAAACCCTCCTCATAAATCAGCGTACCCTCAAAACTTGAGATCAACTTCTGAATGCTAACGTTGCTAAAGTCAGCCCACTTCTTTAGTGCACCAAAACGCCTTGCTACCTGTATTACTCGTCTCTTGAATAATCCTGTCTTTATAGTTGACCTAGTTAACGTGTTCTTAACCGCTTGGGTACTCATGCCTTTGAGTTCATTGAAAACTTCAACCAGCCTCTCAGCACTCATACTGCCCATGGTTTGCACAAAAATGCGGTAAGGGTCATGCTGAACCACGATACCATGACCAAGCTTATCAGACAACACTTCCCCAAGGAACTGCGCTAAGGCACGATTAATTAGTGAACCAAAATTAGAGTGAATAATAACAAATTCACCCCAATCCTCAACTACAATCCGCCTGGGGGTAGGAACCGCAAAGCCACAGTTCACTTGCTCCACCGTCTCCGCCAACGCATGCAAAATAGTCTCCTTATCAGCCGCATAACGCTCAGAAAGCAAAGCACTAACCTGCTCAGGCGTAAGCCCACTATGCATTTTTTCTTCAACGAATCCGCGTATTTCTGCCACTTCCTGCGCTATCTTGTACGGCACTGGAATTTCCTCGCCTATCCAGCTGGGAATTGAACCGGTCGGGTCATCAACAGGTCGCACGTAAACTTTGTCTTCTGTGGCATGGATTATTTGCCATGGGCTGCCACGTATGATGAATTTTGTTCCAGGTTTGCCGTACTCCGCCATGAACGCTTCGTCTAAAACACCAATCGAAGTGTCAGATGACTCGTCAATTACAAGGAATTGTTTCTCCTCAGGAATCATTGATAAATTATCAAAATAGTACTCAAACAAAGCCTTAGACCGCTGAGGCTTCAAAGCCACCTGATCCTCAAAGGACACCCACGCTAAACGTGGAAAACGCTCATGCATGTACTTGAAAGCTTTTTCGACATCTTCCAATGTTAAGTTCTCAAACGGTGCAGCGTTACGCGCTATTTCTAGAACATCGTTAAATTCTAATCGCCTGCTCTTCAGCATCAACCCAGCAATCTGATGAACCAAAACATCATAGGGTTTATCTGGAATTTCAACAGGCTCCAACTCTTCGTTGAGGGCTCTGCGGGCGATAACTAAGGCTTCAAGCGTATCATCTGAATCCATGCCGATTATTACGCCCTCAGCAACTTGCCCATAAGTGTGACCTGCCCGTCCCACGCGCTGGATAAGCCTGGTTACTTGCCTTGGACTCATGTACTGGATAACCAGATCTATGACTCCGACATCGATGCCTAATTCGAGGCTGCTGGTAGCGATTAAACCCTTAAGTTCACCACGCTTTAACCCAGTTTCGGCAGCTATCCTTGAGACCTTAGCTAAGGAGCCATGGTGAATTGAAATTGGAAAATCAATGTCCCAAACCTTAAATCTAGAAGCTAAAACTTCCGAAATTGAACGTGTATTTGTAAACAGAAGAACAGATTTTCGTTTGCTCATGTAATCGCGAATAATACGCAGTCTAGCCGCCACCTCCGGATGAGTGTAAATTTTCGATGCAAACCTAACGTCTTCCTCGCTTGGCTTAGGGTATATTACTTGCAGCTTCACCATTTTGGCAACGGGAACACGGATGATTTCAACTGGTCGCTTGTTTCCAACGAGGAATTGGGCGACTTTTTCTGGGCTGCCAATGGTGGCGGATAAACCGATCATTTGGAAGTCTTTTCCGATTAGGCTTCGGATTCGTTCCAGTGCCAATGACAGCTGGCTTCCCCGTTTGCTGTCAGCTAACTCATGTACTTCATCAATTATTACCCATCTTAAGCTTTGCAGGTGTTGACGTAAAATCCAGCCGGAAAGTATAGCTTGCAGTGTTTCAGGAGTCGTTATAAGAATGTCAGGCGGGCTTCGGGATTGACGGGTTCTCTCTTTTGTTTCAGTGTCACCATGCCTAACGGCGAGTTTTATGTCTAGGCTGTTGCACCACCACTGAAGCCGCTCAAGCAAGTCTCTGTTTAAAGCCCGCAACGGCGTAATGTACAGCACTTTTATGCCTGGAGTTTTGGGTTCCTTAAGAAGCATGCTTAGCACAGGCAGGAAAGCGGCTTCTGTTTTGCCTGTGGCTGTAGGTGAAATTAACAGTATATTTTTGCCGTCGAGTATTTTTGGTATTGTTTTTTCTTGAGGTTCAGTTGGTTTAGAGAATCCTTTCTGTTCAACGAGCCTTCGAACTGGCTTCACAAGCATTTCAAAAGCATTTTCAGAAGTTGCCTGCAATATAAGTTGAGCCTCGAATGGTAAGATAAGCTGAGATTCTGCTATAAAAAAGGTTAGGGAAGGTTTAGAAGAACTTCAGGCTTTTCTTGGCAATTTTTAACTTTTAATGCTAATGGCTTGATTAATTGTTGCTGTTTTTGGCGAGTAAGTGAGATATTTTAAAGGCTTTCAACCATTTCCTTTGACGATGTTCAATTGTGTATACAAAAACTTGTTTAAACATACCGTGGAAACGCAGAATATGTATTGGAAAGGTATGGAAAGTTTTTTATTCTATAATGATAAACCATGGAATCGGTAATACGGAGGAAATTGAATGGCTAAATGTCCAAAATGCGGAACAGAAGTTTCAAAGATAAAAAAGAGTTGGAAAATGGCTGGTCGTCCAGATAAAGCTGGAAAACGCATGCAACTAGAAATCGGACTCTACGAGTGCCCAAAATGCGGCAAAGTATTCCGCGAAGTGTTAAGTAAAAAGAAAATCTAAACAGTGCAACCAGAAACTTGCTGATTGCGCTATTTGTCCTCTCTTATTTTTCTTTATTATGAGACGGTAAGTTTTAAAACATAGGAACTCCTTATGAAAAGGAATACTTCAAATAGCCGAGGCAAAAATTTGAGCGATCTAAAAAGGGTCTGGAAAAACGATTATTTCAAAACGGTAGTTGCCATCGCCTTGATTGTTGCAATTGTTCTTGGTTTCTTATTTGGCTTGCAGTTCGCGCTTCACACGTCTGATCCTGCGTTAACTGTGGAAAGCGGCAGCATGAATATTCCTTACGATGGCCAAGATAACTTCTGGTTAAGCATAGCTCACCCGTTTGACCGAACCCTAAGTATAGGCGACATCATAATCGTCCAAGGCATAAACCCTAAAGACCTAAACACTAACTACCCGAACAGCGACATAATCGTCTTCCATAGCCCCTACGATTATAGCATGTTAATTGTGCACCGCATAATAGGCACCGAAGTAGTCAACGGCACCACATATTATCTCACTAAAGGGGACGGAAACGGAAACCCATGGCCACAAACTCCAACATCAGGCCAAGACCCATGGGACAGCAGCAATCCACCAGGAGTTCCCCAAAACATGGTAGTGGGCATAGTTGTTATGCGTATTCCGTGGTTTGGTTGGGTAACACTTTTCATGAGGGATAATTCTTGGGGTTTGCCAGTGGTTATTGCGCTTATAATGTTGCTTATAGTTATCGAATTTATTATGCCCATATTAAGAGAGAAAAAACCTGAACAACAGAACCGAATGCAGCCGCAGTCACAGATGTCTTTATAAAGTCAGTTGATAAGGGATATTTAAAGGGCGTTAAAGCAAGAGGGAAATTGAGTGCCAAAAGTTAAAGCTACAATAAGCATCGAGAATGTGGTCGCTTCTGCAACGCTGAACCAGAAAGTTGACTTGAACGCCGTGGTAAAGGGTTACCCAAGTGTTGAATATCGCCCTGAACAGTTTCCAGGTCTAGTTTTCAGAATAAAACGCCCCAAAACCGCGACTTTAATTTTTAGTTCTGGAAAGATGGTTTGCACAGGGGCTAAATCGGAGAAGGAAGCTCGTAGAGCTGTAATGAAAGTTGTTAAGGAACTTAAGAAAGGCGGCATAATAATCATCAGTAAACCAGAACTTAAAATACAAAACATAGTTGCTGCAGGCGGTTTAGGAGGCATGATCGATTTAGAAAAAGCTGCATACACGCTTGGACATGCAATGTACGAACCTGAACAGTTTCCAGGCTTAATCTATAGGATGCAAGAGCCAAAAGTTGTGATTTTGCTTTTTGCAAGTGGAAAACTCGTTTGCACCGGAGCCAAAAAAGAACAAGACGTTTATGACGCAGTGGAAAAATTGCATACGCTACTTGAAGAAACCAATCTAATATTTTATGAATAAAATTTGGGCTTTACTGTTTTTTTACTTGCTTTAGGATTGTCTTTAGGTTTTCTTGGTCAATGGCGCCTAATTCATAGAGGGTGTTAGCTACTTCGCTTATTTTCAGCAATGTATGAAGGTTTATTCCGTTTTTTTCAAGCTGTTGGTTTCCGCCTTCTTCTCTGTCTAGAAAAACGACGGCGTCTGTTACCACGCCACCTTCAGCTCTAACAGCTTCCGTAGCTTTTTTGAGAGTTAACCCAGTGGTTACTAAATCATCAATTAATAGAACTCTGTCCCCTGATGCCAGAAGTCCTTCCACCCTTCGTTCTCTTCCATGCAGTCGGACGCCTTTGCGTACATAAATGAAGGGTTTTTTGAGGTTATACGCAACTTGGGACGCAAATATAATTCCGGTTAAGGGTACTCCTGCCATTCTATCAAAGTTTTTTACTCCAATCTGGTTGGTTATGTATTCAGCGTAGAAGTCGCAGATTTCTCGGAAGGCATCTGGGAAACTGGGAATTACTCTTAGATCAATGTAGTAGGGGCTTGCTTTTCCGCTAGACAGTTTGAACACTCCAAATTTTATTGCGTCAATTTTGAAAAGTATGTTTGCCACTTTGTCTTTCTTGTCTTGGACCACTTTGTCTATTTTCAATTTTTTCACTTCCTTTTTGATACCTGATATATTTTATTTTGTTCAGGAATCAAGCATGCAGTTCTAGGCAATTCCTTCTTTATTATTTGCGCGAACTCAGTTTGGCTTGCTGCTGACGCTGTATGATAGGGCACTGCGACTTGAGGCTTAGTTAAACGAGCTATTTCAAAGCCTGTTTGTGGCGTGGAGCCCGGCGCTATGCCAACTATGCAGAAGACTACATCGAATTTTTCTCTTTGCCCTATAGCTGCTAGTTCTGGAAAGGGTAAACTGTCTGCTGTATGGTAGACTTTGACTTCGTCTTCACTGGTTATTATGTAAGTTACGGGTGCTTGAGCAATGTGGTTACATTTTTCTGCTTTAACGGAGACTTCGCCGATTTTCATTTCAGCGCCTGGTTTGATTTCCTGGAGTTTTTCTGCGGGTATTGCGTGTTGCAATTTTTTAGTTGAGGCTGAATCAGCGATTATTGTACAGTTTGTCGCTTTCTGGGTTTCTGTGATTAGCCTTGGGTCCAAGTGGTCATAATGCTCGTGTGTTATTAGGATTGCATCTACATTTTGGAGGCTTTTGGGTTTGATGTCAACTGGGTCTATGGCAAGGGTTTTACTGGGGGTTTTTAGGACTATTCCAGCATACTGATTGAACCAAACGAATAGTATGGTGTTTTTTTCCGGTATTTTCTGAATTGACAAACTTGATTCCTCAAAGATAATTATGTGCCCAGCGTTTTAAAGAAGTTGCGTTTTGGGAATAAAGGTTATGTAGGTAACTACCCTGAAGGGCAATAATGGGGGAGAATACCTTTATGGGGTCACTGAAAAGCTTAGCTCAAGGCTTTCTAGTTGCCATAGGACTAATCTGGATATTCAACATCGCCGCGCTCATCAGAGTTGGCGACGCTTGGCTAGGCTTAACATACGCGCTCATCTTGCTTATTCCAGTCTCCAGCATCACATATCTTAAACTGAAAAATACTAACCCCAAAGCTGCGCCAGACACTTCTGAGAAATGGCGGAATTTGCTGTTTTCTTTTCAAGGCGTTGCGTTAGCCTTCTGGATGTTTGATATTGCAACAACATTCTACGCCATTAACGTTACAGGTTTAGCGGTAGAGTTGAATCCGCTTGGGTGGCCGCTTGGCATTTTAGGCGCATTCGCATATTACGCCCCGGCATTAGTTTTCTCCTATATTTTGCTGTTTAAATTTAAGGAAAACATCGCCCTCTACGCTACCATACCATTAACGCTGGTAACGCTTGGCATGGGCATGATGAACTTGATGGCTGGAGCACAAAACTTCCAAGTGTTCGTTGAGACTGCCGCTCTGGCAACGGGAATACGATATGGACTGCTAGCGTTAATTGTTACGATAAACTTAGCTGTTCCATTAGCCTTAAAAAGAACGGTAACTCAACCTAAAATCGTTTTGTCATGACATAGGAAGGTTCGCCGTCTTCGTTTACCGTCAGGTTACAGATCCCCGGTTTCTTGTAGCTTTTTTAGTATTCTGTTGATTGCCGAGATTGCCTTTTTGAAGTCTTCTGGGCGCTCTTTTTCTAAGGCCATTCCATTTAAGACGAAGCATCCTTTACCATATTTGATGGCGGCAATTGGATAACAGTCAAATACTTCCAAAGGATCGTTGTCTTTCCAAGGGTATTCGGCTTTTAATAGGGGAATTAAGGTAGTGTTGCTTTTTTCACATCGGTAAGGTGAACGGAATTCCTTTACAGTTTTTAAACCACCAACGGTGTCTAAGCCTTTAAAGTATTCGTCTTCAATGGGGTGAACTTCCAGAAGTTTATCTTTAAAAAATGTTGTTCTTATTCCAAGTTGCTTGTAAAGAACGGTTGTTGTCAAAGGAGACATATTGAACAGCACAACAGGTTCAAGATTTCCCGTACGTCCATCTATGTGGAATGATTCTGACAGATCACCTGCTAATGCTTTTTTATTTCCATCCCAAAAATAGAAAAAGGGTAAATCTCCCGCATTCACAAATATTCCACCATCTTGGACAAACTTTTTTATACGTCGAAAAGTGGTCATATTCGGCTTATTTATTTCAGGGTAAATGGGACCAAAGGGATTAATAATAACATCAAATCGTTCAGAAAGTTCATTTGCTTTTATTAAATTAACTACTGTGTTTTCAGTCGATAACTTTTCTTGCCATTCTTCCGGGGGAAAGGCATATGTTGCAAGTTTTTTCTCCTTGGTATCCTCAGCATCATTTAATAGATAGCCATTGAAAACGCCGATGTTAACAGTGGGCTTAAATCTATTTTTACGGTAGTTTTTCACCAAAATATTTGATGTTTGGTCAAGACCTAGTATTAGAAAAGCCAAAGTGACTAGTAAACCGATTCCGCTTGCAATCGTTGTTACGTCTCCCCAAGCCTTTTGTTCATTGAATGCAAAGCTTACCAATGGTGGAATCAAAAAAGCTATTAAACCTGCTAAGAAATCGCCTCTATATTTTCTTCCCCAAGATGAAAAAGTCAATAAATACTTAAGCGCTTTTTCCATCATAACCGCCCCTTGTTCATAAATAGTTGAATAATCATCTTGGCGTTTGCTCGCTTATTATATGTTTTCTGTTTTCTCTGAATCACATACAAAAGCTTCCCTAAAGTGATGGCGAACATATGTGGGTGCTGCCTTAAGCTTCTTATGTAGATGGCGAGGAGCAATTGGAAGTTATTTGAGCGATTAATTAGAAATTAAAAGCTAAAAAACCAAACAAAGGCTTTTTTGCTAATTAAAGGCTAAAATAAGCCTTTTTTAGAGTTTTTTGGTCATGACATAGGCGTCTTCGCCATCTGAGTAATACCCGTTAATGGTTCTGGTGACCTCAAAGCCTAGCTTCTTGTAGAGCGATACGCCTGCTTCGTTTGTTACCCTGACTTCTAGGAAGCATTGTTTAGCCTTGTAATATTGCATGCCTTCCAATGCTCTGGTGATTACTGCTTGAGCGACGCCCTTGCGCCTGTGCTGTGGCAGAACCGCTATGGATACGACGTGTCCTTTCCTTATCAAGCCGCCGAAACCATAATTTGATAAGCCAACTTCAATACGGCACATGGTGTAACCTGCAATAGCTCCATTCTCTTCTGCCACAATAAAGGTCTCAGGAAACCGTTGATGCAAGTCCATAAAGAAGAAGTCAGTATAGTTTTCTGGCAGGCACACGCGGTTGATTTGCATGACACTTTGTAAATCATCGGGGACAAATTTGCGGAGCTTGAAGGTTTGTTGCATTGTTTCGCCTTCTTAAACCAAATTTCACCGTTGCAACTTAAAGGTTACGCTTTACGCATCAATCTCTTGCTTTCTTGCTTTGCGTACGCAGATTGTTTAAGTCTTTGTTTCTTCCGGCGCCTTGAACACGGACAAGGTGTTGCTGCCCTGAGGCATCGCCCAAACTCTTGAAGCTGAACCCGCAATTTTCAACGCTTCAGCAAAAGCGTCATTTACGGCTCGAGCTGTCTTCAACTTGAATATGCTCGTCGCATAGTAATCAGGCAAGGAAGATACCAATATGATTTGGTGGTTCTGCAGAGCTTTTAAAAGGTAATAAGCCTTGTGACCGCCCAAAACAAAGTTGCGTTTAATTTCATGTTCAACATTTTTCAAATCCCCCAAACGCGTCATCCAATCATAAAACACTTGGTTCCCGTGCCCTTCAGGACACTCAGCGACAAGGATTATTACTCCTCCGCGTTTAACTGCGTCCAACGCATTGTCGAGCGCTTTGTAAGCTTGGTACAGATTCATGTCCGCTGGATGACCGCCTGCACTTACGACTATGATGTCTGCTCGACGGTCCACTGTTATACGGTACATTTCGTCGACCAGTTTTACGGCTTCCAGAAATGCCTGCTCTAAATCCCCAGCGAAGGCTTTTACGATTTCGCCCTTCTTGTTCGCGACAACGTTTACTATGAAGTCTATTTTGGCTAATCTTGCTGCCTCAGTCATGTCCCGATGCACGGGATTATCTTCCAGAACTCCAGTTCGTGCATTGGCGTGAAGTAGCATTGCATGATTTTGCTTTATGGTTTCTTCGCCGCAGACCGCTGGTAAAACGCTTTTTCTTCCACCGCCGTAACCAGCATAATAGTGGAAGCCAACATCTCCCAAGAGCACTTTCACGTCTGCCTCAGCGAACACGCGGTTAACATGAACTTTGTTGCCATGCGTCTTAGTCGTGCCCACATACACTAAATCTTGCGCTCGGCAGTCATGGCTGATGGTTTTCACCCGTTTAAGCGCTTCCGCACCAAGCAACGCCGTCGCTTCCTCAGGCTTAACCGCTCGGTGTGTTCCGCAACCAAAAATAACCATGACATTCTCATCTTTTACGCCAGCTAGATTAAGCTCGGCGAGCACTGGCAAAAGCATCACTTCACTCGGCGCTTTCCTAGTAGCATCGTCAACAACAATAGCCACTTTGCTCTCGGGCTTGGCGATTTCGCTTAAACGCTTTGAGGCAATGGGTTCTTTTAGAGCTCGCTCCACCTCAGCCTTAGCATCCAGTGCGCCTTGGCGCTCTGCTGGCTCGATTGTTCCAAGGAGGTTTCGGGCTGGAACTCGGATGCACACGTCGGTTTTTCCGTAGGGAAGCCAAACATCAACCATGCCAAGTCACGTTATTATTGAAATGTACACGACGTAAGAAACTATTAAGCCTTATCAAAACAGCAGTAGATCCGTAAGTGCTTTTTGGCAAAAAGAGTCTATTTTTCATTGGTTTTGCTTAATGTAACCGTGAGTGTTGGGTCTTCTATTGAGGTGGTTTTCAATAGGGTTGAATATACGTGTAGGCTACTACCCACCAAGGGGGTTAAATGCATATACGTTTTGACGGTACATTTTGTCGGTACAGTCACATGTGCCTAAAGCGTTTGAGACTTTCAAGTGCGATGCCTTGTAAAGTATAGTGTTCTTAGCCATTGAAGGAATCTGCGATGGCAGGCTTGGGTGAACACTTCACAGCATCGTTAAGTTTTCAAGTTACTAAAGCTCACTTGCGGAACTACTGAACAGACTGAAAAATCTAAGCAAGACTTGTTCTATCCAACGCAGCCAGTAAATAAGCTAATAGGGTATACTATTAGCACTAGAAAAATCAACTCAAAAAGAGGTTGGTTAAGCTGCTTTAGGCTTAGCTTTCTCCACAGCACCGCTTAAACTTGTCATTTCCATGTTCGCTTTTCTTATCAGGTCACCAATTGTCTCTTTGGTTGGTATTGCAGCGCCGACAGCTAATGCAACAGCCTTTTGGTGTGCCATCTGCAATAATGGCTTAATTGTTTCTTTGGATGGGTAAAAGATGCCCATTGCTAGTGCGAAGGCTTCTTGGTTGCTTTGCTCAATGCTTTTCCTTGTTGCATCAACGTCAACTTTCAGCTGGTCACCAGTAATCATTAAGCCATTGTCAAAAACTGCACGCATTGATATGCTGAGTTCAACTGCTTTAATGCCTAGTTTTGAGAGTACACCGGCAAGGCGCTCGTTAATTTCTTCACCCTTGCGAACTACCAAAGTGTCTTTACTGACCCACACGCTGCCAGACTCAATCCTCGTCGGCAAGCCAACAGCGTTTAATTGGCTGATAAATGGACCTGGAGGTTGACCCGTGTTACCAGCTGGAACAACCACATCGTTGGCGGCAATATCACCTGACTTGGCGGTTGTTCTCACTTTGCCCCGTTCCAGCAACAGCGCCAGTTTGAACGGGTTTAGGTCTGTGAACAAGTAAACGTTTGATCCATCCAAATACTCCTCAAGCTTCTTTAAATCTTCTTGATTCATCTCTTCAATGGCTAGTCTCATTAGCGTGTTCTTTAAAACTCTAAGGTAAACTTTACCAGCCATACTTTTCTTAATTTCTTGAAGTTGCGAAGCACGAACCTTCTGCAGGCTAGCGATACCGATGGATTTGTATTCTTTCAGTATGCCTTTTATTGAGTCTACTTGGCTTGATTTTTCGTCTAATACTTGTTGGGACGGCATGATTTCTCTTCTCTGTTACGGTTTAATTTTTACCGGCTCACCCATAGATGTCTTAATAAAAGCGTACTTTACGTTTTTCAAGCCACGCTTAAGTTTTCCATCTAAAACACGAAGAACCGTCATAATGTTATCGACAAGTTCTTCATCCTTCATCTGTTGAGAGCCAATTGAAACTTGAATAATCGGTTGGTTGCGCATTCTCACAACCACGGTTTTGCGGTGCTTATTTATTATGGCTGCAATGTCAGCGTTCGGTGGAACAGGAATAGGCATTTTTCCTCTCGGGCCCAAAACTGGACCAAGAATTCTACCTACTAGCGGCATTAATGGAGCTTCTGAAATGAAAACGTCATATTCGCTGGCAAGCTTGCGCAGTTCCTTCTTTTTGCCAGATAACGCGTCTAAGTCGGAACGTTCTATAACGTGATCAGCTTGTGCGTTTTTTGCTTTAAATGCAAATTCTCCAGAAGCAATAACACAGATCTTGTTCGGCTTTCCGGTTGCATGAGGAAGCTCAACAATTTCTTGGATTTTGCCTTCTGGCGCCTTCATATCGATCTCTACAATATCCAAGATTATATCTACTGTCTGGTTGAATTTTTTTCCGCCAGACTTCGCCTTTGCCTGTTTAACTGCTTCTGAAATTGTCTTGTTGTCTAGGGGCATTTTTAAGCCTCGTGCCAATGAGGGATTGGAAACCCATTATAAAAATATTCGCTTATCATTATTCGCTACCAAATAACTGTTCGTAGCTGCCAGCATCAATATCTTTTTGCACTTCACGTGGGTCTTTGCCTTCAACGGTGACACCTAAACTGACGCAGGTTCCAAGCATCTCTTTAGTTGCCTTCTTTAGCGTTGGGGCTAAAAGCTCAAGTCGCTTAATTTTCGCTATCCGAACCATCTGCTCCATAGACAAATTGCCTACCTTTACAGTGTTGGGCGTTCCTGAACCCTTCTCTATTTTCAATTCAGCAACGATTAATGCTGAAGCGGTTGGAGTGCCAACGGACACATCGAAGGTTTTGTCCTCAGTATCAACGCTGATTTTCACTGGAACCTTCATTCCAGCATAGTCCTTTGTAACCTCGTTAATTTTGTTGACGATAGCCATTATATTGACGCCTAATGGACCAAGAGCAGGACCTAATGGTGGACCTGCATTGGCTTGTCCTCCATTTACGAGCAGTTCTACAACTTTTTTTTCTCCCATGTTTTTTCGCCTGTTTTATGTTTTTGCTTTTTCTACTAGTTTTACATAGTCTGAGTGTACTGTGATTGGCAAAGTGAATGTTGCCTCAAGTAGTTCGAGAGTAACTTCGCCTTTTGCCTTGTCAAGTCTTGTGATTTTGGCTCGCATACCTTTGAAAGGTCCACCAGTAATTTCGACGACATCATCTTCGTTGAGGTCTTCCATGACTGGTTTTCGGACAATGTACCGTTCTATCTCATTGAAGCTTACCAGCCCAGGGATTCTGGAGCGTACGTGTCTTAAGCCTGTGATGGCTTCTTCCACCAAATGTGGCCCGTCAGCTTCAACAAACACGTATCCTTTTAGAGTGTCTGGAACAAGAAGAGCTTTCATTGGAATGTGATTCATTTCCACTTTTGAAGCAATCAATCTGGCAACATTCCGTTCTTGACCAGTGGTGGTTTTGACAACGAAAATTTTTGCTTGCGTTTGCTCTTCTTTCTTTTCCATAAACCCAAGATTCCTTTTAAGTTGCTGCTCCTGATGCGCCGCCTACTGCGTACGCTAATAGTTTAATTACGAAACCGATTAAACCAATTGCGCCTATGCCTAAGAGGCTAATTTTTATTGATAGCCACAGCTCTTCTCTTCCAGGTTTTACAGCTAGCTTTAAGGTTCTTGCTGCTTGCGTTAACCAAGATTTTATTCCCATATTCATCGCACACTCAAGATTTCATTTATGAATAATAAACGTTACTGTAACCTAGAGTTTAAAAACTAGCTTTATCAACACTTTTAAAGCTTCCTTACGAGGCTGACTATTTTTTGGTTAAACTTTCTTGAAAGGCAACCCAACATCCTGCAGAGACGATAATAGTTTTGGCTTGTCTTGGCTTCTGATTCCTTTCCAATCAAGAATCGCCAACGAGACTTTCTCTAAAGTTTTCGCGATGCACTGCGCTAATATTTCAGAGTCAATCATGGAGACAGCGTATTTAGGTACCATGTGGCCGAAAACGGCTTCGCCAGCCAAAGCCATACGCGTGAACTTTTGGTTGTAGTGTGTTCCGCCTATTCCAAGAACCGCTGAATTGGCAGGCGTTGAGAAGTTGGCGATTGCAGACATTGCGGAGTGGGCAACGGCTTCTGCTGCCCTTAAATCGTTCCATTGTGCTGGGGAACTGCCTAACTCAACAAACATCGTTGGCACATTCAAGCTGGGACCGTGATGAGTGCACTCGTATGACACTTCGTAGTTGAGGCTTAATTCTCCTTTGTAGTGTAAAAGCGTTTTTAAAGCGTCACGCATGGCTGTTGCAGGTGAAACTGAGACTGTTCTAGGCAATCCGCCTAGTCCTGCTTCAGCAAAGTTTCCCGGGGTATGAACGGATAAGGTGGGGATTCCGCTTTGGCTGCTGTGACGTGAAATGAACACTATCAGCTGGGCGCTTGGGAAGTCTTCTTGGAGGTTTTGTGCGTTGACCGCTTCTTCTTTAAGCGTTATGAAGCTGATCTGTTTGCCATACATTTCAGCCAGATAAATTGGGTTTTCTTGGTAAGTCTGCTTTGTCTTTGCGAAGGGGTAGAGTTGAAGTAAATTCTTGGCTATGTTTACGCCTGCAATATCACGGCTTGAATGGACGACCAGAATCATTTTTCAACACTTACGAGTTATGTTTGTTAATTGCTTAACATTTGATATAATTTAAACTATAATTATTTTTATTAACTGTTGTGGACAATTATCGCTAGGGAAAAAGTTCGTTTGATAAATGAGAGTAGTGGACGAAAAATGACGAAAGATTGGCATAAAATAGATACTCCAATAGCTAGTACGCCGAAAGGTAACTGGCATGAAGTCTGGCGCTGGTATTCGAATTTGGAAAAAGATGAAGAGCTTGCAAATAATGTTGACATGGCGGTTGAGAGAATGCGGCGGGGGCTGGAACTTCACCGAGTCCGTTTTAGATAAAATCTTTGACTACTTAAACAATTAAACTAAAATTAATGAGTTTGCAAAAGTAGGTTTTTCCATAAAGCTTATAATTGCTGGCTTGGTTCAGCGTTTACTGGAGGCAAAGTGAAGATGCATCTGATTAATTTCAAAGAGTTATCAAGTCAAGATCTTAATGCACTTGTTGATTTAGGCATCGAAGTTAAGCACAACCCTAAAAAATACCGTAAAGCCTTTGAGGGCAAGTCGGCTGCGTTAGTTTTCCAGAAAACCTCCACACGGACAAGGGTTGCTTTTGAGGTTGCGGCCACTCAGCTTGGAGGTCACGGCTTGTTTATCGATTGGCGAACAACGAACTTCATGTTAGCTGACATAACGGATGAAATTCGTTATTTGTCCCGTAATGTTGACTGTATCATGGCTAGGTTGCTGTATAACGCTGATTTAATAAAGATGGCTAATGCTTCTCGTGTTCCAGTAATCAACGGTTGCGACGAGAAGTATCATCCAAGCCAAGCTTTAGCAGATTTAATCACTATAAAAGAAAAGAAAGGCACGCTAAAAGACGCCAAGCTCGTCTACATCGGCGTCCACAATAACGTTTGCAACTCGCTAATAGAAAGCTGCACTAAAACAGGATTAAAACTAACAACGGTTACACCGATTTTGAACGAAGCAGCACGCGATGATGAGTTGCTATCTGAGGCAAAGAAAACTGGGTTGTGGCAGTCAACCTTAGATGCAAAGAAAGCTGTTAAAGATGCAGATTTTGTTTATACAGACACGTGGATTGACATGGAATTCTTCACTGACCCAAAGTTTGCGGCGGAAAAGGAGAAGCGAATTAAGCTTATGATGCCATACCAAATCAACGCTGAACTGCTCAAAGATAGCAACGCATACATTATGCATGACATGCCCATTCATCGCGGATACGAAATAAGCGCAGAAACAATCGAGAATCCCAAAACGGTTATTTATGAGCAGGCAGAAAACAGACTATACGCAGCTAAGGCGATTTTGCTGAAGTTAATGGGTGTTTAAGCGCTCGTAATTATAGCTTTACCAGTGCCAAAAAGGTAGGCTTCACAAAACTAGAAAAACAAACGGTACAATCACCAGCAAAATTGGAGCGCGGCGCGGCGCTGTGAAAGACCAGAACCATGGATACGTCGTGTGCGAATCGGTTGAAGTGGAGCGGGGTTCGGGACTCAGGGTTTTGCTTGCCTCTTCAGGCTTGGTTCACCAGGGCGTGCAACAAGTCTGCTTTGGTTACTATGCCTATCACTCGTTGCGGATTTTCCGGGTCCAAAACGAGTACCCGCCCTGTTTCCTGTTTGCTCATTTTTTTATATGCATCCAACGCCGTCTCCCCAGGATAGACCACATCGAGGTTTGGCCTTGCTATAGCACCAACGGAAGTCTGGCCTCGCTTCTTTTTATCCACAAACGAAACTTCTTCGATGGTTACAATGCCGACGAGCTCATTTTTTTCATTCGTCACGGGGTACCCGCCATGCTGCTCCGCCGCCATCAGCTCCAAAAGTTCGCTAACAGTCATGTTACTAGGCACAGATCGGACTTTTCTCGTCATGATTTCCTCGACCTTGACATGGGCAAGCAAATCCGTCTCCCTCAGCAATCGAGCTGGAATAAAACCTTGGGTTTCCTCAAGTTTACCGGCCGCGCGAAGGGCTTCTGTTCGTTTCTTTATGGCTGGTCCAATCACACGCTCAAACACTTTTGGCTCCTCTTCGATAGCACGTAAGTTGATAACTCCCTTTTCTGCTGCGTCGAAAAAGAAGTCTTCTCCAGTTTTGGTTCGTATGATTACCACAGACCAGTCCGTGAGCGGGAAAGCGCGTCCAACTGAGATATCCGCAAATTCAGAAGTGAAATCTACGCATGTTCTGCAGCTGGGCAAAATCTTGCTCTGAAGCTCTTCAAACGGAATGTTTATCGATTCCTTTTCTGTCTGGATAACTAAATTTTTTGAGAGGCGCATTTGCTTAATGTCTGAAGGCTTAATATTGTAGGTTTTTGTTATGTATTCCATCAACGGCTTAAGTGAGAAAGTACCAAAACAGAAGAGACCTATGATTATCTTCAAGTTTCCGCTAATCTTGTGTTGCCATGCTCCCAACTTACGGAGGGCAAGTACATGGCAGGGTACGCCGACAAAGGCGATCTTCGTTTTTCCGTATTCCATTACAGCTGTCCCATAAGCCTTGGCGACTGCTGAGGGAAAGAACTTCGTACCGACCGCTGAAAGGATGTCATCTGGTACCACGGCCACCATGGGCTTAGTCTTTGTTGGGTCTCCAAGTTCAGCTTGGGAAACTATGGCGCTGTCGAAAATTTTGTTTTCGACGCCGTAAGTCAAGAGGGCGGTTACAACCCCTGCGCCCCTACATTGTTCCCTGAGCTTTGGGTCTGCCGCTTGGGCAAGCAGCATTTTTCTGTAATAGCCTATTGCTTCATTCTTGATTGGCGCATCCGAAACTGCCCGTAGGCTTCTTAGCAAAAGGGCCTCAGAGTGAGGACACACTGCATAACAGATTGGACAGAGATCCAAATCATCTGCACAATTATGTATACGTTTAACCTTATCATCCTCAATCTGCAGTGCCCCAACCGGGCATGCCACCTCACAAGCTCCACAAGCCGTGCAAAAGCCCGAGTCTATGATTTTCTTCTTCAAAACATTGTAAGCTATGAGTGAATCACTTTTCGATTCCACGGCTATCCCCATATAATTGATGGTTTTTGGATGTTAAATACGTAACTCAAGTTAACGTTGTATATTAAGCTAGTTGGGGACTTAGGTTCAACGCAGCGCTGCAAGATGTCAGACATGATCTTTAAGGAGGTTTCTGTTCGGATGGCACTCGTCTTCGTTAGTTGAATTCATGTGCAGTCCCTGCGCTACATTCTATGAAAAATTGCACAGTTTCAAACCAAGGTTTTATCGCTTACTCGGCTTTCAGGTTTTCAAAATGAGAAAATCAAGCAGGTTGGAAAAAAAGTTTTAAGTACGGCAAAATGACCTGTCTAATTCAACTTTACAAACTATTTTTCAGTCAAAAATATAATCTTTATTTAGAGCACAAAACCTTTAGAAACCACATAAACCATAGCATATTTGTGGAATAATGGAGAAAGTCTGGGAAGAACTTAAAAAAATCGAAGCTCAAGCAGAGCAAATCCGTAGCGAAGCGCAGGATAAGGCCAAAAAGATGACTGATCTCGCACAGAAAGAAGCGGAAGAGTTGTTGGCCAACAGCGAAACTTACGCTGAGGAGGAGTCACAGCAGCTGTACATGAACACAATTCAGGAAGCTAATTGCAACCGTGACGAACTGCTGAAAGCAAACCAAGTAGCCGCAGATAAACTGAGAGTGCAAGCGGAAAAACATATGGAATCAGCAATCACGAAAGTTGTGAACGCAGTGATTGAGGAAACCCAGCCTTGAGCCAGACAACACTTTATGCGAGTGTTCTAGCCAAAATCGGGGCAGAAAGAAGCAAACTTCTAAGCGAAGTTAAACTCAAAACGCTAACGGAAAGCAGAGACCTCTCCGCATTCGTAGCTCAACTCCGAGAAACCAGTTACCAGGCGCAAATAGCTAAAGTGCCCTTGCCACTTACAAGCCGCAAACTCGAAAGAGCATTCAATGAAAATCTCATTGAATCTTATGCAAAAATAGTCAAAAACTCACCCAAAAACGCAACAAAATATCTTAACTTGCACCCTTTAAGGTTCGAAGTGGAAAACATCAAGGCGCTGATAAAAGCAGCCTACGCCAACCTAAGTCCTGAGCAAAAGCTAGCCAAAATATACCTTTCTATAGAAGATTATCTTAAAAAACGCTCAGTCATTGAGGAGGCTGCTAAAGCCCCAGCCTTAAAGCAAATGGTGAATGCTCTCAAAAGCACAGAGTACGCGTTCACCTTGAATACGGGACTGCAAAATTATGAGGAAAGCGGTTCAACCGCACGCTTTGATATGCTTCTTGATAAGACATTTTACGAAAAACTCCATGACAGTTATGAGAGTCTTCCCAAAAAAGAGAAGCCACATGCACATTTTTATGCAAGCACAGAAAATGATAGCTTCACATTGCTGACGCTTCTGAGGGGAAAAACCCTAAACTACGACGCCAACTGGCTGCGACTAGCGGTGCCTCATAATAATTTTAATCTTTCTATGGAAACTGTTGAGGCTCTATTATCGGCAGCTGATTTCGAATCAGCCCTCAAAATTGCCCTCGAGAGCCATTACGCAAAGTTCTTTGTTAAAGCTCAAAATCCAGAAGAAACGGTAGCAAACGCTGAAAAGGCCTTCAAGAGAGCAGTTTTTCAACATGCTAAAGCAAGCAGGATTGGTGAAATTTTCAACATTGGTGCACCACTTGCCTTCATGACACAAAAAGAAGCAGAAGTGCATGATCTTATTGCTACGAGTTCGGGTGTGGAAGCGGCAGTGAACCCTGAGGAGATACAGGGTCAACTGTTACTTTAAGCCTGTTTTCCCTCAAGGACAACTTCAGTGTAGACATGGTTCTGCTTAAATGGGTTAAACACTGTTCCAGTGCCCTCGTAGAACTTGCTGAACCACTCGTAGAAGTGCAATCTTAGCGTATGAATGAAAACGATTAATCCTTCAAGCCCGATCACGAAAATATTTCCGACGACGATGATTATGCCGCTGATAATCAACGCTGGAATCGAAGCAAAACCTACCAAGCCGGCGATAGTGTATACTACAAGGAGTAATGCCCAGTGAGCCATAAGCAAAGCAAGAATTCGCGTGTAAGAAATAGTGTTACTAAGCAAGCGAGTAACTAAGTCTCCGCCCTCGAAAATTCTCTGTCCTAACAAGTTCTCTTGACCTTTTTGTTCAATTTCGGGGCCAACTGCACGCAATGAAAATTTTTCTAAAGTCATAAAAACTGGCTTACCGCAAACCAAAAACACAAATGGTACAATAATCAGCAATATTGGACCCGAAAACCACAAGCCAAGATTTAACTTGTAAACTACAATAAGGTAAACTGCGCCAAGATAGAACGCTATTTTAGGTACCGCCGTAAAAACTGCATCAGTGACGTTATGCTTAATCAGAAAGTTCACCATTTCCAAAACCAAACCGCTGACGATTTGTATTACGCCTACGGCAAGGGCGAAAATTAGGAAATCAAAGATATTATTAAACGGGCGGAACCATAAAGCAAATATCTCCTGACCAAAAAACTCGCCATACATTAGCCCCATGACAATGGTGGTGGCGCCGCAGGCAGCCATAATCCAGCATACATTTTTTATTGCTTGGTTCTTTTTAATTAGTATTCCAAGCGTTAACCCGCCGACTAGTAGGATTAAGCCGTGTCCAACGTCGCCGAACATTAACCCGAAAATAATCGGGAACGTTATTGCAATAACTGGCGTTGGATCCAGCTCGTCGTAATGTGGTAGACCCCAAAGCTTAGTGATCTCTTCAAAAGGCTTGATAAATCTGTTGTGGCTAAGCTTTGTAGGGGGGTCTTGGTTCTGAACTGGCTCATTCTGAAGCACTAAAGCTTTTTCTCCTAGCATTGCATGAATTTTTTCGTTGAGCGCACGGAATTTTTTCTCCGGCACGAACCCTTTAACTGTTGCAAGCCGTCCGGACTGAAGTATCTTTCTTTTCGCATTTAGCAATGCAAGAATGTTTTCAGTGTTTTCTTTCCATGAGACAAGTTTATTCTTGTTTTCTTTGCTTAGTTTATTTAGTGAATCGAAAAACGCTTTTTCTTTGTGCGTGTTTTCTTTTAATCGATTATTAACTTCATTAAGCGCTTGAGCCACATCGTGCGGTAAATCCTTAGGAATCGCAAAGGTTTCAGCGTGATGTAGCTTCAGGATTTTCTCGACGTCTGCGCCTTGTTTGCTTGGCACAGCTAAGGATACAAAGTCAGTTGCCTTGGTTAAGTAGTAGCGATGCAGAATGAGCGAAAAGTCTGTAAGTGCCGTTTTTAATCCATCGAAGTTTTTATGTGGCACGTTTGCAAAGGCAACACGTATTAATTTTAGTTCTTCCATGGCTGCAAGGTCTGCTTTCATCTTATCCATTGTTGTCAGCATGTCTTTGATGTGGTTAAGCTGTGCAGTTTTTTCTTGCAGGCTGGATAGAGAGGTGTTGATGTCGTCAACTTCCTTTTTAAGCGTCAAGACTTGTTGGCAAGTGGATTCTGAGAGGGCTTGCCAATTTTCCGCGGTTACTTGTGTTCTAGTTGGTTGTGATACTTTGAAAACGTCGAAGATGCCTGGTTTTTCTTGGCAAAGTTGTTTAATTAACTCGTTGACGTTTGTGAGGGACTCCTCAGCCTTCTGGATGTTCTCGCTGTAGTCGGTAAGGCTTGCGTCTTCAGTTGCTTGTTCTATGTGGAATTCTCCAAAGCTGCTTAGCGCTTGTAGTACTGATTCAACGTCTTGTTTAACGCATATTATTGATGTGTCGCTCATTCTTTCTGGTCGAAACATGCATGTTCTAACAAAATGTTGATTAACTAGAAATTAAAGTTTTATTGGGCGATAGCATGCTCGGTTACGTTATCGGCGACAGCGACATGATCACTGGGTTCAGACTGGTCGGCCTTGAAGGTGCCGAAGTAAATTCAGTTGATGAGGCACGGCAAGCTCTAAACAAAGCGCTTGTCCGCAATGATCTGGCAATTATAATCGTAAGCGAAGAATTCTCCGCTCAACCGCAAATGCATGAGGCTATCGAAAAAATTCGCCGCGAACGCAAGAGCACCTTAATTGTGGAGATGCCTGGAAGCAGGGGAAAACCAAGTCAAGTCCACATGTCTGACCTCATCAGCAAAACCTTAGGCGTTAGAATATAAAAGCTGGATTAAAAAAGTGAGTATTAAAGATGGTCTTTCCGCGATTGCAAACGAAGTTTTAGGGGACGTGCAAAAAGAATCAGAAGCCATAATCTTATTTGCTGAAAATCAAGCTAAACAAACATTAAAAGTAGGAAAAGAGCAAGCAGTCCAAAACTACCAGACTTTAATGAATCAGGCGACAGCTAAAGCAGAAGGCGAGAGGCGAAAAATCGCTTCTGTAACTGAGGTGGAAATGAGAAATCGCCTGCTTCAAACAAAAGAAGGCTTAGTTGATACTGCTTTCGAGAAAGCCTTTTTCAACCTTAAGGGTTTCGTAACAACTGTGGAATATCACGGCTATCTCCTGAAGCTTATAGAAGAAGCGGCTGGAAGAATCGGCCAAAAAAATCTCGTCATACAAGTCAACGCTAAAGATAAAGGATGGTTAACGCAAGACATGCTGAACCGTTTGTCGAAGAAGTTACGTCGGGAATTAAACCTGTCAGACGAAAACGAAGATTTCATTGGCGGTTGCAAAATCCAAACTATAGACGGCAAAATAACCTACGATAGCACCATAGATAATCGGTTGCAAGAACTCAAGCCTGCCTTACGTGTTGAAGTGGCAAAAATATTGTTCGGGGAGAAGGCCTAGAAAGTATGTCGGTTAAAGGCAGAGTAATTCGAGTTGCGGGGCCAGTCGTTGAAGCCAACGGCATGGCACAAGCCGTGATGCATGAACTGGTTGAAGTAGGTAAAGAGGGCTTAATAGGTGAAATTATCCGTTTAGAAGGTGAACGTGCAACAATCCAAGTTTACCAGAACACTTCTGGACTTAAACTTAACGAGCCCGTCTTGGGTACAGGAAGCCCACTTTCAGTGGAGCTGGCTCCGGGACTAGTCGGGACTGTTTTCGATGGCATCCAAAGACCATTGGAATTGTTAAGGACACTTACGGGACCCTTTATCAAAAGTGCACGCGGAGTATCACCGCTTTCAAGAGAAAAAAAGTGGCCTTTTATACCCAAAGCTAAAGTTGGAACCAAGCTTGTAGGCGGCGATGTCCTCGGTACTGTAGCAGAAACCGATTTGGTTGAACATCGTATACTTGTTCCGCCTACCTTGCAAGGTAAACTAGTCCAGATTGCACCCCAAGGCGACTACACGATCACAGAGGTAATTGCCACCATAGAAGCAAACGGCAAAAAAACCGACATGCCAATGCTGCAGAAATGGCCAGTAAGAAAACCCAGACCATACAGTCGTAGGTTTCCTCCATCTGTTCCTTTAATCACTGGACAACGCGTAATTGACACTTTTTTTCCAATCGCGAAGGGTGGAAGCGCATGCATTCCAGGCGGTTTTGGTACTGGGAAAACTGTTACTCAGCAGCAACTAGCCAAATGGTCAGACGCGAACATAATAATTTACGTGGGCTGCGGAGAACGCGGCAACGAAATGGTGGATGTGCTGACTAGCTTTCCAAAGTTAATTGACCCTACTACTGGGCACCCTCTTATGGAGAGAACCATACTCGTCGCTAATACAAGCAACATGCCGGTCTCTGCTCGTGAGGCCAGCATCTACACGGGTATAACTATCGCTGAATACTACCGAGACATGGGCTACACCGTTGCTTTAATGGCGGATTCCACAAGCCGGTGGGCAGAAGCGCTAAGAGAAGTTTCAGGAAGGCTTGAAGAGATGCCTGCTGAAGAAGGTTTTCCGAGCTACTTGCCGTCAAGATTAGCTGAATTTTATGAACGCACAGGTGGCGTGGAAACCTTAGGCTCGGAAAAACGTTTAGGCTCGATTTCCGCAATTGGAGCAGTTTCTCCTCCGGGCGGTGACTTTTCTGAGCCTGTTACACAGCATACTAAACGTTTCACACGGGTTTTCTGGTCTTTAGACCCTGAATTAGCAGATGCTAGGCATTATCCCGCGATTAATTGGATGCAAAGTTACAGTGGCTACGTTGACGAACTTGCTGGTTGGTGGCATAAACAAGTGGACAAAGAATGGAATAGTTACAGGGAAGAGGCAATGCGTATTTTGCAGGCGGAGGACGACTTGAAAAACATCGTTAAACTGGTTGGTCCAGAAGCTTTGCCTGATAAACAGCGCTTAATTTTAGAGACAGCCCGAATAATCCGTATAGCTCTCTTGCAGCAGAATGCCTTAGACCCAATAGATACTTACTGCTCTCCGCAAAAACAGTTCAAAATGTTAAAGATAATCGTAGATTTCCACAGGTTTGCTGCTCGCGTCGTAAGTAAAGGTGCACCAATCATCAAAGTTATTCAGTTTCCCGTCACAGAGGAGATAATGCGCATGAAAATTATGATACCAAACGATAAAATCAATCTCTTAGACGATTTGGAAAGACGGATGCAACAACACTTCGAAGAGTTAGAGGCAAGTTTGAGGTAAAGAATATGGCAGGTTCAGGATTAGAATATAAAGGCGTAGCTTCAATTTCCGGCCCAATAATCATAGTAGAGAACGTGCAACAAGTAGGTTACGATGAACTTGTAGCGGTGAAAACTCAAACAGGAGAAACCCGCTTGGGCAAAGTTATTGAGGTAACTCAGAAAGCCGTAACCGTCCAAGTCTTCGAAGGCACGACAGGGTTGTCACCTTCGGAAACGCGTACTCGATTTCTCGGAAGGTCCCTAGAAGTGCCTGTATCAACAGAAATGCTTGGGCGTGTAATGAACAGTTTCGGCGAACCTATTGACGGTCATCCAAGGTTTTTCACGGAAGAAAAACGCGACGTAAACGGTTTCCCCTTGAATCCTACTGCAAGAGAATACCCAAGGGACTTCATACAGACAGGCATATCGGCAATTGATGGTTTAACCAGTCTCGTGAGGGGACAGAAGCTTCCAATCTTTAGCGGTCCAGGCTTATCTCACAATGATCTTGCTGCTCAGATTGTAAGGCAAGCGCAGATTCGTGGGGGAGGCGAAGAATTCTATATTGTTTTCATTGCAATGGGCCTAGAGCATGATGATGCCGCTTTTTTCCAAAAAAGCTTTGAGGAAACTGGTGCAATAAAAAACGTAGCAATGTTCCTTAACTTAGCTGAGGACCCGCCTGTGGAACGAATTATCACACCTAGAGCAGGTTTGACTTTAGCTGAGTATTTGGCGTTTGACCAGGAGTCGCATGTGCTTGTAATATTGACGGATATGACGAATTACTGCGAAGCCCTACGTGAGGTTAGCGCTTCAATGGAGGAAGTGCCAAGTAGAAAGGGTTACCCAGGTTACATGTACAGTGATCTCGCAAATATATACGAACGAGCAGGTAGAATAATTGGCAAGAAAGGCTCAATCACGCAGATGCCTATTTTGACTATGCCAAATGATGATATCACACATCCTATTCCTGACCTTACAGGCTACATTACCGAAGGGCAAATTGTTTTGTCTCGCAATTTGGAAAAGCAGAGCATTTATCCCCCAATCTATGTTTCCACAAGTCTTTCCAGATTGATGAAGGATGGCATAGGCAAAGACAGCACACGAGAAGATCATGCTAACGTTGCAAGTCAATTATATTCCGCTTATGCACAGTACAACGGTGTGAAGTCTCTGGCTACAATTATCGGCGAGGAAGGGTTAGGAAGCAGGGACAAAGAATACCTGCGCTTCGGTGAGCGTTTCGAGCGGAAGCTTATTTGCCAAGGTAAAAACGAGAACAGGTCAATCGAGCAGACGCTTTCTATTGCTTGGGATACCCTTTCAGTTTTGCCAGATGAAGAATTAACAAGCATACGCCCTGAATTCATCAAGAAGTACTACCCAAAAATCGTTAAGGAGGTAAAGTAAGCTTAATGTCTCTTGAAAACGTTAGCCCAACAAGAATTAACCTGATACGAACAAAAAAAACCTTGAGTCTAGCAGAGTCTGGGCGGGATGTACTTGAACGTAAACGTGACATTTTGCTCCGCGAACTAAGAAATAGCATTTACGAAGCTGAGAAAGCCCGCGAGGACTTATTGGAAGCTCTTGCAAAGGCTTACCAAAGCCTAAAGGAAGCAAATATGACTAAGGGTTCGGAAACTGTTGCCAACGTGGCTTTGGGCTCAAGCTATGAAGCAGATTTCCTCTTGGATTTCAAAAGTATCATGGGCGTAAGTGTTCCTAATGTAGAATTTCAAAGCGAAACTGATGCGAAGCCTGATTACGGTTTCGCAAATACCAACGCTGAACTAGATAAAGCGTTTAAGCAATTCTACAGTGTGCTGGAGTTAATCGCCAATTTAGCTAAGGCTGAGGGTACCACATTTCAGATTGCTAACGATGTGGGAAGGACTCAGCGTCGGGTGAACGCGTTGAATTACGTTCTCATCCCCATGTATCGCAATATCACTAAAAAGATTGCACTCGTTTTGGAAGAAAAAGATCGAGAAGAGTTTGTTAGAACTAAACGGATTAAGCATATGATTAGGGAGCGCGAATAATTTGACTTTGAATTTTAAAAACATTCAAAAAATTTTGATTCCTACTGATGGGTCAGATTACAGCATACGTGCAGCAGAGTACAGTATAAGTATTGCAAAAATGCTTGATGCCCAAATCATAGTAGTTTACGTGATTGATGAGGTTGTTCTTAACCAACTTTCCAAAGTAACCGAACGCGAGAATGTTGAACAGGAGCTAAAGCAAGATGGTCAACGATACATTAAATATATTCTCGGCTTAGCAGAGAAAGAAGGCGTTAAGGCGGATTCTATACTCGCTAAAGGAAGACCGTTCGAACAGATTGTGCACTTAGCCAAGGAATTAAACATAGGCTTAATTGTAATGGGTACGTATGGGCTAAGAGCTGCAGAGAGGGTTCTTATCGGTAGTGTTGCTGAACGAGTGATTGAATACTCCCCTTGTCCTGTTCTAGTCATAAAATAAGGGCTGTGATCGAAAATCTATGTCAAAAAAAGAAAAGTTGGAAAAAGACTACCAGAATTTTAACCTGAACATCGAGCGCATAGCAGAAGAAGAAATTAAGAAAATTAGAGAAAAAGCCAACGCAATAAAAGAGGAAGCAAGCAAAATCGGCGAAGCTGTTGAGCTCTCCCTAAATGAGGGAGAAACGAAGGCAACGAAAAAGGTTAATACCTAGAGCTGTGTTGTTTTTGTCTTATTGGAGCTAAATGGACATGAAGAATCGAATGCTAATAGTGTTATTGTTACTTCCGCTGGCGTTTCTGCCTCTTATCGGGGTAGCAGCTGCATTCTCAGTCTCTACGCTTCAAGCGACTACAACAACAACCACTGGACCGTATGATACATTGGGCTTAGCAATCGGCGCTGGGCTAGCTATTGGTTTATCAGGATTAGGTGCTGGACTTGCGATTTCTGCCGCTGGTAGCGCCGCAATCAGTGCGTTAGCTGAGAAGCCTGACACGTTCTTTAGAAGTTTCTTGATTGTGGCGTTGGCTGAGGCGTTGGCAATTTACGGCTTAATTATGGGTATTTTGCTTTGGCTGAAAATATAGAAAGCAATCAGTTAAGTGCGATTTGTTTAGGAAAAACGTGGACGATCGAATCTAACGATAAAGGCAAAGTTGTAAATTTAGAAAAAGCTGCTAGAAAAACGGGGTTGACTCTAGGGGCACTCGTAAGCTTTGTGAAAGTTTGGGGTGAAACAGAAAAAGCACTAAGAGGGATCAACTAATCATTCTTTCTCGTCAGTTATCATGACCGAGAATTTTATTTGTTTAACCGGCTTGTTTGCCTTCAGCCCATCAATCAAGCTTTTGAGCCGCTCGGAGGGTCCCTTTACCGCCATGACCTCAAGACAACTAGTTTCAGTTAGATGAGAATGTAAGTACGCCGCAATCATGTCTCCGTATTCATGTTGTATGTGGAACAATTCTTCATTTTGCTCTGTCTTCTCATAAAGAACCGTTATGGTGGCAATCACATTCCCTTTGATGTTGTCTAACTCGTTGTATTCTGTAATGTAGTTTCTAACAGCTTGCCTAATCACTTCGGATCTTGTCGCAGAGTGTTGTTCACCTAAAACACCATCCAACTCTTTGAGTAATTCCTCAGGCAGTGATACGCTAATTATTTCCACGCAATTCGCCTCAACATCCTTAATGTAACAAGATGTTTAACTAATAAATCGTCTGATACCATCTTAGACTTATGTGCCTTCAATGATTGCTGTTTCTAAAAGATGTAGTTTTGATTTTTCTTTTGCTTCGTTCCAACTAAAAACTACGTGAAATTTATTATCTGTTAAAGAGCACGCTTTATTAAAAAATGAGTAAAACTTAATAACTTGCTGATTACATGCACATATAGAGGTTAAGGCTATGCGGAAAACTATGTATGTGATTATTGCAGCAATTGTTGTAATCGTTATCATCATAGGAGGAGTCTTCGCCTACATATCCTTCTCGACTCCCGCAAAGACGCCGACGACAACGCCTTCACCAACGGCGTCACCTACAACTGCACCGGCATCTACCCCGGCGACAACTGCAAGTTCTAGTGGAGTGATACAGGTAGTTGCCGCCGAAAATTTCTGGGGCAGTTTGATAACCCAGCTTGGCGGAACACACGTTAATGTGCTGAGCATCGTTTCAGACCCCAATGCTGATCCTCATGAATACGAAAGCAGTAGCGCTGACGCCATAGCAATTGCAAATGCCCGTTTAGTAATCGTCAACGGAGCCGGATATGACGACTGGGCTCTAAAGCTTATAGCAGCAAGCAATACTCCACATCAAGTAGTCTTAAACGTGCAAAAACTCATCAATCAGCCAGTTGGTGCCAATCCTCACTTTTGGTACAGTCCTATTTATGTGAATGACGCAGTGAACGCAATGTACCAGGACCTTGTTTCCATAGATCCGACCCACGCTGCATACTATAAACAGCAGTATGTTGCATTGAACGCATCGCTTGGAGTATACAACGAGCTTATCGACGAGATAAAGCAACAGTTCGGAGGCGTGAAAGTAGCATCTACTGAGAGCATCTTTGAGTATTTGGCGAACGCCACTGGTCTCGACCTCGTCTCTCCCCCCGCATTTATGCAAGCGGTCTCCGAAGGAAACGACCCCCCGGCACAGAGCATCGTGCAGTTCCAGCAGCTTATCCAGAATGGAACCGTTACCGTGCTGGTTTACAACTCACAAACGGTGACACCGCTAACTCAGAACATCGAAGCGCAGGCCGCTAAACAAGGCATTCCGATTGTTCCAATAACGGAGACAATCCAGCCGCCGACTGTCACGTTCCAAGACTGGATGAATTCGCAGTTAATCGCTCTTCAGAACGCACTTAACCAACAAGCCCATGGGAAATAACAATGACCGCACAGTACGACATCATCACATCCAAGAATCTAGTGGCCGGCTACCCGGACAACATAGTTTGGCGAGACGCCAGTTTCGCCATTAATCGCGGCGAGTTTGTCGCGGTTATCGGCCCTAACGGAGCGGGAAAGACAACTCTGTTTCGTTTGCTCCTTGGGTTGCAGCAACCCGTCAGCGGCACGATCAAGATATTCGATGCAGCGCCTAAGCGTGGTAATCCGCAGATTGGTTACGTGCCTCAGCGTCACATATTCGACGGTGAAACGAATGTTGAATCTCTTGAACTTGTGCGACTGGGATTCTCCGGCAAACAGTGGGGTCTGGGACTGTTCTCCAAAAACGACCGCAAAGCCGCTCTCGACGCGCTGGAAGCGGTTGGAGCGACAGATTTGGCTCATCGTTCTCTCGGTGTGTTGTCAGGCGGAGAACTGCAGAGAATATTTCTGGCCGAGGCGCTGGTGAGCAACCCCTCTGTCCTGTTGCTCGATGAGCCGTTGTCGAATCTTGACATGAGGCGCGAAAGAGAATTGCTACAGCTTATAAACAGTGTGGTTCAAGCGCGTAACGTGACTGCGCTGCTGATAGCCCATAATATTAACCCTCTTTTGCCTTATCTTGATAAGGTGGTCTACATCGCCAATGGCAAGGTGGCGACTGGGACGCCGCAAGAGGTCCTGACGTCAGAGTGCCTCTCGGCTTTGTTCGGAGTTCACGTTGAGGTTCTTCGAGACTCTAGGGGCAACATTGGAGTTGTAGGCATTGAAGATGTCCACGGGTGTCAACCAGAATGACCTTCAGCATTAATCCATGGATCGACCTGCAACAAATGCTTCAGTACCAGTTCATGCAGCATGCCTTCGAGGCAGGAACAGCGGTCGCAATCGTCGCGGGCATTGTCGGCTATTTCGTTGTGTTGCGTCGTTCATCATTCGCAGCGCACGCGCTCTCCCACATCGGTTTCTCTGGGGCAGCGGCGGCCGTATTATTCGCAGTCAACCCAGTTTACGGTCTTCTCCTGTTCACAAGCGTGGGCGGACTTGGGATAGCCGCGCTTGGCCGGCGCGCCGCACAGCGTGACGTCCAGATTGGAACGGTTCTCGCATTCATGCTCGGCCTTGGTGTGTTGTTCATTAGTCTCTACACCGGCTATGCAACCGAGGCGTACTCCATCTTGTTTGGAGAAATACTGGGCATCAGTTTCAGCGATGTCCTTTTGACCCTCGTTGCCGGCGTGATAATTCTGTTTCTCATCGCGGCGGTATATCGACCTCTCCTGTTTGCATCGCTCGATGAAGATGTGGCGGAAGCAAAAGGAATGCCCGTACTTTTGCTCGGCATAATTTTCATGCTCCTAGTCGCGGTCGCAACGTCGATTGCGGTCCAAGTAGTTGGCGTCCTTCTCATCTTCTCATTGATGGTCACGCCAGCTGCGACCGCTCAGCAATTGGCAAAACGACCGCGGCAGGTCATAATTATTTCTGTAGCCATTGCTCTGATAGCAACGTGGTTGGGGCTCTTTATCGCTTTTTATGAGCCGTACCCAGTGAGCTTCTTCATTACAAGCATCGTGTTCGTCTTTTACTTGTTTGTTAGGTTCATTCCTCCAAGAATCAGAAGCGTTCTATCTAATTTTCAGCGAAAGCACGATTAAGCCAGATTGGTGATTTTGCTGCACTATCCTTTTCTGGTTCAGGTTGCCTGAAAAACAATGCTTCAAAGGTAGAGTTCAAAATATATTTGCTTATTGATCATAAACTTAACGTTTTCTTGGCCGAAGGTTTAGATGAACACGATTTTGTCGATAATTAATCCCAGCATTAGGCACATTAAATAAGGCATCGAGAATAAAAACACTTTGAAGCTCTCCTTATGCCAGCCGTAACGGGTAGCATGGGGATTCCTGCCTTTTGGTACTCCTTTACTTTTTTGATGGCGACTTAAGCATATTTTGAACAAACAAACAATCCAATTTCTGCAAATAAGTTTGGAAAAAGTTTGACTTGTTTATTTTTCCGAATAAATGCTGAATTTTCAATGTGAATGTTTCTTTTTTTGCAGTATTCTTTGAAGTCGGCAACGCCTAAAAAGTGAAGGTTTGGTGTATCATACCACTCGTAGGGCAGTGCTTTGGTTATTGGGACTCTTCCTTTGAAGAATATTTGGAATCTGGCTGAGGCTTGCACGAAATTGGGGAAGCTGACAATAACCTTTTTTCCTACTCGCAAGGCCTCTTTCAGGGCAAAGTCTGGTTTTTTCACTTGCTGTAGTGTTTGGTTTAGTATAACGTAGTCGAATGAGTTGTCGGCGTATTCGGAGAGGCCTGTGTCTATGTCTTGTTGAAAAACGCTTAATCCTTGGGCTACGCATCGGTGAATAGAGTTTTCGCTTAGTTCTATTCCCTGCGCATGCACCTGCTTCTCGCTTATTAGGATTGCTAAAAGTTCTCCGTCGCCGCATCCAAGGTCCAGTACCGATGCCTCTTTGCTAATCCAGTTTAGGATGATTTTGTGCCCTGTTTTTACTGGCGACTGCTTCATTGTGCACCGCCGTTGTGTCCGTTTGATACTGTGTTGAGGAAGTGTTTGATTAACTGGGTTTCTTGTTCTGTTTCTAGAAGGAATGCGTCGTGACCGTAAGTTGAGTTTATTTCGCAGTAGGTGGTGTCGACTCCTGCCAGTTTGCAGGCTTTCACGATTTCTTGAGACTGATACGATGGGTATAGCCAGTCCGATTTGAAGGATATTACGAGCACTTTTGCCTTTAACCCGCTAAAGATGTTGGCAAGGTTTTTTCCGTTGAGAATGTTGAAGTAATCTATGGCTTTGGTAATGTAGAGGTACGAGTTGGCATCAAATCGTTTGACAAAGTTGTCGCCTCGATAATGCAAGTAGCCTTCAACCTCAAACTCTGCGCCGAACTTGAAGGGTTCTATGTCTTCTCGGAGGCGTCTTCCGAATTTTTCAGCCATTGAAGCATCGCTCATGTAGGTTATGTGCCCAATCATTCGTGCTACAGCTAAGCCTTTCGCTGGAACCGTTGAGCCATAATAGTACCCATTCTTCCAGTCGGGATCAGCCATGATTGCTTGGCGGCCAACCTCGTTGAACGCTATCTGCTGGGGCGTATGCTTCAATGTTGTTGCGATTGGTATGGCAGACCGTATTCTTTCAGGATAGGAAACCATCCACTGGAGAGCTTGCATGCCGCCCATGGAGCCGCCAATGACGGAGAGAAGTTTCTCTATGCCTAAATGGTCAATTAAGCGAACTTGAGCGTTCACCATGTCGCCAATTGAAATTAGGGGAAAGTCGGTGCCGTAGGGTTTGCAAGTTTTCGGATTAATGGAAGAGGGACCAATGGAACCTCGGCAGCCGCCGATAACGTTGGAGCAGAATACAAAATACTTGTTCGTGTCTAAGCCTTTACCTGGACCAATTAAGCTGTCCCACCAGCCATCGGCTCCACCTGCATGGGCGTCACCGCTGAGCGCATGAAGCACAAGAATCGCGTTTGATTTTTGAGCGTTGAGCTCGCCGTAAGTTTCGTAGGCAAGCGTTATTGGACCAAGTTTCTCGCCTGATTCAAGAGCTAGTTCCTCCGGTGGGTTAGCGAATGTAAAGTGCTTTATTTCAGAGTCTTGAAGGGCTTGGTTAATTGTTGCTAAATGTATTGCCTCCAAAAAATTCGTAAGGTTTAAGGCTTCGCTGATTTTTGTAACGCTTGCTCTATGTCTTCAATGATATCTTCAGGGTCCTCGATGCCAACTGATAGTCTAATGTAGTCTTGAGTTACTCCTGTTGCCTTCTGTTCCTCAGAGGTTAATTGTTGATGTGTCGTTGACGCTGGATGGATGACTAAGCTTTTTGCGTCGCCAATGTTTGCTAGGTGCGAGAGTAGTTGGACTGATTCGATGAATTTTTTGCCTGCTTCTAAACCGCCTTTTATGCCAAAACCGATGAGACCGCCATACCCGTTTGTTAGGTATTTTTCGGCTATTTTGTGGTTCGGGTTATCAGGTAAACCTGGATAGTTAACCCACCTGACTAGCGGATTGGTCTTGAGATAGGTTGCAACTTTTAGTGCGTTTTCGGAGTGTTTGCGTTGTCTGAGTGGTAGTGTTTCTAAGCCTTGTAGGAACAAGAAAGAGTTGAACGGACTCAAGGTTGCTCCTAAATCTCTTAGTAATTGTACGCGTACTTTGAAGATGAATGCAACGTTTCCTAAGCCTGGGAAGTTTCCGAAGGTATCCCAGTATTTGAGTCCGTGGTAGCTTGGGTCTGGCTGGGTGAATTCTGGGAACTTTCCATTGTTCCAACCGAATTTGCCGCTGTCAACGATTATGCCGCCTATGCTGGTTCCGTGTCCGCCTATGTATTTTGTGGCAGAGTCTACGATTATGTCAGCGCCATAATCTATCGGTCTAACTAAGCCCACTCCCACGGTATTGTCAACAACCAGGGGGATTCCTGCATCGTGTGCTATTTTGGCAATGACTTCGAAGTCGGGCACGTCAAGTTTTGGATTGCCTATTGTTTCAGCGTAGATTGCACGTGTTTTGGGGGTTATGGCTTTTTTGAATTCTGCTGGTTTTGTGGAGTCCACGAATTTTACGGTTCTGCCAAGTTTGGGGAAGGTATAATGGAAGAGTTCGTAGGTTCCTCCGTAGAGGTTGTTTGCTGCGACGATTTCGTCACCAACCTGCGTTATTGACAGTAGTGCGAGAGATATGGCTGCTTGTCCTGAGGCTGCGGCGAGTGCGCCGGTTCCGCCTTCGATTGCAGCTACTCTTTTCTCGAAAACGTCGGTTGTGGGATTCATTATTCGGGTGTAAATGTTTCCTAATTCTTTTAGGGCAAACAGGTTTGCTGCATGCTCTGTACTTTTGAACACGTATGAGGCTGTTTGGTATATGGGGACTGCTCTCGCGTTTGTTGCTGGGTCAGCTGTTTCCTGTCCAGCGTGGATTGCGAGAGTGTCAAGTTTTTTTGTTGCCATTATGCTTTTCACCTTTAAGAAGGCATAAACCTCATAACGGCGTTATATTGGTTTTTGCAAAAAATATTCCAAAAAGAATATTACCCTACACCACCAATTACTAAACCATGTTCCCAACCTTAGACGACATCGCCAAACGCAGACGCCAACTAGGCCTAAAACAATCAGAACTAGCCAAAATGGCAGGCGTAAGCCAATCCCTAATCGCCAAACTGGAAACAGGAACCATCGACTCATCCTACACCAAAGTAAAAACAATATTCGATGTGCTGGACCGATTAGAGTTCAAAACAAAAGTTCAAGCGGACAAAGTGCTCCACAAAAACGTTGTCACAGTCCAAAAAGACGAGCCCATATCAAAAGTGGTAAAAATAATGAAGGAACATGGTTACTCACAGATACCCGTCTTCGATGGCAAACATTCCGTTGGCAGCATATCAGAAAAAGCTATCCTGCGCCAAATTATGGCGGGAAAAGACCTTGATGAGATTTCCAAGTTACCTACCGAGGAAATCATGGAAGAAGCATTTCCACAAATAAACGAAGACGCGCCATTAGCGTTAATATCGAGCCTTTTGCAAACTTACTCGGCTGTTTTGGTTTCAAAAAAAGGCGAAGTAATAGGCATAATTACCAAGGCAGATTTGCTAAGAATGATTTAGCAAAATGCCCTACCTATATCTAATTTTTGATAATGAAATTCTATAACAAAAATGATACCCCTCTCCCCCCTAATGCCCACCACAAGCCAGCCCAGTCGTGCTTTCAACGTCCAATTTATTAAGTATAAAGCTGTTATATTTGCGGAATCAAAATGAGTGCTCGATGCGAAACCATAGGAAAATTCGTACTTCCCGTCTTCAGGTCCCTTGTTGCCAAAGAACTCATTAACACTTACCATTTAACACAGGTTGAAGCGGCAAAAAAACTCAAAACAACCCAAGCAGCAGTAAGCCAATACATAAACTCAAAACGTGCCATCAAAAGCACCGAAAAATTCACCGACGTCCTACCCAGAATCCAAGCAGAAGCCAAAGAAACCGCCAAACGCCTCGCAAACCAAGAAACAAACTGGGACGAAGTGACACTTGACTTCTGCAAGCTTTGCATTACTTTTTACAGGACGGAAGAAAGCAAAACAGGCGACAACTACACAATATAATAGTGAATAGGGAAGGGGTATCCTATTAGTTTACTGCTTTACGGTTCTGGTAACTTGGCGTGGGATTTGTTCTCCATGTTAATTTTCGTGGGATAGGTTGCTACAACGGTTCTGTTAACTTGGCGTGAGATTTCGGCTTAGATAGGGTATTTGTGTGTGTGCACAACCTACCTCCTCGGTCTACTAGATGATCCTAATATGCCCCAAATATGATTCAACATAGTTCAACATAGACGCAATTCCCGCACTTTTCAATGTAGATTTATGTGTTTTTGATGTTGCTAAAATGGAGTTTATTGTTAAATTGCTTCAAATATGCTTTAACAGGCTTTAGCTTGCGTTTATTCAGTTGCTTAAGCTTTTTCTGTCCCATATAATTTAAAAGCTTATATATTATTTCAATCTTATGGAACCTTATGAAAACTGTGAGCCTGGACTACTCGTTTAGCAAACCAGAATTACAGATACTCAAAGAACTATCCAAAGGAAAACACGAGTTATCCTCAATAGAAGATGCACTCTCTATCAAACCGTCACTTCTGTCATACAACCTAAAGAAGCTTCAGAACAAAGGGCTCATCAAAACAACCAAACAAACATACAAAAAGCAAGCGTACTTTAACGATTCAAAACACGCTGCCCTATTCAGAGACCTACTATCATTTTATGATTACATCGACTGGGAAAACATACTGAGCGGCAAGGCAATCGAAATTCTCTTTCAAACTTTAACCAAATCTGGAAAAACTCTCTATATTCCAAAAAACACTCGTTGGCGTCACCTCAAAAACTTAAAAGCCCGAGGAATAATCACGCAAACAAATACCATTAACCCACGATTCAGCCTTCTCATCCAGTTCCTAAACGAATACCAAAAATTCTATGCCGACAAGCTCGCGCGCACAATATCAGATAATTCAGTTATGCTCTGGCAAGAAGACCTGGAGTTCCTAATCAGAGTCCCCAAGAACGCCAAACCACCATCCGAGAACTTTCATCAAACAGCTACCTCAATATTCCATCAATACGACCTTCCACTTTTCTCAGAATTCGACATCTACTTTTACTCGTCAAACAAGAAAACCATCAAACCAGAAGATGCCATACTACACACATTATTGATAGAACCTAACAACGCGCGGTACACAACTTACGCCCTCTTGCTACTTAAAAAAACCGAACAACAAATAGACAAAACATACCTACTGCAAGAAGCAGAAACACTCGGACTCAAGCAGCAAATAACCGACATGCTCCAATTCCTAAAAAACCACACACAACAAAAAGACCAAGCACTACCCACCTGGAATGAATTTATCACGAAAGCAAACGAGTACAAGGTGACGGTTGAATGACTCAAAGACGCTCCTTTGATTATTGTGGCTTCCATGTGCAGTTGATTGCTTTACTCGGGCAGGCTAACACGCATGGAGCCTTATCGGTTTCGGGTTTGCAGGAAGACCCGACAGTTAACACCGAAAACTCTTTTACCGTAATCTCCCACCAAGTTAACAGAACCCGCTTTACACTGCAAAAAGAGGTAGGGAAGATATTTTTTGCTTATTGGAATGGTTTTATCATGCCCTTTTTCTCTTTAATGCTGGCTTGTGCAGCCGCCAATCGTGCCACTGGAACCCTGTAGGGCGAGCAACTGACATAATCCAAGTTTATTCTGTGGCAGAACTCGATTGATGATGGTTCTCCTCCATGTTCACCGCAAATTCCTATTTTGAGGTCAGGCCTTGTTTTGCGTCCCCATTCAACCGTGATAGCCATCAACCTGCCAACCCCTTTGACATCCAAAATTTCAAACGGGTTATCCTGCAAAATCTTATGCTCATTATAGAAGGGCAAAAACTTGTTTTCAGCGTCTTCTCTTGAAAAACTAAACGTTGCCTGCGTCAAATCGTTAGTGCCGAAACTGAAGAATTCAGCCAGCTCAGCTAACCTTCCAGCACGCATGCAAGCGCGAACCACCTCAATCATGGTGCCTACTGTGTATGGGATAGTTATTCCCAGCCGGTCCTTTACTCTGCGTTCAACCCTACGGATTAAGCCGTACACACGCTTAAGCTCCTGACTTGTGCAAACCTGCGGAATCATAATCTCCACCTTCACAGGAACAGTTTCCTTAATCAGTTCGCCAGCCGCAAGCAAAATTGCTTCAACCTGCATCTCATAAATCTCCGGATAAGTAATCCCTAACCGCACACCACGGTGACCAAGCATCGGGTTAACTTCCCTTAAAGTACGGATTTTCTGCAAAGTATCCAACTTCTTGTTTAATTCGGAAGACTGCAGCTCAGCAAGATTCGAAAGCATATGGTCATCCTCAACTAAAACCGACTGAAGCGAAGGGTCAATATCGCGGAGCACCTGAGGCAACCTGCACACGCTGCTTAACGCTTCCTGACACTTCTGCAAAGTTTCAATTTCTCTTTCAATCGCTTCCTCAGAAGGCAAAAACTCATGCAAAGGAGGATCAAGCAAACGAATCGTAACTGGGAAACCTTGCATAACTCGTAAAATCTGCTTGAAATCATCCTTCTGCAACGGCAAGAGACGGCGCAAAGCAGCAAGCCGTTCCTCAGGGTTATCTGCCAAAATCATGTCCTGGAACATTCCGATGCGGTCAGCAGCATTAAACATGCGCTCGGTACGGCACAAGCCTACGCCTTCGGCGCCAAACTTTAACGCTTTCTCAGCATCTAAAGGTGTATCAGCGTTCGTTCGTACTCCAAGCCTGCGAAACTCATCCGCCCAGTCTAATATCTTATTCATATTCTCAGAGATTTCTGGTTCAACCATTGGGATTTCGCCAAGCCAAACCTTGCCAGAAGCGCCATCAATCGTGACGACTGCACCCTGCACAATTCTGTTGCCGCCAACATAAGCGACGTTTTCAACATGACTAATTTTGATGTCGCCAGCTCCAGAAACGTACGGTTTACCCATACCCCTAGCAACAACTGCGGCGTGGCTGGTTTTGCCGCCGACCGAAGTTAAAATGCCCTGAGCAGCAAAGAAGCCGTGAATGTCTTCAGGCTTTGTCTGTTCCCTAAGCAAGATGACCTTTTTCCCCGCTTTGGCTTGCCTCTCAGCTTCGTCTGCATCGAAAACTACTTCGCCCGAAGCTGCACCAGGAGAAGCACCTAAACCAACAGCCACAGGTACAACGGTGTTATTTGGATCAATTTGACAATACATTAACCGCGTTAGCTGTGACGCATCTAGCCTAAGCAACGCTTCCTCCTTGGTGATTAAGGCTTCGTTTACCATGTCAACTGAAGTTTTCATGTTTGCTGCAGCGTTCATTTTCGCGTTGCGCGTTTGAAGCATGTAGAGTTTGCCTTCTTCAATGGTGAACTCCATGTCTTGCACTTCCCTGAAATGATGCTCCAGTGTTTCGCGCACCTTCAAAAGCTCCCTGTACATGTCCAGCATAGTTCGCCTCATCTCCGAAATTGGCTTTGGAGTTCTGATTCCTGCTACTATGTCTTCGCCTTGTGCCCTGTCAAGGTAGTCGCCGAAAAGCACGTTCTCGCCTGTGCTTGGGTCTCTTGTGAAGGCAACTCCCGTGGCAGAGTTTGCTCCCATGTTGCCAAACACCATGGTTTGCACGTTGGCTGCTGTACCATTGGCTATTTTGGGGGTGATTTTGAATTCTCGACGGTAATCTACGGCTCTTTTGCCGTTCCAAGATGCGAATACTGCTTCTATCGCCATAAAAAGCTGCTCATATGGATCTTGCGGGATTGGTTTGCCAGTGTTGTCTATGATTATCTGCTTGAAAATGTTAACTAGTTCTTGCATGTCTTGCGATGTCAGCTCGACGTCTTGGGTTACTTTTCGTCCTTCCTTAAGCCTCTCCATTGCCAAGTGGAATTGTTCGTCGCTTATGTTGAGGACTATGTTGCCGAAAAGCGAGATGAATCGCCTGTAAGAATCCCAGCCGAACCGTTCATCACCACTACGTTTTATTAGCCCCTTAACAGCGCTGTCGTTTATGCCAAGGTTCAGTACAGTATCCATCATTCCAGGCATCGATATTGCTGCTCCACTGCGCACTGAAACCAGAAGCGGTTTCTCCGGTTTTCCAAAGCCCAAGTTCATGATCCTCTCAACTTCCGTCACTGCCTGCCTTACTTGATTGGTGAGGCCTTTTGGAAATTTGAAGCCATTGTCAAAGTATTCAAGGCATGTTTGCGTAGTTATCACGAACCCAGGCGGAACAGGCAAACCTATACGGGTCATTTCGCAAAGTCCAGCTCCTTTTCCACCCAAAAGCTTCCTGTCTTTGCCGTTGCCTTCCTGGAAAAGAAAAACGTACTTGGTCGCGGTTTTAGCCTCGATGGGTTGCTGTTGCGCATAACTTTGGCTAGTTTGTTCCAAAAGAAATTCCTCACGCTATCCTAAATCATAAAGCAAAAATAAAGATATGTGACTGCACACCAAAGCCAACAAATTTTAGAAAAATATTATAAAGGCTGAAGCTGCTTCCTTTTTTGTTTATTCAAACTTGTCTTCGCCAGGTATTGCTCCAAAGCCTCTTGGGTTATATGCCAGTTTCTTCCGATCTTTGTAGCACTTATCATTCCTTTCCTAGCGAGTAGACTTAAGTATTCTTTGCTGTATGGAGTCAACTTTGAAGCTTCAGCTAAACTCATAAGGCGGTTTTTTTCCGTACTTGGCTCAATGGCTTTTAAGTAGATATCAAGAGATTGTTCCACACAGCGTGCTATGAAATTTACAAACGGTTTTAGATTGCCGTTGTCAGCTTTCTGGAGAGTGTCGTAATATTTTTTTCGATCAACCTTTTTTATCACCGTCAAGGTATAACCGCTGTTAATTAGAAGCAGATTCATCAGCAGTCTGCTTACTCGTCCATTGCCATCATCAAAAGGATGAATTGAAACTAGTTTATGATGAAAAACCGCAGCCAGTTCTATCGGTCGCAGTTCTTCTGGATTCTTGTTCAACCACTCTAGCAGTTGCTTCATTAGGTCAGGTATTTCGCACGCGGAAGGTGGTGCATAATCACAGCCTTCAATGTAGACTTGGCAATTCCTATAGTTTCCAGCGTTTTCAAGTATCCCTGAAAAGATTAGTTCATGAACTTTCAGAATATCTTTTTCCTCAAGAGTTCTCGCTATGTCCTTTTGCTTTGCTAAACTCTCTATGTACTCGATTGCTTTGGGGTGGTTTTTTGCCTCCAAGTGGTCGCTGAGGCTTTTTCCGTTTATTGTTATGCCTTCTCTAATAACAAGTTGGGTTTCCCTTAACGTTAACCTGTTTCCTTCAATGGCATTCGAGTTATAGGTGTACTCAATCTCTATGTTCCTATGTAATCTGTTCAGGACAGCGTCTGACAAAGGTCTATGACTATCTAGTTGCGTTTTTTTTGTAAGTATTCTCTGGTGAATTTTTTCATCTATGAGATTCATGGCACCCTATTAATCAAATAAACGATATAAAAATATATCGTATCGTCTAAAATAATAGCTAAACGATACTAAACAATATCGGATAAGCTCACATGAGCACTGGCAATCTAAAAGCCTCAATCCTACGTAAAAAAAGGAAATTATAAACACTTATGCTAACAACCAGATTAAAGCTGGAAAAAGCACGATCACACTTACACACCTGAACTTACACACCTAAATCATTAGCTACTTAAACACATATACTTATAAGTACCTATGCATATAATATATTATGTGAATAAGTGAATCAGGCGAAAAAAACGACGAAAATAAACGCGAAATATGGAAATTGGCGATTCGCTTATTTTAAAAATATATGACACGCAAAGCGTGCAATAAAATAAGTGACTGAAATGGGCCGTATCAATGTTGATCTATTAGACGAGCTAGAAAAGCAGTTAAGATTAAAAACCGTAGAAAGATTCGGGGGTAAAAAAGGCGACTTATCCCGAGCTGTCCAAGAAGCAGTTAAAACATGGATCGACAAAAAAGAATAAAGAATGAAGTCGCCCCTCCTCAATCCCAATAACAATATTTTAAGAACGCATAGGTAAAAGGCGCAGGGAAAGCCAGTTAGCCTCGAACACCCTCCGGAAGGTGTCATATGGGCCATCTAGCTGGAAAGTCCCTTTTTAGAATGGTCATCCCAAGCAAGTTACGTTTACCCGTTTGATGGCAATGGGCAAGAAAAGTTTAAGCGGTTCGTGAACAAATAAGCATTTGATTAATAAGGTGGAAATAATGGTTAATAGAAAATTGGAACTTGTGTTCATCGATAAGGAAGGAAAATGGTACCCTTTAGACGAAGTCGACCGTGAAGATTTAGCGGTAGGTTTAGAAAAAATTTCTAAAGAAGTTGCCAACCGGCTGCAATTGTTAAAAGAGCAAAGGTAGAAACATTTCTGGTGTCCCTTCGTTAATTGGCAATAAAGGTAAATTGAATTAGGTCATCGCTGACTTTTCGAGCAGTTTTATTTTGATCTTTTAGAGACTTTGGGGCATCACTGATTAAAAGGGGACTAAAGTAAAAGTCCTAAGCGTAGAATTCTCAAGTGCATTTGAAGCTTAAATATAACTTGGCAGTAACATGATAATGGAGATCGTTTTTACATGGGTAGTTTTACAGTGTCTTTACCTGCAAATTGGGAAGAGTTTTTGAAACGTTTAGCTGACGACCACGAAATTGACGTTAGCAAGGTCATTAATGGATTGTGTGAATGGGCTTTTTCTAGCTCTGAAAGCAAGATACAGTTTGAAGTTTGGTTGGATAAGGCTTATCCGCCAAAAGGTGAAGCTGAAGATAGAGCAAATGCTGAAGGCGAAGAAGCAAGCGAGGCTGAAGAAGAAAACGAAGACGAAGCTGAAGAGGAAGTCCATGAGGACAGAGACTACAGTGAAGATAGAGAACTAAAGCCTTAACGGGTCCAGTTCTAAAAGTGCATTATTTTCACTAACTATTTTGTTCCAAAAATAGAAAACCCGAATAACTGAGGTGAAAGAACATAAGTGAAAAAGAAAGTGTGAAGACTAGAGAGCAAGAAACAAAGCCCCAAACATCTCCCGTAAAAGAAGTGAAACGATACACGGGTGAGAAGAACAAAAAAGTAAATGCGAAGCTCAACGAAACGGAAACAGGGCCACGCAGGTCTCGCGGAAAAAAACAAAGACGACAATTCAAATTTGCCCCTAACAGAGGATAAGACGGCTTGTACTCTAAATTCGTCACTCAGGTTCGAATTACCTTCCGCTGAGAAGAAAATTGAGGCTTTAGAATTAGCGTCTAAAAATGGTTATATATAGTCATTTTGCCCTTTAGCCTGATAAATTGAAAGTTATGCCGAAATGTCCAAATTGTACAGCCCATGTGAAAGAACCTGATAAGGAATGGAACTTTGGGCGATTCCGAGTTAAGATGTATAAGTGTACTAAATGTGGAAATCAATTTAGAGAATTTTTCAAGGAAAGTACGCTGCAATTTGTGTTGAGCGCACACAACGGTGGTTTAGGAAAAATCAGAGTGAGCAAAGAAACAAGTGACAGGCATAAAATCTATCAATAACCGTTTCAACCTTGTGAATACTCCGGGAATATTCCTCGAAAGAAAGGATTAACCCCAACTCCAGCTTATTTCTCCCGTGAATTCCGTCATTTTTTGAGGACAAGTACTTACTCGTAGTAACAAGATGCCTACGGTGGGTCTGACGGGAACCCATTATCCAAAAAATGTTCAAATCCAATTTTCGTACTCATGACTCATTGAATTAATGTCCAGCGACTCCTATCTATAATAGTAGCAAGCTACACTTTGTTAAAGAGGCAGAAATGCTAGTAGCTAGGGGGAGAAGTTAAGATAAAAGTTGGTATATTGAGCGGCGGGGGAGACGCGCCTGGGATCAACGCCGTCCTGAGAGCCATCGTTAGAAAGGCAATTCAAGACTACGGATATGAAACTGTAGGCATTAAAGACGGCTGGAGAGGATTAGTCGAAGGTGAATTCATCCCGTTAGACTTGGAGGCCCTCGTTGGCATGCTTCCCAAGGGAGGGTCAATACTGGGCACGTCGAGGACTAATCCGTTCAAAAGCGAAGACGGAGCAAAGTATATTTTGAGAAACGTTTCCGAGCACGGCATTGATGCGGTTATCGCAATAGGCGGAGAGGATACGCTTGGCGTAGCCTATAAACTATACGAAATGGGGTTGCCCGTCGTCGGAGTTCCCAAAACGATCGACAACGACCTAGTTGGCACGGACTATACCTTTGGTTATCAAACGGCGGTTGCAATTGCCTGTGAAGCACTTGACAGGCTTCATACCACGGCAGAATCGCATCACAGGGTGATAATCCTTGAAGTTATGGGCAGATACACCGGTTGGATCGCCTTGGAGGCAGGGATTGCTGGAGGGGCAGATGTCATTCTGATTCCTGAGAAGCCCTTTGACATTGAAGAAGTCTGCGAATGCATCAAAAGGAGGCAAAAACGCGGTAGGAACTTCAGCATAGTTGTCGCCGCTGAGGGCGCCAAACCAAAGGGGGGCGAAGAGATCGTTTATAGTAGCGGGGTAGACGAGTTTGGGCACGTAAGGTTTGGCGGCGTGGGTTACTACATAGGAAAGGAAATAGAGAAGAGATTCGAAAACATTGAAACTAGGGCAGTGGTTCTGGGCCATCTTCAACGCGGTGGATCTCCGAACGCGTTTGACAGAGTTTTAGCTACCCGATTTGGAATCGCTGCGATTGACCTAGTGCACGAGGGCAGATTCGGCCAGATGGTTGCCATCCAAGGAAACGTCATAGTCTCCGTGCCTTTGAAAGACGTTATCGGTAAACAGAAAACGGTTGATTCTAAGCTCTACGAAATAGCAGCAACATTCTTCGGCTAGGCGAGACCCATGCCTCATATGCTTAAAACATCAACCAAGGCAGAGCGACTGGAGCAAGAGAGGACATTTGAGTGGGAAGACTGATTCCGAAGACTATCGATCGCTTTTTGGGATAGCGAGGGTGTTTGCTAAGGTGTTGATTTAGCCCCAATTTTAATCATAGGTAAGCCTCAGTTGCGTAACTTTGCACCATTCTATGGCTGTTAAAGTGGTAAGCGATTTTCCCAATTGAATTTTTCATCATCTCTATCCACTCGCTTCTCCTGCTATAGAACATCGGAACAATTACGTTTTCTAGCTTATTGTAGAGATCATCCAGTTCTCTTCTGCGGCATTCTTCCACTGAAAAATTCTCGTTCGGGCGTGGTCCTATTGCCCAACCTGTAACGCCCTCGATCCAACCTTCGATCCACCAGCCGTCCAAGACGCCGAAGTTTATTACACCGTTGTGGGCTGCCTTCATTCCACTTGTGCCCGAGGCCTCTAAGGGCCGCAGAGGAGTATTTAGCCAGACATCAACCCCCGAAACCAATTTGGCCGAGAGGTCCATGTCATAATTCGCCAGATAAACAATCTTGATCTCGCCCTTCAGCTCCTGCGTGCAGCCAAATATCTGTTCGATCAGTTTCCTGCCAGAGTCATCTCTGGGATGGGCTTTTCCAGAAAAGATCAACTGGATCCTGCCTTTTCCATTTGCCCTTTTCAGTTTTTCCAGGTCTGAAAACAATAAATCCGCCCTTTTATAACCGGTTGCTCTTCGCGCAAATCCCACCGTCAAAGTGTCATAGTCCAAACCGGCATTTGTTATCTTGTTGACGTGGTCAATCAGCACCTTCTTTCCTTCCCCATGGGCTCGCCAAACATCTTCATCGAGGATCCCGTCTGCTCTTTCAAGCAAGTCAGGTTCGTTTGCCCATCCTGGAAAGTATTTGTCATACAGGTTCCTGAAGCTCTCGCAGGTCCAAGTGTACGAATGGACGCCATTTGTGATGGCGCGAATTTCATATCCTGGGAACATCGCTCTTGCAGAGTCTCGGTGTCTCTTGGCTACACCATTATGATAATTGCTTAGGTTGAGGGCGAGAAGCGTCATGTTCAACCTTTCTTGCCCGCCGAGTTTTTTCAGGACATCGAGGGGTACGGGTTCTCCTAGCACTTCTCGAATCAGCTCGTAGGAGAACTTGTCGTGCCCTGCGTCGATAGGAGTGTGCGTGGTGAACACGCATAAACTTCTGACCTTGTCGATGTTCATTCCATTTTTTTGCAGCAGCTCAAGAGCAAGGAGGCTGGAATGGCCCTCGTTCATGTGGTATTTTCGAACGTTTAAACCCAAGGCGTCCAGTATTCTTACTCCGCCGATTCCCAGAACAATCTCTTGCTTGAGGCGGTATCTTTCATCCCCGCCATACAAAAAGGAAGTAATCTCCCTGTCCTCAGGATTGTTTCCTTCAATATCGGTGTCGAGAAAGTAGACAGAAACAACCCCGCCTGTTTGGCTCTTCACCGTGTAAAGCCAGGGCTTGATTGTTACATCTCTTTTCTGAATTTGCACTTTCACCTCTGTGGAAAGCAGCTGCATATGTTCTGAGGGTTCCCACGGGTCGGGATGTTCTACTTGTTTTCCATCGCTGGTTATCTCTTGCCTGAAATGTCCTTTCTTGCTAACCAACGTTATTCCCACCAGAGGAACTTTCAGATCTGCACTTGATTTTATCGTGTCTCCTGCGAGAATTCCTAAACCGCCGTTGTATGTGTGAATGTTGTTCGACAGCCCAATTTCCATTGAAAAGTAGGCAATTTTCTGTCTCATCAAGTATACTTCTGGCTCAACCACTTTTTCGGTTTCCTATGAGGATGATATTTCAGCTAATAGTAAAGCTGCTAACTGATAAAGCCTCTCTTACATGCTACTAACATGCTCAGTGAATCTGCGGTGTTGCAGGTAATCCCAGATTTTTGCTCTTCTCTTTTTCTCTGTTTGGGGAATGTTCATGGTTGGGGGTCTTCTATGGTCGGGCATAGGACAAAAGCGGAGCGAGCTGGCAGATAGAGGCTGAGCACATCTTGACTTTTTGCTCCAGTATTGTCCACAATAGTGAAGTGGGTCTGCTGCGGTAACAGCCGACCGTGTCCGCCGTACTTTGGTGCATCACAGTCTAGGATCATCCGGTATTTTCCAGGGGGAGCTTCAAATCGATAATCAGTAAAGGATTGATAGGGATTAAAATTGAAGGCAAAAATCAGATCAGCCCTTTTGAAGATGATTACTTTTTTCTTGGAATCTTCATGCAGTAGTTGTGGGATGGATGCTTCAAGAAGGTGCTGTGTCTTGACAAGTGCAATCATGTCGCGGTCGAATCGGGCTAGCAAATGATACTTCAGGTGAACGTCGTCTGCGAGATGCCATTGTCGACGAGCATGCTTGAATGACCAGTTGTTTCCCTCGCGAGGAAAATCTATCCAGTCCGGGTGGCCGAATTCATTGCCCATAAAGTTTAGATAACCGTGGCTGGCCGTGCACAGGGTTATCAAACGGATCATCTTGTGCAACGCTATTCCACGGGCGACCTTTGAGTTGTCATCATCGATCCACATGTGATGGTACATGTCTTCACCGATCAGTCGGAAAATAAGTGTCTGGTCTCCCACTAACGCCTGGTCGTGAGATTCGACGTAACTAATGGTTTTCTCATCTGTCCTGCGGTTGGTAAGTTCAAACCAAAGATGACCGATGGGCCAGTCCTCATCTTTGAAATCTTTTATTAGACGGATCCAGTAATCAGGCACTCCCATTGCAAAGCGATAGTCAAAACCGAACCCGCCCTCTGACTGGGAAACGGCCAAACCTGGCATGCCGCTGACATCTTCGGCTATGGTGACGGCGCCAGGTCGGATATCATGAATCACTCGGTTGGCCAGAGCCAAATAGGTCAAGGCATCTTCATCCACGCTGCCATCGAAGTAATCGTTGTATGAAGTGAACACTCTTCTAAGACCGTGTTCAAGGTAAAGCATGCTGGTGACGCCGTCGAACCGAAAGCCGTCAAAGTGGAATTCGTCTAGCCAGTATCGGCAATTGGAAAGTAAAAAATGCAAAACCTGAGGTTTGTCGTAATCGAAGCAACGTGAATCCCATGCCTTGTGTTTTCCGCGCGGGCCGTCATGAAAATACTGAAATAGTGTCCCGTCGAAGCGGCTCAATCCCTCCACTTCGTTGGACACGGAGTGGGAATGGGTCAGATCCATGAAAACGGTGAGTCCTTGGGCGTGAGCCGTGTCAATCAGGAGTTTCAAATCCTCGGGCGTCCCGTATCGCGATGAAGGGGCGAAAAAGCTTGATACCTGATATCCAAATGATCCGTAGTAGGGATGTTCTTGAATGGCCATTAACTGTAACGTGTTGTAACCGGCATTGGCGATTCGCGGAAGCACTCCAAGAGTAAATTCACGGAAGGAACCGATTTTTTCTTCTTCCTGTGCCATACCGATATGCGCTTCATAGATTAATGGAGCTTCTTTAGGTCGTTTGAAATCGGTTTTCCACTGATACGACTCTGGTGGTGACCATACTTGGGCGTTGAAAATCAAAGTTTTGGGATCTTGAACAACTCGTCGAGCATAGGCTGGAATGCGATCACCTTCGCCCCCTGCCCAATGAATGCGGAGTCGAAACAGATTACCATGCGCCAATTTGTCGGCGGTCAGGTGAATTTCCCAGACACCGTAGTCGTTAATCTTTTCCAGCTCAAATTCTCTTTGCTCTTGCCATTTACTCATGTCTCCTATAAGGTAAATCGCCGTTGCATTTGGCGCCCATTCACGGAAAACCCATTCGCCTCGTTGAAAATGTAGACCGAAATATTCGTGGCCAGACGCAAACTCTGCAAGGCTCATTTTCCCCTGTGTGAGACGCTGCTCTGTCTCTTCGATACGCTCCAACCGTTGTTGAATCTGTTCAGAAAACGGCGCGAGGTACGAATCGCTTCTCAGCAGGCGGATCAATCGGTTTTCAAGACCACTCATCAAAATACCTTATTCTGCTTTAACATACAAGTAATTTAACTCTTTTTCTAGAAGCCGAGAACAAATCGAAATATCTTGCTAGCGCATATTTCAGTTTAAAAAGGATTCCTATTTCGATAACGTGCAAAAGAAGGCTATAAACCTAACAAACTTGCAAAAAATTTAAGCATGCGGGGAATAGCTAAATATTAGGAAATAGATAAAGAGAAATTGGAAAGTGTTGGTCCAGAGGACTATTAAACAGGGTGAATTCATGTCCGGAAGGTATTATGAGCGTGATGAAGATTGGCTAGTCACGTGTCCTGAATGCCATGGTAAGGGTACAATAGGTACTGGGGATTCTAGAAAACGCTGCTCAAAATGTGATGGAGCAGGGAAAATTAGACGATAGCAAAAAGGCCGTTTAGGTGCGCATGCCTGCATTTGGTAACGAAATAATTTACAGTCCGCTTGTATCTGTAGCCTCGCAGTCACATAGCTATTTATCCCCTCACCTGGTCATAATTGTACAGTTAAGAATGCTCTTTTAAGGTTGAGAGTTATGGATGCTCCTGATGACATAGCGAAAATTCTTAGTCCAAACGAGAAGGTTGAGTTATATATTAAGCAGAAAATCTACCATCCTCAGATTAACATTGACTCTGTAGTCTTTACAAACGAACGTATAATTCTGCGACACCCTCACGCACTCGGTTTAAAGAAGGATTACACCGATTACAATTACCGGGACATAGCAAACGTGGTGTTGGACAAAGGCGTATTGCGGTCAACAATCAAATGTACACTTAGGCTCGGCGGAGAGCCGCTAGCATTGGGCGATTTGCCTAACTCCGAAGCAGAAAAAGCCTACGGACTCATCAGAGAGAACATTGGCAAATTTCAAGCACCGTTTTCAACTGGCTATGCTGGTACCACTAATGCTCCTAATGCGTCTGATGCTCCAAAATAATCGATTCCGTGACTCAGCGCGCGCTAGGAAGCAGAAAAACAAGGTATAAGGTGGTGATTAGAATGAAGAAAAAGACTAGGACTCGATTAAGCGTACTTTTCACTTTCTTCTGTTTCATAGCATTATTAGGTATCATACAGATCTCTAATGTATCAGCAAACACATTACCAAGTAATGTTCTTGGTACAGCAGGAAATTTTGCTATTTTAGCAAAAACAGGAATCTCAACCACTGGAACTACTTCAATCACTGGAAATATTGGAGTAAGCCCAGCTGCCGCTACATACATAACAGGCTTCGGGTTGATAATGGATAAGTCAAACACATTCTCAACATCCTCTCTGGTGATTGGAAAAGTATACGCAGCTAACTATGCAACACCTACTCCAACTATGATGACTACAGCTATAAGCGATATGCAAACAGCATATACTACTGTGGCTGGACTAACCACTCCTGCTCCCGTCACTGCATTAGGTGCAGGAAACATCGGTGGATTAACTATAACTGCTGGCATTTACAAGTGGAGTACCAATGTGATAATACCATCAGCTGTCACTCTCTCAGGAAGTTCAAGCGATGAATGGGTATTCCAGATAGCAGGAACTCTCACTGTCAGTTCTAACGTACAAGTTATCTTGAGTGGCGGCGCACAGGCAAGTAACATCTTCTGGGTGGTCGCTGGACAAACGACACTTGGAACACACTCTGCCTTTAATGGAATTATTCTTGACAAAACAACAATTGCACTAACTACTGGTGCAACATTGAATGGTATAGCATTGGCACAAAGCGCAGTTACTTTACAGTCTAATACCATCATATCACCAATTTCAACAACTACGCCAACTCCAACTCCAACACCGACTTCAACTTCAAGTCCAACATCAACATCCACACCGAAATCAACATCAACTTCAAGTCCAACATCAACATCCACACCGACTCCAACAGTCCCTGAATTAACTTTGTCTATTCTGTTGCTGACCGTGGCGATTGCTACATGCTCGTTTATCTTGGTTAAAGTAGTTAAACAAAAAACATCTAAAAAGCCATGAACTAACCTAAACTTCTTTTCTTTTTTATTCTAATTTTCTGTGGAAGGGGTTGACCTATGGAAAAAAAACCACACACCCTTTAGCAGAATGTCTAAGTTGGCGCGCTGCTTTGTCCCTAAAATGATGGTATGGGAAGTGTTAAAGGTGGGCGGCGTTCACGCCACGTTATGAGCGCCTTGGTTTGTGGTTTGGATGCGACTTTATGAAAAAACGGCGACAAATACTGTGTGGGCTGGCTAGTTCAATCCTTATCCTTGGTCCATGGCTAGCCAAGGTCTCAAGAATCCCCAAACATGTTTCTAGTTTGGATCGTCTCTTTTTTAGATCTCCTTTTTTCTCGTTTGAATCTGACCTCGTCTATCTTGGCTATGACTTGACGAATATTGATACTAATCCCAGAAGGGCTCCGAGAATAACTAGGACTCCTCCGATTCCGCCTGAAACGATTCCAAGCACTAACAGCACTATCGCCCATACTAAGATTCCAACGGACTTTGACCCAATTACGCAAATTGCGCCTATTATTATTGCCACTATACTGTACATTGCTCTGCTTATGTAGTAACCAGCTGGCGAGTAAGCGCTTCCTAAAGAATTTCCTATAAGACCTAGGAAGCCGAAGATGATGATGAGTATTCCGCCTATTAACGCTAGGATATATCCCCAATAAGCAAATTTATTCTTCACTTTCTTAGTTCACCTCCAATGAATGCCTGTTCATAATCTTTAACAACTTAAGATTTGAAAAATGAGAGTTTGTTAGTGTACCCCAACTGCTACAGAAGCTTAAGCTACGCTATCGCTTATTCTTCAACTTTGACTTTTCAGAGTATTTTGATCACAATAATAATAGCAATCGTCAACCACGTGTTCATAGCAAACTTCCCAATTAAGTCTTAACTACTGGTCTTAGGTACATGTGAAGTTGATCTTTTGAAACTTTTAAGTGCAATCCATTGTCTGTCCAGCGGGCAACCCCTTTCTCTAGGGATGAAACGGCTAGCATGTTTCGTACTCCGCCTTTCTTTACGCCAAGCACTGATTCAGCTATTTCCTTTTTCAATTCGATTTCAAGATGAGTTATTTTCCACTCTTCTGGATCTACTTCTATACTTTTGACTGTGCCGATTTTCTCGTCTAACGCAAACACACCTTTATTTATAAACTCTCTAGTTCTCATACTTGTCTATCCCTCCTTTCTACGCTCATAATTGAACTACCTATTAATGGTCATTAATTTGAGTTAAGCGTATGTGAATGTGAGCCCACACCGACAAGCTGGCGGTTGTTCCTGAGCTAATCGGCAAAACTGCTATAAAGAATTTGGAACTTGAAACCACAAGAGAAACGAGATTCTCAAGCTATTCTTCAGCTTTTTTCCAGTCGGATTCAAAACCTGTTCTAAGCACGCCAATAAGGTTGCTGTTGTTAGTCCATAAAGAAGGGTTTTCGCCTAATCCGTTTTCTTTGGACGCGGTTATTAATGCTTCTGTGTCATCGGACATTATGAAGTGATTCAAAGATTCACGATGAAACTTGACCTGAACCGAATTCCCCCCCAACGAGTTTTTTCACTTTTTCTTTAAGCAAACCGTCCTGTCTGTCTCCTTCAAAAAGCAGTCGAATCTGAGAGCCTTTCTTAATTGCCTGTTTACATTCTTCTGAAAACTGAGACAAAATCGGTATGATTCGTCCCTTGTCTGCAATCAGCGAGACTTCTTTTCGAGTTTCTAATTAGTTCTGAAGTCTTAGCCAAAATTGCTTTCTTTTCTGCTATCAATATGTAGATGCTTTCTTCTTCAGGAAGCGGCTGCTTCCAATCTTTAAGGGATAGCCTCTGGACTGTACTCCTCATACCCGTCAACCGTTCATCAGATTTGCTTTTTTCTTCTGCCACCAGAAGGCTTAAGGCATCCGAAATCGGAGTAGCCCGGCCCGGATCTCAGTTGGCTTGCCCAGCCATCTTTCAATCAGGCCCATTTTTTCAAGTGTCGGCAAAATTCTATAGACGTCTTCCCTGCGCACTTTTGAAAACTTCGCTATTTGTCCTGCAGTAGTTTTTTCCAGCTTAAGTATAGCTAAGTACACCCTTGCCTGATTAAGACTCAAACCCAAACCAAGCAGGAGATCCGTGTTTTCGTCGTTGGATATTCTCAAATTCATTATCTTTTTTGTACCAATTTGTATTTTAAATTTTAGCTAGTTATCGACTGAAAAACAAGGAAAATAGCCCACCAGTTTAGGGCTTTAAAAGAGAAAAAAGGAGGGTAGATATATAATTTAGGAGTGTGCTACGGAGTAGTTTTCTTTGGTGTTTCTTTCTTCAGTACGCTCCATACTGCTAGTATGATACCTGATTCTCCACTATTCAGACAATCTGTCAATCGTATAGGTAGTAAGTACGCTCCATACTGCTATTATGATGCCTATGATTCCGATTATTGCCACGGCGCTGTAGAAAGGCCACTTGTTTCCAGCCGCCCCATAGATGTTGTATGCGTGTGAGATTTGTATTCCGCCGAGTATCACCGCTATAACGATAAGCGCCGCACCCAGAATCAACGCTATAACGCGTGCGCGCTTTGTTTTCATCATTTTTGTTTTCAACCCTATAGTTCTCATACTTATCTCTCCCTCCTTTCTACGCTCATAATTTGGATTACCTTATTAATGGTCATTAATTTGAGTTAAGCGTATGTGAATGTGAGCCCACACCGACAAGCTGGCGGTTGTTCCTGAGCTAATCGGTCCAACTGCTAGAAAGAATTTGGAACTCAAAACCACAAGAGAAATGAGATTCTCAGGTTAGTCTTCAGCTTTTTTCCAGTCGGATTCAAAACTTGTTCTTAGTACGCCTATAAGGTTGCTGTTGTTAGTCCATAAAGAAGGGTTTTCGCCTAATCCGTTTTCTTTGGAGCTGGTAATCAATGCTTCTGTATCATCGGACATTATGAAGTGATTCAAAGGTTTACAATGAAACTTGACGTGAACCGAAGCCCCTTCGATGATTTTTTGCACTTTTTCTTTAAGCAAAATGTCGGGGCTGTCCCCTTCAAAGATAAGTCGAATCTGAGCACCGTTCTTTATTGCCTGCTTGTATTCATCTGATAACTCAGACAGAATCAGTATGATTCTTTCCTTGCTTGCAATTAACGCGACTTCTTTTCTCGAGTTTCTAATTAGTTCTGAAGTCTTAGCCAAAATTGCTTTCCTTTCCGCTATCAGTATGTAGATGCTTTCTTCTTCAGGAAGCGGCTGCTTCCAATCTTTGAGGGACAGCCTCTTGACCGTACTCCTCATACCCGTCAACCGTTCATCAGATTTCTTTTTTTCTTCCGCCACTAGGAAAGTTAAGGCATCCGAAATCGGAGTAGCCCGAATCTTAGATGGTTTGCCTAGCAATTTTTCAATTAGGCCCAATTTTTCGAGTGTCGGCAGAATTCTATAGACGTCTTCCCTACGCACTTTTGAAAATTTCGCTATCTGTCCCGCCGTTTTTTGCAGTTGAAGTATTGCTAGGTAAACCCTTGCCTGATTAAGACTTAAACCCAAACCAAGCAGGAGGACCGTGTCTTCGTCGTTGGACATTTTCAACTCCCGTATTTCTTCGTCGTTAAGCATTTTCAACTCCAGTATTTCTTCTATCAATTTATATTTAAGTTTTTACTCATTTTCGCAAAGTATACAAATAGCTTCGCTTTTCGAACAGTTGAGTTGTTCTGATTTTGAAGGTTTCCACTTGTGCTAAAAGGATAAAAATTGCTGCTGAAGCAGCGTTCGCAGGGCTTATCTGAAATATGACTGGAAGAATTTTGAGGGTGTGTGTTAAAGTGGTAATTTCACCATTAGTCATTGATTGTTTTCTACGCTTTGACCTAGAGGTATGTTCAGTTTACCCGAATACGAAGCCGATGATTAGACCTACTATGAATCCGATGGTTAGCGGTAGCATGCCTATGATGAGTACTCCATATTGATATACAATGGAGCCGTATTGGGTTGCATAATTTTTCAACTCGCTAAGACTCAGACCGAAAAAGCCAAAGTAGGCAACCACGAAGAGTATAATTGCAGCTATAATCGCGATCTTTAGGAATAAATGGATTAGATAGCCCACAATTAATCCGATGACGAATATTATTACCATTAAGACAATTGGTGGCAAACCACCTATGCTTCCCGAAGTAATGAAATGAAATACTTGATCTATCGCGCCCAAGGTCTGCAACTCCACAATTAAGCTATAGTGTATAAATGACTATTAAACTTGTGTGGCTGTAGGTCCACAGCAACAGAGCGGCTGCTATATTCAAAGAAGCCGTTGGAAAATCAGGTTCTGACTCAGCATCTGCTATCTGATTCTTGTCTTTTTGTTTTAGCGTTTATGACCTCTATGTCCAGTCTGTTAGGTGTTTTTTGTGGTTTTTTTAGATGTGGGGGAAGAATGTTCCGGGTACTGCTACATGGAAGAGGGCTCCGAATATTATGCTTATTACGACGAAGATTATCCATGCCAGTATGGCTATACCGATGCCGCCCAGCCAGCCCGTTCTGAAGCTTGCTTTGTAGACCCATATCCAGGCTATGAGAGCTAAAATTAGTGCGATTATGTATGCCGTTGAGCCGATTAGCGTTCCCAGAAAGTAACCCACTATAATCAATGTGACAGCGTAAACTACTGGGCCAAACAGCGTAGCAATCATAGCATCGCCAAAGGTGGCTTTTCCGTCAGTTACTGCCTTGCCAGCTAACCACACGGGTATTGAGACTATTATCCACAGAATAATCAAGCCAATTACGGTAACAAGCAGACTCGTTAAAGTCATATTTCCAATAATCAGATTGCTCAAACGCTACACCTGTTAAGTTACATAGGAGTACAAATGGCTATTAAACTTGTGTAGCTGTAGCCCCACAGCAACAGAGCGGCGTGCTGTTTGAAAATTCAAGTTCTGACTCAAAGCCCAAAACTGCGAGATTATGAGGGAAAGTAGAGCTTATAAATTAAAAGAGGGTGTATATTTAGTTCTTGTTTTTTCTTTTTTAGTGCTTTTTTTCTACATTAAAAAACAGATTTTTCTATGTTGAAAAGCACCGTTCTGCATGCAAAGTGCGCGGTCTTCGTTCTATGCACATCTATGTTGAATCATATTTGGAGCCTATTAGGCTCATCTAGTAGACCGGGTAGGTAGGCTGAGCACACACAAATACCCTTAAGACAAAAAACGAGAGCTAAATACATACAAAGAGGGATGCCAAAAGGAATAGCATCAGTTAAAGAAAAATCAGCTAAAGTAGTAATAAAAGACCACACAACTTAGAAACTACTGACCCCAAATTCTACGTAATCGACGCGGCGAGTCCAAAAGCGTTAATCGCAAAATGAACTTTTGAACTACATTGTCATGGAAAGTTCAATTCCGCTTATACATAAGCCATTCTTGAGCAAAACCTCGGTTGATGCCCAGATGTTGTTGTGACTTCACAGTCACACACACTTAAGTCTGTGAATGACGACTTAGCGATAGAAGGTGATAGAATGCCTGAAGAGAAGAAAAAAGTTGAAAGTGCCGCTGAAAAAACTGGAGAAGCAGTCGGCAAAGGCATCAGGAAAGGTGCTAAAGCCGTAAATGACCTTGGGAAAGGAATAAAGAAAGGACTCAAGAAAGAAGAATAAAGCGAGCAAAATTCCCCTTTCTCGCAAAACAAAAAAGAAAAGTACTTGTTTTTATCTATGTGAACTCGCAGACTGTTCAAACTGATCTTGGAGGATGGGGACGGGTTTCCAGCTATTCGGTGGAAGAAAAAAACATTCATCATTACATAGAGAACTTTTGGCTGGGGATGAGGATCTATCGTGGCTTTATCTCAAACTTATTTGATGTAAAGGTTCCTTTTTTCTGCGGGCATAAGGTGACCTACAATTGCAATCTCCGCTGCAAAATGTGCCCCTTCTGGAAAAGACCCAGCCCAGATTCAAGTATAGACCAGGAAAAAGCAATTCTGAAACAGGTTTATGATTCGGGAGCCTGCGGAATCGCGTTTGAAGGCGGAGAGCCTCTTTTGAGAAATGATTTAGTGGACATTCTTGCTTTTTCTCGTTCTCTGCCTTTGCATACAAGCCTGATAACTAACGGTACTTTACTCGAATCCAGAATAGACGAGATAGCTTCGTACATTAACGGTGTTGTTTATGTTTCGTTAGATGGCATAGAGAAAACTCATGACGCTATCAGAGGAGTTGAGGGAAGCTTTAGAAAATCGGTACGAGGCATAAGTGCGGCGAAAGAAAAAGTTGCCGTAACCATCAACACAACGATAATGGCTGAAAATGTTGATGAGATAGAAAGCATGGTTAAGCTGGCAAAAGAGTTAGGTACAAAAATATCTATAGCCGTAGCTCACGAGTATTGCAATGCCAACGCGTCCTCACCTGAAACTGGTAAAATATCAAAAATAGCCCATACACTTATTGAAATGAAACAAGAAGGTTACCCTATTGTCAATTCAATCGATTACTTCAAAGTGATGGCTAAAGAGAAAAACTGGCAGTGCAAACCGTGGACGATGGTTAACATTGATCCTTACGGGAACGTAGTTTTGCCTTGCTATGTCCACAATGATTATGCCAGCAGCGTCTCTATCTTTGAAGTTGGCATTAAAAATGCTGTTTCTGGGTTTGAGTGGAAAAAAATAGAAAACTGCAGGAAATGCAGCCTTCATTGTTATGTTGAGCCTTCTTTGGTGCTTTCAGGGGATTTTAGAGCGTACATGCATTGGGCATTTCGAGTTAGCATCTAAATTTTTTGAGAAATCAGAGCCTAAGCTAAAGTTGCATGGTTAGAAAGGGTGCTTGGTGAAAACGCTTAAGCATCAGAACCTTATTGTTTATAATTAGATATTTGTAGCAAGAGAAATGTAGGTTATTATGAGTTATTCAAGAAGGCAAGGTGGTAGTTACGAGGGAAAACGGGGTCACGGCAAGGGTGTTAAACGGTATCCTGTTGAGGTGGGGGAAGAATTGGAAGTGGATATTGTGGAGTTGAGCCCAAAAGAGGAAGGCGTAGCTAGAGTTCAAGGTTTAGTAATACACGTTGCCAATACAAAGCCTAAAGACCACGTGAAAATAAAGATAACCCGGATCGGCGGTACAACGGCAGAAGCAAAAGTAATAAAGTAGTTGTGTGCTCCTAAAAACGCAAGCTTAAATTTTGGAAAAATTAACGTTAAAAATAGGTGTTCGCTAACTATCAACTTTATACGCTGAAGATACCCAATTTAAACAGCGCAATTTTAATCTTCAACTGCTTCAATCATGGCTTTACCGCAACCACCAAGGAGCCTTCTTCACACTACGCTTAACATCACCAGTACAGCTAACCTCATAATCCAGTATGTGTTTAGCGACCACATACTCTGCATTCAAACACTGGCAACTGAAACCTCATTAGAAATGATATAGCATTTGCTTAAAACCTTAAAACTCCCGTCTGCAGGCAGCAGTAGAGCTTTAAAAACTGTTATTGTTGGGTGGGTACAGTCACATAGCCTTAAGAGTTTTTTCGCTTTCTCTTCTTTGTCTCTCGCATGTATGGAGGTGAATGTTCTTGTCTAGGAACACGCGTTCTTCAAGTATGGAGCCCAAAATGACTTCAGACGGCAAATTCCTATGCGAAGCTGACAACAAAACCTTCAACTCAAGAGAAGATTATGATAGGCACTGCTCAGAAGCGCACGTGAGAAGTAGCGGTAGTAAAGGCTGGTAACCAATTTAATTACTGATAAAGACGATTTATCCCCATTTTTTGGAGCAATCGGCAAAAAAATTCACTTAACGGTATGAACACGTAGACTCTGATGGTCAGCGGTTCACAGGATAATGTTTATTTTAATGTTAAAGAAATGTTTATATCGGATAAACGTGCTTCTGATAGAATTCAGCTATAATTGCTAGCCCCGCAGTTTTCACATGGCGGCGGCTCAACCCCTACCGAAACGGCGATTGCCTTGCAGGAATGACGGAGTTGGCCTCCAATTGCGGGGACACGAATGTGGACCTGATTAATTGCTCAGTTAGGTCTGAATTGGGCTTTGACGTATTGAGTGGAATGTTTTTCCCTCCAAATCCAGTTAGGCACAAATCATGCGATAAAGTGTAGAACGTACCACACAAAAACAACAAGTTCCGCAGATTCAACATTGGAGTGTCATAACTCCGGTTGATCCTGCCGGACCCCACTGCTATCGGGATAGGACTAAGACATGCTAGTCGTGCGCTTCCTAGCCAATTTGGGAGCGCGGCACACAGCTCAGTAACACGTGGCTAACCTGCCCTTGGGACGAGAACACCCCCGGGAAACTGGGGCTAATTCTCGATAGGCGAAGATCTCTGGAATGAGTTTTCACCTAAAAGACGCTAAAGTTATGCTCTTTGGCACCGCCCAAGGATGGGGCCGCGACCGATCAGGTTGTTGGTGAGGTAATGGCTCACCAAGCCTTTTACCGGTGCGGGCCGTGGGAGCGGGAGCCCGGAGATGGGCACTGAGACAAGGGCCCAGGTCCTACGGGGCGCAGCAGTCGCGAAAACTTTGCAATAAGCGAAAGCTTGACAGGGCTATCCCGAGTGCCATCCGCTGAGGAAGGCTTTTACCCAGTCTAGAACGCTGGGGGAATAAGGAGAGGGCAAGTCTGGTGTCAGCCGCCGCGGTAATACCAGCTCTCCGAGTGGTGTGGATGTTTATTGGGCCTAAAGCATCCGTAGCTGGCCAGGTTAGTCCCCTGTTAAATCCACCGAATTAATCGTTGGAGTGCGGGGGATACTGCTTGGCTAGGGGACGAGAGAGGCAGACGGTATTTCCGGGGTAGGGGTGAAATCCTATAATCCCGGGAGGACCACCAGTGGCGAAGGCTGTCTGCTAGAACGCGCCCGACGGTGAGGGATGAAAGCTGGGGGAGCGAACCGGATTAGATACCCGGGTAGTCCCAGCTGTAAACGATGCAGACTAGGTGTTTGGACGGCCACGTGCCGTTCTAGTGCCGCAGGGAAGCTGTTAAGTCTGCCGCCTGGGGAGTACGATCGCAAGATTGAAACTTAAAGGAATTGGCGGGGGAGCACCACAAGGGGTGAAGCTTGCGGTTTAATTGGAGTCAACGCCGGAAATCTCACCGGGAGCGACAGCAGATTGAAGGCCAGATTAAAGGTCTTGCCAGACAAGCTGAGAGGAGGTGCATGGCCGTCGCCAGTTCGTGCCGTGAGGTGTCCTGTTAAGTCAGGCAACGATCGAGACCCGCATCCTCTGTTGCAACTAGCTTTGTGCTGGGCACACTGAGGAGACCGCCACTGATAAAGTGGAGGAAGGAGCGGGCCACGGCAGGTCAGTATGCCCCGAATCTCCCGGGCCACACGCGAGCTGCAATGGCAGGTACAATGAGTTCCGACCTCGAAAGGGGAAGGCAATCCCGAAAGCCTGCCGTAGTTGGGATCGAGGGCTGTAACCCGTCCTCGTGAACATGGAATCCCTAGTAATCGCGTGTCATTAGCGCGCGGTGAATACGTCCCTGCTCCTTGCACACACCGCCCGTCGTTCCATCCGAGCGACTCTTGGGTGAGGCGCCGTCCTCTGTGGCGGCATCGAATCTAAGTTTCGTAAGGAGGGAAAAGTCGTAACAAGGTGGCCGTAGGGGAACCTGCGGCCGGATCACCTCCTAAGTAAAAAGCATGAAGAGTGCTTGATTGGAGGAGCAAGGAGAACATTAAAAACACACAGGATACGTCAAAGCCCAATAAACATAGCAATCTATAGCCAAAAACGGGTTAAATCTTTATTTCTTTCTTTTGGAAAGATAAATTGATATCCAAAAGTTTATGCCACTTTTGTTTTTTATTTCAGGAAGAGCAATTGAAAAGAATTTTGGCTAAAAACTCTTTTTAGTAACCTGACAAAATAATTAAGCGATATTCATGAGTCAAAAAGCCTTCATATCGGATATCGACATGGCGCTGGCAAACCTTATCTGGAACGGCATAGAAAATGAATCCTCAGTAAAAAACATAATCTCAAGCCGAGAGCAGATTTCGTTTTCCTCTCCAAAAGCCACCGGCACTCAAGGAACCAGAAAACTTTCGATTTTTCTATACAACCTAACCGAAGAAACAGCAAGAAACATGCCTTCAACCGTAGATTACTCCACAAAAAAGACAACTCAAACGACTTTTGCCCTGCACTATCTTGTTACACCATTTACTGGAAACGACAAAGACGACCACTCATTACTTGATAAAATAATTCATACGCTTTTAGCTACGCCGTCGATTGCTAGTTCAGATGAAAAGAACAATATCAGGCTCACAGTGAAAATAGATTCGCTTTCTTTAGATGAATTAAGCAAACTGTGGATTGCGTTGGGTGCCCCACTTAAACTTTCCGTGAGCTTAAACGTCTCCTCTGCTGAGCCACGGTATGACTCTCAGGCAGAGGTAACAAGCGGCACTTTAGCGCCTCAAACACCCGCACTTGACACACATGTCACCCAATTATACCAAGCCGTGCTCAAAACCTTCACTGAGCAATCCAATGGTTGGAAAAGCCGCAACATGGTTGTCAAACAATGGGTGCTCCAAGAATTTAAAAAAACCACTGATATGACCGTGGAGGAGATGCTCACTACGCTTAACAACTTAGGCGACAAGCTGGAACAACACGGATCAACAGCCCAGTTCATAAAACCTCTGAACCTATTGGCTGGGTACTACAAACACCAACTTGACCAACTGAAGGGAATGCAGAAAGTGTCACATAACCAGAGCGAGAACCTCGAAACAATAAACACATGGATCAAAGAAGTCGAAACCTTAGTGGAAGTGCTGGGCAGATAAAACTTGAGTCTATAGTGACAGGTTGCGTTGTTTTTGACTGAATAGTTTCAGTGTTGATGCGTGACATATAAGCAAAGCCTGAAACAAACCCTGTTAAACGAAATAACCGCAAAACAAGTCCAGAAACTCCTGTAATTTTTTTGCGCCAGCTATCTTAACCGCTTATGCTTTCAAATCGGGGTTATTCGTTAGTATTTTGGTGTAGTCCCAGATTTTGTCGCTTACATAATGCAGCGTTTTAACTATTGGTCCTTTCTTGGTGGCTTTGGCGGTTTCTGTGTCCATGAGGCTTTCGCCCAGCGCTAACGCTTTGCCAAACTTCACATCCACCACAAGGACGAGGTCGCCTTTACTAAATTCTCCTTCAATCCGCACTATGCCTGGCGCCATAACATCTGCGCCCTTGCAAACATATGGTACGGCACCCATGTCAACCACTATTTTTGGTGCTTTAGCCGTGAACTCGCTAAAAAGCAGCGTGGGCAGAACCTTGTCGCCCGACTTGAAGAGTAGGGGTTTTCCGCCTATAAGGTAAATTAAGCCTACTTCGGATTCAACAACTTCAACGTTTGCTTTAGCGCCGAAAAGCGCGTCAAGGTCAAGTTTTAGTTTTGCTTGGGCTTCGGTTAGAACTTGTTTTGCCTCTTTCGCTTTTATGGGGTATCTTCGCTGCTTTGTAGGCATAATGTTTCTCTCTGTAAGTCACTGCAGGCGTTAAATTTAACTTTGCGCTACATCACTGAGCCGCTTTTTATGAAGTGGCAGTCTTTTGAAGATTTTATCCAACCACTTACCTGAATCCACCGCTGGCACCTTATTCCACCTTTTTTACCTTTTTGCACCTTTTCTAGCCTCAACCTGCAACCAATTCAAACCCTAAACCAGAAAATCAACCCAAAACAAGCCCTGACCCTAAACCGCTACCTATAGACCTACCCTACTATTTGTGGCAAAAATCAACCACAAAAAGAGCAACAAAAAAGCTGCCATGCTAAAAGCGTAACTGCAACTACAGAACTAAAAACACCAGCTTAAAACACACCTCTCCCACATAGAAAGATAACTTAACCTAAGCCAGCTAAAAGAATCCTAACTCATGCTCGATAGGTTTAAATGTGGAGAGTTCAAGTATAGAAGAGATATAGATACGTGAGGATTCCAGAATGAGCGAAATGACAACCGAAATCCTTGAACAGAACCTTAGCAAAGTCGTACTTGTACGATTGAAAGGCGGAAAAAGCCTCAGGGGAAAACTGAAGGGTTTCGACCAGCACCTAAACCTAGTTCTAGAAGAAACAGAAGACACAACAAACATTGACAACCAAAAGAGACTGGGACTAATAATCGTCCGCGGAGACAACGTAGTCCTTATTTCACCCTCGCCCAGGTGACCGCCGTGGGAAAAGGCACACCATCAATGGGCAAGCGCCAAGGCAAAACCGTTCACATAAAATGCAGGCGCTGCGGAAGACGCGCATATCACGTACGCCATAAACGTTGTGCAGCTTGCGGTTACGGAGAAACCACGACCATCCGACACTACGCTTGGATGAGAAAGACTCTCCAAAGAGTAAGAGTCGTCTAATCCTCAAGTTCTATTACTTTATTATTAATTTTATTCGTTGCTAAGAAAGAATCGCCAAGCAGTTTCTGCCAAACTTTTTCTTAGCTTTTTTCCTTCGCCTCTCTTTCAGGGAACTTTTCCACTATTTCAGCAATTGTGTTCATGTTTCGGGTGGTCGCCTTCAGTTTTAGCTTCGACTCAAGAAAAGGGTTAGGTAGCCCTCCTTCACCGCCACCATGAGTCACACTGAAAACCTCGCCGTCCTTCACTGAAATTATTTGCGCCGTAGATTTCGGAATGTTTAGAGGCAACTTGAGCGGAAACTCCAAGGGCGCGTCAGCAAGAAACGTTACCAGAAAACTTGCCCCTTCTTTATCATAGCCGTTGAAGGGTTCAAGATTAACTATTGCTTTGAGCTGTGGGATTGTGCGCACAAACGCTAACACATCGTAACCCAACAGCTCGCGAAGCTTGTTCTCTACTTTTCTCTTAATTTCTTTTGGATTTGCCTCGTCGATTTCGAGAATTACGTTGCCGCTTTGTTTGTGTGTCGAAAAGTTTTGGTATCCTAAGCAGATGAAGGCTTCTTGCAACTTTGCCTTAGTGACAGTGTGGCCGCCCACGTTAATCGCCCGAAGGAAAACAACAAAACGAGCCATGAAAAAACAGTAAAGCGGATAGCTAATAAATCTGCTTTTTTTAAAAAAAAACTAGAAAGTAAGCAGAACGCTTACTCGGTTCCTGAGCTATAGTAGCCTTTGTCTATCTTGACAAAGATTAGCGGACCTTTACTTTGCGCCATCTCACGAGCTTTCCTCAACGCCTCATTAACTACAGTGAAAACTCTTTCTCTGTCACTTAGGTTTTGAACGCCGCTTTCTCCAAGCTCCAACTTCAATAGATTTTCAGATAAGATTTCGGTTCCGCATATTTCCCCGTTTTTAACCAACGTAGAGACTATAATCTCTTGGAGTTCTTGCTTATGCTCAATTCTCTTCCATAGTGGTTCAGCGTTAGCGAGAGTTTTTGAAACTTTATTCCATCGGCTAGCGTTCTGGTCGCCTATGAGAAGCTTGACTCGTTCCTTCCATTTTTTGAACCAGATGCCAATCCAAACAGTTAAGAACGCGTCTAGCTCCGATGAATCTTCCTTGAAAATGTTCTCCAATCTTTCAACTAGTTCGCATTGGCTTGCTTCTTTCCCCATCAGGTTCCAATGGAATTTAAGGAAATTCGTGAAGTCTTGGCAAGCAACCTGCAAAACTTTGCGGTCTGACCCCATAATATCTAGGGCTGAATCCGCTTCTTTCAATTTCTCCCCTATCATCAATTCAACAAAGTTCATTCTGATTCCCGCTCTGAAGCCCTCTCCAATATTGATTTAAGATTAAGGTTTATATTAAACTTTATTTTTATTGAGGAATATAACTGGCTAGTCGGGTTCTAGCAATATTTCAAATTCTGATATATAGCACAGAATTATTTGATAAACTTTGGAAGTGCATTGACATCGTTTAAAATCAAATCTGGGCATTCTTTGAAAAGCTCTTCGCATTGAAAAAGCCCAGATAAAACTGCTACAGTTCTTGCGCCTGCGGCTTTCCCAGCCCGCACGTCGTTAACTGAGTCTCCTGCGATAACGCATTCGCAGATTTCAACATCTAGGGCTTGGACACATGCTATTAATGCTTCAGGCGAAGGCTTAGGCTTAGAAGTATCCAGAGCGGTTACAACATGAGTAAAATATTTTGATATGCCAAAGCACTCTAGCTCTTTTATTATGGCTTGTTTTGGGATATACCGCATGGTTATTAGGGCGAGTTTAGTTTTTGCCGATAAGGTTTCAAGTGTTGCTGAAACGTTAGGTATAAGTTTGGTTTTTTCTCGGCTGATTGAGTAGTAAGTTTCAAAGTATATGCTTAGGAATTTTTTGGAGTCGCCCTTTACGAGGTCGCTGATTGTGAGACCTTGTTCGAGCCTTCTAGGAATCTCAAATGCAGCCTTCTCTCCTGGCGGTTTTTGCCCGAAGGCTTCGAATGCTATTCTTGCTGCTTCTATGTAGGCTTCTCTGGAGTCAACTATTGTACCGTCTAAGTCTAAGAAAATGCCTTTTACTTTAAATCCGTTTTCGTTCATCAGGCTGTCTCTGTCTCTTGAGAGTGGTTCCTTATTTCTTAAACGTTTCTTATAGTTTTTGATGAATTAATCTTGCTGTATTATTTCTATATAGATTATGAAGAGAATCTCTATAGGAGCCTCAACATATTTTCTACTTTGAAAATGTGTAGAGGTGAAAAAAGAATGCTCTCAAGAGATTGCGATGGCTGCTCCATGCTTAAGGAATGCAGTGTACGATACAAAAAAACCTTAAAAGGCGACAAAGTCTACTGCCCAGACGGAACAGCTCACCTGATTGATAATTACAGCATAAATCAAAGCCTCGATGTAATCTGTTTCTTTGAAGCCTTTCAATGAACCGGAATAGCTTAACTTAGCATGTCTCTAAATGGGTGAGAGACAGAGCAGGCATATATTACTTTATTTTCTTAAAATCGAAAAATATGAGAAAAAAACGAATAAACATGTAAAATCTTAGGCAGCCAAAACTTGGCATAAAGATTAGCCTTTGCTTTCCGCCATCAAACTTTGTCCAAATAGGTGAAGCCCCATTCAATAAATAACCTTTAATGGACAAATATTATCTCCAACATCTCCAACATAAACAATCAAACCCCAACCGTTATTTTTCATTCATATAAACGCAAAGAGATAACATTCTTAACCGAGCGTCAAGAAAAAAGGTCATTAACAAACTAGCTCAGAACTGATTCAACGTTCAAGTTTAGCACAACTTCGGAAATGTCACTGGCGTATTCTGCTGTTCTCCTAACACTCTCAATCAGTAGCCTCAAGTTAGCGATTTCTTCAATCTTTACATTTTGCGAGTAAAGAACTGTTTCTTTCTCCAATTTATGTACTAGGCTTATCTTTTCAATTACGCTCTCAGCCAAGTTAAAGTCATGCCGAAATAACGCGTCCATAGAGGTCTCAAACATTGAATTAGCCAAACCGCTTAACTGACTTATTTTTTCTAGAAGCTCCACATTTACTATCTCTTTCAGGAGAAGGGTGTTTTCAGCGATTTTGGTTGCGTGGTCTGCGGTTCTCTCAACGGCTTTCGCTATAAGCCTATACCCCAAACAGTCTTTTTGGTTGTTTAATCCGATTTCTTTAACGATTCTTGGGTTTGAAACTGCCAGCTTCAGCAGCCGCACTATGTATAGGCCGAAGCGGTTGACTTCACGGTCGGTTTCAATAACCGATTTTGCAGCTGAATAATCCAGCTTCTTTAGCGCTGCTATAGCTTCTTTATGCATAGAGGAGGCGATTATTGACATTCGGCTTAGTGCATTTTGAACTGTGAGTTCAGGATAATTAAGTAAAACCTGCAGGGTCAATTCGGTTGGGGTGTCAATTACGATTTCTGTTCCGACCAAGTAGTGTCTGGCAAAAGTTTTGAGGTGGTTTCGAAGTTTTGAGGAGAGCACTTTTTGTCCTTGCGCTCTAATGTGCAGAATGTTGAAGCCGTCTAAATAGGCAGAAATTGCCGTTCTCATGACAGCGTCAGGATTGTCGTTTAACGATGCTTTGATGTAGGCTTCATCTTGCTTCTCTTTCTTTACAAATTTTGAAGGCGCTATAGATAGGGATCCATCGTCTTCCTCGCGGACCACCATTGAGCTTCCTCTTTTAAGCTCATTTCGAATCGCCCAATCTTTAGGTAATGAGAGTATGAATGTTGATCCGCCTGTCACCTGAAGCTTGCGTTGCTCTTCGTTTAGTTTTTCTGCTTCTTTAGTCACGTTTGACTCCAAGTTAGCTCTTTTATGGTTCATCAATATATTAGTTATATCTATATAGACTATAAACTTTATGGATATTTACTAAATTTACTATATAAAATCTCGGCTTTTTAGTTATAAAAAAATGATGAATCGTGTGTATTTAGCTCTCGTTTTTTGTCTTAAGGGTATTTGTGTGTGCTCAGCCTACCTACCCGGTCTACTAGATGCTTCTAATATGCTTCAAATATGATTCAACATAGATGTGCATAGAACTAAGACCGCGCACTTTGCATGCAGAACGGTGCTTTTCAACATAGAAAAATCTGTTTTTTAATGTAGAAAAAAAGCACTAAAGAAGAAAAAACAAGAGCTAAATATTCACGATGAATCAAAACTATGAGAAACCTGAATGCACAGCTATAATCGCAATAATTCCAAGCCAAAATAATAGATGCAGTAGCAACACACGCATACCTATCACAAACCGATTCACAACCTATCAATAACTTAAATGGAGTTGGTGCAGGCTCCACCCTTTAAGCTGATTTCGCGTTATCAATTAATTTGGCAGTGAAAGAATAATGCAGATCCACTTGTAACTTAGAATTTTCTTTGTTCCTTGTTTTCTGTTGCATTTGTAATTGTCGCATCTAAAGCATTTTTTATGCATTTTATGGTCAGATGTCTCTGTCGTTATATAATATTACGCTATTATACATACGTGCATTGATTTTATATATAGTCTATAATGTTTATGGAGAGCACACTCATATAATGAAGCGCTAAATAGTGGTTTATTTGAAGGGTAAAAGAATGAAAAATATGTATATAATTATAGCAGCAATTGTTGTAATCGTCATTATCATAGGAGGAGTCTTCGCTTACATATCCTTATCAACTCCCGCAAAGACGTCTACTTCAACACTAGCGGCAGCAACATTAACCGGAGCAGGATCTACACTTGTCTTCCCGCTTATGTCTATTTGGACACCTGTCTATGCGCAGGCCCAACCCAACATAAAAGTTGACTACAGCCCCGTTGGAAGTGGAACAGGCATCACTGACCTTACTAAAAAATTAGTCGACTTCGGCGCTTCAGACGCGCCAATGACCGCGGCACAATACACGGCAGCTGGTTCAACAGTCTTGACAATACCCGAGTCCGCCAGCGGAGTCGTACCAGCATATAACATACCGGGAATAAGTAACGGCCTCAATTTCACGGGCGCACTTCTAGCCAACATTTTCTTGGGGAAAATAACTAATTGGAACGATCCAGCCATTGCAGCTCTAAACCCAGGCACAACCTTGCCCAATCTAGCAATAACCGTAATTCACAGGTCTGACGGAAGCGGAACCATGTATGCCTTCACTGATTACTTGTCTCAAGCAAGTAGTGTATGGAACACAACGGTTGGAAAAGGAACATCTGTTAACTGGCCAGTCGGCATAGGAGAACCAAAAAATGCTGGTGTAGCAGCCGGGATTGTTGATACATCTGGCTCAATTGGTCCACTTGAAATAGCCTATGAAATACAGAACCCAAATCAAATCTCATATGGAGCAGTACAAAATGCCGCTGGCAACTACATCTTAGCCAACGTGACAAACATAGCAGCCGCGCTTCAAGCCGGGGCCTCTTCTGGTCTTCCAGCAGGGAACGCAGCATGGACAAAGGTCTCTATAGTCGACAGCATATACAGCAATACAGCAGCAACAAACGCCTATCCGATCACGACGCTCACTTACCTTCTGGTATATCAACAACAGACTAGTGATGTTCAAGGTGCCGCACTCGTTAACTTCATTTCATGGATCGTGAATACAGGCCAGGCAGATGGAAGTGGATTAGGCTATGTTCCGTTGCCAGCTAATATAATCGCAATTGACAACACAACCATTGGCCAGATAACATACAATGGAACGCCCATAAAGTAGGGAGCATGGCTTTTAATTGGATATTTTTCCCTATTTTTTTATTATCACCGAAAAATAATGAGGCAAGGCCTAAATTGCATATCAAAGTGCTAAGAGGAGACGTAATCCTAAAAGTAATTGTTGCCGCTGCAGCTCTATTCATAATAGGTCTTCTTGTTGCACTTGCAGTCGAGCTTTATGCAGGTTCAGCTGCCTCCATAGGTGAATTTGGGCCAGCCTTTTTAATTGGGCGAACCTGGGATCCAGTACATGAAATTTTTGGTGCTTTGCCGTTTATTTATGGAACATTGTTAACGTCTGCGATTGCTATTCTTATAGGACTCCCGATCAGTCTGGGAGTAGCAATCTTTATCTCAGAGAGGCTGAAAAGCCACCAAGGCTTTGGTTATTTATTGGGAACAGTTGTCGATCTCCTTGCGGCAGTGCCCAGTGTTATTTATGGTCTATGGGGACTGTTAATCCTAAGTCCCTTCTTACGTGATTATGTGGAAAAGCCCTTACATCAGTCTCTTGGTTTCATCCCATTATTCTCAGGAACTCCTTTTGGATTGGATTTTTTTACTGCTGGAATTATATTAGCGATAATGATAATTCCAACAATGTCTGCCGTTTCTAGGAACGTTTTGAACGCCGTTCCAAATAGTCAGCGGGAAGCAATGTACTCGCTTGGCGCTACGGAATGGGAAGTTACGCAGAAAAGTGTCTTGCCCTATGCTCGGTCAGGTATATTTGGCGCGTTCATTCTTGGCTTGGGGCGTGCTGTCGGCGAAACAATGGCGGTCACTATGGTGATTGGCAACACTCCTAGAATTACTGCAAACTTATTTTCGGGTGGCTACACTTTATCTTCGCTAATAGCAAATGAATTCGGGGAGTCTTCAGGACTTTATCAATCTGCCATAATTGAAATAGCACTAATCCTGTTTTTGGTGGCGCTAGTAATCAACATTTTTGCAAGACTTCTGCTTTGGAGGATGACTCGTGGTACGCGGGTTAAGATTTGAGAGGAGCTACGGTAATGACAAAATTTAACCCTCCGAGAATTTCGATGTGGCGGAAAGTTGTTAACAAGATAATGACCATTGCAGTAATCGCAGCTGTAGTTCTAGCAATAGTACCCTTAGTACTCATACTCGGAGACATTTTCATAAAGGGAGCGTCAGCCATAAATTTGGGGTTCCTAACTCATTTGCCGACTGCACCGACTTTTCCAGGTGGAGGAATAGCCAATGCAATAGTTGGATCTTTCACGATGGTGGGTTTAGCCGCCCTTATCTCCATACCAATCGGTGTTGGAGCAGGCATCTTTTTTTCAGAATGGCCTTCATCTAAGCTTTCTACCGTTTCAGGTTTTATGAACGATGTACTTACCGGATTTCCTTCAATGGTATTAGGGCTGTTCGTTTTCATTGTAATTGTATTGACTACCAAAGAATTTTCTGCTTTTGCAGGTGGTGTCGCTTTGAGTTTTGTAATGATTCCTATCATTGCACGGACAACAGATGAATCTCTTAAGCTTGTCCCAATGACATTGAGAGAAGCCTCGATGGCGCTTGGAATCCCAAGATGGAAAACCGTGCTCAGAGTCGTTATAAGCACAGGGAAAAATGGGCTCTTAACTGGCATACTATTGGGCGTGGCGCGTGCAACAGGAGAAACAGCTCCATTACTATATACAGCGGCTACAAGCAGTTACTTTGCAACAAGTTTATTTCAGCCAACAGCCTCATTGACAGTTCTCATCTACAATTACGGTACTTCTCCGTACGCAACTTGGCAAGCTCAGGCGTGGGGAGCAGCTTTAGTCCTAATACTCATTATGCTTGGCTTGAATCTTTTGGTCAAGCTTACTATAGGAAGAAGTCTAACAGGAACAAGAATGGAGATGTAGGGTAACGGCCAAAAATTCAATAGGCTACATACAAAATCAAGTTAGGAGGGACAATTAAAAATAAGTAAATATAAAAACTTGGATTCATCGACAGTTAAACTAGCAACGAGAGACTTGAAAGCTAGATTTGGCAAAGTACAAGTTCTGAAAGGGATTAACCTAAACTTCCCTGAAAATAGCATAACTGCAATTATGGGTCCTTCCGGATGCGGAAAAACTACGTTCATAAGATGCCTCAACCGAATTCACGAATTGACTCCGAATGCAAAAGTCGAAGGAGAGGTCATTTTAGATGGAGTAAACATTTATTCTCCACAAGTTGATCCAGTTGCAATCCGCAGAAGAATAGGTATGGTTTTCCAGAAGGCCAATCCCTTTCCTACAATGTCTATATATGATAATGCGATAGCAGGCTTGAAACTCGCTGGTGTAAGAAACAAAGAGACACTCGACAGCGTGGTCGAAAGAAGTCTTCGAATGGCTTTCCTCTGGGACGAAGTCAAAGATGATCTCAAGAAACCTGGAGTTAACTTGTCGGGGGGACAACAGCAGAGACTATGCATAGCACGAGCTCTTGCGGTTGAGCCAGAAGTTATTCTTATGGATGAGCCCTGCTCCGCTCTTGACCCTATCGCCACAGCTAAAATTGAAGAGTCAATTGTTGCGCTTAAGAAGGACTTTACAATTGTAATTGTGACGCATAATATGCAGCAGGCTGCTCGGGTTTCGGATTTCACTGCTTTCATGTATCTGGGTCAGCTTATAGAGTTTGACACAACTTCAGAAGTATTCGAGAACCCAAAAAGTGAATTAACAGAAAAATACATAACTGGAAAGTTCGGATAAAGTGAACATTATGCAAAGACTGTTAGATAAAGGCTTAGAAGAATTTACAGCAATGGTTTACAAGATGGGTAAAGTCGCCGAGAAAGCCGTGGCAATATCAGTAAGAGGATTTCTTGAAGGTAAAGACGCATCCGAGGATGTGCATGAACTCTCCGAAATTCTCGTAGGCAGGACTGTTGAGGTTGAGGAAAAAGCTTTTAGTTTGATAGCAAAGTATCAGCCTGTAGCTTCTGACTTACGAATCATAAACTCTTACATGAAAGTCGCCTACGATTTTGAGCGTTACGGCAGGTATGCTTGGGACATATCCTTTATCAGCACGCGTTTCAATGGGCTAAGCACTTGTGATAAATGGATATATGAGTACATCGGGAAAATGGCTGAAAAAGTTCTTCAAATGGTCACGATAAGCATTAACTCCCTTAAAAGCCTAGATACGGAACTCGTTAAGACGATGACTAAAACAGAGCAAGAAGTAGATGACATGTACCTTGAGTATCTGGGCAAACTTGTGGAGGAGGCAGGCGTCACGAACGAGTGCACTATCTCCAGCACGCTCGTAGTAAGATATCTTGAGCGTATTGCGGATCACGCGACGCACATCATGGAAGCCGTAGTCTACATTGCCACCGGCGAAAAAGTGACCTTAAGGTAACAATCAAAACAAAAATCGCCAACCAAAATTTCACAAGAAACCCCAAATCAGCTGAAGACTTCACAGAACATTATTTCTTATGACATAAGGGGCTTCTTTAGACTTTCCATCAAATGCAATCTTAATTAAGTTAACCAAAGTATTCAACAATATTGAACGTTGCTTTTCTTGCAAAGATGGGATAACATTCAAAAGCGACGTCTCAAAAACATTAAAATAATGATACCTGTTCTGAATGTTAATTGGCAAAGCCTTCCAGCCGACTACTCCCTTAGCGAACGCGATGCTGACGTATTGGCGCTAATAGAAAACGAAGACTTAGCTATATTCACATTCGACGGGTTAAAACGAAGAACAGGACTGCATCCGGAAACGCTCTCTCGCATACTTGCCCGACTGGAGCAAGAGGGCATCGTGAAAAAAGGACCCGAAGGCTACAGGGTCACTCCAAAGATAACTGAACTAAAACTTAACCAAGCACGCAAAGAAGAACCAACAACGCCGCTGATTCAAACTTTCCTTCCATCAGACCTTATGACGCAACAACTCATCTTGGCGCTTAAAGGCAAATGGTTCGGTTTGCTACGTTGGCTAGGCATATCAGAAAATAGTCAAGGCGTCACCTTAAAGTGGATCACGGAAGACGGTGGCATCCAAATAGCCGCAAACATTCAAGGAACAGCGCTTAACATAGAAGCAAAATTCTTAACAAACAACAACTTGAACTTAGCGTTGAAGGCTTCTTATCAGCTCATGGCAAATATCGGCAAGCTTTGCCAAAGCTCACATGCAGCTAGAACCGTGGCTAGAAACGTTGCTTATTACGGCAACTCAAGCTATTTGATGTCAGCCTAAATTTTCGTCTGCACTCTTTAATGCGCAGCAAATGGTCACCTAAAGCCTACTCTGCCCCTCATAGCTGCTTGAAGGAGTCCATTTCCTGGATTGCCTGACACAGAGGGATACTCCAATTGATAGAAAAATTTCTTGAACAAATTGCGCCTATCACATCGGCAGTTCACTTTTAGACTTGTTTCACTAGCTAAAAATAGCCTACCCCTCCCCTCATTTAGCTACAAGTTTTCGCTAGTTAAATTGACCCGCCCCCCCGCTTCACTGTGGCTAACGCTGAAAAACGGAACCGAATACCCGCGAAATGGCTATTTAAAGAGCCTGAGTCCTTGAGTATTTAGAGGTCAAAGTGCTTTAGGTCAAAAGTATAAAGAAAAGTTTTGCTGGAGAGCATCGCGTCCTGTTATATAGGGCTATAAACCATCATATTTCTTTTGTTTTAAGGTACGGGCTTGCAGGTATCTATTTTAATCCATCATTTGTCTAAGTATTTTGTTTTTTAGGGGTGGAATTGGGAAAAAGCATTTAAAAAGCAACAAACAAGCTAACTTGCTGGTAACGATTACATAATGGAAAAAAAACAAGAAGAAGACGAGAAATCCAGGCTTGCATTAAAAAATATTAATTATCACTCTACCCGCTTCTTCTCTCTTCTTTTATCGTCACTATACATAGTGGCCGTGGCTATCTTCTGCGTGGAATACAAAATTATTCCGGGGCCTGAATTTCTAGTTTTAGGCATCCTAATTTACTGTACGTATAATGAACGGACCTGGCATGCCCTTAAAGATTGGCTTCCATTCGTTACGGTGTTTGTCTCTTATGAAGTTATGTATAGTTTCATAGGCACTATCTCACAGTACAACCTTCATGTAGGACCATACAATTTCGATGTGCTAATGTTCGGTCAAGTTCCCAGCCTTGTTCTTCAACAAACGATAAAGATGCCTATTTTAAATTACATGGGAGCCGTTTTCTACGGCATATATTTTTTTGTACCAACCGTCTTTGCTTATATTGTTTGGAAAAAAAGCCCTAAGAACTACTGGAAATACACCGTTGGCTTCGCCGTATTAACGTACAGTGCCTTGATAACTTTCATCTTTTACCCTGTTGCACCCCCATGGATTGCGGTTCCAGACGTTACTCGAATCTTAACTGGGTCAGTTGATGCTAACTTAGGTCTTCCTGTTTACAGGACCTTGTTTGATTTTTTAAGCCCAAATGCATACGCTGCATTTCCCAGTATGCATTCAGCTATGCCTTGGCTGGTCTTTCTTTTCGCGTTCAAAATTTGGAAATGGAAAGCACTCCCAGCGTTATCGATTCCTGTCGGAACATGGTTTAGCGCAGTCTACCTAGGCGAACACTTTTTTACTGACGTCTTAGGCGGAATCGCCTACGCCACAATCGCGTTCATTGCAGCAGATAAACTCTTGCCCTTACTAACTTCGAGGATTGGCTTTTTGAGGAAACATGTGCCCAACTAAAAGATACTATTGCTTAAAACAAACTAAGTAAACAAAGGCTCTCGAAAACCAAAATTCGGTATCTCATTTTGTGAGGTTTTCCACTTGGCTTCCTGGCATGGGGCATGATACCGCGACAAAAATGGCAGAAATGGCGGCTGCAATCTCTAAGCAAGTACTGAAAAACCGAAAAATCAAAAGGAAAACGGTAACATTGGGGTCAAGCAATAGCCGCCTAAAAGTTTCCTAACAACTGACAGAAAAAAAATTTATCGCAATATTTTAGAGCAGATACACCCTAACCAGTACATGATAAACATGATTAATGTAGATTTATGGGGTATCACTGTACATTGCCTAAAATGCAATAATGAAAACAAAGCGACCCTTATACAACTGAAGCGAGGAGAAACTATTCAATGCAGCGTTTGCGGCACAAGTATTGGTTTAAAGGACAAAGACGGAACCATAGAAAAAGAAATAATGAAAGTTCAGGAAGCGGTAAATTTACTAGAATTGGCTGTTCAAAAAATCGGCGTCGTCATCCAAGCGTAATAGTGCAGCTTTAAAAGCTAGTATACCTTAACAGGGGCAGCGAAGCGGCGAATATTTTGACCCAAATAGTACACGGAAGAATAGTTAATTACAGAACAGGTCCAAAATCACAAACATCAAGAGAATGCTTAATTGAATTTGAAACGGTTGATACTGCATCTTTGGCGGGCAAACTCGTGGGGCAAAAGGTAACTTGGACAAGTGGCAATAATAAATTTGTTGGAAGAGTTATGGGTGCCCACGGTAGAAACGGTATGGTTCGAGTAAGATTCTCGCATGGTGTTCCTGGTCAAGCGATAGGTACACGGGTTGAATTAGCAAGTTAACGCAGTTTGTTTTTGATTAAAAATAAAAATTAATGCCCAAAGTAAGCGTTATTTTGATAATTCGCCTAAGTCTTCGGTTTCATACACGTACTCTTCTAACCGAACTTTTCCACCTTTAACTACCACTTTATAGTCAGCTTCACAAATCGGGCAGGCAACTATCTCGCCCTCTTTAACATCATTTATTTTGAAAGTATTTCCGCATTCTAAACATTTTAAGATTATTTTTTTTGCCTCTTTGCTTACATTGTGAGATAATTGTGGTCTCTAAGCCAATCTGACTGGTTTTTACGGTAACGCCAGAATATGTCGCCTCTGGTTTCTTTCTGAAAATCCCAAGGTGAAATCAAAACGATGTCTCCTTCTCGAATCCATACACGCCTTTTTAGTTTCCCACGAACTCGACATAATCGTTCTTTGCCATCTTGGCATTTAACCATGATTCTTTCGGCGCCAAGCATCTTTACGGCTACGCCTAATACGTCATTTGAGGAAGGTATAACCATCCTTTCGAGGTTGCCCTCATTTGTAATTTTCCTTTTACCCATTTTTCTCTGCACTTCTTTTTTATAGAACAGTCTGGAGAAAAAGTAAACTTGCGAATGGCCGATCTAACTCTTCCCCTAAAGAATTCCAATCCTTACACAAAAAGGTGTGTAGAACTATATTAGCATAGCTAAGGAGTAAATCGTTTTTCTATGGTTTATTTTACGTTTGTTAAATTTACCGCAAAACTTTTTATCATTTTAAAAAAGCATTTTTCTGTGGCATGGCTTTATAAGCATGGTGAGAGAATTCATAGGTTGAAGAGTTTCTCTTATCCTCTTAGGCTTACCCCTTCGTATAACTGATTCTTTTCAAAAAAATATTGAGGTAAATGTAAATGTGTATATTGAGAGCGGGTTTAGTTAAGAACTGTCGCAGATGCAAGTCTTCTGTACGGCTAAATTGTGTATATAGGAAGAAAGCATCAAAGAAAAGCTTTACCGATAACAAGAAAAAAGGCGAAAAGGCTTAATTCATAATCAAGATTCCCGAATTCTAAGGCTAAATTTTTCTTACTGTAGGATAAACGAGGTGAAATAATGTCTCAAAGGAATGTTTATGAGGTAAAATGTACTTCTTGCAATCAAATCGCAATTGTACCCTTCAAGCCTACTCCAGGCAAGCCAGTTTACTGCAAAGCTTGCTTTTCCAAACACTTAACCAATCAACCCCTAAAAACCGCAAATACACACGCTAATTTTGAGCCAAAACAGGCGTGGGCACGACGAAGATAGCAGTAGCCTAAACGCCTTTTATTTACTTTAACTTCTATTTCTAATGGCATGAAGGCTTGTAATAGGCTTACAAGAAGGCGAATAATTTGAAGATCATTAAAGGATGGAAGAAAATAAGCAATCAAGGCGGCTATGTTAACGAAAACACAGGGCAAACTCTAATTGTTTCCAAAAGAGAATTCAGTGCAAACTACCATGTATTGCTCTTTGCTGGAGAGCAAACGGATGAAGCTGAGAGTAAAAAAATCTCGCCCGAGTTCTCCAAGGAGACTAAAGCCGAAGCCTTCGCCTTGGACTGGATGGGAAAGCACCCAAACGGAATGATTGAATCAAAAGATTAAGTTTGGTTTTGCCAAATGTTAAATGGTATACGTTCGAGCAATATGGCTAATTTTAATAAAATGTTAATATCAAAATTCTAAAGTTAACCCTGTCTCAGACCACTAAAAAGGCTGCGCAAAACGAGAGTAACTTATCGGTTTCCGTACCTTTTTCTCATGCAAACTTGGCAAAAATTTTTTTTATACCGTCTTATTCTTTGAGGCTGAAAAAGTTTGCCGCAGGAACTGCACTTGATTTGCGTTGAATGTGTAGGATCAAGCAGTTTTAGTCTTCTTTCAATTTCAGCTTTGATTTCAGCATCATTTTCGGCCTTCAAAGCTCCAGTTAACAATATTTTAGCTTGTTCTAAACTTCTGTTCCCGTAAACCTTCAAGAAAACGCTATCTGGTTTTCCCACGCCTAATTTTAACGGTAACATGCAAACGAAGTTTGAGGGGTAACTCTGAGACTTACTGTAGTCAACAACAGCGAAGCGAAAGTTTCTTCGAAAAGGATTATCATCCTTACCGTTATGCTCGAAAATTTGCAGCCTAACACTCATTTTAATCCACGCTTCAAGAATAAAAGTAAACCAAGGTTAATATCTATACCTAAAAAATTTTGTTTTTTTGAACATGCCGCCGCTTGGTTTTTTACATTCTTGCTCCTTTTCGATTCTTTTTCAAGGACTTGGCGGCTAAAAACTGAATATTAACGGTATAGGGCATGATGTGAGATTTTTGCAAAAGCTATTAATAAGAATACGCTAACTGTAGCCAACACAAAAATATTTGCAGGTGCCCCAGCGTTTGTTGCTTAACCAGCTATTCACAGTAATAATCCTTGGTTTGATTCAGGGTGTGTCAGAGTGGCTGCCCATCTCAAGCACTGCTCATCTGAGAATTGCCGAGTATTTCTTGGGTTTTCAAGCAACACCGCTCTTTAACGTATTTTTGCATATAGGCACGCTTTCGGTTGTAATATTTTATTTTAGGCGTGAGATCAAAATCATACTTACTGATCTTGTGCATCTGGATTTTCACTCAGAGTATGGCAGATTTATCCCTTTAATTGTTGTTGCTTCTATCCCCACGGGCATAATAGGCTTGCTCTACGATAAGTTTCTGGCAGACAATTATCAAACATTCTTGATCATGGGGATCACTTTTCTAGTCGGCGCGACCCTGCTGTTTTCCTCCAAATTCGGCAAGGAAAATCAAACTCAAGTTTCATACCGAAAAGCACTTGTCATGGGGGCTGCCCAAGGAGCCGCAAGTTTTCCGGGACTATCAAGAAGCGGTTCAACAATTTCAAGCGGGCTTCTGCAAGGCGTCAAGCGGGAAATGGCTTTCAAGTTCTCATTCTTACTATCTATTCCCGCTATAATAGGCGATTTAGGCGTTGATGCCTACCTCGAGCGAGGAAGCTTGGTTTCTCAAGGTGTCGGCGTCAGTTCACTGAATCTTTTGGTGGGTTTGGTATTTACGGTGATTGCAGGCTATTTTGCCATCGTGCTGGTGAAAAAGCTTGTGTTAAACAAGAAGTACCATTACTTTGCCGTGTATACCTTTGCCCTTGGAGTTGTCCTGATAACTCTGGCACTCTTAGGCTTCTAAGCAAGAAAAAACCAGCAGCTATTAATCAATCAAAGAAGAGCTATTTAGCTTAAGAATTTCCTTTGCCTTTGAAAGCAGTTTTTTCTGCTCCGCTGATTGTTCTAACGCTCCTGTCTCAGAAAATTTAAAAATCGCTCATTTTTTTATACATTCCGCTCATTATTTTCGTCTAAATACTTGATTTGTGCAAGGTTAAAAAAATTTAAATCATTACTTTGAAAAATGGTTAAATTTTATTACAAATTTTAAAGATAAGGTCAAAACGAGACCGGTTGTGCACATGCAGGATTTGATGCTCGAACCTTGGAGAGGGAAAGGCTTGATTAACAGTTTGAATGGTGCTTGCTGACCTGCGTTTATTGGAAGTAAGTCTTATATTATCTATAGTTATAGTTATATGCAGCGGGGAACTGGTTTTGCCGACAACCGTACAAGTGGACGAAAAAACTCTTCAAATGCTTAACAAAATCAAGAAAGAAATGAACGCAAGTAGCCACGACCAAGTTATAAAAACGTTAATTTTAGAAAGGAAAAAAATTCCTTGCTCCATGTTTGGATCAAACCGTAAATTAAAGCCTTTTTCAGGACGTGATGAGGCCGAATTCCATGACCTCTAAGTACGTTATTGATGCTTACGCTTGGATAGAGTACTTTAGAGCCTCAGAATACGGGGAACTTGCAAAAAAATACATAGAGAGCCCTGATTCAATAACTCCAACAATTGTTATTTCAGAAATAAGCAGGAAACTGCAAAAAGAAATAGAGCTTGGAAACGAGACCCCTGACGGAAGACTAAAGCGCCTAGAATTCATAAGCGCAACCAGCCAGGTAACAGAGCTGGATTTCGAACTTGCAGTTACAGCAGGCAAAACGGATTGTGAAATGAAAAAGAAAGCGAAAGATTGGAGATTAGCGGATTCAATAGTTCTTTGCACGGCGAGAAGTGTTAAGGGAAAAGTAGTGACTGGAGATGAGCATTTCCGGGACCTTGAAGAAGTCATATTTATAAAAAAAATAATTTAATGAAATAAGAAAATGCTTTTTCAAATTTCAGGAATTTACTGCTTTATTTATCGTAGACTTTTTTGCGGTGACCAATGGTTCGAATAATAATTGTCTGCTTAGACCGTTGATAGATTACTCTGTATTCCCCTATTCGAAGGGACTTAAGCTCACTTAGACGTCCTACTAACTGTTTACCTGCAAAAGGCTGTTCCTCTAGAATCCTCAGCTCTCTAAGTACTCTAATTTGAGTTTGCCTATCAAAGCGCTTCAATCGTTTTAGAAATTCCCTAGTGAATAATAGCTCAAATTTCTTTTTCATCTACGCTCAGTTCGCCTAAAACTTCCTTAAAGCTAAGCACTTTGTTTTCTTGAAGGTCCTTCAGGCTTGCCTTAATACTTTTCAGCAGTCTCTCGTCACTTAGAATTTCAACAGTTTCCATAAGCTCCTCGACAAGCGAGCGGAGTTTTGGCAGTTCCTCAGCTATGACTTTGAGGTTTTTCTTATCCTCATCCGTGAAGACAGCTTCAACCAACTCTAGTCACCAAGTTACTCTCCTTATTTACAGGCTTGTGCAGTATTAAAATTTCCCTAAAAAGGTAAAGATTGCTTAATGATTGCATGGTGCTGCGGGCAGGATTCGAACCTGCGAACCCCTGCGGGAAAGGATTTCCCATCTGGGCGCTCAAGTCAAAGCGTCGATCTTGAGTCCTTCACCTTTGACCTGGCTTGGTTACCGCAGCACACGTTTATGGGCTACAGACTTTTCCGTATTCTTTCTTATTAATCATTTGCCGCTTCGTTGCTTTGCCTCAGATAATTTTCTCTAAGTCAACGATGAAGCGTTCAAACACTTTTAAACCGTAGTTCCAGAAGTCGGGTGCTGCCACGTTTAAGCCGACGATTTTACCGATTTCCAGTGGCGATATGCTGCTGCCCGCCGACAACGCCTTCTCCAGTTTAGGCACAAACGTCTTGCCCTCCTGCAGGTACCGCTCGTAGAGGGCGTAAACGAACATTTGGGCGTAGACGTAGGGGTAGTTGTAGAAGCGGTAGTTCGCCATGTAATAGTGCGGTTTCATTGTCCATTCGGCTTCCATTTCGGGGAACCATGTGACTGCGTTGCCGTAGATGCGGTCCCGCGCCCGGGTCCAGTGGCTGCAGATGGTCTTGTAATCCAGGTATTCTCCCTGCTGAATGGAGGCGTAGAGTGCCTGCTCAAACCATACACGAGCGGTGACTTGGAACGTTGTCATGCCTGCCTCATCGAGAACTAAGCAGAGAACGGCTTTGCGTTGCGCATCCGACTTTGCCTCGTCCAGCAGCAGGTCCGTAAGCAAGAGCTCGCCGAAAATCGACGCAGTCTCCGCCACAATAGACGGGATGCTTGTGTTCATGAGGGTTTGGCTGCGGGAGACATAGTAGTCATGGGTGGCGTGTCCCAACTCGTGTGCTAACGTGTAGACATCGTTTAAGGTGCCGTTGAAGCTGTCGAGGATGAAGGCGGATTTGCCTTTGTACCAGCTTGCACAGAAGGCACCGTTGCGTTTGCCAAATCTGGGCGTGGCGTCGATGCGGCGTTTCGCAAACATTTCCTGAACCGCGGTGGCGTATTCAGGGTCAAAGCGGCTGTATGCCCGTGTAACGAGGCTTTTTGCTTCTTCAAAGGTGAATTTTAACTCAGGTGCATCTGGCAGGGGCGCGACGATGTCATGGTTTCCCAGAATGGGCAGGCTCATGAGTCTAGCTTTCAGTTTCAGATAACGGCGATATGTGCCCGCGTTGTCCTGTATTGCCCCGAGCAAATTCTCAGCTATTGCCTGTTCGGTATCATTGCTTATGAGGCTCGGCTCCATAGGCGATGCGTATTTTCTGCGCTGTGAAACGGTGACCCAGTCGTTGCAGATACTGCGCAGGGCTGAAGCGAAGATTTCACCGTCTCTGCCAAGCAAGCCGTAAATCGCGCGGTTCGCGGATTCCCTTGTTGCTCTATCAGGATGAGGCAGCAACCCGTTCGCTACGCCGTAACTAAGCGTCTTTTTTTCGCCCAGGACTACAACGTCGAAGAGGCGGGTGTTGAGCCATTTGCTCTGTAGTTCCTCCCAAGCTTGGACGCCGAACTGGTCCTTTTCGATGATAATCTGCTCCTCCACCTCCGTCAACTGGTGGGTTACCCGCCGTTGGACACGCTCAAGCATATGACGGTACCCAGCCAAAACTGGCTCCGCAACAATTTCGGGTTTGGCTTTAACGAGCGCGCCGAGTTCCAGCGAAAAGAAAGCCAGCTGCTTACCCAGCTGCGCCTCAAACTTGCTCACCCTGTCGTAGAGCGCCTGCGCCTGGGGCAGCGTCATGTTAGCAGAAAAAGACAAGCCTGCAAAAAGCGATACGTCGCCCAGCTTAACTTCAAAAGCCTCCAGTTCTCGGATGCACCGCAGCAGGCTGGCGGGGTCAAGGGAGGCTATTTTTCCTCGGTATGACTTCTCGAAAACGTCCGCCAAAGCTTTAGTTTCATTAATTGCTTTTTCAACGGATGCGTCGTTGATGCTGGGGAAAAGTTCCGTTAGATCCCATGTTATTTCCTGTTGAAGGCTGGTCATTTTGATTCACTTTACAATAAGATTAAACTCGGCTTGGCTATTTTGGGTTTCCCCAATACTTTATTCCATCATATTAATCATTTTCTGCTACCGCAAGGAAATGCACCAAAAAGGTAAAACGCATACAGTATACAATGACTATCATCGAGGTGATAAAAATGGAACGCGAAGAAAAAGAAATGGCAGAAATTGAAGCAATTCTGCTTAAACGAATAGGAAAAAAGAACCGAATTACCGCTCGTGAAATTTCTAAAAAAGTGGGCATACGCGATAATGATACCTTCATCAACACCCGAATGTTGATTAGAAAACTGATGAAGAATAAACAGTTGCCAATTGGAGCACTAGACAATGGCGGTTATTTCATAATTGAAAATCAAAAGGAACTTAACGATTACGCAAAAATGCTTGATAGGAGAGCAAATGGGATAACAACTCGAAAAGCACGAGCTATTGTATACTTTGAAAACTACTATAAACAAGATTTCGTTGGAAATGAGGAGGAAATTTAATGACTAAGCAGGAGAAGATTCATTTCTTATGTGACACTTCTGGCTCAGAGATAAAAATAGAGGCGAATTTGCTGATTCGGCGCTATTTGGAAATAAAATGCCCACCATGTGGTGAGGCATTTCTGTTTTCTAAAACGATTTTACGCTTCTAAGAAAGAGTGGGAAAAACTTTCTTCCGCAATTCTGTAGGAACATCATCAAAATGTATTTTTTCTTTTATTACTTTTATTGTGTCATCTAAGTTTGGCGATTTAAACCCAATCTCATAGCCTATACTGTTACGTCCAAGTTCTAAGGCTACTTTCGTTGTTGTTCCACTTCCTAGAAATGGATCGAGAACGGTATCTCCTTCATAAGTGAACATTTGCATCAGTCGTTTTGGCAATTCATCTGGGAACGTGGCTACGTGGTTAACTTGTCTAGCGCCATTAAAACTCCAGATTATATTAAAATCTTCTATCAACTGTGATTGATTTATGGATGCCTTTTGTTCGGTGTCTGATTTATCATTAAAACTCCATATTCCGTTAAATAGTTCCCTCCACTGTGAGAGGTTTATGAATGCCTTTTGTTTGATTTCTGGCTTTGGTTTAGGTTCGGTTTCGCCTTTTCCTATTTTTTTCTTAAAAATGGCAATGTATTCATAATTGTAACTTACGTAGCCGTTTCGAGGGAAGCCGTAAGAACCCATAACGCTTGCACCACCACTTGTTTTTGTTGTTGGAATTTTGTTCCAAATTATGCTTCCAAGGTAAATTACGTTATCAATATGCCGTTGCATTATATGATTCACTAAATAGGCGTGTAATGGAATTATCTGGTATGGTTTGTTTTCGGTGCTGTTTGCCCTTAGGTATTGGTCGCCGATGTTAATGCATAATCTGCAACCTGGCGCAAGCACACGGATACATTCAGACCATACATTATCGAGTTTTGCAAGGTATTCTTCCAAATCATCTCTGTAGCCTATTTGCTCTGGATGCCCATAGTCTTTTATGTTCCAATAAGGCGGCGAGGTCACTACGAGATGGACATTTTTGTCTAATACCTCTTTCATACATTGAGAATCTTTGAAATAAATCTTGTGAACTGAGTTAGGGATAAAACTAGAATTAAGCTCAGTTGTTGGTTGTTCAAGCATAAAGAACAATATGCATAAATTCTAGATAAGTATTGTCGAATCGTTCGTGTCTAAATTGCTAGAAATAGATATAAAAACTTTAAAAGATTGTGTATTACTATCTGAGCTTTTGCTAGATAAACTAGAAAATGCATAAATAACATACAAATAGACAAGATTAAAGCGTTTTAACAAGAGCTCTGCCATGTCCATGACAAAAGAACTTAACAGTATCACGAATTCATTCTCCTTTTCAGGAAAGGCAGTCTCCGCAAATTTCCACCCCACGACCAAACACGATACGACAGCAAATTCACCAAGCCATAGCGTGACGAATGGTTCAGTCAAATCTGGACGCTGAAGGGAACACGCCAAACCGCAAGCCAGTTGGAACGAAGAACGGCAGCCTACCCCGACGAAATCGCCGACCGCCTTATCAAAATGTTCAGCATCAAAGGCGACACAGTACTAGACCCGTTTCTGGGCCCAGGCACAACAGCAAAAATAGCCATGCAGAACGAACGAAACAGCATAGGCTTCGAAACAGATCCATGCCTTCTACCGATTATAAACAAGAAAATAGGCAACTTTGGAAATCGGGCGAGTGGCAAGCTTGTGTTGACTACTTAAAACAAGAGACATCCAATTGATATGTCGGCGTGATAACGTTAGATTTCGTTCAAATGTCTGTTCGGTTTCTTTGAAATTCAGCGCCGCAGGATAGTAATCCACTTAGGTGGTTTTCGACTAGGAACTTGTATGCTTGGGCGTTTCCTATTTTGGTGGGGGCTATGTATTCTATTTTGACGACTTTTCTTAGGAATAATTTATAATATGTCGAGGACTTATAATTATGCGTTAAGACTCTTATTGGTGGCTGATGAATGGAGAAGCTAATGGACAGGATTGTTGTTGACCCTGAGATTCTGGTAGGGAAGCCAGTCATAAAGGGTACGCGGATTCCAGTTTATCTCATAATCGAATTTCTAGCTAACGGATTGACCCAAGAAGAGATTCTCGACCAGTACCCCACACTTAAGAGAGAGGACATTAAAGCTGCCCTTCTTTACGCTTCAAAATGTCTTGATCGAGAAGTTACAGTTACCATGTAATCTGGGTGCAAATACTTGCCTCATATGCTCGTTGACGAAAGTGTAACAAGAAACGTCAGGGAATGGCTCAAGAAGCAAGGTTTTGATACAATCAACGTCTCTGATACTAACCTTAAAGGTGCAAAAGACCAAGAAATAGCGGAATACGCAGCAAAAAACGATATGACTATTCTTACGCTTGATACTGACTTTGCCCAAATTTATCATAACTCCCCAAAAGGCACGCTCAGCATTATAGTCATAAGAGTGAGCCACTCAACCCCCGCTGCGATTCTCGAAACACTAAGTCGAGCGCACGAAAAAATAAACCTGAAGAAAACTCACAACCAACTCATTATTATAACACAAAGGAAAATACGAATAATCAGTTAGACGACTTAAATGTAACTTTTTATTCGACTTTACCTCGTAGTGGGCTAATTAGATAAGCTAAAAGTCGCAACTTTACAAAACCGCAAAGTCGCAACTTAAAAATCTGTTTAGATAACCCGCTTTCTTAAATTGCATTCTGGCAAAACCATTTTTCAGGTTACGCTTCGTTTTTGCGTTTCTTTCGCATTTTACTTCATGCAACGGCGGAACCGCAAAGTTTTTTTGAAGCTTTGGCTCTATGAAAGTTTATCAGTCCTTCATTTTAGCCTGAATATGCATAATAAGGTTTATTAGAGAGCTATGTAGCATGTGTTTGTGCTCTTAGAAAAGTCAGCAGAATCCTTTTTCAAGTTGGATGATCCCCATATCGAAGGAGTTGAAAGTTTGAAAGAAACGAGCTTAGCTAATCACAAAAACTTAAAATTTATGGAGAATTGGTAAATTGACCAGCCTCATACAAAAAGAAGATATTCATGAGTTATTGAAAACTTTTTTCAAAGAGAAAGGCTTAGTGCGCCAACACCTTGACAGTTACAACGAGTTCATCGACCACGGCTTACAAGAAGTAGTTGATGAAGTCGCAGAAATCCCCATTGAAGTTCCAGAAAACCCATACAAAGTAAAACTTGGGCAAATATGGGTAATTGACCCTCAATCAAGAATAACCAGCCCGTACGTAACCGAGGTAGACGGTACAAAACATGAAATTTACCCGATGGAAGCCCGACTGCGCAACTTAGCGTACTCGGCGCCTATAGCTTTGGAAATGACCCCTGTCATCGATGGAAGAGAGCAAGACACCGAACTAGTTTACATCGGCAACATTCCTGTAATGCTTAAATCGAAACTTTGCTTCTTATCCCAGCTTTCAGAGGAAGAACTTATTGCTGCTGGAGAAGATCCCGATGATCAGGGCGGATACTTTGTTGTTAACGGTTCTGAACGCGTCATTGTCGCTATGGAAGACTTGGCGCCTAACCGCGTAATTGTAGACATAGACGAGAAAGGGACCTCACCAGTTTATCAAGCAAAAATTTTCTCAACCACCGTCGGCTTCAGGGCAAGAATCGAACTTAAACTCAAATCAGACGACGCCATCTACGTCACCATGCCCGGAGTACCGACAGAAATCCCGTTCGTTGTCATAATGCGCGCCTTAAGCCTAGAAAAAGACAAAGATATTGCAGAAGCAGTCTCGCTTGACAGCGAAATGCAAAGCCAATTAGCCGCTTCATTTGAAAAAGCCATAGGTGTAGACACACCTGCAGACGCAATCCTATTCATTGGCAACCGTGTAGCCCACGGACAAGTCGAAGAGTACCGCTTACAAAAAGCTGAGACCGCCCTCGACAAAAACTTCCTGCCCCACTTAGGCAGAAGCGAAAAGAACCGAAAGGAAAAAGCAATTTTCCTAGGAGAAATGGCATACCGTGTTCTACAGTTGAAAACAGGTAGAAGGCAACCTGACGATAAAGACCATTTCAAGAACAAACGTTTGCGCCTCGGTGGTCCACTTCTAGCAGACCTCTTCCGCGTATCATTCAGAAACTTAACCAGAGACATAAAGTACCAGCTTGAACGCATAGGTGTTAAAGGCCCAATCATAACCGTTTCAGCCGCAGTTCGCCCCGGCATAATAACTGAACGTTTTCAGCATGCGTTGGCAACGGGCAACTGGGGAAGAGGCAGAGTCGGCATCACCCAGCTTTTAGACCGAACAAACTACATCTCAACATTAAGCCACTTGCGTAGGCTTCAGTCGCCATTGAGCAGAAGCCAACCTAACTTTGAAGCCAGAGACTTACACCCAACCCATTGGGGACGTTTGTGTCCAAACGAAACTCCTGAAGGCTCTAATTGTGGCTTAGTCAAGAATTTAGCGCTGTCAGCTTCCATAGCTGTTGGCGTAAATCCTGATAGAGTTAAGCAGTTACTTTTTGAAATGGGGTCTGTTCCAGCAGCAGAAGCCAGCCGCGATTTACGTATTTCAGGAGCTAAAGTTTTCGTTGACGGAAACA
>Ga0208687_1000046_pt1 | contig 129540 bp, 131 predicted proteins | sample June2015DPH_6_10_FD_184695 | JGI IMG/M metagenome (GOLD analysis project Ga0208687, IMG submission 184695) | Peatland microbial communities from SPRUCE experiment site at the Marcell Experimental Forest, Minnesota, USA - June2015DPH_6_100... | ecosystem: Environmental > Terrestrial > Soil >...
TCGGGCGTAACCCCAGACTGCTCACCAAATAGTTCAGCGAACAAACTATAAAAAATTTAATTGTGCACACCCCTCGGAGCCTATTAGAAGCATCTAGTAGACCGGGGTAGACTTGTGCACAAAAACAAATACCCTAAAGCTAACGCGCTTGTAAACTGACTATTGGCTGGTTCATGGTTTCCCCGCAAGTTTAATAGGTATGTTTAAACTACTTTTACCACCAACGTGAAACAGTATGACTGAACTCAAAGCAATTAAAGTCAGCAAAGAAACATACGCTGAATTAAACGCAATAGCTGGCGAACTGCAAGTCAAACTGAAAAGACCAGTATCAATAGAAGAAGCAATGAAACACCTCATAAACAAAAGAAAAAAAGGAACAAAAATTACGGATTTAGCCGGCTCATGGGAAGTAAACGATGAAGAACTAAAAGAAATTAAAGCATCAATAAGCCAGGCATGGGAAAAATGGAAACCACAAAAACAATAATCGACACCGACATACTGATTGATCTTCTCAGAAACAAAAAAGAAGCTGTAGCCTTCGTTGCAGCGCTCGAAGAGAAAAAAATTGTTTTAACCACAACCGTAATCAACGCTTTTGAACTGCATTATGGCGCACACAAATCCAGACAACCCCAAAAAAACTTGCAAGCAACCAAAAAGCTTCTAAGCAGACTGGATGTTTTGCCGTTGACGCCAAGGTCAGCTCAAAAAGCCGGTCACATATACGCTCAGCTGGAAGCAAAAGGCCAAACCATAGGGCTGCGAGACACCATAATCGGCGCAATCGCCCTGACGAGAGAACAAAGCGTAGCCACACGCAATACAGAACACTTCAAAAAAATAGAGGACCTCAAAATCATTTCACCCCAAGAGCCATAAGCAGACTATCAAAAGACAAGTCTTTTGGGGTTAAGTCCAATAAATTTACAAGAAAACTGCAGTATCACAGACCAGCAGTAAAAAATAAACCATCGGTTTCGGTTATTATTCAATATTTTGATTCCAATGTATATTTTTCAGTCATAATTAACTCTTCACATGTAGAAAAAGCACTGTTTAATGTTGAAAGTGCGCGACTTATTTCTATGTTGAACTATGTTGAATCATATTTGAAGCCTAATAGAAGCATCTAGTAGACCGAGGAGGTAGGCTGAGCACACACAAATCCTCCTAAAGGCGGGGCTAAATGCATACTTATAGAAAATTTAAAAAGCAGACATTGTCTTCATTTTGGTTATGAAGTTGTCTTTTAAAATTGGTTCTGCATGGGGTATTCCCATTGAGTTGCACCTTACTTTTATCTTGTTAATTTTAGGCGTGTTAGGTTTAGCTATCTATTATTCTCAGATTTACGCTTTCATTCTCATAGTGTTCCTGTTTGTTTTCGTGCTTTTCCATGAGCTTGCGCACTGTGTTGTTGCAAGACGCTATGACATTAAGGTACGTAAAATTGTTCTCTACCCAATCGGCGGAGTGTCAGAAATTGAGGAAATACCAGAAAACCCCCAAATAGAGTGGCGAATGGCAGCCGCTGGACCCCTCACAAGCCTAGCGCTTGGAGCAGCATTGATTGGCGTAAACTATGTGTTACCAGTAAAAATACCGTTATTTCCAGCAGTTTCCGCATTACTGTTTTCTACAGGAAACATCCTGCTGGACTTAGGATACCTAAACCTGCTGCTTGGCGCATTCAATTTTATTCCAGCTTTCCCCATGGACGGCGGCAGAGTTTTCAGGGCTTTGCTGGCTGAACGGATGAAGTTTTCTCAGGCAACCAAATACGCGGCGTATATTGGCAGAATATTTGGCATCCTAATGGTCGTGGTAGGATTTTTAATTGATCCCATATTAATAATAATTGGCGTTTTTATTTACATTGGTGCCAGTGAAGAAGCAGAACAAACGATAGTTTCCACGACGCTGGCGAGTGTCCAGGTCAAAGATGTCATGCAATCTGAGGTGGGCGCGGTTCATCCAGACCAAACCCTCGCTGAAGCTTTCGAAGTTATGTTCAAGAACCGTTATCATGACGCACTTGTGGAGAGAGACGGCGTTTTTCAAGGCGTAGTAATCTGGAATGAAATAATCAAGGTTACACCGGAGCAGCGCGGCAACCTGAAAGTTGAACAGATGCCCCTAAAAAACATTTCAACCTACCCGGACGAAGCAGTTTTCGAAGCATACAAAATTATGACTAAAGAAAAAATCGACCTACTGCCCGTTGTCGACAAGGAATCACCCACAAAAGTAGTGGGCGTCCTAACAAGCGAAGCCGTAGCGAAGGCTTACGACAAAGCCAGAAATCGATGAAAACACTAACAGTTGTTACTGCTTAAGTGTATTGTGTAGTAATACATAATACTTTTATATCGAACACAACAACATAAAAACCAAGAACTTTCCAACCAGAAGAACCAAACCATGGAAGAGGTTCATGTGGAAAAGGGCAATATAAAGTGGACGGCAAACCTTGAGCTATTAGCAAACGCTGGATCGCTTAAGCAACGGCTTGAACGATTCAAAAGAAGAGGTGTGAGGGGGTTAGCTCAATTGCTTCCGCAATATTTACCCTAAAACCACAGGAGCCTCTTCCAACAACCAACCAAAAGACAAAGGTAAAACAAAACTTTCTCGACGCACCCCTGAAAAGTATGTAATTTCTGCAATAGACAAATCCTATTATCCAAAAACTAACGTACCTAATGCATCCAGAGCAAAATCCCCGAGGAAAATATGGAAAAGGAAGTGGAAAAAAATGGGAACAGAAATTCGTACCTTCACGTCACTAAAAGACCTTACAGAATTTTTAGCAAACCAAACTCTACAGTACCGAGCATTATTTGAAGATTACAGCCAATGGCTAGGCACGTTACTGAGAGACTTTGAAGGCGCCCATAAAAACGAAGAATGGTATCAAAAATCGGCAGCCCTGCAAAAAAACCTGCGCAGCCAATCAAAGAAACCTGCTGAAACGGCAGATAAAGGAAAAAAGGGAGCCAAAGGAAAGGAAGAAACTTCATGCTGGGTTCAATCAGGCGACATTGCAATTTCATTCACGGAACAGGGACAAACAGAAATCCTGTTTGAAGCAATCGAAAAAATAAATAAAAAAATTCAGGAAAATGAGAAATTTAAGGCAACCGTGCAGCAGCTTGCTCGCTTAGGGTTAGGAACAACCGTTAACTACATAGTTTACATTGAAGAAGACGTCCCTAAAAAAATCGTGTTAAAACCAAAAGCAAACACTAAAGGAGATGAAGCCTTCAAGTTTATAGGGGAGCTTTCTGTGCCAGCATTCTACAGTTCCGACCAACCATAAAACCCGAACCTATCGACTGCAAGGGTGGTCATATATGCTGGCTACAAACAAAGTTAAATATTAAAATCACAGCAATGATGTAGCAGAGGAATCAGCCGTAAACCCACAGTATTCTGTCTCAGGAGTCATCGTTTCCATAACCCTTAATAGTTTACAGGCTGAACGAACTGGCGAATACCTCTCAAAAGAAGAATTGTTTTTTGATGTGAACGCGAAGCTGGAAGAGCAAAAAAAAGGCACTAACGAAGTAACACTCAGCTTCGACTTGGCGATTTCTACTAAGCCAAACGTCGTTAAATACAGCACCACAGGCACAGTAACCCTGGTGGGCAAAGCAGATGATATCAAGAAAAAGCTGGAGGTTAATCCTAAAACAAAAATTCCCCAAATCCTCTTCACCATCTACCAGCACGTTTTCAACTCGATCTACATGCTATCCTCCAACCTGAACACGCCATATCCACCGCCAGACCTTCTTCACCCAATGGCAGAAAAAATACAAATATTATCAAGCACACCCCAAAATCAACCGCCGCCAGAAAAACCTGAAACACCGCCAGCGGTAGCTCCTGCGGCTTCTGGTGCGCCAACTGCAGAAAAGCAAGCGCCAAGTAAATAGAAGATTAAAAAAGAAAAAGTTTCTGAGCTTACTTGAAATAGTTAAGCAGTAAAAAGCATAACTAACTAGTCGAACGCGTGTTATTACCGTTTCCGACATATTCCCAAAATAACAATAATCTGGGCAAAAGAACAAACTATTAAACGATTTTTCAGCAAAATAGGTTCGAGAAAGGAGAAGAAAGCTTTGGAGACAGCAGTAGCTACTTTGCTTTTAATAACCGCGGCTGTGGTGCTAACTTGCGTAGTTGTCACCTATGCCGTAAGTACAGTAGAACAAACTCTTAACACAAATAACATCCCACAACTTGGCCCACTAAAAAATCTCGAAAACAACCTTCTAAACCAAACCGACCTATTTAATGGAACCCAACCGCAACTGCCAAGCCAACCGTCGCCCTAAACCACCTTTTTTCTTTTAGTAAAACATTAAAGCGGTAGCTTTTTTCTAGCGGGTGCTCTGTTGATTAGAAATATGGTTTTTGGCTTCATAAATCCTAAAATGCTAAAGCGTCAATTTCTCTCAGAGAAGATTCATGTCCACTGAAACAGCAGAGGCTCCACGGTTCGACGCCGAAAATGCGACAGCCATGACAGCTGACTTCCTGAAAAGGTTAGGGTACAAAGGAAGCTGGTTGCCGATGAAAGTCTCGCTTGATGGGGAACTATACATTGTTGAGATGATGTTTCAAAAACTCACGGCTAAAGTCCAGATAAACTCTAAAACAAAAGAAATAAAAGAATATGAACTCCAAGAAGGCGAAGCAGCAACAAACTCGTTCTTCAAATCAAAAGGACTGATATTTCTGGTAGCCGCAGCTTCAATAGCTGTTGTAGTAGCAGCATTATTAGGAGTCTTCTAATCAAGCGATGGGTCCACAATTTCCGAAGTTACCAGGATTATGAGGGGAACCGAAAATTTCTGGAAGCACAAACAAACTGACGATAGAAAAGCGAACGACTCAGAGCGTTAGATGATAACAGTAAGCTGAGAAATCTGCTAATTACTTATTTTATGTAATTGTTTTATTTTTACTATTTTTACTGTGGTTTTTCGTCTTTTATTAAGCGAAGCCTTAAGAGTGCTTAAGCTTATATAGTAATAACCAAGTTTGGAATCACCTGTCCAGATATTTTTGGCTATGTGAGCAGCTAAATTTGGAACAGGGTGAAGACACATGAACGTATTTGATGCGATGGTATTTAAAAGAGAAATAGGGTCAAGCTGTAGTATAGACGTAAAGATGCTTGATACCTTAAAGGATGGATTTGTTTTAAGCATTGAACAAAACTTGGTCAACGGCAACGGCCTTGTGTTTATAACAAATTTTGTTAATCAGCATAAACTAAGTTTGCTATTAGACAGCGAGCGCTATTTCATTTCTACAAATGCACTAACCCCATTCAGCCAATACATATGGGAAAACTAGAAACACCCATCAACAATAAGACCCTACGTTTGGAGTAGCCTCAAACAATCTTTACCTTATATTTAAAACAAAAATGGGTGCATATTTACCTCTCTTGGCTTTAGCCTTCGAGATGTGTGTGTGCTCAGCCTACCTACCCGGTCTACTAGATGCTTCTAATATGCTTCAAATATGATTCAACATAGTTCAACATAGAATTAATCCCCGCACTTTCAACATGAATTAGCTGTTTTACATGTTGAAGAAGCTTACTTTAACATGGACTTTATTGTTAGATAGTCAAATATGCTCCAGATAAGCCGTGCCCTCAATCCCAAAGGTAACTTAGTTTGGTTAGAAAATTTTAGATTTTCTTTGACATATTAAATAGATCATATGACATCTAAAATAGATAATCTATTCAGGTCAAAAACCCGAGTAATGCAACTAGCTAAACTTGTGTAAAACCCCGATAATTGTTTCTTCTTGGATATTGTCTCGCTAAGCGAAGCTGAGCAGGCAGTTAAATGGGCAGAAGAATTCGTCGAGTTAATAACTGAAAACATTCACTAAAAAAATATTAACCCAAAACATAATTTTCCAGATTCTAACGATTTTCTCATGGGTAATTCAAGTTTTTGGTGGGGCTGGAGAGATTTGAACTCTCGTCTATAGCTGTTTTTTTCAGGCGTTTTTCTGATTTCTGTCAATATTAAGCCCTTATTTGTGCTGGCAAAAAACTATACCCCTCACATGCTTGGGTCTACCAAGGAGCGGCTGCCAATTAGTAATTCATGTAAACAGATTGGGTATAGCCTGATATCTCAGCTAAGAACTCCGACTTATTATTAAGTCGAGTGTAAATATACAGGTCTTCTTTAGCTCGTGTGATGGCTACATAAAATAATCTACGTTCTTCTTCAATTTGGCTTTGAATTCCATTATCTCCTCTTGCAACTTCAAGAATTGAAGGGTCTTCGATTTCACTTGGAAAACCAAATTCACCACTAACAACATTTAAAATAAAAACAACCCTTGCCTCCAGACCTTTGCACTTATGAACTGTTAGCAGTCTTATAGCATTCGATTCTTTAGCGTTATCGATGGATACTTTGATACCGCTGACTTTAGCTAAAAAGTGGAATGTTTGAACAATTTTGAAGAACTGGGACCTGCCAAGAATTTTTGTTCTCATAAAACGAGTAAGCACAAGAATGTCATCCGGTGAATAGCCCTTTCCAATGTACTCATTAATGCGTCCAAGACAATCTTCAACAATTTGTCTACAGTATTGTTTATCAAAACTTTCTTGATGAGGCGACCCAAGAACCAAGATTGGTTTAATCTCTTTCCTGTTTGATAACGCTGGTTTTTGCATTTGTTTTTTCCCGTTGTTCTTTATCAATTCCGCTCCTGCATCGACGATTGACTCGATGCTTCTATAATTAGTGCAGATTTGACTTACTGCTGGATTTTCAAAGTAATCACTAAAGTTAACAAAAAAATTGAGATTTGAACCAGAGAAACCCATTATACTTTGCCAATCATCTCCAACACAGAAAAACTTGCAGTTTGGGTTACGTTCAAGTAATCTTTTGAGAAGATTAAGCCTCTGGGTGCTAATGTCTTGGTACTCATCGACAAGTATATGGTCATAAATATTTTTGCAGAGGTCTTCATTACTATCTAAAGCGACCGTTGCCTCGTTTATCATGTCCTCAAAATCAGTTTTTCCCAATCTTTTCAATTGAGCCTCATAACTTCGAAAAACATTAAGTGCCAGTCGCCCAAATGATAGCTGCTTAGAGCTCCAATTATTGTTCTCCAATTTCTTTGCAATATTATCGGGATTCAAACCATAGGTTTTTGCTATTGTGATGAAATTTTGAATATCATCGATAGGCGTTTTCTGTGATTCCCATATGAGTTCCAGAATCTCCTCATATGTTAATGGTGTAAACAGAAGAGTCTTTTTCAGGGTCTTCTGAAGCTTTTCTTTTAGAAGTTCATAGAACATTTCAGGTTCTTCAGGGTTAAATTCATAAGAATAAGTTTGCGCAAGCATTCGATTATGTTCAGCAAACCATTTCTTCTTCAGCTCCATTGAATCTCTGTATTCTTCGCTCGATTGACTGAAAAATTGTGGCACATTGCCATCTTTGTCAATTCCCCAATGTTCGATAAAAATATCAAATTGGGGTAAATAGAAGTCTGGTCTAAAACCATCAAGGTCTGGTTCATATTTAACCTCAATGGGATTGCCGTTGGCTTTGTGCGTCAGCAGGTAATCCATAATTTCTTTTTCAGCATTGCTGTTCACTTTAGTACCGTTAATCGAAATGTACTTCCGTTCTTTTGCGTGAGTAACAACCGCATCCTTGTCTGAGTCAGTAGGCTCATCTTCTTTATCATGTACAGTTTTTATGTAGCGAATGAACAGTTTGTAAAACTCAGGATTTGTTGCAACATTTTCTTCGAAATAGCTTTTAACAAAACCAAACTTTTTGTTTTCATCCACGATGTCTGTTTTTTCTATTCTTCTGCCAGAGCGTTCGAGAATTTCTTTGCCGAGTTTATGAAAGGTTTTTACATTTACGTTTGTTATTCCATATCGTTGGCATAGTCGTTGCTCAATTTGTTCTTTAGCTTTTCTCTGGTAGGCTATTGCAAGAATACGATTCGGTTGAACAGAGTCAGGTTTCCGTTGTATCAAGTAGGCGATTCGAGTTATGAGTACTTCTGTCTTACCTGAACCCGCTGCTGCAACTACCAAGTTGTACTTGTCATCTGTTACAATAGCTGTTTGCTGTTCATCGTCAAGGGAAATTGCGCCTTTAGACCAGAGATGTTTGTAATCGATTTTCCTTTGCTTGATAAACTTGGGATTGTAAGACAAAACGAATTGTTTGCTTTCATCAAGACTCTTTCTCATCTCACCGATGAATTTAGTGCTGAGAACATTGTTTTTTTCACATGCGGTTATCTCTGATTTGACATTCTCTATTCTTGAAAAGCAATTCGCCTTTTTTGGGTAAATTAGATATATTCCACTCGCTCCTATTTCATGAATTAGTTTGCTAATTTCTGAGATGTTTTCTTTAATTCTTATCTGAATTTTTGCCGTTAATTCGGCGACTTTGTTTTCCGAATCTCGCCCAAAAAAGAAACCAACAAGAAATATTTTCGCATATTTTCGTATACGACTTACTTCATAGTTAGCTTTCAGTTCTTGTATATCATTTTCGAGTTCTGATAGATTGTTATTCTTAGGCGTGTTTCTTAGCAATCGTAGTTTCTTCAAGCACATTTATTGCGGGACCAACTTGACGTTCTCTTGATTGTCAGCTTGCGCTTAAAAGCAATGTGTCCAACTCTTTTTTTGACGAAAGCTTAACTCTCAAAATAAAGGTAGATTGAAGAATCGCAAAAAATCTACCAGCGAGCTCTATGGTGGGGCTGGAGAGATTTGAACTCTCGTCTATAACGCCCGAGGCTACAAGCCTAGACCAAGCTAGCCGACAGCCCCTTTAAATCGCTTTTAGACGGCTATTTTTTGCGGGTTCATAGAATAATGTTGGCTTAGGCTTTAAACTTTAACGGTCAGGCAACATTTGTTGTTGAAAAGAAAGAGTGGCTTAAGCCGATACATTGGTTGAGGTAGTCTCAGTCGGCGAAGCTGCTGTTTCTGGCATTGTTTTTTGGATTTTAGCGAGGTTTTTGTGGTATAAGCGTGCGGCGATGCATAGTGCGGCGGCTACTATTGCAAGGTAGAAGGGCAATTGAAAGCTTCCTGAAACCAAAGCGCTAATGCTCAGACCACTGGCGATGAATTGTGTCGGCAAAGTAAGGGTTGTTGAGCCCATAAGAGGAATACTCATTCCAAGGAATCCAGCGATTATTACAATTGCGACTAGACCAACCACAAAAGATATCAACGCATATAGTGGCTTCTTGTACGAAAAGCCAAGCAGATGTTTAGAGTAAGATTTTGTAGGATTAACAGAGTAAATCAGCATTACAAGACCGCTGGCGGTAAACGTTAGTATGATTATAAGGTTCAAAGCCCAAATTAACGGCACCGTAAATTGAGCACCACCAAACAAGCCGAAATTTGTGTTCACTGGGGAGGCATTAACTTTTATGAGGTTTTCACCAATCGTTAACTGCCACCAAGGGACATAAAAGGAAATAACAAGCACAATTAAAGTGATGATTCCAGCAGCCAGACCAAACCAGTTTATGCTTCGACCCATTCTGTTCACCCAGGCAATTGAAGCTGCCCTACATCATTTACCTGGTCCATATGTACGGTGATGCCGGCGACTTCAACATTTAAGTTTTCAAGGGAAATGTTGATGCTGTTAACTCCTGGATTTTGAGCTTCAAGTTGACTTATTGCGTTTTGATTCAAAATTCCAGAAATGTTGATGATAGAGGTTTCACCTGACGCTATATTGATTGGTTGGCTTAGGGATATATTGCCTAAGGAGACACTATAATCTGCGGATGTTATTTCTGCGGATAGGTTATCGATTGAAATTCCATTTGTTAAGGGGTTAGTAAAGTTGAAGGAAAGAGCAAACGCGCCCGTCTGAGCATTATATTGCGGTTGCCCTACAATCTGGGGCGTCTGAAACTGCGGTTGAGACTGTGACCCAGTGGAATTACCGCCGCTTACCAGGCTCTTAATTTGGGGAGGAACCACTAAACCAAGCAAGTTATCCCTATAAGCGTACGTGATACCAGCGAGAGGGCCAATTACAATTAATATCGATAGTATTGTTAGGGCAATCTTTACTTTGTCCATGCCAACCGCAGGCTTATAGTTGTTCAATTAGCATTTAACTTTTCGTTAAACACAGTAGTTCCGAAAGTGTCTAGTACTTGCTCTTGCTCGGGTATGATTTTTTTACTTGCTGCGCAGGCCTGCAAGTTAGCTCAAGACCTGCTTGAAAGTCTCAAACGACGGCTGGAGAGTATTCACCCGCAGAAGCCTGATGCAATCATGCCAAGATACCACTCAGACTTCACCGTCAGCCTAACTGTATATACAAACGTATATGAAAAACGTATATATTTTGACCTCCGATAGGTAGCTGAGAGAGCACACATAAGCCAATCCACTTACGGATCTACTGAAACAAGCAGAACCTAAAAGTATCTATGTTTCTACACATGTTTTGTCCTTGTAAGGCGTGCTTAAAACCTCTTTCACCTTGTTAGTTATCACGGGACCAAGACCATTCACAGCCTTCGACCAATCATCCACGTTAATTAACGCGTTTATCGGTGTTTGATAAGAATCCAGTATGGCTGTTGCTTTTTCTCTTCCAATATTAGGCAAACTGGCAACAAAATATACTTGGGCATCCGACAGCGTCTCGCATTTTTTGAAGGCGTGCACGACGGGGCTTCTTTTCTCAACAATTTGCTCCTGCCGTGCCGCCACATAAAGGAAATCAATAGTCTCTTTGTACGATGCCGTGTTAACTAGCGAAATTCCGTTTTTGGCTAGATTGAACATTGCTCCCCAAATTGCGCTGGGTTGTATGTGGCTGTACTTGTAGATTATCGGCAGGTAACCCTCAAGAACGATAAGCGATTTGGGATAAGCATCTTTAAGGCTGAAAAGCTGCTCGAAAAGGTACCGCCGGGTGAGGGTGTAAACAAAATCGTTGACGGTTTTACGTTCCACCGCGCACTGGTCAGAGAGAATGTAGTCGCCTTTCTCTAATAATTCAGTTTTAACGTTGACTCCCCGTTCAATTAAGCCTTTAACAATCTTTTCTGCACTACTCGCCTCTCGGCTATCCACTATTATGGTGGGTTCTTCACCCTTCTTCTTTTTATCACTCACGTAAGGAAGCAACGTTTCAGTTCCAGACATACAGTCAACCCTTAATACGTAACCATAACTGCATGTATTTATTTTGCTTGCGCTTCTAAGAATCGAAAACTTAAAAATATAAAAAACAACTTTGGGCTGAAAAATGTCAGCTTTTCCAGTAAAAAACAGTTAAAACGTTAGAAGAAACTATTGATTGAACCAATCGTTTGCTTTGTTAATCATCGTTTTACTCGTACCTGATTAAGAATAACGGTTTTTTTGCTTCTTCGCGCCTAACTTCGAGTGGCACATCTCTCAATGATATACACTCAAGCTTTTGGCTTAAGCGTCCCCTTTTAGCCCTGTCAAAATTCTTGTTTAACAGCATGCAGGATTTCTCAATTTGATAATCCATTAACCCACACCTTTAGTAAGCCACTTTCCTAATCATACGATTTATACACTTGTGTGTGTCACATGACTACAACAATGCTTTCATAAATTAAACTGAACAAATTAAAAATTGAATAGTCTAGCCTGTTAACGCTGAAAATATAGTGAATTAAAGTTAAAAAGACACGCTTTATTAATTAAACAAAAAATAAAATGGAAGGGTTTAAGGTCCCTTTTTAGTGACTTCTTTTATGACACCTGCAGCTACGGTTGTGCCCATGTCTCTGATGGCGAATCGCCCGAGCTCTGGAAAGTCTGTGTAAGCCTCGACGGCTATAGGGTGCAATGGTTCCATTCTTACCCAAGCTGCATCGCCGGTTTTGAGAAAGCTTGGCTTCTCTTCGGTTACTTGGCCTGTGCGTGGATCGATTTTCTTTATTAGTTCGGTGAATCTGCATGCGATTTGTCCTGTGTGGTAGTGGAGTACTGGTGTGTATCCTGCTGCCATGGCGGTTGGGTGGTAAATCACTATGATTTGACCAATGAATTCTTTAGCCACTGTTGGCGGATTGTCAACTGGTCCCGCTACGTCTCCTCTGTGGATGTCGGTTCTTGCGATGCCTCTTACGTTCATGCCGATGTTGTCGCCTGGTTCAGCTACTGGAATGTTGACGTGGTGCATTTCTATTGATTTAACTTCGCCGGTTTTGTTGCTGGGCATGAAAATTATGTTTTGTCCTGCTTTGAGAGTGCCTGTTTCGACTCTGCCGACTGGAACTGTACCGATGCCAGTGATGCTGTAAACGTCTTGAATTGGAACGCGTAAGGGCTTGTTAGTTGGTTTAGCGGGTACTTCTAAAAGGTCTAGTGACTCAATTAGGCTTGGACCAGTGTACCATGGCATTTTGTCGCTTTTCTTGATCAGGTTGTCGCCTGTCCAGCCTGAAACAGGTATAAAGTTGATTTTATCGACTTTGTAGCCTACCATTCGCAGCATTCTTGAAACTTCGTTCTTTATTTCTTCATACCTATCCTTGCTCCAGTTAACGGATGCATCATCCATTTTGTTAACTGCAACAATTAGTTGTCGAATACCTAAAGTGAATGCTAGAAACGCATGCTCGCGTGTTTGGCCGCCTGGACCAATGCCTGCTTCAAACTCGCCTTTTTTGGCTGAGCAGAAGAGCACGGCAGCATCGGCTTGGCTTGCGCCAGTAATCATGTTCTTGATGAAGTCTCTGTGTCCTGGCGCATCAATGACTGTATAGTTGAATTTCTTGGTTTCGAATTTCAGGAATCGAAGGTCGATCGTGACTCCTCTTTCTCGTTCTTCCTTTAAGTTGTCGAGTACCCAAGCGAACTTGAATGTGCCTTTGCCCATTTTTTCGGCTTCTTCTTCATATGCCTTAATTGTTCTCTCGTCAATTGCGCCTGCTAAGTAAAGTAAGTGCCCTGTAGTGGTGGATTTTCCGTGGTCAACGTGCCCCATGATGATGAGGTTTAAGTGGGGTTTTTCTTGTTTGCTCATTTTTTCTTCCTCTATTAATCTTACTCTAATTTATGAATTCGTTAACACATCAGTCCTTCCAATTATTTTAAGTTTATCATCGCAATCCTGCGTTTATGACACATACTTGACTCTGGAAAGATTGGGTTTTGTACGTTGTCAAAAAAACAGGTTCAACCTACAAAGTCTCTGAGGAAACAGCGCAAGCCTTAACCGAGTACATGAAAAACCATCCAGTAGGAAGCTAAGTGTTGTCGGAACGCAAAGAAGAGGTGAAAGAATGAAGGATATACTCATAATATCATTCGAAAATGGTAAGTGGAACTTATACTGCAAATCTAAAGGACAGCCAGAACGCGATGTTGAAGCCCAATTCTTAGAGTTAAAAATACAGTACAACCCTTGGGATTTAAGTTTTGGCGAAGACTTAGAACACATAAAAAAAATAGGAGAGTGCTGAAGGACCGCTTTCTGATGGCTGTGTTACGACACGTAATAAGAAGGAGGTGCTACTACTGTTACGGACCATTTGAGTGTACTAGAGACGTAGGACGTGGCAAGGAAGCCCCACATTGTCTCACCAGGCGGAACTGTTATAGAACTTCCTAGGAAAACGATATTATTTGTCCCAGTACTACTCCAAACGCTCATGGTCTCATATCCATTATAATATGAGGTACTCAGATCTCCTGTAGACATGGATACTGAAACCGCCGGACCTGCTGCCGGATAGATCCCCGTACCAGTCACGGTCACATTGAATGTCAATGCTCCCAGCGCTCCCAGATTGGTGTTGTTGACTCCCACGATCATCATGAACTGCTCATTGGTCACCACACCACTCGCCGGCGGCGGTTCAACCCACCAAACTACTAATCCCTTAGGGATTGTCACTGTTTGTTGAGCAGTTATGGTATTAGAAGGCTTCGTCCAAATTGACACACTAGCTGCAGCAAAAACGACGCCTACAGTTAACATGAGAGCAGCGAGCGTTAAAACAATCATTTTCCTCGTTAAAGCGACTTTCATTCTCTTTTTCACCTCCCCCTCTCCATTCAATAACATAATAGCGCTTTCTTATTAATATTGTCTGAATCAGAAGTATATTAAATTTTAGTTCCAAACCCTAACCCAAACTTACATTCTTTCGTTTTAATTCTCACTCACTCGGTCTCTTTCTCTCTCTCCTTCCCGCACGTAGCTATATCTCGCACACGTAGCTATCACCACGTGTATCACTGTGTATATCACATATTACACAAAAGCAATGAAAAAACTCGTAGAAGAAAATGGTTATTACGGTATGTTAGTCGAGATTAACGCAGACAAACGCAGTATTGAGATCACGCCGTTGCCGACGGAAAAGGATGCTACGGACATTAAAGAGCTTTTTTGAAGGTTAAATCCACATCGCGTTGAAGCATGCAGCCCGTCCAAGAAGACCTGCAATTAATCGAGCAATTCCTCAAAAAAGCATCCACAGCATAGAAGCCAATGCAACTTTTAACATCTTTATGTGTACCAAAATTTGGGAGACACACTGCAAGAGGCAGATAGACCTAAACGCCGATGCAACCGAGATAAAAGCAGGCACCGCGTACATTCTAAGGCTTGAATGCACGTAGTAAACGGTTTTGAGTCTGATAAAAAAAAGGGAAGGCAGTGCGGGAGATGTCGCCACTGTTAGAGTTGTATAAGTTTATGATGTTGCTTCCGCTTGTATTATGACTGGAAAACCCAAGGACCCATGAAAAGTCAGAACACTGATGTTCAAATCAAATTTTAGGCTAATTTTTGCATGCAATATAACTTATAACTTGAGATGGCTATGGCTACTCATGAGCGTCGGTGACGAAATGGCTCAGGGCATATCCATAGTAACAACGACTTGGAACGAAAGAGAAAACATTAAGGAATTAATTCTTAAAGTAAGGTCAGCGCTCAGAGATTTTCCGCATGAAATAATTGTTGTTGATGATAGTTCTTCTGATGGGACATTTGATGTTGCTAAGTGCTTTGCAGATTTGGCGGTTTCAAAAGTTCGGGAAGGGCAAACTAAAGGTTTAGTGTATGGGATGAAACTAGCCAAGTTTCCTGTAATAGTAACAATAGACGCTGACCTAGAAAATAACCCAGATTTCATAATTAGCCTTATTAGCAGATTCGGCGAGTTGGATTTAGTTGTAGCGTCACGAACCACTGTTCCAAGATTTTCAGAGAAGCTGGCTTCCAGAACGCTGGGTAAAATGTTAGGAGTATCAGATTTTTTCTCAAATTTTAGGGCTTACAAAAAAGAAACAATTGCCCACTTTAACCTGAGGGGCGGAGAAACCTTTGGCGGCGAATTACTGGTTATTGCTAAAAAGCATGGTTTTAAGATTGGCGAAGTAATGTATGAGCCTCCGCCTAGGCGCTGTAACCCGCGGATTGGCGGCAAAATTAGAGCTAACTTAAGGATAATCGTTGCTTTGCTCAAGTGCTGTATTATTTATTTAGTTTAACTCACTGCCTTCAGATTTAAGGGTAAGATTATTAGTTTGATTTCTCTAATTTTTTAGGGTAGAATTTTGGCTAATTTTGAGTTATCATTGAATGGTTCATGGAAGTTCAAAGGTTTTGTCGAGTGCAACGGAGAAGAATTAGGGGCGTACAGAGTGGAATACGATGATGATGGTTGGCTTCCAGCGAAAGTTCCGGGAACTGTTCACTTGGACTTATTGGCTAACAATGTTATCCCCGACCCATTCAAGGATTTAAACGAGGAAAAGGTCCAATGGGCACCTGAAAACGAGTGGTGGTACCGCAAAGAAATCGAGTTATCACCTGAACTTTTAGAAAAGCAGGTTGTTGAGCTTGTTTTTGATGGTTTAGACACGTTTGCCACTGTCTGGGTGAACGGCGTAAAAGTTGGCGAAGCAAATAACATGTTTACTTCCTGGCGATTCAACATCAGCAAAGCAGTGAAAGATGGCAGGAACGTTATTGCAGTTTGCTTTAAGCCCTACAAGGTTGCATTTGAATTGGAACGCAAATACAGCGGCAAATATGGCTCTTTGCATGCTGAGAACTTTTCAGCCAGACCATACGTGCGCAAGGCACAATATTCTTTCGGCTGGGATTGGGGACCAACCTTACCAACAGCTGGAATCTGGCGGAACGCAAGAGTAATCGCCTATGACAAGGCAAAGTTAGGTTATCTAGCAGCTTTGCCCTTGGAAGTTTCAGAAGACAAAGCAAAAATTAAAGCCATCGCCGATGTTTACGCCCCAAAGCCTTACGTTGTTAAGGCTAAGTTTGTTATGGAAGGGTTCGGGCAGAGAAATGAAAAACAAGTAAGCAAGCGAATTGCTTCTGGGAAGAGTTGTCTTGAAAGCGAGTTTGAAATTGCTAAGCCACATCTTTGGTGGCCCAGAGGTTATGGTGCACAGAATCTTTATAATGTTTCAGTGGAGCTTTACTGCGCCGAGGTTTTATGTGATAAGGCAGCGGCTAAATGCGGGATTAGAAGCGTAAAGCTTCTGCAGGAGCCTGATGATGAAGGCAAATCGTTTATTTTCATAGTCAATGGTTTGCCAGTTTTTTGTAAGGGGGCTAACTGGGTACCTGCCGACTCCTTTTTGCCCAGAGTTACGGCAGACCGCTATCAGAGACTTCTCGGTTTGGCGGCGGAAGCGAACTTTAACATGCTCAGGGTTTGGGGCGGCGGAATCTACGAAGACAATGCCTTTTACGATTTGTGTGATAGGCTTGGAATAATGGTTTGGCAAGATTTCATGTACGCCTCCTCAGCTTACCCAGAAGACGACTGGTTCCTCAAGGAAGCCGAAAGAGAAGCAGAGGAGGTCGTGCGGCGTTTGCGAGGACACGCTTGCATAGTTGTTTGGTGCGGCAACAACGAGGTTCAATGGCAATACAAAACCTTGTGGAAGGATACTCCTAGACTGTTTGGGTTGCCAATATTTGAAAAGATACTGCCAGACGTAATAGGTAGACTTGATGGCACCCGTCCTTACCGGCCAAGCAGTCCATATGACGAAGGAGAACCCAATAGTGAGCATGAAGGCAGTAGGAACAACTGGATTGTTTGGAGTAAACAAGTGGATTACCCCGCGTATCTTGATGATAAGGGGCGTTTTTTGACAGAGTTTGGCTGGCAGGCTCCACCAACGCTTGAGCTCTTAAGTGAATACCTGGATAGCGCTGACTTGAATCTTGATTCGCCTGCGTTTGACGCTCATGAGAAGCAGGTTGACGGGTTAAAAATACTACGTACATTACTATCCTTGCACTACCCTGTGCCTGAAGACCTCAAGCGGTTTACACTTTATGCGCAGCTGAATCAGGCTGAAGCATTAAAGACAGCGGTGACCCATTGGAGAAGCCGCATGTTCAAAACCAGCGGATGCTTAATTTGGCAACTCAATGATTGCTGGCCAGCGATAAGCTGGAGCCTCATTGATTACGGCTTGAATCCTAAGCCAGCATACTATTTTGTCAAGCGGGCTTTTCAACCAGTCATTGCCCCATTAATTGTTAAACAGGGCAAAGTTTACGCTTACATCGTTAACGAAACAAGCAAGAGCTTAGAGTTGGATTTTAAGTTTGAACTCTTAAAGTTTAACGGTGAGAGCCTGCATGCTGAAAACAGAAAGGCGACAACGCCAGCTTACACTTCCGCTTTAGTTTTAAATGAAGCTTTAGATACTCTTCCAGTTGTAGATAACTGTCTTTTAACGATTAGTCTTGAAAGAAATGGCATAATCGTTTATGAGGATTCAAAAACCGTTCAAGAACCCAAGGACTTGAAACTACCAATACCAAAAATTAAAACGGATATCAAAAAAGCTGGCGACAGAACTTTTAAAATTTCGCTTGAGTCGACGGTTTATGCTAAAGCGGTAAAATTAGATATGGGTGGCTTGGATGGAAGGTTTGAGGATAATTTTTTTGACCTTATTCCTAATAGGCAAAAAATTGTAAAATGCAAAATTAAACATAACGCAAGCCTGAACAAATTTCAGGAGACTTTCAAGTGCCAATCTTACCCTTACACTTAACAGTTTAGTCGAATTATTCTTCTCTCAAAATCGGCGCTTTCATCATTAATCCGCTAGCTACATTACTTTTGATTAAAGATTTAACACCTATCCACTCTACAAGCGAGTAACCAATAAGTACTTGGCACCAGAAAGTCAATAATCGAGTTAACGTGGTTGCGGCTGCTGCAACAACGATTGGAACGCCATATAAAGCGAAAAGACTAATCATGGTAACTTCTACTGCGCCGACGGGGAAGCCCGCCGTTACGGTTTCGACAGTTGTGACAATACAATATATGGTAGCTAAATCAATGATGGAGATGCCTGTAAAGTTAAGCGAATAAAAAATCATCAAGTAAACAATTATATTAAACAGCCAAGCAATAATAGCGAAAATGACTGGTTTTATTAGGTAACGCGGGTTAGCTTTAAAGGTTCTAAATGCTTCGCTGAAAGAAGACAGGGAATCAGAAATTTTTTCTCTTAAATTACCTAATGTTATTGGGTTCTTTGTTACACGTCTCGCTATCCACATGGAAAAGTTGACTATTTTCTCACCGGCGCTTTCCTTGAAAGCTATAATAAAAACAACTGCTATCACTCCAGCAGTTCCAATTGACACTAAAATAACAGGTGTAAGCAGGTAAATTGGCAATTGATGATAAAGCAAAAGCATTAGAAAACTGACCAGTAATCCGCCTGAATAAACAAATGTGCTGATTATGCGTGAACCAATTACTGCTCCAGCGGCTATTCCAGGGTCATTTTTTGTTTCTTTTTGAGCTAAGACTATTCGTGTTAATTCTCCGCCAACTGTTGCGCTTGGAACAACTAACTCAACAAAGTTTCCAATCCAATTGTAAAGTATGATTTTTCTCAGCTTAATTTTAACCGATAAGGAACCCAGCAAACTATGCCATATTAAAGAATCGAAAACTACTGCTAGAAAAAGCGAAATTACAGCTAACGAGAAAAACAGCGAATATTGGTAAACGTTAAGTTTACTTAGAAGACTAAAAAGACCACCAAACCCTACAAAGAACCACAAGTATAGTGTAAAAGCTACCAAACCGAGAAGCATGAAGGCAATTGATTTGCGTCCAACTAAAGGCGTGTTACTATTTCACCTATTTCCTCTTTCAAAGCATTAATCATCCGGAAAAAAACAGCAATGAACCCCCCCCTAAACATTGAACGGTCATTTTCAAGATAATAAAGCCAAAAAGCTTCTGCTATTCTACCATATTATTATAATAAAGTTCCATTTAAACATCCATATTAATGAAACGGCTAGAAAAAATAGTTTTCTTCAATCTCTTTCTACACTTTTAACTTCTGATACTTTAACGTAGCTTTTCCCAAAGGATTGATAAGCAGGCGGCTAAAAGCAACCAAAAACCCAGTTACCCCATAATGTAGCTATAGTCTTACGCAAGCACTATTAAATGACAAATAAGATTGCGAAAAAGTCTTTGCCGAATATTTTTGAACTCGATACCAAAAAATATAATTCAGTCACTAACCATAATTAAATTGGGGTTTTTGTTTTGTCCAGTTGCGATACAGCTATTCTTAAGAATCTTATGCTTTATCTGAAAACTAAATCGCTTACTTCTGAGAACATGTTTAGGCGGGAAACCAGAGAGGTAGACGACATGTTTATGGACCTTTTAAGCGTCTTCCAAAGATACTACGACCATTCGCCAGAAGCGGATAGGCAAACACTTCGCAGTATGCTAGACTTGATAATTCTTGTTTCTGAGCAGGTGCATGCATCTCACAGGCAGGCGGAAAGCACGATTGGCGATTTTAAAATTTACATTACTGCTCTTGAAGGCTCATACAAGAGTGTTGACGGAGAATTTGACAAGTCCGTTGCTCAACCTGCTGAAAAAGAAGCTGAAGCCAAAGATAAAGAGGAAGAAGAAAGAGCCAAAGCTATAGAGGAATACAGCAAGAAAGTTAGGCCAAGATTCTACGAGTAACTTTTTAAAAATATGTTTTTGGGAGGCGATATGTTATGGGATTTATCAAGTTAGCGTCAACAAACGATGCAAAACCAAACAGTATGATGGGCGTAACAATCAACAACAAAAAAATATTGCTCGCCAACGTAAACGGAAATTACTATGCCATCGGCAATGTGTGCGCACACAGGGGTTGTCAATTATCTAAGGGAAAACTTAAAGGTGAAACAGTCATATGCCCGTGCCACGGATCCACCTTTGACCTTAAAACAGGCAATTTTGTTAAAGGACCAACAGTTAAACCTGAACCTACATACGAACTAAAAGTTGAAAATAACGATATCATGATTAACCTGTAGCTTACCTTTCAATTAACTCAATAAGCGTTCCATCTGGATCCTCAACAAAGGCAATTACTGGTCCATTCGATCCAAGTTTGAAGGGCTCATCACTAATCGTCACATTTTCCTTCCGCAAAGCAGCAATAGCCTTGCCCATGTCTGCAACTTCAAACCCTAAATGATCAAACAATCGCTCTTCATATTCAGGTTGATTGAAATTCTTTTGGTTACGGTAGAAGGTTAATTCAAGCGTGCAGCCTTCGCCCTCTGCGTCTTGAAGGAAAGCGATTTCAGCGTTAGTCTGCTTAATCTCTCGGCGACTCAGAAGCTTCAGGCCTAGAAGTCTGGTGTAAAAGTCAATGGATCTCGTCATGTTGCTTGTACGAATGCTTGCATGAACAAACACTTTCTCACCCCATGTTCCTTATGCTTACGAACGCAGGGTTTGTTATAACCCCTTTGTTTTTGGAATAATCCATTATCTCACTTTCGCTTCCTGAATAGCTTATGTCCTTCAATCTCAGTCAGCATGAAAGCCAAAACCTACTTCCATCAGCTTAATTGCCTCTTCCATAGTATCAGCAACTTTAACGGTGAATTGGTCGTTAGTTTCTTGGTAAAGCATAAACCTATGAGGCATGGGTCACGTGTGCTTTCAGAAGACCTTAACGCTTCTTGAGCAACTTTTCCGTTGTTCAAAAGACTTAAATTAAAACTATTAGTTATTCAGAATTAGCGAGGGTTAGCGATGAAAACAAAAACTATTGTTGTGAATCTAAGACCTGTCGACCCTTCCAAGCTGGAAATAATGAAGGTGCCAGGAACTAAAGAAACATTCAAGTTTAATTTATTGTTAGAAGCAGTGCCTGATTCTGTTTGGAAGGATTTCTTTTATGATGAGTTACGAAAAAAACCGATACCGTTAGACTCCGAAGTCGATTTTGAAGGAATGAGCATTTATGTGCTCAGTACACCCAACAAAATCAATGATATAATTGAGTTGGTAAAAAAACTCGTGAATTCCACTAACGAGCACGTGCAACAGCACAACAAGAGAATTGGGGAAGAAAATGAAATTGAGAGAAAAATGAATGTGGATGACGAAGAAAAAATCAAACGGATGCGTGAAGCATTAAAGAAATAAAACAGCCTTCCTTTTTCTTAGATCGAACAACGTCAGATTGCTGAAAGTGTCCTCCAGGTCGGGTTGAGGAAGACTTGAATCCAAGCCAGACCGTGTGAAAACTCAAGTTTAGTTTTGGAAATTGCGTCTTATACGTGAAAACGTGTCCAATAAGCCCTGCCACTTCGCCATAAACTTAGCAATTTTCCGAAATCTTTTTGGATTCTTCATCTAAAGTTTTATTCACAAGAGCATCTGCCCGTTGAATGTAAGGGTTGCTTCGGGGAACGTTAACAAAGCTTATTTTTTTAAAGCAGCTTTTCAATTCTTTTGCGTTGCGCCAAAGTTTTTGTAACTCAAAGTTTTTTACGCTGTATTCCCCGTTAAGCTGTTTTGCGACTAATTCGCTGTCCAAGTGGCAAACGACTTCTTCAACTTTAAGAGCTATGGCAAACTCCAATGCCGCTATCAACGCTTTGTACTCTGACTGGTTATTCGTATGTATCCCTATGAAGCGTGAATCCGCTTTTACAACCACGCCTTTTTCCGTTAACGCTAAATAAGCTATAGCGGCTGGCCCAGGGTTACCTCTTGCTCCACCGTCGGAGTATAGCAGTAAACGCATTTACGTGGCATCCCTCGCTTCTTATGCATGTTAGACCTACTTATTATTTAAAGCGTTGAGGTTTCATTTAGCCCCTACGCGGATTGAACTTTGCAGAGTCAAACACAGCTTTCCAAGCCATTTTTAACCAAATTCCACCACAACCAGACGCCAAATCAAACCCTAAAGCAAAAAAGCAACCCAAAACAACCCCTTCAAAGCGGGGGAGGGGACTACTATTTACACGCTTTTTCTCAAAGCTAAAAGCCAACCATAACCAGTTCCTAGCCAAAAAGGCGCCACTTAACTGAAGCGCTGAGAAGACAATCGCCAATTTGATTGGTTGTTATTGTTGATGTACAATCACATTCGTTTAAGAGCCAAAGAAGCCATAAATCAAATTAAACATGGGGAAGGTAGTTTGACAAGCAGTTTACTTGGAACCGCAAAATTAAATTCACAAGAACTCCAGTTTGCTCTTCTAAAACATGAAAAAGAATGGAGTATTGCTAAGGGCTCAAGAAGAGGAAAAATGGATATTATAGCAGAGATTCTACTTTTCTGCGAGCAACAAAAAACAAAAACCAGCATAATGTACAATGCAAACCTAAATTATTCCCAGCTTAAAAGCCAAATGAACGCTTTAATATCTCAGGGTTTGCTTGAGAAAAAACTAAACAAATACGTTACAACCGAAAGAGGATACCGTTTTCTCGAATTATTCGCTCAACTCAACGATTTACTAGACGAATTCAAGAATATCAAATAAATTTTACTTTTAATTAGACCCTTTACCGCTTTATTTCATTTCAATAACGTAGCCGAATTCCGAAATAACTGTTTTAAGCTTGGACAGCTTGAGCAAAATTTGTGATAGACTTGAGTGATATAGACATCATTATTGCGGATGTGTCTTTCTTTGTTGGCATGGTCATTTTTGTCTACTGCTTTGGCGAAGTTTATGATTGGTGGTATGCTCGAAAGAAACGACCAATGACTTGAGTTTCTACTTTTTCTACGTTTAGCGTCTTGTGTTCATTAGAAAGATCTTAGTGCTACTGTGATAAAGTCAGTCACATATGTTTACGTCTTACCGTAACGTTGGCTGTCTTTACGGCTTGTTTACTCATTCAGTTTACAGTTTAGTTAGAACCGTGCCCCATTTTCGGAGGATATCTGGAAGCACCCAATAATCTTCGTCTCTATGTCGAAAAATACTTGCAACTTAGTTTTCTACTTATTTCAGCGACTCCTTCAGAGCTGAAAAGTAAGATAGAACCTGCCCGATTTGCTCTTCAGACATGGATAGGATGGTTTTAACTGCCGCTTTCTGCTTTGGCGATGAAGAAACCGCAATCGTTGCTAAAGCATAATCTAAACTTGTAAAGAGGGGCTCCCATGGAATGCTAACTCGTTTACCTTTCAGGTTGTATAGGGCAAGGACGAATGCGCTGGCTCGACTTAAGCTGTCTTTGAAAGCTTGAATTGCTCCGCCAATAGCTATAGTATCATATTCTTTTCCTGAAAGAAAACTCTCGATTACCTTATAATTTTGTTCTAAATTTTGGATTTCAGCAAAAAGGTCTTGCTTAATTCTTGTTTCTGTATTATCTTGCATGCTTCATCACTTTCTATGTGTTAAAATCAAGTACATAAGACTTCTTTTCCGCTTATCGCCTTTTGTGCTTGCACTCGGTAACAGCCAGGCAGTACAAGCAAGATTTGTAATGTTCTTACCAACGTCTTTTTTGCGCTTGAGATAGTTAAACAAACTATTGAGGAACCGTTAAAGCAAAACTCTTAATAGCCAATGATTTAATCACAAGTTTCATGAGCCAAACCAAGCAAATCGAGCAGAAATGGCAAGCCAAATGGGAAAACGCCCACATTTTTGAGGCTGACCCAGACCCAAAAAGAAAGAAAATAATGGTGACTTTTCCATACCCATACATGAATGGCCCATTACATGTGGGGCACACGTTCACGGCTTCACGTGTTGACGCTTACGCTAGGTTCAAGCGTATGCAAGGTTACAACGTGCTTTGGCCTTGGGGTTGGCATTGGACGGGACAACCGCTTCTAGGAGCCAGCCAGCGAGTAGCGAGAGGTGACGAAGCCTTCATTCGAGTTCTCCGTGAAGTTGACGGCGTTCCAGAATCAGAATTGAAAAAGTTTGTTGACCCGTTGTATATGGCTCAATATTACACTAATGAGGGACGCTTAGCCGTTAAAAGCATAGGTTTCTCAGTAGATTGGCGACGCGAATTCACCACCATAATGCCGACTTACCAGAAATTTATTGAGTGGCAATACAAAAACCTCAAAGAAAAAGGCTACGTCACGCGGGGAACGCATCCTGTTGTGTGGTGCCCAAAAGACCAAAGCCCAACAGGAGACCATGACCGCCAAGTAGGCGAAGGCGTCACTCCAGAAGAATACACGTTGATAAAATACAAGCTTGACGAGAACACGTTTTTGCCAGCGGCAACTTTCCGTCCCGAAACAATCTATGGCATTACAAACATGTGGATAAATCCCGACGCAACATACGTTGAAGCAGCCGTTAATGGGGAAAACTGGATAATTAGTCAAGAAGCCGCTGAGAAACTTAAAGAGCAAGAAAAGAAAGCACAAGTAAAACGTTCGTTTAAAGGTAAGGAGCTTATTGGCAAAGTTTTCGAAAACCCTATAACGAAAAGCAAGTTTCCTATTTTGCCAGGCTGGTTTGTTGACCCAAAAACTGCTACAGGAGTCGTTTACAGTGTGCCCGCCCACGCACCGTACGATTGGCTGGCACTCAAGTATTTGCAGGAAAAGCCTGAGGTTCTCAAGGATTTTGGCGTTGACCCTGAAGTCGTTAAGCGGATTAAACCTATCTCAATAATTAAGGTCGATGGTTTCGGCGAGTACCCAGCCGTTGAAATAGTTCAACAAATGGGCATCAAAGACCAGAATGATGCCAAAGCGGATGAGGCTACAAAACAATTATACAAAAAAGAATTCCACAGCGGAGTGCTAAAGCAGAATTGCGGACCTTACGCTGGAAAATCCGTCAGGGACGTAAAAGATACGCTTATTGCTGATTTCCGTAAGCTCGGCGTCGCCGACAACATGTACGATTTGCCAGAGCCAGTGGTTTGCCGATGCATGACCCAGTGCATAGTAAAGATACTTTCAGACCAGTGGTTCCTAAACTACTCCGACCAACAGTGGAAGGCAAAAGCCAAAGAAGCAGTGGCTCAAATGACGATTTACCCTGACTCAGCCAAACAATCGTTCAACACCGTTATAGACTGGCTGAGAGAATGGGCTTGCGCCAGAACCACAGGTTTCGGAACTCCATTGCCTTGGGGAAAAGGCTGGATAATCGAGACACTAAGCGATTCAACAATTTACATGGCGTTTTACACCATAAACAAGCACATAAAACAAAACAACATTAAGCCTGAAGCTTTAACGCCCGAAGTGTTTGACTATATTTTCTACGGAAAAGAAGACACTGCTTCAGTCATCTCAGCTATAGGTAGAGATAGCGGATTAACTATTGATGTTTTGGAGGCAATGAGGCAGGAATTCTTGTATTGGTACCCTTTTGACCTTAGAAATTCAGCTAAAGAACTTGTACCCAACCATTTGACCTTCTGCATATTCCATCATGCAGCCCTGTTTCCGCCTGAACACTGGCCCAAAGCCATAGGAGTAAACGGTATGCTCATGGTTGAAGGCAAACAAATGCACAAGAGCAAAGGCAACTTCGTAACAATGAAGGGCGCCGTTGAAAAGTATGGAGCCGACGCCACCCGCAGCGCACTGTTGCTGGGTGCAGAGGGCATGGATGACCCTGACTGGCGAGCGGAAAACGTAAGCGACTTGCAAGGCAAGTTTGAAGCGTTATGCAGTTTCGCAAGCGCAGTAATCGCTTCTGCCAAAAAAGAAGAAGACACAGTACTGGAACGATGGCTGCAAAGCAAACTTCAACACAGAATTAAAGATGTCACAGTCAGCTTAGATGAGCTTAAAACCCGAACCGCCTTGCAGATTGCCTTGTTTGAAACTTGGAATGACCTGCGCTGGTATATCCAACGAAAAGGCAGCACTGACGCTAAAGCGCTGGGCGAAGCAGTGAAAATTTGGCTTAAAATGCTTGCACCTTTCGCGCCTTTCATGTGCGAGGAACTTTGGAGCCAAACAGGCGACGCAGGATTCATTAGCGTTGCAAAATGGCCATTGTTTGATGAGGCAAAAGTTGACGTAGCTGCGGAAGAGCAGGAGAACCTGATAATTGATGTAATGGCAGACACTTCCAATATCCTAAAAGCTATGAAGATTACACCTAAACGCGTATGCTACTTCACAGCTGCGTCATGGAAGTGGCAGGTGTACCTGAAAGTTTTGGACAAAACCTTAGCTGGCGAGGCAAAGATTAACGAGTTAATGAAAGAATTTGCCGCCGACAAGGACCTGAAGCCGCACATGAAGGACATTGCAGGCATGGTTCCAAGAGTGATGAAGGCTTTAAATAAACTGGCAAATGAAAGAAAAGTTAACATGCTAAAAATTAAAGCTGTGGATGAGAAAGAAATCTTGGATAGTGCACTTGGCTTTTTGAAGGAACGCTTTAAAGCTGAAGTATGCGTGTTCAGCGAAGATTATCAGAAACGTTATGACCCTAAGAATCGTGCAGTGATGGCTATGCCTTACCAACCAGCAATATACATCGAATAAACTCTACTTTCTCTCTTTACTTAACAGTAGATCCGTAAGTGGGTTAGCTTTGTGTGCTCTACTACCTACCGGGTAGGTGTAGTTATATACGTTTTGACGGTACATTTTGACGGTACAGTTGGGCTGGCAGTAACGTTTGAGTGGTTTCTTGGCTTGGATTGCTCAGGCTTATGCAGGTAAACACTCTTAGGCGTCGTTGAAGGCTTTCAAGCAGCCTTAAGCTGGCTTGCAACTATGCTTAGCAAGTAAAAGCGTTATACCCAAGCAAGTGCCAGACACTTTCGGAACTACTGCTTAAGCGCAATGTTTTAAATGCTTGCTTCAGGTGGCTCTTCCCGGTTTTTCAGTTTCTCTTCCAGAAGCATCAGCAGTTCCTGAGGTTTCACAGGTTTAACTAAGTAAGCATCTGCGCCTTCATCAAGCGCTTTAACGCCTGTTTCTAAGGATGGAAAACCAGTAATCATTATTTTCACGGTGTGCTGTAATTGCTTTTTGAGTTTAGCAAGTAAATCTGTGCCATCCATATCTGGAAGCCTGATGTCAACCAATGCTAAATCGAAATGGTGATTTTCTGCTTTCTCCATAGCTTCTTTTCCGGTTTCTGCAACGTCAATTTCATAGCCGCTTTTTTGAAGAATGCGCGTGAATGTTCGAAGTATCGATTTGTCATCATCAACAACAAGTATCGTTTTTTTACTTCCTATCACTTAAACAATCCTCCATTAATTTGACACGGATACTTTCTTCAACCCTCGTTTAAGGTGAACGATAAGCAATCAAAGCCATTGCAACACTCAACCAAGCGCATGCTTGATTTGACGCAACAAGGACTTCTACCCTAACCTTCGGGTATGCTAAAGATGTTTTTCGAGACTAATAAACGCTATCCCCCTTAGCACCTTTTCCGACAGAAGCCAAAAACAAAATCCTACATCAAAACGCCTCCACTATAGGGTATACTCTCATGAAAGACCGCTACTCTAAAGCCAGCGACCAATCCTAACCGAAAGCCAGCAAGCCAAGTTACGCATCAATCTTTTTTAGCTTTTCCCCATAACGCTTCCCATTGACATTACCATAAGCCTCACGCCTAGTCAACATAAACCAAACAATCTTCAGCATCTTACACGCAACAGCCACCACAGCCTTCTGATCACCACGCCTAGCCCTCACACGCTCATAAAAGCCACCAAGCTTCTCATCATGCCGCACCGCAACCCACGCCGCCTCAACCATAACCCACCTCAACATACTAGAACCTTGAATTTTTTTCTAATACCGTGCTTATGGCTTATGGTAATTACATAAGTTTAATATCGATAACTTGCTGTTGATAAAAGAGGCAGGGGAAGAATATAATGAACAGGTTTGGGAAGAGGAGATTAGGTTTGATGAAAACAAATAAAATAGCGAAAATTTTGCCTGTAACAGTAATTGTTCTTCTATCAGTCATTCTTGTAATTACGGTTCCAATTCACATGGCAGCCGGGCAATCGACATTTCAGACTTGGAACATGGTTGTGACGTCGGAGAGTGGTTCTCACTCTGGAACATTAGATGTGTTATCGGATGGCGATTTTACGTCCCAAGGTTTCACCGGTAGCACATCGCAGGGTACCTATGATATTTCGGAGGTCGGTACGATGTCGGGGACATCAATTACTTTTACGGAAACTGCATCGTATGATAGCGGAAACGGATACATCTACGGTAATGGCGTTGGAACACTCAACGCAGCATTTCCAGCTGCCACATCAGCAAGCGGAACAATCTCCGGCACCATTTCAGACCCATTAGGGCAAAGGAGTTACAGCATGGACTTTACTGCCACAAAAACATCTGGCGGAAGCAGTAACGGGGGAAGCAGCTCGTCAGGTTCAGGATTCTTTTCAAGTTTAGGAGTGGCTGTAGGGGCAACCGGAGCTAACGCAGCGACTATAGGAGCACTGTTTTTAGCAGGGTGTATAGCCTTTCCAATTGCAATGATAGGTGGAATCACAATTGCAAAAAGGAAAATGAAAAATTTCGGGAGCGCACGCAAGTCGAAAAAAGCAAAGTTGCGGAATTCACACCCAGTGGGATATACAGTTTCACCGGCAGCCCCGCCCGCCCAATCCGCACAATCAACCACGTTCGGCCTTAATGCTGGTCCGATTGAGCCAGGAGGCGTTAACATTGGCGGTCCCGGAGCGTCAGTTGGGCCATCTCCGTTGGGAGCGTTACCGTTCTTGAACGGGGATTGGATGACGCCCGGTCTGGTTACTCTTAGTTGGGACAAGCCCTTATTTGACCCATCCAAATATAACCTCGTTGGCTACGATGTTTTTCAGCAGACGTATGTAGCAACAAACACGGCCCCCACGAGCATACAATTGGGGACTACGCCTACATTGGGGTCAAACACTAACTCGACCACCCTGCCCTTCACCCAGACATATAGTCACAGCACCGGCGGAGATATAGTAGGATACAGAGTAGACCCAGTCTTTCAAGAGATAACACCGCAAGGAGTAGGTCCCACTTTCCATTCTGGCGGAATAGGGATCAGAGTCGGACAACCCTACGGAACCTTAGGTGTCGGGCCATAAAAACAAAAAAATAATCAAATTCAACTATCTGCCCGCCTTTTATTTTTCTTCTTCTCAAGCAGATAGTAAGTAAGTGCAAAAATTTTATATTTTGCTTTTACTTACTTTGGGGTTTTGGGGGATAAAATTTTAGTTCTGAACTGCACAATAAACCCTAAAACACCCGTTATTGTGCAGAACCATACTTCACTGTTGCAAATCCTCTTGCCAAAAACGGCGAAACTGACTTGATGTACACGGTAAAGAAGGTTTTTGCCAGATCTACAACTGCATCTGCGAGTTTCCAACAATCCAACCTCGCTCTAACTAAGATTGTGTAGTTGCCTAAAATGTCAAATACTTAAACAGTGAATCTCGCTTATTTGAGAGAAAATACAGATAAACCAAAAATTAAACGCAAAGGTTAATAGATATAATCGAATTTTACCGATGGTACTTCACGGCTCACGCAGCTTCAACTTTAAGCTGCTTGGGAACAGCTAATTTAACCCAAAAGATAGGTGCATGGACGGTTAAGAATGAAGGTCTACGTTAGAACGCCAGCCAGACTTCACTTAGGACTTATTGATTTAGGAGGCGAGCTGGGGCGGGTTTTTGGCGGAATAGGAGTAGCTGTAAATCGTCCTAACGTCATTCTTGAGGCTGAATCATCCCAAAATCTTGAATTTAAGGGCGAAAAAAGCGAAAATTTACGACCCATAGTGGAGCTACTGCTTAAGAAATATAACATAAAACCCCAAGTTTCTATTAACGTAAGGCAAACTATCCCCGAGCACGTTGGATTAGGCTCCGGAACCCAGTTATCGTTAGCCGCCGCCGTTGCAGTATCAAGGCTTTTTCGTTTGAAGGTCTCGGTTGAAAGTCTTGCGCGTTTAACGGGAAGGGGACAGGTTTCTGGTGTGGGAACAGCACTTTTCGAGCAAGGCGGTTTTGTTGTTGAAGCTGGATTAAAAAGTCAAGGAAACAAGCCCAATCCACAAGCATTGATAAACTTTCCGCCTGTAATATTCCGTCAGTCATTTCCAGAGGATTGGTTTTTTGTTGTAGCTATCCCCAATGTTAAGAAAGGATTATCTGGTCAACAGGAAGCCACAGCGCTTAAGCATTTGCAGCCTATGCATAAAGAAAAAGCCGCCCTCATAAGTCATCTAATAGTTATGGGTCTGCTGCCAGCACTCAAGGAAAGAGACATAGAAACTTTTGGAAAATCCTTAACCGAAATTCAAAATATAGCGGGAGACTACTTTGCAACGGTTCAAGGAGCACGATTCTCAAGCTCCCCAGCAGGAGACTGCATAAAGCACATGCTGGAAAACGGAGCCCATGGCGCTGGGCAAAGTTCCTGGGGTCCAACCGTTTACGGACTTGCCCATAGAGAAGTAGAAGCAAAAAAATTATCAATTTCGACTAGGAGGTTCTTGCAAGAAAGCATTGGCGGGCAAGTATTCTTCACAACAGCAAACAATAAAGGAGCCTACATAAAATCAACAACTTCACAGAATCCATGAGTTGGTAGAACGATGAAAAAGCAAGATTTATTCAGAATAATTGAGGAAAGAAAACGTGAACTTTACATTAGCGGATTGGCTGCCGTGGTATAACAAAATTCTTGAAACCTTCGGGTACGACCAGCGCGGGGACCAGCGAGCAACTGATTTGCTAAGCACATTGCTGGCTGAGCGGGCTGGGCATGTGGCTGAGCTAAGGAAGCTAATTGAAAATAGACCCGTGTTGGTTTTTGGTGCTGGTCCATCTCTTGAAGAAGACCTCAGACAAGTCATGAAAGAAGGACTCTTGCAAAAGACTGTGACCGTTGTGGCCGATGGAGCGACAACAGCTTTCGTTGAAATATCAGGAACAGCGCCGAATGTAATCGTAACCGACTTGGATGGAACAATTAGCGATATTATTTACGCTCAGAATCTAGGGGCTATCGTGGTTATTCATGCGCATGGAGATAATATTGATAGGCTGAAAAAATATGTGCCAGCGTTTTCCAAAGCTATAGGTAGCACACAGGTGCATCCTCGTTCTAATGTGTACAATTTTCTGGGTTTCACTGATGGTGACCGAGCAGTTTTTCTAGCAGCAGGGATGGGGGCTAAACTGATTGCATTAGCTGGAATGGATTTCGGATACACCGTAGGCAAATACTCCAAGAAGCATGTAGCATCAATTGAAGTTAAGAGAAAAAAACTCAAGATCGGTAAAGAATTGCTTGAATGGCTAGCTGTTGAAAATGGTGAAAAAATAAAACTTTACAATATCACGTTAAACGGGGAAAACATTGAAGGATTTAGAAACATCAAAACTGCAGATTTACAAAACCTTATCTGAAATGCAAAACTAGTGAAAAACAGACTGCTTAACTAATAGCGTTTTACGGTTTTTTGAAAACATCTAACCCTTTTTTCACCGTCTCGCCAAGAAAAAGATTATCAAAGATTGTTCCTTCACTTTCTCTTAGCTTCATGACGCGGATTATTTCTTCGAATTTGCCGTGAGCTATCCCGTTGGCAAACACTGCTGCGCCTTCTGCCGCTTGTTTAGACATCTTTGCCTCGCCTTGAAATTTCACGGCATCTACGTGTGATCCAATCTCGCTAAAGAAATCTTGCAACCTAATTTTTATCGCGTCGAGGAATTCTGGCATATTTACAAATCTCCCACTTAGCATCACTTCTTTGGGCTTAATTGAGGGTAAAAGTGAGGCAACATCCTTAACTATTGATTCCATCATCAGGTCATATCCCGCTCTCACTTCTTCGTTGCTTTTAGCAAGACTAACGAACTCTTCTAAGGGCTTTGACTGATCAATTCCAGCAACCGATGAGCACCCTCCAGAGAAAAGCATGAGTTTTGAGAAATCTTTAACCGTGTTAGCCAAGGCGTATACCAGCTCTGAATCAACAAAGCCCATACCCAGGTAGGAGGGAAAGCCTGCAGTCCCAGCCATAGCATCAATTATTTGGCCGTTTCTAATCGCCAGCGCCGAAGTATACGCAAATCCTATTTCCAAAAGGATAAAATTGGTTTCATCATAACGGATTTTCAGTCTTTCTGCTTGATTCTTAACCGCTAAAACAGCACTGAGAACTTTATCAGATGTACCCATGTCTATTTTGTTAGCCTTTCTGTACTTGGGAACCGTTGTTAAGTGAACCACTGACGGCGTAAACCAAACCTTTAGGTCTTCGGTGGTCTTCATCATTTTCATGGCTTCTCTTAAGCCAATGATCTTCAGCTTCTTTTCCACGTCAGCCTCAGTTACAAAAGTTGCCAATGCTATATCTGCATAGCTTGCATCCCTTGCTTGTTGAAGAGGCATTCCATAGCCAGAAGGACCAACAATTGCATCTATGAAACCCGCAGTCAGTTGGGTTTCTTTAAGCTTTTCAATTATGAGGCTGGGTTTTTTGGTTATTTCATCTCTTGGGATGGCTAAGTCAATTAAAACCTTTCCGTTTTTGTCATCGAAGCCGTAGATGTCCATGGTTTTTGTTCCGGAATCTATACCAATGGCTTTGACCATTTTTTATGCCTCCAAAACGGAAGCGCCAGAATTATTCGCTTTAGTGTAGAATACTTCTCCGCCACCGTTTTTGTTCAAATATTGCTTTAACTCCTCGGTTAAGCGTTTCGCTTCGCTCTCTCCTTTTACTATTGAGTAGAACGTTGGTCCCCAAGAAGTTTGGCATGCGCATGAGCTTCGGCGCAGCATGAGTTTGACGCCTTCTTCTACCACTTGATTGCAGTAAGTTCCTTCTTGATAGTCCTTCCAAAATCGACCGAGCTTTTGATTAAACTCGGTTAGTGCTTCCCCGAATACTTTGAGATCTTTTTCTACGAAGGCAGGCATGAGCTTAACCAAAACCAGTCTTGAGAGCTCGTCGGATAACTCTTTAGGCATCACTTTTAGGTTCCCGAGAATTTCATCTTCTTTTTCTCGGAGCTTAGCTATTTTGAGTCTGGATTCTTCGGGAACAGCTACGACGAAAAACCAGTTTTTCGGTAACGCGCTTTGGAATATGAGCGGAGGAACCATCTTTTCTCTTTGGTTAACTTTGAAGCCGCCTTCAATTATGAATCCACCCGTCTTGAATGCGTACACGCCTAAGGCAGTTATTGTTCCTCTGCCCATAATTAATGCGACATCTTCAACGCTCAAATTCAACTCGTACAGCTTGGATAATCCAACGCCTATTGAGAGCGCTAACGTGGTGTGAAAACCTAAGCCGACAAACTTTGGAATCTCCCTCTTAATATGGACTTCTGCGCCTTCTATGTGCGTTTTTTCCACAAAGCGTTTCGCAAATTTGTATGCATCTTTATCTTCAGCCTTGATTCCTTTGGCTTTGGCAACTTCAACTTCAAGCAGAAGATCAATGGCGAAACCTACAGTTCCATAGAGTCTACCTAAATCGCCAGTTAAATCAAAATTACCAGTGTGCAAATGTGCCGGAGCACTTATCACCAACTTCTCCAAATAAACCACCAAGCAATTTTTAAAGACGCAATTAATTAAGTCGAAACTAATAAACCTATTAGATTAGGGTTCTGTCAAGGCTTCGGTTGATGGTTCGCCATGTCAACTTTCGGTTGATAGTTAAGAGAGATAAGATTTATGCATAACCAGTAATTCGAAACTCAAGTTTAGAAATGAGGTTGTTTCATCTTAGGGTGATGGTTTTGCGTGTTGCACATCGGGTGATGTCCTTGTGACATTATACGCGCCATTAAAAAAGTCTTTCAAAGTCCTCTTTGAAGTCTTTAGATGACGTGATGATAAAGTGTAATGTTCCTTTTTTTAGTTCATGCTTAAGAGGAACTACGAAGGGATTTACATTATCACTTGGTTTATCTACAACAATATGGTCGCCTTTTCCCTTACGGATTCTAAATCCCTTCTTTTGAAGTGCCTTTAGAGCATCTTGACCAGAGACAGGAGAAATCCTCAGACACCACTTCACTTTTTATCTTCAGATGCTTTATCTTCATCAATAACTTCTTTAAGAAGCCTAATAGCTTCCTCAATATCCGCTATTGCGTCCTCAGCAGTTTCACCTTGACCTATTGCACCAACAAATTCTCTAGAAAAAGCCACAAATCCGCCTTCTTCCTGCTCTTCCAAGAAGAAAAATAGTGGATCTTTAATGTTTTTTCCCATAATCATAGTCAGAATCGGTTGAGAATTAGTAATCAGACTGTTATTTTGGTTAGATGCATAAATTATAAATCCACAGTTTAGTAGTCCATCAGATTGGTTAAGAGTTAGTGAAATGTTTTGTTCTACTATGTTTTGTTCTGCGATATCCTCTACTGTTTCCATCTAATCACTCTATTTCTTGGTTAGTTTCTCCAAAGTTTCTTTCGGAACATTTGCAACCATGGTTGTATTTGCAACAACATTATAGAATGGCTCACCAGTGGGTCCGATAAACACCTCCCCCGTCTTTGGGTCTATCCCCCGCGATATTTTAGACACGTTTATCCTAACTCTTAATTGTGTTCCATCTTCTAACTCATAGATATTCCAATCTTCCTTTATGACTTTGAAATTAAGGTCAAGTGCATCTATAAAACCCATTGGAGTTGGAATTTTTGAATATGTTTTTCTCTCAGATATAGCCAAATAAATCGCCTGACCACTTAACTTTAACGGGTGCTTCATATATAACAGTTTTGAATGTCAGTTCTGTTACCTCTCTGTCATTTTCTTCTGAGCGTTACTTCTAATCTGTTGACTCGTGTTCTGGATTAGAGTGAGCCATCTGTTCTTTCCTTCGATTGTTATTCCGCAAGCTTCCGAGGGAGTTTTGCCGCCTAAACCTTCGTGAGGTCGGATATAGTTGTGGAATAGTTGGTAGCCTTAAGGATTGGAGTTTCATTGATTTTTAATCCTCTCATTACTTTTTCTCTGCCTCTGACTTCTCCGTTCATTCTTTCCATTTTGTTATTGTTTCTGTCGCCTCTAAAAGTAATATGCATAATGTGTTCGGTTCTTACATTAGCCAGAATTATCTTGCACAATCAAAACTGCAACTTTACTGATGGGCGGCAGACATTACAAATATCTGGGTGCACTAAAATAAAATAAATCGGGAAATCATAAAGTAAAGAATAATAAGCCACATCACCATTGCGGTCACTTGGATACGGGTAAAATGGTGGAAACTAGAAAATTGAGGGCTAAGGCGCAGGATGGTAAAGGGTTCTTGACTATCGATGTTCAAAATCAAAAGCCCGAAAACGAGATTGAGCTAGAAAAAGTTGGCATTGTAGGTCTAAGGAAACTAGTTTCTTTGAAAAGGGCTAAAGCTACCTACAACGTTATTGTTACCATAAACAGTTACATAACCTTGCCAGCTAATCTTCGCGGTGTCCACATGAGCCGACTTGTTGAATCAGTAGAGGCGACACCCACCACCGCTTCGTCAATAGAAGATTTGGCTGAACTGATTTCAAAACAAGCATTAGAAAAACATGGATTTGATTGTCAGACTGAAGTCTTCGGTGAACTTCCTTACGAAAGGACGAGGCCAAGTGGAGAGAAAGAAAATTCAATTGCTCAAATGTTCGCCAAATTCTCTACTAAGACAAAAAGGAAAACTGCAGGCATTCAAATTAATGGAGCCTTAGCTTGCCCATGCTCAAAAGCAATGTGCAACGGCCTAACTCACAACCAAAGAGGCAGCCTCAAGGTCGAAATCGACACCTCAAACCAAAAAATCCAACTGCTAGATGTCATCGAGATTTGCAGTCAGAGTTTTAGTTCACCTATATTTTCATTATTAAAAAGGTCTGAAGAAAAGAAAGTGGTGGAAAAAATGCATGAAAACGCCAGATTCGTGGAAGATGTGACGAGAAAGTGCGTGCAGCTATTAAAAGAAAAGTATCCAAATAGGTATTGTAAAGTTAAATGCGTGAGCATAGAGTCCATTCACGATCATAACGTTTTTTCAGAATGGCGAGGAGTCCTATAATCGAGGTTACAGCATGTATCGACTAAGAGTTGAAACAACGTTTGATGCAGCCCACAATATTCTTGCTTCCAACGGCAAATGTGAAAGGCTACATGGGCACACGTGGAAAATAGAACTCTTCGTTATAGGCGAAAAAACAGAATCTACTGGCATGGTTATAGACTTTAACGTTCTTAAGACAAGCCTTCAGGAAATAGCGGAAAAACTTGATCATACATACCTAAATGAGCTAACAGAAATCGGCAACCCAACATCCGAAAACATTTCAAAATATGCTTTTGATTACCTTAAGAAAGTAATACCAGACTGCGTGAAACTCGAAAAAGTGAGAGTCTGGGAAAGCCCAAAAAGTTGGTGCGAATACTTAGGGTAAGCCCAAATAAAAAAGAGTTTTTTGGACGATATTGAGTTTTCAGAAAACTGTTCATCGCTTCTATGGCGGCGACTTCATAGAAGCAAGAAGTAGCTGTGGACCTCAAAATTATCATTTTTCACCAATTGTTTAACTCGCCTGCAAGCTCGATTGTTGTTGTTTTCTTTTGGTTCTTGTTGCGATTATTAGGCTTGCCACTGCGACTCCTGCGATGACTATGGCGACTAAAATAGTTAGGAGTAGCGTGTTTCCGCTGGTTGTGCGGGAACTTGTAGTGGTTGGTGTTGGCGTTTGGGTCGTCTGGAGTGCTGGGTTTCCTTGTTGTTGGGCATATACTGAAGCGGGGATTGCGCCGGGACCAGCGAATGAACTTGAGCTTGGAGCGCTTGCTGTTGAGCCTGTTTCTGGTGTTGCGGTGGCTGCATATGGGGTTATCCAGTAGCTTTGCTGTTGTGTGTACATTGTGATTGTTGCCGTTGTTTGCGGGGGAACTATCAGCGTTGAGCCCGCTACTCCGATGTAGGCTGGCTCCATGGGACCAGTTACGTTTACGGGTTCGCCCGCGATGATGACTTGCGGTGCGGTGTTGTCGGTGAGGTTTAGGGGTAGCCAGCTCCACGCGTCGATTTGTTCTGGTGCTGTGGGTGTTATGAGGGTTGCGTAGCCGTCGGGTCCGGTTGTGGTCCAGGTTGTGACGTTGGGTTCGTAGCCCCAGTAGTATGAGGATCCGATGGTGGATGCTGAAACGGATGCGTCTGCGGCTACGGTTCCGTTGGCGTAGAGGACTTGTATTGTTAGTGTATTTGTTGGGAATGAAGAAACGTTTTGAGTTGTGATTGTGATCGTTATTGAGTTGGAGATTTGCTGTACTGAGTATCCGTATTCGGTTGCTGGGGCTACGGAGATGGGTAATGATGGAGTGCTTGGGGAGCTTTCACCGCTGCTTGATGTGGCTCCGAGTCCCAGTGGAACTGGATAGTTCGAGTTGGTTTGGTTGTTTGCGGTGACGGTGAAGATGTATTGTCCGTTTGGAAGTTCGAAGGAGGCGGCGGGATAATAGGTTTGAACTGAGGATTCCTGGTAGCCGGTCATGTTGAACGCTGAGACTGTGAAGTAGCCTGATTGTATGTTTGAGGTTTGGATGTTTATTTGGACGTTGCTGTATGAGGTTAGGCTGGCAGACGAAAGTGAAGTTACGCTTAAAAGGCTGAGACCTAAGACGATTATGAACGCTAAAAAACGAAAGATTGTCTTAAAGTTATACGTTTAAATTGACTCCGTTGCTTAAAACAGAGTTTTCGCTTCATATAAAGCTCACCGTAAATCTTCTCTTGGCGTTGCTTTTTGGTTTTGTTGATGGCTAAAGATTGTAGGGTTGAAGAAATAATGGGCAATTGACCTGCAACAATTAAGTGTGAATACGCATGGTTAACGTATTTGTCCGTTAGCGTTGAGGATTTTGCTGATGATTTTCCGTCTATGGCCACGTTGAACGTATCTTTACGAAAACTAGGGATATGATGATGCTTGGGATGTCAGCGGTCAGTGAGATGGTCATTAGCACGCGAAGCGTTGTCAGTTGAGGTGGCATCGGTTTGAGTATTTGATGCAGTTGAGCGCGCTCATCGGTTGGCGTCGGCTAAGGGATATCGGCTCATGGCAGCGAGCATTACTTCACTGAAGCTTTTTTTGCTGAGGTGCCTAGCAAAATCAGAAGTGGCTATTATACCGACCAACACGTTATTCTTCGTAACGGGAAGTCGCCTTATTTTATACTTGACCATTTTCCTCGCAGCATCTCGCAGTGAGGATTCCTCCTCGATTGTTATAAGCGGATCTGACATTACCTCAGAGACTTTAGTATCAAGCGGTTTTTTCTGCGCCATAACCCTTCTAACTAAGTCTCTTTCAGTAACTATGCCCTTAGCCACAATACCCTCCATTACTACAAGATCACCTACATCTTGTTGGTGCATTAGCTTTGCAGCCTCAAGCACGGTCCCCTGAACATCAATTGTGATGACATTCGTTGTCATAAAATCTCTTACAGTTGGCATCATTTTACAAAGTCTATAAACTATCGTATAAAAGTTTTGTGACGCTACAATTCTGGATCAGGATCCAAATATGTTATACCTGATTTCCCTAACAGGAAACGACAAAGAAACAACATAGAAAAGTACAATACTTACCTTGACCAGTGGAAACTTGAAGAGACTATGACCAGGTTACTGGTGAAATAAGTGCATGGATTACATGCTTTTGTAAACATTTTCGTGGAAGCGCCCCTCATGGATGATGTGGTTCAAGCCCTTTCCAAGATAGACGCAGTGGAGGAACTGTACGAGGTAACAGGCGAATTTGACATCGTTACGCTTGTGTCGGCATCGAATATCGAGGAATTAAGGGATGCCCTGAAAAACAGAATCATGAAGATCAAGGGAGTGAAGAGCACAATAACCTCAGTTGTATTGAGCGCTCACAAAGGTCCAAAATGCGCAACCTAACATTGCGCGCGCACACGTAGCCCACGACGGGCACACCTAACCGCTATTACGACCGCTTTACTTTTGCCATTAAAATCTCGGCTTTTTCATTGTTTCTTTTAGTTCGCTATGAATTTCTCTTTCAGTCAAGATTTCAGACCGAAATATCTTTCCAGTTTCGTGTTTGTTCCAGCGACTTCTTTGTATTCGATCAACAGCAACTCATAGAGCCGTTTGAGCAAGGTAATGTTAGTTATGTCACCCGACCTCTCAATCTCAAACGTATCTCCGCTTCCCCTTACGCTCTTTGTCAGAACCGTGCAATCACCTTTAGCGGTGAGAACGATCTTGTATGATTCGCGCAACCCTTCAAACCACGCAAGGTCTTTACAGTCAAAGTCTCAGAAAACCCTGAAGAAATAAAAAGCCTCTTGGAAGTAGGATTCGAATACGTCTGCCAAAAGGACAACTTAATATTCCTGAGAAAAAGAAAATGATTAATAACCAAGCTATCAACGACGGGCAAAAAGTAGTCGAAAACACCAAAATGTGGCCGAGGTGAGGTAGCTTGGTAGCCTAGAGGCCTGTGGAGCCTTTTGCCAGGGTTCAAATCCCTGCCTCGGCCCTCCTCAAATTTGATCCGCGTAAGTGCAGGGGTCGCCGAGCATGGTCAAAGGCGTAGGCTTCAGGAGCCTATCCTGTAGAGGTTCGTGGGTTCAAATCCCACCCCCTGCACCATGAAGAAAACTAATGTTCAGCGGTTAAGACCTTAAACATAGTACGGTTGAATCGAAAAAGTATGAATCGTAAAATGAAGCTGTTAACGCTTGGAGTTGCCATTTTAATAGTCTTGTTAAGCGTAGAAACCTACGCCTGGCAAATAATGGGAAATGGCAGAAGCCAAGCCGACTCCATTCGCGTAGCTTGCGTCGGAGACAGCATAACTTGCGGAACCGCTTATCCAGTTGACCTGTGGCTGATGCTTAGCTCTAACTATGTGGTTGGCAACTTTGGTGTTAACGGAGCCACGGTTTTCCTTAATTCAGACAATCCGTATATTTACACGCCTGCATTTCGAGTTGCTAAGCAATTTGAACCTAATATCGTAATTATCATGCTGGGAACCAACGACGCGAACTCAGACCTTAACGAATCTAACGCAGTTTTTATTAATGATTATGTTCGGCTGGTCACGCAGTTCCAGGGGCTTTCGACCAAACCGAAGGTGTGGATTGCGGAGCCACCGCCGATTTTTAGCAATAGTACTGGTCTGAGCGCAGAATGCCTTGTGCAGAACATTATCCCAGACATTGAACAAGTGGCAAACAATACTGGCGCCTCAGTAATTGATGTTTACAACCCCATGATTAACCACTCAGCATATTTTCCAGACGGAGTTCACCCAGATAGTGACGGGTCAGTGGCAGTCGCTATGGTGATGTATAATGCGTTAATTTCGCAAGATAGCCCTAATGTAACGCCGTAACACTCGAGAAACAAGCCCATTGCTTTTTTCAAGCCATTTTGATGGTTGTTTATCTAAAACAAACCTATGCATAGGCGTAGCCGAGTTTTATGGTGCAATGCAAGGTGTTATGAGCAAATCCTGCGCATAAAAGCAAGACGTAGATTAAAGGGACTTAAAATGTACCCAAAAACAGAGGATATCTCTGCCCATTGATCTATTCCGAACAGCAGACACAAATTTAATTATATCGCATCATGCGGCAACCGAGCCTTACACTACTGCCAACATTACGTCGCCGCCAGAGCGTTTACCTAAAAAGACAAATACATAACGCGACAATAAGGAAACGACCATAATGGCAACGGAAAAAAACTTAGTAATGCAAGCGCGAGAACTCTTATATGAACGGGGACAAAAAGGGCTTGATTTGGCACGCCAAATAATGGCTGAAGAAAAAATCTCCTATGAACCTCTCCGAGAAGCAGTCGAATATTTCATGAACTCCTGGGAAGATGTGCTGCACCCAGCTTTGCTTTCGCTTGCATGCGAGGCTGTCGGAGGAACCCCAGAAGACACAAATAATGTGGCAGCTGCTTTGGTCCTTCTTTCTGGAGGTGCTGACTTGCACGATGACGTAATTGATCAATCAGCAGTGAAAGATTCAAAACCAACCGTTTATGGCAAGTTTGGGAAGGACTTGACAGTTCTCGCAGGCGAAGTTTTACTATTCAAAGGGCTTTATGCGCTACATGAAGCCTGTGAGACTCTACCAACCGAACAAAAGCAAGCCATTTTGCAACTGATAAAACAAGCTTTCTTCGGAGTAAGCAGCGGAGAAGCCAGGGAAGCCAGCTTGCGCGGAAGAATTGATTGTGCAGAAGATTACCGTGAAATGATCAAGATGAAGGCTACTATAACAAAAGCGACCATGGAGATAGGAGCAATTTTAGGTCAAGGAACAGCTCAAGAAATGGAGGCTTTAGGTCATTACGGCAAAACGTTCAGTATCCTATTTACTTTAAGAGATGAATTTATTGACACTTTTGAGCTGGCAGAAATCAAAAACAGAGCTCAAAATGAATGCTTACCTCTTCCTATTCTTTTAACTTGTAAGAATGCCAAGAAAGCTGAAAAGATTTCAAAGTTGATTAAAAGCGAAATAACAGAGAGGCAACTGGAGAACATCTTGGACATCGTTATTGATTCAAAAGAGACAAACCAGCTGAAGCAAGAAATGTATTCGTTGGTAAAAGCAGAAAATGAAAACTTACACTTGGTTAAATTTCAAAATAACTCTTTTTCCCTGTTATTAAACTGTATGCTAGAAGATATTTAGCCATAAACCTATCGAATTAAAATGGAATAAAAAAAGAACCCAGTCTATTTTTTAAGTAGACCAAGCGCTTCGTATTAGACCTTGTGGTTTTTTCCTTGTAGCCTTCAATTGCTTTCTTCTCCTGTATTTCTGTTCTACACAATTTATTTAAAAGGTTTTCGGTAGCTCTGTTGTACAGTACTACTTACACAAAATACAGTTTTTAAATTCTCAATCCTTATCAGGCGCTTAAAGGTAAAGAGATTTTTAATGGAAGGCAAAATTTGCTTCCAAATAAACTCTTCACAGACTTTAGAAACGCAAAGTATGTTGTTATAAGCATAGTGTTAGTGACCAATGCGTTTGTCTGGTATTATTTTGCTATAGACTTACTGAAATCCATTGTGGGCAGCATGCAAATTAGTCAGTCACTGACTGTGCTTATTTGGGTGCTTCATTTTGGTGGAATTGCGGTTTCTGCCTTAATCGGTGCTTCAATAGTTAAAAGAAATAAAGATAGATCAAGTTTTATGCTCTTTTGGTTGGTTTTCGGAACAATCGTATCTTTTATTCCCATCTTTTTAAGTCTAAAAGAAATATCGAATATTCTTTTGTTATCACCACTTTTAGGAGTATCTTTAGGGCTAGGTATGCCTTGTTGTATGGGTTGGTTCTCAGAAAATGTAGGGGTTGAAAAACGCGGTCGCATAAGCGGTATAACATTTCTCTTAAGCGTATTAATTATGGTTGTCCTTGGCATTGTTGTTGATGGAGACATTGGCCTACAAACAATTACCCTTTCATTATTAAGACTATTTGGTCTAGCACTTTTCCTTGCATTTTTCTTAACCTCGCCTCAAAAACAAAAATTAAACGAAAATCAAGCAATAACTTACAAGTCGCTGTTGAATAACAAGCAATTTTTATTATATCTGATTCCATGGACATTATTCTCATTAATTACTTACTTGACGGTTCCACTTCAAAACAACATAATCCAAAGCATGCAAGCAAACTCGATAAACGTTCTAAGTGCACAATCTTTACAAGGCATTGAAAACATTTTCCTTGCATTTTTCGCTGTGATTGGAGGTTTTCTTGCCGATATTGTTGGACGCAAGAGGATGTCAATCATCGGATTTGCCTTGCTAGGTTTAGGATATTCATTTTTAGGCATTTATCCTTATAATCCGCTAAGCTGGTATTTTTACACAGTTGTCGATGGCGTCGCACTAGGGATTCTCTTTGTAATTTTTATAATGACGATCTGGGCAGATATTAGCCATGGTTCCCCTAGCGAAAAGTATTATGCTGTTGGAGTTTTACCTTTCTTCATTTCATACCTCTTAACATTAACGGTAGCAAATGAAATAGTCAAGACGATCCCGGCAAATTCAATATTTTCATTTACCGCTATCTTTTTGTTTTTGGCTGTTTTGCCTTTGGTTTATGCACCTGAGACTTTGCCTGAGAAAACAATGAATGACAGAGACCTCAAGAATTATGCTGAGAAGGCTCTTAAGCAGGCTAAGAAAGAAGGAAGCAAGAAAAAAACAAAAAACGCTGACGATACAGTAGTAGAAGGCAAAGAAAACGAAGGAGACGCCTCGTCGCCTGGTATGATGAAGCTCGTAAGCTAGCGGAAAAATACTATTAAGGCAGAGTCACATTCTGCTCCATGCATGTTCTTCCACGTGATACTGACAACCAAGTGCAATTTGCAGTGCCGCTACTGTTTCGGCGAGTCCTTGGATGATTTTGACGAGGACTTCGGAGACGACATCGTGGTGGATTATGAGCTTCCCAGCGAAATTAACTATAACGTGGAGTTGCTGGACAAGTTTTGCCGAAAAGATCCCGATTGCGTCTTAACCTTTTACGGCGGCGAACCCTTGCTTTGCGCTGACAAAATGAGACAGGTGATGGATAATGTTTCGCCTAAGCATTTTATGATTCAGACAAATGGTTTGCTGCTTGACAAGTTGGAGCCAAAATACGTTAACCGTTTTCACACTATTCTAGTTTCCATTGATGGTGAAGAAGCCTTAACTGATTATTACAGGGGAAACGGCACCTTCCGCAAAGTCGTAAACAACCTGAAATTAATCAAGCAAAACGGCTTTAGAGGAGAATTAATTGCTAGAATGACAATCATGGAGCAAACGGACATCTACAAGCAAGTCCGATGGCTCTTAGACAACGATGAATTTTCTTTTTCCTCTGTGCATTGGCAATTGAACGCTGGTTTTTGGGGAAACGATTATGGAAGGCGCAACTTTGAACAGTGGACAGAGACAAGCTATATTCCTGGCGTAAAAAAGCTTGCAGAGTTCTGGGTAGACCTGATGGAGGAGAAGGGCGTTGTTTTGAAGCTTTACCCTTTGCTGGGCATCGCCGATTCGCTTTTGCATGAAGAGAAAAATTGTTTTATGCGTTGCGGTGGAGGCTGGATAAACTATGCCATTCAAACTGACGGTTACATCATTCCTTGCCCAACAATGTGGGGGATGAAAAATTACTATTTAGGCCACATAATCAATGTTGATCCGCGTAAAATAAAGAAAATTTTTGTTGACCAGCCGCCGTGTGCAAACTGCTCGATTCTGAATGTTTGTGGTGGAAGATGCTTATATGCAAATGTGACTAAGCGCTGGAGTGATGAAGCTTACGGTAAGGTCTGCCACACGGTTGCAGAACTCGTGGAGGCTGTGAAGGCTGAGGTTCCACGGATTCAGCGCTTGCTCAAGAACGAAAAAGTAAACCTAAAAGATTTCGATTTCATTAAGTACAACGGCTGTGAAATAATACCTTAATTTTTCGATTATCGATTCGTAGCATGAAAGCAAGGATTGTATGCTTATAGTTTCTTGTAAACCACGTCTTTTTCTTTCGCTGGTTGCACTACTTTTAATCCTATGTTTTGTCCACCTTCAGCGCGTGGAATAGATTTGCCTTCTATTTGCATAGATTCTACAGTTTGCTCAAAATCAGTCGAAGGCCCTTTTACAAGTATACGATCTCCAACAGATAACGGTAACATTAATTCTACTACTGCTACGCTGATTTTAGAAAAGAAATGTGTCACATGCCCGATCTCGATTACGGCGTCTTCTACCAAGGGTTTTTCCTCAAGCTTTTTACTATTAGGCGGATGCCAATAAAAGTCTTATGTTTTTGTTAAGTCAAGTTTCTAACGTTACATCTTTTTATCCTTAGTAGATACATAATTGGTTGTCTGGTGATGGTGTGAGGTTATCTCCTGACATTAGGGGAGCCTTCAGAAAGCTTGCCAAGACGGATTTAACAGTCACCAGCATCGCACAAATGTTTAACACCACCAGACAAACCGTGTATCGATGGCTAACAAGAGGCAAGCATCGTGGATTGGAAACCTTCAAAGACAAGCCCAGACAACCCAAAGAGTGCAAAGTCACAGCTGAAGTTGAGCTGTCCATTTTAAAACTGAGAACCACCTTCAAATGGGGAACCGCACGCATACAACAAGGCCTCTACAACCTGCCACCCTTCATGCTGGATTCTATACAATGCGTTCAAGGAGTAGAGCTCTCCAGAGAAACTATAAACAACGTACTGTCAAGGAACAATCAAAACGGGTATCAGCGTGAGTTTAAGCGATGGAAGTTCTTTAGGGCACAGGCGCCTGATGAGCTGTGGCAGATAGACTTTAAGGGTCCATTTTCAGTTCAGGGCAAGAAGTACTGGTTTCTGGTCTGCATCGATGATTACAGCCGCTTCATTATAGCGGCGGAGCAGTTTGATCATGAGCTCACGACGGCTGAAACAGTAGCGGTGTTGGAGCGGCAGAAGAGGTTTCCGAAGGCTATTTTATCTGATCATGGATCGCAGTTTAAGGAGCAATGGAAAGACTGGTGCAGTCAGCGTGGCATTGAGGCTCAGTTTGCTCATCCTTCTTACCCGCAGGACAAGGGCAAGGTTGAACGGTGCATTCAGAACCTTAACCGAGAGTTCATTAATCATCTGCGTAAGATTCCTCAATGGCTCAACGGCCAAATAGGCGATTACAGAGACTGGTTTAACCATTCACGCTTTCACAGAGGCGTAAAAGCATACCCAGCGGACCTCTACGAGTGTAACGTTGGAAAGTTGACATGACAGTTTTATATAATAAATAGAGCTAAATAACTCAAAATTTTAGGTTTTGAAACGTTATAACACAGCTTTCTGCTAAAAATGGAATCAGCTTTTTTAAGGTAAGAGGGCTGTTTTGTTTGCTGATTAGAGATGGAAAAAATTCGTAGTTTGTTAATTATTTTACCATCCCGAGGTTGCATCGTCCCCAGTTTGCTCCAACGCCTTCTTTTCTTCGTCGCCAACATCTGGAGGTATATTTACTTGATGATGACCTTCTTCAATTATTTCTCTTGTCTTTTTTCGTTGTCTAATAGTAAATTGGCCCTTCTTTCTCTCTTCCGCCAAAGCTGTCACCTCCAAAAAACAGAAAAAAATTAGTGTTTGATTTTGGGAAAAAGCTTATTTTTTTAGTTTTACTTTCACTGACCATTCAAGCTTGTCTGTTAAGTCAGAAGCATCCATGTTTATGTTGTTATTTTTTAGGTAATCGGCAAGCATTTGTTCAACTCTATTCCAGACATCTTCAGAATCAAGTTCTTCAACAAGTATTTGCCCAACGTTCTCGCAAATTTCCATTCCTTGTTTGTCATTTACGCTTAATGTTTCCATTTTTTCACCGTAAAGAACAACTGGCAAATTTGCCGTATTAACATGCGTGGTAGTATAATGACAACAACAATTAAAATTATTGAATAAAGCTTAGAAAGAAATAAAAAATTGGAGTTTTTCGACTACTTAAGGTTGGTCTATGGACAGTTCTTTGACTCTGGTTTCAATGAATTCAGCTACCTTTTGTTCGCTAAATTCTTTTTCGTTTTCTTGTAATTGCAACTGCTCTTTTACTGTGTTTAGAAGGTTTTCGATGTCTATGGGTTTGATCAGGTATGCGTCTGCGTTCTTGTTTAAGGCTGCTATGGCATTTTGCATTGAGGGGTAACCTGTCACCATTATTTTGCGTGTCCGTGGAACAGCGTCCTTAATCAATTTTAACAGTTCAACGCCTTCTATGTCAGGCAGTCGGATATCTAATAGCGCGATGTTATAGGCTGATTTCTTCGTTTTTCGGATAGCTTCGCTTCCGGTAGCTGCTAAATCAACAATGTATCCTTCGTCCTCAAGTATAGTCTTCATAGTGTTCCTTATGTTTTCGTCATCATCGACAACGAGGATTTTGGCATGTTTATCCAAATTTTTTCACCTCCAATTTCAAGTTTTGGTTCAATTGGCAAAGTAACTGTGAAAGTTGTTCCTTTGCCTTTAGCTGTTTTAACCGTTATTGTTCCCCCATGTGCCTCGATGAGGCGTTTGCATATTGCTAAGCCGAAGCCCATACCTTGCGCTTTCGTAGTGAACAATGGGGCGAAAAGCTTTGGCAGGACTTCGTCACTAATGCCTATGCCGATGTCCGCGAAAGAGATTTCCAAACTGCCATTTACTTCTTTACTATCAATCGTTATTTTGCCTCCGTTTGGCATAGCATCAACAGCATTTTTGATAAGATTTATGAAAACACGTTTTATTTTGTCAGAATCTACCTTTAGGTGTAGCTCATCTGGAAGATGGTTTAGAATTTCCACTTTTTCTGGCATGTTCATCATGGCTAAAGCCTCAGCTAGCAACTTTCGTAATGAGCATTCTTGCAGCTCTAAACGGATTTCTTTTGAGTAATCCAAAAGGTCACTGACAATTTTGTTTGAATAGTCTACGCATTTGTCGATTGTTTCAAGCATTTCTTTAGCTTGGGCTTCGGAAATTTCGGCGCCTTTCTTTTTCAAGTAATAGGAAGAGTTTTTGATTCCTGTTAACGGATTGCGCAGGTCATGACCAACCATGCCTGCCAATTCGCCAATGGCCGCCAACCTTTCAGATTTGACAAGTTTCGCTTGAGTCTGCTGCAACTGTTTCGTTCTTTCCTCAACCAGCTTCTCCAGTTTTTGAGAATACTCCGCCAATTTGGCCTCCAGATTCTTCTTTTCAGTTATGTTTACCGTGAGTTCCAACGCCGCCACGACATTTCCATCTTTGTCCTTAATTGGAGTGGCGATAAGTTCAAACCAAACTGGGTGGTCCTTGTTGTATTCCGTTTTGTTGCAGTATTCACGGGTGTCAAAAGGAGCCCCTTCAAAAATTTTTTTGGGACCGCAATCAGGGCAGATTGTGGTACATGTATTAAAGGATGAATAACATGGGTTGTTTTCCGAAGCGCCTGTGAATTGTTTCAAATAGTTGTTTAGCCATAATATTTTGTAGTCCTTGCTGATGGTTACGAGTCCCGCGCCAATGTTTTTTGTGATGGATTCAAGCTTGTCTCGCTCTTGTCTGAGCGCTTCTTCCATAGCTTTCCGTTCCGAAACGTCCCTAACAATTGATAGCAGGCAGTTTTTGTCTTTCAACTTCACGGACGCCACAGACAGTTCCATCGGAAACTCTGTCCCATCCTTCCGGAGCGCCGTGAACTCGAAGTGTTCTTTTGAAAATGAATTGTGCTTCAATTCTTCTAGTAGCGCTGCGTGATTCTTGCGTCCATGTAGCGGGATGACCAGTTCTGCCAGTTTTTTGTTTACTACTTCTTTTTCTGCGAAGCCGAAGGTTCTCTCTGCAGCGGGATTCCAGTAAATGACCTTGTCTTCTCCATCCACCAAAATGATGGCATCCATGGCAGAGGTACTGATGGCACGGAATCGTTCTTCGCTGTCTTTCAAGGATTGTTCCATCATTTTGCGTTCGGTTATTGGCAACACGAGCTCTAATGCGGACGTTACGTTTCCGTCTTTATCCTTGATCGGCGTGGCGATAAGCTGTATCCAGACGGTGGAGCCTTTTTCTCGGTCGAAAACCGTGTACTCGCGAGAGTCGAATTCTTTGCCCTCGAAAACCTTTTTTACGCCGCACTCGGGGCAAACGGTGTCTAAGTAGTTGTAGGTGGCGTAGCACGTTCTGCCTACTAAGTCTGGTATGCCTCTAATCCGTTTCATGACCTTGTTGGTCCAGAGAATGCGGTAGTCTTTGCTGGTTATAGTGAGTCCAACGCCTATGCTTTCTGTTATAGTTTCCAGTTTTTCGGTTTCTTGTCTCAGTTCATTCTCCATTTTTTTGCGCAGAGTAATGTCTGCGACTAAGGCAAGAGTACCTAAGAAGCTTCCTTCGTCATCTCTGATCTGAGCGGCAGCGATGCTTGTGTTGACGCGGGAGCCGTCTTTACGAATTAATTCATATTCAAAATTTCCTTTCATCCCTTGCTTGAACTGTGACAGAGACTGCGTGGCTTGTTCGACGTCAGCTTTGAATAGAAAATCGAATAGGCTTTTCCCGACTATTTCACTTTCAGCGTATCCCAACATCTCAGCCATTCGAGGATTAACAAAAACAGTGCGATAGTTGCTGTCCATCGCCCAAATGCCCTCTTGTGCAACGTTAACTAGTTGACGATATTGCGATTCGCTTTTCATTAAGGCATCTTGCACTTTTCTGATCTCTGTTATGTCGTGGAAAATGCAGTGGAGGAAGGGTTTGCCCGCTAATTCAACTGCTCTGGTGGTTACTAGAACATCTCTGATCTCGCCGTTTTTGGTGCGCTGTTTGGTCTCAAACTCGCCTCCTCCCTCCCTCACCATTCTGGCTACGTGCGTGCTTATTTCGTCAGCTGTCTCCTTTGCTTCAAAATCTGAAATGCGCAGTTTTGAAAACTCTTCTCTGGAATAGCCCAGCTGGGTGTGGGCTATGTCATTGAACTCGACGGGCTTTTCGGTTTGAGAGTCGATAACCAAGACGCCTAAAGGAGCTTCGTTAAATAATGCATGGTAACGTTGTTCCGCCTCTCTTAGTTTCTGCTCAGCTTTTTTCCTATCGGTGACGTCTTTTACTACTCCGGCCGCATTCCATTTACCGCATAACTTTATAGGTGAAATTGACAATTCAGCAGGGAATTCTGTGCCGTCCTTGCGGCGCCCGGCTAATTCAACGTTTCCAACTGTGAAATAGCCCATGCCTGTTTCAGTAAACACCTTTACGCTTGAGCTGATGCGTTCTTTTCCCTCTTTGCATATCGTATTTGGAACAACTAGTTTGTGTATATCTTTGCCAATTGCCTCTTCACTTCTGTAGCCGAATGTTTTTTCAGCAGCCGGGTTCCAGCAAGTAACCTTGGCTTTTTCATTAACTAAGATCATAGCATCCTTTGATTCTTGGAAAAGCTTCCTGTATTTCTCCTCAGATTCTTGGCATTGTTCGTCCATCTTTGCAATTTTTACTAATAGCTGTCCCTGAATCTGCCTTTTTTCTGTTATATCCCGTAGAATGATTAGGATAGCTGGTTCTCCAAAGTAATCGATTCTATTGCCTTTTGGCTCAAAGTATCTAGTTTCTCCATTTACGAGAACGGGAATGTCGTAATTCTCGATTTCTTTGCCTTTAATTCTTTTCTGGAGCTGATTTTTAACAAATATCTTTGTTTTTTCATCAATAATCTTTAGGTCTTCAATATGATTGCCTATTAATTCCTCAACCGCTAGTCCAAAAAGAATGCTTGCGGTTTTGTTAGCAGCCAGCACAACACCTTCTTGATTAAAGACCACAATAGAGTCTGAAACGAAGTTTAGTAGCTCTTGAAAGTTATCTTTAAATGCGTTGCTTTTGCTTTTCCTCTGCATTAACCCAGACCTCTAATTTTCCCGTTTTCCCTTTACCTTCATAGCATAGCCTCAAGAGCTCAACATATTGCCTAAGCGTAAAATCGGGAACAAGCCAACTTGGACCGCCCCACTCGTAAAAGCAAGTGATTTTTTCATGAAGCTTCTTCATGATCAGTATCTCCAAATGTTTGGCGGCCACGCCGAAAATTCGTTCAAGTGCATCTGAAAAATCATCTATCCTGTAAGGAATATCTTGCTTGGGAATGATGAATTTGTGCTCCAAGTGAAAGTAAATTGACGTTTTTACGCTTTCTCCTAAAGTTGAAAAGGCTTCATCCACAGCCTCTAGTAGAACGATTTCGAATTTTTTACGTCCGTCATTCCTATTCAATTGTTCATCACAGCGGCTGCCTTTTCTTTCGTCACAGATAGGTTGTGAACCCATTTTTGTAGGGTCACTAATTCTAAAACGCGAGAAAGAAAGTAAAGCGTTATGAATTTCTAATTATTACCGTCAATCATTAGTAATGATTTTTAATTTTGATGTATTGTTTATTGGTATTTCTGCAATAAGCTGTAAAAAGCAAGTGGGGTTGAAATCTCAAATAAGCGATTCTTTTCATAAATCTGTCTCGTAAATTAGTAACCCTTAGTTTGCTTGTTTTAGCATTCGAATGGTCCCAAAAAATGGGCAGAGTATAGCTATTGCAGGAAAAGGAAATAAACCCCAGAGCAGTTTCCTCTACATCGCTCCAGGGTCCTAGTCTGTTGTATGGGGCCGTCGTCTAGCTTGGATTAGGATACATGCCTGGGGCGTATGCGATCCTGGGTTCAAATCCCAGCGGCCTCACCAAATTCCCAGCGGCCCCTAGGGCGATGTCAGTCATCATTTTCGTCTCCTAAAGATTTTGACTTCTCCAAACTCACATACGTATTCGAATCCTGCCGCGATTAGCTTCTGGGCATCCTCAACGGTTTTTGCGGTGGCTGAGTGGAATTCGTCGTTTTTGAAGGCGATGAGTTGCGTGTATAGGAAGGGTGTTTTGGATGTTTTGTGGCCAAGGATTTTCATGACGTGCAGGATGCCTTTGGTTTTTTCGTATTCGGTTGTTGCTTTCCAGTGGCGTAGGGTGTGAAAGTGGATTTTGAGTATGTGGTCGTTCTTTAGTTTGTTGGCAACATTTTTTCTTTGTTTGCGGAAGGCTCTTGCGAAGTGAATATGGTTGCACCCGAAGGGTTCCTCTTTATAATTCTATTAACTGAAACACTCTTTCGCCCCTTTGATTAGTAAGAACCAAACCGCGCTCCACGTTAGGGACTGCCTCAGGGACTGGCTCTCCAAACTTTAACGCTAAGTGAAAAGCCACATCATCAACTGTAGCCAGACAAACAGACTCTCCTTTAAGCCCGTCAAAGAAAGCTTGTTCTTGAACAAACTGACGAGCAGCTTGCCATTGATTGCGAATCTCTTGAGATTTAGGGTTTCTTCTACCTCGCTTATTTGCCATGCTTAGAAAACCGCACTCCCGACTTTTGGGTGAAGGGGGCGAAACTGAAAATAGCCTGGAGCTAGCGCTCGCCCAAATATCGAGCGCAGTCGATATAGGCTTACACTTAAAAAACTATCTACTAGGCAGGTAAAGACTATCTTTTTATCTTTGGTTCAGTTCTTATTTCTTTTAGCCGAGATGTAAGCTTTTGATCATTGATGTTTTCAACCATTTTTACCCCAAAGATTACTTGGACGCGCTACCCAAGCCTTTTCCCGAGGTCGTAACTTGGATTTCCTCAAATAATCTCTCTGTGGCGGGGAGAGGAAAGGCAATAACCGACTTGGATTATCGAATAAGCCAGATGGACAAGTTCGGAATCGATAAACAAATTCTGTCTCTTCCTCAACCAACTCTAGATGATCTGCCCTCAAACATTCCAGTACAGGAATTTAACAGGATATACAGAGCAGCCAATGACGGCGTTGCGAAGATTGCAGAGGATTCGCGTGGGCGTTTTAAGGGAATAGCAACGGTTTCTCTTCTTGACGTGGAAGAGGCTGTTGACGAAGTTGAAAGATCAGTGAAAGACCTTGGATTGCTTGGTGTCCAAGTGCTTTCAAACGTGCGGGGAAAATCGCTCGATTCGCCAGAGTTTGAGCCACTGTACGCCAAGGTCAGTCATCTTGGTTGCGGATTGTGGATTCATCCATCGAACATCAGGACAATCTATGATTGGATGAATGACGAGTACAACATGAACATGATGATGGGTTGGGGTATAGATACTGCTCTTGCAACGGTTCGAATTTTCAGAAGCGGAATCTTGGAAAGACATCCTGACCTAAAAATAATAACACACCATTTGGGAACTCTTATTCCGCTAATGGCAGGGCGAATTAACGGCTTCGTGATGGGCCAGGGCAAGAATGGTATTCCTCCTCCGCCGCTAAAAAAGACGCCCATTGAATACCTTAAAATGTTTTATGTTGACACTGCGGAAGGAATGTGGAAACCAGCCATGGATCTTGCTTACAGCTTCTATGGTTCTTCCCACATGCTTTTTGGCACCGACTACCCTTGGGGCGATACACCCAAGATCATCGCCAACATAAAAGCACTCAATATCACCGAAGAAGAGAAAAAGATGATACTGGGCGAAAACGCCTCAAAACTCTTTAAAGATGCAAATTAGCTTTCTTAAATTTAAAAAAGCAATGTGCGGCACTTTCTATAGCGCGGCTATTAGGCAGAAAAGATCAAGGAACGAATATGTGGAGCTTCACTTTGAAGATGTTTTCTTTTGTTTCTTTAAATGAGAAAGGAGCGGTAATTTAGCTTTTATGAAAGTTGAAGGTCGTTGGAAAGTATTTTGGAGTCTTCATTAGGATGACTGATATAGAGACTGTTAAGGGATGTAAGCTAAGTTTTTCGTGTTACACTTTGGTTTTGAGTTCTACCCTGATGCTGTACACTATGAAGGCAAATGAACCGATGATTGTGGCTATTGAAGCTACATCAATTATTATTCCAAACATATTTTCACCTTTTTATTTTATACTTAGTTAATTGCCCAGCTAAATATAAATGTAATTGTGATTTGTTCATAATTTTTCATAAAAGTTAGACAGCCGTCTAAATTAAAACAGAAAATTTATATGCAATAAAATTAAATAGTGTTACGTTTAAACAAAAACCGAGTGAAAAAGAAAAACACAAAGAGGTAAAAAAAAATGAAAGCCTATATACTCTTAAGCACCAAACCAGGCACATCATTGGAAGTCGTTAAGAGAATAAAAGAAAAAGTAAAAGAGACCATCATTGCCGACGCCATCTTCGGCCGATACGACGCAATAATAGGTTTAGAAGCCCCAGCGCTTGAAGAAATAAACCAAGTGGTTTATAAAATAATCGAAAAAGATCCCAACGTAATCCGCACCGAAACTTCCATCGTTCTGTCACCAATGTAGCTTCTTATGCAGAAGCTGAAAGTTCCTCAATCATTTTTTTGATTTTTTTAGAAGTAGTGACTTCAAGAAGAAAGATACAGGTGATGGTTCCCAAAAAAATAAACTGCTAAATTAAACAGGTGCGGATGCTGGCAGGTTGGTTTCTTCGATGCATTTTGGTCCTTTGTGAGCTTTAAGGACAATCGAGCTTACGGTGCTTTTTACACCTTTTATTTTCATGATCTTGTTCTTGAGGATGTCTCGAAATTCTTCTATGTCAGCAGCTGAAACCAAAGTTACGATGTCAAATTCGCCGGTAACTTCGTATAATTCTTCGAGGTGTTCCAATTGGGCAAGCGAGGCTAACACGGTATCCATCTCTGGAGATTCAACAAATATGTCCACAAATGCAAGTAGTTTCGGCATACAGGTCGTCTTGCCTTATTGAACACGAGTTCGATGTATTTATACTTTATCTTGCCATACAAACAGCAATTCCATTTATTACTCAACAATTGTATCATGAAATACTTTAGGACTGGAAATTTGTTTAAAATAGACTGCTGTGGGCGTTTTGGAAAATATCATCAGGTTATGTCGAGATGCTTCATCAGACGCTAACTATTATCCCGAAAATCCGCTATAGATGGCAGGATATTCTTTTATGAGCACCAGATTGATTCGCAAGACGTTTACGTATGGGCTGCCAAAGATCCAAAGCGTTCCCTCCTGATTCTGGTTCACTATATTTGTTAACGAATCGACAGGAATCCCGGTTGCATTGCTTATTCGGGGTATCTGTGAATATGCTTGCTGAAGCGTAATGTCAGGGTCCACGCCTGACGCTGACTGTGACTCGTTTCTTTCCTGGAAGAAAATGGGCAAGGTGAAGTTTTGAGCTATAAGATTTGATCCGACAGCTTGCCCGTTGAGCTGGACGATTTCGCCGTTCGCTTGGTAGGGAAAGAAAACTTGGCCTATACCCGTGATTAATAGTGGGAAAAATAGTCCGCAAATCAACAGCGAAACCACTGCTAATCCTATAATCGGTCTTAGGTTCTTTAGGTTCCATTTTTCTTTTTGTTCAGTTGTCATAGTTATTGCTTCCTAAACGTGAAATACTCCCACAAGGAGCAGATCTATCAGTTTGATTCCTACGAATGGCACGATGACGCCGCCTACCCCGTAGATTAAGGTGTTCTTGAGGAAAAGCGTCATGGTGCTGGTGGGTTTAAATGCGATTCCGCGCATGGCAAGAGGAATCAAAAGCGGTATGATAATAGCGTTGAATATTAAAGCGGACAAGACTGCACTTTTCAAGCCAAGGTGCAGAATGTTCAAAGCTGCCAGTTGAGGTATAGCAGCGGCAAACAGAACAGGCATGATTGCAAAGTACTTAGCTACATCGTTAGCTATGCTAAAAGCGGTGACGGCGCCTCGGGTCATTAATAGTTGCTTGCCAAGCATGACGACATCAATTATTTTTGCGGGATTTGATTCAAGGTCAACCATGTTTGCTGCCTCCTTAGCAGCTTCTGTGCCAGAGTTCATAGCCAAACCTACATCTGCAGCAGAAAGTGCTGGGGCATCATTAGTTCCATCGCCAATCATTGCGACAATTCTGCCTTCAGCTTGCTCCTTCTTGGCGATGTTGTACTTGTCCTCGGGCTTGGCCTGCGCCACATACTCGTCGATTCCAACCTCTGATGCAATACTTTTTGCAGTAAGTGGTTGGTCTCCAGTTATCATGACTGGGCGTATTCCCATGACTTTAAGATCGTGAATTTTTTCTTTTATGCCTTCTTTGAGGACGTCTTTCAGTCTGATTATTCCGATGGCTTCGCGGTTTCTTGCGATGGCTATAGGTGTTTCGCCCTCTGCAGATATTCCTTCTATGATGAGGTCATAGTTTGGAGGGACGGAAGCTACAATTTTTTTGATGGCTTCTGGAGCGCCTTTGACGATTTCAATTTCAGGTTCGATTCTTGAGGCAACGCCTGGTTCGGATACTGTTGAGGATTTTCTTCTGATTCTCAGTCGGTCTCGTCCTGATTTGTCACCTTTTGGAAGCGTTAAGCCCATGTGAGTTATTTTCACTCCGCTCGTGCGGGTGCTGGCTGAGAACGGGTAAGTTTCTGAAAGTGCGAGAGAGTTCAGTTCTTTTGGTATGAAACCTTTCTCATATGCGAGCCTGAGTATGCTGCGTCCTTCTGGAGTATCATCATGCCATGAAGAAAGGAATGCTGCTTCCCCTACTTCTTCTTCTGTAAATCCTTCCAATGGTACGAACTTTATAGCTTGCCTGTTGCCCACCGTAATGGTGCCTGTCTTGTCGAGGAGAACGACGTCTGCGTCGCCAGCGGTTTCTATAGCTTTACCGGACTTTGCAATTATTTTACTCTTGTATAGTCTGGACATTCCGGAAAGTCCGATTGCTGGAAGCAGAGCTCCTATGGTTGTGGGGAGGAGGCAAACGTAGAGTGCGATTAGCACGGAGAGGTCAGCGTCCAGACCCAGCGTGATCGACATGCCTAGCAAAGCAACTATTATAATGGTGAAGATGGCGGTCAATCCAATCAGCACAATGGTTATTGCAACTTCGTTGGGCGTCTTTGGCCTCTTAGCCGATTCAACCATCTTTATCATTTGGTCGATGAAGGTCTCTCCAGGGTTCGTCGTTACTTTTGCAGTTAGAGTGTCGCTAACCACTCGCGATCCACCGATAAGCGAGTCTCCAGGCGCCTTCCGAACTGGGGCTGATTCACCCGTGACAAGCGACTCGTCAACCATGGCAATTCCTTCAAGTATATCAGCGTCTAGGGGAACGATGTCGCCTTTTTCGATAAGGATAAGATCATCTTTTCGGAGTTCAGTCGATTTTACGGCAACTATCTTTCTCGTCCATTCTTCTGTTACAATTTTTTTTGCGGGCACCTCTGTTTCCAATTTCCGTAAGGCGCCAGCTGTGCTTTTTGCTTGTTGCTCTGCAAGAGCATCGGAGAGTGTGCTGAACCAAACTGTAATGATGAGAATTGCGGCGACTTCAACATAGAAGACTCGCAGCCCGGAACTGGCTACCGGCCCGAAAGCCTGTGGAACGATAGCCATTGCTACCACAATAAAGAACGTGATTTCAACGATCAGCATCACTAGATTTTTGAGCAGTGATTTAGGGCTTAAACGGACTACCGAATCGACCAGCACTTTTCTAGAGAAAGCTGACCTCATTCCTCCAGAGGCGGATTCGTTACTTTTTGTCGGCGCTAAAGTTTTCTTATTATCAGAAGCCATTCTTTAACCCCCCGAAGAATGATGAAATTGGTCCCAGCGCCAAGAACGGGAAGAACGCTAATACTACGAGTATAAGGATGCTGCCGACTAGAACTATAGTGAATAATAGGCTGTCGGTTTTGAGCCCCGAGGTGGTGCCGGTTCGTTTTCGTCCAATCATAGAGCCTGACAATGCAAGCAAGATTACAATTGGACCAAAGCGTCCTATTAACATGACGATAGCGGTAGCTATGTTAAAGAACGGGGTGTTTCCTTGGGCGCCTAGAAAATCGGAACCGTTGTTCGCCGCCGCTGACGTGAATTCCCACAGGATTTGCGTGTAACCCACAGAGTTTCCACTGACTCCAATGGCTGCCGCTGCGCCCGAAGCATAAGCGATTACTGTGGGTATTAGTATGATAATGGGGTGGATTAGGAAAGCCACCATGACAAGCTTTACGTCACGGCCAGTGATCTTGATTCCCAAGTATTCAGGAGTCCTTCCAGACATTAGCCCAACGATGAAGACGGTAATTATTACGAACATTACCATGTACATCATTCCTACTCCTTTCCCGCCTGGGATTGACTGAATGAACATGCCCATGAAACCAGATGTTATTGCCAGAGGATGCATTCCAGCTAAGGCGGAGTTTAATGACCCTGTTGTGGCAACAGTTGTAGTGACGGTCCAGAAAGTGGACATGAAACCGCCAAACCTCGTTTCAATCCCTGGAGCCACCAAGGGGATAGCTGGAATAAATGCTAGGGATAGGTTTATTCCGAAGAGAATGTAAGCGCCCCACAAAAGCGGTCTGGATTCGCTTTTTTTGCCTATCATTTCTCCGAAAACGAAGAGCAACGCTGTGGGAAGCAGAAGCATTAGAGAGATCATGATAATGTTCGTGTAGGGGGAAGGATTCATGAAGGGATAGGCAGCGTTTGCACCATAGAATCCGCCGCCGTTTGTGCCTAGTTGCATTATGCCGTCTAGAGAAGCGACTGGTCCGACTAGAATTGATTGTGTGGCTCCTTCTATGGTCTTTACTGTGGTGTAGCCGGTGAGGGTTTGGGGTACACCCAAAGCGAGAAGTATAATTGAGGCTACAAAGCAGAGTGGCAGGAAAATTCTTGTAATGGATCTAGTGAAGTCAACGTAGAAGTTGCCCATGTCTTTGGAGCCAACGATTAATCCTCGGATAAATGCGATTCCCATGCATAGTCCTGTGATTGCGGAGGTAAATTGAAGCCACTGGAGGACGCCTATTTGACTAAGATAAGAAAAAGCAGCTTCGCCGTTATAGTGCTGCAGGTCAGTATTTGTCACGAAAGAGACTACCTGCATAAAGGCAAGGTCCGGATGTATACCGGGAAAACCCATGGGGTTAAGGGGCAAGCTGCCTTGGAAGACAAGGATTAGAAAACCAATAACCATCATAACAACGTTTACTAACAAGCCCGAAAGGAAGTACTGCTTCCAACCCATCACCTGTTCTGTGTTTACACCGATGATTTTGTAAATGAAGTTCTCGATGGGATTTAGTATTTTATCTAAACGGCTTGGTTTTCGTTTAAAGACTCCAACAATATAGGGCGCTATAAGTTTCGCTAAAACTATTGTTACTCCAAGTATAAGGATGACTGTCAGCGCCTGAACTGCATTGATCAATTATTTCGAAACTCCAGATAACATTCGTGCTCACTATGGCTCCTTTCCACTCCTTTCTATTTTGCTACTGAAGTATTAGCTTTTACGGCTAAACATCTTGGTCCTTTGTGAGGTTGCAAAATTATCGTTGTTATAGTGCTCTTTATGCCTTTAATCTTCATTATTTTCTTCTGCAGGACATCCCTGAACTCTTCAAGGCAAGATGCAGAAACTAATGAAACTATGTCGTATTCTCCGGCTACCTCGTAGATTTCTTCGATGTTGGTAAGTTCTGCGAGAGCCGTCAATACTTGGTCTTTTTGGGGCGGCTCCACGAATATATTAACAGATGCTAATAATCGGTTCATAACTAGACTATCCTTTCCGCTAAGGGAACGATCGCTACCGTTGACTCCGTTTCGTCTCTACGGTCATTTTGCAACGAACATTCAGTACACACACTTTTCATATAAATCACCATATAATAACCCGCTAATCCTGCGTTTTTACGACTTATGAAATCCCTTCAGCTTTTGCCCGCTTCTTAATCGAAAAGCTTCGATTTAGGAAAGCGGAAACCGCTGAGGCTGCTGAGCCAGTTCTCATCCAGAACGGGGCTGTAAAGCTCTGCAATCTTTTTTCTCCTTGACTTTCATATCCATAACATCTTCAACATATAAAGCTATTTATGATTTGTACATAATTTTTCAGAAAAATTGGACTAATTTACATGAAAATGTCTAATAATTGAAAACATGAGCGCATCCAAAACATAAAGTCAGGAAAACATGTTGAAACAACACATCTTCCAAACTGCGCAGGTTCTCACGAACAGAAATGGAGCCGACTTAAATGCGGATTGAAATAAAGAAAAATTTAAGAAAAAGAAGGTCAAACAAATTTGACCCAGTCTAATTGGCCCGAAATTCTTCCATGCTATACTTTCTGTTTTTGTCCTCCGCAGTTTCTTTGCCTGGGAAGGGGAAGATTCTTGATTCTTTGCTTCTTGAGTTCAGAGCGAAGTATCCAAGTCCTATGGCCATCCATATCGCAGTTGCTGCTATTGCAATGAACCCTGCCAATTGTGTGGCGCCTCCACCTATTACGGCTAGCCAGATAAGCGTTACCATCATGACTACGTTGGCGGCTAAACCAGCGATTGGAATTATGTATTTGGTCAGGATTGAGCGACGTTCTCGAGAAAGCGCATAGACTGCAATGAGACATGTGACACCATACAGCAGGAAAGTTCCGAAGTTGGACAGATACGTGATTGCACTCAAGTTTGTTAACGACAGGACACCGAAGGCACCTATTCCAGCTGACACAGCAGTCATCACCCATATGCCGATGGCAGGAGTACCGTATCTTGGGTTGAGTTTTCCGAGCGGTTCAGGGACCTCAGTATCGCGGCTGATTGCATACGTGACTCTTACGCCCGTGTTCATGCATGATAGAGTTGTACCTAGTATTGCCGTTGCGACGACCGCAGCTACGACAAGCATAATGATGAAGCCGCCACCGCCAAACAACCCGTTAATTGATTGAATTATCATATCGCCTATTGGGGAGTTGGAAGCTGCTGCCGCTCCAAATGTGTACTTTGAGTTAATCCATGCCTGCATGCCATAGAACTCTAGCAGATAGCAAAATGCGCCTTGAATGACGAGTGAGAGAATAATTGCCTTTGGAACATCTTTTGGATTTTTCGCTTCACCGGTCAATGCAGTTACGGATTCGAAGCCGACTAGCACGAGTATGGCGATGGTTGCTTGAAATAGCATGTGGCTTGCACTGCTCGGTATTAGCACGCTAACAGGGTTTGAGAAGTAGAATTTCACGTGGTCAGGGTTTAAGAAGCGATAAGCCAGCGCAACACCTGTCACACCAATAAGCATGCCAATTTGCGCTATGTTGATCATAAGGTTTGTTCGCGTGGAGCCGTTGATTCCTCTGAAAGCTATGAAACCTACAAGAACAGCGAACGCAACTACGATTGCAACTTCGGTTAGCGGAGCTATTACTATGCCGACTGTCGACAGAATGTATGTTATGAAGAAACCCATCATTCCCACCATGACACCTGGATAAACCCAATAGTACAGATGGGAAAGCCAACCAACAATAAACTTGGCGTTTCTAGCAGTCTTGTTGCTGCTGCCTCTGTCAAGCAAAGCACGTTGAGCAAAGTAGTATGAGCTGCCTGCACCAGCGTCCGGGTAACGGCGAGATAGCCATGAGTAGGAAGCGGCAGTCAAGAAAGACAGTATCAATGCTAGGAACAGACCGGTCCATATGTCCGGAGCTGTGGAGACTCCTGAAGGGTCTACCTGAGCAGCTTGTAATTCGTAAGTAAGCCAGAGAAATGCACCGGGCGCTATTAACGCCATGGCGTTGATGGTTAGCCCACTGAGGGATAAGGTTTTCTTCATCTGAGGGGGTGCGCTTTGTTCGCTAGACACTACGTTTCCCTCGAAATTCTTTTTTGAAAGATACTGTGGGGTTGTCCTCGAGCGTCTATGATAATCAGTTCTTCAATGTTCTGTCTGGTTTTTGAAGCTTTTTTCAATAGTAACACCAATTTAATTTTACCAATTGATATGTTCAGAGAAATATAAACATAGTTAATATTTGTTCATAACTTTTATGAAATACTGGACTGGTTTCCAATAATATTCTTTGAACATAGACAAATGAAACCTACAAGAAATAAAAAAAGAATTCAAGCCACTTCACTAAATCCAATCCTTTAGATTTAGCTTTCAACCAGCAATAACACCAGGTCCTTTTTAGCTCTTCAAGGGTTCTAGCCTTTTTCCACTTTTTTTATCATTTTACACCTTTTCCAGCCGCAACCTGCAATCAATTCAACCCCTAAACCAGAAAAGCAACCTAAAACAAGCCCTGAACACAAACCGTCACCTATAGACCTACCCTACTATTTGTGGCAAAAATCAACTAAAAATAGCAACAAAAAGCTGCCATGCTAAAGCGTTACTGCAAATACCGAACTAAAAAAACCAGCCAACAAACACCAAGCAACACACCCCCTAAACCGCTAAACCATAAAACAACAGACATTAAATGGAGCCTATAATTAACCCTATTGTGAAGCTTATTAGAGGCGCGATTACCCAGCTTAACGCTATCAGCAGGAACGGCTTGAGCGATACGAACTTGGATTTGTAAGATATGCCTGTTCCGAAAACTGCCGCCGCGAGGGCTTGCGTGTTGGAAAGTGGAATATTTAAAATCGTAGCTGCCTCTACGAGAACTGTTGAAACCACAAGTGTCGCCGTCGCGTTTGGGTACCGCATGAGAAAAAGCTCTTGAGCAACCCTACGAATCTCGCCGGCACTCAAATACAACGTTCCGATAAATATTGCGACGATTGCGGCTATAATGGTTGTTATATTGAAACCGCCTGTGGCAACTATCAACCCAAGGGTATTTGCCCCTAGAACATATGAAGTAGAAAATGCTAAAACAATAAGCAAGATTTTGTAGGTTTGTAGTCTTCGCCAAATGTTTTCAGGCCAGCGCCTATTGAGGATTCTGATGAGGTAAAAAGCAAAAACTATAGCAATTAGGGGTGCCGCAACCCACATGGCAACTACCTCAGCTACGTAAGCACTGTTTGTAAGTGTACCACTTGCAATGGATAAGCCTGCGAGCAAACCGACAAGCGACATGCTAAGAGACATCGGCACTCTAATTAAGTCGGCAGCAACAAAAATTATTATCGCCACCAGCAAAGCTTCCGCCCGAAACTGCAAAGCCACATTTGGCAGCAGTACATTTACTGTTTTTGTCATTCCCATGCCTTGGGCAACAAGTCCCAGCGAAAACCCTGCAGCGCCCAGTAGCATGCCAAATCGTTTACTTATGATTCTTGAGCCTACGGCGGGACCAACGCATGCGGATAGGTTGTTGCCTGAAACTAACATTACCGCGATGAAAGTTAATACGAGAATAACGATTGAAAGCCACAGCATGCCATGTCACTTAAGGATGGAAGTAACCACGGAGACAATCAGGTCAGAGAAGTCCTCGCAAGAATCAAGTATGTCGTCGCATTTGTGCAAAAGTTCAGAATAATGATAGAACTGTAAGTAATACAGTCTCGGCGTTATACTATATAGCCTGTCAAATCCCGCGTCCTTTACGTCATCGCCCTGCTCTTCTAAGGCTTCAATTTCTTTGCGCAACTCCAAAATCTCCGTAACGTTGGATGAAGAGAGCGCCTGCTTGAGCTTCAAGAGAGCTTTTTCCGCGAGGGCAAGAATGTTCTCATACACAGAGTCCCAATCAGCATGCTGCAATTCGAAACCTGATGAGTATGCTTTCGCCATTCGATGTAATTCCCTGCTCAGGTAATAATACAGGTCAACTATGTCGTCAGCAAACTGGACGCCTTCAAGAAGGCTATCTATTATGTTGGGACTGATAGCGCCGCTTGTAATTTCTTCACTTATTCTGAAGGCTATTTCATCAGATTTTTTCTCAAGCGACTGCATCGCATGCATGGCTTCAGTTAACTCTTTTTCTTTGTAATCTTCTTTGAACATGTTTAATACAAGAGTGTTGGCTTCTATAGCGATGGCGATTATTTGTGTAAGCTCGATGAAAATGTTTTTTTCACCTACAACCAAGATACCTTTAAGGCTTTTCAACTCAAACACCCGCCCTCAATTTCAAGTGCAGTAATACTTGCTCAGCAATATTAAGTATTTACAATTTTCTGCAATTTTGTTTGTAGCAACGAGGTTAACGATGAATCTGATAACGGTATGAGCTTTGAACAATTCAGGAAGCGGGATTCAATCAAATAACTTTGCTGTATTCTTTTACAGCGTTCAAAGCAATCAGCGTAGTGGTTCTCTTTATGAAGCGCTCAGTTAGCAGTTTTTTCAAATAACCATTAAGGCTTGCATTGTCTCGGAACTTGGCGAAGACGATTGCATCATATTCTCCGGTTATGTCATAGACGGATAAGACGTTGCTTTCTTTGGCAATTTCGTTTTCGACTTCAATAATATGCCCGCCTTCAACCTGAATCATGATGATTGCGGTCAAGGCATAACCCATCTTAGCTGCATCGACAACGGGTACGTATCCAAGAATTATGCCTTCACGCTCTAGACTGCCGAGGCGATTATGCAGAACGTTTGGGGTTATTCCAACTCTTTGAGCTAGCTTACGCAAACTTACGCGTGAATCTTCTTCCAATGCTCGTATGATTTGCAGATCAATGGCGTCCAATTTTTTCGTTGGGCTTTTACTCAGTTTTAAGCCCAAACTTCTCACACCCTAAGGGTTCACTTGACGTTTGTTTAGTAAAACAAGATATATATAAACATAACCGCATAAAAATTGAAATATTGTAAACAATGGTAAGAATCAAAACCACTTAAATAGACAATCGATACATGAACAATTCACAAATGTACATTGATTGTGAAAGGCGAAAAGGGCCTATTGCCAGATAGGACAGCAATCTATTGGACGAATCCTTCATTAGCCAAGATTACATAACTATGTAACGTTTATTTGGATGTACCAATAATTTAATCCTATTGCTAAGTAGCTGATATATTCATCTATAGAAAAATAACCTGTTTGACACGGATGATTTCCAAATGGCAAATAATTGTGTGGACGTACTCTTAACAGCTGACAGAACACTAATGAGCAATTACCATGGCAATGAATTCCTGGGCTTTGGTACGTGCGCTCCTTCCAACTTCATCCCTGATGTCTTGTACAGTTACCTGTTTTTCCCACCGATAGGGACAAGCAATGGGTTGCCAACTGCTGCACCTTATGGCTTAAGAAAAATCGAGGCTCAACTGCTTAAAGAAGGCTTTAACGTTTTAACAATTAGCCCACAGCATCTTCGAAAGCACATTAAAAATGCGAAGGTTCTCGGTATTCACGTCATGGATCCCTTTGGTTTCGGTCCAGCATCAACCACACTAGCATCTGTTTTTAAGAAAGAGCCGTTCTTGGCAAGGCACTTCCATGCTTTAGTAACCAGTCCTGTTGTCAGAGAAGCAAAAAAGAACGGTTTAAAAGTGATAGTAGGTGGCCCAGGTGCATGGCAGTTTAGTTATCGACCTCAGCTCGTTGAAAAAAAAGCAATAGATTGCGTTGTAGAGGGAGAAGCGGAAAACGTTATCGGAAAAATCATCAAAGCAGCCATGAGCGGCGAGGAACTACCAGCGCATTACGAGGTCTCATCTAAAGATGCGCCTAAATTGGACGATATACCAGACATTGTTCAGCCTTCAGTTAATGGTCTAATTGAAATTGGAAGAGGCTGTTGCAGGGGATGCGAATTCTGTAATGTTACACTCAGACCCCTACGTTGGTATCCCCTTGATAAAATCGTGCGGGAATTAACAGTCAACGTTGAGGTCGGTAAACAGCGTGTTATCTGCTTGCACTCGGAAGACGTCATGCTGTATGGTTCCCCGAACGCAGTGCCCAATGACGAAAAGCTGCTAAAACTTCACGAAGTAGTCATGAGCAAGGTCCAAACCATAAGTTGGAGCCACTGTTCCTTAGCTGCTGTAGCTTCAAAACCAAAGCTCGTCTCCAAACTCTCAGAAATCATACTTCAAAAGCAAGCATGGTGGGGAGCAGAAATCGGCATCGAAACAGGCTCAGCTGAACTTGCCAAAAAAATCATGCCAGCTAAAGCGCTTCCGTTTAAGCCCGAAGAATGGCCCATGGTTGCTCGGCAAGGCTTGGGAATAATGCATGATCACAAGTTGATTCCAGCCGGAACTCTAATCGTTGGACTTCCTGAAGAAACTGAGGACGATATCATAAAAACGATGGAGCTTATAGACGACGTTAAAGATTGCCGAAGCCTCATTGTGCCCTTATTCTTCGTTCCTCTGGGGAGATTGAAAAACAAAGACTGGTTCACACAAACAGGAATGAATGAACTCCACAAGCAACTAATGTTCCAATGCGCCGAACACAGCATCCGCTGGGTTGACAATCTTTTAGACATGTCCTTCATGGATAAGGGGTATCGAGTTGCCCTGAAAGAATTTTACAAGGTCTTCGCAGGAATAGCAAAACGGCAATTAAGACACGCTGAAATTACAGAGCTACAGTGAAAAACCTTTGATTTTTCTTTGCTAACTTTCCCGCTATTTTTATCTTGCAACTTGGTTTACTTCGTAGTAACCTTATTACTTTCATTTTGATTCAGTAAAGTTGAGGTAATGAAATTGCCAAAAAATTCAAGTGCAAAAGAAGACTGCAAGATAACCGTTAGCAAGGATGGGCCATATTTGGTTTCTGGAGGCATTCCTTTGTTTAGCATGACAATAAAATGCGACTTACAAGGGACCCCAGCCAAATGGGTCATAGGAAAAAACTTGAAGACTACAGAAAACTATGCCTTATGCCGGTGCGGTCAATCCAATAACAAGCCATTTTGCGATAGCACTCATTTGAAAGTAAATTTTGATGGAACAGAAACAAGCACAAATGAGCCTTTCGAGAATGCAGCAAAAATAATTGATGGTCCAGAATTAAAGTTAAAGGATGCAGAGATACTCTGTGCTTCGGCACGTTTTTGCCATCGAGGCGGCGATATCTGGGATGTAATTCCCAAATCAGACGACCCGAAAGCCAAGAAAAACGCGATAGAAAATGCTTGCGATTGTCCCTCAGGCAGGCTTGTAGTTTTAGATAAGAAAACTGGCATGACAATTGAGCCTGTTTTAGCCAAGTCGATTGGCATAATTGAGGATCCGAGTATAGGCGTCGGTGGACCATTTTGGGTTCGTGGTGGAATCCCAGTCTACTCTGCGGACGGAAAACTCTATGAGGTGCGAAATCGCGTGACTCTTTGCCGCTGCGGAAAATCCTCAAATAAACCGTTTTGTGACAGCAGTCACTATCCAGAAGAGGACAGAGAGAGGTGAAAGAGAATGGATAAGAAAAAGCAGGAGCAAGCCGAAGAAAATATTGATGGTATTTTGGAGGCTAAAGAGAAAGCCTTTGTCCTCTTTTATGCTTCATGGTGCCCATTTTCCCAAATGTTTGTACCAATATTTGAGGAGTACGCGAAAGCCAACCCGCATGAATGCATAAGCGTGGTAGTCGATGACAAACCAGACCTATGCGAGAAATACTCAATCGAATACTACCCAACTGTGATTCTTTTCAAAAAAGGAAAAGTGCACAAAAGACTTGATGCCACGCCGGGAGCGGGATTAACCAAGAAGCAACTGATAGAACTCACCAAAAATCCATAAATCATGCGGTAGCCTAAAATAGTCTCTTGAATTCCAAGCGTGCCCGCTACTTATTTTGGTGAACACCTGTTTGTACGATTACCAACAGCATTCATGGCTTAAAACGTTGAAAAAGCAAGTGTTATACCTACAATGCGTGAGAGAAAGGTAAGTAAAAGTATAACCCGTATTTTTCTTGACCTTGTTATTTTGAGGTTTATTTCCATTTAGTTAGTATTTCTTCTCTTTGGAAGGTTGCTTTGCTTAGGTAGAACAGTGCGATGTCTACGACGGCTAATACTGCGGACACGATTAAGGCGAGCAAGCTAATGGGGATTATTGTGATTTGGACTGCAAAAACTAACAGGAGCAACAGGGGGATAACTACAAGTGTCCCTAATTGCTGAGCTGCACGTATATCGTTTACCTTGGAAGATATGATGATGTTGGCTTCGACACTTAAGACGCAGGCTAAAGGCGCCATCACACCAAGTATTAATGCCAAATCTGTGTTCGGAAGCAAGAAAAACCCGAGTTTAATGTAGGACCAAACATCCATGATTGTTATGAATATCGCTGCGCCGATGTAAGTTACTCCTATGGTGGGTAGGAAGGTGGCTAAGCTTTTGCCCAACAGCAGCTCGCCATCCGTCGTCGGAGTAGCCAATAAGGGTTCAAGGCTTTTTTCGATTTTTTCGCCTACAATACTGTACGAACCCATTATCGAAGGGAGAATCACAGGTATAAGAGCAAAATATGTCGAACCTGTATTTGCGAGTATATTAGCAACATTAATGAATTGAGCTTGCGTAAGCTGGGACGCTTCAGTTCCTAAAATAAGTATGAAAATAATCGGAAGCACCACGCCGAATATGAAGGGTAGAGCAACTAAGGAGTAGAGGATGTACTTGTTTTTCTTGAATACACTCAAGTCTTTTGAAGTTACTATCCATGACTTCCATAATCTCATTGCGCCGGCGCCTCCCGAATTAATTTCAAGTAGACATCTTCAAGCGTGGACCGCAGCTCCGTGACGTATTGGATGTTGCCGCCCGCAGCTACAATCGCTCGCACCAACTCAGGATTATCTCTCTCTGGATTATCCATGTCAAGAATTAACTTGTTGTCGCTGGTTTTCAGGTTCTTCACTGCACTCAGCCCCCTAACGGCGGCTAAAACCGCGCTGGTGACACTGTCTAGGTGGACTATGGTTTTTCGGTTGTATAGGCTGCGCTCTAAGTTTTTGGGTGAGTCAACCACGATTAGACGAGTTTTCAGGATGGCGATGCGGTCGCAGAGCCGCTCCGCTTCGTCTAGGTTGTGAGTGTTCAGGAAGATGGTGCGTTTCTCTTTTTTGAGGCCCAGAACAAAGTCCCGAACTGTTTTTGAGGCTTCAGGATCCAAATTCGCTGTAGGTTCATCCAGAAACAACACTTGAGGGTCGTGGATTAGGGCGCGGGCGATGGCGATTTTCTGTTTGGTGCCTTTCGAGAATGTGCCGACGGCGTCGTCTCTACGCTCCCAGATGCCCAGCAGCCGCAGGAGATGTTCAATGTTTTCTCGCCGTTTCGCTTCTGGGACCTCGTAGAGTTTTCCGTAAAAGTCAAGGTTGCGGTAGGCACTTAGACTGTCGTATAAGCCGACGTTTTCGGGCAGTATGCCAACCATTTTTCTTATTTTGAGACGATCAGCTTCATTGTCAACGGCAAAGTCGCCTATGCGGGCATTGCCGCTGGTTTTTCCGATTAGACAGCAGAGCATGCGCACAGTGGTGGTTTTTCCTGCGCCGTTGGGTCCAAGAAAACCAAAAACCTCGCCTTCGTCCACGTGCAGGGTGACGTTATCTACAGCTGTTAGATTGCCAAATTTTCGGGTGAGATTCTCGGTGTCAATCATGCCCTGCGCTGTCCAATATCATTTAAGTTTAGGCTTTTTCGTATTTTGATTCTTCTATGTGCTTCTTTTCCAGTTCTTGCTCAGTTAACTGGGGCGGGGCAAACTGCTCTTGCTGTTTTCCTTCTGGAGGCCAAGTTACCGGGTCTTTCACTGATGAGTAGGTGTTGAGCCAACTGCTTTTTCCGCAGGCTGGACACTGGACTTGTTTGTAAGGTCCAAGATGCACCAATGAAGCCAACGGTTTGTAAGTGTATTCGAAGACGTTTCCACATTTCTTGCATTTTACCCTAGCCATACCTGATCAACCTAAGGTCAATTGCTAATATGAGATTAAAAGTTTACTTGACCGAAACTGTTTTTACAGATTATAATAACTAAAATAGCTAATCCAGCAAGGGATTAATGGAAATGTTTGAGCAAAATTTTTTCTGCTGTTTCAAGCGGCCTTTCCTGTTTTGTTTATGGAAAGTTTGACGCCCTTTAGATCGTAAGTATCAACGATTCTGCCTACACACATTTTCTTGAAAATCGTAAATACGAATGCTAAAAACACAGCCAACCACAACTTTGCTAGATGAAAAATCGATAAAGAGCTCTACAAAAAAGCCAAACCAAATTCTGCTAACTTACGTTTAGTTTTGTTGCATAAAATAGAAAAGAAGGAAGCAGCGTAATAGTTGTTCATGAAGACTCTCGAAGAAATAAAATCAACCTTAGAAACGCTTAAGCCGACGCTCAGAGACAGGTTCGGGGTGGAAACGATAGGAGTCTTCGGTTCTTACACCCGTGGAGAACAAACCAAAAAAAGTGATGTAGATATCCTTGTAACTTTCTCAAAGGACGCCCAGGTTGGTTTCTTCAAGTTTTTGGAACTTGAGGAATTCTTGACAAAGAAGCTTGGGATAAAGGTTGATCTTGTAACAAGGGACGCTTTGAAGCCATTCATTAAGGAACGTGTTCTGAGAGAGACGGTTTATGCGTGAAAAAGACTATAGAATGTATATTCAAGATATTTTGGAAGCCATTGGAAGAATAAACCAGTACTTGGAGAGACTAACGTTTGAGCAATTCTCCAAAGACAATAAAACTATCGATGCGGTCATAAGGAATTTCGCTGTCATATGAGAAGCAGCGAAAAACATCCCTGCAAGCGTAAAAAGGGAACATCCTGAGATTGCATGGAAAAGAATGACTGGAATGCGAGACAAACTAATCCACGAATACTTCGGAGTAGACCTCCAAATACTCTGGGATACATCAAAGATTGATTTAGCAGGCTCCAAACCTTTGCTTGAACAATTGCTAAAGCAAATAGAAAAGTAATAAGCTCGAGCATTTTTTTAAAATTTTAAATGTTGAGGTGCCGTTTGGCAGATTACTCTAACCGCCTAAAAGGATGCCCAAAAATACACATTTGGGAGCCTAAGCCCCATAGTGCAGATTTGGGACAGAGCCATATCATGGCAGCAGGTTTGCCTGCCAAACGACTCGCAATGTTCGCTGATAATATCCTACGCGTTTAATATAAAATAAAAATTTGTGGTAGTGCTATAGCAGTCACAAGCAACTTGCAAGCTTTCGCTGCCTAGATTTAACTATAAATAAGGGAGCTATAGTTTTTGTTAAGTCTTGAGGCGAAACCGAAGTTGAATCTGGAACAGATGAAGAAGCAAATAGAATCTCTTGTAATTGCCAAGGGATTTTACAATAAGCCTGAAGACATTCCAAAGAAACTGCTTTTTGCCTTCATAGAGCTAGGCGAAGCAAGTGATGCTTGGAAAAAAGGTTTGCCTGAAGAAAAAATAGCTGAAGAATTAATCGATGTGATCTTTTATGTTTTAGATGCAAGCCGCTTAGCTTGTCCAAACATGAACCTCGACGAAGTATTCCAAAGAAAACTCGACAAAAACTTTAGCCGTTCTTTCCAGTATGGCGAAGGTCACCGTAATAAACAGCCTGAATAAAACAAAGTAGCCTGCGAAGTTTTTATGGCACCTCTTTCAAGAATTAGTTGTGGACCAAAAGTGGACTTTACCTATCCCGTTAACATACTGTTCGACTGCAATAGATGTGGTTTATGCTGCGGTGACACTAAACAAAAAAATAGGCATATTCTCCTCTTAGAAGCCGAAGCCAAAAAGATTGCCTCTCATACTTCCCAGCTCATACTTGATTTTTCAGGGGAAATTAAGGATAAGCTTCCTTACGTTTATGAAATGAAAAAGACAAGTGAAGGCAAATGCGTCTACTTAAAAGACAATCAATGCAGCATTTACCCGTTAAGACCATTAATTTGCATGTTTTATCCCTTTGAGTTAAAATTTGATGAGAAGAAAGGGTTGCATAATTTTGATTTTACGCTTGAGTGCCCAGGAATAAATCAAGGCAAAGTTTTTCATGAAAAAGATTTTAAAAAATTGTTTGAGTTGGCGCAAGAAAGCTTAGGGTGAAGCCGTTACTAGAGTTGTTGGAGAACATCAGCCTGTTCTAAAATGATGCCGCAATAATGGCATTTCAACGATAAAGGTTCCTCGTTCTTAACGTAAAATTTTGAGGCTACTGGTTCATCGCTGTTACTTATGCAACACGGATTTACGCATTTAACTATCCCTTCAATAGCCTTCGGCAACTTAACTTCCAGCTTTTCAACAACCTTGTAATTATGAATAATGTTGATTGATGCGTGAGGAGCCACTAAAGCTATTCGATTAACCTCCTGAGAGTTAAGTGCTCGACCTTCAATTTTCACGATGTCCTTGACTCCGAAACGTTTGCTTGGAACATTAATGGCGATAGTAATTACCCGTTTTTCCTTGCCTGTTATTCCTAAAATCTTGATGACATCCAACGCGTATCCACCTCTAATGTGGTCGATGACTGTGCCGTCTTTAATTTTTGACACCCGAAGTTCCATTTCGCTCATGTGAATCCTGTCCAGTAGAAGACTATTACATCTGGCACCAAATAAGATTTTACATTAAAAATGAGGGGAATACTATAGGTGAGATGAACGCAGGTCAATGACGGTTGTACCGGCAAACTTGTCAAAGTACCTCATGAATGTGGGATTTTTCAGTCGCCACCCAATAATTAAGTCAAAGGGCAACAGAGGCAAAATTTTCCCAAAGTTCCTTACTGCTGCATGGTCATAGGACATTTTCTTTCCATCAGTTCTAACGACCTTCAAACCCATAATGCGTTTGCCTATGGTTTGACTGTTAAATCCTTCAAGCAAAGTAGAATAAAGCCAAAGAAGACCCACAGTAATGAAAAGTACTGTTCTGGTTAATGCCGCGAAAAAGGTTGCCGCAGACATAGAAATGAGTTGGGGAAGAAAAATAATTGCCATCGTGATTGCAAGTATTAACGCAAAATCAATTACGAAAGCTGAAATTCTGTTTTTTAGAGAAGCAAGCGGAAGTTGGCTTTCTTTTCTTTGTACATCCGCTACTTCTGCCCAGCCTTCTACGTCATGGATAACTCTTACTGCGCTTTCACCAGCCCTGCTTAATTTGTACTTGCCCGTAGGGGTTTGCTCTATGAAAACCTCTAACGAGCGAAGGTGAAAACTTAATTTTCCAGTATCAACCTTTAGCAGGTTAAGCAAGTCAGTGAAGGATGACTCGCTTTTTTCGCTCAGGTTCAGCAGTATTTCCCTTCGCAAAGAATGCGAAAGGATTGAAAGTATCTTTGAAATATTTTCTTGATCTACTGCCATGTTTCAAAACCAAACGTTACATCAAACATCTATTATTTGTGGGCGGTTTTGGCATATTTAACCATATTCTTACATTACTTCCATATAAGTCCAACCCAAAAAACTCTGTTAATGCTACGGGAACATAGTGTTTAAGTGAAAAGCAACCTACATCATAAGTGTGTCAAGTGCTGAAGTAGCAGTCAAAGTATTCCGACAACTTGAAAGCGAAGATTTCAGAATACTAAACATTATCGAAGCTGCTATGAGCAAACGCGAATTTGTACCTATAGAGCAAATACAAAAATACGCAAAACTGCCAATGGAACGTATAGAATTTACGTTGGGCAAGCTGAACAAGCTAGGATTAATTTACCGAACAAAAGGAGCTTATGTTGGGCACACCTTAAACTATGCAGGCTACGATTGCCTAGCGATAAATACCCTTGTCAAAGCAGGAGTAATTGACTCGTTTGGGCAATCCCTAGGCGTTGGAAAAGAAGCGGATGTTTATGACGCATTAAGCCCCGACGGCAAACGCATAGCCGTGAAATTTCATAGGCTAGGAAGAATAAGCTTTAGGCAAACAAGAAGAAAAAGAGGCTACATACGCGAACACTCCTCATGGCTTTTCCAATCGCATGTATCAGCAGAAAAAGAGTTCCAAGCGATGCAACTTGTTTACAAAAACGGCGTTTCAGTACCAGAGCCAATAAGCCAAAACAGACACGTTATTGCCATGGGAATGATTGAAGGTGCAGAATTATCCAAATATAAAGAGATTCAAAAGCCTGAAAAAATCCTAAAAGAAATATTGCGCAATGTAAGGAAAGCGTACTTGAAAGCGCACATTATTCACGCAGACCTCAGCGACTACAACATCATCCTAAAACCTGATGGGCATATCCTCATTATTGACTGGCCACAATACGTGATGACTGATCATGCAAACGCGGAGGAATTGCTTGAGCGAGACCTTAAAAACGTACTTACTTTTTTCAACCGCAAGTTTAACTTAAAAGTGGCTATTGAAGAAGCCTGCGATTACGTGACTGGGAAAACCAGAAGTTTGGCTATTTAATGCTTATCGGCGTCTAGGACAATGTAGAGAACGTTGTTTCCGCGAAGCAGCACATTGCCGTAGTTTGTCATTAATTGTTCGTCTTTGGATTCGTTTGCGCCTTCAAGAAGAATGTTCATGTGCCCGTCGCATTTTATCATTTTTCCCTTATAGTCGAAACCATTTTTAAGAACGACTTCAATATTTCCATGCAATTGTTTTATGAGGACATTCAACGGTTTTTTACTTGGTTCCATCATATTATCGTGTTCCTAATGGATTTCTTGTAATAACCAAGAACCCATGACCCAATATAAAAGTCTTATGAAACACCATTAACGCAACTGAAAAATAAAATCTTATTTAGGCTCTTTCAGAGAACAAGTTATAGAAAGCGTTTGTCAGCAAAGTGGTTAAAAAAAGAAGAAACTTGTTTATTTGATGTTTAGAGGCTTTTCATATTTTGGATAGTATCGATAAGAGCGCAACTATTAGGAAGGCAATGCCAGTCCAAAACAGGTCATGGCCAGAAAGGAAATATACGATGGCAGCAACGATAATTGCAGGAATCAGCACTAGAAATAGCTTTATCAGAATTATTATTATCAAGCCAATTATGACCAGAATGATGAGAAAAGGTATGTTTAATGATCCGAGTCCCAAACTGCTGAGAATTGAATATATTGTCGGCAGTAAGATTGAAAAATTCATTAGCCAACCTCAATAAAAATGTGTAGCATGCAAGTAATATACATTTTGCTCTTCTAGTAGTTCCGCAAGTAAGCTTTAGTTGGGCGTGAAACCTGCTGAAACGATGACGCGGAGTATTCACTCAAGAGCCTGTCAGTATTAAGAGATTCTTTCAATGGATAAGAGCACTTACTTACAAGACCTCGCACTAGGCTTAAACGCTTTAGGCACATGCCCAGTGTATATACAAACGTATATGCAAAACGTATATATTTTGTGACCTACCAGGTAGGTAGAGATCACACAGATATTAAAGGAGCCCTTTTGAAAACCCAGAGCAATAGAAAACCTAAATCCAAAGGTTAACTTTTAAACAAAACCACAAACCCTTTTTGCCCTGCGAATCTACTGTCTTCACTTGTTAAGAAGAAATTTAGGCTTTAATTTTTGATTTGATTTTTGGAATAACCTCTTTTTGCGTTTGCATAACGCCGTAGGTTGTTATCCTAAACTTATCGTCAGCAGTCTTCTGCACTACACCGTTTTTTGCCAGTTCGCCTAAGCGTGTGCTGGTTATTTTGCCGCTTTTTCCAAGCTTAGCTTGCAACTCATCTTTTGATAGTGAGTCGCTGTTGAGCATGCCTAGTTTATGCCCAAGGTACTGGGCTGTTAGCCAAATCGATAAAGCTTCATTATCCGTTAACTTGCTCTTAGGAGCCAGCAGGCTTGCGCCATCACATGAAAAAGCCACTATGCCATTTAGTTCTTTGGCGAGTTGTTGAAGGTCGACGCTGAGCCAAAGTTTCTGGGCTATTTCGAATGAGGGAATAAAGTCTTTGAAAAACTGGTTTACCAGAAGCCATGCGTCTTGCGGGTCAGCGGAAAACTGCTGCTCAATTCCTTTATATTTGATTTGAACCTGGATTTTTTCTGCTTTAATGCTCAACTCATTTTGCCTCTAAGCTTCGTGAGAACCTCTTCTTCAATCCATTTCTCACCTTGAATTGTAAGCTTAAACTCTGGCTTATTCGGGTCGGGCTTGAATATTTGTCCACGCTTGGTCATTTCATTTAATCGTGCAGGAACCATAGCGTTTATGCCGCTAGAGTCTAAAAGTTTAGTAACTTGGGCTGCGGTACTCTTTTTTTCTTCTGAAGCGTAAAGAATCAATCCTACAGCCTCATAATGCGTGAGCTTTTCACGTGTAACTATTACTGGGCCTTCGGTTGTGGGTTCAACGATACCTTTTAACTGTGCCCCTGACGGTGTAAGTTTGTTAGACACAAAATCGTTTAGTTTCTCAACGAAACCTTCTGGGATAACTCCAAGCATGTCAAGAATTTCTTGGGGATTTTCTCCCTCAATGACCACTTCTCCGAAAGGAGTTTTAATACGTGCTTCAATACGCTTCATTTTAACTCTTCCACTTACTTGCTATAAGCTATGTTAAGCCTTTTTAGGATTTGCGCCTCAGCGCTGGTTTTTGCAAGAAAAAAGTGTTATTTGAGGCGTTCCCTCAACAGTTTGGCAACCAATTCAGGATTAGCCTTTCCACGCACTTCCTTCATTACAGCGCCCATAAGCATTCCGTAAGCATTCTTACCCAACTTATCAACTGACTGCTTGCTAGCTGCAACCGCGCGGTCAACAATCGGCGCCAACTCAGCTTCAGTTAACATTTTCAAACCCAAGGCGGCTACGGCATCCTGCACGGATTTGCCCTCGTTTTTTGAAAGCCAGCTAAAAACATCTGGCACAGCCTCTTTCGTAAGTTCTCCTGAACCGACAGCCCTAAAAATACTTTTTATTTGGTCTTCTCCGACTTTTTCAACTTGGGCACCATCACGTTTCAGAGCCTTGAGTGTTTCAGTTAAGAACGCTGCCACAGTTGAAGCTTGAACCCCAGTTTCTTTCACGATTTCTTCGAATAGAAGGTTATATTCTGAGTCGGCAATTTGCTTGGCTAACTTCTCATTTAAACCGTACTGCTTAATCAAGCGTGAGAGTTTCTTTTCGGCAGGCTCAGGCAAGTTGTTGCGAACCGTCTCCATTAAGTCGTCGGTTATCAGTGTTGGCGGGATGTCGGTTTCAGGGTACATTCTTGCTGCTCCTGGTCTTGGGCGCATATACCTTGTTGTTCCATCCTCTTTTGCCGTGCGAGTTTCAGCTGGAACACCAGTTACTGCTTCTTGTGCACGTTCAACAACGGCTTTTAAGGCGTCCAAAACGTTTTCTGCCGTGTCAGCAACGAAAACTGCCGCGTCCAATTCACCTGCATCAACCGTTTTTCTTAAGGCTTCTACTTCTTGGGGGGTGATGTCGTAATTGGGCATTTCGTCAGTGTGGAATATTCCGCCGACTCTGCCCCAGAACTTTGCCCTATCAGAAAGTTCGGTTCCAACGCGGAAGTCAGGCATAAGTTCACGTTTTAAGAGTCCTGCGAACTTTGGCAGCTTAACAGCTAGGACTTTCTGGTTTTTGTCAATTGCTTTTTGGATGACTTTGCATTTTGTTTCCTTAAAGATATTTGAAACGTCAACGAATTCTTGCTTTAGGTCTTCTGTTTTAACGCCTCGCTTTGTGAGTTCCTCTTTTACGCTGATAAGCCCAAGTTGCCGTTGAACCTCGTAATCTACCACTTTAGAGATTAACTCAAGCTCTTGGACACCTTTAATCTCAATCAAAGCGCCATTTGGCAAGGACACGTTCAAGTCTTGACGTATAGTGCCTAAACCGCGCATTACTTTGCCAGTATCGCGTAAAATCCTGCCTATGGCGAACGCGACTTCCTGTGCTTCCATTGGCGAGTAGATTACTGGTCCAGTGGTGACTTCGATGAGCGGTATGCCTAAGCGGTCTATGCGGTAACGAATCGTTTTGCCCTCGTTTTCTGTTCCTGTTTTGCGCGCTGCATCCTCTTCTAGGCTTAAAGCTTGGATTGGAATGGTTTTTTCTCCAACCTTAATCCATCCGTCAGAGGCAATAATGCATGTTCGCTGAAAACCACTTGTGTTAGAGCCGTCAATGACGGTTTTGCGCATAACGTGAACTTCATCAATCGGCACAGAGTTCGTCATTAATGCTACTGTTAGCACAATCTCGACTGCTTCCGTGTTTATGGGGTGCGGTGGTTCCTCATCCATTTCCACAAGGCACGCGCTTGCTTTGTTTGCTTCGTAGAGGATTTTTACGCCTTTCTGGAACTCAAAATATGCAGCAGGGTCAACTTGGCCTAGTTCACTCTGCGTTGGTCTTAGCCTGCGTAGGAAAGTGATTTCTGGCTCTTCCTTGAAGAGTTCAAGCGGGCAACTGCAGAACAGTTTTGTTTTTGCGTTCAGTTGCTGGTGGATTTCTAAACCAACTTTTAACCCTACTTTAGCGTAGTCAATTGCCAACTTTTTCTCCTCCTTCAAAGATGTCTTCTTGAGGAAGCGTTCTTGGCGAGAATTCTCCCGCAACGTTAGTTTTCAAAAGCTTCGCTGCTTCTTGCGGGCTGTCGGTTTGTCCCAGAACCCACATTAGCTTGACAAGGGCTGTTTCAGGGAACATGTCATCCATTGGGATTACGCCGAAGGATAGCAAGTCTCTGCCCGTGTCGTACACGTTCATGTTTACTCTTCCCCAAATGCACTGGGAAGCCAACGCAACCACTACGCCTTTTGCAACAGCGTTTTTGATGCTGTCAAAGCAGTATTTGCTTACGTGACCTAAACCTGAGCCTTCCAGCAAAATGCCCCTTGCGCCTTTGTCGACATACCAGTCGATGATTGCTGGGTCAAGCCCTGGGTAAAATTTGATTAAAGCGGCTTTTTCGCTGAAATTTGGTTTCAGAACCAGCTTTTTTGATGTGTCACGGTGCTGGTACTGGTTTGTTAGCATGGTTACTTGTTGATTTTTTACTCTTGCCATTGGGAACCCGTTGATTGATTTGAAGGTGTCTCGTCGGCTTGTGTGGCATTTGCGGACTTTTGTTCCCCTATGAATGACAATAGCGGTGTCGGAGACGGCTTCATGCATGGCTAAGCCTACTTCCGCGAACGGTCCTTCCCCAGCGGCTTTCACCGCACCGATAAGGTTTGTTGCTGCGTCACTGCTTGGGCGGTCAGAGGAACGTTGAGCGCCAACAACTATGACTGGGACAGGCAGGTTTTGCAGTGCGAAGCTTAACGCGGCTGAAGTGTAAGCCATCGTATCTGTGCCGTGCGCAATTACCACGCCGTCTACGCCTTCTTCAATGCGTTTCGCTACTGTTTCTGCGAGTTCTTTCCAGTGTTTCTGGGTTATGTTTTCACTGTATAAGCTGAAGACTATTTCTGTGTCAACTTGGGCAACGTCTGAGAGTTCTGGAACTACGCCGTAGAGGTCGCTTGCGGAAAGTGCTGAGCGTACTGCTCCTGTGCGGTAGTCAACTCGGCTGGCGATTGTTCCGCCCGTGCTCATTATCACAACATGGGGCAAAGCTGGGTTCTGTTTTGGCAGGGGCGGCGAAGCGAAAGCGGGTTTTGCGCCTTTCCCGATTTTTTCAATTTTAACTTCTGGTGTAATGCGTATGCCGATGTTGTAGCCGCTTTTCATTTTAACGATGACGGCGGTGCCTTCGCCTAGTTCTGAGCGGGGAATAAGGATGCCTTCATAGTTTTTGCCTTTGCTGATGACTCGTATGATGTCTCCAACGTCGCAGTCCGCCTTTTTGAGGGCTTCTAAGGCTGAGCCCTTGTAACCTGAATTTTCAAGTTGACTCATCGAGGGTTCTCCAGTTTTTTGGATACGTAAACTCCATCGCGCTCGTAACCGAAACGCATGTAATATCTTCTTGTTCCTAACGCACTTATAACTAAAAGCTTTTTCAAATCATAATCCTCAAGCGCCATGCGTTCCGCTTCCCTTAGCAAGTCTGCACCAAAGCCTTTATGCTGCCAAGCGCCAACAGAGTGTTTTCCAACTGGCACAAGTGGACCGTAAACGTGAAGCTCACGAACAATAGCGGATGGTGCAACGGCGATTTCTGGCCTGTGCGCCTTCGCGGATGGTACACGCAAACGCAAATAGCCTAACAGGATGTTATTTTGTTGATCTTCGGCTGAAATGAAGACTTCCTTGCCCTCGGAAGCATCATACCTGATTGATTGGATTTTGATTTTTTCCAGATCTGGCTTCACATGGTCAACTGCCATTCTGTGCCCCACTTCTCTGCATCGGATGCATTGGCACTTGTCGCCTTGCGCCTTGAGTTGTTCATGCACAAGTTGGCGTAGGTTGCTCTTCTTAACACCAGCCAAGATGAGTCCTGCTGGAATGTCCCGTTGAACACGCATCACTCTTACCCACGGCGGGATGAACTTTTTGACTTCAGCGATAAGTTCAACCGCTTGTTCTGTTGTGTAGGGTTTGTAGGTGCCGCTTTGGTACCATTCATTGGCTTTTGTGCCAGCGATGCACAGGCACGGGTAAATTTTAATCATGTCTGGCTTGAAGGCTGGGTCAGTGAAAACCCGCTTGAACGCGGCAAGGTCCTTTTGCGGGTTGGAGCCGGGCATTCCAGGCATTAAGTGGTAAACAATTTTGAGTCCCGCGTCCTTTGCGATGCGTGTTGCTTCTTCTACGTCTGCTACAGTGTGGGTTCTGCCGACTAAACGGTATATCTCGTCGTCTGGGTTTTGTACGCCAAGTTCAATGCGCGTTACTCCCATGTCCAGCATTGCGTTTATGTGCGGTTGTTTTGCCCAGTCTGGACGAGTTTCCACGGTTATGCCTACGTTGCGAGTTTTGCTTGTTTCAGCGTTTGCTTTTGCCTCCTCTAAGCTCTGGGAGTTTTTGCCTGTTATTGCGTCTAGGCAGCGTTGGATAAACCACGTTTGGTACTCCACGGGCGTTGCGGGGAAAGTTCCTCCCATGACGATTAGCTCGATTTTATCCACTTTGTGCCCAATTGCTGAGAGCTGGTCGATGCGGCTTCTGACTTGCATGTAGGGGTCGAAGTTGTTTTGGGTTCCGCGCATGGCTGCCGGCTCATGTCCAGTGTAACTTTGCGGAGAGCCCTGGGTTGGTCCTCCGGGGCAGTAGGCGCATGGTTCTGGCTGTGGACACGGGTAGGGTTTAGTCATGGTGGCGACTACTGTTACTCCAGAGATTGTGCGCGTTGTCTTCCTTCGCAAAATGGGTAAAAGGCGCTTTGCTTCTTTTGGCGTTAAAAGCCTTATTAAATCAGCGTTTGACGGCACCTCCTCAAGTTGGTATTTGGCTGCGGTTTTTATTTTTAGGCGGTTCGCTTCTTCACGTGTGGGATGCGGCATTTCCATTAGAATGTTTATGATTTCCCGTAAGGCATTTTCGTTTTTCAAGGTTGAAGGTACCAAAATATGGTTTAGTTAAGTGATAAATAAACTACACTAACGTTGAGGAGCGTTTAAGGCTTGAAAAAACAGTTTTTGCTTATGAGTTAAACTTACCAGATGGTCTCAACTAGTTTGGAATCAATTATGTTAGCATCTTTTGTTATCAGCTTAGCGTTCAAGAGTTTTGCTGTGGCAACTATTATTCGGTCATGCAGCTCGCTCGAAAAATTTCCAAGGCTTTCTTGCCTTCTTTTTTATCTTGTAAAAGAAACCAAAGAAAAGCATGCGCATCAGTTACATACATTTTAGTCACTAAACTTGAAAATCGATTTTTCCGCTTCTTCAATATCCTCTTCGCTTATCTCTGCCTTAAGTGAACCTTCCAACTTCGCTATTTTCCTTGGCATTTTTCGACCTCTTATTAGAAGAATCTTAATAGTTTCGATGTCATTTTCAATTTTTTTAATTGTGGATAAATTTCTGGTGTTTCATCCATATCTATCACATAATATTAAGACCGCCATCTTCTCTTAACTTTTGTCAAAAAAGTGACGATAACCTATTTCTATAGGTCTAACGCTTAGAGCCAGTTTTGCCCAGGTTTCCTCTGCAGAATCACGCGTTTCTCGTAGTTGCGTCTGCTTCGGTTTTTTGGGCTTGGCGATGTTTTTGGTGTCGCCTGGATTTTCGGCGTTTGAGAGCGGACTTTTCCAGCTTTAGATAATGAACCGTGAGTTGGCATTTAATGCACCTTGCACATAAAGCATGAATGTCACACTTAAACCTTACCAATCGGAATTAGCGTTTTAACTCTTAGAAGATAACATGGCTAACTCTCTACCAAGGAAGGCACGTCCATAACAGCTTATAAACGCTTGTTTGAGAAGCTGGCTTACCCACGGGGGAAGCCTTCTTTTTGCTACTGAAACTGCCAAGCAAATAGTATACGCCTTTTAGGATTTTCTATGCAATGTCTAAGGCAATATTACGCCTATCTGCCTATTTTTTAGACCTATTCCCACTAGCTAAAAATAACCTACTTACCCTCTTTTTGTTATCCAAACGACCAAAAAAAGTACCCCTATTTCTGGTACTGTGATAGAAGTTTTAATGTGTTCTGCTCATTGTTTTTCACACTTTAGGGATTAAAATACATACCAAATTATTTATACCAAGCATAAGACTCAATGTTACAGCGGCGAGTTTTTTGAAGATTGCTTTCTTTGAGGTTCAAGACTGGGAGCAGCCCCTTCTAGAAAAGGGGTTAGCCGATTATGAGATTCGCCTGTTCAAGGAAGAATTAAGTGAAGCAAACGTTGACCAAGTTGTGGATTTTGAGGTTGTCTCAGTTTTCATTTACTCTAACCTGAACAGCGGCGTCATCGATAAACTTGAAAAGGCACGTTTAATCGCTACTCGTTCAACGGGTTTTGACCACATAGACCTTGAAGCTTGCAGGCGAAGGGGCATTTTAGTTTGCAATGTTCCTACCTATGGCGAGGTTACTGTTGCTGAGCACACGTTCGCTTTGATTCTTTCCCTCTCACGCAATATCCATGACTCTTACGAGAGAACACGTCAAGGCGACTTCACATGTGAAGGCGTTCGAGGCTTTGATTTAAACGGAAAAATCCTCGGAGTTCTGGGCACTGGTAGGATTGGCACCAAAGTGATTGAGATAGCTAAGGGCTTCAGGATGGAAGTGTTGGCTTATGATAAGTTTCCTAACATGAATTTGGCAGACGCTTTAGGCTTCAAATATGTGGATTGGCCTGACTTGCTAGCGCAGTCAGACGTGGTTACTTTACATTTGCCATTCAACAATGAGACTCATCACTTCTTAAACAAGGACACCATCAAACTCATGAAGAGGGGCGCCGTCGTAATCAATACCGCAAGAGGCGGGCTCATCGATTCACAAGCGCTAACTGAAGCACTTTTGAGTGGTCATCTCAGAGGCGCAGGCTTGGATGTTTTGGAGCAAGAAGCACTTATTCGAGAGGAGGCACAGTTGCTTTTGGATAATATTCCACGGGAACAGTTGGCAACGATGCTGCAAGAGCATATTCTTTTGAGGCTCAAAAACGTGATTATAACGCCTCATTGCGCGTTTAACAGTAAAGAGTCCTTAGAGCGGCTTGTTAACGGCACCATTGAAAACATTAAAGCCTTCATTCAAGGCAAACCGCAAAACATAATCAAATGAAATGCACTTTTAGCGCTCTCAAAAGCACTCTATAACAATGAACTTTAGTGACTAGTAACAATGAACATGCGTGATCACACAGCAACATTTAACCAATCCCCTCGCACTTATTTTTATTGCCTCACCAAAAATGAGCACCCATAACGACGGACTTAACAGAGGAAGCAAGCACAACAAATCTTGCACCTATGACGAAGGAGTTCTACCCAATTATGGAACAGGTGAGGCGCGGGCGCGAAAAGTCCCATGCCGAGAGAACTTAGCCAAGCAAAAAGCAACGCTCAGCAATGCGGTTAAGCGTTAGGTTACATGGGAGACAATCAGCCCGTAAGAAATAAGCTAAAGTTTCATTTTTTTCCATAATTGCTAAATTAGCTACGTTGAACGCTTTCAGTTTTAGATGAATATTATCTTTGGCTTTTGAAATTATGCTTGGCTTGAATAAAAAAAGGAGTAAATTGTCTTCTTAAAACCTGCTAATACAATTGCAGATCAGTCAATCTGCTAGATCTGCGCTATGTTCTTAAGGATGCAAATTATATTTCTGCTTCTTAAAGCTTAATAAACCATGGCTATTTAGATTGAGACCAGAGGGGAACCCAGGACAGTTGAACATTGAGAAAATAAAGAGCGGATTGTTCAATTGGAGGGCAGCCTTAAAATCGCCGAATTTTGTGCCCCTTAGCATTAAACTCTCATTGTTTCTCATATTTCCAATCGTAACGTATTTTCAAGACTTCGTGCAAGTGTTTAGCCTCGCCCTATCCGATCAGGAAGCACAGTATGTCCTGCTGGTTCCCTTTGTTGTAGCCTACTTCTTTTATAGACGCAGAAAAGCCTTTTTGGTTTCACGCAAAAACTCCAAGTCTCAAGATTTATTTGGCGTATCCCTTTTACTGTTAGCACTTCTCATATATGTTTTGGGTTCCTACTCCTTCTATTCACTGCAACTTCACCTTCTATCTCTGCCCATCTTTGTCGCAGGCGTAACCCTGCTTATTTTCGGCGCTGACACGCTTAAACTACTGGTTTTTCCAATCGCCTTGGTAGCTTTCCTAAGTCCTTTTCCACTATTTTTCATGGATGCTTACGGCGGAAACCTGATGTCTTCGGACGGTGCTTTGGCATCCTCAATTCTTAAGCCCTTCCTTCCAATTGGCATTACCTATCAACCGATTGTAGTATTAAGCACCATCACCGCAGCTGGAGCAAAAATTCAGTTTTCTTTGGACGCCGCATGTTCCGGAATATATTCCCTAACCGCCTTTCTGTTCTGCGCAGTTGTTTTCGGCTACCTAGCTTCTGGTTCCCCAATCAAAAAAATCCTTTACGCTGCTCTCGCTGTTTGTGCAGCTTACTTCCTTAATGTGTTTAGAATAATTACAATGGTTGTTCTGGGGCACTTTTGGGGTCTCGGCTTGGCCCTCGAATTCTTCCATGACGTCGCCGGAACAGCGCTTGCATTCGTCGGAACACTAATTTTGTTGTATTTCGGAAGCAAAGTGCTTAAGCTTTCTTTTATACAAGGGAAAGCCAACGTTTGCTCTTTTTGCAAGAACTCACAAACAATATGCGACAAATGCGGGCGAATTCTCCATTGGCCCAAAACTAAAATTGACTGGAGACGAATGGCGATAGTTTTGCTTTTTCTTTTGATTTGTTCAGACCTCATAGTTCAAGCGGCAGCAGTAAATTATAACGTCGTAGCGAAAGGGGACGAATCAGCCCTAAACTTCAACCCTAGCACGGGTGAACTTGCCGCTTTCTCAAACGCCACTGGTTGGTCTGCAGCTTTCTTAGGGCGAGAGACACAAGCTGAACAAGAATTGGGTTTGATTTTTGTAGGCGACTACCTCCTCACACAAAATAGCAGCTCTAATACAGTATACGCAATTTTCGAGGTTTCCAATCTTCAATCGCAATTCCACACTTGGGAAGGATGCCTAAACTATCAAGCATACCCCATAAACATCGAAAAAATAACTGACCTAACCATATACGATCAAAACGATAGCATCGTAAACGGAGAAGAAATCATTGCAAATGCTCCGACCCTCAATCAGACACTTGATCTAGTTTACTGGTTTGACTCTCTCAATCTGGAAACAAACGGCACAATAACCAATTATGCCGTCAAAATCACTTTACTAAAATACGTTACAGACATAAACAACCAAACTGCTCAAGCAATGAACATTCAAGCAGCAACGACTCAGCTGTTCTCTCTTAGCCAAGCCTACGAAAACATATGGGGTCAATTCAAAATATCCAACAGCACTTTCGTCATTGACATATACAGAAACCAAGAAGCATCCACCATATTCGTAGCCATAATACTAATCTTCTCAATAGCCACGCTGACAGGCAAGAAATTATTAATGCGCGTTGCGGCTCGGAAAAAAATCGCAGCCCTCCCCGAAGCAGACAAAACCCTGCTTAAACAACTTAAGAACAAACAATTTGAAAACCCTGACCTTCCGCAAGGGAACGCAAATCATTACGAAAACAAAATAGAGGAATTCCGCCAAAATCAAATATTATACCAAAAAATATCAGCTATAAATGACGAAATATACGTGGAATGGGTTCCCTACTAAAAACGTTAAGGTTAAGATAGAACGACGTAACAACTGGGCAGAAGTAAGCTACTCTATAAAAAACGGGGCGTATGCGAATCAAACATCTAACCGCATGCTCCTATCAATCAAGAAAGGGATAAAACATATAAACTAGTGGCGCTGATTTAAGTGCTAACGAGAGAAAGGTGAGGGTAAACTATGAAGAAAAATCTTATAATTACCATAGTATTAATTTTGAGCATCGTATTAGTCAGTTTACCTAGCTTTGTACACGCAAACGGTCCACAAGCTATTACACGGGTGCAAGGCAATGCCCGAGGAATATTAACCCTGGGCTCTCTTTCAGTTACGCTGTCAAACACACCCAGCAGCGGCAATGTGCTCGTAGCTGTAATAGGTGCAAAGGGTACATCGCCTAGTGTTGGCTCAATAAGTCAAACTGGAGTAACTTGGTATAACATCTTTTCCACTTCAATGACTGGTTACGATATAGAAGTGTGGGCTGGTATAGTCGACTCAGCAAGCGCATCCAAAACCACAACAATCTCTCTAACAGGAACAATCACTTCTGCCGTTGCAGATGTTTGCGAGTATAGCGGATTAAACACAGCTTACATAATAAGTCACCCCCAGGGAGACCAAACTGCTTCAAAAACAAAGACTAGCCCCACCACAACCACAGACACTACTGCAACTGATCCAACAACTTATGCAAACGAGTTGTGGGTTGGCGGCGCAATTTTAAACACTTACGCTCAATCATCGCCCACTCACGGGTTCACATTACTTGATGGTGCCATAAGCACTGGTATCTCCCTAAGCTATCTAGAAAACATCGTTTCATCAACCGGTAACGCTGAGTCAGGAACCACCGCGGTTGGTGGATCAGGCGTTTGGGTAGCCATACTTGTAACCTTACCCGCAACCCCATCGATAACTCTAACGCCTAACTACGGTGGGCCGGGGGCTACTATCACGCTTACTGGTTATGGATTCGCCGTTGACTCACCAATGACAGCAACTTTCGACGGATCACCCTTAACTCTAATCGGCACAACAACCACAGATAGCACAGGTTATTTCACGTGCACATTCCAAGTCCCAAGCGAAACCAATGGCGGCTACACGGTCATAGCAACCGACAACCAAGGCGCTTCAGCCGATAATAGCCTCAATCCATTCACAGTGACTCCTGAAAGCCCTGTAGGCGTGATTAGTTCTGTTTTTGCGTGTGCAGCTGCCCTCGCAGTATGGACAATAGCGACAAAACGCAAGAAAATTAACTAAACAATTTTCTCTTTTTAAGGATTTTTATTGCTTACATACAACCAAGCTTTTCAAAAGGCGCAGCTAACTCATCAGAACAAGCTGGTTATATCTGCCTGTATAAAGAACGTGGCGGAAGTTACTGTTTTTTAAGGTTTCCTTTTCATGATTGACTGCGTACCCTTTCATAGTTTTCACTTCCTGTTAAAGGAACAACGTAATATTTTATAAAACATCTTTGGCGAAACCGCGGTAGTTGAACCAATTTATATTTTTCTGGCTATTTCAATGAAGGAAACTGAACAGACATCGCATGCACCATTATTTTTTTGGCGCTTTTTGTATCAATCTTATATCGGTTTCAGAGGGGTTGTCGGCTAATTTCAGTTGTGTGTTGTCATTGTATTGCTGGGTGAGTTTTTCTCAGATCTTTTTATTTTAAGTTAAGGTTACTTTTCCAGTTGTTAAGAAAAAGCGTTCAACTTTTGCCATTTTATTGCTATATTAGCCTACGCTACGGATGCTTATTGTTAAAAGATAAAGGAAGTTGGCGTTAGCAAGCTTATCATAAGTCGTCGCGTCCTTAATTCTCAGGTAAGCATTAAAATTTCTGCTTATGCCAAAAGTAACAGATGTAATATCAGCAGATCCACGCCTATACGTTTATGCTTTTATTTGTTATTTGTTACTTGATTGAATTTTCTCGCCCAGATTTTAAGCATTTGCTACTCTGTGATTGGCTTGAAGTGCGTTGTGGGGGGTTTTGCATTTAGCATACGCTACTCTATAAAAAACTGGACAAGAGAAGCAAACATCCAACCGCATGCTCCCGTCAATCAAGAAATGTAGGATATTTAAGCTATGGTGTAATTTAGGTGCTAACGAGAGGAAGGGAGAGGGGAAACTACGAAGAAGGCTCTTCTAGTTATAAGTATACTAGTCCTTAGTATGGTAATAATTTGTGTACCAAGTCCTGTTTATGCGAATGATCCAGCTCCAGCTATCACGCGGGTGCAAGGCCCTGCGCAAGGAACAACAACAGGCAGCAGCCCCATTTCAGTTACTTTGGCACAAACTCCACAGAGCGGCGATGTTCTCATAGCTGTAATGGGCCTAGAATTGACTGGTTCAAACCAGCCCCAAGTTGGTCCCCAAATAACTCAAACCGGAGTAACCTGGCCCGCTAGCCATTCATGGACTACCACTAGCAGTAGCGGCGGTTGCAGCATACAAGTGTGGTGGGGACTAGTAAATTCAGCAACCGCATCAAAGACCATAACAATTGCCTTACCCTTTATCCAAGGGACAGGAACCATAACCTGCGCAACTACGGACATTTGCGAATACAGCGGACTAGACACCGCTTATATACAAAACCACTATATAGACCAATTAACCGATTCCGAGGGTAACAGCGCAGTTATAGATACTGGTAAGACACCTACAACCACTTACGCTAATGAACTATGGGTTGGCGGCGCACTCCTAAATGGTTATAGCCAATCATCGCCCACAAACGGCTTCTTATTACTTGACGGAGCATTAAACAACGGAATCTCAGTCAGTTACCTTGAAAACATTGTTTCATCCACTGGTCAAGCCGAATCGGGAACAACAGGAGCAGGCGTTGGCTCATGGCTAGCCACACTCGTAACCTTCCCCGCAGCACCATCAATCACTTTGACACCTTCATCAGGTCAACCGGGTGATGTAATCACAATTTCTGGTTCAGGCTTCGCCGTTAACTCACCTATGACAGCAACTTTCGACGGAACATCCGTAACTCTAAGCGGGACAACCACCACAGACGACACAGGCTCCTTCAAAGCAACATTCACCGTCCCAGCAACCGCAACCCCTGGCAGCTACACGGTTAACGCAACAGACAACCAAGGCACTTCAGCCCCCGCAACCTTTGTGGTACCAATGCCACTCGTACTTCCAGAAAGCAGTATAGGCGCGGCGGGTGCTTTCATCGCTTGTGCGGCTGCACTTGCATTGTGGACCATGATGATTAAACGCTCAAAAAAAGTCCACTAACGGTGAGCGTTTCGTCTTTTATTTCGGCTTTCTCAAAATCGCGTAAAAGGTACATTTCAGGGTCTTGCCTCTCCATGATGTTGAGGCGCGGGTTATGCTTCTCTTGTTGAATGATGAGGCGATAAGTGGTTAACCAGCCTACACCATTTGTTAGCTTGAAGGATAAGATTGTCTTTTCTCTTGGAAAGCCATCAAATTTCATAATGCTTTTTTAGTGGCTTAGTACCATTTTGATTTTTGAATATCAAAATAAATAAATCTTCCAAGACCCATTTAAGCGCCTGGATGATGTGAGGCGACGGCTTCGAGCCCAAGCTGTGAGAAATCGTCAATCATCGCTGACCCAATTTTATAGGCAAAGATGTTAAGCTAACAAATTTGCATCCAATTCTACATGTAATTTCACCAATTCTGCATGCAAAAGTGCGCACCTCACTTCTATGCACACCTATGTTGAAACATATTTGAAGCATATTAGAAGCATCTAGTAGACTAGGGGGTAGGCTGTAGCGCACACACAAATGCCCTATCTAAGCCGAAATCTCACAAGTTAACAGAACCAAATTTAATAATTGATAATAAGCGAAGTTTAGGTTGCGTGAAGCCAACCGCGCCCGCCTTTCTTGGGCTGTTGAACTTCCCGCTTCTTAGGAACATACAGCAGATTATGCTTGTCTCTCTGAGGGATGCGATTGGTGATTTTGGTTTTTACGAATTTATTCCAGCCTCCTACATCAACAACTGGCTGAACAAAACGGTCAGAGCCTTCAACAAGGTGCTGTTCAAGGATTTCCTTAAAATTTAACGCCTTAAAATCCCTAGTTGCATGAATAATGGTGCCACGCTCCACGCGCAAGGATGCGTAGTCACTTACCGAAACGCCTTCAGCTCTCACCTTATCGTTGAAGCGTTCACTCCACAAAAGCTTCCATTGAACCTTAAGCTTCTCAACTAATTCCTTTTGCACCTTGAGTCTTTCAAGAGAAGCATCAGTAAAAGCTGGAGGCGAATCCTTAGTAACCCGCAATCGCGTCTCTCCTTCTCTACTCACACCTTTCTCCTCGAACAACTTAATTGATTACTCCAGAACGAAACATAAGGTTTTCCATACACTGCCCCTTAAAGGCACTAAACACTCCAAGCAACTTGTTAAAATTCGCATCCAAAAATACCTAAAAAAAACGATTCACAACCTGGAATAACAAAAATTCAGATAAAAAAACTGCTTGCTCAGATCAATTGACCCTGGCATAGATGTAAAGCATGTTTCTTGCTATTGCGCGGAGCCTGATATCACTATGTTGAAGCTGAAACTGGTTAAACTTCCCGTATTTGCTGCTACGGTGAGCGTAAGCGTTGCCGCTACAACTAAACCAGCGGGTAAAGAGGTGCCTTCCATGTTCCAGGTCAAAGTCAAAGATGAATTGGCTGATGACGGGTTCCAGTCTGAAGTGGCCATGCTCAGCGTTTCAGGTGTGCTGCCAGTATTCTTCACGTAAACGGTTTGGGTTACTGTGCTGCCCGCACTTAAGCTCCCCCAATCAATGCTCGAGCAATTAGAAGTTGCAGCTACATCGCTGAAGACACCAATATTAACCGAACTTAAAATGCTCCCCCCAACATTACCACTAGTTGAAACAGACTGCTGCGCCACGAGCAAACCTGACGACAACACCGCAAGCACAACTCCAGTAAGCGCTAATATAACTATAGAAATTAGGACAGCTTTATTGATGGCCAATATATTTTCCTAAAAGGTAAGCTGTCGTAAGTCTTAATAAACATTATTACTTATTGTTAAAAAAGGCATACGTACAACAGAAATACAAAAAGAAGATATGAAAAACACGAAATGCAAATAAACTGTGTTTTAGGCAATTACAGACAATGCGTTTTGTACTCGTTATATCGGAAGTCGGCTAACTCAGCTAATCGAGTCGCCTCGGCGTGTGTGTTAATAACGCTGTTGTAGTCGTTCACAAACTTTTCAAACAAGCTTGGTTCAGCTTCAGTATCCTTCGTCATGTACTTGGATACCTCGACAAAAACATGTGTCAGAACCCCAACTCGGGAACCGCGACAAAGAAAGCTGTTATAGCATCTTCAGTTAACTCTTGAACCTGGTCTTTAGCCTGGTCTTTTATGTATTCCTTACACTTATTCAAAATTTCTTCGGGCAAGTGCTGTACGTCTCGCGCAAATCTTGCTCGGGCAGCTGATTCTAAGCCTTTTGCGAATTCTGCTTTTTTCTTGTCATCATCCCAGACGGCTTTCAAATTCTTGCACTCTAAATCATTTCCCTTCATTTCCTGTTTGTCCGCTTTCGGCGACTTCAGCAGTTGTGGAGTTGATTGTTCGCCTCAACCGGCAAACCCTCAAGCAACACCTTAAACGCTTCTAAGCCGCCTGCAGAAGCGTCAATCCCAACAATCGGAAACTCTAGGAACTTTACCTTCAAAAGAGGACTGCTTGTTCGAATCGCTTTTTTTATTTTTTATTTGTACCCGTAAATGCTACGTCCTATAAGCCTGCTATATTTCTATGTTTCCAAAAATAAAGTAACTAGCACAATTAATAGGTTATCATCACTGAGCTGAACAATCGTTCACAATCGCTAACTAAAATCGAACTGTTGCTAAGTAAAAATGTGAACAAACCAAAAAAATTATGTGCGGTGACAAGTATACAAGTTTCACCAGCTTGTTTTGTGATAATTTCTTAATTTTAATTGCAGATATAATTTGTGAAATGACGGGGGATGTGGGATTTGAAACCAAAATGGGTCGGAACCAAATAACCTAAATTTACCTTTGCTTAGAAAAAACCGTAAAAGGAAAATTAATCGAATACTTGTCAAAAATTTTTGCTGGTCAGAACTTTAATTTTGACGGCAAGTATTAACATAGGTGTGTTGCTCATTGGTAGTTGAATGTGTTGAGTTGAGGCGCTAGGAAATTGGAAAGAAAAACGAAAAGTTTTCATTTCCAAGAGATGGATTGGTTAATCAGTTTTCCCGCGTCAGGAAATGAGGGAAGAAAATACCTTTACTATTCAGTAGTGTTCAAAGATCGGAAGAGGGGAAACGCAAAGTCTAAAGTTAGTTTAATGGATATTGTGGATGTTGTGGAGTTTGAAAAGAATTATCCTCATACGGTGGGTTTTTTCAGAGAACCAATTGATGAGGACACAAATTACGGCTTTAACTATTTAGAAATAAGAGTTATCAGGTGTATCGAAGAATTCTGGAAATTTTTAAACGACTTAAATATTTAGAATTTGGTATGCATTTAGTTCTTGGTTTTTGTCTTAGGGATTTGTGTGTGCGCTACAGCCTACCTCCCGGTCTACTAGATGATCCTAATAGGCTTCAAATATGATTCAACATAGATGTGCATAGAACGAAGACCGCGCACTTTGCATGCAGAACGGTGCTTTTCAACATAGAAAAAGCTGTTTTTTAATGTAGAAAAAAAGCACTAAAGAAGAAAAAACAAGAGCTAAATATACACCAATAATGTAATCCATAAGTTTTGATCCTAATCCTAGCCCGTGCCATGAGTCGCTTACCCTAATAGCAAATTCACCATTTTTCTTCCCGAATCAAGAATTAATCTTACTACCATATATCAAATTCCGTCTTTATTGATGGATACTCATCGGAATTTTGGCTGAGTCAATATTTGGCTGCTGAAGGATTCGTTCGGTCTAAGTTAAGTTGACTTTTACAACGTGTGTGGAGCAAGAAATGCATGGGTCGTAAGCTCTTACTAACATTTCCAGCGTTAACTCGATCTCTTTTTGCGGTTTATCGATAATCTGCGGAAGAATAGATTTCATGTCTAACTGAATGTTTCCGTGGTTTTGGTTGGTTGGGATTATACAATTGGCTTTTGTGCATATCCCCTTTTCGTTGTAGGTGTAATCATGGAATAATATGCCTCTTGGTGCCTCTACTGCACCAACGCCGGTGCCTGCCTTCAATTTGACTTCTGGTTTATTGTAGTCTGGTTGAGGTTGTAGACCTGTTGCTTCAAGTTCGTTTATTAGGCGTATCGAATCTTCGACGCTGTGAACTACTTCGACAAGTTGAGCAATACTATTCATGAAAGGATTATAGCACATTGGTAGAAGATTGAACTTCTCAGCTGTTTTTTGAGCCATTGGGGATAATCTCTTGTAATTGATGTTTAGCCTGGCTAAAGCACCTACCATGTACGATTCACGGGTATGCTTTGCCCATTTAGCGGTAGATTGCGGAATAATGTACTCGTTTGTGTATGCAAGATATTCTTTTACTGGTGCAGTACCAGTGTCTGATGAAGCCATTTTTCCGTCATAGAGTGCGTATTCACTTGGGTCAGTTAAAGAAATGAATTCTGTTTCTCTTTTGAAGTTAGGTAATCTGCCTGCTAAGCTCTTAAATAATTCCGCCACGACTAGAAGGTTTGGAATAGAATCTTGCAGTTTCTTTCTAAGCACTATCAATTCTTTCATCGACGGGATTTTGGAGAAACCGCCTGGTATCAATCTTTGAGGATGTGTTGTTCTTCCACAGATCAAGTTTGACATCTCATTTGCGGTTCTGTGAAGTTGAAGAACTATCTTAACCTCTGAAAGATTTGTAGACGCAAGAGGAATTACCGAACCTACACCCATCAAATCAGGCAGAACAAGAAAACCTAAATGTAAAATGTGACTCTGCATATTTTCCGCGTGTAATGCTAGCTTTCTAAGTTTTAGGTCTTGTTCACTTATAGTTATGCCTAAGGCTGATTCTGTGGCTTTCAATGAAGCAAGTGAATGGCCAATTGAGCATATGCCGCATATTCGAGAGGTAATGTGGTGTAGTTCATTCCATGATCTTCCTACAACCATGGCTTCAAAGAACCTTGGTGCTTCTGAAATGCTCCATTCACATTTTTCTATAAGTCCATTTTTGACATTCACATTGATGTTTCCGTGTCCTTCAACTCTGGTTATATGGTGGACTTCAACGTCAATATTTGATTCTTTCATCTTTTTGCCTCCTGCCAACCAAAATACAATCTAAACTTACTAATTGCGTCATCAACTGTGAGACCATATTTTATCAAAACTTCCTTGTGGGAATTCTCATTTGGATTGTCTACAAGGCCACGGCAACCCCAACATATTGTTCCCTCATTTACACAGCATGAGTTGCAGCCAGCTCTTGTTACTGTTCCGACACAAAATTGACCTCGCTCAAAGGCACATACGTTTTCGTTTTTTTTGCATTCTACACAAACTGGGTAAGTCGGAGTTTCCGGCTTCTTTCCCAGTAAAAGTGATTTGACAACTTGTAAGAAGTCATCTTTGTCTATTGGGCATCCATGAACGTAGGCATCTACGGGAATTACTGCATCTACAGGTCTTGCAGCGTAACTATCGAAGAGCCTCGCATTCTCGCCATACACAGTTTTTTTGACGTTATCCAAATCTTTGTAGTTTCTAAGAGAGTTGATTCCGCCGATTGTCGCGCATGATCCTATAGCAACTACGGTTTTAGCGTTTTTTCTGATCGTTTTTAGTCGATCCTCGTCTTGTAGCCTAGTGCAAGAGCCTTCAACAAAAGCTATGTCATAATTGTCGCTGTGTTCTTTCATGACTTCTCTAAAGCTAACAATTTCAACTTGACCAAGAAGAGCTAAAATGTCTTCTTCGAGATTAGCTACTTGTAATTGGTCTCCTTCACAGCCTGCAAAATCAAAGAAAGCAACTTTGGGTTTCATTACAGAGCCTCCGGAACACCTTTTATTTTTGAATAATTGAAAACAGGGCCGTCTTTGCAGACGTAGATTTGGTTAATTTGGCAGTGACCACATTTTCCTACACCGCATTTCATTCTTCTTTCAAGTGACATGATTATGTGATCATCTGGGACATTTCGTTTTTTAAGATCTGCAATTACAAATTTGTACATGACTGGGGGACCACATAATATTGCTAGCGTCTTCTCTGGATCAAAAGAGACTTGAGGAATAAGCGTTGTGATTACACCTATGTTGCCGCTCCAAGCTTCATTTTCAGGACACCAGTTTACAGTAGGTTTGAACTCAACATTTTCTTTGGACGCTATTGAGACTAGTTCATCGCTAAAAAGCAGTTCCTTTGGTTCTTTACATCCGTATAGCAGATAGACGCGACCGAAGTCTTTTCTGTTGTCAAGAACATAATTGATTAGGGATCTGAGGGGTGCTATTCCAAGACCACCTGCTATGAATAAGAGGTCTTTGCCCTTTAGAGAGCCAACATCAAACCCATTACCAAATGGACCTCTGATTCCTACTTTATCACCCACATTGAGCCTGTGTAATTTTGTAGTAACATTTCCTAACTTGCGTACGCAAACTTCGAACGTTTCTTTCTTTGTCGGTGAGGAGGATAAGGATATTGGCGCCTCGCCTATTCCAAAGACTGAGACTTCTACAAATTGGCCTGGTTTGTGACTAAGTTCTGATCCGTCATCTAGTTTGATTTCAAACAGTGTTTCCATCGAAGTCATCGGTACTTTCTTGATTATGGTTGCTAGCTTTGGTACGTAATCTATGTCTCCTTCTGTTTGAATGTTAACGTCTGGCTGAGCAGCGATGGTTGCCATTTGCTCTCCGCTGTCTTTATTTTCATGATACATGTCGTTGAAGAGGTTAACAGGATTCGCTATATCGGGGAGGCAATTTGAAGAGCATCTTCCACAGCCAACACAAGAAATAAAACCGAAAGTATCGAACAAATACTTTCCTTTTTTGAAATATCGATGGCGGTATCTTGTAGGTCTTGTAGCACGGAAGTTTTCTCCTGAGGCAATTTTCGCAAAATCTTCTAGTAAGCAGCCATCCCACGTTCTGATCCTCTCACCGTGCTCTAGGGAAAGATCAAGGTTTTCTTTAACATCAAAACAATAACATGTTGGACATACTAGAACGCATGAACCGCAGGCTAGACATTTTTCAGAATGCTTTTCCCAGAATCCACTTTTTCCATAACTGTCCTTAAGCAGTTCAGGAATAAGTTCAGGCGGAAAGTCAAACTTTTGCTGAGACATGCCCATTACTTCTCTTTTTTTCTGCCCAGCAATCTGGACGTCGCGTGCCAATGCGAGTGTGACGTTCTTTGCGTATTTAGATAATAGGTCTTCTCCTTTTTGAGAGCCAATGTTTATTGCATATCTATTACCCAAGTCTGTAAGCATAAGATCATAGCCGTAATCTATAGCCGCACTGCCCATAAAGGAAGAAAAATTCCATTTTGACATCTTTTGAATGTTGACGCCTATTATTATTGCTGCGTCTCGTTTCTTAAAATAATAGGGATCGGACTTCGTTTCCCTGAATATTTCATCCATGTGAAGTAGGGCTACAATGTCATAAGGGTGAACACCTACAATTACCATCGGCTTGATTTCCTCTGGATTTTTAGCCGAAAATCCATCTGACAAGTCATAGGTAAATAATGTTTCACGTTGAGGGAAGAAATATTTTTTCGGAGGCAGCAAAGTTACGTCATAGTCCAGACGCAATTCCTCAGCGGACTCGAGAGGGGCAAAAGCAAATTTATTTCCTCGCGATTTAACGCCAATAACGTTCAAAGAATCATCTTTTATTAAAGCATCTATAAAGCTCTGGAAATCTTCTTTTGATATGATTTTCATGTTTTGAGGATCTCCGGGAAGATTTTGATAAAATGAATGCCAAGGTACATTTAACGTTTGTGGAAAAAGCTCTTAAAATTAAAATTTCTTTTTCCTTTCACATGTGAAAAGTGTTCCTTAGGGAATTTAATGTAAATATTTTATTAGGCACAGCGTCAACTTGAACTGTTTAACAGTTAAAATAAAACCGTTTTTATGCCAAACTATTTAATTACCTTTGTAATTTATTAAAAAGAGGTGTTAGAATGCCACGAGCGTATGTATTATTTAATGTTGAGTCGGGATCAGAAGATAACGTTCTAAAACAGCTTAGGAACATAAATAACGTCGAAGAAGCTTACGTTTCCTATGGCGTATACGATCTAGTCATACGAGTCAAAGCAGACACTATGGAAGAGCTAAAGGATTCAGTGACACACAAAATTCGCACAATCAAGCAAGTTAGGTCAACTTTAACTTTAATAATGATGGAAGAATAAACTCCCTAAACATTTATTTTTAGATTTTTCTAATTTAAAGTCTGCATTTTTTGGGATTTTCTATAATTTTTTAATATTGAAACCAGTAAATTTATGTATTTTTTGGAGACCGCACAAAAAGGGAACGAAACCGAAGCCTGACCTGTGGGATTTGACCGCAAATGGGGTATCTGGCCCGAACTGAAAAAAATTGTTAATTGACTTAGAAAAAACTGGAAAAACAGCCAAAACTGTTCAGAGTTTTGAGTTGAGTCGTGGTTGGATTGAAAAAATGCGGACTAAAGATATTCAGTCTTAAGCGGGACAATCCGAACTAATTGGTTGTTTAGCTCGCAAGTTTTGTTTTTTTCGGCACGTAGCTTTGTTCCAGGAGGTAAGCGTATCGTTTTGTGAACCATTTCTTGACAACCTCAGCCAGAAGCAAGTATGCAGCTATTAGGCCCGCAAGGGCTAGATAGAACGTTGCAGGGGGAGGCGAAAAATTGAATACTGCACCGAGCGGCGTGTAGGGCAGTGCGAACGCGACCGCCACGACGGCCAAGCTGCTTATCAGCAAATATCTGCCAGGCTTGCTTTTGTAAAACGGCGTTTTTCTGGTTCTCAACACGAAAACCACAAGCGTTTGCGTTGCAAGAGACTCCACGAACCAAGCGGTTTGAAAAACGGGAACCGCCGCTTTGAACACTACCAACATTAAAAAGAAAATCAGAAAATCAAAAATAGAGCTTACCGGTCCCATGATCACCATGAACCTTCTTATGTACGAGATATCCAGTCTTTTCGGTTTTTCAATGTACTCTTCGTCTACGTTGTCTGTTGGTATAGTCGCTTCGGAAAGATCATACAAGAGGTTGTTTAGGAGAATCTGAATAGCCGTCATAGGCAGAAAGTTCAGGAACAAAGACGCTCCAGCAACGCTGAACATTGTGCCGAAGTTCGAGCTGACACCCATCATGATGTACTTCATGGTGTTGCCGAAGGTTTTTCGGCCTTCCAAAACCCCTTGATCAAGCACAGTCAAGTCAGGCCGTAGCAGTATGAGATCGGCGGATTCCTTCGCGACGTCAACAGCGTTCTCCACCGATATGCCAACGTCCGCCGTTTTCAAGGAAGGAGCGTCGTTGATGCCGTCGCCCATATACCCCACCACATGCCCGTTAGACCGCAAAGCCCTGATCACTCTATCTTTTTGAGCTGGGTTCACACGAGCAAAAATGTTGTTGTCCTCCACAACCCGAGCTAGGGCATCGTCTTGGAGCTGAGCAATGTCGTTTCCGAGAATGATTCCTTTTATGTTGAAGCCCAATTGTTCGCAGGTTGTTTTTGTGACTAGCTCATTGTCGCCGGTGACTATTTTGAGTTCCACGCCGTCTCTTTCCAGCAAACGGATTGATTCCTTCGCGCTTTCTTTTGGCGGGTCGAGAAAAGACAGGAACCCCAGAAAAACCATGTCGGTTTCGTCGTCTATCGAGTAGTGCGTTTTGTCGTCTTTAACTTTCTTGTACGCGACCGCTAAAACCCTGTATCCCTGAGCGCTGAGGTCGTTGTATTTCTGCTCAAACTTGCCTTGGCAAACAGTTGTCAAATCGGTCAGGTTTTCGTCAGTTTCGCAGTAGGCGCAGATTTTGAGGATTTCTTCGGGGGCTCCTTTGGAGATTAAGAGTCTTTGCCCTTCGTACTCGACCACCACCGAAATGCGTCTCCTGATAAAGTCAAACGGCACCTCGTCAATTTTCTGGACGTCGTTCACGTCGAACTGCTTGTATTGAAGTATGGCGTCGTCCAGAGGGCTTTTCAGTCCCGCGTCAAAAACGCTGTTGAAGTAACCGTACATCAGCACTTTCGGGGCTTCTTTTCCCTCCAAATCCTCGTACTCGTTTAGCGAAAGCTTGTTCTCGGTGAGCGTGCCAGTTTTATCCGTGCATAAAACGTCCATATTGCCAAAGTTCTGAATCGAGGCCAACCGTTTCACGATAACGCCCTTTTTTGACATCGCTACGGCGCCTCTGGACAGGTTAATGGACATTATCATGGGCAAAAGCTCCGGCGTCAAGCCCACCGCAAGAGCCACCGCGAAAAGCAGCGACTGCAAAATGCTGCGGGAGCCCGCATAGAAAAACGCGTTCACAAAAAAGACGAAAACCACAAGGAAAAGCGTGACCTCAGTCATTAAAGCTCCGAACCGCCTAAGCCCCTTCTCAAACTCTGTTTCAGGCGCCTTAGTCACAAGTTCTTTGGCGATTCCCCCGTACTCGGTTAAGCTGCCAGTCTTCGCCACGACTGCGGTTCCAGTTCCGCTAACCACCGAGGTTCCCAAGAAAACGTAATTGTTCCAGCCCGTCAGCTCAGACGTCACCGTTGAAAGTGGAGCAGCATTCTTTTCAACCGGAAACGCTTCGCCCGTTAACGCTGACTGGTTAAGGTTCAGGTCCTTCGCGCTGATTAATCTACAATCGGCGGGAACAAGGTCTCCCGCTATGAGATACACTATGTCGCCCGGGACGATTTCAGAAAGATTCACTTCTTGTTTAACGCCGTCTCTGAGAACCGTCGCTTTTGTGGTCACTCTTTCTTTAAGCGCTTCGGCGGCGTTCTGAGCCTTAGATTCTTGATACACATCAAGAACAATGCTGAGAAGCACAATAAAGAAAATTATAACCGCGTCCGTTACGTACCCCACAAACCCAGAGATCAAAGCCGCAATCAGAAGGATAAGCACAAGCGGATTTCTCAAGTGATAGAGAATCTCAACGAGTCCGGTGCGTTTCTGCTTCTCAGCCAGCTCGTTCGGCCCGTACGTTGCAAGGCGGCTCTGAACTTCCTGCGAAGACAGCCCAGACTGGGACGTCTTCAGCTGAGCTAAAACGTCGTCAACAGGCAGAGACAAAAGCTCTTGGTTATCCGCCATCAAATCAACCGTGAAATAGCTGTTAAAAGCATAGTTTACGGTAGCGCCTATTAAACATTAAGCGCCAAGTTTGTCGTCTTTAATCGGTATTGAAGACGCAGTGCTCCTGCAAAAAGGGGGGATAAAAACTTACAAAAGGACCCTACACTTTACAAGCAGAAGCTTACTATAAGTTAACCACGTTTGATTCTCAATTAATTTACATACCGCAGAGTTCCTAAAAAGATACAAGCAGAATACCTTTCAAAAACCATTTTCGCCAAAAACTATTGTCGAATAATACTACTGTCTCAGCCTTTTGTGGCACAATTGGAATGTGGAAACCACTTTGGCTTCAAATGTGGAATATGGCTAAAATCACAAATAGCCCTGTTCAAGAACTTTGCAACGGTCATTAAGAAAAGTATTTTAGGTTACAGCCACTTTTTCGTTAACGGCCCACAAAAAAAAATATGACCATTTGTTTCTAATAGTTGACGTGATAGGAAAGTGGTGAAAAGGGTTGACTGAAAGGAAGGGCAATCGAAGAAAAGCTATCAGATATTTCAGATGGTCAGTCAAGGCTGCTTTCTTGCTAATTTTCGTGGTTCCCATCCTCTATCTCGCCAAAGCTCCCAGCGCTGAACCCGTGTACAGCCTCTTCTTTGGAGGACTGAACAAGCCACTTTTCACGCTGCCTATGGGTGAATCCGTATGTAGCACTTGGGTACTCTTCTACGGTTCAGTAGGACCCGGCGCTTGGTTGCTTTGCCCTCTCGGTGGTCTGCAGATTCTACTGACTGGAAGAGCAGGTCTCACACTTTTAATCCCCACAATAGTTGCCTTGCTCGTGTTCCTCATACCAATTTTTGTGTTGGGCAACGTCTTCTGCAGCTGGGTCTGTCCCCTCGGCACAATGATCGACTCTTTCGACAAAGGCGTTGAAAAGTACATTCCAAGGCTAAACGCGAGGCGAGATGAAAGGCGTCTTCGAAACAAAGAAAGGAGAAAAGCAAAACAGGCCGCCCAACTCAGCGTCTCGCAATCAATAAGCAGCGTAGCCTGCCCAACATGCCCCTTTAGCCGACTACTTGCAAACAAAAACGCCACTTTGACAAATGGGATTCTTGGGACTGCACTAGTCGGCTCCGCCCTTCTCAGGTTTCCCGTGTTCTGCGCCATCTGCCCTATCGGAATATCAACGCGAGGAATGATCCACCTTAAATCAGTTTTTTATCTCAAGACAGTGTTGGTCGGCTACACCGGAACACTATTTTACATAATCGCTGAACTCTGGGCCATCCCCGCGGTGGCTATACTTGTAAGTTTGAGAGAGAGGCGATACTGGTGCAGAAAAATATGCCCAGTCGGGGCAACCCTGAACATCGCTGGCTCCTTCAGCCCACTCATCAAGCCCACGCTCAACGACGAAAAATGCGTTATGAAAGGATGCCCCAAAACCTGCGAAGACTATCGACTGGACTACTGCATGGCTTGCCGACAAGCGGACCAAAAACAATGCGAAAAAGTTTGCCCCGCAGACATAAACCTAACTGACAAAGACTCACTATCTAAGTGTACCAAGTGTCTGGAATGTTATATAACATGCGACAGAGGCGCTGTGAAAATCAAACCTGCTGGCAAACCAGACGCTATCGTGGCGTTGCAGCGATTTTTAAAAACTAAATTGAAAAAGCAACCAAAGAAATCGCCCACGCAATCGCTTTCTAATTCGGCTGTGGGCAGGTAGCTGAAAAGTAAGAATCATTCACAACAGTCGATTATACTTTTTGCCTACTCGCTTTGGTTTAGAAGATGTTGGGGATGGATTGGAACGGTTGTGGTTTAGCTTCCTTCAGGATAATGAACCAGCTGAGGCCCTCGGCGTTGTTTTCGATCGTGCTGTTCTCGTAATCTTTGTTTTGGTTAGGGTAGGAACATCTTCTGCTGTAGCTTAATGTCCTGAAACTCTTTGATAGAACCTCCATTTGATTCTCCCATGCTCTGTAATCTGTGGGGATTCCGTGAACAAGAATTACTGGTGGTCCGGTTCCTTTTTCAACAAAACTTAGCTTGATGCCGTTAGCATCTATTGACTCAAAAAATGACATAAAAACACTACTTCATCACTGATTACATTAGCGTTAAAAGTTTTTGGTTTTTTGAACCAAAAGGATACAGGCAGCTAGTCTTTGGTTGTTTTGGTTTTTGCTTCTTTGTTTTTGTCTTTGGTTTTGCGTTTAGGCATTTTGGGGAAAGAATTGTATAACGCGGAGGCTCTTGCGAGGATAATTTTTCTTGTTTCAACTGTGATGGGCGAGGTTGCGATTAGCTCGTCTAGTTTCTTTTTGTTTTCTTCTATTCTTTTTGTGAATTCTTCATTGGATATTTTGCCTTCTGATTTTAGTTTTCTCACTTCTTCCATGTGTGAGGCTATTAGATTGAATTGTTCGTCAATTTTTGTTTCTGACACGGTGTCGGTTTGCGGTATTTTTTTCCTTACGTAGCGGAACAGCAAAGGCACCTGGAACACGATTGAGATAAAGGCTACTCCAAGCACCATTGTGTTTATGGTGTTTATATCTCCCTTAGAAATTACTGCAGAAGTTGTTATTGTGGCAACCAGCGCTATGGACAAGGCACCTCGGACCCCGCCAAGCATGGCAATGTTGCGCCAGACCACGGATATTTTGTCTCCGAATTTGTTGAACACGGCGAGTATTGGGTACACTGTGGCGGCTCTGGCTAAGGTTACGGCGGCGTAGGCGGCCACGATGATCAGAACTGATTGCGAAAGAGTGATAATATTTGTCTCGAAACCGATGATTAGAAACGCTATCGAGTTGCCTAAGAAGGCTGCTATCTGCCAAAATGTCGTCACGGCTTCTTTTGACGCGGTTTCCATGGCGGACCGCATCGTGAAGTTGCCAAAGTACAACCCTGCCACGGCGACCGCTATTAGCCCTGAGGCGCCTATTCCTGTTGCCAAAGCGTACGACCCGTACACCACCGCAACCGCCAAGATGGTTTCGGCCACTCTGTCCGCTATCAAGCTTGAAAGTACTTCGCCTAGAAACGCGACCGCTAACCCAATTAAGACACCTGCACCAAGGATGAACCCGAAACTGAGCACTGTTTGCGTTACCGCGACCTTTTGAAGACCGACAGTTGAAAGGATTATAGTGAATAAGACGATGCCAGTGGCGTCGTTGAACGCCGCTTCTGTGTCTAGTAGCGTAGATAGTTTGGAAGGAACCTTGACCCGTCGAAAAACCTCCAAAACCGTAACCGCGTCCGTTGGGGCAATCAACGCGGCGAAAAGAAAAGAAACATACGGCGAAAGACCGACGCCCTTCCACAAGATAAGCCCCCCAACAGAAGTCGCTATCAAAACGCCTACGGTTGCTAAGGCTAACGAAGGCTTGATTACAGCCCGCAAATCACTGGCGCGAAGGTGAATCATGGCTTCGAATATCAAGGGGGGAACAACGACGCCCACGAAAAGACCGCCTCCGCCACCTTCGAGAAGCTGAGCGCAGAGTGATCTCAACTGAGAAATCAGGTTCTCGAAAGACCCTCCTTCCAGAGTAAACGAAGATGCGACCACGGTGATTGCAATCCCTGTTAAGACCAAAACCAGAGTGTACGGTATCCTAAGCCTTGTAGATAGGACGGCAGCTAAGAAAGCCATAAGCAGGAACGCCGCCACAATGAGTTCAATGCTAGGAACCAGGACAACCACCTACCCTTTCGCTGCAACTTTCATTGAAGCTTGTTTTCTAAATCTCTAAAGCCCTTAATCAATCTGTCTAAGCAAACATAAAGACGCTTTAGCGGTTTTCATAGTAGGATCGTCATTCGTCGAGTTCATCGTCGCCTTCTAACACGCTTCCCCTGTTTAAATCAAGTGTCCCATACACCAAAGGCCTGCGAGGAGCTCTCCAGACTCCCGGATAAACTCGTATTCCTATCGATCGATCTCAAAACTTTGACCCCGTTTCGGAGTTAAATGCTCCCAAGATAAAACTCCCAGAAAAGGTTCTCGCGATTCTCATTTCACTTTATCTAGGTCTGTATCTCAAGAGAGCGGCAAAGCCTCCCAAAGCTGTGAGCTTTGCTTTTTCTTCCGACTCTGTAGATATCACCTCAACCCTTGCGTCTGTCTGTGAAGCCACATCCTCTAAGACATCTATTATGTCCTTCTCCTCCACCTCGTATTCAACCGCGTTGCACTTCTCGCATGGGCTAGATATCATTTCCTGTACAGTTTGAACCTTCTTCTCCTTATTTACTATCTGCGCCCTTGATAGTTCGCATCTTTTGCACATTACAACAATTTCAATCATATCTGTACTATCTGTCAGTAGTGCAACTTCCACTTCACCATTCTTAAGCGCGTTCAACACTGAATCTAGGCCGCAAATAGCCAAACCATCTTGTTTGCCCATGTATGCCAGAAGGCGCTGCACGGTCTTCTTCTCCTCTGGCGCGCACATATTCTTCAGTGTCTCAGATGATTTGTCAAGCACCTCTTTCACCGCTTCTCTGTCGGCGGATTGCGTATCAACTGTGCTCAGAAGCGCATTCTTTAGTTCATAATTAAGGTAATCTCCCTTTAAGAAATCCTCTTTCGTTTGGCCCGGTCCTCCAACTATCAACGCCGTTACTTTATGGTTCTCGAGAAATGCCTTTGTTGCATGCTCCGCAACCCTGTGGAAAAAGTATGTGACTTCCATGTCGCGTTCTCTTTCGTATCTCCTTTGGCTCTGCCCGCCCTTTACAGTCTTTCCTGGAATCCCTGACGTGATTTTTTCGATTAATTCGAGGCGTTCACCATTGAGTATTCCGAAGCTAGCCTCTTTTGAATCCATGGCGATAAGTCCCACAACTCTTTGGTTTCTCAGCATTTCCCTTAGCGGTTCTAACCGGAAATGGTCGTCAACCTCGTAAAGATAGGCGGTAATTGGCTCTGGTGGGATGAGCTCTTCGACGTTCAAAACTTCGCTTTCCGCCTCGTTGGCGACGAAAGTTCCAGCAAATATCGCGAGTCCATTCTCTGGAATTTCCTTCTGCAGCTTTATACGCTGGATCACATTTTTGATGGCGTCTTGAAGGCGATCCCTAACGCTCTCAGATTTCATGGCAACAGAATCAGACTCCTGCTTGAGGGTTGCGACTATGTCATCTATTGATGTCTCTCGAGGTATGTAGAGCGAGATGAACTCCATTCCCCTTCCCTCTTTGTCTGATAGACACGCTATGAGCTTCCTCAGTTTGTGCTGTTTCACGGAATTAGTGGTTGCCATCTGGCATCCGTGAAAATGCATTACTTTTTCAGCAACCAAATTTGACACCTTAACATTCAGTTACGGCAGAGGCTAATTTATTAGTTTCTCAGAATTAGAGCCAATTGTTTCCACTCTCAAAGTTTGGTTTCACACTACTTATTGCGCGGCGCGCTGAATTTAGTTATTCAGGAAATCTTTAAATGGAAAAAGAGAGATAAGCGATATCATGCGCCCTTCAGAGTTGAATGGTAAAGAAGTTGTCGGAGCTGGAGCTAGGATAGTGGGAACAGTCTTTGACGTTGAAATCGACCCAGTAAGTTGGAAGGTAACCAGTTTGCAGCTAGAATTATCTGATGAGGCAATCGAGATTCTGGGTTACAAGAAACCATTCATGGGGCGTATAGATATTTTGCTTTCAATAGACGCCATAGCGGTTGTGGCTGATGTAGTAAGCCTCAACAAACCAATCAGTGAGCTAAAAAACTTTATTCAACCACCAAAGTAAAATTCCTTCTTTGTTAACTCGGTGCCAAAAAAAACTGCTTTTTTGTGGTCTCTACTTTACCCGCTTTGTTTCCGCGAAAGGACGATAACGCCGACTGTTGCTATAACTGCAGTGGACATGATAATTACTACAGCAAAGTTAATGAACAAAGGAGCATAGGACAGGCCGTACTCCGCAGGCAAAGTCGCCAGAACTGCGGCAGCTAAGCCGCGTGTAAGAACAAAAGTCAAAATGGATCTTTCATTTTTAAGCTTATTTCTCAAAGTCGTCAGATAAACGGCGCCATATCTGACAATGAGAAGAAGAAGTGATAGGGCAATTCCCAAAAAGATGAAATTCACGTTGGATATAGTTGCAATTATCCCGAGAAACACAAAAAAGAAAGTCCTTATAAAAAACGCAATTTCAGATTTAAAACGCCTCAATCCCTCATCCACTGCCAAGTTAGCCGTTGTCTTTCTCCGAAGAACCTTGAAAACTGCAGTTTCGTTACCTAGGATCAGACCAAAAACTAGTGCACTCAATGCCCCGCTGCCTCCTACGGTTTCTGAGATTGAGTAGGCGAAAAGCGCAATGGCTAATGTTAGCATGTAAGAAAAAGGCAAATAAGAAACCCTCCTCAAGACAAAGAGTCCCAGAATTCCCAGCGCTATTCCAAGTCCTGCTCCGATTAGGAATTTTCCTGCGATTCCGGCACCGATTGACATGTAATCTGTATGTCCTGTCATTATGGCTCCGATTAAGGCGAGAGAAACTACAATGCACAGGATATCGGTTGTTGCTGATTCAAGTATTAATGTTGTTTTGCCTTTTTCGCTAATTTTGATTTTGGAAGCCAAGGAGATTACCACTATTGAGCTGCTTCCGCCATAAATGCTCCCGAAAAGTAGACCATAAGAAAGAGGGACTCCAAAAATTGAAACCATGAAAAGCGCTACTGCTAAGACACTGAACAGAAAACCCAACAGAGCGAGCAAGGCCGCCCTGAGGCTGTGGGAAAGAACTTGTCTGATGCTTATGCCCATGCCGCCATCAAATAAGATGAAAACAAGTGCCAATGCTGAAATGTAGGGTGCAAATCCCTGAATTGCGCTGGTGTCAAATATGTGCAGTACTGGGCCAACAATCATTCCTAAGACTATGAGGAACAGCATGTCGGGTATGCCTTTCTTTGCAAAGAGGTAGTTGCCTAAGAAACCTATCACAATAATAAGAGCGCTTGTGATCAAGGCTAACGAGACAAGGTCTACCATCTTGAAACACTGTGGATAGTTAGTCCTGAATTATATAAGATTTCTTGAAATTCCGATTCAGGAAAAACTGGTTTGCTCAAAATTGTTAGGCTGCAAGGCATTAAGTCTTGAATGTATAGACCTTCCCTCAAAAACATTGCATCAAGATCGCAAAATATGTTTCAAATAGCTTGATACAAAAAAGTATTATTCTCGGTAAAGCATGATTTAATCGGAGACATTTGCTTGTTAGCAATCGCCATAGTCGGAAAGACAAACAGCCCGCGCGTGAAAACTAAAAAAGCTGAAGACAAAACTGATCCAAAACTATCCTCAAATATTCTGAGAATTGTGCCCGCCAACAATGCCTTCTACTTCTTCACAGATATTGGACAGTACACTAATAGGTGTTCAACCTGCCTTGCGGATTTTTGTAACGCAATACGGACGATAGATGCTAAGTCGGTGGAGTTCCACTTTAAGCGTGGAGACTTTGCCATATGGATTAGAGAAACCTTAGGAGACAACGAACTAGCAAATGAAATTAACAAAGTTAGCAAAACAATTCAAGGAGAAGAACTCAGAACCACAATACACCAAACCGTGGATGCACGCTTAACCAAACTGAAAAAACTCCAAGCTAACGAAGAACCTTACTTAGAACGAGATGAATAAGTGCAGCGCGCTTATTTTGCTTCATTGAAGGGTCATTTTCCAAACGCACTCATTGCACATAAAACTCGTTCACTTTAGGTTATTGCACCAGAAATACAAGAAAAGAAAATGTGGAGGCTAAACCAATAGGTCTTACTTGAAATTGAGTTCAAAACTTATTGGAACAGCTTCGCCCCACGACTGCCGAATCGGACAAATCTTCTGCGCCATCCCATACACCATGTTAGCCTTCTTGCGTTCACGCTCATTGTCATTCTCCAAGCCAACGTTCATGTTGAAGTGCACATCTGTGAAAATCAGTTTCTCCATGCCTTCCACGTTCATTTTAACATTCGCAATGGTTTCCAAACTTTTAAGCCCTAACTGGCTATTTTTTGCAATCAAAAGAAACAACGTATTGATGCATGAAGCTAAAGCAGCAGCAAAAATGTCTTCAGGTACACAATAGCCTTCTTTTCCACCAAACGACGGTGGTGGACTGACAGTAACGAGTTTCTTGCCTTTAATTGATAGTTCGCATTCTGTTGCACCTTTCCATGTGGCGGTACCTTCAAAATTCATTTCAGGCATAAAATTCATCTCTGCTAAAAGGATGAATGCAAGGCAAATTTAACTCTTACGATGAACTTGAAACTTGAAGCGCACGCGCTTGGAAGGGGCGACAAACGGCCTTATGGACGCATTCAATGTCGGCTGAAACGCGCACGTGTTCTCAGAGGGCGCACTTCAATAATCAAAATGATATGGATAGGAAAGCGTGCGCGATGAAACTTGCTACTGGTGCTCTACAACAAGGGCTTCCCAGATATCCTCGGCTAAAGTTTTGTTGGACAGTTGTCGCAATACGTCAGATGCAACTAGAATTCCTGCCACTCCTCCGCTCTCGCTGACTGGAAGCCGTCTTATCCTATGTTCGCCCATAATTCTGGCAGCTTTCTTCAGGGTAACATTAGCGTCAATTGTTATGAGAGGCGATGACATAACCTCCGAAACTGGAGTAGTGTGAGGCAGGTTTTTTGCGATGACCCTTATAACAAGATCTCTCTCGGTTATGATGCCAACAGTAATTTTGCCATCAACAATCAGCAAACTGCCCCTATCAGACTTCTTCATGAGGTTAGCAGCTTCCAAGACTGTCTGCTTTGGACCTATATTGACGACAGGCTTCATTATCTCTTTAACTGTGCGCATAATCTTCATAATACACTGGTGAACGGAAATAAGGTTTTCTAGTGCACAACAGCCTGCACTACTAGTGAGTGCTTAGCGTGAGCTAAATTTTCTGAGTACAAATCCGTTTATGATTTGACGAATTTTAGATTTTGAATCTAGCAAGTCTCACTTTCATGGTTGCAAGGTTGATTATCATCCTAGAGTATGGCCAAATAGGGTCGCTGGATAGGATGATTGGAATCCTTTTTCTATGAACTATAGATACTAACTGGAACAATCATTACTTTTACGCTATTTGAAAAACCAGTTTCTTTTTTTATTTCCTCAGAAATCCTTCTTGCAAGCAACGGAACCACATCGTTATTAATCCCAGAAGTTTGAAGGCGAACAAAAACATCTGTTTTCTCATCACTGCGAGATCAGAAAATACAACTTCGCCGTAGTCAGCCTCAATCATTTCCTTACTTAACAAAACTCCTAAACTTCAAAAACATAGCATCCGAAAAGACTTCCACAAGCACTCGAGTTTTGTTAGCCTTTAACGTCTAAATGCAGAGACGACATAGTTTTATATAGCATTCGAACGAAATTAATAACTGGGAAAGTCTTGCAGAACCAAAATTTGCAGATGAAAGTTCTTTTCAAAAAATACGCCGTCTGGTTCTTATTGAGACTTGCAGCTCTAATAGTTCTCCTTGCGATAGTTGAAATAGTCTACAATACTGGTACACTAGCGATTTTTGGCCCCAGCAATGTTCAGATACTAATTTATAGTGTCCTTCAAAAGATTGTTCTCTCCCTTTTCGTTTGGTTCGGTTTGGCTATCGCGATAAAAATTGTAATACCCACCATTGTCGTTGCAGCTTCTCCCGCATTAACAAGAATGATAAGAGAACCAGCCGCAAGAACAAACGCATTCCGATCAGTTTCACGATATTTAACTTACATCATCTATCTTTTTGCAATCTTAGCCATAATCTACGTATGGGCTTATTCGTTCATCGGAACATACATCGCTGGAGTTCTTGGAACAGGGCTGATCGTAGCCTTAACCTTTGTTTTAGGCTTGTTTACTTCCAGCGTACTTGGAAACATCTTAGCCTACGTCGTCTTGGACGGAACAACCGAATTTAAAACAGGCGACAGGGTACAAATAGGTGAAGACTATGGGGACATCGTTGAACTCGGCTTCTTCTTCACGCGGGTCAAAACGATTAAGGATGAGGTTATCAGCATACCCAACTTAGCAATCATAAACAAAGAGATAAAGAATTTTAGCGGTCTCAAAACCGTGCAGATTTATATACCTGTCACTCTCGGATACGACATCGACAAAGAAGAGGCAAAGAAACAATTAATTAAATGCGCAGAGATGACAAACGGGTTAATATTGGATGACCCAGACAAAAAACCATATGTCCTGTTCAGAGACCTCGGCAACTACACCATAACCTATGAAATAAACGCTTACACAGACAAACCGAACAGGCTCATAAACATAAAGAGCGACCTGATCGATAACATTCTCACTGAATTTAAGAAAGCAAACATGGAGATATTGTCTCCCACACACATTGTAGTTAGGAGGCATCCAGATGCCTTGGAAGAACCCAAAAACTCACAGCGAAACATTTCTAATTAATGTAAAAACCTGTTTCTTCCTGCAATATTTAAGTTTACTTAAGTAGAAGCGTACGTTCGAGAGAGAAAAAGCGGCGGATTCGCGGCAGGATATTGGCTAAAGGAAGCAGATGCTATTTCACTAATTTTTTTTCCTCAGCCACGTCGTCTTCCGAAAAAGATGAGATGCGCATTTTATATATTTCTAATTGGGCAATGCAGAGTCGAAGATGCTCCTTATACCCTCGCAACTCTCTCACAGGCGATAACCCTCCCGCAAAAAAAGAAGAAGTAACAAGTTTGAATTCTTCTGCTGTATCGGACGAAAAAAGTTGGGTTATCAGGGTCTCTGCGCCATCAAAAGCAAGCTGATAAGCTTCATCATAACGATTTTCGTAATTCGTTTTATTAAGGACATCGTTGAACTGGGCTATTTTTTGATCAATCAATTCCAGAGCTTTGCTCTTTGAGATCTTCATGCATTTTTCCCACAAAACTCTATTTACACTTCGGATATATGATGGCTGTAACTTGTCAAAATGGTTCCGTCAGTGCTTTAGTCTTGCTTGGGTCTGACAATGCTCTTCAATTCTTCAATAGAATTACCTAAGGAAACCACGTCTCCGACAGCCTTTATTATAGTGACTGGCAGAAGAACCACCACGTGACCTAGCACAGGTTTCTTGAATTTGAACTGTTCCGTTGCTTCACTATTCAGTTTCACTTGAAGATGCGTGATTTGCCAATTCTTGGTATCGACTTCGGCTCCTTCCACTTCGCCTAGAGTGAAAGCACCCGCTCCGATAACCTTCTTTCCATTCAATTCGCTAACACTTGTCAAAAAATCACCAAGTAATTATTAGTTTGTTTGAATATATACTTTTAGTGTGTTGTGCTGAGTTGAATAAATGAGTTTAGGCGGCCATAATTGGTTTTCTCTTCTGAATTAATCTTTAAATTTCTTTTTTCGCCTTCTATGGCACGCACTATTGTGCTGTCTGCATGGAATGAGCTGCATCACCTTTTGAATACAATTCCTGTGTGGTCTAGTAGCTTGTATAGGCGCACTTTTGCAAAATCAGTTATTAAGAAAAGTGTAAACGCATAACCCCACACGAGAGCGGCTAGCCCCCAGCCCATTGCGGGAAGCAGAATACCGTATACAGTAATTATTATAGCGGTAAATTGAACAGCTATGGATGCAAAAAGAAGCTGCTTTGCAGGTTTGACAGACCAAAAATGACCCTTAGTCCTCGCGACAAACACAGTCATATTTCCCGCCACTGCAAGCTTCAGGTATATGAAAGACTGGAGCACTAGTAGGTTTAGCTTCAGCACAACTAATCCGATGTAGAGAATTCCGAAACTTGAGAATACCCCGATTATTCCAAGAAACGTTGCTATTCCCAACAAAGTCCGCATGTCCCATTTTTCCGGTTTATTAGAGTACTTTACGTTGTCATAAGCTATCGTCATTATCGGTAGGTCATTTAGAAGCGCCAACAAAACAAGCATCAGAGCAGTAATTGGGAAAAACTGGAAAATGACGATTGATGCAGTCATGAAAAGCAACACACGTATCGTTTCAGCGATGCGGTACGTGCAATAATTCGTCATTCGCTGGAAAATCTTGCGGCTCTCCTTAATCGCATCGATAATAACCGAAAGACCAGGTTTGGTCAGAACTATATCCGCCGCGGACTTCGCAGCGTCGGTAGCGCCCTCAACAGCAATACCAGCGTTAGCTTTCTTCAAAGCAGGCGCGTCATTAACCCCATCGCCTGTCATTCCCACAATGTGCCCTTTTTCTTGGAGAAGCTCAACAATTCTGTACTTATGCTCAGGGAAGACTTCTGCAAAACCTTCAGCTTCTTCAACCACGCGTTGAGCCTGACTGTCAGGCTTGTCCAAAAAAGCAGCGGGCAATATAATATTGTTTCCAAGGTTTACTTGGCTCGAAATTTCTTTGGCAATAGCTATGTGGTCACCAGTGACCATTTTCACGTTGACGCCCATTGATTGAGCTGTTTTTATTGTTTGGGCTGAATCTTCCCTTGGTGGATCAAACAAACCAATTAAACCCGCAAATTGCCACTTATTCTCCTTGTTAGTTCGAGCCACACCCAGCGCACGGTACCCTTTCTTAGCGAATTCATTAACATCCTCCGTCAATCTGTCGTCGATTGACTTCTTGTCTTCTATCAATGCCAGAATCGCTTGAGGGGCTCCTTTAGTTACCTTGAACTGACTTCCATCTTCTTCTTGCACTGTTGCCTCTGTTCTCTTTATGACTGGATCGAAGGGCTTAAAACTGGTCACTTTAATGTGTTCAATTCTATCAGAAATAGCGGGTGTGCTCTTGGTTTTCGTTAAAATTGCTAGGTCGATTGGATCTTGATCTTCTTCTCTTGAAGCAAGCGCACTGAACAATAGGGCGTCATTTTCTGTGAATTTGGCATAAGGTTTGGTTCCTCCCATAGTGAGCGCATTCTTGGTGATAGTGCCAGTTTTGTCTGAGCACAGCACATCCATGCTTGCCATTTCCTCAATTGCAACTAATTTGCTAACTATCGCTTCCTTTCTTGCGAGAGCTATGGCGCCTACAGCCATGGTGACTGACAGAACCGCGGGAAGTGCAGCAGGTATTCCCGCAACCGTCAAGATCAATGCAAACTGAATGATGTCTAAGATGTTTTGACCGCGAAAAATCGAGACCAAAACGATTATTATTACGAGTCCTATCGCTAGGAAAATCAGGTAATCGCCTATTTTGCTGATGGCTTTTTGGAAGTGGCTTGGGGTTTGGGCTTGCTCTACGAGTTTGGCGGTTTTGCCGAAAAAGGTTTTTGCGGCGGTGTTGACTACGAGTGCGTTCATTTCGCCTTGTTTGACGATGGAAGATGCGTATCCGATGTCGGAGAGATGTTTCTCTACTGGAAGAGATTCGCCGGTTAGTGCGGATTCGTCAGTTAAAAGGTAATCTCCTTCAATTAGTTTTACGTCGGCGGGGATGATGTCTCCTAAGCGCAGTCGAACAATGTCGCCTGGCACGAGTTTTTCAGCCGGCATTCCCTGCCATTTGCCATCTCGCAGGACCCGCGCTTTTAGGGCTAGTCTTTTCTTTAGCAGTTCTATAGCGTTTCCTGCTTTGCGTTCCTGCCAGGACCCTACTATGGCGTTTACCATAAGTAGAGTTAAAATTATTGCAAAATCAGGCCACCGTTGGATGACCGCAGACATTATTACTGCGGCTTCAATCATCCATGGAATTGGACCCCAAAAATAGTGAAGAAACTTGAGTAGCGGGTTGACTTTTTTCTCCTGAATTTCGTTAGGACCGTATTGCTGAAGTCGTTTTTCCGCTTCTGAGGAAGAAAGACCATTCTGATTTGCTGCTAGCTTCTTTAGTAATTCATCGTTATCAGCTTTTTTTGCCTCTTCAGTAGTTAAAGAGTTTTGGTCCATACCTTAGTTCGCCTCGCCCAAATCCAAGAACCCTTAATATTTCAAGGCTAAGTCAAAGATATTGATTATTGTTTTGTATTCTTGTTTCTTGAGGACAATGATTCCAATCTATTTTTGAAAGATGCCGCTGATTGGTTATCGGCAAGTACATAGACGAAGTCTCCTTTTTGGAGTTCAAAGTCTGCGGTCAAGTTATGAATTATTTCATCATTTCTGTAAACTAATAATATTGGGTCACCTTTATCGATGTCTCCGTATTTTAGGCCTTGAGAAGTTATTTCGAATCCAACAACATATTTAGATTTGAGTTTCTCAGAAAGAACTATGCCTGCAACTTCACTCGAAATTGTCGAAGATGCTAACATTTGCCCTATTATGTCGTAAATGGGTGCCACAGTATCTGCTCCAGCAGCCTTCGCGCTTTCTACTAGTTCCTTATCGTTAATTATTGACACAGCATGAATATTTTTGTTAAGCTTTTTTGCGGTTAAGATGGTAAGCATGTTGTCTCCATCATCATCGAAAGTGGATATTAAATGAGAAGCTCTCTCTACGCCAGCTTTTTTCAGGGTTTCGTAGATATGTGTAGTTGGTCCGCCTACTGCTTCTACGCCGTCTTTTCTGAGCGTTTCAAGTTGATCGTTATCTTTTGCTATGACTACGAACTCTGAACCTATGGACTTTAAGCCTTCGACGACGTATTTGCCTAGGAATTTGTAGCCTACTACGATTACGTGATTCTTCATTCTGTTTATCTTCCTTGTTGCGAGAGTTTGGGTAAGTAGTTCTCTTTTCATTGCAGCAGTAAACGTCGCTTGAAGAAGAGAAGCTGCTGACCCTACGCTAACTATAATGCCTACTATTAGAAGTACTTTTTCAAGCACAGGCATCGTAACAATATTGGGCGCATAGATTCCGATTGTGGTAATCGTTGAGACAGCAGCAAGAAAAGCGGTCAATGGATCCAGACCTTGATAATGGGCGAAGATCAAAGCTCCAAGAACAAACATTGATGCCAGCAACGAAAGCTGAATCCAAATAGCTTTGACAATGTAAAACGGTGAATACACCGCAAAGTCCAGAAAATCTCTAAGTGTTTTCACAATACTCGTTTGACAGGCGTCTTATTTAGTCCTTGTGCATCAGCACCTGGTAAGAGCTTGAAATTTGTATCCAAAAGGTAGAGCCTTTGAGTTTAAATATCTCTAAAACTCGCAAACGGAGCAGTTTTCTGGTTTCAAACCCGCGAGTCCAAAGGACAAATTGAAGAAGGTGATTGCCCATTTTTAGCCAATTCAAACATCACAGGATGAACGTGTGCACGCCTTTGTTTCTGTGACAACTTCAATTCGGATATTTTATCGTTGGATATCAGCGTTACATACCGTCCTAAAATTGTTAGCCTACGCTATTGTTCTTCGTCAAAAAAAAACAGTCACAACCAAATTTTCAGGGACAACCCTGAATTACTCACCGTTAACCTTAACTTGGAATGTGCCATATTTTAGAATGCGTGAGGAGAGGTTTTGTTGAAGAAAACAAAGATCATATGCACTGTGGGTCCCGCAAGCTTTTCAAAGCAAACGATTGAAAAAATGTTCCAAGCTGGCATGAACGGCGCAAGGATAAATACTGCTTATGGAAATCTCGCTCAATACCAGTCGGTTATAGAAACAGTACGGGAAATTGCGGATATCCCCATAATAATTGACATCAAAGGACCAGAAATTAGAATCAAGGCATCTCAACGAAAGATCTTCACTAAAGGAGACATTTTGGAAGTAGGCTTCGACGGGGAAGAAGTCAGTTTCAATCACGATTTCTATGACGAAATGGAGGTTGATGACGAAGTATACATCGATAATGGAAAAATTAGAACGCGCGTAGTTGAAAAGAAAGATCGAAAACTTCGGCTTCTGACCTTGGACAGCGGCGTCATAGAAGATGGAAAAGGAGTTAACGTTCCCAATAAGCATCTTTCAGTTCCAACTTTCCCTGAGAAAGACTTGGAGATCATAAGTTTTGCAAAAAAGCATGACGTCGAATACGTTGCGCTTTCATTCACGCGAAATGCAGAAGACGTGAAAAACTTGTCCCAGACCAATGGTTTTGGCGGCGGAATAATCGCCAAGATTGAAAACTTTGAGGGGGTTCAAAACGTCGAAGAGATTTTAGAAGCCGCTAGTGGATTAATGGTTGCAAGGGGAGATTTAGGCGTTGAAATCGAACCTGAAAGAGTGCCTTTGGTTCAGAAATCCCTTATCAAATTATGCAATCAGAAGGGTAAGCTTGTTGTCACTGCGACAGAGATGCTTGAATCGATGATTAATCAACCGTGTCCAACCAGGGCTGAAGTCAGTGATGTTGCAAACGCTATACTTGACGGGTCAGATGCCGTTATGCTTTCTGGAGAAACAGCGGTTGGTCAGTATCCTGTTGAAGCCGTTGAGATGATGACTCGCATAGCGAATGAAACAGAAAAAGCCGTTAAAAGCAACGTTGAAGATACTCCGTTTATCAACATTTCTGACACGGTAAGCAGGGCAATCCAGGATATATGTCAAAGTATGCCCGTTCACAAAGTTATCACTCTGACGCGGTCAGGCTACACAGCCCGAATGATAGCTCGCTTCAAGATTGCACAGCCGATAATTGCTGTCACTCCTGAAATCAAAGTCAAAAAACAACTGGAACTCATATTCGGCGTGTACCCAGTTCTGGTAAACTACAACGAAGAAAAAGACCGAATATCCGAAGTTGCAAACCAACTTCATAAAATGCATCTGGTTGATGATGAAGAAACTGTCTTGTTCACCGAGGGTGTGAGAACCGCTAGGGAGCACGCCAGCAACTCAATAGAGATACATAACATAAAAGAGTTAAGAGAATTTGCGGCATCCTCAGCGCTTACGACATTTTGGTGAAAATGGTTTATGATCTGCAATCTGTTCGTCTTTAGACACGCTGAGACTACCGATAACAGCAACGGCATATTCTCAGGCTGGCGTGACCCGGACTTAACTTCAAAAGGACTTTTGCAGGCGCAGGAGATTGCTAAACAGCTGGAACAAGAAAAAATTGATTATGCATTTACTTCACACCTTTTGAGAGCCAAAAGAACCCTTGAAATTGTCCTAAAACCGCACCTTAACGTTCCTGTTTTCATGGATGACCGCCTGATTGAACGGTGCTATGGTACGTTGCAGGGCAAAAGCAAGATGGAGCTTGTAGCCGAAAAACCCGAGTGGTTTGCCAAAGTTCACCGCGGTTACGATTTTGCGCCTCCTGAAGGTGAAAGCCTCAAGATGGTTGAAAGCCGCACTTTGCCCTTTGTTGTGCAGCTTGAAGGGTGGCTTCAACAGAATCCGGGTAATGTGGCTATCTCATGTCATGGCAACTCAATGCGCCCGATTAGGCGAGTTTTTGAACACTTAAGCCTTAAGCAGATGCTTCAGCTTGAGAACCCGCAGGATCAAGCGATGGAATATGCTCTTCACGTACACAGCGTTAATGTTGACGGAGCTGAAGAGCGCAGAATCGAAAAGGATTGGCAAAACGTTGTGGTCCCGTCTTCCGTAAAGTTGGCGACGGACCCACGAAACCCATTGAAGCAATACTATTAAGTTTGATCAAGGGTTTTCTGGCTGTGCTATTTTTTGAAAGTAGTGAGCCTCATAAATCAAGCTGAAAATCCTGTGACCGCACTGAAACGGCAATATTTCTTTTACGATAACCGTCCTGCCTCTAAACTAAGCGGCATAATAACGGGCCTGTTGCACGCTTTAATATTCCTATGCGCTAGAATTAGTCGCGATTAAGCTGTTGAGAATAGAAGCTTTCAGCATATTGGTAGTGATGATAATCGTTTTTTGCGCTGTCATCCGCAATCATATGGCTCATCGGCAAAGATACTAAGTGAATTGACGCCGCTACACAAGGCAAGAGCCGCGTACTTCCGACACTGTGTTTGTCTTAACTCAGACCGCTCCTAACGATTTTTAACGATGATGCCGCAGTATGAGAAGGTAAGTATAAAATGTTCAATGTTCATCTGTTAACATGCTTAATAGGTAGGTCAGAGAATGCCTAGAACACTCATGGTTTTGGAAGTTGAGGATCCCCATTTTACAATTAGGCTCACCAATGATCTACTCAAAATAGACTTGAGGGGAAGTTTCAAGAATGAAATCGAAGAAGCACTTGAAAATAAACCAGTTCTGAAAGAAACGATCGGCAGGATACTTGGCGTATTTGTTCCGTTGCACATTCGCGTGAGCGATATAGATTGGGTGCATTTGGACGAGACTGGAAAAATCAATGTAAGCCTCCCTCATCATCGGAATATTGTCATTCCGCTTGAACGCACAGAAGATGCTGAAAAACTCGTGGAAAAATTGAATCAGTTGATTTCAATCGCACGGACAGCGAAAATCAAAGAACGTGTTGCGATGAGGCGAGTTAAAAGAAAACGCGCCCGCGCCCTCTCTCCAAGTTCCTATGGTACGGTGCCATACTACTTCCCTACCGAACAAGCTGACATTGTTAACAAGCTCAGACGAAAGAGAAAGAAACAGAAAAAGTAGAAGGCTTCTTTGATCGGCCAATTTTAACGTGTATGCCTGTCCAAAAATTGGTTAAAATGGTTTTTATTCTGCTTTTCGCGTCCGGTTTGGCTATTGGAGCCCTTGATTCTTCAAGGCTATGTCAGAGATAGGCGTCCGTGGCGTACTTTCGCATCATCCGATGCGTATTGAAGTAATATGCGACTTTACCTATAGAGTTTCTCATCATGCTAATCCAATCGTCACGTTGCTGATAGAATTTTGGAATTATGAGGTATTCCAGTTTGTTGTAGAGGTCCCCTAGTTCTCTTTTTCTTCTTTCTTCTTCGCTTATCGCTTGATCAGGGGATGGACCTATCGCCCAACCGGTGAGACCTTCCACGCAGCCCTCTATCCACCATCCGTCTAAAACACTGAAGTTGATCACACCATTGTGCGCCGCCTTCATACCGCTGGTTCCAGAAGCCTCATACGGCGGCATGGGCGTGTTCAGCCAGACATCAACTCCAGAAGTCAGTTTCCCCGCCATTTCCATGTTGTAATTTTCAAGATAGACGATTTCGATTTCGCCTTTCAAGCGGTCTATAAACTCGTAAATGTCTTTGATGAGGCTTTTTCCCATCTCGTCCTTAGGATGTGCCTTTCCAGCGAAAATAAGTTGAATCTTGTTCTGGCTCTTGACTTCTTTAAGTTTTTCCAGATCTGAAAAGATCATTGTTGCTCGTTTGTACTCTGTGGCTCTTCTGGCAAAGCCTAACGTTAAAGCGTCGATATCCATCTGGAGCCCCGAACTAGAGTGAACAAAGTCGAGTAAATCTTGCTTCGCTTTCACGTGAGCTTCCCATAACTCCTCATCGGGAATAGTGTCAACTCTTACTAGGAGCTCTGGTTCATTGGCCCATCGGGGAATATACTTGTCGAATAGCGCTCTAAAGCAGGGGCAAGTCCAAGTGTAGGAGTGAACGCCGTTAGTTATTTCTTGTATGTGATATCCTGGAAAAAGTTTCCTGGAGTATTCCATATGTGCTTCTGTCACACCATTAGTGTATTTGCTTAGGTTTAGAGCCAGAAGCGTCATGTTCAATCTGTCAGATCCTCCAAATTCTTTCAAGGTTTCCTCAGGCACTTCGGTTTCAAGAACCTCTGAAAGCATGTCGTAGGAGAATTTGTCAAATGCAGCGGCCACGGGAGTATGAGTGGTGAAGACACAGAGGTTTTTTACTTTGTCAGCGTTCAAATCGTTGTTCTTTAACAGTTCAAGGGTAAGAAGACTGCTATGACCCTCGTTCATGTGATATTTCTTAACATTAATTTTTAACGCCTCAAGGACGCGTAACCCGCCTATCCCCAAAACTATTTCCTGCTTTAATCTGTATTTTTCGTCGCCACCATAAAGAAAATCAGTAATTTCCCTATCCTCTTGAGTGTTCCCCTCAACATCGGTTGTAAGGAATAGCACAGGAATGGTTCCGCCCGTTAGGCTCTCTTGCTCATAGACCCAGACGCCGATTCTTACATCTCGTCCAGCAATTTTGATGGCGGCAGTTTCTGGCAGCAGTTTCATGAACTTCGAAGGATCCCATTCTTCAGGATATTCAATTTGCCAGCCATCAGGCGTTATTTTTTGCTTGAGGTAACCTTTTTTGCTGATTAAGGTCACTGCGACTAACGGAATTCTCAAGTCTGCACTTGATCTAATCACGTCACCGGCCAGAACGCCTAGTCCTCCGCTGTAGGTAGGCATGTCAGTGTTTATGCCGATTTCCATGGAGAAGTAAGCAATTTTGGCGCCTTCGATGAAGCTGCTCATGCAGTACTCGCTGTCAAAATAATATTGCCTCGACAAAAAATTCGTGGTAAACTGAGTTTTAGATGGGTCTAAAGGCATTCCACAAACAGGATCTTTAGCAGACATAAAACCAAACTCCTCGTTATGAGGAAGTTCTGCTTTCACCCATAATTAGTTTCCGCTCAGTCGATAACTCGACTCTTTGACCCCAAGAAACGTGACTGCTTTGTTCGCCATTTCTTTTAGAGTTTAAATCGTCCCTTATAATGGACCTGAAGCAAATGGTTCAAGTTTTGGGGTAGATGAGACTAAGGAAAACAGTGGTAGCAGTACTCAAAAACTAAATAAGTCAGTAAGCTATTTTTCGCATAAGGCGAATTTTATCCTATAGAGAGCGGCTCTTTTAAAGGGCTTTTGCTTCTTCTTCAAGCGTTAATAGGTTCGCTGGGTCGCCGAGAACAAGTAGCGTATCGTTTTCCTTAAGCCTGAAGGACGGGTCAAAGATATTCGTTACCACTTTCGTGTCTCGCACCACCCCGATAACAGTGGCGAATTTAGAAATCTCCTGCAATCCCTTACCAACAAGCTTAGACGCTTTAAAAATTGAGAATTCAGCTATCTCCTGCGTTCCGATTTTCTCGGAAAAAACCACGCCAACCAGATCCTTTGTCACGGCGGAAAGCGCCAATAAGTGGCCGACCGTAACAGAAGAAGGTATGACCATGTCGGCGCCGGCGTTCTTGGCAGTTTCTATCAGGCTCTGGTCGTGAACTACGCTGATTATTCTGATGTCTGGTCTCAGTTTTCTCGCGCTTAGTATTACAAGCATGTTATCTGGGTCTTTATCGTGGGCTACGATAACTATGGCAGCGTGATCTATCCCGGCAGCTTTCAGCGAAGTCATGGGCTGGGTCTCGTATTCTAGCACCGCGAAGATATCTTTCTTCAATAATTCGTGGTAGATATTCGGATCTCTCGTGAGGACGACATAGTCAAAGCCTAGGTCGCCCAGTTTCTCGACAACGTATCTGCCGAGATGACTGTATCCGAAGACGATGACGTGCTTTTTTAACTTCTTTATGAGTGTCTTCTCGGCTTCGCCCTTGCCGAGGTCGCCGTTGACTACTGTATTAACGCTGCTTTGCACTATCGATGCGCCTGCACCTACTGATGTGATTATCATGATAATTAAGAGTACTATTTCAACATGATTCATGGTGACGAAATTGCCGCCGTTTGGAACACACAATCCAATCGTGGTTATGGTTGAAACAGAGGCGAGGAGAGAACTGAGGACAGGAAGATGCCCGAAATAGGAGAAAATTGCGGCTCCCCAGACAAACATGAGTCCGAGGAGGATGATCTGGCTGTATATTGCTTTGACGAAAACAAAGGGACCGTAGAGCGCCTGATAAAATATGAAGCTGAACTTGCGGCTTTCCTTTTTGATACTTCGCCGTTTAACTGGTCTGCTAGAGAGGATGTCGTCGCTTGCGTTCATCGCGGTTTGCTCGGAAAGCAGAGACCAAGCGTACCGCTTAAATTTTTCGGAGGATAATCAAACTTGAATATGGTTCTAACCATCGATCAACAGCCTCATTTGTTCGGTGCGTTTTTCTTGTAGAAGATAACACGCTTGCAACAATCGCTAATGTCACGCGCAGAATTGTTGGCTCTCAAATCCCAAAGCTAAGAAATAAAAACCATTTACGCACCCTGCGAAACAAAAAATGGGATAATGGTATTGAGCGAACGCGATTTGCTTTCCACTCGTGAAGTTGCATTTGTCCTCGTGCTTATGGGCTTTCTATATGATGAGAACTAAGATGAGACCTAAGATGACAACTTCGATAATGACTGTATACATGAGTAGTTTATTCGTTCGCTCTATTCTTGTTACAGTATTTTCTGAGGGGTTTTCCATTTTTTTCTCCTTCTTGACTGTTGAGCGTTTTCTGTCTTGGTCCATGCTTGTCAGAGTTAGAGCTAAAATATGAGAAGGATGACGAGTATGACTGCGGCTAAGCCTATTGCAACGTAGCTTAACAATTCAGTTCTTCGGAGGGCTTTTTCTAGGCGCGTTGATAGGTCGCTGTTGTCGGTTCTGGTTGACCATGTCGTTGAACTTGTGGACGTGGATTGAAACGGCGCAGAACTTGTCTGTGAGGAGTTTAAGGGTGATCCACAGTTGCCGCAGGCGATCGCGCCTTCAGGCACTGTAGCCCCACATTGTGGACATACGGGCATTTTTTAGTCAACTTCCTGTTTTAACCTAAATTTGAGCACAAATCAATCGTTATTCAGTGGTATATAAACATTAAGCATCCAGTAGATGCGAAGTTAAAGTGTGTGACGCGCCATCAAGAGAAACTACTTTCTTTATTGTGGGTTGACAGAATTTGACCTTACGAATTTTGGGTTAAACGCCGAGATGTAGAACTATAATGTTTGCATTTTCCATGACTGCGTAGAAACAGCGCTGAAAATAACAAAGAAAATGGTTGTTTAGCGCAAGACTGATTATTTCTTGCCTTTCGCATGTTTTGCTGGAAGCGAAACCTGTTTCTTCTCTTTTCTCTTCATATCTTTTTCGCGCTGCAGTTTCTTATGCTGCTCGAGTCCTTCAGCTTTCTTTGCTTTTCTAGACAAATTTATCCACCTTTACAAGCAGTATAATATAACCTGCTCTTAGACCTTACCCTCCCTTAAGCGTACAAACAAAATGGTGAAAGTGAATATAGCGGGCCAGAACAGACTTAACGCCGAACAGATACGGGTCAATGCTCATTTTTCTTCCTAACCCCAAAAATTAATGCACTTTTCAACATGAATTCGGGTATTTTAAAGCATCAAACAATAAATAAAAGCTAATCAAATAGTAATTTTCACGTGAACACTATGCGGTTTGAATGCAGTGGCTGCAAGAAATCCTTCTCTGGTTCAGGCTTAATTGTAACTTCAAATGGGGAACAGAGGGCTTACTGTGCAGATTGTTTTTGGGTGCTTCGGAAGGAGTATGATAAGAAAAAGACCTGTGAGGACTGCGGCTACTTCGATGAGGATTCATGTAAGAAGACTAGCGTAGCCTTGGTGCCTGTGAAGGCTGGGTTTAACACGTATTTTGTTCAGGCGGAAACCTGCAAAGACTACTCCACCGAGAAAAAAGCAAATCCTGATAAAAAGAAAAATAAAGAATTAACCCAGACGCAAAAAGAAGCAGTTGCCCTCGTCAAGAACCTCTCCCAGAAAGGACAAACCCTAACATACTACTGTTGCCACTGTGGAGCACCGCTGAAAATCGGTGCAAGAGCACCCGAAATCCAAAAAACCTGCCCCAGATGCAAGGGCGACCTAGAAATCATCGACCTCTCCAAATTCATCAAACAACACCACTCATAAAACCATATATGAAACGGAAATTTCAAAATCAACATATTAAAACGGAACAGCTTGTTTACTTGATAATGACAAACTGGCTGGGAAGGAAAACACTGTTCCACTCGTAAGCGTAAAGATGTGAAAGAATGAATTATCCTGAGCGCAGTTGATCAGGTCGCCAGACGGCAAGTTCCTCGATTATCCGTCTCGTTATCTGCTTGTTTCGCAGAGCAGACGCCGCCTCCATACCCGTGGAGTCAGCGTTTTCTGTAGGCGCGAGAAGTTTCTGGATTATCTTGTTATGCACGTCCATAGGTATGTCTTGCTGCAGAGAATAGGGTCTTTGTTGAAATCTTGTCATGAGATCGCTCACGTTCGTTATAATGACTTTATCGCTTACCTCTATAATTTTCATCGGAGGCAGTTTTACCCGGACCTCCGCTTCGTTCTGCCACATTCGCCTGTTCCGCTTGACTGGGTATCCCATTTCCTCCCTTAATCGCGCGTAGCGAACCCAAAACTCTGAATAAACTGGAGACGCTGAATTGCCTGAAACATTCGCTGCCTTGCCCCATTCTCCATGCCCGTTGCTTAACAATGCTGCAACTTTACTCTTCGTTACGCGACCCATTTCCCGTGCAACGCTTAACCAATCCGGAAGGAGATGGAGAACGTGAATTATGATTGAAGCGTCAAAGGTTCCGTCCTTGAATGGCATGTTGCGTGCGTCTGCTATTATGAGGTTACGGACTCCTTTCTGCCTTGCCTTGAGCAGCATCTTGCGAGAGAGGTCTATCCCCACCATTTCAAATCCAAGATCTGAAAGAGGCTTCGAGAACCTGCCCGTTCCAACGCCCACATCAAGTATTGTGCAGCACTCTCTGAGTTCGCTTGAAACTGCGCGGAGCTCAGCCTCTGTTGCCGCTTGTCGTGTGGAATCATAAATTTCGGAGATGCCATCAAACTCTTCGCTAACCGTGATCGCCATGACCATCGCCATCCCAACAGGTTAGTTTGACTTTGCTAATAAAAGTTCGGTATTGTCCTTAGCTGCTGCTTTGTCCCTAAAATAGTGCAAAAATGGTTTTAAGTCCGCTTTCTGCTTTTGGGTCACACTTCAAAGCATGAACTGTAAATGGGCATAATACGTAGACCCTGTTGAGACAAAAAAAGGAAAGGAGGTTGAAGCTGACACCGAATATTTGCTTATAAGTCGGCTGATTTGACTCTGATACACCACAATTCGCCCTTTAGGCTAATTATGCTCGAGGGCGCTAAGCGTGGGTGCAAAACCTTAAGGAAACATCTGATCTACTATTACTTCGCGAGAGTAATTAACATGTCACGTGGATTAATGCTGCCATTTTTCTATGCTCTTGGCTTATTTTTTCGGTTATCTCTTGCGTTGGCAGAATAACGGTTTCATATTTTTTCAGGATCAAAATAGCTTCAGGTGTAATGGGAAGCGCTGCGTCATGACCCGTTCCGATGTAGACGACATCTGGCTTTTCTTCCGAAAGAAAATCTAGTTCACGTTCTGAAAGAGGAGTATGACCATAGATGAGCTTCAAATCTTTAGATTTTTTCTTCTTCCTCTTAGTAACTGTCCCATCGACGTGAAGGATAACGTCATTTTCATACTTGACCCCGTTCACTTTCACCCAGCCAAACTCGGATTTCACTGTCACAAACCCATGTTCCTACAGACTGCGCCATATTTTTGGTTATCGTCGGAACACATCCTAGCGCACATGGTGTCCCTTTGTCTAAAAAATGGCTTTAATTCATGGTTCAGAGGTGGGTCAGTTTTGAGGCAGGGATTAGGTCCGCCAGCATTACCATTACGTTTTGTCTTAAAATGAAATATTTATATTGTTTGTAATGGTAAGATTCTTATGCGCATAATTAAAAGGGAAAAGGGCAAAACAAAATATTTCTACCTCCAACATTCCTTCAGAAAAAACGGAAAAGTAGTTACAAAAGAACTCTACCTTGGCAAAAACATACCTGATAACATTGAAGAAATTAAAGCCAAGCTTCTGCTTGAAGCCAAAGAAACCTTATTTGAAAAGCTGGAAAAAATAAGAAACGACTTTCAGAGAGAATGGAAAGAAATTCCCCAATCTGCCCAAGAAAAAGAACTGCAGGAGATAGCCATAGCATTTACTTATAACACTAATGCCATCGAAGGATCCACTATAACTCTTGAGGAAGCCAGGTTAATAATAGAAGATAGAATGGCTCCTAACAAGCCACTTAAAGACATCCGCGAAACCGAATCGCACGCATCTGCATTCCTGCAAATGTTGAAAACAAAAGAAGAATTATCAGATGAGCTTCTTTTGAAATGGCATCAAAACATCTTCACAGAGACAAAATCTGACATCGCAGGGAGATTTAGAAGTTATCCTGTCAGAGTGGGACCTTACTTAGCGCCAGATTGGCAGAACGTCGAAAACCTAATGAAACAACTTGTAACATTCATAAACGAATCAAACCTTAATTCCGTCGAGCTTGCGGCTAGAGCTCACTACATGTTCGAGAAAATTCATCCTTTCGGCGATGGAAACGGCAGAATTGGAAGGCTCTTAATGAATTACATCTTATGGAAAAACGGTTATCCTATGCTCATAATAGAATACACGAAAAGAAAATCCTACTACAAAGCGTTGCAGCGACCCGAAGAAGGCTTCATAAACTACTTTGTCAGAAGATACTTATCAATCCACAAAAAACGGTTACAATAAAAATCTCAAATGGAGATATGGCGCGGGATGTTAGGTTTACACCCACGTTTAAATTCCACACGAAAAAGCTACAGGCATTTCCTCAAGCCGCAGGGCACGGTAAAAGTCCATGCTTTTCCCGATGCAACGTTTTGAAAGTGGCTGGTGTAGATTACCCACTATTAGTTTTTGCTTGTGTTAATGTTGGCAATTTCTTGGAGTGTGATTCTGATATGTAATTTGATTGCTCATCCTTTCATTATCTTAGTAAGAATGCGCAGTTCGGCTTTTCTGCGGTGTACTACCAGAGTGGAACGTTTTAAATTGAGTTTTCTAGCCAGTTGCTTAGAATCGATTTTTCTTGGCAGATTGTAATAGTCAAGCTTGTATGCGCGCGCAAAATGGGAATAAATACCATTTTTGACCAATTTCGGAACAGGCATGCGCGCTAATTACTGCAAGCGTTGCATAACCTTTTATTTCAAAAATGGTAAATGTTTTTGTAGTTCGAGATTGACAGCCAAATGACTGATTTGGATAAAACTATGATATATGCTTGTTTGTATTTAGGTATCGCACTGATTTTTTTGTCTGACTTTGTGGGTTTCTATTATCACAGTTTTGTACTTACCGTTTTCTTATTAGTTAGTGGACTTGTTGCAGGTTTTAGTGCAATCGTCGCGATAGCGGTCAGAAGATTGCAAAGACCGCGCGCGTTTTCCAATTCCCAGAGGCTTGAGTAATGCCCAAGAAAAGAAGGCTGTTTGGTCAAATAAGGATAAGATGTTGCTTTGTAAATGTTCTCAGTAAGGTCAATTATCAATTAAAAGGGTCTGAGTATCAATTTATCATTTGATACAGTTTCCATATATCAACTACATTAAAGAAAGTATAATATCAGTTCCACATCACGTAATATCGGGACAAGGCAGCGCGCTTCGAATCAGCTTCAATAACCACTTTCTTGTGGGAATCCCTTTGATTGGTCAGGTGGCTATCTTGGTGTTATTCGTTTAACATCTCAGCGAGTAAGCGGCGCGCTGTGCTACAGCTTCATTAACACCTTTAAAGAGTTACCTCGTTGTTTCATTGTCTGCATATTTCTTCTCTTCAAAAAAGCAGCAACGACTACGGAAACAACCACAACAAAGAACACAACTATCAGGACAGTTTCCACGAAAAGACCATTTGAAGACGAGTTGGAAGGAGCTATCTTAATCAGCAAAATCTGAGAATTCTTAGAACCGACTAAAACGAATCCTCCATCATTTGATTGGGCTAAGCATGTGCCAAAATCCTCAATTGAACTCCCCCAAATTGCGATTCCCGGAAAAGTCTCATTCCACTCTTGTGTGCCATCAGCACTTATTTTAAAAACCCCAACGTCTTTCCCGTTGGTCAATCCTGCAAAGGCATACCCGCCATCATTACTTTGAATAACACACAGTGCCCAACTGCCGTTTTCGCCATAATTTTGATTCCACATCATATTGCCTTGCGAGTCAACCTTGACGATCCAAGCGTACCGATCGCTGTCGTTATTAACGCTAACTCCAGCTAACAAATATCCCCCATCTTTAGTTATTATTCCAGAGTCACTTTCAGCAGTGAAAAAATTGCCGGACCCCCGTAGGTTCTGTTCCATTGTTCATTTCCATCAGAATCAGTTCTGATGATTTTAAACGCTGACGGCAAAGTATCAGAAGCCCAGCTTGTGCCAAAAATTACGTAGCCTCCATCATTAGTTTGCAGCACAGTATTGGCGAAGTTGCCAACCGGTCCAACTATAGTTGTGTTCCATTGCATGTCGCCCAAAGAATCCGTTTTAACAAACCACATTTCTCCAATTGCATGAGAGGCGGTTTGAGGAGGGGAAAAGGTTCCCACCAGAGCATAGCCTCCGTCGCTAGTTTGAATTAGGGCCCGAAGGGAATTGTAGGGAGCATCATAAGCATATGTTCTGTTCCACTGAATAGTCCCCTGGGAATCAACTTTCACGATGAGAAACATGTTGTCCATAGTGCCTCCTAATGCATACCCGCCATCCTTAGTCTGGACTATGTATGGAAGATTAGTTTCTGTTCCTCCAATTTCGTAATCTTTGACCCACAGCAAATTGCCGTCGGAATCAGTTCTGATTAACAGACTGCTTGAACCGTTTATTCCTGTTATTGCATACCCTCCGTCAGATGTCTGCAAAATCGAATACCCTACATCACCGCTGAAAGTACGTTGCCATTCTATAGGCGGAGCTTGGGTGAGAGCTTTGGCTGGGGAAGTCGACGAGATAATACACACGTTCAAAAGAAAAAGAATCACAATTAGACTAGCTTTTTTGGTTGTTTTCAAGCTGCTCAAATTTCCTATTTGGACAAGTCGCTTTTTTGTATGGAATGAAACCCAGCGCGCGTTCAACAATAACCTCGCTGGATTCTGGGATGTCGTTCAAACGCGATTTACCTTACCACCATAGTTCTGAGAAAGCTTAAGAGCCATAAAAAACTTTGCGCCTCGAATTTGGGAGAAAACAGATACTTTTTAATCTGCTTTTTTGCTGCGCGCCTGCTTCCGAAATAAGTTGAAAATGGTTTTTATTCCTTTTATGGGATTTAGAGGCAACTTTTGGAAACTTCTGGGTTTGCCGTCTTTGAGCGCGGCCAAAACGCGTTCATCAAATAAGTCCATTACAGGCTTAAACAAGCAAAAACGGACTTATAACCATTTTTAACCATTTATTTAACTTGCCCGCGCATAAGTGGTCATTAATTCTTTTTTGGCTTAATTTCGCGAATAGAGCTGTTTTTAGGCGTTTAGTAAGTGAAGGCTGCTATGCTGTTGGCAAGTTCCGGTCTGCCTATCCTGTGAGCCAAGAT
>Ga0208687_1000050_pt1 | contig 127900 bp, 115 predicted proteins | sample June2015DPH_6_10_FD_184695 | JGI IMG/M metagenome (GOLD analysis project Ga0208687, IMG submission 184695) | Peatland microbial communities from SPRUCE experiment site at the Marcell Experimental Forest, Minnesota, USA - June2015DPH_6_100... | ecosystem: Environmental > Terrestrial > Soil >...
AGGGAGAACTCAGCGGATATAGGATCGCCAAGATCATCACCGAGATAACCGAGGGTTACTTTTCCCCGACACCAGGGAACATCTACCCGGTGCTGGGGAGCCTAGAGCGACGTGGGTTCGTAAAAGCAAAAAAGTCCAAGGCCGCCGGTACAGAGCCAGGAAGCCGCAGAAATAAAAACCTCATTGAAATTACGCCTGCTGGGGAGGCGGCCCTTCTCGATTTTGCGAAACGCAACAAAGAAAGGTTTGAAAAAATCACATTTTTTTTCAGCAAAGTGATAGAAGACGCTTCATGATGGTAGAGTGCCGTATAAGCCAGCGCCGCCGAATTATGGAAAAGCCTTGAACAGACAGTGCTCGCAAAGATTAGAGCTAATCGAACGTGCCGGTCAACATGCTCGCATTGTTGAGCGCGCTTAGAGCGGTATTGTCCTGACGAGTCGTCAGGTCATGACGAGCATCGGCAAATAGCGCTGTGCCCGCTCACATCAAGGCAGAAAAAGAAAGATCAAGCCACTATCGTCGTTGCTGCCTCGTGAGCTCGTCTTGGCTGCCTTCAAAGCGCGGGACCTCGTCTGGCTGAAAGTACACTAGAGGGCGGTCAGCCGTTCGATCTGCCTTCCGCTTGTCTAAGTCATCCACATAGGCCTTGAGCTTCTCACAACACGTCTCTAGTTCTTTTACGCGTCTTTCCAAGGCGGTTATTCGTTCGTCGTTCGTGTTTACACCCCTACCAGAGTCATAAAACGCTTGTCCACATTGTTATCCAGTGATCATACTTCTATAACGTTGCCGATAACAAAAACGTTGTCTTTTCCGCTTTGTTGCGGCGGCGTGCAGAATATGTTCCCAGAGCTACGGCGCCACAGGGAATTAATGAAGGGTTCTTTGTAGCTATTTCCTTTTTTTGGCACGTTCTTGCGGGTAGAGTATTCCTGTCCAGCACAAATACACTGCTTGTGCAAGCAACTCCCAGAACAAACGCGCGAGACCAAGGCGACCCCCTAGAATCTCTCTGCTGCTTGCGTGCAAAACAACGGGCATTGTTCGCTTAAGCACGGTAACAAAGATACAGCAACGCTTATTATCGGGCTATCGCACATCCTATTTGATGGATAACGAGACGGCATTTGTCACCCGTCTCACTGGCTTCGGGCTCAGCGAGAAGGAGGCACAACTCAATCTGCACTTGCTGAAGTACGGCCCAAAAACACCGTCTCCCCTCGCAAAGTCGTTGAAAACGTATCGCGAAGACGTGCACCGCACGCTCACCAGTCTCATTGAAAAGGGCATGGTCCGCCCCTCACTCGATGCGCCCACCGTCTACGCAGCGGTGGACCTCGACACCGCGCTCGACGCCGCCTTGAAAAAGCAGGAGAGCGAACTTCGCGAGATGGAGGCGCGAAAGCGGGAGCTGCAGGAGCTTTCCAAGCAACAGCGGTTTCGCCCCTCAGACGAGGTAACGACGTTCAAGATCATCAAGAGCGTCAAGGAACTTGTCGCTGTGTCGATAGCCAGCGTAAACTCTATACAGGACGAAGTGCTGCTCGTCGTTCCCCAGCTGATGTTGGTGATCGCCTCCTTCTTCGGCATAAACGACGAAATGAAAAGGCTTATTGAGCGCGGAGGGCACGCGCGCGGCATCATATTTGATGTCACGTACTCAGGCATCGAACTGGTGCAAGAACTGCTAGACATTGGCGAAGAAATACGCATCTACGATGGCTACCGCGGGCTACCCTTCGGAGTATTGGACAAGAAGATTTGTTTGAGTTCGATTAACGTCGATATCACGCGCGCTTCACTCAATGAGCCCATTTAATGATCTGGACCGACGATCCCACCTATGGTGGCTACCTCGTTGCCAACTTCGAACTGCTGTGGGAGCAAGCGGTTCCAGCGACAGTGCGAATTCAGGAGCTGCAACAGCAAGGGCCTGAATCCCCCTAGCGAATGGCCGTGCGCCAGCACCAAGACAAGAAAGCCTCAATTCGGCATTTTTAACTCGTAAAATCAACGAAATGATCCTTGGGGCGCTGGCTCCGTGCGTTTTCCCCCGGGTGACCGTGTAGAATGCGAAGCCATATAATGATCAATTGGGCTGCCTATAACAATAAACAGTGACTCAGTTGCTAATGTCCTCGAACATTTGAGAAGGAAAGCTGGGCTTTTTATCGGTGATACTTGGTCATTACATTTCCTTTCGCACAACGTCTTCGATAGCTGTCCCCGGCGCTACATACGTTGCCAGTTTAAATCGGTAAAGCTAATAAGCGCTCTCTCAGTTATAGGGTGGTCGATTCCATGATCAAGAAAACTGTAATGCTCCTGATCGGTGCCGTCATAATTGTTTCGGTGCTGGCTGCGGGATGCACCTTCAATGTAGGGACCACGACACCTACTCCTTCGCCAACGAACACGTATGAAAGCGCAAAAGGGTATACGATAAATTACACATCAGATTGGGGTAAACCGCAAGAGCAACAAAACGGCGGCTTGGTCCTCTTTTTGACACCGACCAACAATGACACTGAAAATCTTAATGTTCAGGCGCTCAATCTCTCCGCAAACGATACGCTCGCGACGGTGACGAAAGACGTCACGTCAAACGCACAGAGCTATGACAACTTCACGCAAATTGAGGCGACAAACACGACGCTTGCCGGACTTCCCGCTGGCAAGATCGTTTATACTGCAACGGTGAATAGTGATCAGCTGAAAGCGCTTCAAATATGGACAGTGAAAGACGGCAAAGCTTACGTAATTACGTACAAAGGCGCTCCTGATAACTACGACACCTACCTCAGCGCGGCGCAGCAGATGATCGATTCATTCCAGATTACGTAGCGCAGTCTGATTGCGATAGAACGTCCTCGAGAAACCGTTCGCTTGAATCTTTGCTGAGTAGTACGCTTTCGCCATGCTAGCTGTCTAAAATCGGAAGGCAGATAGTGACGAAGTGAACTGCCCACGACAATAACCAGAGACACAGTTGGGTGAGTACTAGTGAGCAATGAGAACCGCTCTCTCCTCGGGGCACTCCTTTTTGTGGGCGTGGCGCAGTTCATTCTCGTGATAGCCATCACCGAAGCGCTGTATCCCGGGTATTCCGTGGCGACCGACGCCCTCAGCGATTTGGGTGTGGGACAAACGGCGCTTTTGTTCAACGCGTCGGTCGCGGTGTTAGGAGTATGCGTTTTTATCGGTTCACTGGTCGGCCAGCGTACCCTCGGCACAGGCCTTACCATCACCCTTGCGGTCACCGGCGCCTGTGCTGTGGGGGTGGGCGTATTCCCTGAAACCACCGGCGCGCCTCACCTCGTCTTCGCGATCGCCGCATTTGTCTTTGCAGCGGTCTCCGCGATCATCTAGTATAGGGTGCTGCGCCCGCCGCTCTCGCACTTCTCAGTAGGCCTCGGGATCATCGCGCTCGTTGCCCTTGTCCTACTCGTCACGCAGCACGATCTGGGAATAGGTAAAGGCGGCATGGAGCGCATGATCGCCTACCCGATCTTTGTGTGGGCGCTCGGGTTCGGAGGATCCCTAATAGGTGCAAAGTGACCATTAATCGGCCGAAGCTGAGCCGTCGTAGTTGATGGATTTTAAGATATGACGGTTGTCATGTTGCACGGGATCCCTCGCGGTGCGGCGGCCAGCAGCAGGGTACTCATTTGACAAGGTCTTTTAGCTCTCGACTAAGCGAATAGCCAATGATGACTCTGATGCCGACGATGAATGCGAGAATAACAGCCTGATCCAAATTGGGACTGAGTATCGTCCTTACGAGGTCATTCGCGATAAAAAGCTCCAAGGCCAGAACGATTTTTGAAGTGTAATCCAATCTGATTGCGGTGTAGTCGGGGGGGTGTCGGCGAAGGACACTCTTCACAAGCTCGACTACGACGCGGGCACTTGCGTAGAAGATGATGACGGCGCCTACGACTTCGAAGAAGGTGACAATCCAGCTGACGACAATTACCCAGTTGCTAATATCCTCGAACATGTGGATGAAGAACAGTTGGGCATTTTATCGGTGATACTTGGTAATAACATTTCCTTTCGCGAAACCTACCCAGTCAGCGATTGCCGCGACACCCTTCTTCCAACATCCGCAGCATTTCAGCAGTATCCGTCGTTGGCACGCTGCACGCGTAATTCTGACAGACGTACGCGGTGGGCTTCCCGTCGATGCACCTATGGAACTTCGCAAAAGGAGCGATTTCTATAATTTCAGGATGCTCCGTCTCTGCGGGCCGGAAAACCGCCATATTATACGGCAGGAAATGCGTGTCAAGCGCCCTCAGCATGCGTTGGGTGTCTTCTGAGCGCGAGTCGCCGCATATGACGGTCTCGTACGAGGGACCGAGGGCGAGATCAAGCGCGCTCAAAAGATGCGTGTGGGCTTGCGGGGCCCGGTCGACTTCGTGTGAGAGTGCCCGGCTCAGTCTCGAAGCTTCATCGAAATACTCCGGCCTCCCCGTTAAATGGCCAAGAAACGTCAGGTTCATCAGCATTGCCGAGTTACCCGAGGGGAGTGCGCCGTCGAACACGTCTCGCGTGCGCAAGATGAGCGATTCCGCATAGTCGGCGGTCGAGTAAAACCCGCCGCCGGTGTCATCCTTGAAATGCGTCAGCACGTGCTCCAGAAGCTCAAGTGCCGCTGCAAGGTAGCGCGTCTTAAAGGTCGTTTCGTACAGTTCAGATAGGCCCCAGATGAAGAAGGCGTAGTCATTCAACGACGCGGTGACCCGCGCCTCGCCCTCCCGATACCGGTGAAGAAGCTGACCTTCACGGGCGCGCATGTGCTCGAGGACGAAATCGGCCGCCTTCGCCGCCGCTTCGGCATACGCCGGCTCCGCGAGAGCGCGCGCGCCTTTGGCGAGCGAGGCGATCATGAGCCCGTTCCAGTCAGCAAGCACCTTATCATCCCGCAGTGGATGCGCGCGCTTCTCCCTCTGCTCATACAGCTTCTGTCGGATTGACTCAATGCGGTTTCTGAGGGTTTCTTCGTCCATCTTGAGTTCTGCGGCGAGCGCCGTGACCGATTGCGTCATGTGAAGTATGTTCTTGCCGGTACGCTCCCCCGTGCTTTCGTCGCTGTAGTTGCCCGCGGACGTGAGGTTGAACACAATACGGGCGAGTTCTGCTTGCTTTGCAGTGAGCCCTTGCTCAAGCTCCTCGAGGCGCCACACGTAAAATTTGCCCTCCTCTCCCTCGCTGTCAGCGTCTATCGCGGTGAAGAAGGCCCCCTCGGACGACGTCATCTCCCACGAAACAAACGAAAACACCTCCCGAACGACCCGCGCATACTCGTCATTCCCGGTTGCCTGATAGGCCTCAGCGTACGCGAGCCCGAGCAGTGCCTGGTCATAGAGCATCTTCTCGAAATGCGGGACAAGCCATTCAGCGTCGGTGGAGTATCGATGGAAACCGAATCCCACGTGGTCCCAGAGTCCGCCGTGCCGCATCGCTTCAAGCGTTGTTTCCACCATCTGTAGCGGCTTGCGCTCGCCCGTTCGCTTCCAGTAGCGGAGCAGAAACGTAAGGCTGTGGGGGGTGGGGAACTTCGGGGCACTTCCGAACCCCCCGTGCACATGATCGAAGAGGCAGGTGAGCTCTTCGTACGCTATCTGAATCGCTGACGCGTTAATATCTCCGGCCGAGGGCTGGGGCGATGACGCACGGAGCACGGAAACGATCTCTGCCGCAGACGTGTCGATCTCGGGCCTCTTTTGGCGCCACGTCTCCTGTATGCGCGGTATGAGCTCTCGCATCCCCGTTCGCCCGAACCGCGTCTCCTTTGGGATGTACGTGGCCGCGAAGAATGGTCTGGCGTCAGGCGTCATTACTACGCTGAGGGGCCACCCTCGTAGCCCGGTCATTGCCTGACAGACTTCCATATAGACGTCGTCGATATCCGGCCGCTCCTCCCGGTCGACCTTGACGTTCACGAACGCGTCATTCATCATTCGCGCGATCTCGGGGTCCTCGAACGACTCGTGGGCCATGACGTGGCACCAGTGGCACGTCGAGTACCCGATCGACAGAAACAGAGGCTTGTCCTCGTGCCGTGCCTTGTCGAACGCTTTGGCCCCCCACGGATACCAGTCAACGGGGTTGTCAGCGTGTTGGAGCAGATATGGGCTCTTCTCGGAGGCCAACGCGTTTCTCTGTTCCCCGTGCTTTGTGCCTTTACGCTCCACAGGTACCTCGGCTAGTGCCGCGGCGCAAATAGCTTTCGTTTGATTTGTCACCTTTCTCGGTGGTGTTGATTTGAATCGGTCTGATCTTTTGGCGAGCTAATAATTGGGAATGAATAAGCGTTTCTGCGTCAAGCAGACACACTAGAAGGCAACTGCGCTGAACGCGCGAAAAGGCACGGCTCAAAGGATCCGCAGCTGCCTTTTCGTGGGCTAGGCTTTGCAGATCACTTCTATAATGGCCAAAAAAACAAAGGAGGAAAAAGGCAGTCTATTTTTGGTTTAACCTACGATCTGCGTTATTTCTTTGACGATGCTTAACCCTCTACGAACACTCTATCCAAACGCCACACGCGCTTAAAATACCGGAACGCCGAGTTAAGCGATCTTGTTTCCCGCATTAGGTCCAGGAGCGACGTCAAACACGTCGGTGACCTTCATAACGATGCAGCCTTTTGCCGGCAAGTTCGGGTTCCTCGCCTTTATGACCTGCTTTATTGTCTCATAGTCGGGACCGCCAGTCACGTAGTTGCCCGTGCCCTTCACCTGATAGCCCTCTCTTCCGACCCACGACGTGACGACCACGTTGCAGTTCGCTTTCTTCGCATTTTCAGCCGTCTTTTTGAAGAAGTTGTCGCCGATAAGGATCGTTTCGGGATCGCTCACGACGATCGATCCCACGGGGACCGCGTTGGGTACGCCCGCATCGTTTACCGTCGCTACCACGACGGTTTTCATCGCTTTGATGTTCTCTATCACCTTTTCCGGCATTGCGACCATTCGACATGCCTCCTTTACGTACGCATGAAAAGGTCAACGATATACTCCTTTTCCTTGCAAAAGGGCCCGCGCGAGGGGGGTGTTTATATCGCGTCGTACTTTCGCGCGCGGCACTGACACGCAGACCACACCTCTTCTTTGGGCAGGGGGGCTTTTGAACTGCTGGGGCCCTGTAAGCGAGCCGCTTTGAAAGCAAAAGATCAACATAACGTGCCCGGCTGAAATACCACAAAAAGGTAGTTTTATTTGGTAACTGTTTACGTTTAAGACATACGGCAAACTATGAAACGAAGTGTGTTTGGGTTAATCGTTTTGTTATTGACTGCTATGGTGCTTACTGCGGTGGTTATTACACACCTTCCTAATCCGTTTGCCTCGTCAAAGTCCGATTACAGTGCTGATTTAGCACGAAGCCTTGAAGGTGCCGGGTGGACCCCCATACATCCGATAACACAGATAGCTGACAATGTGTACTCGGGTTCGTATCGAACAGGCAGCGGAAATAGCAGCGGAAATAGAAGCTTTACACTCACGGTGACGATCGAGATCGCACAGTCCGAAGCTGCCGCAAAAGAACGATATGGGCAGTTAGTAATTCAAAAACAGAATGACGGGTATACAAGTGGGAACAGCGAATTAGGCAACTCCACCATATTCGGGGATACAACTGCGTCGTGGTTTGGGTATAAAACAAACAGCAGCAATGCGTCGACGTATACTTTTTTGTACGCCCACGATACAGAAATTAATAGCTGGGTCGTAGTAACTGAGACCACAGATACGATCGGCCAAAACCTCGGCTGATCTAATTCTGCCGTCTAGGTCCGGTTCCAAACCCCCTTTCTATGGGTGAAATATAGGCAAAAAATGTGCTACGCTGCACCCGAAATCGGGGTAATTTCGAAACTGCGATAAAATAATGCCTATGGGGGGGTTCGTTGGTTGAAATTAGCTATGCGCTGCTCGATTGCAGAACTGGTGTTGTCGCGTCGTTTGGCATCCCAACGTCAGACGCTTTAAGCCGAGCTCAAAATAGTTACCGTTTACGATTGGGAGCAAAGCAGCGGTTGCGATTTTTTTTGTTTTTCGAGCTCATGCGATAAAGATGGGCCGCAGCTGAAAGACAACATTTAAGCGGTCAGATTGCCGTTTTACCTTTTTGATTCATTTTTTCGTTAAGGGTGGGGGCTTTAAAAAAGGAGGAGTGTTGTTTCGGAAATGCAACCAGAAGAAATAGAAGAAATACACCACTTAAAGCGCATTGCAGACGCGTCTGAAAATCTCGTAAAAGTTGGGTGGTTCATAGCAGTTTTGTTTATTGCACTGCTGCTGATGCTACTGTTGCTGCTATGACTGTAGGAGTAATACGAGTTTACTGACGCCGCATACTCCATTATGCGAGTCGAACCTTTGAATATTTGAACTATAGGAGCTGCGATAATCCTAGCACAGAAAATATTGGTCAAATAATCGGGTTCAACTAATGAAAGCAGCGCAGCGGCGACGAGAAAAAAGAAGGGCGATCAAACGGATGTCTGATCGTTCGAACGTAGTCATTTTTTGACCACTTGAACACAATGCACAGTTTCTGCGGTCACATTTCAACCGAAGCCTTTATCGTTTCTTTTGATACGTTCTTAGGCGTCTAGTGTCTGCGAACATTGCAAGAGGCAATCATGCACGCATACAAAATCATTTCATTTTCTGTAGTTGTCCTTCTCCTTACCGTGTTATTTGTAGGCGTTGTAACCATTCCTGCAGCAGCACAGTACGATACGATGCAGTTCCGCTACAACGCTGCGCACACCAGCGACTACAGCCCCGTGGCGGGGAGCAACACGTCGAATGGCAAGCTGACGTGGAGCTTCACGATCGGAAGCGTCGTGCTCTCCTCCCCAGCTGTCGTCAATGGCACGGTCTACGTGGGGGGCGAGGACAACAACGTCTACGCCCTCAACGCCACCAGCGGAGAGAAAGTGTGGAACTTCACGACTGGAGACGAGGTGCTCTCCTCCCCCGCCGTCGCCAACGGCACGGTCTACGTGGGGAGCTCTGATAACAACGTTTACGCCCTCAACGCCACGACCGGGACGAAGGTGTGGAACTACACGACCAACGGCAGTGTAACTTCCTCTCCCACCGTCGCCAACGGCACGGTCTACGTGGGGAGCGAGAACAATAAGGTCTATGCCCTCAACGCGAACAACGGCACCAAGCTCTGGAACTTCACGACTGGGAGCGAGGTGGACTCCTCCCCCGCCGTCGTCAACGGGGTGGTCTACGTGGGGAGCGATGACAACAAGGTCTACGCCCTCAACGCGAACAACGGCACCAAGCTCTGGAACTACACGACCAGTGGCGCCGTGCTCTCCTCCCCCGCCGTCGCCAACGGCACGGTCTACGTGGGGAGCGATGACAACAAGGTCTACGCCCTCAACGCCACGACCGGAGAGAAAGTGTGGAACTTCACGACTGGAGACGGGGTTTATTCATCCCCCGCCGTCGCCAACGGCACGGTCTACGTGGGGAGCGATGACAACAAGGTCTACGCCCTCAACGCCACCACCGGTAAGCTGACGTGGAGCTTTACGACGGGAGACGAGGTGAACTCCTCCCCCGCCGTCGCCAACGGCACGGTCTACGTGGGGAGCGATGACAGCAACATCTACGCCCTCAACGCCACCACCGGTAAACTGACGTGGAGCTTCACGACCGGAGACGAGGTGATCTCCTGTCCCGCCGTCGTCAACGGCGTCGTCTATGTGGGGAGCTATGACAGCTACGTCTACGCCATCGGCAACGCAGCAGCGGCCACAAGTCAGGCTACGACGCCCGGCTTCGAGGTCGTGCTCGCTGTTGTCGGACTCGTTTTTGTCGGACTCGTAATAGCCGCGTACGTCGTGAGGAGGAGGCGCTAACCCTCCGACCGCGTTTTTCTTTACGCGCGGTGGCGTGCTGAAACGCCTATCCGGTAATGAGTGGGCGATGTCTATTGGTTAACAAGGATTTATTAATGTGCCGACGGAGCTTGAATTGCCCCACTACGCCGGTAGCGCCACCTACCGCGAGGCATTCAGCCCATCCATGACGGTCACGGTCTAGTGGTCAACTGACCGATGCAAAAAACAACGGGCAGAATATAGACTAAGGGCCTTCGATTATCAAACGCACGATGACCCAAAAAAACCGCACTAGCTTAAGTGCGCGGCGGGGTAAGCATAGTCGGCCCCTCTTGCTTTGACAATCCACTCAACGGGCATCCCTATCTCTTACCTCATTATTTCTTTTTTCGATTTCAAGGCTTTAGAGCACATTGAGTGCTGCTTCTCGCCATCATTTCAGACCGCAGCCTTTATAGTATCTTCTGACACGTTCTTTGACGCCCACGAACGTTTTACGAGGCAATCATGCGCGCGTGCAAAATCCTCTCATTTTCTGTAGTCATCCTTCTCATTGCTGTCTTATTTGTAGGCGTTGTAACCATTCCTGCCGCAGCACAGTACGATACGATGCAGTTCCGCTACAACGCCCAGCACACCAGCGACTACAGCCCCGTGGCGGGGAGCAACACGTCGAATGGCAATCTGACGTGGAGCTTCACGACCGGACACTACGTGTTCTCCTGTCCCGCCGTCGTCAACGGGGTGGTGTATGTGGGAAGCGATGACAACAACGTCTACGCCCTGAATACCACTACCGGGGCCAAGCTGTGGAACTACACGACCGGAGGCTACGTGGGTTCCTCCCCCGCCGTCGTCAACGGCGTCGTCTACGTGGGGAGCTACGACAAAAACACCTACGCCCTCAACGCCGCCACCGGGGCCAAGCTGTGGAACTACGCGACCAGAGGCAGCGTAACTTCCTCCCCTGCCGTCGTCAACGGCGTCGTCTACGTGGGGAGCTATGATAGCAACATCTACGCCCTCAACGCCGCCACCGGGGCCAAGCTGTGGAACTATGCGACTGGAGACTCCGTGCTCTCCTCCCCCGCTGTGGCCAACGGCACAGTGTATGTGGGGAGCAATGACAACAACACCTACGCCCTCAACGCCGCCACCGGGGCCAAGCTGTGGAACTACACGACCAGAGGCTACGTGACCTCTTCCCCCGCCGTCGCCAACGGCACGGTGTATGTGGGAAGCGATGACAACAACATCTACGCCCTCAACGCTGCCACCGGGGCCAAACTGTGGAACTACACGACTGGGGGCCACGTGGCCTCCTCCCCCACCGTCGCCAACGGCGTCGTCTACGTGGGGAGCTACGACAACAATCTCTACGCCCTCAACGCCGCCACCGGGGCCAAGCTGTGGAACTACACGACCGGAAGCTATGTTGACTCCTCCCCCGCCGTCGCCAACGGCACGGTGTATGTGGGAAGCGATGACAACAACATCTACGCCCTCAACGCCGCCACCGGGGCGAAAGTGTGGAACTACACGACCGGAAGCGCCGTGTTCTCCTCCCCCGCCGTGTCAAACATGGTGGTCTACGTGGGGAGCAATGACGGCAACGTCTATGCCATCGGCAGCGCAGCTATGGCCACAAGTCAGAGTACGACGCCCGGCTTCGAGGTCGTGCTCGCTTTTGTCGGATTCGTAATCGCCGCGTACGTCGTGAGGAGGAGGCGCTAACCCCCCACCTTCGTTTTCTTTATGCGCAGCGGCGTGCTGAAACACCTATGTGCCGATACTGAGTGCGTGATATCTGTTGCTCAACAAGGAGTTATTAATGCGCCGCCGGCGTGACTTGCCCGAATTGGGGCCGTCTCCGCCAAGGCAACTCAGACCGTTTTGAGTAGCACGAGCACGACAAAGCTGCCCACTATGGCATGGACAAAAAAATCACTTTCGGCACGTTCTTGTGGTCCGGTTTTAACCGTCAACACACACCGTTTGCGCAAGCGATCAATTTCCAGATTGGCGCAGGCGACAAGAAACAGGCCCTCTACGACCTCTTTGCTGCCTACGTTCACACAGTGGCACTCGAACAGCTGATAGAGTGCGTGGAACGAGTGCGGCGAGATGCGCAGCAGATGGGGCGACGTTGAACTCCTCTCGGATGACGTATCAAACGCTGCGTTGCGCAGCTCGGCCGAAGAATGGCGCGGAAACAGCTCACGACGAGTCGAGCAACTGCACCAACTGAGCGACGTTGTGCTCTTGTGTGACAAATCGCGGCGGTATGCTTTTTTGAATGAATCCGGATATTCCGAGCAGCTCTTCCATCTCAGATGACAGTGCGTACGTCGGCCGCGCGCTCGTGTCGGGTTGCTTCTGGCTAATCAGCTGCGCGTGGTTCAACAGTCTGCTGTTGCTACTGCCCACAACGATCACAAGGTTCTCGAAGGCGTATCCGCGCTTGACGTGGGCGTTGGACGGATACCGCTGACGATTCGCGGCTCGTTCAGACGCTGACAACCAGTTGAAATCGATCACGTGATCGATCGTGAAATAGCCGACGAAGTACAGCGCTTCGGGATACTCAGCGTTGTCGTGATTAAATGGTTTTAATCCCGCGTAAAAAACGAGCAGGTCCCCTTCACCCAAGTCAAGGAGATACCGACGTTTTGCGGTAGCGTCACCATAGGTGCACGTCTCGAACTCTGGATCGTCGTGCATTGGCACGTGCATGAGCGCTGGTGGCACGTACGTCGACAGCGGCTTCCCCTTCCTACCGATTCGTTCGCCGTACGTAGTGGCCGTGCACGACCGATATGTCTCCGGAATGGGAACGAATTCGAACGTTCCGTCCTCAAAGATTGGACCATAGGTTCCGCCGCTTCCCTTATCGATGCCGACGCGCAGCAATAGTGCTTTCATTGTTTTGGGTCCCACAAGTTCATGTCCGAAGCATGTAACGGCTCTCCTCGACGCGTGTGTGCGAGGGTTCTGCGATCTTACCAACGCAAGTGCACATATCCTTCCAACTCCGGATCGTAGTTATAGTAGATGCTCAGCTGCCTCAGGTCGTCGATCAGTTCCGGGGTGAGGTCGTATGTCACGAGACACAAAGCGTGGGCCCCTGATTGCTGTGCGACCTGCAGGCTGTAATCGGCGCTCTCGTCAAAGGTGAGATCCGACTTGAAAACGTCGAGCTAGGCTTGGAGATCGGGAAAGCCGTCGGCGGTTCGCACCTCTGCCACAACCTCATTGAACAGGCCTTGGATGTCTTCAGCAGTCTCGATTTCAGTGGGGGTTAGACGTGTGTCCAACCCTTTTTTTGTCCGCCCCTGGGCCCGCTGCTTGCCGCTTGGCTGCTGCTAGTTGGTGATGTGCAACCCGCGACGCTAACAATGAGCACGGCGAGTAAGCCCAGTATCACGACCGTTCTTAGGTTCATTTTGCCCTTACAATGCGTCAGAGCGCCACGCGATTAGGGTCCCGCGATGCTAGTGGTTGACCATGACCAGTCGGAGGTGGCGGTGTAGGGTGCAGAGCCCGTATCCGTCCACATGCCGCCATCGCGGCCGCGCACCATGACGGCGACGTGAGTGGTAGCGTATGCTGCTGATGGCGACGACGTCAGAAACCCGCCGAGATTTAGCCAGCTGGACCACGTCAAGCTATCGTTAGTAGAATTCGCTTCATACAAGTGGGTGTCTGTACCTGCTACGAAGACGTAAACATTGCCGCTTACGGAGTCTCTGACGGCCGCGGGTCCTGTACCGGCAGCAAGCACCCCGTTGCTGAACTTATTCCAGCCGCCGAATCCGCCCGAGCTGTCAGTCTTGTAGTAGAGAGAGCCTTGGGAGCCGCGCACAAAGACGATGGGATAACCAGTACTGTTTATCACCGCGCCGGGTGTCGCGGTCACGACTCCGCCGAGGTCCGTCTGCGTAACGATGCCATAGACCTGAGAATCCCACATGAGGTGGTTGTTCCCGCTGTTGACATAAAACACGTCGGTCTGCAGAGTTACGGTAGAAATGGGAGGAAAAGTCAAACCTGGCAGACCGCAAGGGATAGAGGGGCCTAGCTGGGACCCAGGAGTGCAACTGGAAATGGGACCTGACGGCTGCAAAAATGGTATTGCACGCTCTATATAGACCGCGTCCGGCCCGGTGCCTGCAGCAACTGTCCCGGGCAAAGCGTACCAGCTGCTCCAGGTGGCGCCACCGTTCGTGGTCATCTTCTCATAGAGGTCCCCATCGTTGCCTCGGACAAAGATGGCGATATCACCAGCTCCACCTTGGCACACAACAGTGGGGTTTGTTCCCGAGCCGATGGCCTTCCAAGTTCCAGTAGCACCAATCTTATAGTAGATGTTGCCGCCGGTCGTGGCGGCACCTTGGGCAACGTACCACGTGTTAACACCATCATAGCACACGGATGGTCCTCCGGTGATAGGGGCGCCGACGGTCGCGGGTTGCGCCGCACTCACGCCCGCCGCCGCAACCATCGAGACGAGCATGATGGCCGCCATGGCGATACTTGAGATACTAATTTTGTATTTCATCGTTATACACCCTGTTCCCGCTGGCGGGGCTCGCGCCTCGTTCGCTAAACTAAGCACGTAAAAGGACGTTAACATAGCTTAAGCATTGTCGTTTCGCTGCGCACGTTTGATAGGTCAAAAAAGAAGGGAGATACCACCCACAATAACAACGCCGTTTTCGGACCTTGCCTACTTGAGATAAAAACAAGATAGAACAACGGCTTTACGCGCTCTGACTGCAAGAGACGCTATATCCATAGACACTGCACGGCCGGATAGCGAGTATGCTTTATTGTTCGCATTTAGTGCAGGCTCAAAACGGCACGTTTGCACGTTCTGTAGGTCCCGGTCGTTGAATTGCAGGCTGCTGTTGTATTGATGCTAGAATGCTCCGGGCGGTTCATCGTCGCGACGACAGAGCTTCAGCGACGGCGGGTGATGCGTAATACCAGAAACACGGCACCAAGAGCACCAAGTGCGTACAACGCCTCAAAACCGGGGGTAGGTGGAGGTGCGGGTGTTGGCGTGAGAGTCGGTGTTGGCGAAGACGTCATCGTAAACGTCATCACAGATTGCGAGGGGCCATAGGCGTTGTTACCTAGCCAGTCGACTTTTAGCGTGTGCGTGCCATGCGAGAGCTTCGCGGTATCAGCACCAGCGAGCACCAAGCTTCCAGAAGACGCAGAGCATCCGCCGGCTGGATTAATATTCCACGTTCCGCCAGCAGCGTAGTTGTCAATATAGTAGTTCACCGCGCCGCAGACGTTCTTGTGTTCGTTTATACTGTAAAGCGTAGTCGTGAAGGGTACTGCTTGCCCTTGAGCGAACGATGTCGGCCCTGATACAGAGGCCTGTGTCGGGAGTGGTTGGGGAGATGGCGGCGGCGTTGGTGTAGGCGATGGCGAAGGTATACACGCTGGTGGCTTACAGACCTCACACGGTCGGTAGCCCGCTGCACAGGCGTCCGCGCTATACCGGAGACTAGCCCGGCGACCATTACCTATTGAAGCTAGTTAACGCTCGCAGCTACGAATAACGGCCATTTTGACGCTAATATTGCCATCAGAAAAAACCGATTATGCTATAATGGCGTGTGTTCATGCAAAGAATACTGACCAGGAAGGGAAAGATGATAGAAAGTGGGCTAATATTAACCGGCAGCGACGCGGAATTATTAAGTCGTGCGCTTTCAGAAGTTAAAACAAAAGCCTATGAGGAGTCCGAGGCCAGTCTAGATAATGCCCAAGCACTCGCTTCACTCCTTTCGAATTTCAGAGCTGCGGAGAAAGAAGCACAGGAAAGAGAAACGAGTCGCGCGTATCGTAGCCATCTTGGTAAGCGCCTTTTCCTGGGCACGCGCTCGAGAGGCAAGGCCGTGCAGATGAAAAGTGACTGCACTTCACCCGCAAGCCGCACGTCCTTGGCTCTCGCACATTTCTTCCATTGGAGCGTGCGGCGCGGATCGGTTGTTTGCACCCGCCCACGCCATATATTCTCAGCTAGTCCAAAATCAAAAAATCAATCCAAAAATGGCAATCGGGTTACATCTGTTGACCCGCGTTTAACAGCCCCTCGACACAAATAGAGAAGAAAAATAATGGTTTATGAATAATGGGTGACTATGGATTTAGAAAAAGCAACTTTGTACATTGACGCTCTCTACGAAAAAAGGGGCTTCAGTAAAAAGGCGTACATTGAGGCTACGGAATTACAGGAATTCGGGACAGTTGTGGATGATGACGTGTCAAGGATGCTTTATGTCTTAGCGAGACTGACGCGTGCACAAAGAATTTTAGAAATTGGGACGAGCATAGGGTATTCAACCGTATCAATGGCTAAGGCTATACGAGGATATGACGGCAAAATTCTTACTATTGAGTACGAGCAACACATTGCACAGCAAGCGATGAAGAATTTTGAACGTGCTGGAGTTGCACAGAACATTGAAGTGAAGATTGGCGACGCGCGCGAAATGATTCCCCGAATTCGAGAACACTTTGATTTAATATTTCAAGATGTTGGTGATAAAAAGCTGTACCCTTTGTTATTTGATGATTGTGTTCGTCTGCTGAAACTTGGCGGACTCCTCTTGGCAGAAGACACGCTGTTTCCTGTCATGGGGCTGGATGGCAGGGGGACTCGTTCCGTTGCACCCATACAAAAGTTTAATGAAATGGTTGCCGATAGCTCCGCTTTAGAGAGTACGATACTCCCAATAGGCGACGGATTAACCATAGCTATAAAGATGAGCTAGTGTGTGTTTTTTACACGATATTATTCCCCACAACACTGTGTTACACACAAAACATCCCAGAAGATTGCTAATATAGCCTCTAAGAATCGCAGATGGCTTTCCTTTTCATGCTAATATTCTAACCATATGCACCAGATAAAATCGACAAAATTGCGTCATCATTGCTCGCTGGGGCGGGCATTGCGGCAAGCCTCAAGACTGTTCTTTCACGTTACCACATCGAGGCGTACGACTCTCCTTTAACGGCCGCACGGTTACGAGATCGCGCGATTCGAGCCGTAAACGAAATACTCAAAGAACTCTGCTGGACACAAGATGACACTCGAGGAGAACGCTCATTCGCGCATCGGCTACGAGTGGATTGCGCTTTCCGTAACGACCATCGGCGTGTTGATGGCGTCGATCGATGGGTCCGCCGTGATTATCGCGCTGCCCACGATCTTAGCGGACCTGCAGGCAAGTTTTATCACCATGATGTGGGTGCTCTTAGGGTACCTGCTGATCGTCGCGGCCATTGTACCCGTGGTGGGCAGGCTCGCGGACATATTCGGACGTAAAAACCTTTACAACATCGGCTTTGTCATCTTCACCGTCGGGTCGCTGCTGTGCGGGCTGTCGCTCCCGCAGTTCCACGGCGTTGACTTGTTGGTGTACCGCATGATACAGGGCGTCGGCGGCGCACTGCTCATGACCAACAGCGTCGTGATCGTTACCGACGCCTTTCGCAAGGGGAACATTGGTTTCGCCCTCGGCGTCAACGGGGTCGCGTTTTCCGCGGGGTTCCTCCTCGGCCCGCTCGTCGGCGGCGTGCTCACCACAATTTCGTGGCGGCTCGTGTTTCTCGTGAATGTGCCCATCGGCATTTTCGGCACGATTTATGGGGTGTACAAGCTCAGAGAACCGGTCGTTCCACTTGCGGATCAGATTTTTGATTGGGCCGGAGCCATTACGTTTACGACGGGGCTGACAGCACTCCTGCTCGCAGTGTCGCTCTATGCGTTTCCCATCACCGGCGTGTGGGTCGTGTACGTCATGTGCGCGGTTACCGTGGTGTCGTTCGCCGCGTTCATCTCCGTGGAAGGCCGCGTCCGTCAGCCGATCCTTAACATTCACCTCCTCTCCAACCGCGTCTTCACGTACGCCACCGCGGCGAGTGGGCTTAGTGGCCTGGCTCGCGGTGCCGTGCTCTTCGTCCTCATCTTCTTCTTTCAGGGGCCCTACGGACTTGACCCCCTCACAACAGGCATTCTCATGACGCCTTTTGGCGCCGCGCTCTTGGTCACCGCGCCGATTTCAGGGCGCCTCTCTGACCGATATGGGGCGCGCTATCTCGCCACCGGTGGGCTCCTTATCGACGCCGGGGCGCTCATAGGGATGGCCACTATCGTGAGCACGACGCCCTATTGGGTGCTTGCCGTCTTAATGGCGCTCATAGGGGCTGGATCGGGCATCTTCTGGTCGCCAAACACAAACGCGGCGATGAGCGCCGTGGAGCCGAACGAGCGTGGCGCGGCATCCGGCATCCGGACGATGGTCCAGAATACCGGTCAGATGCTCGCCATCGCGATCGCGTTTCCCCTCGTCCTTAGCACACTTCCCGTAGCGGTCTTGTATCACGTCTTTCTGTACGGCGGGGGGTTGAGCAGCGATCCACTGGTATTGGCAGCCTTTGAGCTCGGCATGCACCAGGCATTTCTCGTGTCAGCGGCCATCTCTGCGTTGGCCGCGATCATCTCGTTTATGCGGCCGAAACACGCATCGCACGACGCTACGGCGGCTACGTAATGTAAAAGACACTACGCAGTCACCGTGTGCCAGTTTTATCAGCATACCGCAGCGCTTTTCATTTCGCTAAAAGGAAGCCATATCGGGCGTCTTTCTAGGCAGGCAGCAGCAAGTACCGCAACCGCACGCCGGCCAAAAAAAGGAAGTCAGACGATGATCGAAGAGCAAGACGCACGCATACCATGCAATCTAAGCATTGCTTCGCTAGGGCGGCCGCATCACGCATCCGGTTTCTGCAGAGATACTGGCATGCCTCCCAACTAGACGAGCCCAACTAGGCGAGCACTTCTTTAGAAGTTTTTCTTCGGCATCATTGTCTCTGCATTACTGAGCGTCAAAATTACGTTTTTTGTATGATTGCTCTCCTTTTGCACGCGCTTTACGGCATCCACTTAAATATGACGTCTTCATCGCGTGGCGGCGGCGTCTCGACATCTTTGACTGGATAGCCGAAAATGAGCGGCACCATTAAGCGGTACCCTTCCGGCACGTCCAGCTCTGTCAGCGTGTTCTGATCAGAACCCAGCGGCATACCTAATCCTATCCAACAGCTGCCGATGCCAAGTGACCGAGCGGCGATCAGCATGTTCTCGGCCGCGGCCGCGCAGTCGTACTCATGCGAAGTATACGCATGCGGCATCGCGAACATGAGGATGAGTACTGGAGCATTGTAGAAGATGTTAAATTCCGGCATCTTCAGCGCCTTCATCACATTCTCTGGCCGCTTAATCTCGGGGTCAGAACTCGTGCTCATGTCTAGCCATAATTTTTTCGCTCGCTCGGAAAGCCTGTCTATCATCTCCCTGTTCTTGATGACCACGAACCTCCGCGGTTGGTCTCTTGTAGGATACGGCGCATACGGCGCATACGTGCCCGCTTTGATCAATTCTCGGATAATGTCATCGGGCACGTCATTCGGCTTGTAATCCCTCACAGACCGCCTTAAAAAGATGTTCTCGAAAACGGCGTTCATAGCATTCCTCCGCTGCCCCCATAGTTGCCGTGAACAATTAAGCTTTTGTTGCTTTGGATTCGTCAACTGCCGGCACTGCGCGGCATCAAGAAGCCCAAAAGCTTCTTTCGTTTACCGGAGACTTTTTTTGTACCTAATCGACTGAGGCCGACCGGCCATAATTACGGGCGCCGGCAAATGACAACGCTTAGGTATCACGCCGCCGTTTTGCCGTTTTGATTGGTAAGATAAGATGAACCAAAAACTTGTAGCATTGTTTCTGATTATAGTGATGGCTGGCTCGACATTAACTGCCGCTGGTCTTGCAACTACGGCCACGGCGGTCGCAGCCACGGCAACGCAGAGTTTTTGGGGTCAGCGTTTGACGTGGTGAGCTAACCAGCCGACGGTTGTGACTATGAGCGAACAAGAGTATTGTAGAAACTGTGGATCGGCTAATCCGACTGGAGCCACGATGTGTGCAAACTGCGGTACGACTTTAAAGCCCAAGCGGCCGTGGTTCGGACCCAAGCGCGTCGGCTACGGGATCAGTTCCAAGACCTGGCAGGGGTGGCTCATCGTCGCCGTCTTCGTCGCCGTCGTGACCGGGATCGCCCTCTGGCTCGGTCGCTGACGGCCCACAGCGAGGAGATTGGTAGTCTGTTCGGCGCGAGCTAATTGCGAGTTGGAATGAACGCGGCTTGACAGATAGCACATCTAGAAATGGCATCAGATAGTTCTCCTTACGCCTCCGAAAACCAGAAACAAGCTGCCGTAAAGTGGCTAAAAAAGCACATAATCGGGGTTTGCATAGTTGTTGAAGTAGTGCTCGTTCTGTTGTTGTTCGACCCCGCTTTGCGGGTAAACCCCACTTCTATGTGGTGGGGCATTTTTGTAATTCTTACTAGTTGGGCAATGGTGCTTGTTTTTGTTATCGGGGTCTATCTGTTTCTTCAAAAAGGGAACCAGCAAGCTCAATGACTACGAAGCATATATGGGGCGCTAAATTCTGACCAATACATTCCTCAAGACGTCGTGCACGCGGTGTTTGCGAGGGTCTCATGGCATTCGTGAGAAGCGTGTCATCTGTGCGTGTTGCACTTTTGTAGGTAACGCGCCTCGGCCCCATCGGTGAAGTGTCGCTACATCGTGCCCGTCGCCACAGTTTATACCGTTTCCAGACGTAAAGTCCTGAAAAAATAGATATGAAACATGTCCAACAAAACCTAGAATATTCAGAGCTGGTCTCAATGAAATCCTTCATCTCTTCGCATTATTTTCTTTTCTTGTACATAGAATCAAGAATACTATCGTTGTTTTCTTAGACTTTCAGACGCGCGAGCAGCGTGAATCATGTTGCAAAGAACTTCGCGGGACAATGAGTCCCAATAATCTAAAGAGATTAGTAGCGAAGGCTCTAAAAGAAGCTATATAGCGGTCTGGGGTTTACGCCGCTCACGGATGGCTAAAAGGATCACCAAAAGAACGTCTGACCAATTACTCACGGGAGGTGAGAAACTAATGAGCGAACCCAAAATCTGCCCTGGTTGCCCGACAGGAGGAAGAATTACAGGTATTGAACCTATGATGGACCAGGGAACAGGCGCCCCTATCAAACGCATTATTACTCCGTGTTCAAGGTCCCGCCAGCACCCTTCCACAAAAAACCCTGAGAGATATGAATACTGCCTGAAGCAGTTTGGAGGAACGAAAAAAAAGTAAAAAAGGCGTAAATCCGCAGCTCCTGCCGTCTCTATTTCTGAACGTGGCCTTGCGTCCTACAGGCGCTAGAAGCACTGGCACTACAATCACGCGGTTCATGCGCTTCAAAACCTGAGCATGTCCGCGCACAGCAAGTTAAGGAAGAACATGACAGGATTCGCAGTAGACAGAAGCGCGAATCAGAATAAAGGAGTGATAAAAATATGACCAATTTGGCGGTGAGCGATGCAAATATCGCGGCTATCGCGGCTTATGTCGCTGCGAGACTTTCACAGGACGGCGCGACGATAACGACAGACCAAGCAGTGGCCGAGATGGCGGTTTTGGTCAATGCTGACTTACAAAAGCGTCTTGTTTTGGGCACGCTTCTCGAAGGCAAAGCCGCGAATGAAAGTGTTTGATGCATCAAAAAATAGCGGTGATATCTATATTACCGTAGCGCGTGCGTTGCACGTTAGCACATTGAGATAAACGCCGTCTAAACGGTTGCATAACTACTCTTCTTTTTTTCATCATGCTGGTTCATAATGCCGTTATAGTGGGCCCGATGGTGCTCGATGGTGCCCGATAGTAATACTTTAGCCGCGTTCGACCACTCATGATGACCTCGAAAATCACGCAGCGCGTGACGCTCTTAGACACTTCTCAAAATAGTGAAATTGTATTCTAAATCGTCCTCTTATATAATATCCATCGTATGTGTATGTGCTATCTAATGGGCCTCTGATGGCTTTTGCTTGGCTTGCCGTTGATGTTCCTTTTTTCTTTTTTTTTATATTCTCGATTCATCAAACGTGTAGCTAAGTTCAAATCAGAGAGCGATATTAACCTAAGCCGCTGCCCTTTCCTAGTTTTATTCGCTCGTCGTCGTCTTCAATCTCCTTCTTTCGAGCGTCGGTCAGAAACCGCCTATAGCCCACATCTCTATTCATAGCTGCATGAGCGGTTTCGGTGCTAATAGCATCAATTCCTCCGATACCGTAGAAAAAGTAATGCCCGTCTTTTGTTCTCCAGAGCTGTTTGAGGTCTGTGTAGAGCTTCTTTCGATTTGCACCTTCGCCAATATATTCGGCGCTACCTACGTTTATTTGGCCGATTAATCGTGTCTCAGGATGGCCCATGTCATATACAACCGAATCCCTCTCTATCTTAATCGATGGAAACCTGATTCTCTCCCGATTTTCATCGACTAATAAATGACCCCGATCTTCCTTTTCTTGGCGATTTTTCTTTTCTTGATCACTTTCCATTGTATCGCCTCCCCATCTTTGTTGCAGTCAATGTTGCGGTCAATTCCACGCTTTTGATATACCGCTTCATCATCCGTGTTATTGGATTCATTGATTCATCCCCCTATAAGTAAAAACAAATACGTAAGACGGGGCCAATGGAGCTTAACTTTGCCGTTTCGCTGCAGTTAGTTTCACACCGCGCAGCATGGTCTTTTTGCGCTGCGCTCTACAGACACGTCTAGCATGAACTGGACAAGGTGGCGTCGTTCGTCGAGGGATGCACCCACGGTGAACTGCAAGAGATGTGGAAACTACTCTCCCTGAGTTCTTTACTTCGCGGCTATAACTGAAAAGCCAGTCGCTGCAAACTGTATGCCTAGATTAGACGCGGTTATCGAATGATAGCCAATCGTCCATCCGGCTGTTGAGATAGTTGCGGAAGCGTCGCCGTTACTGTTCGTCACTGCTGTCGCAACTTGTTGACCGTTCGATGTAAGTGTGACGGTTTGCCCTGCGAGCCCTGTTGACGTTCCCGAAGTTATATGTATGTCGAGCGTAACTGACGAACCCTGCGGAAACTGCCAGCTCCCCGGATTATCTACTGTTACTGAACCTGACCATGTTCCTATCGCTGGTGATGGCGTTGCGGTCGGCACGTTCGCGGGAGTCGCCACTGTCCGTTGTGGCGTGGGTGACGCTTGACTCGCTGTCGCTTGCGGCGTCGTTGGTACCGAAGTGGGTGACGCTTGAGTTTGCGTGGCTACCGACGAGGTTGGTGAATTGGCCGAGCTTGCCGCTGCCGTTGGAGTCGGGCTTGCTGGCGTCGATGAATTAATGCACCCCGCTATCGATAATGAGGCAACCACAACAAGTATGATAGTGACTAACAGCTTTTTTTCCATACAAGTCCCCCTTGACGGAAAAATGAATCAAAAACGTACAACAGTGGTGTGATAGCTTAAGCGTTGTCTTTCTAGCTGCTTTAATACGTCGAAAAACTTATTTTAGCCCACCGGCCGGCGAAGCACGACAGCTCTGTCGTCTTTTTCTTATACCAAATCTTTGAGCGCATCCAGCAACGCTTTTCGCTCGACTGAACCCGTCGGAGATATGTAGAAATCAACGCCACGACCCCTTCCGCGCCCCTTTTCGTTCAACTTCAACATAACCGTACAACTCCAATTCGGCTGTGAGTTCTGAGAGGGTTTTATGTGAGACCTGCTCACGACCGCTAAGCCTCATAATATTGTTAAATTCCCTATAAACCTCAGTTGGCGACTGCTTTTCCTCTTTACTATATACGCTTTCTAGCAGCACCTTCTGATGTGGTGAAAGACGTACGACTTCTCTGCGTAACAACGACACTTCTGCAAGTCGTTCCGCACGACGCACATCTTCTTCTACAACAGTCGTTCGACCTTCTTCTTCACAGAGGTCAGCAGCAGTTGATAGCAAATCAAGCGCATATCGGGCATCGCCGTTTCTCTGTGCTGCTAATGCTGCACATAACGGAATCACTTCATCGCTCAACGCATTGGGATAAAACGCCTGTTCAACGCGATACTCCAAAATATCCCTTAACTCGAACAGCCAGCCTTGATCGCCTTTGAGCTAGCCAATGTCGCTCGTCTCTATGAAATGATAGAGCATCACACGCATAGACGAACAGGCAGCTACGACTCTCTCTATGTCTCGCGCAATCCCTTTTTCAAGATTAATTTTACAAAAAGCGTCTTTTTTTGCTGTTTAGGCACTGGATATGCTGGGATGGTACGTACTCCATTTTGTTACCATTGAAAATCGTGGGTGTGGCCCCAGAGCGGCACCGCAGTGCGTGCAGAAGCTCCGTTAAGAAGGAAGCAGCGCAACCCCGATAAAGTCGAGTGGACGTGTCACATCGGGCGATTTTGTGACAATCAATCGCGTTTAAAAACCAGGTAGGGCTCCAACTGATTCCAGCCTTCTTCTATCGACAGAGGCATGTTCAAACCGCTTAGGTGTCGACTATTGTGTTTATGAAACAGGGCTTCCGTCTCAGCGCTCGTCAAGCCGAGTCGCTCTATGTAGATATTTGTGATGTTCACAATGCCACTTGTTAGAAGGCTTTGGCTTGGCTCAAAAGGAGCCGCGTTGTAACGTTCTCGTTCGCTTGTTGTGCCGTAGTGTGGACCGTTTAGGTCTATATAGCATATTTCGAGATGAGTCGCCAGCGCCTTTCTCAGTTTTTCTTCGTCTTTTTCGGCTTCTTCTTCAAGCAGCAACGCTATACCTAGACGAGCGTTGCGGAAACCTGCAAAGTTCCCCTCTTTGATGCTTTCCAATCCCTGCCGTTCGTATACGTTGCGTCGAATCGTGTGTAATGCGCTATGCAGTTGCTCTGGCGTCTCTTTTCCGTGTTTCTCTCTTTGTGCTGTTCTGATCCGCTCAAAGCGCTCTCTTTCGGCTTCGGGTAATTCTTCAAGTTCTCGTTTGATCGCCTGGTCGTGCTCAATATCCTCAGCTTGTGTCATGTGCACTTCTCTTCTATCCCCAGGGCGAGACGTGAAGATAGGTTTTTTGCAGCTTGCGCACACATTTTTTTCTCTTTGGTTCTTTTTCAGGGTTATTCTACAGTTATTATTCTGCACAAGCATAGGAAGGCGACAAGAATTGACATTTGCCGTGGCTGATACTGGGGTGGGGGTAACTCCAGGCGTCAAGAACAAATCTTCGAAGTATTCAGAAGGTTACACGCTCGAGAAGAATACCCCGGACCGGCATAGGACCGTAATATGTTAAAAAATCATAGAAAGCCACTGAGGACAAAATAAAAGAAATTTTAAGTGTACATTCAAAATAAACCTATAAGCAGAATCTGATTTTCACGAATCAAAATCTATATCCAGTAAATAAGAAAAAAATGCTTCAGATTGAAAAGTTGGGGGGAACGGCGTTAATTTCGAATGAAGACAAACTTAAAAGCTGGAATGACGGGCCAGTGAAACAATCCATCCTTGATTTTCTAAAATCGTCCATAGAACAAGGTCCGAACTATGTTAAACCCGCAGACCGTATCGCAACTTTCGATAACGATGGGACACTGTGGGTAGAGCGGCCGATGCCGGCCCAACTTGATTTCCTGTTCAGAGTTTTTGCCATAACCGCTCAGAAAAATCCTTCTTTAGTGAGTGCGCAGCCTTACAAGGCTATTCTCGAAAAAGACGAGACGTTTTTTCAAAAGGCAATTGAACAAGACCATACGACTATTATGGCTCTTGAAGGTGCTTTTGCACGGGAGTGGTCTGGAAAAACTCCAGATGAGTTTGAAGCTGAAGTGAAAGAGTTTTTTGCTACCGTAAAACAGGAGAAATTCGCAGCTAATTTCACCAAACTGGTTTACAAGCCTATGTTAGAGCTTTTCGACTTGCTGAAGAATTACGAATACCGGGTGTTTGTGTGCTCTGGTGGTGGTCGTGATTTCATGCGTGTAATCTCTGAGGAAACGTGGGGAATCTTCAAGGAAAACGTAATAGGCACAGCTTCCGAGTATGAATACAACAAGGGCACGTTAACGAGAGTTGACAGAGTTCTTGGAGGGATTGCTCTAGGTCCCGGAAAAGTCGAGCATATATTTGCCCAAACTGGACGCTCACCTGTCTTTGCAGCGGGGAATGGTGACGCAGATATAGAAATGTTGGAATCTGCCAAATTTAGATTATTCATACACCACGACGATGAGGAACGCGAATACGCGTATGAAAATGGAGCAGAGAAAATGTTCGCCATTGCTAAGGAAAAAGATTACACCATCGTAAGTATGAAAAACGACTGGAACGAGATTTTCAGATGAAAGACAAACCCGAACTAACTGCTATCGATATATTGCTCAATCCTGATGAAACCGTGGCCAAAAGAGCAGTAGAAATTACAAAAGGATGGTGGCCTCGTTGTTCTTTATAGCCTCGTTGACGCAAGCAGAGCCACCAAATTGCGAACGTTTTGCTGTTCGACGACAAATCGCGGCGGAATGCTGCGTTGAATGAACCCTGATATTCCGAGCAATGCTTCCATTTCAGGAGAAAGAGCGTGCATTGGTCGTCCTCTCCTATCCGGTCTCTTTTGGCTGATCAGTATCGCTTCGTCCAACAGTCTGCTGTCCTCGGCACCTGCTACCACGACGAGATCGCGTAAGGAATTTTGGCGCTTTACGTGTGCGTTGTGACTGTATCGCTGGAGGCTTTCTGCGAGTTCAGCTTCTGATACCTTGTTAAACTCCGTGACGTTGTCCACGTCGAAATATCCGATGATGTAAAGAGCTTCGTTGTAGTTGTCAGTCGCAAATGGCTGCAAGCCGGCGTAGAATACGAGTAGATCTCCTTGAACGAGCTTCAGCAGGTAATAACGCTTCAGTGTCCGATCGCCGTACGTGCAGGTGAGAAACTCGGGATCTTCGTGCATCGGCGAGTTCTTGATGCTCGACGGAACGTAGGCTGAGAGGCGCTTCCCTTTTCTCCCAATCCTGTCGTTATACGTCGCGGCGCCCGGTGCGGGAACGCTCTCCGGAATCGGGACAAACTCGAACGATCCGTCGTCAAATATGGGACTAAGCGTCCCTCCGCACCCCTTATCGATACCGACGCGCAGCAATAGTGCCTTCATTGCAGCCCTATAGGTGAGACGCACCCGAATAAGTCTTGCCATGTGGACCCTCCCGAAAACCGCGGTTTCTAACGGAAACGTGTGCTGCAGTGTGAACAATTCGATCATCAAAAAGAAACAGTAATGAGGACCAATAACGTCCAACTATTCAGTGTTAAAAAACACGGGGTATTCAGAAATGAGCAACCAACAACCAGAGCCGAGGAGGATATATGAGTCTATCGCCGTGCCTGTCATTTGGCTCATTTTCCTCGCGCTATGGCTATTCTTTTATGCCAGCAGCTTCAGCATTCTGCAAAACATAGGTGTCTTTCTGCTATCTTTCGCCGTTGCGGGGGTAATAGAGGTCCTCGTGTGGGTTCCGTGGGCCATGAAACACGCTGATTAGGGTTAGCACTGGCGCGAAGAAACAACGAAAGCAGCACGAGCGAGGTCCTGTCGCCCTAATGCACGAATGGCTGCAAGACGCAGTCAGGCGTGTTAGCCGCGCAGCGAAATAAACAGAGGAGGGCATGAGGCGGTGAGATGCGTTGCTTTGTTGCGCGGCATTAACGTCAGCGGTCGAAAAATCGCACCTATGACGGAGTTAAGAAGGGCCTTTGAATCGCTTAGTTTTAAAAACGTGAGAACGTACGCTCAGAGTGGCAACGTCATTTTCGACTGCAAGCGGGCGGAAACTGTAAAAATTGCCCAGTGCGTTGAAGAAAAGTTACGCGAAACCTTTGGGTTTTCGACAAACGTACTCATCAGAACGCAGCGCGAACTCAAGAGAATCATCGAGAATAATCCGCTTATCGATAGCGCAGATGTGGTAGGCCCTGACAAGCTGTACGTCACTTTTTTGTCAGACGGGCCGGACGAAACGGTCGCGTCAAACCTAGACATAAAACTCGACCAAGGTGAGAAGTTCGTAATTGCTGGCAAAGAAGTGTATCTCTACTGCCCGAACGGGTATGCCGGGACAAAGCTGAACAACGCGATGTTCGAAACGAAGCTGAAAACCGTGGCTACAACGAGAAATTGGAAAACGATAAACAAATTGCTAGTCATCTCAAAATCAAGCTAGGGCGGCCGCGTTTAACTCACCTTCTAAATCTTGATAATAGCCGCACGCCTCGACGCCGCGGCATTTAATTTCGCATTCGTCGCATATTGTTGTCATCATGCAGCGAATAAAAATAAAAAATAGGAGCCATAACGCTCCTACTCATAACGCGCCGATATCTACCCAACCACCCCAACCGTAACTTGCAGAACTATACGACTTCTGATAGATATCCGCGGTCAGGGTAAACGGATTGGTTTGCCCGGTCGCAAATACATCGACGTTTCCGACTGATCGGGCGGTCGATCCTGGCGACGTGGTTAGATAACCGCCTAGATTCTCCCATCCGAGGACGGTCGTGCCTTGCCAGTATCGATCGTAGAGGTTATGGTCCGTCCCTGCGACGAGTAATCCGACGCGCCCGTTTGACCAGGAATAGGCGGTCGGATTCGTGCCGGGGAGTATGACGCCGCCAACATACGCATAAGAAGCGCCCGGCGTTATCGACCATAGATGCCCCGCGGTTCCGGCGACAAATACCGTTGTACTTCCGTCACTTGTCGCGACGGCTCCAGGTGACGATGTTAGAACGCCGCCGAGGCTCACCCACGTAAAATTCGCGGTTGTGGCGTTCAGTGTTCCTTCGTAAAGCTTCTGATCCGTTCCCGTGACAAATACCGTCGTCGCATTTATCGCGCTCGGTCCGGTTCCTGCTTTAAGAACGCCGCCGCCGCCGTATTGTGTCCACGGGGACCAGGTTTTTGCGTAACCCGTCGTGCTGTAGAGCGCCCCGTCCGCGCCGCCTCTCACAAAAACGGTTACGCTACCGATGAGGTTTATCACCGGCGACGGATCGGAAGCCGCGCCGCCCGGTGGCGCCCCTAACGACGCCGTCGTGCCCCATGTGCGGCCATCGCTCGTGTTCTTTGTATAAATATTGTTATCCGAGCCACGCACAAAGAGGTTAAGATTGACTCCGTTTGTACTCAACGGTTGAGGGGCGCCGGCTGCGGTCGAAGCCGCGCCGCTTACGCTCACGCACGATAAAAGCACGATTGCCGCCGCCAATATAGCACCTATCCAAATCCAAATTCCAAATTTTTTCATAAACATTTCCTCTTTAATATCATCCGTTAACGGAAACCGGAGTTTAGGGGGTGAATCAGAGCTTGGAGCATCGACCAGGTGCGCCCCGGTTTCGTTTCCGCGTTTTATTATTAATTTGGCGAACGCCCTCCAAGTTTATACCCTCATCGATTAGGGATGAGAAGAATACGCGCCGTTATTATAGCATCATACGCCTGCACAAGGCATGAGCAATGAAGTGGCTTAATACCTCGCCGTCGCCGTAAAAGCGGCAGCCGTGTTGCACCATCCACGAGACAATACGCTGTATTGAAGACGTTGAAATAATCATACCAAAACGAAGCCATCACATTTCGTCGCCTCCGATTAAGTCGCCGCGAGGGTTACGCTCTATATGCCCTATATGACCCCTGCGCGCCCGTCTACCTCGGTTTTGATTATGACGCCTGATCAAACACGGCGGCGTATGTGCCGATACGTCGAAATAACATGCGATACACTAGACGCTTGGATTGACGCAGTTGGGAATTGCCTAGATTCTTTACAAGGCGACGAGCGTCGTAAATGAGAACGGACTGTATATGGCAACAACGTGTTCTACGCGCTCAAAAGGCCCTTCGCAAACGCACGGGCGTTCTCCAGATCCTTTTCGTCCGGGTGTCCTTTGTTCTTGCCGCCAATAAATGCGAGCGCCCCTTTCCAGTCTCTGTTCAATCGCAGCGCGCCCGCGAACTCGCCAAAGCAGGTGAACTCGCCGACGATGTGACAGCCTTTCTCAGCAAGCTTCTCCTTGATCTGCTTGTGGTTGACCTCTCGAACGTTGCCGCAGGTCGAAAAAACGAATACGTTCTTGTCTATCACAGGCATGGCTTCGATCAGTTCGATCAGTGCCTTGTGGTGCTTTAATCCGTAGATGCCTGAGCCAAAGCCGATGAGGTCATATCCTGCCAGCGCTTCCTGCCGCACGTCCTCGACCTTTGTGAGCTGTGCGTTCATGGCCTCCGCCATGGCCTTTGCGACCTTCTCGGTACTCATGCGGTGGTAGGACTTGTAGACGATAAGGGTGTTCACGACCCCTCCTGTTGTTATTACAGTTGTTATGACGATTGTCGCATAGATAAAGCCGATTATGACAACTGTTTGTGCGTTATTTTCTCTTTCGTGATGGTCCTGAACCTTTGCAAAAAAAAAGGACTTATGGAACAAAACTGGCCTTCGACACCGTGCCAAGAGAAAGATAACGCCGTTTGTTTTGCCGGGCTGCGCACCAGACCAGCGCATTAGGCTTCCAAAGGGATCAGTGCAGTCGAGGTAAAATGAGATATGAACGCATCGATCGGGCACAGTGCCGCAGCCACGACTAACGTGTCAACGGAACGTGTGAACGTCGGCCTATTCAGCGTCATCCGCTCTCGTTGTTCAGCGTCGGGTTAGGACCCAGAAACAAGCCCCCCCATTAGGGCGCCAGTCCGACACGACGTACTTTTCCGTTACGCCGCATTCATCCTAACTCGCGCGGAGCAGGCTATTAATTTGAGCTGAAATCCCCGTGGTATTCGTGGCGTCGATCCAACGCCCGACTTCGCGGCCGTTGTTCAGCAGGATCAGCGTCGGGACTGACGGCACCTTGTACTGAGCGGCCAGCGGGCTTGCATAGTTCACGATCGACTGCACGGGGACCTTCCCTGCATACGTCTTTTGAAGCTGGGTCACGTGTGGTTCCAGCGCTTGGCAATAGGGACAATTCGTTGCATAGAAGAACAGCACCTTCAAGTGTGCCGGCGCACGCGTTGCTGACGCTGAAGCAGAAGTTGTGGTATTTGCTGTCCTTGCGGTGGTTGATGCTGCACTTGATGCCGAATGTGATGAACTGCTTGCCGTTTGGTTGTTGTTAGTTGATGATGTGCAACCCGCGATTGATAACGAGGCAACCATTACGAATACTATGATAGCTAACAACTTTTTTATCATATGCGTCGCAAAAAAAAGGCGGCGAGATACTATAAGTGTTGTCGTAAGCTGCGTACCGTTTTATGAGAATGGCGACGCCTGATCCGGAACTTCAGCGCCTAGTGCGTATAAGGCGCTTGCGTGAAAATGAGGATGCCCCCTAGCAGGAACAGTACGAAGGTAAGAACGCCGAAAAGACTGATCAGAACCCCGAACGGAATAAGGATGGCTCCTGCTACGAACTCTACGAAGTTAAGAGCGCTTAAAACACTGATCGATATCAGTGCCCCGAGCGCTGCGATAATCATTAGAGCTGCGCCGAGGATTTTCCGGTTTTCGAGTACGCCGCCTGCGATTCCGACTAGTGAGAAGATGAGTGCTGCCCCTGCAGCGTTCGTGTAGGGCTGTAACCCTCCAACTGCGTTAAACGCCTCGCCCATTCCTCCAAGCTGAACGACGAGTACGACGGCGAGGATGCCGGAGATTCCTCCAATTATCCCAAGCCAAAATGCGTTTCCCATATGCACTTCCCAAGATTCAGCTATAACTCTGTGCCGCCCTAGTGCACAAAACCGTTAGGTCGTAGAAACGTGCGTGAACCCTTAAATGTTCGCGTTTAGGCAAAGGCTATTGCACGAGCCGACGCCACTGCGTGATAACCCGATAGGATCCCAATCAAGAGGTCCAAAACGAGTCCGAGGGCGACACTACCTCTGATTTGAAAACAAAGACAGTGAAGAGCTGTTTAATGAACAGAAGCAGAGAAGCCCCCCATAGCTTACAGGCTCGACGACGATAGCAGCGGCGCTAGTGAGTCCCTCGCGTCGTTGGAACTATACTACACGCGCGAAGAGCTTGAATCGTTTCTCAGCTTCCGGCTGGCGGGGCTGTCACGCTACTCGCTTGGCTGGCCGCGCCGTGCCGCCGCGGCATTCTGGGAATGCACACAAGGGAGGATAAGCAAAGCGCATATGGAGGCGCTACGGACGTACGCCCTCGACAAGTTTCACAGCAGCGACACAGGCGAAATTTCTCTATTATGCCAGGGCGTTCCTCACTTACCTGACCAAAACGAGGCTTGACTCCCGTTATGAATCCTTTAGACTGTTCCTTGAATTGCCCAAAGCCGTAAAAACGTGTAAGCTGCTGACAGGGCGTATCGTGACCATTGAAGATGTGCAGAATGCTCTTGTATTCTTAAAGCGAGTTATGCGCGAGGCGAACTCGATGAGCGACACTACGTCGCGTACAAAGCTTCAATCATATTTGGGGCTTTTACAGGCCAGCACCCAGATGCAACGATCGGCAGAATTACAGCTGGGCAGTTTGAAGAGGCATTGAAATTCAGATCGAGAGAGCCCACACTGCACGTACCGGCAGATCAGGACAAGATTCGCATGGCTCACTATGTACCGCTGCACCCACGCGTTATCGAAGTCGTTGAACCGCTCCTGGACGGAAAAAAAGGTAACGAGATTATGTTTCCAGTCTCTGCGCTCAACCAATAGCTTTGGCGTTCGCGCCAAGCAGGGAACGAAATACCGCTCAGTTGTTGTGGTTCGTATTTTGTGCTCAGTGATCTTCGTAAGTTCACGGAGCAGCACGGTGACGTGATCGGGTGGGATTCGTCGAATAGAGCACACATCTTGACGCACGGCGTTTCAGGCGTTTCGTGGAGCCATTATCGAAATCCATTGCCAGAGAACGTATATGATATCTACATGAATTACTGGGAGAACGTCGACTTGACAGTCTAAGAATGCAACTTAACTTCATTCATTGCTGAGCCATTGCCTCGGAGATCTGAGGAAATTCTGCGAGCAGCAGGGCGACATACTGCAGTGGGATCAGTCAAACAAGAACTATATCCTCACGCACGGCGTTTCTGGAGTGGATTTCCGGTTCTACAAGCACCCTCTGCCACAGCACGTCTACCAAGTCTACACGCGCTATTGGAATGATTTGAACTTCAGGTCAGCGAGACGCTGTTAGACCGTCCTCAGCGTGCTGCCTCATTCAGTTCAGTGAAATTAAACGAGCGGATGATTTGTGCAGTAACGCTGACTGACGCACCTAACACAATCTTTATGGCAACGTTCCAACAGTACTACGTGATTTTCTGCACACCACATCCTCAAACGAAGTAAAGTGAAATGTTCGCGCTAGACCTCAACTCACCGATTGTTATCACTGCAATTGGTATCGTTACCGTAGTCATCGGTGCATTGATCGGGCCGCTCATCTTAGACAAATTAAGATCTGAAAGAGAAAAGTGGAAGCTCCGACATGGGCTCTACAGAGAGCTTGTTCATTGGTATGAAAACGTGAGCTGGCGAATAAAAAGCCTCGATCGACATTATAGTGATATGAGATTCTTTGAATCTACGACAATCGAGCTGAATTCGCCTATTCAATTTAGCCACAGCATTTTTCAGGCTGAGGAAAACCCACAGATAGGACGGTTGGATCTGAAACAAAAAATCATAGATTTGCAGAATGCATTCAGTGCTCTTGAGGACGAGCTGCTGAAAACCAACTTATACGCGGAGACGCTCAAAGATGACGAAGTGATGCAACATCTCTACCAACTAAACGACAGCGAAATCATCTCTGATTGTTATGACAATTTCCTCCAAGCATTCAAATATCAGATACCCCCCTACCGCGCCATCCCGCGGGGCCGTTTTCTAACTTCAGAGGAGGCGAAAGAGTTGTCTCTTCTCGAAGCCCGCCTAGATCATCTCAGGGGGGCTTGTGCAGCATTTGAATTCCATGAGGATCACGGAGACCTCGACGGGAGCCTTCTAGCCGCGATGAGACGAGGAAAAAAGAGGGGCACACTAGTAAATACGGCAGGAACAGGACGAGAGACAAGCAGGTGGTGCATTTCTTGCGGAACGTACTCTGATCCTTGGATCTTGGGGCCACAGGCACTCGTCAATGAACTCTGCGAGCACTGTGGTGAGAAGCTCTTAAGTGTGAGTGAGCTCAGCAGGAATCTCGAGCGCAGAAATTCTGATGAAAAACGAAAGAACGCAGCGGATGCTCTCGAGAAGACCTACAAATACAACACAAATGAGTTAGAGCGCGAAAATGTCGATCGACTTGTTGCAGCACTCCAGGATACCATCTTAGAAGTGAGAACAAATGTGGCATTCGCGCTCGCGCATATAGGCAAGGGTTTGGAAAAACTAGATACTAAGCAGGACAACAATGCAGACCTGAAAGATGATGTTCTGAAAGAAAATGTTGTAAAAGCGTTGATCAAGAAACTTTCTGACAAGAGGGAAAAGACAATTATGAGGCAGGCAGCTGCTATTGCGATCGCCCAAATCTATAAGAACCGCAGGAAAGCAGGCGTGGCGCGGATGCCACTTAAACGTGCGTTGCAGGACTCAAACGACGATATAAAAAGGGCGGCAGCTACAGCAGTTGGATATATCGGTGACGGCGGTCTCTTCTTAAGCTTAGAAAGAAGTTTGGCAAGCGCGAAGTCCGAAACATCTCAAGAGGCTATTGTAATTGCAATGGGTCGTTTCGGCACTAAGTCACTTCAGAAGCTTCTCCAAGTGCTTCAAGATGACAAAAAGCCTACGTTAGCTCGGCAGGCGGCCGCGTCGATGCTAGGAAGCGTTGGCGACCCATCCGGAGTTTGGGAACCGCTATATCAACTTGCAAACGATAAATCGGCTGACCCGCACCTTAAAGTCGCTGCAGAGAGCGCACTCAAACTGCTCGCACCGCAACACGAGGCGACCTGACTAATTAGCGCACTAGGGGGGACCCTACATACAAGACTGCCACACGCTCTGGAGCTGAATCTGATGGCGTTAAGTGGTCGATAGACTAATTGAGAGCGGATGCGTTGGTCTTTGACAGTCGGACTACCTAAAAATTTCTATGCGGCTCCCCGCTAAAGCCTAAAAAAGCTTTGGAGCCGCCAAAAAGGGTATGGGGGGGGTCACGGTCTCTGTTCCATCTTTTGCAGAAGCTCCTCGGATGCTGGCGGTGCTCAAGACCGTCTCTCAAGGATGAGCACAAGTGGGATGCGACACATCATAAGTTTTGCAGATCACGGCCTAGCCGCGATTAACCTATTGCGATCATATACCTTCCGTTTGTCAATTGATTGACAAAATAGAAACACAAGATAAATTGAAGTGGTTATGGCCGCTGCGTCATCCTGCTTCTGGAGCCTTTATTTTCTGTCCTGATTGTGATAGATGAGATGCAACCTTTTGCTCGACTACATGACTTAGCCTGCGATTGGCCCAAGATCGAGAGCGTTTGAGCGGTTCAACGATAACCACGAAGAGCCCATAAACGTCTGTATACAACAAAAGGACGGTAACCAGAACATAGGCGACCAAGATAAGGCGGCAGGGACGCTGCAAGTAGAGGACAAAAAAGTACAGCGAGAGCAAAGAGAGCAGCACGAGGAGGCTGTACATCCGTGCATCTTGCGAATAAAATATCTGAAAGACAGAGAGTGCAAGCACGAGTGCCCCCACTAAGCCTGCCTCCCGATTGAAGAGGAGACGACCCAGCTCGTAGATCACGGGTATTGCAGCAATTCCGAACACAACGGACAGAAGCCTGACCGCAATCTCGGAATCGCCAAATGCCATAACCCAGTAGTGGAGCAAGAAATAATATAGCGGCGGATGGACGTCACCTGCAGTCGCTCTCACCATGTCAATGATGCTCATGTTGGCTAAGGCAACGGAATATGCCTCATCAAGCCAGAGACCATCAGACCCGATTTGAAAGAGGCAGTGCTAGCCCTACTATCAGAATGAGCGCTAATGCAAGCCCGTAGCGCCCTATACGTAAGGCCCTCAGGCGTTTGCGAATTGCATCAAACGTCGCTTGTGCTCTCGTAGTCACTCTAGCCCTACGTCGGTACGCTTCTTGTCTTAATACCTTTGATTGAGAGGCATGGATATCAAGTGCTCGTTTATGAAAAGAAGCGCACTTTGGAGGTGGCTGTCTCGGTGATAGCCTAGATACTAAGGCTGCAGAGCAGACGGTTAGCCGCGGAACATAAGGCGTAGGCCTCAGCAATAATGGGGCCAGCATCATCGCAAGAGCTATGTATCCAACGGCACGTCCTTACACAGATCTCAGGTAGCGACGTGAATTAACTCGGCAATACACAATACGAACTGAAACGATCGGGGGTGCGCGGGTTGTCTGTGATTCAAATTCAAAACTTGACAAAGTATTACGGGAAAACCTTGGCTCTCGATGGCGTGGATCTCGAGGTTGAACAAGGTGAAGTGTTCGGTTTTATCGGTCCGAATGGCGCCGGAAAGACCACGACCTTGCGGATCTTGCTCGGGTTGCTCCGCAAGAATGCCGGGAAGGTCAGCGTGCTCGGGGGAGATCCGTGGCGCGACGCGGTGGCACTCCACCGGCGACTGGCCTACGTGCCCGGTGACGTGAGCTTATGGCCGAGCCTCTCCGGTGGCGAGGTCATCGACCTGCTAGGAAGGCTTCGCGGCGGCGTTGACCAGTCGCGTCGCGACGAGCTGGTGGAACGGTTCAAGTTCGATCCGACAAAGCCGTGTCGGACATATTCGACGGGCAACCGACAGAAGGTGGCTCTTATCGCCGCGCTTGTCTCTGACGTCGAGCTGTTCATCCTTGACGAGCCGACGTTGGGCCTCGACCCCCTGATGGAGGCGGTGTTCCGCGACTGTGTCGCGGAGGTCAAGCGGGCCGGCAAGACCGTGCTGCTCTCCAGTCACATCCTCGCCGAGGTCGAGGCGTTGTGTGACCGCATTAGCATCATCAATGCGGGCACGATCGTCGAGTCAGGAACGCTTGCTGAACTGCGCCACCTCACGCGAATCTCGGTCTCAGTGGAAACCGCTCACCCCGTCACCGGACTTAGTGAAATGCCGGGCGTGCACAACACACGCGTCGACGGCACCCGCGCGCATTTTAGCGTGGATGCCGGTGCGATCAATCGCGTCATGGAACACCTTACCCGGTTCGACGTGCTGGTGCTCACGAGTGCTCCGCCCACGCTCGAGGATCTGTTCTTGCGCCACTACGAACTCCAGAGAGGGGAAAGCGCGCGATGAGCGAGTTTAGTGGCACTGGCGCACTCATTCGTTTGATCCTGCGGCGGGATCGGCTCTTGCTGCCGATCTGGATCGCGCTGCCGCCCCTCTTCGTGGTCGTCGTAGTCGCTGCGTTCGTGAGTCTCTATCCTACAGCTGCGTCGCAACAGATGCTCGCCGCTCAGATCGTGAACAGTCCGGGATTGGTCGCGCTGCTCGGTCCCGTGTCCGCTCCGACCATCGGCGGGCTGACCGCGTGGCGGTCGAGTATCTTTGCAACAGTGATCGTTGCGGGGGCGAATGTGCTCACTGTCATCAGGCATACTCGCGCCGACGAGGAGACCGGACGGTACGAGCTGCTGGGCTCGGGTGTAGTCGGTAGGCGCGCGCCGTTGTCCGCGAGCTTGGTCGTGACGCTGGGCGCCGACCTGGTGATCGCCGCTCTCGTCACTGGAGCGCTGGTCGCTTTTGGGCTTCCCGTCGCCGGGTCCGTCGCACTGGGACTCTCGTTCGCGGCGATCGGGTGGACGTTTGCGGCGCTCGCCGGCGTGGCGGCGCAGCTGGCCGAGAGCGCCGGGGTCGCGACGGGCATCGCAGGGGCGATCTTCGTGCTGTTCTACCTGTTGCGCGCCGTTGGCGATGCGAACGAGCAGAGCGGGCAGTCTTGGCTCTCATGGATGTCACCGATCGGGTGGATGCGCCTCGTCCAACCATTCGCCGGCGAACGCTGGGGGGTTTTTGCGCTCTTCCTCGGCGCGATCATCGCGCTGATCGTGGTGGCCTATACCATCTCGTCAAGGAGGGACGTCGGCGCTGGCATTCTTAGGCCGCGACTTGGCCCAGCCAGGGCGACGCCCTGGCTCCGCAGCCCACTAGCACTAGCGTGGAGGCTGCACCGGCGCACGCTGCTTGTCTGGGCCGCGATGTTTGCGGTGTACGGCGTTATGATTGGCTATCTTGCGAAAACCTCTGCGGACCTGCTGGCCACCAACCCGCAGCTTGCAAACTTGTTCGCCCATTTTGGCGGCGCCTCGGCGTACACTGACTCCCTTTTTACCCTCTCGCTCACGTTCCTCGGCTGGATAGCCGCCGCATACGCGATCACGGCCACGCTGCGGCTGCAGTCCGAAGAGGTAGAGGGGCGTGTCGATCACGTGCTCGCCGCCTCGGTCAGTCGGCTGCGGTGGGCGACGAGTGACCTTGCCATTGCGGCGATAGGCTCGGTGGTCGTGCTGACGGCCTTCGGCCTTCTGGCCGGGCTGACCTACGGCTTGAGTACCGGCAACGTGGGCTACGAACTGCCGCGCATGCTGGTCGCCACGCTCGCGTACCTGCCCGCCATCTGGGTGGTGGCGGGGATCGCCATGGCGCTGTACGGTCTCGTACCTCGGCTGTCGTTTGTGAGCTGGGGGGCACTGGGAGCGTTCATACTAGTCGAGCTCATCGGCGAGACGTTGCAGGTGAGCCAGTCGATACTGAACCTCTCGCCATTCAACCAGGTGCCGAAGGTTCTCGTCAGTGGGGTATCCTTGATGCCCCTCGTCTCGCTCACCCTCTTGGCGTTCGTGCTCATCATCGCCGGACTCGTCGGATTCCAGCGTCGCAGCATCGGCTGACCGAAGGGCAATCTGCCTGTTCAAAAAACCCCCGCCGTGCGTACGGTCGTTTTCTCCCTTCAGGATAGGTCTTTGCAAAGGTGCGACATCACCACCCGAATCGAGTCATTCTCTCGCAAGATGTTGTGCAACAACCCGCAATGATCGTCGTGATGATGGGTCAGAATAACATGACTGAGTTGAAACAGTTCGACCCAGCTTCGTTCAGTCTTGTGCGGACCAGACGCCAATCGTCTTCATAGCCAGTTCGATGAGGACATAATGATCGCCGGCCTTTACTAAGAAGCAGTTGGTCACACTCAGTTTTAGCGGAATAAATTTCATGATTCTGCCAATGCAATGCCCTTCAATTGGCGTGTCTCATGGCCCACGGGACCCACAATACCGTCAGTATTACCCCAGCCACGACGAGGGAGAGCAGGAAAACCGCTATGTTTTGGACAATGCCAAAACTGGTCGCATAATAGAATAACCATAGTGCTAAGAAGAGAAGCCATCCGAAGGCCACGACGATAGAGGCATATACCATTTTGCCTGGTGGTTGTGCCGGTGGTTGTTTCTGTCGCTCGAGCGCAGCTGGTGGTGTTTCTGCCATCTATTTTCACCTCCTATGAAGTAAGACGCTTGGAAGGCGGCAGCGCTGAACTTAAAGGTGCTGCTTTGACGTTGATAGCTAATCGCAAAGAGATAGCCGCGCGCTGCTGTGAGCTTTTGGAATGTGCAGGATACAAAAACTCGGACAGGCCAAATAGCAAAGAAGAAAAACGATTCGCCGCTCGATAAGTGAATGAGGCTGATATCATAGATGCAGTGATTAGCGCGGAGCACGGGTTCGCCAAACAACGAGACGGTTTGAGGTAGCCCAGGACCGGCGACCCCCTGCCCCTGCTAATGTGCAGCTCGATACAATCGGCGTATAAAGCAATGCACCCTTAGATTTAACGGTTCCGATTCGATTTTTTACTTCTTTTGGAAATTGGAGTCGAAATAAGGGTTCTTTACGGCGGTGCAACGGGTATTTTTTCGTGAACGCCGCATTCTGCGGCTATTTTCGGGGAGACCTCGCGCCGAAAACGCCTCCACTGGAACCGAAGAGTGAGAAACGCTTAATAAACCACTATACAGAATCTCCTTATTTTACTTGCCGTTGACGACCGTCGCTGGGGGTCTCACTGCGCCTCGATCGTGGCTGTACGCCGGCGGAAGCTGCGGAAGCGGCGCTCTTGAAGCTCTGCGCTAGGGGTGACAGTCCGCTGCGGTTCAATCAGCGAAACTATTAAATATGATAATATCTCATAATATATCTAAAGATATATCGGAGGATTAAATGAATTACAAAACGTATCAGAACCCGTGTGGACCGTGGCACCAAATGCAGCATTTCCACAAAGCTTGGTCCAACCACCCGAGACGAGAACACGGACACTTGAAATATCTCGTCCTGCTCGCCCTACAAGAACAGTCTCTCAACGGCTATGAAATCATCAAAGCTATCGAAAATAAGTACGGCCGCGCCCCGGGCCCCGCAGTGGTCTACCCGACACTGCAGCTACTCGTGGATCAGGGCTACGTGAATTCGAGCGAACACGAAAACAAGAAGGTGTACGCGCTTACTGACGAGGGCAAGAAGTACCTTGAAGAAAACCGTGAGCGGATCGATCAGCTCGTCACAAGCGTGGGGCAACCCAAGTGGAATTCACTTCCTGGAATTGGCAAACGCGTTGCTTCGCTCGCCGGCACCATTTTTTCAAACTGCACCTACCTTGACGACGCTAAGACTAAGCAAATTGAGGACCTGCTCGACGAAACGCGAAAGCGCGTCGGCGACATTATCTTCGAAAATCAAGCGGATTAAAGAGGTCCAGTCCATTGCCACAGCCACAGCCAATGCCACAGCCAATGCCACAGCCAATGCCACAGCCAATGCCACAGCCAATGCCACAGCCATTTCCTTTGCCACACACGAGCAGGGACAATGCGCTTTCAGCGAAGTACCCGCAGCGAGAAGCGTTAATCGAGTGACTAGCGCCTAAAGCAGCTGCCTGATGTCGCATCATCAAGGCAACTGCTTTTACACTAAGTAGCTCACACAGCCGTTCACACTAGCAGCCTTAGCGCGCTGCGGGGAACTTGGCGAGCGCTGCTAATGAACCCTCGATTTCAGTGGCGTCAAAACGTCTTTTTGGAAGGTCAGCCGGTTTTTGACGAATACAATCACAGCGAGTGCCGCGCACGTCAGCGCGATGCCGAGCAATTCGCTTTGCACGAACGCGGCAGGCGGCTCAGGAAGTAGTACCACGGAGCCGTGGGCAATGATCAACTCGTACGTGAAGCCATAGGTGGTCGCCGAAAGTGGATAGAACAGAGGCACGCCGGCGCCGGTGAACAGGTCGAGCAACAAGTGTGAAAGCAGGAAGAAGGTCGCGATCAGTGCCACGTTAAATAAAACGTCATTCTTTGCCCGGAAGCGCGCGTACAACGCTAGGCCGATGGTGGGCACGAGGATGAAGACATTGTGCAAAAGCAAACGGTGGTAGGGCGGCAGCAAATGATCTATATCCGGAAACACAGCTAGGGGAGCCAGCAGAAGGACGTAGTTTCGGTACTTCTTGTCCCAAAACAGCCATAGTAGCGAAGTGGCAACGATGAGGTGAGTAATCGGGTCCGGCATTGTATCTTTTGACGCTGCTTCTCGCAGTGGTTTCACTGGGACGCAGCTATTCGTTTGGCACTGTAGGTTTAAATACTTCCTCGTGGGCTGTCGAAGCCTTGAGTGGCTGGTGGCGCTGCCTCCCGCATCATTCAGGCATCCGTTTTACCCGGACGCTGTCTTGAGACGGCTACAAAACCTTCGCGCCGAGCGTAGGTCACACTGCGGGCGACGTTCGGGCGAACACTGCTAGAACCGCACGATCATCTGTGACGTCGAACGGCCTCCTCCATCCACTCTCGTGCGTGCAACTCATTGGTGAGGAGCCTCACATCATTGCCCTCAATCTCGGCCATGCAGGCCGCGAAAACCACCATTATGTCGTCAATGTGTGCATGAGGGCGCAATGGATCGATGAAGAAGACCACGATGTGGCATCGATCGAACAGAATCTCTGTCGCGATCTCTATATCGCCGCCCTTGGGCCCGGTCAGGTATCGCCTAATCGTCCCTTTGTCTCGTAGCGTCCTGCAGGCGTTTTCGACTTCTTCACCAGTACGGCCAGTTGTCAAGACACGATTGAAGCTACAAAGCTCGTCCTCGTATTGGATGGCAAAATCGATCATGCGCTGTTTCATCTCATCGTGGGCGATAAGTGCGATTGTTTGGCCTTCAAACCGGGTATAAAACGCCGCGTCGCGGGGGCGGTGTGGTAGGCTCACTTCGTCGTATGCGTTTCCGTCTCTTCGTACTGCGACAGGCCACGCGCCATCGGATTCGCGTGAGCCCAGTCGTAACTTGAGTGGTGATTTCGGCGCCTTCTGGGGGTTTCTTTTGGCGTCTCGCACGGCTTCGTTCCTAAACCAGTCTTTCACCGAACCGCCGTTTACGAGGCGCTTAACGTCCCAAAGGTCACTGAGTCGATTCAGCGCACGATACTCAGGGCTCAGCCAGTGGGTGGTAAGCGGGCTCAGGAACGACCATACGACGCTGCACTGGCGCTCCACAATCGTGTTCGCAAGAATCGTCACGCCGCAATTCTTTCGATCAGGGAGAACGGTGACGCCGCACTCCTGCAATAGGAACTCTCGAACGTCGTCCCGCATCGTGCGCAACCGTTCAGCCTGCGACGCCTCTGGATCAGCTTTTCCCATCACGACGCGGTTGAATGTGCCGCCCGTGAAAAGAAAATGGAACTCTTTCAACGTTTCTCGATATTCACCGTTATCGTACAGTTCGTAGAATACGTGAACAAGATCGTTGTTCTTCTTGATGCTATCGTAGCCCGCAAGAACCGCGATAAGTGTCTTGAGTCCTCCAGGATTGTCTTCCATCGTTCACCTCAAAATAGCCGCACTCACTTTTCTGCCGACTACGAGCACGACTCAAACGTCCTAAGATGTGCAGCTTTAATTTTCCGTGCCCGAGGTTGCTATTCTGCAGCCTGCTGTAGGGCGTTCACGGGCACACTCACTCGCAACCGCACTGAGTCATGATGCCGTGCCGGCTTCAGTCTTTCGCGTCGATCATTGTGAAATAGTTAAGTTTGTGAAGAATACAAGAGCTGATTAGAGATCCATGTTGAAAAGGAACCGTCCGCGGGTAGAAGACACACCTGAGAACTACGCCAAGTGCTTGTGCTACACAGAACGCTGTCCGACGTACAATCGAAGTAGTCTTACGGGCGGACTGTTCTGCGCACGGGGTCGAAGCGAAAAGACCATCGAAAAAAAGGGATGTGTGTGCCCCTCTTGTCCGGTTTGGGGCGCATGTAAGCTGAACGGTGTATTCTTTTGTGTGTACGGCGCCGCTTAGTGAGGCTCTTCCCGGAGTCAAAGGAAGGATAAAGGTCGCAGGTATTACCCTCACCCGCCCGCGAAAATCAAACTACTTTCTCGACGAGTTTCACGGTATCCCAGACAAACCCCGGACACCGCGCCGGCACGACCTTGTTTTTCTTCGCTTCAGCAGCCTGTTGCGGGTCTGACAGGTTGTACCCGAGCAGGCCCGTGCAGGTTACCGAGCCGTTGCGCGTTTGAAATTCCCGGAGAAACTTACCGACCACCGTGTACGTTTTTTCTTTCGCTGCGTTGTCATCGGCGCCTATGCCGCCGTACCGCAGTCCGATCACCATGATCGCACCAGAGAGAGCCCCGCAGATATCATCCGTGCGGGAGATCCCGGCGCCAAATCCCTGCGAGATTCGGAGTGCTGCATCCTGGTCGAGCCCAAAGTCAGTTGCAAAGACCGAAAGCACGGCCTGTGAACAGGTGAGCCCCTGCTGAAAGAGGGCAACTGCCCCGTCTGTCTTTGTCATAGCCACCAGTCACGCGGGAGCGGCAATAATCTTATTGCTCTATTACGTGACAACTAAAACGGCCGTTGCGTGGACACAACGAGCACGTAGCTACGTGTGAATCGTTTTGTCACCCACAAAGTAGAGCGCCGCAACGAGAACGGCAGTCGCAAGCAAGACGACGGCAAAGTCTTGCAAGTCGGTGGGCTGATAGCCGAAGACGAGGATATCCCGTATCATCGCCGTGAGACCGGCGCCGAGAAGCAGCCCCAAATTAATGGATCTGGTCTTCATATAACCAACGACGATCATCAGCAGCTCGAGCGCGATTATCGCGGCGATAAGAAGGTTTAGTCCGATTATTGGGGTATCGTTGACGAAGTAGCTGACGATGTTGTCGACCTCTCCAGCGAGTGCGACAAGAGCGATGACAACGAGCAATACTCCGACTGCGCCGTACAGTATCAGCTCGACGCTCTCAAAAACCTGGACCATCCTCTCTTTCGCTTTTCGTTGGGGTGGTTCAGCATCCATTATGTCGTCACAGGAACGCTATTACCCTTCAACGTTTCTAATCTCTCCGCTGCAATCAATTCCTGCCGAACGCAGTTGAATACGAAAACCGGTAGACGGTTTTCTTGCGCTACAAAAGAATAATACACGAGGTCGACATTCATGTATCGATAGTGATGAAGGCGTTACTCCTACTGGGGTGTCCCGAGGTTCCGGTGCAAACCGGCCTCGCGCTATACATCGGCAACGCGTTGAAAGCGCAGGGGTTTGAGGTGATATGTGCGGGAACGCCGAGCGCTGTCAACTTAATGAAAGTTGCCGATCCCAAGAAAGCGTACATCGAAACGTACATGAACATCGACAAGTGCATCGACCAGATCGCCGAGGGAACATTCGACATCGACCTCACGTTTGGCTTCATTCACAAGGACTCGGGCCTGCAATATCTGGCGACGATTGCTGCGCTGTCACGCAGCACCCCCGTAGCCGTTGTTTTTGGACGAGAGGCAGAGCCGCTCAGCAAAGAGGTTGGCGAATCGCTGGACGGGGTGCACGTGGTATGGGCGACGGCCGTCCATAACCCGCTCCCACTTAAGAAGAAGCTAGACAAGATAGGCGACTGGACCGCGCTTGTGCGAGATCAGGGCTGAATAGCCACACTTCAAATAGAGCGGCAGTCGCTTCGTTTTCACCTCCGGAGTGCGCCCAAAAAACGAGAACGAGTGCAACGTTGCTAACGTTGCAGATCACGGCGAGACGTTACACGTACAACAAGCAACGAGGGAGAAAAATGACAAGCACGGTATATTTTGCGCGCCTGAAGGCGGGGAGCGTCGATGAAAGCACAGTCACTCGAGTGAGAAAGCTTTATGATGAAGCGCAATTTGGCACGCTGATCGAAGCTGACGCGCTAACCGCTATAAAGCTTCACGTCGGCGAGCGCGGCAACGATTCACACCTTCGGCCAGAATTCGTCCGGCAAGTCGTTGAGCGGGTCAAAGCGAGCGGCGGAAAGCCGTTTGTTACCGACACAAACACGCTCTATTCTGGAAGTCGGCACAACGCGGTTGATCACCTCGCCACCGCGCTCGAGCACGGGTTCGACTACGCGGTCTTAGGGGCACCCGTTATCATCTCTGATGGTCTTGTCAGCGACCATTACCGGGACGTTCGAATCGACAAGAAGCACTTCGAAACGGTCAAAATTGCAGGTGACGTTGTCTCGGCCCAGAGCATGATCGTAATGACGCACTTCAAGGCACACGGAATGGCCGGATTCGGGGGCGCGATAAAGAATCTGGCGATGGGATGTGCTCCGAGCGCGGGAAAGATGGACATACACAAAGGCATGAGTCCGATCGTCAATGAGGAGGGGTGCTCGGCGTGCGGAGTATGCGTGGAGATATGCCCGCGCTCTGCCATTACGATTGAAGAAGGCGTGTCGCGCATCAATCGCGATCTGTGCGTGGGCTGCGGCGAGTGCATGATGGCGTGTACAACCTCATCCATCGGATTCGACTGGAAGAATGATCTCCCACAGTTTATGGAGATGTTGACTGAACACGCCTTTGGCGCGACCGTGGGTAAGCGCGTGGGGTACCTCAACTTCCTCTTGCAGATTACGCCTGATTGCGACTGTGTTCCCTGGAGTGACGCGCCGATAGTGCCCGACGTCGGGATTCTCGCCTCCACCGATCCCGTAGCCATTGACGCTGCGAGCTTGGATTTGGTGAATCAGCAGCAAGGATTACCAGGCACCCGCCTTATCAACAATCTACAGCCTGGACAGGACAAGTTTAAAGGCGTCTGGGGCGATACACAAGGATCGATACAGATCACGTATGGGGAAGAGATCGGACTCGGAACAAGCTCGTATGAGCTTGTGGAACTGTGATAGCCGATAATTTGAGAAACAGCCTTCTTTCCTCCAAACGTGTACATCCCGCTGTATAAGCCACGAACTCGACATTGCGGCTAGATTCTCGAAGAAGCGAGTCTGCCTGTTTTTGCCTACTCAGCCACGTGATCCGCGAAAATAATAAGCCGTGTATCAGCTGATTGGCACGCTTCACACTATTTGTGGGGAAAGACAGAAGTCCTTTCACACGAAGGTTGCAAAGGGAGGTGGTTTGATGCCGAAGTACATTCTTTTGTCCAAACTCACTACGGAAGGCAGGAAGACGGTAAGGGAGCGACCCAATCGCATCCAGGAAGTCGACCGAGAGATGGAAGCGATGCACGTCAAGGTCATATCTCAGCACGCCGTCGTGGGGCCGTATGACTTTGTGAACCTTGTGGAAGCGCCTGATAACGAGACCATAATAAAGGCCTCGGTCGAGCTCGGAGCCCGCGGAACCGTCCAGATAATTAGCATGCCTGCGATACCCATTGAAGAATTCATTAAAGCAATAAAGAAGCAGTAAGATTCAGTTTATAGCCCCAAGACCTCTTCATCGCAAGCTTGATTAGAGCTGATGCGACCAGTCGTAAATCCGTCCCCGTAGAGGGTCCTCGTGCGGCGATGGAAATAGCTCCTGAAAAAGCGCGAATTAGAGTCACAAAACCGTTCTGTGATGAGGCTGGACGTGTTAGCTGTCCCTGGACCCTAACGTGTCAGTAATCATCCGGAGGATGATGTCCGGTACGGTGCGGTTGCGCCAGTTCATCTCCTTGATTTTGTCGATTTCGATCCATTTCGCGCCGGTTACGCCGGGCCCCACGTGTGGAAATCCGCTCGAATACTCTGCTTCGAAACAAATGAGCAGCACTTGTTTGTCCCACTCGGTGTTGGGGTCATACGACACGTACGCCTTAACCTGCCGAGAGATAGCGACTTTCACGTGCGTTTCCTCGTAACACTCACGCGCCGCGCAGTCTTCCAGGCCCTCGCCGAGTTCGAGCTTGCCTCCCGGGAGTATCCATCTACCGGCCCAGTACCCGCCTTCTTGCTCCACCATCAGCACGAGGTTGCTCCGTATCGTACACGCCAAGCAACTGGTCACGTAGCTGCCATTCATCATTTACAGTGAGTCAGAAGTGGTTTATTAAGTTACTCAAATGGCCTCACACGAGCCGGACTCGTGGCCAAGCGACGCGGCGGCCGAGAAACGGCAGGACGTAGAACTGCGGCAACCGGTCGATGCATATATATTCATATTCGGATCAACACCCTAGATTGAACTAAGGATGAGTCTAGAAGACATCGAAGTTGACGAAGCCGTTGCCACCTATATCAAAGAGCAACGTAAGGATTTTAGAGTCACCACGACGTGTTCGGGCGCCCTTATTCTTCCTATATCTATAAGCCCGCCTAAAGAGACTGATATCTCCATCCGCGTTGGTAACAACACGCTCTACGTCTCTATCTACCAGGCGCGCTGGATCAAACGGATCGATCGGCGTATGCTTTATTACGTAAATCTGAAGGAATAGCCGTGCAGCTGCCACGAAGCCGCTGTCGACGGCGTCCTTGTTCATTTGCGCGCTTTTGCAGGCGCGCTAGAGGCCGATGCCCTCAGTCGTGTGCACCGCGCGGCGCATCTCTTCTTGTAACGCCGGCGGCACGCCTTTGATCTCGATGTCCAAGAAGCCGCGAACGATGGCAGAGGTGGCTTCATCTTCGCTGAGCCCACGCGTCATGAGGTAGGTGATCTCCTCTTCAGCGATTTTTCCAACTGCGGCTTCGTGGGACATATCGACATCTGGAACGGCTCCGTCGAGTTCAGGGACGGCAAAAATCCTCCCGTGGTCACCCAGTATCAGTCCGCGGCATTCGAGATGTCCTTTGACGTCACGGTGGAGCGCGGTCAGGTTTCCGCGCGAGATGATCTCACCGCCGTTCGTGATGGCCCGTGATATGACATCTGACTTGCATTGCTCCGCTTCCATGATCACTCGCGCCCCGACGTCCATATGGGAGCCCTCTGTCGCGTACAGCAGTGAATACGATAATGCGGTGGCGTTCGCGCCGACGCAGCGGAACACGGGGTACATCTGCAGGCTTTTAACGGGCTTCAGGCAGACGTAGTTGCTGATAAACGTAGCATCTCTCTCGATAATGGAGCCGCTCCTCGGGCGAACGGCCACTTCAGGGCCCCAGTTATGTATCATCGTGAAGGAGCAAGTGGCGCCCTCCTTGATGAAGAACTCAGAAACTCCGACGTGGATGCCATGGGAGAGTTCGTCTGCGGTTCTGCAGCCTGTTATTATGTGCAGTTCCGAGCCCTTCTCAGCAATGATGATGTTGTGCACGTTTTGTGACAAGCTCTCTTGGGCCAGAAACATGCACGCCTGAATTGGCAGGATAGTCTTCGCGCCCGCCTTTGCCCTGATGAAGTAGCCGTTGCTGAACTCAAGAGCCGCCTGAGCGGTGTACTTGTCAGCGTCAACCGCCACGGCTTTCCACCAGTAGTCCTTGAGCCAGTCGTACTTGTCGAGCGCTTCGGTCACACTGAGCACTTCGACGTTCGGTGCCGATGTCTTGGAGTAGACGACGCTCGTATCGAGCTGAAAAAACGAACCCGATCGCTCATCCTCACTCGCATCGACTCCGACGCCGAGCGACTGGTTCTGGTAATTTGTGGGGAGCATCTTAAGCGTCTGCACTTTCTCGTGGGCCGGGGCCTTCGACGTGTAACTCTCAAGCGGTATGTCGGGACCGTAAGCCGCCTTCTTCTCGCGAGCCTTTTCGGCGCGTTCAGTCAGTTCATCTACCTTGGACATTTTACACACTCCTCATAACCGAGCTCGCAGATATCGTTGAGGAGTTCACCCGGGTTGCCGGAACACGCGATCTGACCGTCAACGAGAACGTGCGCCTTGTCAGCCTGCACGATCTTCAAGATGCCTCCGGCGTGGGTGATGATGAGCCCCGCCTTATGTCGCTCGCGCGAGCGCTTGTCTCTGTCGAGCAGCTTGTTTATCGTCTCTCCGACGAGCGCAATATTTTCGAGGTCGACGCCTGAATCTGGCTCGTCGAGCAGCACGAGGTCGGGGTTTTGCGCGAGGAGCTGCAACAACTCCGTGCGCTTCACCTCCCCCCCTGAGAACCCGAGATTGACGTCACGCGTGAGAAAATCCGGGGGGATATGGATGGTCTCGGCGACTTCTTCGGTCTTAAAGGCGCGGTTGCCGTGTTGCGCGGCAATCTCGGTCAAGTCCTTCAGCTTCACCCCGTGGATGGCGGGCGGGTGTTGAAACGAGAGCCCGATCCCGAGGCGTGCCCGCTCATTGATGGGCAAATGCGTAATATCTTTCTTCTTAAACAGAATCCGCCCCTCGGTTACGCGGTAGTTGGGGAATCCCATAATGGTAAGCACAAGCGTGGTCTTCCCTGAGCCGTTTTGACCGAAAAGCGCGTGGGTCTCTCCTTCGTTGATGCTGAGGTCCAGTCCCTTCAGTATGCTCTTGCCATCAACGTCTACGTGCAAGTTTTGAATATCGAGCATTTTTCCATTCCACCTTTGCTTCGTTCTGCAGACGCGCAGTCTCTTGTCACGATCCGCCCTTGTGCGTGTCATAGGCGGGGTTCAACGCGTCTTTGTACACGTCGCCACCGTCTATGACGACGTCAGGCCAGATAGAGACGCCTGAGTGCACCGTAACGAAATCGTTCACGGCGACGCGCGGACCGATAACGGTGTTGTTCTCAAGAACACAGTGATCTCCTATCCTCGTACCGTTGTCGACGACGGAACCCGAGACGGACGTGTGGGAGCCGATCTTCACATCATCATAGATGATACCAGAGAGCACTGACGTATCATCGGCGATGTCGCAGTCAGAGCCGATCGTCGTGTAGGGGCTGATCAGTACGTTATCGCCAACGGTGGTGTTCGCGCCGATCACCACGGGGCCAACAATGGCTGAGTTTGAGCCAATACTAACGTCGGTTCCGATTGTCGCGGGGCCGTTCAAGCGCGCATCTTTAATATTGAAGCGCCCGGTGATCTCTGTTCCGCGCAGGTTGTCGAGCAGCCACCTCGACGCTTGCCGGTACGCCGTCGCGTTCCCGATGTCGTTCCAGTGGCCGCGTGCCATCCACGCCGACATGGGTTCGTGTGAGCTCAACAGCTTCGGGAAGAGATCCTTGGCAAAGTCAAATCGTTCCTTGGGGATGTGGCTGAAGAGTTCCGGATCGCACATATAGATCCCTGTGCTTGCGAGGTTGCTGAATATCTCGCCTGAGCTCGGCTTTTCCCTGAACCGATGGACGCGATTGTTAACGTCGATGTCGAGGATGCCGTATTCCCGTGGGTCGTCGATGGACATCACCCCTACCGTGAGCATGCTATCGTTCTTTCGGTGGAATTGATAAAACTCGCGAAGGTTAAAGTCCATCACGTGATCCCCGCCGACGACGAGAAACGGTCCGCCGTCAAGAGCGTTCTCAGCGTTCTTGACGCTCCCTGCCGTGCCGAGCTTCTTTCTCTCACGAATATACTGTATCTCCACCCCAAATTTTGCACCGTCTTCGAGGTACTCCTCAATATTACGGCCCAGGTACCCGAGTGTGATGACGAGGTCATTGAAGCCGTTTGCTGAAAGATGGTCGACGAGGTGGCCGACGGACGGTTTGTTAAGAAGGGGGATGCTCGGCTTCGGTCGTTCGAAGGTCAACGGTCTGAGCCTCGTCCCGGCACCACCGCACATAATGCACGCTTTCATCGATGTCCTCCCCTTCTTCGCTTGGTCATTCGAGTTTGAGAATTCACCCTCGGCGTCGTCAGTTTCACAATAAAGATGCGTTTATGAGGCTTAAAATATTGCCTTTATGAATGGCATCGATTAAAAGATGCCGTCTTCATTGATATTATCGATTATGGAATCACGCGCGTTGAGCTCGGCAATCGAATCGACGTAGCGTTCGAGGTGAACGACAAAATCCTCAAGCTTGTCGAAAGGAACGATGAAGCACCCACCCTCACTAAGAAGCGCGTCGTCTATCCAGCTCACGATGACGGGCACACTGCTGACGGAAAACGCGCGGTCAAACTCGCTGCACCGCGCGAGGTGTTTTCGCGCTTGTGCCCTGATGGATGAGCTTCGGGGCCGAGCTTTGCCGTATCGCTTGGCATCGATGAGCACGGTGGTATCGAAGCGGTGAGCGACTACGTCGATTTCGTGGCGCCTTCCGGCTGCCACAAATACCTTCCTAAAATCCGTTGAGAAGCCGGCGCACTCGAGGACGTCGCGAGTTTGTTCCTCAAATTCCTGCCAGGTAGGCTCCTTGTCCGCTTCATCATCCGCTTCGTGCTCGCCGAAGAGCGCAAGCAACATGGGTTACTCCGTGTCCTCCCTCTCGTCTTCGGTGGCCTCCCTCCCGTCTTCCGCGTGCTCGCCTTCAATGTCTTTCGCGGCGTTCCGCAAGCTTGAGGCCATCTCATTTTTCAGAATTGCGATCTCCCTGTCGACGTCGACCGTGGGCTTTCGCACGTCCTTGCGCGATTTGACCGGCACTTTGGTCGGTCGTGGCCTGTCTTGGGCGCGGGTGTCGGTTTTGCCCTCTAGGTCAGCAAGCTGTTCGACAGCCGCTTTGAGTGCTTGTTTGGTGAACGAGAGGAGCGTATCGTTAAACCTGCCGCGTGATCGCTGCTCATCCTTTTGCAAGAGTTCATATGTGACGAGCATGCGAAGCTCTTTGATATCGCTCTTGAGCTCGCGAACCTCTTGGATGAGCGTGTCGATTCTCTCATCTTTTGCAGCGGGCATTACGTATCCGTCCCGGCAAGCACGCTGAAGACATCCTCCGGCTCGTACCTGAGCTGAATCTCTCGCGTTCGCCCGCGTGTTCCTCTCCCTGTAAAATCAGTATTAATGAGTCGAATTGAATCAAGCTTTGAGATAATGTCATAAAATCGCGTGTAGCCGAGATGCGTCTCTTCGTTGAACTTCTTGTAGAGGTCCCCGGCCTTTATCTTTGTCTCCTGCTCTGCGATCAGTTTGAGAAGGTCTCGCTCTTCCTCGCGCAACGAGTGTATGGAGTACGTGAGGTGCACGAGGCGCGATTTTTCGTGTGAGTGCACCACGTCATCTGCGGCGATATATTTCCGAGCGCTTATCTCCGCCCGCAGACCTGTTTTTCGTAAGAGGTCGATCCCGACCCGCAAGTCACTTGACTCCTCCACGAGATCAATGACCATGTTGAGCACGTCTTCCGGCACCACGTTTGCATAGAACCCGTGCCGCACGCGGTCTTCCAGTATGTCGCGCACCTCGGCACGGTTGTACAGCGGGAAGTATATCTCCTCGGGAAGAAAGACCGACATCACGCGTGGATCGAGCGCCTTCGACATCTCAACGGACAGGTCGCTTGATATTGCGATGACCCCCACCTTGACCTCCGCTGACACCTCGTGAGCCCGCAAGAGCGCATACAAGACTTTGTTTACCGTGTTCTCATAGAACAGATAGTTGATATCATCAAGCGCGACAATGAGCACCTTCTCCTGATCGATGAGGTATTTGGTAATCTTCTTGAAGACGCGCTTGAATGAAACCCCCGAGTCGGGCGGCGTATACTTGAAGAGCTTCTTGTAGATCTCTGAGAATATCGCAAACCGAGTCGCATCGATCTGACAGTTTACGTATACCGGCACGACGCTGTCGGTGTAGTTTTCGATCTCTTCGAATACCTTCAGTACTGCTGTGGTCTTTCCGGTGCCGTGAGGCCCAGAACACAGACAGTTAATGGGCCGCGCACCCCGCAGCGCTGGTCGGGCGGCGATCTTGAGCGCGCGCATCTGCGTATCTCGATGAGAGAAGTGCTCTGGAATGTAGTCTAATTCAAAATAGCGCTCGTCCTTGAAGAGCGTCTGGTCCCACTGCAGCAAATCCTTTGACGGTAGTTTCTGAGGCACGCCACTCGTTAAATGGTCGCGTTGCATGCTATTTAATGTTATCCTGCCTAACGTGGGGGTATTCTCCGCTCCGGGCTATTGGCGCCAATTAAGAAGCTCCAAAGGCGTAAAAATTCCTTTCACGGGCTTTGTGAGAGGGTGAGCGGACGAAAAGGACAGAATGTCCTCCTCGGGCCTCACTGAGTCAGATCAAGGACCTTCACAGACGTGAGCGCCATTACTTTCACGGCGCTCTTGCCATGCGCTTATCCGTTATAGCTACGTCGGCGTATTCGGTGAAGATCCATGGTTAGTGAGACTTTTCGCGGGCTTATCGAACGTGCGGATTTCTATGCAAAGCGGGAGAAGTCCCGCCCACGTGACGAACGCCGCGGCGATCTGGAAGGGACCGAACGCCCCGTACTCGTTCATCCATAGCCGCCATCGCGTTTCGGTTTAGACCGTTAATCTCCTACGTCGCGTTTTCTTCCCGCGTGATCCACTTCTCAGGCTGGGCTACCTCATCAAGCGTCGGCACATCGTGCGGAGAGCGCCACACCCTGTTAACGAAGTCGATCCCCCGACTCGCTGCGATGTGCGAAACGAATCGCTCTCCAAGAACGTACTGCTCCATCTTCAAGCCGAGTCCCGTTGCGCGCTCAAAGAGCATCTCTCTCCCGCTTTTGCGCCTTCTACGGAGTTCAAACTCACGCTTCATGTACTCGTACGTGGCGAGCATCTCTTTGCCGACCCTGTCCATGACAAAATCCGAATAGCCCTCAATGACGCTCATCAGAGCTTGAATCTGATTGATGAGTCCTATCTGCTCGCGGGAGAGGGCCGCGTGCATGAGCGAGAGCTGTCTCCGCTGCGCGTAATGGCTCGCGACGGCGCGGGCCCGCGACTGAAGTCCTTCTGATGTGAGCCCGTCGTTGGTCGCCTCTAAGTACCGTTTGAGAAGCTGGTTTAGGTGGCCCTTGAGCCACGGCACTGACTCGAAGACGACGGCGTGGGTGACTTCGTGGATGGCGATCCACCGTCTAAAGTCATCTTTTGAGAACGACAGTTGGCGCTCAACCATTTCGATGTTAGGCTCCACAAAATAGATCTGCCCACTCACAATTTCGCGGCCGAAAAGGCTCGGGTCGTACTGGCCGAGCACTTTCTTTGCAAGGTACCCGAGGAGAAGCCCGAGACCGACCGTCGAGATGACCTGATTCGACTTGTATACGCCTTTGCTTATGAGCGAACCCCTTTCTTGCGTCCCGAGCGCCTTTTCCAGCGGGGCGAGCTGGTCTTCAAACGCCGTGATGTTCGTATTGATCCAGTCATACCGGTCAAAGACCCGTACTTCGCGGCCGCTCGGGGCGTGAAGCCCTGTTAACTCGATGATTTGAGGCGTCGGCTCGCTCACGAAGGTTTCATAGGTCGGCCGAAGCCGTTGTTTCTCTTCGTAGGTCCGCCTTTCAGCGTCGCCGACGTTTGCAGCGTTTTGTGCGACCTGCCTCCAGTCAATGGGGCCTGCTGGCGAGCGCAAGAACTGGAGACCGGTGTTTAGCACCAGTTTGGGAATGTCCACCATACTTATCTACTCATTGCGATCCGAGACGTGTTACGGACAGCCGTTTATGACGCGGCATCGTGCGCCAAAAAGACCGTTACGTTGTGCAAGTACGCACGGTGCAGACAGGAGCTGGGCACCTCTACATGAAGTCGACCAGGCCCATCTGTTTTGAGGCATCGCTCTCAAACAGAGAGTTGACCGACATCTCAAGGAGCATAAGCCGTTGACGCGTGTACTTGGAGACGCCATATTCGTTGGCAATCTGGATGGAGCGTGCCATATACTTTGTCACCGTGCCTTCGTGAACGGTGAGCACGATCTTCCCACCGCATTTTGGACAGTTGCCGCTAATGGGGGGCCGCCGCACCTTGTAATTGCATTTCACGCATCGCACCTTCTGGCGTGAGAATGCGCGCAGATTGCCAATCAGGTCGGGAAGGAAATGCGTCTTGATAACACGCTCTGCGACGTCGCGCTGGTCTACCGCGCGTATTCGACGAGCGAGCTCAAGCTGGGCCTCCATCTTGTCCATCATCGATTCGAGCACCTTGTAGGTGCTGTTCAGGGGACCAAGCGAGATCGACGAGGATTGATGGGTAAACCCAAAGCCGGTGTACTCGGCGTCGGTGCCCAACCGAGACGCCACGGTCGCAATGCGAACGCGCTTCGGGTCTTCGAAGCCCAGCGTTGCGCGATAGAACTCGAGGGGGTACCGGTCGGTTATGTCGAGGTTGTGCGCCTCGGCGTCGATCTCCTTCGGGTCGATCCGCGTGGTCAATACCAGTGGGGCATCCATTTTGCCCCCGCGACGATCAGGAAGATACGACAACGAGAAGTTCAAGAGCCCGTCGAGAAGAAGCATGACGCAGTCTTCATCGCCGTCACAGTTTCGTCGCTTTGACGCGTGGAAGAACGGGTGAGCGAAGCCTGCCGAAGCAGGGGTAAAACCAATGACGCGACCTAGTACGCCGGCGCTTGTATGTGGCGCTAGTCCGATCACCAGTGAGCCGATGAGATCCTCTTTCGTTTTTGCGTCATAGTACGGGGGCTGTCTGTAGTACTTTACGAGCAGATCGTCGATGAAGTTAGACACGCGGACAAGCCACTCTCCGCAGTCGTGGGAGAGGATAATATCTTGTGGCGCAAGTTCGACGACGTCGTCATCGTCTGTCACGTCGTATCCCAAGTCGCGAAGCTTGCTCGTCGGAACTGAGATCTCCCGTGGCGTGAAGTGTGTCGTGGGCAGATCGGTCAAATCGTATCTGCAGGTCCCGTCCTTGAACACAAAGATTTCGTGTTTTGCGCGCAACACGCCTTTTTCGATGGGCTCAGGCGTCTTATTCTTAGAAATCAGGCCCAATACACCTTTAAATCTGTCAAATCGTGCCGTTTCGTCAAGTCGAATGAGCGCCTGCTGGTAGACCGTTCGCAGGTCGATGGACTGGATCCGATGACTCACTCCTTGTCGGTTACACTTTGGGCACGTGGTCCCGTTCCGAAGATCGCGCGAACACGACGGACAGAACGTGACAGGCTCTGTGAAAGCGCCGCATTCGCAGCGCGTTTGGTAGGTTGTGTTCAAGCACGTCGGACAGCGGCGGACGCCCACGTCAACGTCGATCATGCCGAGGTACTGCACGTCGATCTCCGACCTTTCGGCTGCCGCTTTTGAAGAACCAACCGCCCTTCGAAGGGAACGGTCGCGCCCGCCCGCATTGCCGATAGGGAAGAGCACGTGCGGGGGAGGTTTCATCTCCCGGGCTTTTGATTTTTCGGGTCGCCCCATCCGTCCTCCGATCCTTGAAGGCGCCCGTTTTCGGAGTTCGATCCCGCTCAGGAGCGTTACCGCGTCAATCGTAGATTTGATGCGCGGGCTTTTCAGTGAAAACCAGTCCTTGCTAAGTGACTCACTGAGCCCGAGACTCGTGACGAATGCTGTTGCGTCGTCAATCACCACGTTGCCCTCAGCAACGACGTGAGGGACAAGGAGCGCTTCTAGCAGCTTCTTTGTCTTGGGGTCGTCCGGCACGATGAGTTCGACAGGGGGGTCAGATCCGTCAGCGGCGTCGACTGACGGGGTGCCCTCCGCTATTCTGCCCGTTTTGCTGACGACCTCGGCAAGCTGCGCGAGCTCATTGAGCGTTATGTCGTGCCACAAATAGGTAAACTTGGGGTGCAGCGGGATGTCGAAGTGCCGCGAAAGCTGCAGCGCGCGGGACGCGGTGAGCACACTCGCATCAATGTGGGGCACGGCCTCGTTCAAGCGCTTTGCCGCCTCCTCAAGATCTTGTGTCCACCATTCGTGCACGTAGGGTGAAGGAATCAGTGGGTGGTTATTGCCGAGGAAGTCTCCATAGTTTACGAGAATCTCTCCGAGGTCGAGTATCTCGTCGATGTCGTTTTTATGCGCAAGCGCCGCTTCGTAGGAGTCGATACGGACGACGGTTCCGTTATAGAATTTTACGGTCGGTCCTTCGATTGAATCGACTGAGGAAATCCCGGCAGCCTTGCCCGGCCGCTCCATCTTCAGTTGCGTTCCTGGAGCCAAGAATTCGCCGAGCACTACCATCGTCGCGGGGTTGATTCCTGCAGAAGCAAAGCCTGTGTTGCGCGCTCGTCCGTATCGAAGCCGAAACCCCCCCTTGCGCGAAGGATACGAGAACACGGGCCGGCCGGCGATGATATCTTCCATGTACGTCCAGCTTGGGGCAATTTTGGTCTCGCCGGCACGCTTTTTAGTGACTTTTGAGCTTCTTTCCCCCTCCTCTCCTTCTTCTTCGGCCACCTTAGCGTGAATAATCTTGTCTAACCACTCCCACCCGTCGAGTCCGAGCTGCGACACGTACTTCTTCAGCTTTGGCGCTTTTTGAGCCAGCCCCTCTGCCAAAACGAGTGCCATGCCGCCGCGAACCGCGTTCGTTTTTACCCTGTCAAGGTTTCGATAGCCTGAAATCTCCTCCTGTTCCGTTCCTTCGCCGTTGACACAGATGGGACAATTCGTCACGATCGTTCTGATCTCACTGGCCGAGGGCGTATATTGCAGGTTTACGAGCATTTTGTACAGCGGGATCTCCTCTACATATCGCTCAACCTCCTCGTCCCGCGGCACGTATCGGCCGATGCCGACGGCGCGACGCACGTAGTCGGCGACTAACACGGAAAGCGCTTGAGCCGTCCCGCCAGCGCTTCTTATGGGGCCGGAATAAAAGACTTGCAGGTAATCGGTCCGATCGTCGTTCCTGCCTAGTTCCACCCGTGCGATGCCCTCAATGGGTGCGGCGACGACCCCCTCGGTCAACATCGCGACTGCGGTTCTCACTGCCTTTTCCACCACTTGGACTTTGCTCTCGTACGAGCCGAATTCGTTATTTGCAAAGCCGAGACCAATCGCGAGTGCCGCCTCTTCGCGGGACATTGTTTTGTCGAGCTGTCGTATCCGCTGCGCCAGTCCCGGGATGCCGATGAGGTTCTCAACACGTTCAGCAAGGTCACGAGCAGGCAGGATTTCGGGAGAAAGAGAAGGATCCTCGCCGTTTTTCCGCGCTTCAGATGCGATAGTAAAACAGGTCTCAAGCTCAGATTCTAGCTGTTCAAAGTAGTGATTAATATCCTTGATCATCGAATCATCTTGGCTTCGCGGGGAGCGACGGCAACTGCCTGTCAGAGATGTTGTTGTTGCTCCAAGTTAACCTTTCTCTTGTTCGCGCATATGCTGAAATCGCGTAAGAAAAGCACTGCGCGCGCAGCATCGGTGCGGTCTCGCGGCGATTAGAAATAGAGCTAAATACTTTTAGGCGTATCTTTTGGTGGTTCAAATGGCGAGTATTAACATATTTAAGCTCCACGATATATACATTTTTAAGCAGTACCTCGGCGATCCTGGGCTTTTTAAGCAGTTGGGCGATTACTACAACGGTCCCAACTATCGGTTTGAGATTCCTCCAGCAGATCTCGAGAAGGTTCAGGACATCTTGCAGGCAGCGAGTTATGACGTTAACGTGGTGGAAGACCTAACCGAGTTCCGCGTGACGATAGGGCGCTTCCAGAAGCACAAGGAGATTCTGAAAAACAGCGTTGAGGTTGAGGAAGTCGGGGACGACAAGATCTTCCTGATGAAGGATAAGGAAGCAGTTGAAATGGCGCTGAGCCAAGGCGCTACAAAATACGAAGGAGACTTATTCAGCTGATCGTTCCGCGAGCGCTTTGGATAGGCAAAGATCTGAATTCCCAGCCCCACGCAATAAGGCGACAGGCCAGATTGTTCTCCTTGCTGAAGTCGCCGGAGCGATAGGCGTATTTTATTTCCTGTATCAGTTGCTTCAGTGCAACCTTTCTGCAACGTCTACTGACGCTGTTCGTTCTTTTGCTTGCAAGCACGAGCTCTCGCAAGCGCGTTTGCGCGACTCTGAGGTTGGCGCGCGACATTGCGGTCTATCACGCGCGCGCTTTATCTGACTCGTGGCGCAGCGATACGAGATTTGATGAAAGAGCAAAGCGCACGTATAATATACTTCCAAGCTTATCGCAGTCATGCTTGTGCGACAGGCACGGAAGGGAATCTCTGCGTGAATAGGGGGTTGATATGGTATGAATTCTACGACAGGTCTAAGCGCGAGCGATGCCGCGCCGCTGCGGGTGTGCATGGTGACTCCTTTTCCCCCGCGCGCCGACGGAATCGCAACATACTCATCTGAGCTGATTAACGCGATGGAAAGTTTTGGTCACACGGTCTACGTGATTAGTCACACTGATGAGAACGTGGGCGGGCACGAAACGCAGCCAAACGTGTTTGGGATTATCGATATTTCAAAGCCCGACTGGGAACGCGTCATTTTTAGGCAGATAATGGATCTGAAACCAGACGTCGTACACATTCAACACGAATACGGGCTATACGCCAATGCGGGAGACTATGGGATAAGCATCATCGATTTACTCTTCCTACTTTTCGTCGCACGAGTTCCGACCGTGATCACGTATCACTCGGTCTACAGCACGCTAAGTCGCGAAGAGGCAATTTTTACCAGTCTGAGCCTCGATACCGTCGACGCGGGCATCGTGCACGAAGAGTTTCAGAAGATCTTCTTGCCGGCGAACCTCGGTAGGATCCCGAACAATGTCTTCGTCATCCCGCACGGGGCAAAGACTGCGATCGCGGAGGCGGTCCCCGACGCACGCGAAGCCAAGCGGAAGTCCGGATACGAAGGCAAAAAAGTCGTCCTGTGTATCGGATGGTGGGAACCAAACAAGCGGTTTGAAGACGTGGTCACCGTATGGCCCGGCGTGCTCGAACAAGTCAAAAACGCCGTCCTGATCATCGCAGGAGACGCACGGCCGGGGTCGCCCAGCGGCCTCTACTACAAGCCCAAGCTGCTCAAGGCCATTCGAGAATCTCCGGTCAAAGATCACATACGGGTCATCACCGGTGCGTTTACGCCGAGAGAATACGACTCAATACTCAGCCTAGCCGACCTGGTGGTCCTGCCTTATGATCGCGCCTCGCAAAGCGGGAATCTTGCACACGCGTTCGCCTTAGGCAAGCCTGCGGTGGTGACGGCGGTTGAAGGTCTCAAGGCTGAAGTCGAAGCGAGTCAAGCAGGCGCGTCCGTCCCGCTCGGATCGCTTGAGGACCTAAAGGCTGCTTTGCTCTTACTTCTCCGAAACAACGAATTGAGAGAGCTTTTCTCTAAGCGAGCGCTTGAGTACGTCCAAAAAAAGATAGGGTGGTCAATCGTCGCAAAGAAACACATCCTTCTGTACGAAATTGCTATGCAGAAGGAGAAGATGAAAGTCACTCCTGCAGCAGGACTTGACGTAAGTCGCGGCTAGGGCCGTTGATCGTGAGCCTCACCGCGTGACGACGAAGAAACAGTCAATGCAGGCCCAAAACCTCGTAGTAGCTGTTTCGCGCGGGCTGACGAAAGATATATAGTCTTTAGTACTGTATTAAGGCGTAATCGCCGCCGAACCGGATGCGCTGAGGTTTTATGCCAATTTCCCTTGATGATATCACGATAACGAGTTTTCCTAAGTTGTTTGACCAGATAATAGACGAAAAACAAAAGGTCGGTTTGAAGCCTATCCAGAACAATCCACCAGATCTGCTAGAGCGAGCTAAGCTCTACGGAACACAGTTTAGAAACGGATCGTGGAACTGGGCATCAAACATTTGGAACCGAAGCGCTGCAGGCAGCGTCGTAGTCGAGCGTGAAGAGGACATGCGGGTGGAGCACCGAATGTTGATGCTTCGCGTGCTGGAGCACATTCTTGATCAGCCGCTAATTCAGGCAGATGCAACGCTCGGCCAAAAGGGCTCAAAAGGAGAAATGAAATGTAGGCTCTACTGCGACGCGCAATTCCCTGACGTCGCGTACCGCTGGCAAGCGGTTAATTTCCCAGGCGATCCGGACGCACAGCCTGACGCGCAGCTTTTTATGATCCCTCACTACCTTGAGAATCCGAACGTGCCCGGGAAAAATGAGATGCTGAAGGTCATCCGTTTTCCATTCCACAACTACACCATCGTTGTCGCATCGTCGTACATGGGAGAAGCGAAGAAGGGATTCCTTTCGCACTGGATTTATGAAATCTACAAGAGAGGGGGGACAGGCGAGCACGCTTCGCTCAAGGAGTTTACGGTCAAGCGCGTTGACGGCACAAGCAAGAACATAGTGATGTCGGTGTGGGGACTGACGGGCAGCGGAAAATCCACTCACGGTCACTACGTCTATGATGAGAAGATCGCGCAGATCTACATCGACAAGTTTGGAATCAATCCACTCGAGTTTATTTCCAATCAACTCATTCGAAATGACGACGTTGTCGCGGTTTTCGAAGACTGTGTCGTCAGTCCAGAGCGCGGCTGCTGGACCAAAACAGAGGACGTTGACGTTACGCAGCACGCCATCTACAACGCCGGAATGTCACCGAACGCGCTTCATGAAAACACGGAATGGGACGAGCACGGCGACGTGAGTTTCCGTGGACAAATACTTCAGTATCACGGAAAATTGAATCAAAACGCGCGGAGCATCATCTTCTTGGAGGACACCGGCTACTTCGACGGAAATGTCGACTCATCCGGACCGCTCAACATGGCCGTGTTCATCAGCCCCGGATATATCTCGGACTATGCTTGGGTGAAGCTGAACGATCCTGCGCTCGCCGCAAAGGTGCTTGCAGACGGCAGAACGATCGGTCATCCCGCGCAAGGTCGAGAAGGCGTCGGCGGCGAAAAGTATGAATCCAGGTATTGTCTGCCGTTCACGATGGGCGTCGGGAACGCCGCCCATATCCACCGATTCTACACGTTTATGAAGGAGAGGGCGGAAACCGACAATCCTATCGAATTGTATCTCATCAACACGACCGGACGCGTCGGCGCCAGGTATGTTTGGGTCGATACACACCTTGGCGATGAACCCATCTGGCTCGCAAAGACGCTTTTTGAAGAAGTGGACGGCAAAAAAAAGCCGGTGGGTGGGACCGGGCCCACCATCGAGGAGACGCAACTGTTCTTGATCCAAGCCGCGCGCGGCGCAGTTGACTATGAGCCACACCCGCTGTGGGGCGACAAAATGCTTGTGCCAGCACGGGTGGGGGGATTGCCGCAAGAGCGCTTACAGGAACTCAATCCGTTTACGTACCGAACCGCCGAAGAGATGGAGGCTCTACTCAGGCAGCAGATTGCACAGAGCAAGTACTACCTCAAAGCCCAATGCGCGCGGCTTAACAAGCGGGTATTGAATGCAATGGATTTCTAGGGGCCACCCACCAATCAAAAAGATCTCGCGCTATTATTAGACCGCGGCGCTGTTATTCCGACAGATTACGCCTCTAAAAGGGTGAATGCTGTAGAGTGATAGCGGGAAAAATGGTCTTGGGGGGCCAATCTTTCATGCTGAGCAAACACCGCTGTCGCGTTCCATACGCATCGCTAGTCGGCTGATGCGCGTCTTCCGCGGCGGCGTCGCGTTGACGCTGCTGCGAAATCACCGGTTCAATCTTCACTATGCAGATTCAACACCAGAATGCACTGATTCTGTTTTGACGCGCCCACAATACACAAGCTTTATTGCTTGGTTGCGACATTCTAAACAGAGTTTATGACTGGTACAAAGTTTTGTAAGTCGTGTGGAACGACCGGAAGCCCTTCCGCGAGTTTCTGCAGAGAATGCGGAGCCGCTTTGACCGAAGAGCCTAGCGTCGATCAGAGTGCATCGAACGCAAAGGAGCAAGTTAACGGAGGCATTGTTCTTTACCAACAAGGTGACTATCCGGGCGCCTTGAGCAAGTTCGAAAAGGCGATCGAAGCCGATCCAACTCTCGCGGCCGCGTGGAGTGACAAAGGCTGTGCGTTGGGGCGTCTTGGCAAACGCGACGCGGCGTTAGAGGCCTTCAACAAAGCCCTTGAGATTGACCGGGACAATCGGGAAGCTCGCGAAGGCAAGGATCTGTGTCTGCGCATGGTTAACTCTTCTCAGGAAGCAAGCTGAGGGCCGCCGCTCGGCGGGACTTTACATCGCACGACGTTGATCTGGGCTGGTGACGATGACGCGTTGCCTGCTGCTATTCCGTTCGGGTGTCTGGCTAGCTGTTACGTTCCCAATACGTAGACCGAACGCAGGTCGACAAGGCCCTCCCTAGTTTCGATCCCTGTAGGCCAGATGTGGGGACTAAGATCTTCACGGCAAGCCCCTAGCTCTCGATTTATCTTAAGCCGCTTGTTTTCTTGGCTTTTCGTGGACGGTAGGCCCGCTCTTTTTTGATTGCTGGTTTCAGCGAAGTCGGTGCAATTCAAAAGGTTTACGATCTTCTAAAATTACTTTTAATAAGCGCATCGCTTAGTCGATAAAGCGGGTCGTTTGACGGGGCAGGCAGCAGTGAGGATCTTTGATAGCAAACCAGATATTGCAAAAATGCTCGCCAACGGCGACGTCGAAAACTTAGCGCGCACGATAGAAAACGGTGGCCCATATTTCGACCACGACGAGAATACGCGCATGGAAGCTGTCGACGCACTTGGCAGTCTAGCAGATCAAAGAGCGATTGATCCTCTGATTGGCGCTTTGCACGACGAAGATGAGCGCGTGCGCTTGAGCGCCGTTGCCGCTCTAAAGAAGCACCAAGCGTTCTATCCCCTCGTCAACGCACTGCACGTGAGGGACAACGGCGTGAGTAGAGCCGCCGCCGAAGCGCTCGGCGAACTCGGCAACCCCCTTGCCGTTTTACCGCTCACCAAGGTTTTGGATGATGAGGACGCGCGTGTGCGAACCGCCTCTGTCGAGGCATTGGTAAAGCTTGGCGAATCGTCAACAGACTCCCTCATCAATACACTACGGGTGACTAATAACAAGGCCCGCAGAGCCGCCGCCGAAGCGCTCGGCCAGCTCGGCAACCCCCGCGCGGTCCTTCCGCTCATCGCCGCCCTTAAGGATCAGGACTGGCGTGTTAGTTTCGCAGCAGCGTGTGCGCTCAAACAGTTCAACGATCCGCGCTCGTTAGAGCCGTTCATAGGAGCGCTGGGAGACGGAGAAACGGACGTTCGACGGGTTGCCGCCCAAGCCCTCGGCCAGCTCGGCAACCCCCGTGCCGTCGAGCCGCTCATCCGTGCGCTATACGCCGAAAACAGCGACGTTCGACGGGTTGCCGCTGAAGCCCTCGGCCAGCTCGGCGACGCTCGCGCGGTGCTCCCACTTGTCGAAGTGCTGTCCGATAAATTCAAGAATGTCCGCGAGATTGCGGCTTGGGCACTCGGACAACTCGGCAACCCGCAAGCGGTACAGCCCCTCATAAAGTGCCTCGAAGATCCATACGACGACGTGCGCGAAGCTGCCGCTTGGGCACTTGGGCACTTGGGCGACCTTCGTGCATGGAACCCCCTTACCGAAGCGCTGAAGGATGATAGTCCGCGCGTGGAAAAAGCTGCCGTTCAGGCTCTCAATACTCTAGCCAGTAAATCCTCCCGTGACAAACACGCGATCACCATAGCTTGAGACGGCCTCGAGTCAGACTGCGCCGCTCACTGTTTTCAGGAATGGAGGCCTGACAAGGCTTATTCCAGTGCCTCCGCCTGATGGACAGAGCAACGCACGGGGCCAGCTGCTCACCTCTTGGAAATAGCCGTAGCGCTCATAAGTTTTGGGTCGGGGCTATTCTGAATCGGCGCGCATAGATGCCGCTCAAAGCCATTTAAAAAGCGCATCGGTTTTTTATACAAGCCAAAATTACATAAAAACTATTTTAATCGTCCTGCCCTGACAGGCAGCCTTCCACGAGGCAGGATACGATGCGTTCTTGCGTGTCGCGATCCGTCCAAAAAACGAGCTTGAGCGTCTTATCTATCTTGTCATTCTCGACTTGATTCAGGAATGGCTAACCTTGACACGACGATATGAGCCGCCATCATCATACGGTATTACGGGCGCCTAATTCGTTTCGATACAAACCTTAAACTTGGGCGTAAACTCCACGGATCTCGCGCCCCCCCCTTCGCTTGTTACATTCTTTACTAGCTGTGTATCGAAAATCGTTCGGGTTCACTTCCGAGCACATAACTAGATGGCACGTTCGTGCTTAGTTTGCACTCAATATGCGCCGTTTTGATAAGAGATAGAAAGCTGCTATCAGATAAGCGAAGATGAGCGTGATTGCCGCGCCTAGAATGCCAATCAGTGGAATCAGAACCACGTCGAAACCGACGAGCACAATGAGCGCGATAACGCTGCTGAGGGTGTTCACTTTGGCTCCGCGCGTACCTTCTGAAGCCATGAGCCAGCTAAGCGCTTGATAAAAAAAGGCCGTTGTTGCTGCAATGGCAAAAAAGAGCGCAATTTCCCAGCTGAACGGATACTGGCGCCCATAAAAAAAGAAGATTATCCACTCTAATAGAAGCACTGATGGCGCGAGCGAGGCAACAAGGTACGGCATCGCCTTGTTTACGCGATGTAGGATAGCCAGCTTATCGTCGCTCTTAGATGCATAGGGGAAAAAAGCGGCGTTAACGATCATCCAAAGCAAGACGGCTACAGTTATTGATGGCAGGAAATACGCATTGTAGATTCCTACATCTGCGGTCGTCATAAATTTGTTGATGAGTATCCTGTCGATGCCCATGAAGGTGGCTGCCACACCTCCCGGGAGGGAAAGAACAGTGTAATGCATAATTTTTTTCGCCCAGGACCGCCCAAATCGGAGCTTTATATAGTCTTTGAGGTAAATGACCAAAATGAAGCCGATTACCGCGTAGGATAGGTAGTACGAGTACGCCGCCGATTCCCACGACTTCATGTTGGTGCCGATGAATGTGAGAAACGCCGCAAGTAGTAGGACCGATTGAGCGGCAGTCAGAAGTGCGTACGCTCTCAATTTGAAGAATACTCTGAGAGAATTTGTGGTTAACTGATAGAGTGTAGAAGTAACGGCGAGAAAAAGAGCGAAAAAGAAAACCTCTGCTGGCACTCCAAACAAGTAAGCTAACGGTGAAGAAAAAAGCACATAGATACCTATAGAGGCTGCGGTCAACAACGCTATTAGAATGTACGAAGTGGAGATGATGCTGACCTGCCCAAGATGATCCTGCACCTCCGAACCATATTTTATCATCGGCGTGGAAGCTGCTATCATTGAGATGGCGAGAATAGTGCCCACTGTCGTGATTAGTCCAAGAACACCAAAATTGGCCGGTCCCAATGCCCGTGCCGCAATGATGCTGAAGGCCAATGTGAACAGGGATCCGACCAGCGTGCCTATCCCCACGTACGAGGTACCTAAGATTAACTTCCGCGCCTCGTTGCCCATCTTCTCCTTGAAAATTAGCTCATACGGGGCACTGAGCAAACGGAAAGCAAGTTCCTTGAGCGGCATCACGGGCTAAACCTAAGTGGAACTAATTGCGAATTTATATATAAGTTCCATTGGTACAGTCCGCATCCATAATCTCTATTTATTGAGCTGTATCTTAAAGATCTGTCTCGCGCAGTGGCACAGTTTACACGCGCTTGCTTTTAATATGACTCGCGCTTAAGTATCATTGGGGAATCGTACATAGCTCCTGCTTTGAGATTTGTGCACGTCAGCGATACCCACCTGGGATATCGTCAATACGGTTTGAGCGAGCGTCTCAACGATTGGAGCAGCGCCACTCGTGAATGCATTGATTACGCAATACACAACCGGGTAGACTGTGTCGTTCACAGCGGCGATTTGTTCAACTCAAACAAAGTTGATCACACTTCGTTGATCCACGCCATAGAGATGCTAAGAGCGTTGAAGGACGCTGATATCCCTTTCTTTGTTATTGACGGCAATCATGACAGAAGAAAAGGCTCTCAAACGCACACCGCCCTCGATGTGTTGCAACGCTTAGATCTTTGCCACTACTTAGCGCCGGCAGGAAGAACCCTCGAAGGCGCGATAGGTCAGGTGAACGGCACGTGGATTGTCGGGCTCGGCTACCACGGTGCCTACCTCAGGTCTAAGCTACGCGATTTCTATGAACAAATGCCCGAAGGGCACAACGTCGTGCTGCTCCACGCTGGCATAACTCAATACGCCGAAGGAGGGCACCCGGAGATCGCCCCGCCTGAGCTCGCAGTATTACGGCCCAAGACCGCGTACCTCGCGCTCGGGCACTACCACAACAAGTTTCGCCTCGATGACTGGATATTCAACCCTGGCAGCCCGGAGTACTACCGCTTCTCCGACTACGGCATCGGGCGCTGCTTTTACGATGTCACCATGCAAAACGGGAGCCCCGAGGTCCGTGAAATCGACGTGCGCGGCGTTCGGCGAATGGTGAGCATTTCCGCGGACCATCCGGGTGATGATTATTCGCTGCGGGGAGTCGTGCAAGCGCTGCTCAACGAAGCCGAGCTCGAGGCTCCGGTTTCGGGTTCGCTATTGCGCTTGATTCTTAACGGCGAGGCGCAGACTCCTCCTAACCTCTCTGAGCTTAAGCAGTTCATAGACGAGCGTTACGTGCCCTTGTACAGCACTGTTCTCGACAACACCGTCAGCACCGATGGCGGACTCATCGAGGCTCCGGGAAGCCTTGACGACCTGGAAATGAACATGTTCGCAAGCAGCTTTGCGCGGTACAACGAGCAAGCGCGAGACGTTGCGGGTTTCGCGCGCACGCTTCTTCGCGAAATAATCGAAAGCCAACTTGCGAACACGGACGACGCTGAGCCTATCGTACAGCACGTCTCACGCTTTAGGAGGGACCACGTATGAAACTGGAAAGCCTCCGCCTCGTGAATATCAGAGCGTTCGAAGACTCGGGCGACATCCAGTTTCAAAACGGCACGATCTCTATATCCGGCGAAAACGGTGCCGGCAAGAGCACCATAGTGACGAGCATTGGCAGGACGATCTTTGGCTGGGACGACGGCGTCAAGCAGGCAACGATCGACTACGCGGGAGAACGGCACAGGCAAGGAGTTACCGAGTACCTTTTGCGAAAAGGAGCAGCAGAAGGGTCTATAGACGCAACGTTCTCGCACAAGGGACACGTGTACCGCGTGAGACACGTCCTGTCGCGTACGGCTCAGACTTGGGAGCTGTACATTGACGGAGAGAAGACCGATCTGTACGGAAAACAAGAGATACATGAACGCATTCGCGACGAGCTCGGCATGGCAGAAATTCGTACTTCGTCGGCGGAAAGTCTGTTCAGCGACGTTATCTGCGTGTTACAGGGGCAGGTCATCAATGAATTTGAGTTCACGTCTCAGAAACGAAAAGACCATTTCGACAAGGTTCTCGGTCTTTACAGTTATCGACAGGCCTACAGCGACTCCGTTCACGTAAAAAACAACTTCAAAAGCAAGATCGCGCGTGCTGAGTCTGAAGCGCGAGTGCTTGAAGCTGAAATAACGCATCTCAGCGGACTCGTTAACCGATTGCGAGAGTACGAACGTGAGCTGAAAAACCTCCGGCAGTCGATCGGTGCGGTCGAAGCCAAGTTGTCTGTGGTCGAAAATCAGAAGCAAATGTATGAATCGCTTCGCGCGGAACTCGAAAACCTCAAAAGGGAACTCAGCACGGCAGACGTCAAAGCGGGCGACGTGGCGACGGCAGTCGAGACCGCAAATCGCGAGGTACAAAACTGTCGCAAAGCGCAGAACGTCGTCGAAGAACGCCGGCCTTCGTTCTTGCGATATCAACACATTGCCGGGCAGCTTGACGAGGTACGGGCGCTGGCGCGGCAAGTGGCCAGCGAAGCGACGCGCCTGTCCGAACTCCGTGTCGCGCACGCAAGCATCACAAGCGCCAAGGCAAACGCGCTCAAAGAGCTTCAGCAATTTGATGAGGCGTCAGATCGAGTGACGCAACTGTCGCCAATCGCTGCCGAACACACGCAGCTCATCGAAGCCCTCTCACAGCTCAAGCTTGATCAGCAGCGCTACCAGGCGGGCTTGGAGCGCATCAAAGCGACCGAAGAACTGATACAAACAAAGCGTCTGGCAACAAAGGAGCTGGAAGCGGAACTTGAAGAGTACGACACACTCCAAGCGCACGCTGAAAGGCTTGAAACGTTGCTGCGTGAATACGACGAGTTAGCGCGAAAGGTCGGGGAGCTTGACGGACACAAGAGGCAGATGGAAAAGGATCTCGACAGCCTCCTCAAAGGTGTCTGTCCGTACACCAGCGATCGGTGTGAATCGATTGAGGAACGCGGCCATCGCCACGAGCACGAACTTGAAGCCCTTCGAGCGGAACTTGCGCTGCTGCAGTTTGAACGCGATGAAAGAGAATCCGCTATTAATGAGGCGCGTGGAGCCGGACGGCAACTGCAACTGCTCGACGGCAAGCGGCGTGAACTTGAACTGAAACTGGAAGAAATAGACACACTACGTCGGGAGCTGGCAGGCGAGCGTGATTCTGTCCAAGCGATTGGTGACAACTTGGCTCGCATAACGCCTCTTGAAGAGCGTATCGAGGCGTTGAAAGCGAGCGCCGAAGAGTATCACTCACTCGCATATGCTCTCAAGAAATCAGATCGGTCAGTCCTAGTCAGCGGGCACGCTGAGCTCAGTCGAAGAGACGAAGCATTACAAAGCGACATGGAGGATGCTGCAGGCACTATCGCGCATTTGACTGAACAAGGCGGAGATGAGGCGCTTGTGTCGCAACTTGAACACGAATTGCGGGAGCTTCAAACAGACTACGATAGCTACGTGGCGTCCGTCAGTTTGGCGGCGAATCTTGATGAGGCTATAGAGCGACACGACAACTGTGCCCGAGACTTAGCGGCACTCAATGAGCGGCGGCAGAAACTTGCCGTTGACATAGAGGGCACGTCAAAGCTTTATGACGCCGCCGAACACCTGCGAATTGAAAAAGATAGCCTAGAAACGCGTCAACGGCTTAATGAGATGCGCGGGATTGCGTCGCAACTTAACAAACAAATTGAAGATCTGAAACCCCACGAAGCGGATCTCGTGGTTAAGAGGGAAGATCTGATGGCACTCGACGTTGAGCTCAACGAGACTGCTGCCGACAGTAAGTTCTTTGATGAAATCAGAGATAGTTTCAAAAACTTGAGCGCGATGAGGCCGCTTTATACAAAAAAAGTGAGCCAGCACGCTGCCCGTCACTGGAGGCAAATGGTCAATGACGAATCGCAGCTTCACTGGCAAGAGGACTACCTCGTTTTCAAGGCAGATGGCGGTAACGTGATCTCATTGTATGAAATGAGCGGCGGCGAGAAGGTCTCAGCGTGTTTGGCTGTGCGTCTCGCAATGCAAGAGACGTTGAGTGGCTTGGGCCTGTTCATCTTGGACGAACCAACAATCCATCTTGACGAAGAGAGATGCGACAGCCTCGCTCAGCAAATCGGTGCAATTAAGGGGTTGAACCAGGTCATTGTTATAAGCCACGACGACACCTTTCACGCGTACACGCAGCAGCAGATTACAATACGAAAAGACCCCGGCAGTCACGCGAGCGTAGTTGAACTCTAGTCACATTTTGCCCTCAAAGGCCCGGGCTAAAGGGGAGCGAGACGCGAGACCATGAGTTCGGTTGCCGTAAATTGATAATTCTCTCTAAAACAGGCACTCTTGATTGAACCGTCACAAATCAATCGAATAAGGCGTTCCGCGCGAATGCTCGTGACTTGTGACGACAGGAAAGAGCATTGGACAGGAATCCCATCCAACACCCCTATATGGCTGCGGCGACGCGAAGGCTTAGGTGATCCCGCACGTGCACTCGAGCACTTCTTCAAACCGCTCGTTCACCATCTCCCAGTTCACGATGTTCCAAAATGCATCGACGAATTTCGGCCGCTCGTTCTTATAGTCGAGATAGTAGGCGTGTTCCCAAACGTCAAGAACCATGACGATGCGGGAGTTTGGATAGACGTTGACGTTGTGCTTCTCTATTTGCATTATCATAGGCCGTTTTGTTTGCATATCGAGCACCAACGCGGCCCATCCTGACCCTTCGGTGGTTGCCGCAGCTTTGCTAAACTCCGCCTTGAACCGGTCAAAACTGCCAAACTCGTTGTTTATAGCATCCGCCAACTTCCCCTTAGGGACCCCGCCGCCGCCTTTGCCGGCAGGCGCCATCGTCGGCCAAAAAAGCTTGTGGAGCACGTGGCCACCGATGTTGAACGACAACTCCTTCAGCGTAGCCTTAACGTCGACGTCTGCGTTGCTCTTTCGTGCAGCATCGAGCTTCTCAAAAGTCGCATTCGCGCCGTTTACGTACGCAAGGTGGTGTTTGTCGTGGTGAATCCTGAGCTGCTGCTCAGAGATATAGGGCTCTAAGTCGTTATAGCCATAGGGGAGGTCTGGCAAGACATAAATTTTGTTCGCTTCCATACGTCTCATCTCCTTCTGATTGCAATCAGGCTTTAACCTCTGTGAGGCAAGATATTTACGCTTAATCCTCTTTAACCAAGGCTTTCCGCCAAAATCAATGTCGCCACGTCTCGAGTAGCACCAACTCACAAACTGTGACGCGAGAATGCGCTACCGAATGCGTCGACGATGGCGTGTTGTACGGGGCCCAGAACGAAGCCGAGCTGCTTCTTTGCGATAGCCCGCCGTAAGTAAGACGCTCGCACGTAAAAACCAAAGTATGCTTTCAAAAACCACCGGTGTAAGTCTGCTGTCGAAAGAGCACGTGTACGAACCACGGGCTGTGTGAGGGTGAACTTACTCCAGTCATCCAAGGTAACCTCAAGATCGTAGTTGTCGATGTTGTCGTACAGTTCAGTTCCCGGATAGGGCGTGGTGACCGAAAACATGGCGAAATCCGGCATGACCTGCTTTGCTAGGTTGATCGTGTCGGCGACCTTCTGCCCGTCATCTCCGGGCAATCCGATCATAAAGGACGCCGTTGTCGCATAATCGTAGTCTCTAAGCACGTCAAAGGCGCTAATCACCTGATCAGTCGAAAACCCTTTCTTGATAAGCTTCAGCGTGTCGTCCGAGGCAGACTCAACGCCAAAAAAGAGCCCGTTGCAGCCGACTTCGCGCAGCCTGCCGAGTAAGTCCTCATCAATAGAGTCAACGCGCCCTGTGCACGACCAGCTAAACTTGAGGTTGTTTTCCTCTACCAGATCGGCAAACTTGAAGGCGCGCTCTTTGTTGAGTATGAAATTGTCATCAAGCATGGTTACGTTGTCGTAGCCTTGAGCAACAAGCTGCGCTACCTCGTCAAAAACGTTGTCCGCGCTCCGCGACCGAAACGTCTTGTGGTACAGGTTTGAGGAGGCGCAGAAAATACACCTGAATGGGCACCCCCTACTCGATATGACGCCGGTGCTCTTAGGTGGCAAGTACTTTGCCATTGGTAGCAAGTCCCTCGCGGGAAATGGAATCTCGTCCAAATCGGCGATCAGCTTCCGATCGGGGTTTCGAACTATCGCGTCCCCGTCTCGCAAGGTAATGCCCTCAACGTGGTGCAAGCTGCCCGACTCGGTGGAATCCGCGACTTCGAGCATGGTGGCTTCTCCCTCCCCCCTAACGACCGCGTCAGCCGCTGATTTCTCGAGACACTCGCGGTCCAAAAAAGTTGCTTGTGGGCCGCCGAGAACTACCTTCTTGCCGCTGTTCGATTGCTTAATGAGGTTCGCAAGCGCAAGAGCTGAGCTGTAAGTTGGTGCTGTAGTCGTGATGCCTACGAGATCGGCCGTCTGCACGCGCTCCATAATCTGCGTATTGCTCAGCCGCTCAACTTCGGCATCTATGATAGCAACGCGATGACCGTGCTCTCTGAGAAAAGCGCCTAAATAAGCAAGCCCCAATGGCGGCGAGCAGATATTCAGCTTTCTGACGTCTCCCTTGCCAAACGGCGGATGAATAAGTGCAACTTCGATTCCCATGTCGATCCTACCACGCTAGCTCAGAGCTGTTCTGGCAAAACTAAAAAGGCTAGCTATCTAAGCGTCCGACCTAGTTTTTCCCTGCTATCTCAACAGCACTAGCTATCTTTTTGGTCACGCAATTACTTAGCTCTTTGTCACAGCGCAATCAATAAAAGAGTTTAAAATCGAGTTTTCTGGCAGGCTGTGGTATGCCGGGCAGCGAGTGCTGTGCGCACAGTCGGTGCCGCATGACGTTACTGCTGTCCTGCGGACGCCACCTAGGCGATCCAGCCCAAGCTGCCTGGATGTAGTGAAGCTGCCAAGACGCTCGCGCACCGTTTCAACGCAGAGGTGAGGATATAAATAGGAACAAAGCAGAATTCTTTGGAGAGTAATTATTTTCAGCCGAACGACTAGCAGGTGATCATATGGTCGAGAAACAAATGAAAGGCAGAAAAATGACGACGAGAGAAGATTGGATCCTGAGTACCCTTGCTGATGTCAGACGCGCATTCGACGCTATGTTTGTGAGTGCCGAAGACCTCTACAAGAGGCTTGTTCCGGAGCCGCAGCGCTCGCGTGCTGAGCACTTGTACAAAGCGTACGTCCCTGAAATCATACCAAGGCCTCGAGGGCCGGTTAGGGCCCCTGACGTAGATATTATCGACGTCGGAACAGAAATTCACTTGGTCGCTGATCTGCCAGGGGTCAAGAAAGAGGACATTGACCTCAGCCTCACGCCAGACACCCTAGAGATCAGCGCCGAATCAAAAGCTGAAATAGCGCGTGAACAGCAACCTTACGCTCGTCGAGAGAGGGGCTACATGGCGTACAAGCGAACAATGCACTTGCCAGCTCCAGTAATTCCAGAAAAAGCTAAAGCGCGATTCAACAACGGGGTGTTAGAGGTCACGATGCCCCGAAAAGAGCCTGTCGAAAAGGTTACAGGCGTCAAAGTGGATATCACGGGTGAACGGATGTAGAACTCGCAAAAACGCCCCTAATGCATGTGGAAGTGCACGGCGTCGTGGCAGATCGCTGCGATCGTGAGGTCGTCTTACTTTTGAGAATTCGGCCTGCGCGCAGGCCTCGTGTTTTTTACTATTGGATGAGCTGACACCGTAGTTCGCACACACTTGGGACTCCCTTCTAGAACCGTTCTGTAGTCTGGCGCGAATGTCCAAGGCCAATAGAATCCGCGCGTTTGTTAGCAAAACGACGTCATCATCATATTCCCTCTCGCAAATACATATACGAAGAGCAGTGACATTGAATAAGTGTTGCGCAGAAGGGTCGATCCCCCCCGACTGACACGTTTTTCTGATTGGAGAATGTCATACAGGAGAACCCGCGACGTGTCCCTCGCACATTATCCGGCGTTTTCTAGGCCGACAGAGGAAGAGAAGAGTCTGCCAGAGCTAACTGTCTCGCTATGCATCACTGATTCGCACGTGCGCTTCATCTTCGATAAGAACCAGGTTGCTAATTTGCCACCAGCTATCCAGGCACGAGTGACGCAGATGCTAGGTCAGTTTGAACGTGATTTTGCGACGTGGTTTTCTTTGAGTCGCAAGCAGCCAGCGCGAACGCTCCCAGCGGAGGTAGTCATTGCGGCCAATTCGCGGTCGCTCGAGGTTGACGCAAAAGGCACGGCGTTGGCGAGTGTAGGCGACCGTGTCGTTTATCTGAGCTACGCATTGCTGCGTGAAGGCGTGCCCGTTGGCTTTCGACTCGGAGTGTTTGCGTATGTGTTTGACCGCCGCGCGCGAAACGGAAACGACAGAAACTGTGACGAGCTGCTTGATGAACTCTCCCTGCCGCTTCTCAAAGACCAAGTCAACGTGTTGGGCGCGCCTGAGCGCTACGCAATGTTCGCCAACAAAGACTGGCTGGACGCATTGATCGCTCATCTGGCTCAGAAGCTCCCGCATTTGGATGTGCAAGCAGCCCCGCTCGCCACGTCAGGAACGCCTTCGCACGAGCCCGACACTGAGCTTTCGGAAGAACAACGTCAACGGATAGCCGAGTTAGCAGCGAGAAATAGAATAGACCAGGCCATTCTCCTCAAGAAGATGCGCACGCTCGTGACCATCATCTCAACGGGCTTGGGTGCGGACGTTGACATCAGCGTCGTTCCTGGCGAATGGTGGGCTTTTGACTATGAGAGTAACACCATAACCTTCCCTCTTGTCGATCTCGTCACCGCACCGCCCGACAAAATCATAGGCTCCTTATTGCACGAGATCGGCCACTACCAAGTAACGCGTGTCGACGTGAACCATCCAGTCTTCAAGCGTCTTCTTTCGAGCGAATCGTTGCGCTTGTTGCTCAACACGTTTGAAGATCCACGCGCAAGTAACTGGATGAAAGCCACGTTTAAGGGAACTTCTCCCTATCTTGATCTCATTTATGACGATTTGTTGTCAGAAGACCTCAGCGCGACGGCTTACAGCCACAAATTGCAGAAGGAGGTGCAAAAATACTCCGATTCAGAGATTCAGGCATACCAGCTGTTCCCGCATCTCGAGTACCTCTTGTGTGTTCTTTACTTCTGGCGGTTTGGCAGGCTTCCTTCGTACGTTATAAGCCCGCAAGTGGGCGCTGCTCTCGAAAGTACAGTTCAGTTTTTTCCCTCAATCTTTAGCCACTATCCCCCCGGCCGCGCGGCAGAGTACGACAAGCTTCGGTACGCACGGGAAGCGGCCGAACAGATACAGGAGCATATTTTAGAGCCGTACGAACAGCTACTCAAGCAAGCCGCCGACAACCTTACGCTAGGCATAGAGCGTGGGCAGCACCCTCTCGGCGAAGGTGAAAACCCCGCTGAAATTAACCCGCAACTTTTAGAGCAAGAGGCGCAGGAGATCCTTGACGAGCAAGCCAAGGAACTCGCCGATCGGCTGTCTGCTAAGCGAAATGTGCCCGAATCGGTTGACGCGGAAGTCCTTGAACAAAGGATTGGGGAGAAAAGGGATAGCCTTGAGCACGTGCGAATCTCAGCAGAAAAGCCGCACTCCGAACTCACCCGCAGAGACCTTATCGCTCAGCGCCGACACCTCGAGTTCGGAGGCGACCGCCGTATGGGTGAATATAATCAGGCGTACGCTGCGGTGTCGGGATTGCTGCGTATGCTCGTCGGCACGCTTGAAAACGTGCTTGCAAAGAATCGCAAGCCAAAGTACGAAGGCTACTATGCTTCTGGGCAAAAACCAGATTTGCGGCGGGTGATGGACGTTACGCGCAAGATGCAACAAGGCTTGCCCACGACCAAGAAAGATTTCGACGTGTTCCTCAAGCGCAGAAGGCCGACCCGCTTGGACCACCGGATAATGTTGCTCTTAGACGAATCAGGTTCGATGCAGGAACCAAAGCGAACTGCTGCACTGCACGCACTTTTGCTCTTCATGGAAGCGTTCGATTATCTGGGAATCGACTACGCGATCATCGGCTTCGCAGACGCGCCAATCATCCACAAGCCGTTTGGGGATACTCTGGATCAGCGGGCTCGTGAGGATGTGTTTGAGGACGTATCTCAGTTCATTCCGCTCGGGGCAACGGCAGATGCCGATGCACTCGCGTTAGGGATCGACCTATTCGATCGAGAGCCAGAAGATGTTTATCGCCTCATAATCGTCATATCCGATGGCGAAGGAAACGTCAACACGACCGGCATAACGTTCGAGGAACTGCAAGACGTGGCGGAAACAAAAGCTATAGGCGTGGTCGGCATCGGTATCGGCGAACAGGCAAAAACGATAAGCGCGCGCTATCACCGCCCGGTACAAGTCGCTACCGTTGACGAGTTGCCGTTGACGTTGGGCGGCGTGCTCCAGCAAGAGGTGACGAGTGATTCATCCTAATGAATCGTCAAGACGCGACGCTCGAAGCGACGGGCCCTCTCAAGCCACTGACGATAGGTTCACGGCCGCGCTCGGGGCGTTAATCGCCGGCGTTTACCTCAAACTTAAGCACGACTTTCCCGACTTTTTCACAATTCGGGATTTGAAACGGGCAACTGAAGCAGTGACGCTGTTCTTGGAGGCTGGCTTAAGCGAGAAAGACGCATTTGTTGAAGCGTGTCACTACGGCTTTACGCGGATACGACCAGACAATGAACCGATCATCCGTTCAATAGTCGAAGAGCAACAAAACATCAAAGCAGTCCTAACGGATTTTGAACCGCTGGATCTCACTTCGCAAGCTCCTCAACTGCCCATGCTAGTCACATCGCTTTCAGAAGGCGTGAGCTCTTTTGTTGGGATTCTCATCACCTTTACTGCAAGTCCCCGCACTAAGGCGGTGTTAAGCTTGCTTAGCGCGTTAGTAAGTGCGCCAGACAAACGGACCCAGATCGTCGGACGCAAGATCGCATATGACGTTCTTGTCGTCGATTTTTTGCGCGATATTATCGTGGAGGAATTAGAAGGCGAGTTAACCGATACAGCGTGGACTGCACGCCAAGCAGCCGTCGCCGTTCTTGTCTCTGTGTATGACGAACGCATCAGAGATGGAAAAGCCGTCGACACGAGTCTTCTCGAGCTGATGCTTCGCGATGAATCGTGGGCCGTACGGCAAGCGACCGCCGAAGCACTCGGCACCATCTACCCAGCCCTCATCCAACGAGGCACGGATGTCGATCTCAACGCTCTTGAAGTGGCTCTCAGCGATCGATCCTGGGTTGTACGCAAAACAACCGCGAACGCACTCGGCACCGTCTACGCAGCACTCATCGAACACGGGAACGCGGTTGAAATGGCCTCTCTGCAACGTCTGCTCACTGATCACGATACAGAGGTGCGCCAAGCCACGGTGCGGGCTTTAGGCGTCGCGTATCCAGAACTCGTCAAACGAGGCGACAGCGTTGACATCGACGCGCTCGAGGCCGATCTCGGAGATCGTGACGAGAAATTCCAAATGGCGCTCATAGATACCCTCGGTCGCGTTTATGTTTCGCTTCTCGACCAAGGAGTGGCGCCCTCGTTGTCAAAGCTTGAGCACGCGCTTGACAGCGAGTTCCTCGGAGTGCGTAAGATGGCAGCGCAGGTTCTTAGCGCTGTTTATCCGGCTTTCATAAAGCACGACAGGCAGATAAACGTAGCTCAAATTGAACGGGGCCTGGACGGACTGATCGATTATATACGGCAAACGACGATAGAGGCCCTCGGCATCATCTATCCGGCGCTGATTGAAGCGGGCGTTGCGGTCGACGTGTCACGCTTGAAGACTGGGCTTACTGATGAATATTGGGCCGTACGGCAAGCGACCGCCGAAGCACTCGGCACCATCTACCCAGCCCTCATCCAACGAGGCACGGATGTCGATCTCAACGCTCTTGAAGCGGCTCTCAGCGATCGATCCTGGGTTGTACGCAAAACAACCGCGAACGCACTCGGCACCGCCTACGCAGCACTCATCGAACACGGGAACGCGGTTGACAGCGCGCTGCTCGAGCGCCTGCTGTCACAGTCAGATGACCAGATGCGTCGGACTGCCGTCAACGCGCTGAGCCGTGTGTACCTGGCCCTCATCGAACACGGGAATGTCGTAAACGTAGCGCCTCTAGAGCAGCTGCTCACTGATCACGACCCGGAGGTGCGCCGGGCCACGATAGAAGCGCTGGGCGCGATATATCCTGCGTTGATTCAGAGGGAACCGGCCGTCGAGGTCAAAAAATTAGAGAAATCGATGCACAGCAAACACGCAGGCGTTCGCGTTGCAGCGGCCGAAGCTCTAGGCACCGCCTACGCAGCACTCATCGAACACGGGAATGTCGTAAACGTAGCGCCTCTAGAGCAGCTGCTCACTGATCACGACCCGGAGGTGCGCCGGGCCACGATAGAAGCGCTCCGACGAGTCTACCCGCGACAAGTCAGTGAGGGTGGGGCCGCGCCGCTGCGCGAGTTTGAGCGCGCGCTGGACGACGAGGCGGCCGAGGTTCGCGCTGCCGCCCAAGACCTCTTCGCGAGCGTTGCGCGCGCAGTGTTATCAGGCCAAGAGGAAGCAGGGTTTGCGGAGGCCATCCGAGAGCTGGACAAGGAGCTGAACGAGCCATTGTCAGCCCCGCTTTCTGGTGCCTATTCGCCTTTTGTTCTGTTGGAAAAAGACTCGCTCCAGGTAGGCCGGCTCACCCTGAAGAAAAAGAGACTGCGCACCAGCACACCGCCGTGTATCGTAACTAAGGCCTCGTACGAGATGCTCTACGCTATCGCTTCGGCGTATCTTCTGCACCACCCGCTCTTGCTGATGGGACCGACGTCTACGGGGAAGAGCTTCTTGGTCAAGTGGCTAGCTGAGGCGCTGGGCAATCAACACGTCTCGTACACGCTCAACCCGTACATCTCTAAGTCAGAACTCATCGGCGGAATAAAGCCAGACAGACGAGGCACCTTTGTCTGGCAGGACGGGATCATACTCAAGGCAGCAAAGCGCGGCATGTGCCTCGTTCTCGAAGAGCTCAACCTCGCGACCTCTGAAGTCCTTGAGATACTGAATGACTACCTAATCACCGGTAAGTTTGTCTATTCAGAGAATGGTGATCAACGCGTTGTCGAGCCGTCAAACGAATTCCGGCTGTTTGCCACGGCGAACCCATTGAGTTACGCACAAAGAGAACGGCTTTCGCGGGTGTTTGTGTCGAGGTTCAAGGTGCACTACCAACCCGAGCTGAGCGAAGAAGACCTGATTGAGATTTTGAGCGGGCTGTTCGACATTCCCGCTCATTTGGCGTACTCTGTCGCGTTTTTCCACATTACTCTGCAGGAACAAGCGGACTCGAAAGTCATCGGCAAGGAGGAAAAAGAGCAGTACATATTCAGTTTGCGCGACTTGATACGGCTAGGGAGGCGATTAACGCCCGCTATAAAGGCGAATGTGCCCGAACCAGCGCTTTTGCAGCTCCTCGCGAGAGAACTATCAGCTGTTTACGTGGCACGCGTCCGAAACGGCGATGAACGGGAAGCTCTTATAAAGCTTATCGACACACTCTTTGGCCTTAAAACTGAGAGCACGAGCATTGAGGATGTTCTTGCAATCCGTGCTGAGCAATTAGAACAGTGTTTAACGGACTTGTCGGTTACTCGCGGTCGTTACCTTATTCCTGGTCAAGAGGCGCACATTGTCCCGACCAAGACGCAAAGACAGACACTGGCGAGTGTTGTCAGAGCGCTCTTTTTCAATGAGCCGATTCTTTTGGTGGGCTACCCTGCTTCAGGCAAAACGACGCTGATACGCTACCTTGCACGGGAAAAGAAAGCGGATCTCTACTACGTTAACCTGTCATCAGACTCAGGTCTTGAGGAGCTCTTGGGTGGCTATACGCAAGGCCGCAGCGGCAAATGGCACTACAAGCGAGGATTGCTTTTTAAGGCTGTTAAGAAGGGCGCGTGGCTTTTGATTGACGAGGCGAACCTCAATCCTCTCTCCGAGTATCTCAACACGTTATTAGACTTCGGCTACGTTGCCGACGAAGAGGGGACCCTCTTTGAACTACACCCCAATTTCAGGCTGTTCTTTTCCATCAATCCTCCTAAGATCCACCCGTCGCGAAACGTGCTCTCTCCCGCGCTGCGCACCAGGTTCAACGAGATTTGGATCGAGGAAATCACTGACGCAGAAGAACTATCGGAATTAGTCGAAAGCTGGAAGCACGCGCAATCGCCGATGTGAGAAAAAAAGGCCGTTTGTCAGGGTTTTCCCGAATCGAACCCGTGCTAAGACGCTCGCGAACAGGTCTGTGCGCGACGAGTGCTGGCTGATCTCTTAATGGGTGCTTCGGCGCAGCAGTGCCCGGCGTGTTAGGCCTAAAAGAAGGTCGAGTTTGATTATCGCTGGGTCAGTTCTATGATGTGCGGGGGCCTTCCCTGCTGCAATAACTCTTAAGTAGCCGCCCAGTCACGTTGAGGTAATGACTGAAATAGCGCTCATCTGGGATCGGCCGCTTCTTTTTGAGAAGCTCTTTGTGGAATACGGTTTCGCGTGCGAGCGCGTCTCTCCATTGCAGATTGGCAGCGCGTACGCGCCCAAGTTCAACGTGGCAATACTCCCTGTAGGCTTTGGTAATCCCGCGTACAGCACCGTTGCAAAATCAGTGAAAAGCCTCGGAACCCCGCTCCGCGAGTTCGTACGAAAGGGAGGCTCATTGGTCGCGTTCAGCCCTTACGTGGACGACTACGACTTCAGCTGGCTTGGTCTTCCGTGCAGGTTCAGGCTGCTCGTGCGAGATGAGATCGTGAAAATAGCCATCAGGAGGGAACATCCGGCTGCACAGATCGTCGATGTCCTCGAAGCCCAGACGGATGGCTACTTGACCGGCGCGAGTGAGCACGATGTGGTCCTGGAGGCAGAAGACGGTGCCGTTTTGACTGTGACCTCGTCAGACAAAGGGCGCTTCATACTGTCGACGATTCACGAGTTTCCAGCAAGACGATTCATCGCCTGGGCTCTCGAATCAGCGCGAGCATAGCCCGAAACAGACGTCGTTTCTAACGGCGTCTTCTGCGGGCGAGCAAGAACCCGAAACTCGCTAACACGCAGACGGCGACTGTGATCGGCACCGCCAGTTGTTTCAGGAGCGTCTCGCTGTCAAATGTATTGATTCGATCGTTAATCACGCCGCCGTGCGCCATTTCCTGTGATATGACTGTCTGGCTCGAGGCAGCTGAGGTGTTGACTACGCGCAATGTCGAAGTCTCGTGCATGAGGGTCACGTTTGAGGATTCGTTGATAACTACCCGCCCATTAGCACTTGTGGTGTACGTGTAAATCAGTTTGTTTGGAAGGTCGCTGGAGTCCGTGCCTACAGACTCTCGAACGTGATGATCATCAACGAAGCCCAGCGTTTGTTGTGGTTCGTAAGGTACCCATCCTATGTCCGGATAGTATACCTCGATCCAAGAATGCGGCCCTGCGTTCCAACGATAGCTGTACGTCGATATGTAGCCACTAACTGTGATGTCTCCGGCCACGAGATAGCCGCTCACGTAGCGCGCTGGAATTCCGACGCTCCGCAACAGCGCCAGCGATAGCTGCGCGTAGTTCTCGCACGTTCCCCGTTTGTTCTGAAGCGTCCATACCGCGTCGTGATTCGTCACATTAGCATCGTACTTGAGATTGTTACTCACCCACAGCATTATGGACGTAACTGCGGCACTCTCGTAGTGAGCGTTGCTGATAAGGGGTTCCGCGGTTTTTTTGATGGCGGAGTCGTTTGATTGCACGTACTTCGAAGGTGCGAGGTATTCGCTCGCGCCCTGATCAGAGGAATTGAGCCTGATTGGTAGCTGTGATTCCGAATTCAGCCCATCAGCCCGCACTTCAATGGTCAAATTCGCCGCTATCGTGTAGTTCAGCCTTGGTGGTGGGTTTAGCCACGTGGCAGTGATCCCTCCGCTTGTGGCCGCTACATCATCGGGTTTCTTGCTATATGAAATACTGAATGACAGCACTCTCTGCGCGTATGCGAAGAGACTCGCGTTCAGTGCCGTCGGAAGCTGGACTACTATCTTCTGCGTTCCTTGAGGAACGGTGATCTCGCGCGTCGTAGCATAGTGGACGGTGCTCACCATAGATCCTTGGCAAAGCAGGGCGTCTCCCGATCCTTGCAGTGGCAGCAAAAAAGCAATCGCAATAAGCGCGCAGGCAATAGTCTTCATTTGGCGGGCGCACGGTACAATAACCGGGACAGTATACGCATGAGTTTTTTTTGCACGTACTTAAAGGTTGGGGCCTCGAATTGCCTGTTGGTGCCACGTAGCGGGCTTAGTTGTGAGCCTTAGCCGAATATCATATGCTTACTCATCGGCTTTTGGGGTCAACAATCGAGGTTGACCCAAAGCCATTTGGCTGCGCACGTGGAATGGTTGCCGCATCGGAATCCTTATAAACCATAGCTTGTCGTGGTTAATCTGGAACGATCATGGCAATTGTGCTTGAACGCTAGCACAACCCCTTGTCGTTCACTTTGTGTAAGCCGAACGCCGCATCAGAACCCCGAATCAGATCCTCCGACGAACAAGAAAGATCACTCACATGACTCACAAAAAGCTTGCTGCGATGCTCCTCATCGCTTTAATAGCGCTTTCGGTGTGTGGAGCCGTTATCTACCAAAGTGGCTCAGTGGCCGCTTCCCCGACGAATGCGACAGGCGCGCTAAATACGTGGAGCCGAGCGCCGATAAATCCCGCATTTGCTCAGTATCTAAGGAATCGAGCGGCTGGAAACGCGACGACCACCGTGAGCGGGCACGAGGAAAGCCTGGTCCCGTCGACCGTTGATTTCTCTACCATTACAGGACAGAGCGTGCGCGCGTCGGCCGTTCCCCTCGTTGGGTATCCATCATCCTACGATCTGCGTGGGCTCGGCAAAGTTAGCCCCGTGGAGAATCAAGGTAGTTCCTCTGCGTGCTGGGCGTTTGCCGCGTACGGCTCGCTCGAGTCGTATTTACTCCCGGGAACGCAGTGGAGCTTCTCAGAGAATAACATGAAGAACTTGGCCGGATTCAGTGTGCCGGATGGGTGCAACGGAGGGGGCTCGCCGCAGATGGCAACAGCGTACCTCGCCCGGTGGAGCGGCCCGGTTACTACCACGAGCGACCCGTGGAGCCTGTCGTGCACCGATACGTCGTCGGGTTCCGTACAACAGCACGTCCAGAACGTGCTCTTTCTGCCATACAGAGCTAGTTCGACCGATAACGGCAACATAAAATGGGCACTGCAGACCTATGGCGGCGTTTATGTCGCCCTGTACCTCGATACAAGCTCGAGTTACTATAACCCAACGACCGCGGCTTACTACTACAGTGGCAGCACGCAGCCTAATCACGCCGCGACTATCGTCGGCTGGGATGATTCTTACGCCGCCAGTAACTTCGCCAAGGCCCCGCCGGGGCCGGGCGCCTTTGTCGTAAAAAATAGTTGGGGCACGTCGTGGGGAAAATCCGGGTACTTCTATGTTTCGTACTATGATACTCAGTTCGCCACGAATTATCAACCGCCGGCGGTTTTCACTTCTGAACCAACGACGAACTACGACACCAATTATCAATATGATCCTCTAGGGTGGGTGACTAGTGTCGGTAGTGACGGAGGAGGGAATACGGCGTGGGGCGCGAATGTATTTACTGCGACGTCTAACCAGCAGCTGTCCGCCGTCAGTTTCTACGCTGGTTCAGTGAACACGCAGTACGCGATATACGTGTATACCGATCCGACCTCGGGCCCCATTGGCGGCACCGGGTATACCGGCCCTGCCGGCACGATAACCATGCCCGGCTACCATACCATCCCGCTCACAACGTCCGTCCCGCTCACGGCTGGCCATAAGTTTTCCGTTGCCATAAAGATTACCGCTCCGGGAAACAACCAGCCCATTCCTGTGGAATCTACTCTGCAGGGCTACAGCTCGGCAACGGCGCAACCAGGACAGAGCTACTTGAGTGCAACAGGGACCTCGTGGACCGATGCAACGCAGATCGATCCAACAATGAACATCTGCATAAAAGCGTTTACAACGCCCTGGGCCTCTCTCGGCGGCCAGATTCCCGCCGGTACATCACCAGCGGCCTCCTCATGGGGCTCAGGCCGTCTCGACCTCTTTGTACAAGGGATGGACGGCGCCCTGTACCATAAATCATATAGCGGCAGCACGTGGTCCGGCTGGGAAAACCTCGGCGGAAAACTGACCTCGTCACCCGCTGCGACGTCACCGGGCACTGGTGCGATCGACGTCTTCGTCCGCGGCACCAACGGCGCCCTGTATCAGCGCTCTTGGACTGGAAGCTGGTCCAGCTGGGCCCCTCTCGGCGGCCAGATTCCCGCCGGTACATCACCAGCGGCCTCCTCATGGGGCTCAGGTCATCTCGACCTCTTTGTACAAGGTATGAACGGCGCCCTGTACCATAAATCATATAGCGGCAGCACGTGGTCCGGCTGGGAAAACCTCGGCGGAAAACTGACCTCGTCACCCGCTGCGACGTCACCAGGCAATGGTCAGATAGACGTCTTCGTCCGCGGCGGCGACAAAGGCCTCTGGCAGAGGACCCTATAACAACGGGTGATCCGGCTGGACGTCATCGGCGGTAAATAACGCCGTCACCACGTGTCCGCTCTGGGTGGTACACTACCCCATCTAGTACGTTCCGCTCCCAGAGCGTATAAGCCGCCCGGCACGACGATATGCACCGCCGCCAACGGCAAGAGCGCGTTCACACAGAAGGGGGCGCCAGCGCAAACACCTCTACTACGCCACCTGCGCCGTGTACGCGGCATAAGGCATCGACGAGTGCGGTCGCGAAAAGCATGCATTAGTCAATCGATGCTAGGTCGTCCACTCACTCACCGACAAGAGTTCAAGCAGCCTCGATCTTTTTTTGAGGGCAGCGATTCAGAGCCTACTCAACGATCGTCGAGGCGCCCAACGTACCAGTTTAGGTAAACCAAAAAAGCGCCCGGAGCTTAACAAAAATTAGTGGTGAGGCGAATCAGCTTAGACAACAATCCCGAGAACGAACAATAGTATTACAAGCAAAGCTCCGGGTATCCCCGCCAAGGCACAAATAATTATGGTAATCAGGTTTATGGGTACCGGAAGTCCAATGAAGTTCGCCAAGGCCAGAACGATGATACCGAGTATCGAATTCACTGCCAAGTACTTTCCATATCTGGCCCCTAGCTTGACCAGAACGTACAGCACAATCAGGACCAGAATAGCTACGACGAGCAATCCTATCGCAGTAGTGACGTCCATCAGGCCCATTTACGTAGTCTGAGAGAAATAGTTTTCGATAGTCGCTTTTTGGTTGAAAGATGAACTGGCATTAGATTGGAAACAGCGAGCGATATCCAGGCAGCGAGGGAATCGGGGTAGACCTAACGCTGCTGCTGGTTCTTACGCAAAGCAGTGTATCGCCGCCGTCTCTCGCACGTTGACGAGAGAGTTGCCAGCGAATAGTGGAGCTGAGTGTCTCCCGGCAATTAAATGTTTATGAATCCATTGTAAACAAAACCGAGCCCAAGTACGGACAGGAAAACGCCGCAACTTATGAGAACGATTCGATAGGCTTTGTCACCAGCAATGGCGGCTCCTCTGTCGGTACAGAAGGAAACGAATCCGTACCACGAGAAATCTGAGGCCCAGTGACCGATGAGGAACGCAGCCAGCCCAACTAATCCGGCGAGTCTCAGACCCTCGAACACAAACGCCGCTCCGACCGTAAACCACCACAAGAAGAAGAATGGATTCGACAAGCTGGTTATTATGCCCCCGTAGATAGGCCCGTAGGCAAGAGTCCGTTTTTCGGCAGTCGTCTGGATGGAGGCACTCCCTTGGCCACTTTTTATCAAATTGATGCCCATGAACACAAGAAATGCCCCACCAATAACGCAAATTGCAATAAACGGCGCTTTTAGTCCTATGATCTGGCTCAGGCCTAGAGCGAGAAGCACGACCATAGCAGTCTCAGCTGCGACGTGACCGAAAACCACACTCGTTCCGGCCTTGTAACCCTTTTTGAATGATTCGGTTATTGAGACCGTAAGCATTGGGCCCGGCACGATAGCGCCAGAGAAACCCACCAGAAAAGCCGTGAAACCAAAAGCGAGGAGCTCAACTGTCGTGTAGCTCACCTATCTGGTGTTTGTTCGACGATCTGTCATCGGAGCGTTTTTTTGGATACGTCGAAGGTCACGGTGGTTGTTTGCACAATACTTGTTGATTCTTGTTTGTCGGGCTATACATTCGTCGGACGCAACCCCGCAAACTAATTCTCTGAGTCTGCATTTTTTGGGTCGGCGTCAAGATAGGGTTAACCCCTGCGACCGCAAGTCTGGTGGCACTTAGGAGAACAGGATAAACACAAGGTACGGCTCAGCGTCGAATTGCGTCAGTTCTTTAATTCTTTGCGGTGAAGTACGGCTTGTCGGCGGGGACACGAGATCCTTCAAGGCCAAAGAATTCGTACTTCGAGGTGACATACAAGTGTTCGGCCTTTTGCGGCTCACCGCGTGTGGCAACGACTTCTCCGACAAATACTGTATGGTCGCCGGTCTCGAACTGCCCCACCACTTTACATTCATGTGCAACGGTCGCTCCTTCAATCGTTGGCACCTGCACTGCAACAGAGTCGATCAATGAGAGGCCCGCCTCTTTGATCTTGTCCATATCTCGTCCTGATCTCGTGCCGCAAAACCACGCGGCTTCCGCTTGTTCTGCACTCGGGTAGTGGACCACGAACTCCTTGTGAAAGTCAATTCCCGCGTGCGAATAGCGCGAATGATCAACGGAGATCATCAACAAGAGAGGGTCTAACGACGTGCGGGTCACCCACGATACGCCAAGTGCGTTTGGTCTTCCGTTTGTGTCGAGCGACGTTACGAGGCTGTAGATCATTGGCGCAGCGAGCGCAACGCCCTGATTTGGGGTCAGTGTTTGCATGCTTCAGCTCCTAAGGATGAATATGGCGTCTCTGGCTTATGAGGTCTTCCATCTGCTGACGTGCCGCGATCTCCATTACGTACAACTTGATGATTCCGACAACTGGTTACGTGGAAGGATAAACAATAATTGTTCACAGTGCTTGAGCAGGTGGTGATAGGAATGAATGTTCCCGATACGCTTGACAATGCAGACCTATGTCTCTGTTCGAGTTGTCCGACCCGAAATGAATGCGTGAAGCACCAGGAGCAGAGGATGTTCTGTGTTCGCGGAAAAACAGACTGCAGTCTTGCGCGTAACGGGTGTTTCTGCGGCGCATGTCCGTTAGAAAACGAATACCAGTTTTCTGGACTCTATTTTTGCGAATTAGGTGCAATCCGATAGGTACCGCATGACGCACGTGACTGCCTCTGATAAGCCTCGACCGGCCCGCGTGAGCGTGTCGGAGTGCTGCACAGTGCCCTGTGCAGTTTGGCACCTTAGAAAATAGGACGCTATACCCAGTCGCTCATCGCGGATTGAAAATCCGTTGTGAAACCAGTGTGCGCAGTGACCAACAGAGATATGTTCTTCAATTTTGCCAACTTTTTTACTGATTCGGTTTGTGTAGCTATGTCCATGTGCAACATATCTCTGAGATGCAGCTTTGAGAAGGGACGTACCTTCCCTTCTGTTAGGGTCAGCGTATCGCCAGCAAACAGAATGGAATCATTGACCAAGTAGGACATTGAACCCGGAGTGTGGCCCGGGGTTGCTAGCGCCTCTATTTTCGTCTGTCCTGCCTGGACAATGTCCCCGTTGTTGAGCAGTCTGTAGGGTTTCTTAAGTGGTGGATTATGCACGAACCCTAAGAACCGCGGCGTTGTTTTATTACCCATCTGCTCTTCATCGACCGACAAGTACACGTCGGCATTTTTGAAAAGATTCAGACCGCCCACGTGGTCACGATCTGTGTGCGTGAGAAACACGTACTTGACGTGCTCAGGCTTGAAACCTAGCGCATCAAACCCTTGCTTGACGGGGGCCTCACTAATGCCGGTGTCAAAGCAGATTGGCGAATCATCTGCTGTGTATATGAACATGCTGACTGCCCTCGATTTGACCTCATACACGTTATCTGCTATCCATACCATTAATGATCCCCTATTTCCGGCCGTTTTTGCACGAATCTATGAGATGGTTGCTCTCTATATATCTTATTTGCACCCCCTAACAATCGGAAAGCAGGTCTAGCACCCAATGAAACGTCCGGTTCGCACAGCGTAACATTCGCACGAGACTATGTGAACGCCTCGCCTTTCGACGCAACTGCCGCAGTTGTACGCGCGTGCAACTCTTGCACGACAAGCTCACAGTCGTTGTACAAGACGCCAGCTCGTCGTTCGACCATTGAATGGACGCGCGTAGCCCTGAAGGAAATTCAGACCAAGGCGATACCGTTCGAAGGGATCCCGGATCTTATATCGGGCGGAGAAGCTCAGCGTGGATCTGGGGGGAGCTTCTATCCGGGTTTAATCGCGACTCGCGCATGTGAATGATGAGACACCAACTGTGTTAATGCTCATGAGCGAAAACTATCACCTATGACGCAGGTTTCACCTTTCACGCAACAGGATAATGCGATCCTCGACCGAATCCTCGAATCACGGCGTTCAGTGAGGTCGTTCGCGCAAGATATTCCGCCAAAAGAGGATATCATGAGAATCATACGGGCGGGATTGCTCGCTCCGTATGCGGCGCAGGCTGTTGCTGGACAAGATTTCCGTCGATTCTTCGTGTTCCAAGAGGGAAACCCTGAACTTGCACACGTCGCGGCGCTTGGGAAGCGCCAGGCCAAGCGCATGGCGGAACAGCTGCGCGATGACCTGGCGGCTAATCCATCCTTGGAAGACCAAGCTCAGGGGTTTCTAAAAAGACTGGAGCGACTCGCAGAGATGGGCATACCGGGCATCGGCACCGCCCCTTACTACGTCGTCGTGGCAGAACGGAGAGGCATCCCGCCTGCCGAGCAGCAATCACTCGCTCACTGTCTGGAGAACATGTGGCTGAAGGCAACCGCCCTGGGGCTGGGATTTCAGCTCGTGTCAGTGACTGCTCAGATGGGACAGGATAGGGAGTTCTGTTCAGTGCTAGGTATTCCTCAGGGCGAATTTGGAACCAACGGATGTGCTATCGGCTTTCCGGTGAAGCGCCCCCCGCCTGTCGAACGTCCCGATGCTCGCGAAGTAACCAAATGGATCGACTAACTGCGGACGCTTCAGCTGCGTGAAATTCGCTTCGGTTAGCCGGTGTATGCATTATCTACCAACGCTCTCACGTGAGAGCGGCTTATCCGACGAAGGTAGGTATTTAACTGAAGCCTGCCAGAAGGACGCCAATAAGCCTGCACGGTGCGGCTGCGAGAGGCCCCGAGAGTCAGATAAACCTTGGGGATTGTCGATGAAAAACGGGGCTGATCAAGGCAGGAGTTCGTATGAAGGATGATGTTTGCATTCGTAACCTCGAGAAGGACTTTGACGGATTCAAAGCTGTCAACAACTTGTCGCTGCGTGTAAAGCACGGTGAAATCTACGGATTGCTCGGTCCAAACGGGGCTGGGAAGACGACGGCCATCAGAATCCTCTGCGGACTGCTGCGCCCGTCATCGGGAGAAGCATACGTGCTTGGCACGAAGGTCCCCGATCCCGGCGTGGTGCAGAATATCGGCTATATGCCTCAGGAGCTCGCACTGTACCGGAATTTGACGGTGCACGAAAACCTCGCCTTTTATGGCGAAGTGTTTGGTCTCAGCAAACAGCAAATCGAGACGCGCGAACAGGCGCTTCTTAAGCTCGTCGATCTTGAGACTTCGAGGAATCTGCTTATCGACGAACTGAGTGGGGGCATGCAACATCGCATCTCACTCGCTTGTACGCTGCTGCACCAACCGCAGGTCCTGTTTCTCGATGAACCGACCGTCGGCGTGGATCCCGATCTACGTGCCTCGTTTTGGCGCTACTTTGAGGAGCTGCGCGACGCTGGCATCACAATGCTGATCACGACGCACTATATGGACGAGGCGCGCCACTGTGATCGTATCGGCTTCATGCGAGGGGGGCGCCTCATCGCAGAGGGCTCGGCACGTGAGCTTCTCGAGTTGACGCACACCGATTCGCTTGAGGACGCATTTTTGGTCTATTCACGAACCGAGGAACTGCAATGAAAGCTTCACGCGCGTTTGCAGTGACCAAGCGCGTCTTGCGAGATCTAAAGAACGATCGTCGCCAGCTCGCGCTCATTTTTATAGCCCCGCTGCTCGTCATAAGTATTTTTGGCGTTGCATTCACAGGCAGCGTGAAGGACGTGCGAGTGGTCGTAGTCAACGGCGACACCGCAGTCGGAAATAGCTCTCTCTCAGATAAGATCATCTCCAATTTTGACACGAGCGTGCTCAACGTTGCTTACGCAAATAGTGAGAGCGATGCTGTGGGCCAGGTGCAAAACGGAAGTGCGTCTGCAGCGATCGTCTTTCCCTCCCACTTCACCCAATCCGTAGTGGCCCGGGCGTCTGGTCAAACATCGGTCGCTCCAGCGAATACCACTATTACCCTTCTAGCCGACAAGAGCAACCCTAACGTTTCGGACCCTATCATTGCAGCGGTCAACACGGCGGTGGCGCAAACAATCCAGGGCCTCGGCCGTCAAGCCCCAGTCTCAGTAGACTCAAGCAACGCCGTTTACGGTGCTAACGCGCAGTTCATCGACTTCTTTGCGCCTGGCATTATCTGCATTGCCGTATGGCAGCTCACAACGCTCCTCACGCTCATTTCGTTTGTTGGCGAACGAACGTCTGGAACACTCTTTCGGCTGCTTGCGTCTCCACTGAAGGAAAGCGAATTGGTGGCGGGGTACGCAGTGGCGTTCGGCATCATCGGGATTGCGCAATCGGCAGTGTTGCTCTCCGCGGCTGTAATCTTGTTTCACGTCACCATAGTTGGCGACGTACTTCTGGCGTTCGGCGTCATTGCTCTGCTTGCGATCGTATCTGAGGGGCTGGGCATAATGCTCTCAAGCTTTGCCCGCCGCGAGGCGCAGGCAATTCAGTTTTTGCCTATAGTCGTATTGCCTGCCTTCCTTCTCTCTGGAGTTTTTTGGCCTATACAAGCAATTCCAGAGTGGCTGCGACCAGTGTCGTACATCCTTCCCACGACCTACGCGGTGGAAGCCGTGCGTTCGGTGATTTTGCGTGGGTGGGGACTCGATAAGATATATCCCGACGTTGTCGCGCTCCTCATCTTCGCCTCCGTCTTTCTCGCGTTAGCGACGCTGCTGTTGCGGCGAAGAGAGTAAGACGATGAGCTGACCTTCATAAGCTGTTTCTTTTCGCGGGAAGCCCTCGCGAGAGGTACTTGGCGTACTCGTTTCCGACTTGCTGTTCGTTTGGCACGCTTCGGTCGCTGTTTGTGGGTTGACTTTTTCATAGACTTAGACAATCGGAGGCACCGCTCTGCTGTGAACCGCCTCGTCGACATTACACGCGCTTCCGTTTGAATACAGCGTTTCACTCCTAGCCCTTCCTTGACTGTACGATCAAACCAACGCATTTATGGGTGCTAAAAGGCGCAGGAGGCTGAGCGCAACGGCGGTCAGCACAAAACCGAGGATGGCCCCCGTGATCGCCTGCGCGACCGTATGCTTCTTGAGCTAGACCCTGCTCCAGATAACGGGTGGCAAGAGCAATCCAAGCAGCGCGCCCCAATAACCAAAGACGAATACGAGAACAGTAGTTGGTCCTGCGATGCCCATAGTGTGGATGCTTATTTTCCAGTAGAGATTGATGAAGAAAAGGAAGAGCGTCCCGGCAAAATAACCAAACATCACAACGGTCGTAAGCAGCGGTGCATGTCCGGCAACTAATACGACGGCGCCAATAAGGTATGATGCAGAGGCGAAAAGCAGTGGATGGCCCCTGTCGGTTCTCGTGGGAATATCAAGGTCAAACTTAGCATTCGCCCTCGTTTTCCAGATCAGCAACGTGCTCAGAGGCACAATTGCTGCAAAGAGCGTGGTGATACACGTCACCGCGACAAATGGGAATCCGCGCAACAAGGAATAGTTAATGAGCCCGAACATAAGCACGGCAATGAGTGGCGGGATCGTCACGTTCGAGATGAATGAAGCCCATTTGCGTTTATTGTTGCGTGCGTCCTTGCCGCGACTGTTCTGCATTCGCCCCCACCTAAACGCTGCAGTGGTATAACGCTTCTGATTTTTAGCTCCGTTCTCCAGGTGGCGGGGCCCTTCTAAGGCTACGTGCAGAAAACGCCAGGATCTACCGGCATTTGCGGAAGTTCGCGCCGCAAAAAAAAACTGCAGTAAGAGTTCAAAAGCTCCAAGAGGTCGCCCACAAGGTGAGGAAAAGCTATCGCAACCGCCACAGCGTCGCGAGCGTTAGTTTCACGGACGTGGGCGTGCGCTCGAGAAAGGGCTCGGGAAGGAAGTCGAAGTGGTTAGCATACTGTATATAGGTCGAAGAAGAACGTTTATGCGGTAAACGAATGGTTAAACCCACTCTATATAGCGCAGCAAACCTCTTCGCCGAAGCTCACGTTGACCCGGAAAAGTGGAATCAACTGCCGCCCGACAACGAAGTGGCCCAAACGGTCGAAGCAATAGCGCAGCGCGGGATAGCGGTAGTTCGTGCAAAAAATGGAAAAATTGCCCTCGAAATACTAAAAGACTTGATTCCGCCAGAGGCAGAAGTGATGCACGGCTCGTCAACTACGCTGGTCGAGATTGGCTACGAAGCATACGTGAATAGTGATGAATCACGATGGAAGAATCTTCATCGCGCTATCGTTGCCGAAAATGACGAACAAAAGAGACGTGACCTAAGAAGGAGATCTGTGACGGCTGATTATTTCATCTCGGGAGCCAATGCCATTGCGCAGTCAGGCGAAATTGTCGCGTGCGATAGGTCAGGGAGCCGTGTCGGAGCGTGGCTGTATGCTGCAGCTCACCTGATAATCATGAGCGGCACTAACAAGATCGCCCCCACGCTTGACCACGCCTTGCGCCGCGTCTGGGAGTATGCTTACCCTCTAGAAAACGTCCGTGCGAAGAGGGCATACGGAGCCCCGAGTCAGATCGGAAAATGTGCAATTCTCGCGAATGAGGAAATTAAGGGCAGAGTGACCCTGATTCTCATCGACGAATCTTTAGGCTATTGAGCACAAGCGAAAAATGCCTTCCCCGGCACGTGTTCCAAACTAGGTGTCGGATTTGACGATATTTCGTTGGCGCTGGGTGTTTCAGCAATCGCTCTATGACGCATTAGTAACGTTGGCAGATCGACACGTTGTCGGGTTTTTGTAGACTAATCCGCGTACGGAGAAAAGTGGGTAGGAAAGCTTGGTAGCACACAGGAGGAATTATTTATACTCATCCGGTCGTGAAAAATATGTGAGGCTGAAACACACACTGATAGCTATTGTTCTCGTTGTGGTGCTCGTCGCCGTCAGCGCCAGCGGGTGTCTTACGTCGACAAATAACTCGACAAGCTCAGGAGGCGCCGTGCTTGCTGCAGAGCCAACGGGCGGAACCTGGAAGACGTTCGTCTTAAGTTCAAGCGATGAGATACGGTCCCTCCCTCCACCATCGCAAGGCTCGCCACAGTTCACTCAAGATGTCAATGAGCTGAAGGCGCTTCAGCTCAACCGGACGGCTGCGGTCAACGAAAGCATCGATTATTGGAATAACGGTTCAGTTGTGCAGTGGAACGCGATCGCGCGCAGTTTGGTCATAAAAGACAGCACATCAGCGCCCATGGCCTCTCGCGTCTATGCGCTGTTGAGTGTGGCGCAGTACGATGCGCTCGTTTCTACGTGGAATAACAAGTACACGTACAACCGATCCAGCCCCCACGACATTGACCAAAGCATAGAGCCCGCCGTGCAGACAACCAGCGACCCCGCGTACCCGTCTGATCACGCCGCTGTCGCGGGAGCATCCGCGGCGGTGCTCTCGTACCTGTACCCTAATGAAACCGCTTGGTTGGCCAAACAAGCTGCTGCAGACGACGAATCACGGCTTGAGGCCGGGGTGAACTTCCGTAGCGATATTACCGCTGGCAATGTCATCGGCCTCACTGTCGCACAGGACGTCATTAACCGTGCCAAGAACGACGGCTCGAGTGTCAAGTGGAATGGGACGGTGCCCACCGGACCAGGAAAATGGGTCAGCACGACATCGCCAGCGACGCCGCCCCTCTTGCCAAACTGGGGCAATGTCACCCCGTGGCTGTTGAATTCCTCGAACCTGATCATGCCGTCAGCGCCACCCGCATTTGGCTCCGCGCAATTCGAAGCGGGTCTCAAAGAGGTCAAAGAGATCACCAACAATCGGACCGCGGACCAACTGCAGATCGCCCAGTTTTGGGACGATGGCGCCGGGACCTCAACGCCTACCGGCCACTGGAACGCGATTGCGTGCGGCCTGATTCAAAACTATTCGCTCGACGAGCTCCGCGCCGCACGGACGCTCGCGCTAATGAATACCGCGACAGAGGACGCTGGGATATGCTGTTGGAAAGCCAAGTACGAGTATTGGGAACTCAGGCCCATTACGGCCGATCCGACTATTAAAACGGTGTTTGCCACTCCGAACTTTCCTTCATACACCTCGGGTCACTCCGACTTTTCCGGCGCGGCCGCAGGGGTCTTGAGTTACATCTTCCCGAAGGAACAGAGCCAGTTACAAGCCCAGGCGCTACAAGCGTCTCTGTCTCGCCTTTACGCAGGTATCCACTACCCACTTGATTGCGATCAGGGGCTAAAGATCGGCAGCGAGGTAGCACAGCGCGCGATTCAACGCGGGGAAAACGATAGTTCTCCGCAATAGGATTCATAACAGCGACTCCCCGCGGAGCGAAGAATTCACGCGTGCTGAGATCGGACGAACATTTAGCGCTAGGCCGTTCGTGCCGGAAATTGGCCAAGCTGCAACTAGTCACGCGCGTCCTGTAGTCGCCTGAACAGCAGCTCAGTGGCTCTCCTTCTTGTTTTTTATCATGCTCTCAAAATAGTCCTCTAGGTAAAATACGCGAACATAGTCAGGCAATGAATTCATCCGCATGTTCATGTCTTGGACCTGTGACTCTGTCGGCGGCGTTATAGTCTTTGCAAGTTCTGCACGTATAGCGTGGCGTGTTTCTGCACCCAAACGAGTACTCTCGATGTTCAAGTCTGCGGTGAGCCAAAAGACAAAACGACTAAACGGGTCCTCTACGCACTCTTCGATTATTTTGGCCAGGACCAGAGTTGCTTTGCGAGTCCGCCCCCCCGCGTCACTGTAGGCATATACTAGAGTTGCCACGAGCAAGTTATGGTTGAAAACAGTAGCGATCTTTTTCCATTCAATGACATAGTCAGGCGGGGCCCCCCTTCTCATTCCGGAGCTGTTTTCCGATAGTTGTGCACCCACTTCGTCAGGTGTCATAGTCTCTCGCCTTTGGAATCAACCGCGTTCCACCGCACCGAGCTAAATACCGCCGCCATTACATAATAACTGGCTAAGTTCGTTCGTTAATACGCACAGAACGATCAAAATCTTATTGGCCACCTTCGAGAGGCGGGCTCAATAAGTAGCTACATAGGTTCACACTCAAGGCGCGTGGAAAGAACGATTAGTAGTCCCACAGATAATAGTCGGCCCGTTGTCAAGAAGAAGGCAACAACCTTAGGAGTGAATAGAGAAATTTGCCACGAGAAGAGGTATTCAACATGAATGTGATAGATGCGCTTCACGCCCGCTCGACCGTGCGTGCATACAAGCAAGATCCAGTAGGCAAGGACACGATTCTGAAGATTCTGAAAGCTGCAACCCGCGCGCCTTCGTGGGCTAACACGCAGCCGTGGGAGATTTTTGTCGCGGGGGGAGAGGCGCTTGAGAGGCTGCGCACGGAGTATACATTACGGTCTCAGAAACGCGTACCATCCAATCCGGATCTGCCGGCACCGCAGACGTGGCCGCCTGTCATCCGACAGCGCATGGCCGAATTGATGTCAGAACGGACTCGACTGATACGCGCAGACAGAGAACGCGACGAAGCCACCATTCGACAAAGCGTGTTCGAATCCAATTATCGGTTTTTTGGTGCGCCGACTGTCGTGTTTCTTTGCTTGGATCGCAACCTTTCGTCCTGGTCATTATTTGACATGGGATTGTTGGCACAGAGCGTTATGCTGGCGGCACAAGAATATCAGGTGGATTCGGCACCCGCTTTCCTTTTCGCATCGTACCCTGATCTTGTTCGTGCAGAATTAGACATCCCGGAAGATCTATCTATACTCATCGGACTGGCACTTGGGTACGCCGATACGAACCACCCGCAGAACCGGTACCGAAGCGCTCGGCGGCCGATTCAGGACGTCGTTCACTGTAAGGGTCTTTAGTTGCAGAGAATCAGAAGGCCATCAATTGATAGTACGGCAGGATCTTCTACACGCATTTGAAACTGAGAGCAAGATAGCTTCAAAGCGGTTTTTGCTGATCTCTCAGCTCTCTTGCATAGTCAACTCCCTGAGCAGTGAGCTTCAAGGATGCTATCTTTCCGCCAAGAATGGGCTGTGCTTTCACATATCCTAGCAGGTCGAAATTCATCGCATAGCGGTACACTTCTCGTTCACTGAAGCCGTTGGCCTTAGCAAGCGCGTACAGCTCACCGCGTTCGATAAGTCTGTTGGGGTCCTCCTCTACGTGGTTTGATAGGCAGAGGATGAAATCATTTTCGCGTTCCGACGAATCCACGATAAACGCCAACAATCAGAGTATTTCTAAGAACGGCTTATCTTGGTTTCGCCCGGTTTCATCTCCTCTCGTTGCCCTTGTCGAGGTGACGTTTCCTTAATCACGTTTTTAAAAAATTGGGTTTTTATGTCGCTCGTCTGCGCCCCGGATCTTTCCTTTATTCGGGAACAAGCCTTATTATGCTTCAGTGGCAGAATAAGTAGTGATGTCGAGAGCGCGTAGCGTGCTGTCCGCAAGGAGTCGACAAAACAGCTCAGAAGAGTCAGAACCGCTGTATTCGGTCCTGAACTCGGTGAACGTCTTTTTAGGCAATTCCATCATTCGGAAGGTCATTCATGGCCTCTGTGTCGACGATAAGCAGGCGATCTACGAAGCTTTGAGCTTGTACAGTGGCCAAAACGACCTTCACCTTCTAAAGAAGCTCAAGCTGCTGCCGATCTGTGCGTTCGTCGAACTCGGAAGAATGTCCTTTCACGTGGACAGGCCCAAGATGCAAGAATACTTCAGTCAGCAGGTGACGCGGCGCGGCCTATCGAATATCGTCAAGAGCATAGCGGAGTATGGTATTAGCAAGCCACTGAAACTTCAAGCGCCCTTTTTGGTCGTTTGGAACTATACGGATGCGTGCAATCTGCGCTGCAAGCACTGCTACCAAGGTGCAGGCAAAATGTCAAAGGATGAGCTCAGCCTCGACGAGCGGCTCAACATTGTGGATCAGCTCGCTGACAACGACGTTGTCGCCATTGCGTTCTCCGGGGGAGAGGCGCTGTTACGAGACGACTTCTGGGAAGTCGCTCGTTATGCCTCAAGCAAGGGGTTGTATCTCTCATTGGCGACCAACGGCACTTTGCTGACGAAAGACGTCGTCCGCCGGCTCAGGGACGTTGGCGTCGAGTACTTCGAGATAAGCCTTGATTCAGTCGATCCTGTAAAACACGACGCATTTCGGGGAGTTAACGGCGCTTGGGAACGCACGGTAGCGGGGATTAAAAATGTCGTGGCTCAAGATGGCGCATACTCGTGCATCGCCAATACGATCACGAATGAAAACTACCGCGAACTGGATGCCCTCGTCGCATTAAGCAGGAAGCTTGGTGTCAACAGGACCTTGATCTTCAACTTTATCCCCGTAGGGCGAGGTTCCGACATCATCGACATGGATTTGCCCCCGGACGCTCGCGAGCACGTTTTACAACAGATGTATGAGTACTTGAGCGGTCAAGACGAAAGCTTTGAAATTCTGACAACTGCCCCTCAATTCTCACGTGTGTGTATGATGAACTCACAAAATGGGATTATCTCACTTGCGCACTTCGGGGCAGCGGGTTTCAGCGACAAGGTGGGGTTACTCGCTGAGTACATTGGGGGATGTGGGGCCGGCCGCATGTACTGCGCTATTCAGCCCAACGGAATCGTGACACCATGCGTGTTTATGCCGATACCTGTCGGCGACTTACGATCAGAATCGTTCGTCGATATCTGGAAAAACGCCGCGGTCATGCAGTCGCTCAGGGAACGGCACGAACTTAAGGAACACTGCGGCTCGTGTGATTACAAGAACGTTTGTGGCGGTTGTCGCGCCCGTGCTTATGCGTATTTCAACGACATCAAAGCGCCCGACATTGGATGCATTTACAACCTGCGCGCGTATAACGCGCTCAAGGATAAACTGCGTGCAACAAACGCCACGGTCGAGACAACAGAGGCCGTCGAATCAAGCTTTTGAACGATCCGTTCAGATTGCGAGGCGCATTACTGATCTTCTGCGTGCGGGTCAACCGCCGTGCCGAGAATGGGCGTCGACTTCATCTTGAGCGTGCCTTTGAACACTTTGTACATTACTAGGGCGAACATGAGCTTGTCTCGGGTTAATTGCTTGAAGAGATAGTTTGGCCTCAAGTAGAACTCTTTGAAAGCCTCTCTTTGCGTGTCCTGAAGTTCTCTGAGCGTGAGATCAACGGTCTCAATGACCGGCGTGAGCAGAGTGAAGTGCGTCCAATCTTTTATTCTAATGAGGCCCATTTTGCTCGCGAGTTCGTAGAACTTGGTGCCCGGGTACGGCGTAGCGAGCGAGAAGAGAGCATAGTCGGGGTTCACCTGTTTTGCGAAGCCAATTGTTTCATCGATAGTAGTTTTGTTTTCGCCGGGCATTCCCAGAGTCATTGACGCGATCGTATGCATGCCGATGTCTTTTGCGGTTTTGAAGGCGCGCTTGGCCTGTCCTACTTTGGTGCCCTTCTGGACATTGTCTAGGATCGTCTGATTCCCGCTCTCAACGCCAAAAAGCAGCGTTCGACAGCCCGCCTTCCACATCTGCGAGAGCAGCTCTTTATTGAACCGATCGACCCGCGCTGTGCATCCCCATACGACGTCAATTCCGCGGCTGATTATCCCAGTACAGAAGCTGTGCACCCACTTCGGAAACAGGGTGAAGGTATCATCCATGAAGCCGACCATTCTGACTTTGTACTCATCGACTACCTGTTCCATCTCGCGGACAGCGTTCTCTGGCGATCTGAAACGGACTCGTCGCCCGTGCATCGCACTTGACGCGCAGAACGAACAGCCCATCGGGCATCCTCTGCTGCAGATCATGGTGGCTAAGACCTGTTTGCGTCCAAAGAGCATGTATTCGCTCATCGGAAGGAGGTGACGCGCGGGGAACGGCAGGGCATCGAGATCTTCGATAGGCCTTCGTTTGGGCGTTTGAACTAGGCGGTCGCCGTCGCGGTAATTGATGCCATCAATGTTGCGCAGGGGTTTTTCGTTCTCTATAGCGTCGACGAGCTCGAGGGTAGCGAATTCCCCCTCATTCCTGACTACGACATCGACAAAGTCGTTTTCACGCAAGACCTGCTCTGGCATGAAGGTGGCGTGGTATCCGCCCATTGTGACCATGCACTCAGGGTAGAGCTCTTTGGTAATTTTGCCCACTGTCAGAGCTTGCTTGATCGTCGGCGTCGTCGTCTGCACCCCGAGCAGATCGACGTGCTTATTTGCAAGCTCTCGCTGGTAGCCCTGGAAATCCATATCGAGCGCCGGCGCATCTAAAATGGTGACCTTGACATCGTTCTCTTCCAGTACGGCGCCAATGTACGCGAGACCTAGGGGAGGCGCGGTGAGGCCTAACACGTCCTTATATTTGGATTTGATGTCGGGGGGATTAACGAGGAGGACTTCCATAGCGGTCTCTCAATAGGTAAGAGTGCCGAAAATATAAGGTTAACCGCGGAAGCGGGCAGCCTGGCAGGCCGTGTGCGCGTCTCATTTGGCGTGCGCGTGAAATTCCGTTCCGTCAAGTCTCGCTGACGGCTTCTTTCTTAGTAAGTTGTTGTTCGAGCAACGCCAAGTGCTCACGTTTGCCGTTTCTTAGAGCGCTTAACTCTCGCTTAGAGAGCGCTCTGAAATAGCACGCGTCGACGCACGCCATATTGTCATACCCCTTGCACCTATCGCACTTGTATGCCCTTCGTGTAGTTTTGCGCTTTCGCGTACGTTCGGTCTCGGCACTCGTCGCCCTCCTGTCAAACAGCATGCGAAAAACGCTTAGCTCGTCCGCGTCACGCGCCGGCGCAGCGGGGCTCTCTTCGATGAAGATCGCATTGAACGGGCAGCTCTTCGCGCACCTGCCGCAGCCGATGCACTTGTCTTCGTCGATGAATATGACGCCGTTCTCCCGCACAATGGCCTTCGGCTTGCACACCTCGATGCACGCCGGGTTTTCACATTGTTTGCATACGATAGGGAGCGCTTCGTCGTCGAATATGAGCCCCCTCGACTGTAGCACGTCTTTCACTTTCAGGCGCGCTTTTCCGCCGTGTCGTTCTGCGCACGCCATTTCGCAGACGCCACAGTTTTCGCATCTCTTCAGATTGACGGTCACTACCTCAGTCATAGAGTCACTCTGCTCTTCGTGCGGGGTTCAGTAGCTGGCAACAGCATGTTTCCCCTCTTTCAATAAGTATTTGTAGGCGCTTATCGCAGCCTTTGCACCCTCCCCAGCTGCGACGATGATCTGTTTTTCGGGAACCGTGGTAACATCGCCTGCTGCGAAAATGCCGGGAACACTTGTCGCACAGTTGTAGCTGACGATGATCTCCCCATTCTCGTTAAGCGTGACGAGGTCCCTCACAACGTCCGAATTCGGAATCAGGCCGATTTCGATGAATATGCCGGTGACCGGAAGTGATATCAATGAGTTGTCAGTGAGGTTGCGGAAGACGGCGGCATTGACCGTGGTGTCTCCCTTCACCTCGGTGAGCTGATACCCAACAAGTAGTTCTACGTTTGCGGCGTCGCGAATTTTCTCCAAACATACCTCATCTGCCGTCCAAGGGCTTCGGTTGATGAGATACACTTTTCGCGCAATGTTCATTAGCTCGTATGCAGCGGTAATGGCGGAGTTCCCGCCGCCGAGTACCACGACGTCCATGTCCATAAAAAGTGGCGCGTCGCATGTAGCACAATAGCTAACGCCGCGACCAACGAATCTCTCCACACCCTTGGCATCGAGCGTGCGTGATCTTTTTCCCGTGGCAATAATAATCGTTTTTGAGCGATACTCTTCGTCTGTCTCGGTGCGCGCCACGAATGCGTCGCGTTCTTTGCTCACACTTTTTACTTGCGCGAAGGTTCGTTGCACGTTGTACTTTTCGACCTGCTTTTCGAAGCGATCCATTAAATCTGGGCCTGATATGAACTGATAGCCCATGTAGTTTTCGACGTTGAGGCTGTAAAGAACCTGACCGCCGATGTTCTCGGTAATCAGCCGTACGTCCAGCATCTTTCGAGTCGCGTAGACTGCTGCGGTCAACCCCGCGGGGCCGCCGCCAACGATTATCAGGTCATGCAGTGCAGCGCTCTGTTCCATGGTGAATTCCGAAATGAGATTTGCGCGAAAGCTTTTAAGAATATTGCTTGCTACCGTCGATCGTCACACACTGAAACAATCTGGCGCCGCCGCGTTGAAAAAAAGTAGCGGTGCCGTTTAGGCCTCACCTACTCGTTGGCGGGGCCACTTTCGCTATCTGCAGTCGGCGTTTGCGGGGGATCTTCAGCTGTCAGTTCTTGACTCTCGCTTCCGACGTTGCTGGATGCTTTTTCCTCCTTCGGTCTTGGCCGACGTTTTATTTCGCGCTCACTCATCGTGTCTCGAGAAAGCCTGTCCGTCACTACGGTGTCCCAGACCTTGCTCATCGTGATGGCGGAAACCGGACAAATCATCGCGCACTCACTGCAAAATACACAGTGTCCGACGAAGATGCGCACACTTTTCTCAGAGGCACTTGTCCGCAGTGCGATGGCTCCGGCAGGGCAGACTTTTCCGCAGCGTCCACACAAGATACATTTTTCGGGGTCAATAATCGGCGTCCCACGGTACGCTGCCGGGACTTCGACCTCTGACGCGCTCCGTACGGTTGCCGTTTTGCCCACTATGCCGACTGTAAACGAGCGTATAAGATCTTTGAGGAATCCTGAAGTCATTCTAGAGCCCTGCCCATCCGAACAGGAAGTGCATGTACCGCACGCCTGCCAGATACAAGATGAGATCTGCGACTGCGAGCATCGTAGGGATGGTCCAATAATACCTGAGCACGCGGGTGACACGTGTTCTCGCGGTAGTCGCCTGCCAAAACGCAATAAAGGCGCTGACGAGCAATGCTATGATCGCGAATTGGATGATAAGATTTATGACGGGCTCGAAGTGGTAGATTGTCGTTCCAAAGAACACTGTGGCTATGAGCGACGCGTAGAGAAATGTCTTAAGCCACTGCCCGAGCTGTAGAAGGGCGAGATTAGGTCCCGAGTACTCGACGTATGGGCCAGAAACGATCTCCGTCTCGGCTTCGGCGATGTCAAAAGGTTGAACTGCCGCTGCGGCAGGCAACGTCCATATTGCAGCGATCGCTGCGAGCGGCAAGACGGTGATCCACGCGGTTGCCGATATCGTAGTTAACTGGAACGATCCTGCCGCGAGAGCCACCGTTACCATGGCGACGATGAACGGAGTTTCGTAGGCGATGAGGAGCGCGACCTCACGTGCAGCGCCGATGGCGCCGTACGGGCTTCCGCTGGCCGAACCGCCGAGGATCAGGGCAATTGGCGGTATCGCTAGGAGGTAAATCACCAATATGAGATCGCCAGCACCGACTGCCGACGTAGAGGCGGCCAAAGGTATAACCAGTGCCGCGAACAGCATCGAGGCGACGCTGAGGATCGGCGCGAGGTTGAAGAGCAGTGGGCTCGTCACGTTCGGCGTCAAGCTCTCCTTGCCCATCAGTTTGAAGAAGTCATAAAACGTCTGGAAGATGCTTGGACCTTTGCGAAATTGGCTGTGCGCCACGACGATGCGGCGAATCCCCTGCAGCAGCAAGGCAGCAACAAAGGCATAGACCAGCGCAACGATTATTGAAGCGATCATTAAATCCTTCCTGTTTTTAATTCCTGTGCGCTGACTATCTTTCGCTTCCCGTCTTTTATCACGGTCACCCGATCACTACAGCTAAAGCAGGGATCGATTGATGCGGCGATGATAGGGATATCGGCCACTTGACAGCCGAGGAACTTCGGCACGTAGGAGGGGATATTGGCGAGCGTCGGGGCTCTGATTTTTATTCGCTCGAAGAACCTCGTACCATTCGTCTCCGTGTAGTGGATCAGTTCACCACGGGGGGCTTCAACCCGGCCGACGCTGCGCCCAGGCGGGATCTCACCGTACTCAACTTGAATCGGCCCGTCAGGCAGGTTCGCTATAAGCTCCTCGGTGAGCCGAATGGATTGTTTGAGTTCTGCTAAGCGCACCAATGCCTGAGCCACGACGTCTCCATCTTTCGCTATCTGTGGCTCGAGATCGAAATCGCCGTACGCTGCATACTTGCACATAACTCGAGTGTCTTCGGCAACGCCGCTCGCACGTGCGTTCGGGCCCACCGCCCCTAGACGGATCGCGTCCTCTTTGCTTAGGCAGCCGACGCCCTTACCTCGTTCTGCGATGCTGCTATCCTTTAGAACTGATTTAGTGATCTTGTCGGCAGCGGTGTCGAGATAGCTGAGGACACCCAGCGCGGAACGTGCTTGTTCATCAGAGATATTCCACTTGACGCCGCCGATCTTGTTACATCCGTGCATCACCCTGTTCCCGCTCAGCATTTCGAAGAGATCCATGACCTTCTCCCGCTCGCGCCACGTGTACATGAACAAGCTATGATAGCCGATTTCTTCACCTGCAATGCCCGCCCACAGCATGTGCGAGTGAATCCGCTCGAGCTCTGCGTAAATCGTCCGTATGTATTTTGCCCGCTCGGGCACCTCGATATCAGCGATGTCTTCAACGCGTTCGACGTGGTTTAGCGGGTGGGCGTGTGAACAGATACCGCAGATGCGTTCAACGAGATATACGATCTTAGAAAATGGCCGCTCTTGGCACAGCCGTTCAATGCTGCGGTGGTTGTAGCCGATTTCATAGTCGACGTCGATCACCTTCTCGCCCTCTACTTCAAACAAGAATCTCGCAGGCTCCTCTAAGGCGGGATGGCTTGGCCCGATCGGGACCTTCAACTTCGCAAAGCCGCGATCGTTGACCTCTGCCACGGTTATACCCTCCTGAGCGGCGGCGTCGGATCGCTATATTTCGGTGGCAGCTCGAGCGGCCTTGAATCAGGAATCCCGATCACGTTGATGCCAAGTAAGCCGATGAGCTCTCGCTCATAGAGCAATGCGGCGACAAAGTGGTTGGTAATCGTTGGGACGTTTGGAGTGTCATAGGGGAGGTCCACGATGACGGTGTGAAGCTCTGCCGATAGGGCAAAGTGGTACAGCACTTCGAGATGATCTCGCGCATCTTTGCCGGTAATGGTGCCCAGTCGTGCCCCCTCCTGCTTAAGAAATGCGAGTGTCGCATCGAGGTCGTCGAGCGCCACACGGTAGTATGAGTTTAACCCCTTGTGACTCGACTCTATGACCTTTACTGCGTCTTCAAGCGATCGCTTCATCGTCCTGCCTCGGGAACGTTATCTGATGACCGGAACTTCGGATCGATGACCGTTTCCTTTGACATCGCTTCGTCAAATCGTGCCGTAGGTCGAGCGCCTCTGCCTTTTCTCTTTGAGTCGAGCATCTTCGCCGCGGTTCGAATGCCTGACAGAATGTTGAGCGGCCGAGGAGGGCAGCCCATGACGTAGACGTCGACGGGGATGACCGTGTCAAGCGGGCCCGTTAGTGAGTACCCGCCGTCAAAGATTCCGTTTGATGTGGGACAACTTCCCACCGCAACGACGGCTTTCGGATTTGGAATCTGGTCATATATCATCGTCAAGCGGTCCTCCATGCGTTTGGTAATCGGACCCGTTACCACGAGCACATCAGCGTGCCGCGGAGACCCAACGCGCAGAACGCCGTAGCGTTCCGCGCTGTACCGCGGATTTTGAATAGCGAGTACCTCGATATCGCATCCGTTGCACGATCCGGTGTTAATAAAGTAAACCCACGGTGACCTTGCTCGAAACATCATCAGCCTCCTAGCAGAGCGAGCGACAGCTTGTTGATCTGGTCCACGATTGCTGTCGGAAATATTCCCATCAGCACACAAAGAACGCTCAAGATAATTATAGGGAGTATTATATAAATAGATAGATACGACACTCCAGGCGCTTCTTTCTTGTGATCGACGGTCAAAAACACCCGCTGAAAAACTTTGATGTAGCCCGCAAACATAGGAAACGTCAGCACGAGCAACGCCACTGACAAGGCCGGATAAAACCCTCCCTTGTCGAAGCCCGCTTGAAGGATCAAATATTCGCTGATAAAGCCGTTGAGTGGCGGGATCCCCGAGAGCGCAAGCGCGCCTATCAAGAACCCCCCCGCCACGATCGGCATCTTCGTCACCAGGCCGCCAAGCCCGCCGACATTTCGTTGCTTGGTTGCTGCAATAATGGCCCCCACACAGAGGAAAACTAGTGATTTCATAACCATGTTATTAATTATTTGAAAAATCCCTCCCGTCAGCGCAGCAGATGATCCAATGCCAACCGCAAACAGTATGATTCCGGCTTGTTCTATCGATGAGTAAGCGAGGAACCGCTTTAGGTCCTTCTGTGTGTACGCCATAAAGGCGCCTACCCCCACGGTAAGCACTGCCGTGACTGCGATGAACAACAGCACAACGTCAAGAACCGGGTGTAATGCAAACAAGAATCGAATGAGGATAAAAGCGGTGGCCGCCTTGACGGTCCCTGCCAAAAATGTGCTGACGGGCGTCGGGGCCTCGCCGTACGTATCAGGAACCCACGAATGCATCGGAACGACGCCGATTTTCGTTCCCAATCCTATGAACAAGAAGAGGCTTATCAAAAGAACCGCGTTGCTCGATGTGCTTCCGAAGCTTCCTATGTTGAGCGTTCCGTAGTTGAGGAACATCAAAATGAGCGCTATAAGCGTGAACGAGCTTCCGATGCTGTTTAAAACGACAAATTTTGTTGCTGCCTCAAACGCACGTCCCTTTCGGTATGTTACGAGGATTGCTGTCGAAAGGGTGCCGATCTCCAAAAAGATGTACAGCGTCGCAACGTTGGTGCTGAGGACCGCGGCAGCTGTGGTACTTATAATGATCAAAAGGAGGGGGTAGTAGATGCGCCCGGCGTTTTTGATGTAAGGGAGACTAAACCACGTAACAAGCGTTCCGATAACGATCACCACGTACGCTACCATAAGCCCCACCGTGGACAGCCCGGCCGTTGTTGCAAATGAATCGAGGCCGGCAGTCGCGCTTGTGGCGAAAAACAAATTGGCGGTGAAAAGGACAGCGCTTAGCGTCATCCCAGTGACAGCTGCATACGCTGCCATTTTCGTTTTACGACCGAAAAGCGCGCATATCGCTGAAGCGATCAAGGGAATGGCCAGAGTGTACACGACATACATTTCGGTTCTCCGCTATCCACGCAGGTTAGTCAGCTCGCTGCCGTCAATGGAGCCATATTCGGCGAAGTCCATCAGCGCTATCAAGGCTATCGTGAGTGTGATTAGAACCACGAACACCTCGGCGACTACGGAAAGCAGCGCGGTATTCGCTCCCCACGCTATGAGAAGTGTCCCGATGTTCTCGAGGACGAGTATACCGAGTAGGAGCTTTAAGATGCTTCTCTGGCTCACAAGGATCAGAAAAGCGATACCGAAGAGCGCTACAAGAGCGTAGCTTTCAGTGGTCCGCCCAAGCGGAAATTGCGATTGCGCTGAAAAAGCTACCAGATACGAAAGTGCTAGGGTTAAAAGCGCCGCCGACATCAGTGGCAGCGTGCCAAATCGAGGCCGGGGCTGTTTTGTACGAGCGATGGCGAGTAGGATGATGATGGGCGACACGATCCCGAGCGCCGCTTTCACGAGTGCCCCTATCAGATCGTTTTCCGTCAACAAGAATGCGGCGATTATCAAGTTTAGAGCGAGGAGTGCCACCGTGGCCCATTTGTCGCTTAAGATCACGATGAGAATCGCGCATATCACCCACAGGATACCAAACGCCAGTACGGTTTCCATTACTACCCCCTAAAAACTAGAAAAACGGCTCCAGCGAGGAGCAGCCAAACGAGTATCCACGTGGCATACCTGATCACGCTTCCGTTTTGTGCTCGGCGTAGCAGTCTCGATAGCGAGTCCACGCCTCGTCCGATTGCGGCGTAGGCGTAGTCAGGGTCAATCCAGCGCAATCGCTCGAATGGCTGTGTCACTTGGTAAAGAAAGTGCCGTCCAGATGCATACACGTATCCTTCAGGCAGCTCGTATCCCGCTCCGAAAAGCTGTTTGGATGCTGGAGCAGTCTCACGAGGTCGCCGCGTCAAGAATTCGTTAAGGATTAGACCGGCGAGTATAGCCGTCAAAAGGAGAATCGCCGCCAGGGCAGGAGCAAAACTGGATACTCCAGGTATTTCGATATTAGTAAGCACAATCGCGGACTGTGTGACCACTGTCCCGCTGTACGGGACCTGTGTTATGATGGCGAGGGGATATTGCGCGAAGACTCCCAAACCGACGCACCCCGCCGCAAGGATTGCCTGGGGCACCCACATCGTGGCGGGTGCCTCGTGCGCGCCTTCCAAATCGGCCGGAAGCTGACCATAGAATACGCTAACCGTCGCGCGGAAGATGTAGCCTGCAGAGAGCACGCTCCCTGCCAGCACCACGATCACGAAGACCTGTAAGCCCGCAGTCGTCGCGGCGATGCTGCTCGAGTAAATGAGCCATTTGCTCACAAAGCCGGCAAGAGGCGGCACGCCGGCAAGTGTTACGGCGGCGATGGTGAACGAAGCTGCGGTATACGGCATCTTTCTCGATAGCCCGCCCAGCTTGTTGAGATCCATCGTATGCGCGGTGCGGTCAACGGCTCCCGCCCCCAGAAACAGGCAGGCCTTAAAAAAGCCGTGCGCAAGGAATTGCATTAATCCCGCGACGAGTCCTATCGGCCCGAAGCTGAATGCAAGGAACATGAATCCGAGGTTTGTGATGGTGCTGTACGCGAGGACCTCTTTCAGGTCGTTAGCGCGCATAGCGAAGGTAGCAGCCAACACCAAGGTGAATCCGCCGATGATAGCGAGCACCCACGGCCAGGCACCGGTAAACAACGGAAAGAGTCGTGCAGCGAGATACACACCAGCGGGGACCATCGCTGCGCTGTGCAGCAACGCAGAAACCGGTGTGGGGCCTTGCATAGCGCTGGGCAACCACGAGAAGAACGGCGTTTGTGCAGACTTGGCGAATATAGCGATGAGTGCAAGCGCGAGCAGGGTGTTCATCTGCCACGCTGCCGGCGTCGACGTTAACAAGGCGTTGATGTTAACGCTGCCCGTCCACGCGTAGGCGCCGACGGCAAACAATAATAACGCCTCTCCCGGTATGTGAGTAAAGAAGAAGACCTTTTTTGCGGCCTCATTCTTTATGGGGTCGGCATACCAGAAACCGACCAAGAGGAACGAGCAAATGCCTACGATCTCCCAGCCGATGTAAAAAACGACCAGGTTGTCGGCGTTGACAAGCATCAGCATGCCGCCAATGAAAAACAACATGAGGAAATAGTAACGCCCTCTTCCGCGCTCATTTTGCATGTAGCTATTTGAGTACCAAATAATCACGCACCCCATGAGCGCAACAACGAGTGAGAACAGAAGACTAAGCGCGTCGAAGCGGAATGAGAAAAGTTGCACATTGTTGGCAACCACGTTCGGCACGGCTGCGGTCACCGGTCCAGTGTACGCGGTGGTAAGGACTGAAGCGAAGACAAGGGCAATGAGCGCGATAAGGGTCGAAACGTAGTCTACGATTTTTGACTGCGTGAAGCCGCCGAGAATCAGAGGCACGAGCGAAAGCACGGTAGGAGTGAATATTAAGGCGAGCAGAAGGTACGACGTCGATAAACCATCCATAGGACGACTCCGTTTGCGGGTCGTATAGATGTGATGGTTGCTTATTAAACTGACGCTTTTTGCGAGAGCGCCGAGCCCGTTTCGAAAGGGGCAATGATCGCGTCACGTTCATATTGTCCGCTAAAAGCTTGTAGATGAGCCATGGTCATAGTGTCCGCTAAAAGCTTTTAGATGAGCTATTATTATATTAATGATGGTTATATTAATTTCAGCGGCTTTGATTTTAAATTTAGGTCGTTTTATTTTTTATTTGCCTTTTTTATAAAAAAAATGCACAGGAACTTTTAAATAGGAACTCAATCGTACCATGAAGGCACTCAACTACCTTACCGAGGTGTTTGGTTGAAACATGCGAAAAGAAATGCCACCAAAGCGCTCTTTATATTGGCAGTTTTATTGCTTGTTGCGGGGTTTGTAATTCCACCTGCTGCAGCAGCCAGTACAAGTAGTTCGGGGGGAAGCAATGCCCAGAGCCTCATCTATGCAAGTGCGCCGCATACGTACGTCGATTTCAAAAGCAGCTGGGAGGCAGACACAGCTGCAAATCTTGCAAAATATGACGTCGTTGCCTTGAGCTACACCGAGACGTCGCAGCACATTCAAGCCATCAAAGCACTTAACCCCAACGTCGTGGTCCTAGCTTATTTTAACCCGCTCTTTGGCGGTCAAGAGGGTACACCGCATCCAGAATGGTACCTTCGAGATGCTTCAGGCACCACTCATCCGAGCGGGTACCCCAATGAACCCCTCATGGATTTGACCAATGCGGGCTGGAGGGCTACGTGTGTCCAGATTTGCCAGAACGCCTTATCAAAGGGCTTCGACGGACTCGTTCTTGACAACGGGATTACCTCCCCCAACGTTGAGTGGCCGGGAAGCTGGTCAGGCTCAGACAGCCAATGGCAAGCGAGCACGATCTCTCTCTACAAATCTGTAAAACAGGCAGCTGGGAACAAGATGGTAATATACAACGGTGCCTACTTCATTCCTGGGTACGTTGAAGCTCTCGACGGATATATGGACGAGGGATTTCCGTTTTATAAGGGCTGGGACAACTCGATCGGATACGCTCTCGACGCGTCTGCTAATGGCAAACTAGCCCTTTTTTACGCCCAGGGCAGCGTGTCTGAGCGGTACTTCGTCTATTGTTCGGCGCTACTCACCGACGGTTACTTCTTCTACGCCCCGACAGGGACCACGTGGTTTAGCGATTACGGCATCCATCTAGGAACCGCCCTAAGCAAGGCTGAGAAGATGTCAGACGGCACGTGGCAAAGGGACTACCAATATGGCACCGTCGTGGTTGATCCAACCACTCAGACGGCGCACATTGATTTAAAAACGGGGCAAAACGCGCAGCCTACTGCAACGCCGGTCCCCACTCCAACAGCGACGCCAACGCCAACAGCTACAACAACGGTAAAACAAGCAACGCCAACGGTAAAAGCTACCACAACGGTAAAACAAGCAACGCCAACGGTAAAAGCTACCGCAACGGTAAAACAAGCAACGCCAACGGTAAAAGCTACCGCAACGGTAAAACAAGCAACGCCAACGGTAAAAGCTACCGCAACGGTAAAACAAGCAACGGCGACACCATCGCTGGCAAAAACAGCCTCCACGAAGGCCAAGGCCACCTCGACGCCCCGTCTTGTAGCAGCTTCCAACCAGGCATCCGGTCAATCAAGTACCTCAGGCTCGAATTCCCTGACAGCTACGAAAAGTGCGTCTGAAATGGCAGACAATGCCTCGGTGCCTGGAATGTCTGTTCCAGCAGCTCAAACGAGCAGCGTTGCAAGTTCACCGCCGCAGCCCGTTCTAGAATTCTCGCTGCTTGGGCTCGGAATACCGGCACTTGTCGCTGGGTCGATATACCTGCTGATCAGGCGTCTTTGATCCCTTCGCGGGATCCTTCTTTTTCTTATTTAAGGTAAGGCGTCAGAGCTTCAAAACCTCGTCATTATAAAGGCGTTTGCATCGAATCGCTGCGGTTTTTGATGTTTTTGTCACGTCAGGTGCATTCGAGGCGATGCGCAGCTTTGTGGATACGATGGTCAAGTGGACAAAGGTTTATAAACGCATCTTTGCTAATCTATCCAAACGGGTTTTTCAATGCGTATAACCTTGCTTGGTGGTACGGGAAACATAGGAGAGGGGCTGGCGCTTCGCTGGGCTCCAAAACACGACGTGGTCATAGGATCACGAAACGCTGAAAAAGCTGAGGAAGCGGCAATTTCCTGCGAAGCGCGACTATCGAAGGAAGGCATTACGTGTGTGCTGAACGGAGGAGAAAACGCTCAAGCAATAAAACATAGCGATGTAGTAGTGATTGCATTGCAGTATCAATTTGCAATCCCCACGGCGGTTGCGATCAAGGATCAACTACAGGGCAACGTTATAGTAGTCTCTCCGGTCGTTCCAATGACGAAAGATGGGTTCTTGCGCTACGTGCCGGCCGACAAGTACGGAAGCGCTGCTATCGAGATACAAGCCATTCTTTCGAACAATGATGTCGTTTCAGCGTTTCACACAACGCCTGCGGCACGCCTGATTGACCTTAAAGATACGCTCGACCTCGACGTTCTCGTGTGTGGCTCTGAAAAGCCAAAGCAAACCGTTATGGAGCTAATTAAGGATATAGATGGGCTTACTCCCTTCGATGCCGGACCGCTTGAAGCGTCATATATGGTCGAGTCGATAACTCCTCTTTTAATAAACGTATCAGCGCGAAACCGCATGAAGAACAGTTCTATTCGCATAATCGGGCAGAGCATCGAATAAGTAGCTCTACGCGCTATGCAAAATCTTTCCAGTCAACGCGTCTATTTTCGCACGTCTTTTTGAAGACTCGCCCGCATACAAGACCTCAAGAACCGGCGAATATATAATATTTGCATCGGTCACCTCACAGCCAGGATACAGTCCTCGTATCAGTCCTTTGAGTTGTTGCTTTGATAGCCGAGGCTTTATGACGTCTTCTGCGCGACCCTCTCTAAGCTTCAAACCATCAGTGCTCTCTGACGCGAGGGATTTTGGATAGCTTATGTCATAGAGGGAGAAATAGAGCCCATCCTTTATGCCAATCAGGCGCCGTTCTTCTTCAAGTTCGATTTGACGTTCTTATCGGGCAGAGCTTCGCGCAATTTCGCATAGGTGGTGCTGCTGCTGTCCAATATGAAATCCATCACTTTCAGTTGAGTTGGGTTCAGGTCTGCGAGAAGGCGCAGGTTCTTAGATCGCCGCCGCCCGCCGTCAGGGCTTAGGATATCCCCGGTAATGGCATCAATCAAGACGGTGTAGTCGTTGAACTTAGTGCCTATAAGTCGTTTTTCCATCTCTCGTACGCAAACGGAGAACAGTGGCAACATGAGCAGTTTGAAGTCATTGACGCTCTCACTCCTTCCAAAGAACCTGAACTGCTTGCGCTTGTTGCTATTTAAGGCGCTGAGAACCTTGGTTTTGTCGAATGGTATATAGCGGACCTTCTTGCTGCCTGTCGTTGTATCAAGTGCGAGTCGCGCCCGCATGTGTTCGGCCTTGTTTAAATCCTGTGCCGCGCGAACGCCAGGTATGGCGTGAGATCTGACGTTTTACTTCCTGTCTTTGAGCTTGACACCTTTAGCTTCTGCCAAAACAGCTGTTTCGCCCAGAATCTCCTCTCCAGTCAACGCGTCTATTCTCGCACGTCTTTTTGAAGACTCGTCCGCGTACACGACCTCAAGAACTGGCGAGTATATGGTATTTGCATCGGTCACCTCGCACCCAGGATATAGCCCTCTTATTAGTCCTTTGAGTGTTTCTTTTTTTAATCTGGGCTTTATGACGTTTTCGTTTTCTGCGCGACCCTCTAAAAACTTTAAACCTTTAGCGCTCTCCGACACGAGGGATTTTGGATAGCTTATGTCATACAGGGAGAAATAGAGCTCATCCTTTATCCCGATTAGACCCAGTTCTTCGAGCTTTTTCAAGCTCGATCTAATTTGGCGCTTATCGGGGAGAGCTTCGCGCAATTTCGCATAGGTGGCGCCACCTGTATCCAATATGAAATCCATCACGTTCAGTTGAGTTTGGTTCAGGTCTGCGAGAAGCTCCAGATTCTTAGATCGCCGCCGCACCCCATTAGGGCTTAAGATATCCCCGGTAATGGCATCAATCAAGACGATGTAGTCTTTGAACCTCGTGCCCGTGAGTCGTTTCTTCATCTCTCGAACGCAAACGGAGAATATTGGCATCATTAGCAGTTGCAAGTCATCGACGGTCTCTCTCTTGCCGAATAAGTAGTACTTGCGCTTCTTGTTGTTATCTAAGGCCCTGATGACCCTGGTTTCGTCGAATGGAATATAATCAACCTTCTTATTTCCTGTCGTCGTATCAAGAGCGACTCGCGCCCTCATGTGTTCGGTCTTGTCCAAATCCTGTGCCGCGCCAACGCCACGGCGTGGTGTGAGATCTGATGCGTCCTCGGTTCGGCGTTGAATTGTGGGGGTCGCCCCTCCGTGAGGCGTGTTCCGCCGCCGCACTTTGATGAACGAAGGATCAGCGATAGCCCCTTGGACGTAAAACTGTCCCGGTTCAAGTGCTGTCAGCTGGCGTGCATCATCCATCGAGGAGAAAAATATACGCACCGAATCGATATCGTTTTTTAACGTCAGCTTTCCGATGAATACGTTGTTGCACTGGCTCAAAACGTTCTTGTTGACCAAAGCAGGCCTCTGCGTAGCAAAAAGAATACCAAGGCCCCGTTTCCTGCCTCTTCTGCTCATTGTCTGCAAGATCTCGAGTACGCGCCCTCTCTGCGGAATATAGATGTCGGCCTCTTCGACGATGACTAAGAAAGGATTCTGCCGGTCGCAACCCTCCCGGAACATGTCGGTCGCGACCTGATAAACGATTTCCAAGAAATCCTTTATGAGCTTTAGTTCAGTCTCGGAAACGTCGAGGACTATTCTTTGTGACTCCTCGATGATTTTTCGGACCCGCTCTTTGTCGGTCGAAATGTCTTCAAGGTCATCAATGTCATCAATTACTGCTATGTTCTTGTGACCGGAGAGCCCTGCGTATTCTCCTTCCGTATCAATCACGACGAATCCGAGATCATTTGCGGCAAGTTCTTCGCAGATCACACTCACGAGATAGCTTTTGCCGCTTCCGCTCTGGCCGATAACGGCGCTTCGTTCAGTAACAAGGTACCCCGGGTCAATGCTGAACGTCTCTCCGATGTGGAGCTCCATTGGTTCAACATGACTTATTTGTCCGATATAAGCTTAGTGTAATGCGACAAAATCCATCAAAGACCTTTTTGACGCCAAACTGGACTGCTACAATCTTTGCGCGCGAGTAGAATCGAGTTGTGGGAAGCTGGTCGTGCGATTACTTGCGGGAAGCTATCAGGGTCACTGTATCGTTATCCAAGAGCACGTGGGTTAGCCCGACGCGCTGCCCCGCGTGTCTCGCACTCGCACCCCACACTTGAGCGTATCTGAATCGTCTGGAGATACGTGCGTGCATGAGGTTACAGACCTCTTCGATCGTGGAGTTGCGGCGCAAAATCAGTGGGTTTTCCCTATCTGCCGCTTTGCCCGGGGGTTTCAGGTACACCCGAATGAATCTCAGTTTTTCAAAGATCAGCTCTTTTAGACCTTCGATGTTGGTGCCATGCTCCGCAGAAATGTGCACGTCCCCGAAACTTGCTGACCCAGAAGACTGATCTATCTTGTTTACAACCGTTATTGCAGGTACGAAAAGTCTGCTCGGTATTAGGGCATCAACAAATCGATCGACACCGACGTTTTCTTTAAGAATGACGTCGGCGTTGTGGATCTTGAAGTCGTGTAAAATCGCTTTTATCGTAGCTTCGTCGATTTCGGCAGCATTGGGTGTCCCGCTGATCGTAACCCCCCCGCGAGGTTTCTTGATTATCGCTACGTTTGGAGGGCTTTGGTTTATCCTGATTCCTGCGTCATGCAATTCTTTTTTGACTACTTCGACTTGATATTCGCTGAAAACGTCGACCACGACCAATATTAGGTCCGCGCTTCTCACAACTGAAATTATCTCTTTTCCTCTGCCTTTTCCCGCTGCTGCGCCGCCTATCAATCCTGGGACATCCAAGACTTGTATGTGCGCCCCTTTGTGCACCATAGAGCCAGGGATAACATTTAGTGTCGTGAAATCGTAAGCTCCGACTGGCGATTTTGCGTTGGTGAGCGCGTTTAGCAGGGTTGACTTTCCCGCGGATGGATATCCTACCAGGACACAGGTAGCGTCGCCGGACTTTCGTGGAGCAAATCCGGTTCCCTTATGTGAACCCCTGGACTCTCGCTTCTCCTTCAGCCGCGCAAGTTTCGCTTTTAGACGACCGATGTGGAGTTGCGTCGCTTTGTTGTAGGGTGTGTCGCGTATCTCCGTTTCTATTTCGCTGATTTGCTCTTCGATGCTACTCACGATTTCCCGATCGTCTCACAGTCATCAACGTCTTCAGCGAATGCAGAGGGGCGGCCGCATATTTTCTAAAAAAATTAGGCTTTGCTCCGCGAGTGGACTTTCGTGTTCACCAAAACGAACTTAGTTCTCTCTCCTCGGATAGCGACGAGATAGACGTGCGGCTCATTTGATGCCATGCATTCCATCCATTTCTTATGCAACGTCCCATCTGAGGAAATAGGGGGCGATCCGTTTCTCGCGCGAAGCTCGTTGATGCAATACACAAAATCTGACTCAGACAAACGCGCGACCTTAGATTTCATGCCGATGTTGCGAGGCCACCACACTTGCAGCTCTTTCTTTATGTCGTTTATGAAGCTGACGTTCGGCATCTTGCTTTCAAGACCCTCAATGACTTCGATCTCACAATCTCCGTCATCTAAGCCATAATAGCATTTCGCCACGAATTTGGCCAGCTCTCGGTCGCGTTTTCCCAAAAATAAGTCCCATATTAAGATTTGCGATCAAAGTATTTCAACGTTGCGTAATAAGTCGCAGCTAACGCGCGTTTCTCGTGTTTAACAACTGTGAGTCGCGTTTTTCAAAAAAAAAGTGTCTCCTAATCGAAGATTGAAATCGAATGCAGTTTGGTTCGTACCTTGGAAGAAACCACGTTTTCACGTTGGTGATCGTCACAATAAAGGCCGGTTTCCCCTCAAGCAAATGAATGCGCGGTTCCTAACGAGAAAACGCCAAAATAGAGGCTCATGTCGCTTCTTGCGTCATTCGACGAAAGACGTTAAAGCCGGGTGCGCGTGTTACATGAGTAATTCTAGCCACTCATCGAGCAGCGAACAGTACTCTGGATTACATACTTCGTGGCATCCTATACACGGAGCTATCTTGCCTTGTGCTAAGAGTAGCTCGTGCTTGCTTTTTTCGCTTTGTGTTGCGTTCACGGTTTATCACCTCTCTCGGGTGTCGAGCAACCCAGCTGCGATCACAGGGTAGGTTAGACAATATGCCACTGGAGCATCGGTTGTTCTCTCGAAGCAGGTTCAGTTAATTCCGGACTAGTCGTTTACAGGGTTTAGAAGAATGATGTTGTTGCCGCGAAGTACGACCGATCCTAGAACTCGAGACTTTTGTCCATCAACAACTTCAGTAGTGTTTGTAAGATGCAAGTTTAGATAGTCATCTGCACTCATTAATAGGCCTTCAAGCACGCATTTTTCGCCCTTCATCTCGACTTGGATCTTGGAACCAACCAGATTTTGAACCTTCTTTGACGGGAACAATTTAAATCCTCACATAAAATTGGCTTTTCGAATACTTTAACATTTTGTTCGTCTTTGTTCGCCGAAAATTGCTCCAGAAAACTTCAGTCGCTAATAATCCAAGCCTACATGTAGCTACACTAAATCCCACATTTCACGGATTAGCTCGCGAAGAAGGAGTCTCACTACCCGTAAAGCACAAAGGCGACGACTGCGGCACAGGAGAACAAGATGATTGATGTATTGGCCAAAGGGCTGTCGTACCTGCACAGGTGCGCCGAAAAACGGTGACGGCTGAGCGGCCAGAGCAGCGGACAACCTGACACCGTCAGCGAATCGAGAAGGATATGGCTTGTAATGGCCGCTGTGACAGCGGGTATGACGATTAGATCGAGTGGCGGGTATGGCGAGAGCACGACGTAGGAAAGACATGCGCACGCCGCTGCGGTGAAGATCGAGTGCGACAATCCACTTCTGTGACCGATGAGTCGTAGCGGCAGACGCGCGTCGACGTCAGGAAGTGACCCCAGCAGCAGCGAAACTGTGGCAGACAGCAGCAAGAACAACTTGTTTGTCGCGGCAGGGGGGAGTGCGATCTCGCTAACGACGATGCAGAAAGCGAAAGCGAAAATCGAGTGTGTTAGGGCTTTCACAACACCACGTTGCTAGAAGCTTTCGTTAAGTAAATATATGGTCGTGCGTGACTGTAGGTAGCAGCGTGCGCTGCTCTGATGAGCAGTTTTGCGCTCGTATAGAACGCAGCTATAGCCCGGTAGTGTAGCGGTCAATCATGTGAGACTCTGGATCTCACGACCACGGTTCGAATCCGTGCCGGGCTATCTGTTTTCACGTGAGTGGTTCGAGTCGCAGCTTCCCCCGCGTACGCTCCCACTCCTCGAGAGGGATGCTGTACTTCTTTTCGATGGCATCTCGGTAGCAGGGGCCACTATTGTACGCGCAAAATGGGATGATCAGCCCGCCAGGGACTGCGTAGTGAATAGCGCAACGTTTGACCCGTTCCACGTCGTAGTTGTAGGCGTCCATGAAATGCATGCCGCCGATGAAAAGGGTATGCTTGTGAAAGTCTCCGAGCGTTTTGTAGTCGTGGGTCAGCAACACCGTCTTAATCATTTCCTTAAAGTGAATGGATTTCGGCTGATCCTCCTCGTTGACGACCGAATTTAGTGCTAGCAGTCCTCGCATAAGCGCTGCCGGCTTGCGCAGCACACCGCCATTATTCAGTTTGTTTGCAATCTTCTCGGTAAGCTCAAAGAATTTGTCAACGTCCACGAATCTGTTTATCGGGATAAGCTTCCCGTCCTCGACGAACAAGTAGGTGGCGATGCCACAGTGCGGATGGGCGCTAAACTCGATCTGTGGCGCTCCTGTGTACGCCTCAATGAGTTTTGAGATCGAAACGACACACGGCACGGGATAAAAGTCGTCAGCCTTTACTTGTCCGCCCGTCTGCTGTTCTATGTTAAATGCGAGGTCAGGTAGCGTAAACCTCTGTGCGTTTCGCACGGCTGGTGCCAAATCGTTCGCAGCGCCGGTGAACGCCATTGGTTGAAAGTTGACCCCTCTGATTACGTCCACGTTTTGAGCTGCAAAAAGGATTATTTCGCCGACTTCGTGGTCATTTAGCCCGCGACCGATCGCGGGAACCAGCACTACGCCTTGGCCGGCATCTCTGCAGTTCTCGATGGCTTTCTTTTTTAGCTCGATGAACCTGTCGGTCTGCTTGGATACACCGTTGAATTGAAGATATACTGTGCTCAGCCCGGCGCGTCTAAGCGTGCCTGCGAGGGTCTCATCTTTTGCAAGCCGGATGCCATTAGTGGCGATTTGGGTCTGAATAAAACCCAGTTCAACTGCCTTGCTAATGATCTCGGGGAGATCGTCCCGCAGCGTTGGTTCGCCGCCCGAAAACTGCACCGCAAGCGTCGGGACGGGTCGTTCTTCGCGCAGCGTTGTAAGCATATCTGTGAGTTGCTCGAACGTAGGTTCATAGACGTACCCCTGTGCGTGGGCATTAGCAAAACACCATTCGCAGCGCAAGTTGCACCGGTTGGTGACATCCACGTTTGCGAGACACGTGGACGTGAGATGGGCATCACAGAGGCCGCACTCGAGTGGGCATGCATCGTGAAGCGTCAGTTGCGGGTTCTGTACCCCTTTTCCAGCGTACGAAAAGCGCTCAGCCTTGTGGTACATCTGTGCGCTGGACCAGTACAACTCGTCGAACACGCCGTGCTCAGGACATCTCTTGACCATCCACACCTGGCCGTCCTTCTCGTAGATGGTAGCTTCAACGGGCTTCAGGCATTCGTGGCATAAGGAGGTGGTTCGCTTAGGTAGTGTGACGGGCGCTTCATAAATTGACATGCAGTTCTCCAGCGTTTCCTTGTTTCTTGATAAAGCTTTTATTTTGTTACTATTATTATTTTGTGCTTTGAGGTGCGGGTGCAGAGCGGCAGCTGCACCGCGCTCCTCACGATTACGGACCAATTTGACCGCCGGAGACAGATTTAATATGTATGATGCGCCTTTCGCAATGCAATGCTTGCGCTCATTATTGATGCCCTGTGGCTGATGCTCCCTGCATACGTGCCTAACTCGAGTGCCGTCCTATTTGCTGGAAAAACTCCTCTCGATCTCGGTCGGAACTTTGTCGACGGAAGAAGGGTTTTTGGACCGGGCAAGACGTTCAGGGGGTTAATCGGCGGGACGTTGTCGGGAATCGCAGTGGGCCTGCTCCTGCAACTTATCAAAAACAGCACGCAGATCGGCGTGCCCTCATTTGAGCCTGTTTTGGTGGTAGTCACTTTATCCTTAGGGGCGATGCTCGGAGACCTCACCAAGAGCTTCTTTAAGAGGAGGCTGGGGATGGATAGGGGGGACCCGCTTCCTATTGCCGATCAGCTCGACTTTGTCATCGGTGCGTGGGTGCTCACATATGTTTTTTTTAGCGGCTGGTTCACCCTCAACTTTACGCTCCCCGTAATGGTCGTCGTCCTGATCGTAAGTCCGCTCTTGCACCTCGCCGTCAACTTCATCGGGTTCAAGCTTGGCAAGAAAAAGGAGCCGTGGTAACTAACAGAGCAGCTTTAACAGCAAGGCCTTGTGCGCGTGCAATCGGTTTTCCGCTTGATCAAAAACGGCTGAATGTGGTCCATCCATCACTTCGTCAGTGATCTCCTGCCCCCGGTGAGCGGGAAGACAGTGGAGAACGATCGCGTCGCTCTTTGCTGCATCGAGCACCTTGCTGTCAATGCGGTACGCAGAGAACGCGCGCGCACGTAGCGCAGAGGCTGCCTCGTCTCCCATAGAAACCCAAGCGTCCGTATATAAAATATCTGCAGCGGAGGCTGCTTCGAGCGGATCGCGTAGGATCCTCACGGCGGATAGCTGCTGACCTCTGCGCAGAATCTCGCCGTTCGGTTCATAACCCGGGGGGCACGCGACGTCAACGCTCATACCCATCAGCGCGCACGACAGTATTGCTGAATTGCAGACATTGTTTCCGTCTCCAATCCACGCGAGTTTCATGCCGCTGAGCGCCCCCTTCTTTTCATAAATCGTCATCAGGTCTGCTAGTAGCTGACACGGGTGCTCGATATCCGAAAGGGCGTTAATCACGGGGACTGAGGCGTTTTTGACCATGTCAATGATCGTTGAATGGCTGTTCGCCCGCATGATGATGCAGCTCAGATACCGTGAGAGCACGCGCGCCGTATCCGCAGTCGTCTCCCCCCGTCCCAGCTGAAGATCATTCCAGTTCAAGTAGATGGGGTATCCGCCCAACTCGACCACCGCAACCTCAAACGCCGTTCGCGTTCGAGTCGAGGGTTTTTCAAATATCATCCCAAGAGTTTTGTGCTCTAAACCGTTCGGGAATATCCCTTTTGATCGTTCTCCTTTGAGGCGGATGGCAAGCTGGAGGATCTCGAAGATTTCATCTTTCGTCAAATCGCCGATAGAAATAAGATTCTTCATTGTGAATTCTTTCATGGGCGCACTTCTTAGCTACGCGTGCCTGATGCGCTTCATGTGCTCAATGCGACTCTGTACTAGCTCTTTTTTCCCGATGTCGTGCCGCGCAAATACGTCACCCTTTATGAACTGGAGTGCCCGCTCTGCTTGGCGCTCCGCATTTTCAATTGTCTCTGCCACCCCGAGGACTGCCAAAGCTCGAGATGTGGTGGTGGTGATCGCGCCGTCGCGGTCGTCGACGCTTGCATAAAACAGCGCGGCATCGATGTGATCCGTATCGATGGTGATCTCAGTTGGCTTGGGGTTCGTTGGATAGCCTGCCGGCACAACATATTTACAGACTGTGGCACGAAGTTCGTAATCGGTCTGCTTTAACGTGCCATCAACAGCCGATTCTGCGAGCTCAATGAAGTCGGATTTAAGGAGTGGAAGAATGTTCATAGCCTCTGGATCTCCGAATCGACAGTTGAACTCCACGACCATGGGTCCTGTTCGCGTAAGCATGAATTGGCCGTACAAGATACCCTTGAACGTAATGCCCTCACTTTTCAGAGCGTTTATCGTATCTTGCATTATGGTTACAGCAGCGCGATAGTCGTCTTTATTCATAAAAGGGAGGACATAGGACTTGTCTGTGTAAGAACCCATCCCTCCTGTGTTCGGTCCAAGGTCGCCTTCAAAGGCGCGCTTGTGATCTTGAACCGCTGGTGCGGGTGCTAACACGTTCCCGTCCGCGAATGCTTGCACGGTGAATTCTTCCCCAGAAAGGCGTTCTTCAATAACTACAGGCCCTCGAAGCGTTTTTAGGTAGTCTTTTCCCTCAGAATAACTATTGATGAGTACAACACCCTTTCCGCCAGTCAAACCAACTGGCTTGATCACTAACCCTTCTTCATCGATGTTGTCTTTGATGAAGCGATCTGCGTCACTTAAATCGTCGAACAGTGCGTACTTAGGGCATCCTCTGATGCCTTTTTCGGACATGAAAGAGCGGGCCCATCCCTTATCTGATTCGATTGCAGCCGCCTGTCGTGTAGGTCCAAAAGCGCGCACACCGCGATGGTCGAGCACATCTACGATCCCCTCTGCCAGGGGCGCCTCAGGCCCGATCACCACCAGATCGGCGCGGCGGGCGTAATCTGCCACCTTCTCTAAGTCAGTTTCGTTGACGAGGAGGTAATCTTCGCATAATTGGGCGATGCCTGGGTTTTTGTACTTCATTGCGGCGTAGAGCGTCGGCTCTTCGGCGCTCCGGACAATGGCCATCGCCATGGCGTGTTCACGACCGCCTGAACCTACTAGCAGGACCTTCATGTTGTGGTGGGTAAGTCATTTTCCGATAAAAAGCTATCCGGGGGGACACAAACAAATATTAGACAAATAATATATAAAAGCTCAGCGTTGTTCGCCAGCAACAGCTATATGAGCTGCTAATCCAGAATAAATTAGTCAAAAGCAAAAATCGGAACTTTTATAGATTATCACGACCGCCTATGCTTGGGGCCCTCGAAACAACTTTAACGAGACGGTTGAATGTGCGGCATAGTGGGATGTATTGGCAACCGAAGCGTCACGCCAATCATAGTTGAGTCATTGAAACGACTCGAGTACCGAGGTTATGACTCAGCAGGCATTGCCACGCTGAACGGCGCGGAAATTGATATAACGAAAACAGCAGGAAAGATCTCTGATCTTGAAAATATTTTAAGTTTGACCAACGATGCCTGTGTTGGAATCGGTCACACCCGCTGGGCTACACACGGGATTCCATCTTCCACCAACGCGCACCCACACACCGACTGCAGTGGCAGTTTCGCCGTGGTTCACAACGGCATCATCGAGAACTTTCAAGCTCTGAAAGATGAACTTACGAGCAAAGGCCACATTTTCAGCTCTGACACGGATACTGAAGTGTTAGCACACCTCTGTGAAGACTGTTACAATGGCGACCTTGAACACGCCGTGCGGGAGGCGCTGCTGCGCGTCGAAGGCTCATATGCCATTGCGGTCATATCAGACAATGAACCAGAGGTCATCATTGCCGCGAGAAAGGATAGCCCACTGATCGTGGGATTGGGAGATGGAGAGAACTTCCTCGCGAGTGATATTCCAGCAATCAGGAAATACACGAATAAGATCATATACATTGACGATGGTGAAATCGTCCGCCTCACCAGAGACAACGTGACCATATCAACATTGCAAGGTGTGAATGTTGAGAAGACCGTGACAATCGCCGATGGAAGCATCCAAGACGCGGAGCGGGGGGGTTACGAGCACTTTATGCTCAAGGAGATCCACGAGCAACCTAAGGCGTTACGGGAGACCATGGAAGATCGCTTGTGCGAGCTCGAAGGCAGCATCGATTTTAAGGAACTTCGCCTGCTCGAAGATGAGATTAAGAATATTGAAAGCATTACCATCATCGCCTGTGGGACTTCGTACCACGCTGGGATCCTCGGAAAGTACGCGCTCGAGGATTTGCTGCGAATTCCGGTCAAGGTAGAGTACAGCTCTGAGTTTCGCTATAATAACTTCTTGTCGGGCAAAAGATCCCTGGCAATCTGCATCAGTCAGTCCGGTGAGACCGCAGACACGCTCGCCGCGATGAACGAGGCAAAGTCGCAAGGCTACCTAACGCTCGCGATAACAAACGTGGTCGGAAGCACGATTACGCGAAAAGCCGATGAAATTCTGCTAACGAAATCGGGAATAGAAATTGGCGTCGCGGCCACAAAAACCTTTACGGCGCAGATACTTACACTTTACATGTTCGGCGTCTACGTGGCGCGATTGAAGAAGCTCATCGACGTTGAGACGTCACGCAATATCATAACCTCAATGAAGGCGGTGCCGGGCCTGATCGAGTCACTTCTTGACAACATTAGCAACATCGAGAAAACTTCTTCTCGAATTTGCGAAGCGGATTGCTGCTATTTCATCGGGCGTGGGTTAAGCTATCCCATCGCGCTTGAAGGCGCACTTAAGATGAAAGAGATCTCCTACATCAAAGCTGAGGGATTTCCGGCGGGAGAGCTAAAACACGGCCCACTTGCTCTTATCACCGCGGACACCCCCGTCATCGCCATAGTGCCGAAAGGTAAGACATATTACAAAACGCTCGGCAATATAAAAGAGGTAAAGGCGCGAAACGCCTTTGTCATTGCGATCGCAAACGCATCTGACGACGAGATCGTCAAATATGTGGACTCTGTGATCAAGATACCGGATGTCGATGAATTGTTCTCGCCGATGCTCGCTGCAGTCGCGCTCCAGTTACTCGCGTACTATGCAGCTAAGTACCTAGGCGCCGAGATCGATCAGCCGCGCAATCTCGCCAAGAGCGTTACGGTTGAATAACTGCTAACGCATCGAGTCTGGTATGCAAGTCTGACGACACTGGGTGTTCGATTGGTCGTATTACGGCCACATTAACATAATTTCACACACCGAGGACGACCGTTTGTAGTTATGCAAAAGACCGTGCCGCCTGGACGGGCCATAAATCACCCCGCTATTGGCATCAGCCTTGTGATCCACGGGCCTGAACTCATAGACTCTGGAAAAATCGCTGATATCGTAGACGCTTTGCGCGCCCTTGGACCATTGCGTGTGCTCGCTGGAGGAACAATGGCCCGCGTCGCAGCCTTAGATAAGCATCTGACGTTCGTCGATACATCTCAAAATATACACACAAGCGATGCACTGAACCGCGTTTCAGACAAAGAGGTACTTGTTCTTGCCAATTGCGGCAAAACTTCTGAAACAGGACGCGTCTTCGGCCAGATAGTATCGTCGCGCGTGCGACGTTCTGTTATCCACGTGGAGCGACCAGGCTCAATCTACGGGAGTGTCCTCCTTTGGCGGGGCGCTGACGGGGACACGTCCCGCAACGTTCAGTACGTCGCTAGGCATTTGTCGGATCGTCTATCGCTTAAGCTCGTCAAAAAGCAAAAAAGAGAGTTGTCCGTGGAGCAGACCGATGAAGTTGTTACGCGACATATCTACGGTGCTAGGCCAGGGGAGCCGTTGTTGGTTCATGGAATGATCGTCGGGACCGTCGTTGATGGCGACGTCGCGGTCACCGTGCAACGAGGCAGAATTGTCGACATTGCAGGCGTTGCTACGAAAGCCCATGGGCTTGAGAAAATTGGTAATGTTGACTTGGGCACCGCCTATATTAAGACCGGACACCTCAGAGCGAGTAACGAAGCGTGCGTTCAACGCTCGATGGTGCCTGCGCGCCCGTTACAACGCGGTTCAGTGACATTTGTCAATCACTGCGCAGACAAAACCTTCGAATCTGTCAATGAAACAACGATTTGTGCGATTACTGTAGGAGATGATACCACATCGATCTGCGGCGACATCTTATCGCGGGCGGGCATTCCGATCGTTGGTATCACTGATGGCGACGGAGATGGACTCTACACGGGCGGGTTCGAGGTTGAGGGTTCGCTTGTTCTGCGTCTTAGCAATGCGAGCGACGACGGTATAGGCTTCTTGCTTGAACGAAGCGGGGAGCTTGACGGCGGAGACTACACCTTGGCCAAGGTTATCGAAATCGTCACGATTTTTTTGCACGAAATGGGAGTTGAGTTTGGCAGCGTAATCCGCACGAAAAATGACCTGGCTTGATGAAGGCGAACGGTCTGCGCACGCCGCGCATTTGCGTCCGAGCCCCGTACTACTTTTCGAAGATGCCTAATCGCGCAAAAGAGGAATCTAATGGCGGCGATCGCCGTGCGGTTGAAGTGATGAGCGCCCTGTTAAGCGTAGCGTGTCCAGAAACGAATCCTGCTTGCAAGGTGGCAGCCAAATTTCGTGAGATATCGTAGCGTCAAGTACGAAAGCGTTCGCAAATAATGAAATCGTGGCAGCGATAATTGAAGCGAATCCTGCAACAAGCTGGATGGATCGAAAAATGCCTCAAATAGTTAACACCGGCTTTGTTCACCCAAATACGTCCGTGAATTAGAAATATTCATATAGGGAGTAGCGGTAGTTGCCTGCCATACTCGCTGCACAAACGGCCCTAAAACGGTCTAGATTTTATACTATTAGCGTTGATAAGTTTCATCCTATCTCTCTAAATGCACCAAAAGGAGGTTAATAGTTTGGCCAATGTAGTTGAAATATCACCGTGTACTCGTGTCGAAGGGCACGCCAAGTTAGTTCTAGAGACAAACGATGACGGCATAGTGGAAAAAGGAAACTACTTCAGCATTACGCCGGTCAGGAATTTTGAGAAGTTCCTTATCGGCAAGCCGATGGAGTTTGCCCCACTGGCAACGTCGCGGATTTGTGGCATCTGCCCTATCTCTCACTCGTGCGCTTCGGTAGAGGCTGTGGAGGACTCAATCGGTGTTGAGCCCCCAAAGGACGGCATGATATTACGAGAGCTGGCTGCCATTGCTAACAAAATGCACAGCCATCCGCTTCATAACATTTTGATTTTCCCGGATTTCGGGTGCGGTGTCGGCTTTGACAAGAACGTCTACGCAGACGCCATGAAGCGCTGTCAGGGAATGAGAAAAATCGCCCAGAACATCATAGATGTGGTCGGCGGAGAGGGCCTACACGCGCCTGACATCGTCATAGGCGGCATGGAACATAACATCAGCGATCTCGCAAGAATGAAATTGCAGAGCAGTCTGCGGACCTACGAGCAGCTTTCAGACGAACAGACCGATTTCATGATGGGGCTGATCAAGGACTCTGACTATCCGTCTGACATGGGGCTGCACGACTACGACGTGTTTGCTTCGGACTTGACTTACGGCGACAGAACGGCCTTCCCGTGGGAAACGTTCAATGAGGAACAGCCGAACAACTGGTACAGCTCGCTTGAAGTCGGGCAAGAGGCAAACAATACTATATGCCTTGTCGGCGGCGAACCCGTAGAAGTCGGCCCTCGCGCGCGTGCGGTCACGTTCAAGGGATTCACTGAGAGAGGCGCACTGGCCATCCAAAAGGCTCGGCAGCGTGAACAAGGCACGCTTGTTCATCGAGCAGAGAACCTCCTCGATGAGCTCAATACGAGCGGCGTAACAAAGGAAGGGTGTGCCGGTCGCGGCGACAACGAACTTGGAATCGGAATCAACGAAGCAGCTCGTGGCGCGAACGTTCACATGGCGCGGGTCAAGGACGGCAGGATTAGTTACTACAACTGCATCGTTCCGACGACGTGGAATTATCCAACGATTAGCAAAGCAATAGAAGGGGACCACTACAAGTTCGCGGAAGTCATAGTACGGCTGTATGATCCCTGCAACTCGTGTGCAACGCATATGATCGTGCTGGATCCAGAAAAAGCCATCATTCAGAACAAGATGATCTAAAGTGAGCGAATCGATTTGCGATGCTGAGGCGGTTATCGCCTGCTGTGGAAACCCACTGTACGGTGACAACGGCTTCGCGACGTCCTTAGTTCCTGTTCTAAAGCAGAAATTGAATGGCGCAACTCGACTGAAGGTCGTTGACATCGGCAGAGGGTACTTCTTGTTTGGAATTTTTGAATGCAAGAAGCTCGTGCTGGTTGATTCGATTGACTTCGGTGGCGCTCCAGGAGAGCTAAAGAAGCTTTCAATAGACGACGTCGACGAGAACCGTTACGCCGACCATCAATGCTGGCAGACGTCAA